>BNJV01002726.1_pt1 | contig 508307 bp, 560 predicted proteins | sample 8540591 | NCBI WGS metagenome assembly BNJV01 (sample SAMD00202457, study PRJDB9452) | human saliva metagenome | host: Homo sapiens | reverse complement strand
CTTGATTCTAATTTTGGGTCTTTATTTTCTTTATCATTTTTGATTATTATCTTTTAGATAATCCGTTTCTTTTATCCTTTTCTTTTAGCAATTTTACCTTTTTAATATTCCAGAAATAAAGATTCCAGCTCATTAGATTCTATAGGATTTGCATTATAATAGAGTGATTACACACTATTAATATGGAGTTAATAATCTTATTGAAAAAAATACTTTAGAATATCTCTTCTGTGAACACTTGATAAAAAAACTTGAATTCATCTAGATACAAGACCTTCTCATTAGCATGGAAAAATAATTATTATTTTCTTCTTTTTATAGTTACATCAGCTAATACCATAGCAAAAAAACAATCTCACATAGAGATCTGAAAACCATTATATTTAAGCCATAGATTAGGAGATATGAAACCTTATTTGTCTGCACATAGAGACATATGAGCGTTCATAACCACGCTTCTTTGACCCAACATATGCTTGAGATAGTCCTATATGTTTAAACTTAGAATGTATATGCGTGATAAGTGCTAGTTCTTCCTCTACGAAATCTTAATTTCTCAGTTATAATAGAATGCATGAGAAGGAACTCCTTTTTGTTATAATCTTTGGATTAAGCAACTTCATTATAACAGAGTTCCTTCTTATTTTTTTATTTACTTATCACAAATGTATTATACTCTTACAAAGTACTATGATTTTTACCTTTATTGAAGATACATTTTATTTTCATTTTCGTCTAATTGAAAAAGCTAAATACTCAAGATTAAGTACCAAACCATGTCCCTGTAACAAGCCGATATAATAAATACAAAACTATTATTACAAACACCATCCCACTAATAAGCCTAAAAATAAATATCATAACCGGACTTTCATTATAATTGTTGTCAGGAGAGTATAAGCCCAATAACAAAGGATTATATATGCCAATTCCAGTTACAACTAGACCAAATATACAGGTATAAAACTGTGGATCAATATTCTTAAAAAAAATGAATAAATCTTTCATAAAAATATTATCCTCCATATTTTTTTTCAGTAAATCAGAAACTTCATTATAGGCCTTACCCTCTTCAGATTTATCTCCTATAATTGAATTCTTGAATTAATATATTTCTCAGTACCTGCTTTAATATTGGCTCGCACACTCACAGAGCCAAGTTGAGTCTGAGTACCTAACTCCGGTCCAGCTTCAAAGGTAGCATAAATATATTTAGTATTATTATAATTCTATTGTGCCTCCGACAAAATATATTACACTACCATTTAGGTATCTAATAATAAGTCAAAAACATATAAATATATGTATAAGGCTACTAGAAATAACCAAGCATATACGCCTGCTTTAAAATTAGACTGTAATCTTTCTACTTTATCACTTTCAAACTCATCATTTTTAAGCATAAAGTACATTCCAACCAAAGAAATCCCCATACAAAAATATCCACCAAAAACAACATAGTAAATGGAGATATTAAATTACGTAAGAAAAAAATATTCCCAATCCAAGTACTAAACTAAAAAGTATAGATAATTCTAGCTAAACTAAGCTCACCTTTATGCGTAATAAGTTTGTATATAAAGAATATAATACCAAACATTATGATTAAATCTTGATACATTACTTATCTATATCCTTTTTTTCAAATTAAATTTAATTTCATCTTTAACGTGACAGCCAAATGTTGCACCAGTAACACCTAATGAAGTATGACACATTACACGACCTAACCACACACCAACAATTTTATATACATCAGGATAACATGGTTGATTTTTTTAGCAAAGTATATATTATCAATGAGTTTATAATTCATACAAAATAAACCATTAACTTATTCTAGCTTAATTTAAATTGCATGAAATTAAAGTTTATAATAAAATATTCATATACATCTGATAACATTAGTTTATTCAGAACGATATAACACCTTATGGAGGTCCCTTATGAAACTAAAACAGCTTATTTTATCTAGCATCGCTCTAGGTGCGTTAGCTTTCACAGTAGGCATGGCGCAACCAGCACATGCAGCAATCGGCATGGAAACACCTGCGCCAGCACAAAATTTAGAGAAACCTGCATCTGTAACGACACAACATCACATCAATGTAGATGGCAAGGTATTAGAACCGGTGAAAGACCATCAAAACGTAGCCTATGTAGACGGCCAACCGCTCGTAGCATTGCGCCAAGTATCAGAAGCGTTAGGCTATAAGGTAGTGTGGGACGCACCAACAAAAACAGCATTGGTAGATATGAGTATTGCTACACTAGCCATCCAACCAGATCAAGCGCAAATCGTGAGAAAGGGCAAATTGCAAATCATCAACCTTGATACATCCGAATCTATGCTGCCTACACCACGCATGATAGATGGTCAATTGTTCGTGAGCCCTAGTGCATTCAAATTACTATTAAATGACGTAAAAATCACGAAGGACGAAATTTTCATTTCTCCACAACGGGCTCAGCTAGCATCTACAACAAACACGAACGGGCCTCACAAAAATGAAATCAGTACATTCTTACCGCCATCAGACAATACGCCTACCAAGGTAGAGACTAGTTCTAAAGTGGAATCCAACACAAAATCCACTACAAAGGACGAACCTCTTATCAAGGTTAAACATACGCAAACAACTGACAAAAACACAAAATAATAATACAAATAGTAAAGCCCTTCGGATGATACCGAAGGGCTTTGGTATATGCAACAACGGCGGTTCTAACAAGGACCGCCGTTTTGTTATCTCCTATTATTTAAAGAGGGTGTTAAACAAGTTTTGCAACAAGGAAAGCAAAGAGCTAAGAATGTCTTGTACTGTTTTATCTGCATTATTTGTAGTGTTAGCTATTGTTACAGAACCAGCTGTTTTAGTAGGCTCTACTGTTGTTGTAGTGTTGGCAACAGGAGCTGGTGTAACTGTAGTGGCTACAGATTCCACAGGTGCTCTACCCGTAGATGGTGTAGTGTCAAAACTGGTGGACGAATGGAATCAGTATATTTATAGCCATAAGATGCGTTAGCTGGTTGTGCTGTAAATGCTACAACGCCTAAAGCCATAACAGACGCCATAAGTGTTATAGATAATTTTTTAGCTTTTCTCATAAGAAACCTCCTAATAAAACACATATATAATCCACTATGTTATCAAATGTTTTGATAACAGTTCGCATTTTATACTTAGGAGATAAGCTGAACATGAAAATTTTCAAACTTCATCGAATCTTAATCGATTTCAAACTATCTGAAAAGCCTTTAATCGATTCTTTTGCATCATCTAAAACGCTTTTTGCATCACTTGGTGGTTTTATATCTACTTGATTCATCGATTGACTATTATCTTGAGCGCGTTTCATATTTTGACTTGCCTGTGCCATATCATTTTTTATACCATCCATTGTACGCCCAAGCTCGCCAAAGATACTTTCATCATAAATGGCAAAATTACTCCCCCCATTGGATGTAATATTCAATGGCCCCAATGTTAATTCGCCATTATCGATATGCAATGCATCCGTTGAAATCGTTGTTACCGATGTATGTACTTTCACATCAAAGAACGATAAATGACGACCTTGATTGTGAAAGCGTCCCGTAATAGATTGTATAGGAATGAGTATGTAACGACCTGCACCAGATGTAAAATCGCCCCACACCACCATATCTTTAGGCTGTCCCTTACTTGAGAAGTTAAGGTTCGCCGATACAGGAACAGCAAAATCCGGTGTTTTTAAGGCCATGCTACTATCTAGATCTGTGGCGACCCCCACTAATTCATAGGCCCGCGTATCTAGATTATATACACCTTTAGCCTTTAACTTACCGCCAAATACATTCGCATATACCTCTTTAAAATCCAATATGCCATCTTGATAGGTCACATCGCCTACCACATTTTCAAAGGTTAGTGCAGGGATTCTAAGGATTGGCATGGTAACACGTCCCGATGCAAAGGGCCGATTAATTTCCCCCGTCACTGCTGTGAGCAATGTCATCTTATCGTGAATACTATCACCAAATCCTAAGGATGCCGGATCTACGCCATAAATATTTAGATTCATATTCAGCGTAGGCATACGATGCTTAAGCACATCTTTTAGATCGATGCGACCATCTAATGTAAGGCCATCCCCAATGGCGGTACCACCAAATTTACCAGTTGTCAGATTCATGCGAATGGCGCGATTCGTATCGATATCAAATCGAGCATTAACATTCTTCATCACATAATGTCGGTTCTTTTGGAATATTTCCAATTGACAGTCTGAAAGCTTTACAATCGCATCGATATGTTGACCATTCCAGTTAAAGTTACGCACCTTTTTCTCTAATTCCGCTTGACGTTCTAGCGCCGTTTTTTTAGGTGCTTTAGGTCGCTGTTCTACTTCGGATAATGGTTTATTAATATCAGGAGAAGCAGGCACAAAATCGACTCGATTATCATCATCTAAATCAACTACAATAATCGCATCATTTAATTCTATGCCTCGTATGGCAGATGCCTTGAAATTACGAGTAATCACATCCCACATATTAACGCGTATCTTACCGGAAGGTACGGTCATCAACTGATGTCCATCGTCATCAGCCCATTGCAAATCCTCAAAGGATATGGTCCCCCATGGGGTGGCGCTCAGGCTAGCAACGGTAATAGTTCCTCGCATCATGGTCTGACGTGCTATTACCTCATTAAAAATAACACCCATGCCTCGACTCGCAATAGTAGCTAAGATAGAGATAATGACTACCGTAATTCCAATAAATGCAATAATACCTAGTATACCTCGCTTATATAGTTGTATATATTTGCTCCAGTACGAGCGAAATTTAAGCCTCATCGTCAGTAACGGCCTTCGTACCGCGCGTACCGGTTCTAATCCGCATGGAATCTTCTACGTCGTACACGAAAATCTTACCGTCCCCTACTTCGCCAGTTTGCAAGGTATCACGCGCCGTATCCATCACAAGATCAACAGGCACGTCACATACAACTGTTTCAACCTTCACCATTGGCACGAGATTAACCGCATACTCTTGCCCACGATAGACCTCGGTATGACCTTTTTGCAATCCACAGCCAAACACTTGGGACACCGTCATCCCTTGAATGCCAATGCGGTTTAAGGCTTCTTTTAAATCTTCTAATTGCTCTGCCCGAGCAATGATATCCACTTTCTTCATCCGTTTCATAGTATCACCTCATCTGCGTTTTCATTACATCTATTGTACCATCTGTGAAAGCTAGCTTTCACCAAAAACAATTTATACCAAGGAATGTTGGTCAGAGGTAATAAAACGTCCACTGCTCTTAAATTCAGATTGATTATATGCACCTTCACCATGTTCACTAATGTCGATGCCCAAAGATTCGGCACTAATGCTAACGCGCATATCCATAAAGTAGCTAACCACCTTGAAGATGACAACTGTGCCAATAATAGCAAGGGCAATGGCTACGACGAGAGAAATCAATTGAGGAATGAGCAAGTTACCACCATAGAACAATCCATCTGCGCCATCAGGATTTACACTAACCGTAGCAAATAAACCGGTAGCAATGGCCCCCCACATACCACCTACACCGTGGATACCAAAGGCATCAAGAGAATCATCATAGCCAAACTTGCTCTTTAAAATAGCGACGGCCACATAGCAACAGATGGCGCCGATAAAGCCGATTGGAATCGCCGCTACAGGTGTTACAAAACCAGCTGCTGGCGTAATCGCAACAAGGCCCGATACGCCGCCAGATACAGCGCCTAACACGGTCGGTTTACCACGGTGATATCGTTCTACCAATACCCAACCAACGATACCGATAGCAGCAGACATTTGCGTCGTCAACACTGCATTTGCCGCTAACGGACCAGCCCCTAGAGCAGAACCGGCATTGAAGCCGAACCAACCAAACCATAACATGGCACCGCCGAGGACGGTCATTGGTAAGTGATGTGGTAACATTGGCATACGCCCATAACCACGGCGACGACCTAAAAGCAAACAAAGTACGAGACCTGATACACCAGATAATACATGGATAACGAGACCGCCTGCAAAGTCGAGTGCCCCTAAATTAGCGAGAAATCCACCGCCCCATACCCAATGAGCCATAGGATTATAAATGAGTACGGACCAAATCACAGCGAATACAACAAAGGGTGCAAAACGCATACGTCCCGTAATAGACCCGCTCATGATGGCTGGCGTGATAATTGCAAACATGCATTGAAATGCAATAAATGCCATTTCCGGGATATTCGCCCCTTCCATGATGCTGTTTTCTGTCCCCATAAGACCAATTTTATTAAGGCTACCAATAATACCATGTACATCGTCACCAAAGATCAATGTGTAGCCTATAAGCATAAATTCTACGGAAATTACACCTATCAGAAAGAAACTCTGCATGATGGTACTGAGCACATTTTTACTACGCGCCATACCTCCATAAAACAAGGCAAGCCCTGGCGTCATAAAAAATACCATAGCTGTTGCTATGAGTATCCATGCCGTATTACCTGTGTCGATACCTATCATAATAGACTCCTTTCATATAAAAAGCGCCTAGTCTCAGAATGTTCTGAAAACTAGGCGCCGTTACCTAACTATTTTATTATAGTAATATATATCACTATATACATCGTATATTAGATTATGATGTATGTCAACAAATTCTATAGAATTTTATATTTTCTTTTCTAAAGCATTTTAAAACTCTATAAAGCTAAACGTTTTAATATCATTCAAGTTCATATTCAGGCAAAGGAGATATCACACTAGTGGAGTCCATAGTCTCACCATTCATTTGCACATCGATAAGCAAGTTGATCAAATCATCTCGACTAATATTTTTCTTAGTACGATTAGCAATGATAGATTGAACAAATACATTTTTATCATTTCGTGTTATATAAGATATTTCCATCGCATTAAGAGAAGGATACTGAATATCCATCAATATACCTGGTGTATTGTTATGCCATACAGTATAGGTATTTACTTTCATTCCTTTTATAATTCTACTATGATGAATCTGCTTGCTTAATTCATCTGATAAAACCTTATGTTTACGAGTTCCTTCCTTGATTGGATTAACTAGTAATAAATGAGCGAAGTCATCTTTTTCATATACTCTAACGAATCCACCATCTTTAGCTATATCTTTTTTTAGTATTGCACCATCAATTCGATGATATGTAAAATCACCCAAAGTATCTACTGCATTAGATATAGTAATCTTTGGTTTCTCCATAATTGAAGGTATTGTGTAATTTGCTAATAAGCCTAAAGTATGCTTATAATTAGCATCCTTATCAGTGTTTATAATGCCAATATGGTACATATAATTTGGCTTATTTTTAAGTGAGAAATTAATCGTACTAATTGTACTTTTACCACGTTCACTCTCTGCTGACGCTACATCCCACGTACCATTTTCAATACCTGGATACGTAAACTTTCCACCATCGACAAAAGCATTTTTAGCGCCTGGATTGTGTTTTGCGAAAGCAGCCTTCATATCCTCTACGGTAAGTTCAGCATAACTTTTGCCAGATTCAGCCCAAATTTTTGTATCCTTTACAGGCTCCACCTCAATTCCTATCATACCAATATTAGACTTAGCATATTGTGTATAGCCTTTACCTCGATTCACCATTAAACTCGTATTAGATGTAGCTGGCAAGATAAATTGAATAGAGCGATTTTCTCCAGATAGCACATAAATGGAGGAACTATAGTTATGCGCCTTAAAATCCATAATACCTTTATCTAAGACAGTAGTTTTTTCGGCATTTTGATTCGCTACAGGTACCTCTGAGGCCCTTTTCTTATCATATAATACTGATAAATCTTTCTCAACTCATCTACAGTAGTTTGATTTACGATGTTATCACTATATACTACTGCAGGCATTTTAGGATTTGCCCCTGGAACCGATACATCTACACCATGTACCGTAAAAACTGCAGTAGAACTAATAACTGCTGCCATTATTGCCATTCTAATATTCATAATACGCTCCAATACTTTCTCTATTACACATATACAAGTTGCCATAAATGAATACTACACACATTTATATGTATAGTTTACTATTTTATAAAAAAGTCAGCAAATTTATAAATTAAAAGTGCACTCACAAAGGTGAGTGCACTTTATATATTGCAATAATCAATATTATGCTTTTACTTCTTTACCGTATTTTACAAGGCTTTCAGCTTCAATTTCTTCTTGAGTGCGATAGTCTTGAGGAATGTCAGACAAACGAATCCAGCTGCGAACTGCTTCTACTAATACGATAAGGATCATGAGGAACATAGCAGCACTGAATGCTACCAAAATCCATTTACCAGCAGGAATATAGCTGTTAAATACGTTTTCAAAGTCCGCAGCGATAGCAACGATAGCCATTAGGATACAAGGAATACCTGTTACCCATGCATAACGTTTGCGACCAAGTCGCATGATAACTGTAGTACCTACAGCCAATGTCATAGTACCTAATAATTGGTTAGATACGCCGAATAGAGGCCAGATAATACCGATGTTACCTTGTAGAACTAGGTAGCCCCACAAAATACAAATTAAAGCTGCACAACCATAAACGCCAGGAGCCCAATGTTGGTCGTTGAATTTAGGATGGAAATGACCTAATAATTCTTGAAGTAAGTAACGACCTACGCGAGTACCAGCATCGATCAAAGTCATGATGAACAATGCTTCGAACATGATACAGAAGTGATACCAGTAACCCATCAAGTGATCCATGTTAGGCAATCTGGAGAAGATATGTGCCATACCTACTGCAAGGGATACGGCGCCACCAGGACGGTGCATCAAGTCTTCACCAACCATTGCGGACAATGCTGGCAATTCATGAACTTGAAGGCCTAACGCTTTGAAGGATTCAACAGTGGAGTTAATTGCGAAGTAATCATCTGGATGCAATGCAGTTGCTGCAATTAACGCCATCATAGCGATGAAGCCTTCTGTTAACATTGCACCATAGCCGATAGGCAAGATTTCTTTTTCATTAGTAAGCATTTTAGGTGTTGTACCTGTCGCGATAACAGTATGGAAACCAGATAACGCACCACATGCGATAGTAATGAAAATGTAAGGGAATACAGAACCTTTCAATACAGGACCGCCGCCCCAGATATAAGGGGTAACAGCTGGCATTTGGATTTCAGGCATTACGATGATAATACCAAGAGCCAATGCGCCGATTGTACCGATTTTAAGGTATGTGGACAAGTAGTCACGAGGAGCAAGCAATAACCATACTGGCAATGCTGCTGCAAAGAAACCATAGACTGCAAGCATGATTTCAATAGTTTGCAAGTCATATGTAAACCAAGAAGCGTATTCACTAGCTGCTACGTTTGGGCCGTAGATAATAGCTGCGAAGATCAACGCTACACCGATAATAGTTGCTTCTTGAATTTTACCAGGACGCAACCATTTCAAATAAATACCAATGAAAATAGCGATTGGAATTGTAGCAAATACGGAGAAGAAACCCCATGGGGAGTTATGCAATGCGTTAGCTACTACTACGGCCATCCCCGCAAGGGTGATGATCAATAGGAACAATGTAGCAAGCATAGCACCGAAACCAGCAAATTTACTAATTTCTTCGCGAGCAATATCCGCGATAGATTTACCATCATAGCGAACAGATGCGAACAAGATAACCATGTCATGTACAGCGCCGGCTAATACGGAACCAATTAGAATCCATAATGCACCAGGCAAATACCCGAACTGAGCTGCGATAACAGGACCTACCAAAGGACCTGCACCTGCAATCGCTGCAAAGTGATGACCAAATGTTACCCATTTGTTTGTTGGCACGTAATCGTGACCATCATTGTGAACCATAGCTGGCGTTGGACGATACTGATCGAGTGTCAGCACCTTGGCCGCTATGAAAGCCCCATAAAAGCGGTACGCTAAAATTAGAATACACGCGGAGGCTATAACTAAGTAAATACCATTCATAACCATAAAAACACCTCCAATGTACATGACATCGGAGGTGCCAAATAAAAATTTCTAATAAAATTAGGTCTCCAATGCCACTGTAGCTTATAAATTGATGAGTACTTACATACTCATTGTATATCTAAACAAGAATATGTCAATTTACACTTAATCATTTTAGATACTCATTATTCGTTAAAAGCATATATCGAAGACTGTTTTATTTTTTTAATATGATATTTCCAAACGTGCGTAACAGATTAAGCCCTACAGCTCCGCTTTTTTCAGGATGAAACTGCATGCCATACACATTCCCCTTCTCAACAATGCCCGGTACCTTAACTCCATAATCAGCAGTAGTCGTTATATATTGAGAATCTGTATCCACATAATAAGAGTGCACAAAATATGTATATTTATTAGCTATATCAGAAAATACGCTATCTTTACGGCATAGTGTATTTTGATTCCACCCCATATGAGGCACACGAAGGCCGAGGTTATTAGGAATAGCTTTCACAGTGCCCGGTATAATGCCCAGCCCTGGTGTTGGACCATATTCTTCAGATTCATCAAACAATAGCTGCATTCCTAAACAAATACCGAGCAATGGTATATTGCGCTCCACCACCTCATGAATGACCTCGATAAGGCCGCGCTCACGGAGGACGGAAACGGCTGATGCATAGGCGCCGACGCCTGGTAAAATCACACCATCAGCAGCCAAAATCGTATCTCGATCAGCGGTCAACACCGCATCAAGCCCGATATGTTGTAATGCTTTTTGTACATTAAATGTATTGCCCGCATCATAATCAATTATGGTAATCATAGTGACATCCTTTCTTTTATTGGCGAGCCATATAGTCTTTCAAAATTGAGCGCATAATAACGCCATCACTAGCGGTTGGCAATGTTACGCGCAACCAGTTTTCTCGTTGCCCACGGCGCACTTGGTAGCCTTTAGCGAGCCATTCATCAGCGAGACCATCTGCATTAGGTACGGACATAAAGATAAAATTAGCACCGCTCTTATAATACGTGCCACCTACTTCATCCAACGTTTGTTCCCACAAGACGCGTTCTGCTGCATTCTTTTCTACAGTGCTGCGCAAAAATTCACGATCACCGAACGCAGCCTCAGCAGCCACTTGGGACAAAGTATTCAAATTATATGGCAAGCGAATAGTTTGTATATAATTCGCTAATTCAGCGCTACTCATCATATAGCCTACGCGATAGTTCGCAAGACCATAAGCCTTAGAGAAGGTACGCATGATAAATACATTAGGGAACTCATCAAGCAAAGCTCGTGCGGTTGGCACCTCTACGGATATTACAAATCGATATAGGCTTCATCGATGATGACTAACACATCTTTCGGCAATGTACTAATAAAGTTACGAATATCTTCAACGTTTTCATAGGTTCCTGTTGGGTTGTTAGGGTTACAAATCCATACGAGGCGTGTTGTATCATCTACAGCCTTACGCATGGCATTAAAATCGTATTGCCCTGTTGCTTCAATACAAGGCACTTCGCGAATCACAGCACCTTCTACAAGACCATTAAGGCCGTATTCAGAGAATGCGGGCACACTGATAACGATGGAATCACCGGCATTGATAAATGTTTTATTTACCATGGAAATCACTTCATCAAGGCCGACGCCAATAACGAGTTGATTTTCCGCTACCTTCCAATAATCCGCCAATACGCTTCGCAAGGATGATGCGTTGCCATCCGGATATAGATTGGCATCATTGTTCGTCACATAATCTAATACAGCTTCACGTACTTTTGGGGACGTGCCATAAGGATTTTCGTTGGCTGATAATCGCACAAGGCGCTCCACACCGAGGCGAGCCTTGACGGACTCCGCCGGTTCCTCTGGCACATAGGGCTTTAATTGGCCAATAATCTTCTTCATACTCTACTCCTTACAAATCTGTAATCGCTTTGCGTTCCTGTGTTTTACTGATGACGCCTTCACGGCTTGCCAACTCTTCTAAGATGGCTTCGTAAGGAACGCCCTTTTCTACTAATAGCACGAGCAAATGATAGAGTACGTCTGCTGTTTCATATACTAGTTCTTGTGGATCTTCGTTTTTAGCAGCGATAACAACTTCTGTTGCTTCTTCGCCGACCTTTTTCAAGATTTTATCGAGTCCCTTATCGAATAAGTAATTCGTATAGGATCCTTCCTTTGGTGTTTCCTTGCGCCCCTTAATAATGGCATATAATTCTTCTAATGTTTGTTGATTGGCCATTGTTCTTCTCCTTTGTGAAAGCTAACGCCTATGCGTCGTCTCACCTCATATTTTGTATTTCTCTACGCTTCTACATCGTTAAAAAAGCAGCTCACAGCTCCCGTATGACATGCAGGACCTTCTGCATTGACGAGAACCAGTAATGTATCGCCATCGCAATCGAGCTTCATATCCACCACATGTTGCACATTGCCACTGGTACCGCCTTTATGCCAAAGTTCTTGGCGAGAACGAACCAGAACCAAGTTTCCTTAGTTTCCAATGTTTTGTGAAAGCTCTCTTCGTTCATCCACGCCACCATGAGCACTGCTTTTGTTGTATTATCTTGAACGACCGTCGGTAACAGGCCGCCACCCTTATTAAAGTCTGGTTTCATGTATGCTACAATCTCCTACCCTATCTAACAGCAATGCCCGCTGCCTTCAATCGGGCTTTCAAATCGGGAATGCTAATTTCACCAAAGTGGAATATAGACGCTGCTAATGCACCGGTAACGCCAGTCTCGGTGAATACATCGATAAAATGCTGTACCGTACCAGCTCCACCGGAGGCAATAATCGGTACATCTACGACCTCTTCCAAGGCCTTATATAATTCAATATCAAAGCCGGATTTAGTGCCGTCCTTATCCATGCTTGTTACCAATAACTCACCAGCACCACGGCTCACCGCTTCTTTAGCCCACGCTAGGGCTTCCCAATCGCTACGCTTGCGACCACCATGGGTATACACATACCATTTGCCAGTCTCTGGATCCGTTTTTACATCAATGGCTACTACCATACATTGGTTGCCAAACTTTTGAGCGCCTTCACTGATGAGTTCTGGACGCGCTAAAGCAGCTGAATTAAGCGATACCTTATCGGCGCCAGCTTTCAGCAATGCGCTCATATCGTCTACTGTTTTAATGCCACCACCTACGGTGAGGGGCATGAACACATGTTTTGAAATATCTGTCACCACATCGCGCATCGTCGTACGTCTGTCCACCGTAGCCGTAATGTCGAGGAATACGAGCTCATCGGCGCCCTGCTCCTCATAGGTAGCCGCAATATCGACAGGGCTGCCTACATCAACGAGATTTACAAAGTTAACGCCTTTTTTACGCGTCCATTATCTACGTCTAAACAAGGAATAATCCGTTTCGCTAACATGATGCTTTCTCCTTATTAAACGCAGCAATTTCCTCTAATGTAATAGTGCCTTCATATAAGGCCTTACCTACAATGCTATCTACAACACCTCGTTGTTCGAGGTTCTTAATATCCTCTAAATTGCGGACACCACCGGATGCAACAATACGAGCCGTAGGGAATTGATCTTGTAAGGAACCCAATAAGTCCTCATTGGCCCCTTGCATTGTGCCGTCTCGGTCCACATCGGTAACGATAAAATACTTCGCACCGGCAGCCACCATAGCACCGATAAGGTCGGTCATAGGCACATCAGATTGGTCGAGCCAACCTTCTGCAGCAACCTTACCATTCTTGCCATCTACGCCGATAACGATGCGTTCTGGACCGTATTCGGCGATAACCTGTTTCGTTAACTCAGGATTTAAGGGCTACGGAACCGAGAATAACGCGATTGACGCCCATTTCTAAATATAAGTCTACCGCATCTTTGTCGCGAATACCGCCACCGATTTCTAACACACCTGTAAATGCAGCGCGCACCCGTTTAACGATATCCACATTAACTGGTTTCCCCGCCTTTGCGCCATCTAAATCGACGAGGTGCAAAGCGCCAACGCCAGCAGCCTCGTACTGAGATGCTTGGTCAACCGAATCTGGATTGATAATGGTCTCCTTTGCAAAATCGCCCTTATACAAGCGTACGCTACGACCATCTTGTAAATCTATAGCTGGAAATCATAGTATCTCCTCTACTCACGAGCCTTATGTGGCCCGGTTTTCACCATTCATAAGGGCTATATTAAATTATGCCTTTTGTAGAATTCACACCTTGAATGTCTGGGTTAATCGTAACAGCCTTACGCAATGCGCGACCAGTAGCCTTGAACATGCTTTCAATAATATGATGCGTATTGCGACCATATTCATTGCGCACATGTAAGTTCATGGCACCACTTACCGCTAAGGCTTGGAAGAAATCCTCTACCAATTCCGTTTCAAAATTACCACCCAATACAGGTGTCGTAAATTCACCATTAAACACGAGGTATGGACGACCGCTGAGATCGATGACAACCTGTGTCAACGCTTCATCCATAGGCACCCACGCGTCGCCATAACGCTCGATACCCGCCTTGTCACCAAGGGCTTGTGTCAACGCTTGCCCTAAGGTCAATGCAATATCCTCTACCGTATGATGCGCATCTACGTACGTATCGCCTACGGCTTTTACAGCCAGGCCAAAACGGCCATGTTTCGCCAATAAATGGAGCATATGATCAAGGAAACCGATGCCTGTATCGACGTGAATATCCTGATTTCCATCTAGGGTAAGTGTAATTGTAATATCTGTTTCGCCCGTTTTACGAGTTACCGTAGCTGACCGATTTGTTCTCATCATAGTATCCTCTTATCATTAAGGAAGCCCTTTAAGGCGTTCCCATCCAACAATTATTTTTCAAAGCGCACTTCAATAGCACGAGCATGTGCTTCAAGGCCTTCTGTACGAGCCAAGGTAGTAATATCCTTCGCAACCTCTTGTAAGCGTTCACGGCTAAATTGAGTAAAGGAAATGCGTTTTACGAAATCGTACACACCAAGGGGGGGACGAGAATTTTGCAGTACCGCTCGTAGGTAATACGTGATTTGTACCGCCTACATAGTCGCCCAACGGTTCAGATGCATATCTGCCAAGAAACACGGAACCTGCATTTTCTACCATGCTCATGTATTCCATAGGGTCTGGCAATTGAATTTCCAAATGCTCTGGTGCCACTTCGTTCATAACGGTAAACATATCTTCTACGCTATCCATAACGGCAATGTAGCTATTGTTTTCGATAGCTGGACGAGCAATGCTTTCACGTGGTAATTGTGAAAGTTGACGTTCTACCTCATCGGATACGAGGTTAGCTAGTTTCACTATTTGTAACCATGATAGCACGAGCTCGTGGATCATGTTCTGCTTGGGATAACAAATCCGCTGCAAGATGTACTGGATTAGCACTTTCATCAGCGATAACGCCGATTTCGCTAGGACCGGCAATCATGTCGATATCAACTTGACCAAATACTTGGCGTTTGGCAGTGGCCACATAAATGTTACCAGGGCCTACGATTTTATCTACCTTCGGAATTTGTTCAGTACCATACGCAAGAGCTGCTACGCCTTGAGCACCACCTACTTGGTATACCGCATCAACGCCAGCAAGTTTTGCAGCGCCTAGTACAGCAGGATTAATGCCATCCTTTTGTGGAGGGGTTACCATGATAATTTCCTTAACACCAGCGATTTTTGCAGGCAATGCAGTCATCATAATGGTAGATGGATATGCGGCTGTGCCACCAGGAACATAGAGGCCAACACGAGCCAATGGCGTTACCTTTTGACCACGCGTGATACCTGGTGTATCCATATCTACAAAGCCTTGTTCAATTTCACGGCTATGGAATTCGGTAATATTTTTCTTCGCTACCAATAAAGCGTGTTTCAAATCTTCTGGTAAATTGTCCCATGCTGCATCGATGATGGATTGATCTACCTTAAAATCATCAAGTTTTACGCCATCGAATTTTTCAGAATACTCACGTAGTGCTGCATCTCCATTAGCACGTACATTTTCGATAATATCATGCACGCGGCGTTCAATTTCCATATCTGTTGTTTGTTGTGTATATTGACGGACAATGCTAAAGCATTGCATCAAGAGATTCTTTGTAAATTTTCATTGTATGTCCTCATTTCAAACTATGTATATTATATATCTCTCACTACATTACTGTAGCGATATAATTATTTGTTATCAATGGCTGATTGTAATTGGTCAATCAACGCAAAGATAGTATTTCTTTTTTGGTTTTTAACGCTAGTGGGTTCGCCACAAGACGGGTCGAAATTGGTTGGAGCCAATCATAGATTTTTAAGATTATTTTCTCGTAGCGTTGTACCCGTTTCCATAATATCTACGATAGCATCGGCCAGACCTACAAGGGGGCCAATTCAACAGAACCTTCAATTTTGATGATTTCTACGTCTTGGGATCCGAAATATTGTTTTGTAATGGTTGGATATTTTTGTACCGATTCGTTGACGACGGCCTTCCTTCGGATTATACCCTTCTAAGGAGGCCAAGATAAATTGGCATTGTCCCGTTTTTAAATCTAGCATTTCGTAGGATGTATTATCTTGTTCATCCAGTACATCACTACCAACGATGCCCAAATCAACGACGCCATTATTCAAATATGTCGTTACATCAGGTCCCTTCGCTAGGATGACCTCTACCGAATCACCCAATGGAATGATTAACTTACGCGCCTTGTTACGCAACGGTTCACAGTCAATGCCACAGGACTCTAAGAGTGGAATAAAATCCTTTTCAACGCGGCCCTTTGTCAAGGCGATTCGCAATTTACCATTATCTTGAATGTTGCTTTCACCTTGCATAAGCACATCTGTAAGGACATCGATGTTGAAAGCCATACCAACGGATGGCATCGGTGTGCCATCAAACCCAGACAAGAGACCATCATAGCGACCACCGCTGACGATGTATTGGGATACGCCATCTACATAACCTCTAAAGGTAAGACCTGTGTAATAGGATTGAAGCGGTTCTGTAGACACATCAATGCGAACTTGTTGACCAGTCGCTTCGATTTGTCCCGCTAAATCCATAAGGCTATCTAAAATACGTTGTGCCCCAGCAGGCAAAATCACTTGACTGAGCTCATTTTTAATATCATTTACAGTGCCAAATAAGCGAGGCCAAATCATAAGGAATGGGTAAAGTGCATTATTTTTAAATTCGCTAATCAATTCGTTATAACGTGGCAAATATTTTGTAAATAACGCATCGAGCAAATCTGTCCGTTCTCCATCGGTCAAACCCAATGCATCGGTGATAGCACGGGAGAAACGAGCATCGCCAATTTCTAATAATAAGGTATTATTGAGCTGTGATTCATTCACCTCTTTAATGATGGCAAAGCATTCTAATTCGGCATCAATACCTTCATAGCCGACCATTTCAATGCCACCTTGTGTGACTTGGTTGATATCGCCACGATGCTGTTTATTTTTCATCAACACATCGCCAAGATAGTAGAACTTGCGAGGCAATTCAATATTCGTAGTCGCTAAGAAACGACCGATTGGCATGGTTAAATCGGGGCGGATAACCACAGATGCATCAGAACCACCAAAGAATTCGTACATATGTTGACCACGGCCTAATGTATAACCATTAAACACATCTTTGTATTCTACGAGGGGTGTAGAAATTTTTGTATACTGACGATTGCGGCAAAGGCTGAGCAAATATTGACTCACATCATCCTTGCGCTCCGCTACAGCACCTATATCATCACGAAAACCTGTAGGCAACTGTTTCTGTACCATGAGGATCATCCTTTCTATAAACCATGCTAATATTACTATTTAAAATATATAGATTCTTTTAGATTTTATCACTTTATCATGCTAAAGCATGAAATTATAATAATACTTATAGAAAAAAAAGTCAATAAAATATTAAGATTTTACTAACAATTAGTCGTTCTTATTCTAAAGTAAGAATGACCTAACACCCCGTAAGGGACATTAGGCCATTTCTCATTTTCTATTTTCTTGGAGATGAGCCTAACGCATTCCACAACGTTAATTGGCTCTTCTTACTTTTATTACATCATAATCACATAATATATCTAGTCCCAAACCTTTGCTACATCCGCTACGCTATGCGCATCGGATCCTAACACAAAGGGCACACCAATAATAGCAGCAATCCCTTGAATAAAGCGGCTCGGATACATTTCACCGCAATCAGGTTTAAAGAATCCGCTCATATTATAATCTAATTCTCTACCTTGAACTCGCATAATATGTAATATATCGCTTACGAGTTGTGCATTTCGCTTATCTAAATGATGTTCAAAACCGAAATGGTGTTGGTATTTCTTGATTAAATCAAAGTGACCGATTCGTTTTGGCGTATACGTACCTAAATCAGCGCGCACCGCTTGGCGAATGATACTAAAGTATTTATAATACAATTCACTTTGATTCGAAATCCAAGGGCCAAAGCCTTTTTCAAATTCCTCTGTATTATAGTCAACACAGTAGTATTTGCCACCTACACCATCCATAAAGTGAACAGATAATATGTTATCATCCGTCAATGGACCATAGCGATCAAGAAAATCTTGGATATCGCTTTCAAAACCAGGGATATAATCCACCTCAAAACCAAGGGAAATATCGATATGCGTACCATAGGCACGTTGTAATTCACGACCTAATTCGAGATAGGAATCCACCTGATTGAGTTTAAGAGATGCCGTATCATAAGCAACCTTATCACCACCGTACTCTGCCTCAAAGGCCTGTGGCAACGGAGCATGCTCTGTTAAGCACACCTTTTCGATGCGTAATTCAATGGCCTTTTCAATCATAAGCGCCGTTCTATCACCGCTACCATGTGGACATAATTCAGTATGAAAATGACCATCCACCAATCGGCTACGATACGTACTATTGCCTATGAACTGCCGTTCTGCTTTCATATTTATCATAACTTACCCCTATCTATGTATAGCATATATCCGCAACCCCACGGATATATGAATGATTTAATATCTATTATTATACCAATAATGCGTAAGTTTCGGTATCCTGATATTTCCCATGTTTAAAACCAACCTCAGGGGTAAGGCCACAATAGGTAAAACCAAATCGATTGTGCAATTTCGTGCTCCCCTCATTCCCTGCCGTAATAACAGATACCACATTATGAAGCATTGTATCTTCTTTAGCTATCTCTAAAATACGTTCCATCAACTGTGTTGCCACACCTTGACCACGGTAATCTTGATGAATATAAATAGACAATTCTACAGTGCTTTTGAAAGCATCCTTTAATCTATACGGTGAAAGCGATGCATATCCTACCACTACATCATCAATGGTTCCTACAATGATAGGATGATGCTCATCGCTGTGCGCGTTATACCACTCATGCCACTCTTCCAATGTGCGAGGTTCAAGATCTAAGGTAGCTACGCCATATTCGACCTCGTAGTTGTAAATAGATAAACAAGCAAACACATCATCTTTTGCAATTAATCGAATTATTAATTCACTCATATATTCCTCTAAAATAGTTTATGGAAGCAACCTTAGTTGTAACTACCTATAACTATTGGCTCAACAATAAGACAAAAAAATAAGCAAGAAAAAGGACGAGCTGCAACTCGTCCTTTTTTGTTATATTGTAGGTAATTTTATACGCTTCACTACCTATTTGTAGTATATCATAAATATATAACACTAACTAATAATAAATAGGAAATAGTCAATTATATCTCTATAGTACACCAAATAGAATAAGTGTGACTACAATTAATGCAACAATAACTATATAGTCTATTAGTTTAAGACCTACGGACGCGGCAAAGCTATGTGTCTTGCCACCAAAGCCTCTTAGTTCCAAGGACAAAGCCATTGTTTCAGAACGGCCTAAGGATTTTAAGAGTAATGGTTGGATAACAGAGCCATAGGATTTCATGCGTTTAAAGATATTGCCTTCCAAGGAAAGGCCACGACAAGATTGTGCCTCTTGTACAGCCTTACTTTCACCAATGAAATCAGGTACAAAGCGAAGGGCTGCGGTAAACATAAATGCATATTCATAAGGAATTTGCATTGTGTTACGAGGGCCGCTGTTAAGTCTTGCAATTTAGTTGTTGCTAAGAGTGCAATAAATACGAGCGTCATGGCTAGCATACGAAGGCCTGATACAACGGCAGAAACGACGTCTCCGCTGCCCAAGTATTGAATGATACCTAAGAATACAGCGAATACAACTAACGCAAACACGGCCTTATATTGTTTCCATAGTAAACCGGTCAACAACAGGGCTACTAATTCTACGACGACTAATGCCATCAAAGACATCCAGTCTCGCAAGAAGATGGCCCATACGGATACGGCGAGGGTCATCAAAATTTTTGTTAATGGTACTAAACGTTCCATGGTCCCCTCCTATTCTGCCAATTGCGCGATAAGGCGCGTCCGTAATTCATCCATCGATTTGCAGTAACCTAAGCCCGGTACTGCTTGTGAAAGTTCTACACTTGGCGGTTTTGTGAGGCCAAGATCATGTAATTCATCGGTAGATTTTGAAAATAATTCTTCTGGTGTACCATCAAAAGATACGGTACGATGGCCCATGATGATGGCACGGGAACATTCAGCCGCCATGATTTCCATATCATGAGTAATCAATAGAATCGTAAGGCCTTCACTATTCAACTGACGAAGTAAAGCTAACAATTCTTTTGTTTCCTTACCATCTTGACCACTTGTAGGTTCATCGAGGATGAGGATTTTGGACTGCATAGCCAATGCAGATGCAATAGCAACGCGTTGCTTTTCACCACGGCGCAATGTAGGTGGATACTCGTCACGTAAATGACTGATACCACAACGCTCTAATACTTCGTCTACAATATGTGTAACCTCATCTTTAGAACGGCCTAAAGATTCAGGACCAAACGCCACCTCTGTAGCCACAGTCGGTCTAAACATTTGGCGATCCGGTTGTTGGAATACATATCCAATAAATTGACCTCGTTTAGATGGTGGCATGGATGTAATATCCTTGCCGTTATAACGGATATGCCCTTCCGCAGCCTTTTCAAGGCCTACTAAGAGACGTGTAATCGTCGTTTTACCACAACCATTCTTACCACCTACAGCAATAAATTCGCCTTCATGAATGGTAAAGTTTACATTTCTAAAAATATCTACGGTAGGCACATAGCCAAATCGTAAGTTTTCTACCTTAAGCATGTGCGCCACCTCCTGTACTTTCACCTACATCATTACCTTGTTGAACTTGGCTTTCACCATTGATATTTGTATGTTCATAACGAGAACGGTCGATAGCCTTAGCCATTTCAATGTGATGAAGACCCTTGATAGCCGATTCAATACTGAGCCAAGGTTCGTCGCTATGGTAACCGGCCTTTCCAATTCCATATACGTTGTAAATACGGATGGCAATGCTTCTACATAAATATCATGATTGTACATGTATTCCAATGTGGTAGATACATCGCTATCGCATACGATTTCACCATTTACCATAAGTGCCATGCGATTAGCATATGGCAATACAGCATGCAAATCATGATCGATAACCACAACAGTGATACCATGATTGCGGTTTAAATCACCAACAAGGCGATATAGTTCAGCCGTCCCATCTGGGTCAAGAGAACTAGTTGGTTCATCAAGAACGAGGACAGATGGATTGGTTGCCAACACGGAAGCAATCGCCAAACGTTGACGTTGACCGCCGGACAAGCTCGTAATTTTACGGTCTTCAAGGCCTTCAATACCAACTTGTTTAAACACCTCTGCACAACGAGCATCGATGGTTACTCGATCGTAACCACGGTTTTCCATAGCAAAGGCTACTTCTTCGCGAACCGTCATCGTTACAAGCTGTGTATCGTAATCGGCAAGAACAACACCGACATGGTTTGCTAACTCAGGAATCGATAATTGCGTTGTAGCCTTACCATCTACAAAGACCATACCTTCTAGACGACCGCCGTAGAATTTAGGCACCGCCCCTACCATAGCCATGCAAAGCGTACTTTTACCACAACCGGCAGGCCCTGTTACAACGAGGAAATCACCATCATGCACATCGAGGTTGATGTTCTTTAATGTAGGCGCAGTCGCCTTAGGATGGTAATAATTCATGTGCTCAATGGAAATCTTTGCATCCCGTTCTGGTGTAATAACGAGTCTGCTATGGTCACTAGAAGCTTCGCTACCGCTAGGCAACATACCACGTTTAGCGAACATCTTTTGAGCCGGAATATACAACACTGGCGTAATCGCTGCATTTACAGCCGCTACCACTAACACGAGAGGCCACATAGCGTAGAGATATACATTGTTAGGCAAGTTTGCAATTTGCCATAACAACGTAACGAAATACCGCCAGATACAACAGTCGTAAAGAATGAGCCTACAATCGGCGTGATTTCAAAGGAACCAATTTTACCGATTTTCATAGATGTCATGGTGCGAGAAATGAATGTTATCACCAATGCACCAGCTGGTTCGGACAACAAGTTACCATATGGGAAGCCAGATTTAGAGGTTAACACCTCAATCAAGGCCGCCACTAAACCAATGCCCAAGGCTTGAGATACACTAGGTTTTGTCAACAAAATCGCTACGCAATACGCGGAAATCATCCAGTTTGGCGTAACCCCTGCAAAACTTGGGCTCACCAAATGCAAAATTGTACCCAATGCGAGCATCAAGGTGCTCACCGTCACCCATCTAAACTGTCCACCCTGGTCATGGGTGTACACGAGATCCTTTATCCGTTCCATAATACCCTCTTTTCTTCAATAGAATATATACTGTTTATTTTAACATTTATATGGGTATTGTGAAAGTTTATAATCCTTTTCTATGCAACAATATAACTCATACAAAAAATAAAGCGACACCGAATAAACGATGTCGCCGCTTGAAACCATATATGATTTTTCTATTTTTCTTTAGTTTCAGTTTTTTCAGCAACCTTCGCTCTAATGTCTTTGGCTGCTCCTGCAGATTTTTCTTTAACGGTATCCGTAATATCTTTAGCCGCATCAGCCGTTATATCTTTTACTTCTCTAGCCTTTTGTTTTAGCTCTTCAGCCTTTACCTTAAGGGTAGCTTCTAGATCTTTTGCAACATCTGCAGACTTAGCTTTTACCAATTCATTTACATCATGTGCTGCATCAGCAGATTTAGCTAATTCTTTTACATCCTTAACCGAATCTCACAATTGATCTAAAAACTTCATGTTAGTTCCCTCCAAATAATTTTGTAACGAATGCCTTCTCTCTATCAATGCCAGATTAAATAAATCTTACTTTGATATCATTAAATCACAATGCATTCAAATTATAAAGAGTGTCCACGCATCTTCATGTTACTATTAATATCAAAATCTTTCTATACATAGCTTTCTCACTTCCTCGTCACATAGTTATGATATAATGCATATAGTAATTACGCCCACACAGGAGGTCTACATGTACAAATATATTACAATCTTAGGCGCTGCAGGCCAAATCGCACAACGATTGACAGCAACACTTCTAACATATACTGATATGCACATCACATTATATGGACGTCAATTGAGCACACGTATTCATCCGGAAATTTTAGAACACGAAAGGGTAACCGTTATCGAAGGATCCTTCCAAAGCCCTAAAAAATTAGAGGAAGCCGTTAAAAATACAGAAATCGTATTCCTCTGTGCTATGGAAACTGGCAGTGATATGGCAGCTATTGTGAAAGCACTATCTCGCCAAAATATTCGTCGCATCATCGGTTTATCCATGGCAGGCCTATCTGGTGAGTTTCCAAAAGCCTTAGAAAAATGGACCTTTGACAATCTACCAATCAGCTATGTACAAGGTGAACGCCAGGCGCGCAACGTTTTACGCGAATCTAATTTGAACTACACAATTTTACGTCTACCTTGGCTCTATAACAATATGGAGAACACGAATTATGAATTAATCGCTGAAGGCGCTCCATTCAACGATGCACAAGTTACACGCGAAGCTGTGGTAAAAGCCGTTTACGATATCCTACACGTTGAAGACGAAACACCATTCAGCCGTGCTAGCATTGGTGTAGGTGAACCAGGTACACACTACGATAAACCATCGTTTTTATAAACTACCATATATTAGGAGATATCTATGGAAAATTCAAATGATACAATCACCCTAGAATATAAAACATATACTATGTTAAAAGCCCAACTAGAGATATTATCATCTTTGGTCGAAGGACAAAATGATATCATTCAAGGGCGTACAACAACCATAGAGGAAACTTTTAATAGTATTGATAAAATGATACACCAATTGGACTAATCTAATATTAATATGCTTAATGGTTTATAAAACTCCCCACTATCTTCGGTATACATTTCTTACTCAAGAAAATGTATACCGATTTTTATTCCCATAATTTATGGTTATTTATGTAGATAAACAACGTTATTTACGCTATACTAATAACAGAATTAAGATACACTAATAAACAGGTAAGGAGATATCATGAATCGCATTGTTGTTATAGGTAGTTGCAACATGGATATTGTGGTCCTCGCGGATAAGCGTCCCGCAGCAGGCGAAACAATTATGGGCAACGAATTGCACATCGCCCACGGCGGTAAAGGTGCTAACCAAGCGGTAGCCGCAGCTCGTCTAGGTGCAGAGGTTACCATGGTAGGCTGCATCGGTCGAGATGCATATGGCCAAATGATTTTGGATAACCTCAAAGAAAATCATATCAACACGGACTATATCGTCACCGTCCCAGATACGACAACGGGTACTGCACATATCACATTAGCTGAAGGCGACAATAGCATCATCGTCATCGCTGGTGCGAATGCTAAGGTAGACAAATCTGTAGTCGATAATGCTTGGTCCGCTATCGAACAAGCCGATCTCGTAATGGTTCAAAACGAAATTCCTATTCCAACTATCGAATACATCGTTCGTCGTTGTCACGAGGCTAATGTGAAAGTCCTCTTAAACCCGGCTCCAGCGGCTGACCTCAATCCTGAATGGTTGGAACTAGCCACCTATATTACACCAAATGAGCACGAATTATCGGCCCTCTACCCTAATAAAACTACAGAGGAAACATTGTTAGCCAATGAAAATAAAATCATCGTTACCCTCGGTAGCCAAGGTGTGGGCTATGCAGACGATGGAGAAATTCACATTGTTCCTGGATTCAAAGTAGAACCAGTGGACACAACAGGCGCAGGCGACACATTTAATGGTGCCTTTGCAACAGCTATCGTTAATGTTAAAAGCCTAGCCGATGCCCTCCACTACGGCAACGCAGCGGCGGCCCTCTCCATCCAAAAACTAGGTGCCCAAACGGGAATGCCTACGAAGGATGAGGTAGACGCATTCGTATCCAAGTAACACTAGAGAACTGAATAGGACTTTAAAAGCTCCACCGGCCAGGTCTGACTACGGCCTACGGCCTTCGCAGGGCCAAAGTCGCTTTGAAAGTCCTATTCAGCTCCAACTAAAATTACCTAATAACGAATGCATTCAACCTCTATATAATAAGGGGAACAATGAACGAGGCTTTAACAGCCTCATTCATTGAAATGAAAGGAGTTTATATGCAACGAAACGGCATTTTAAATAGTCATATTGCCAAGGTTCTTGCGGATCTTGGTCATACAGATACGATTTGTATTTCTGATTGTGGTCTACCCGTACCTGAAGGGGTTCAAAAGATTGACCTTGCGTTGGAGTTCGGTGTGCCTAGTTTTGAGCAGGTTGTATCACTTATTACAAAGCATATGAAGATTGAAGCGATTCAGATTGCTAAGGAAATGAAAGATTTTAATCCAAAGGGTCATGCATTCTTGGAATCCACATTCCCTTGCGACGAATTTGAGTGGATTACAACTAGTCACGATGCTTTTAAAGAAGCCACAAAACAATGCAAGTGCATCATTCGAACTGGTGAAGCATCTCCATATGCAAATATCATCTTGCGTGCCGATTGCATCTTTAGCGATCGTCCTTAAAATTAAAGTCTATTACATACAATAAGAGATACTTTCACCAATCATATAGGAGTAGTTATGGAAATTGTTATGTCAGGCATTGCGAAGGCATTTGGCACGAACCAAGTGCTGCGCGATGTAAGTATTACCCTCAAAGAGGGCGAGGTTCACGCCTTGATGGGCGAAAACGGCGCCGGTAAATCCACCCTCATGAATATCCTCACCGGTATTCACAAGGCGGACGCTGGTACAATCACCATCGACGGCGTAGAGCGCACCTTCCCGAACCCAAGAGAGGCTGAGCTAAATGGTGTGGCTTTCATCCACCAAGAGCTCAATATTTGGCCAAATCTAACATTGTTAGAAAATCTGTATTTAATGAGGCCAAAGCGCAATAAATTTGGTATGCTCGACAAAAAAGCGATGCTCGCCGAGGCAGAAAATACATGCCGTGAACTAGGCATCGAATTGCCTCTCACAACGGAGGCAGGCCTTTGCTCCGTTGGACATCAACAAATGACGGAAATCCTTCGTATCTTGATGTTGGATGCAAAGGTAGTCATCATGGATGAACCGACAGCCGCCCTTACAGAGCGTGAAACAGCAACATTGTTCAACATGATGCGCAAAATGAAAGCACGTGGCGTTGCTATTGTGTATATCTCTCACCGTATGGAGGAGGTATTTAGCGAATGCGATACCATAACGGTTATGCGCGATGGTCACACTATTATCACTAAACCAACAGCTGAGATTTCTGTAGACGAAGTGGTACGCCACATGGTAGGACGTTCTATCGACGAATTCTACCCTGCTCGTACCACAACACCAGGCGAAGTAGTTATGAGCGTTGATAACCTCAAACCAGAAGGCTTCGACAACGACATTTCTTTCTCCTTGCGCAAAGGCGAAATCCTCGGCGTAGCAGGCCTTATGGGTGCTGGTCGTACAGAAATTATGCGCGCTATCTTTGGGGTAGATAAACACAATGGCGGTACCGTAACAGTTAACGGCTCCGCTCTCAACTGTAAAAAACCAGAAGATGCCATCAAAGCTGGCATTGCTTTCATCACAGAAAACAGAAAGAGCGAAGGCTTGATCCTCGACTTCTCCATCGGTTCCAATATTACATTGCCGAACCTTGGCGATATTTGTCCATCCCATGTACTTGATAAGGGCAAGCTCAATTCCTTTGCTGACGAACTGTCTAAAAAACTAGGCGTTAAAACACAATCTATTCACGAACCGGCATCGTCCCTATCCGGTGGTAACCAACAAAGGTGGTTATTGCGAAATGGGTTGGTAAAAAGCCATCCATTATCATCATGGACGAACCGACACGGGGTATCGATATCGGCGCGAAACGTGATATTTATGATTTAATGAACGAATTAACGAACGATGGTGTGTCCATTATCATGGTGTCCTCTGAGTTACCTGAAGTGCTCGGCATGAGCGACCGCGTTATGGTCATTCATGAAGGTCGCGTAGCAGGTATCTTGGATCGCAGCGATGCAACACCAGAATCGATTATGACATTAGCCACAGGAGGACAATAATGGACAGCAAAGCTCTACAATATGTAAAAAAATTAGGCCCCCTCATCGGCCTCATCCTATTATTTGTAATTATCTCTGTCATGAACGACAGTTTCCTTGAATTCTCTAACTTGCGTAACTTGTTGCGCCAAGTATCCATCAATGCGATCATCGCCTTTGGTATGACCTTCGTCATCTTAACTGGCGGTATCGACTTATCTGTTGGTTCTATCCTTGCCCTCTCTAGTGCAGTGATGGCCAACCTCATCGTAACTGGCACTGACCCTGTATTCGCTATTGTGTTAGCTGCAGGTGCTGGCCTTGTATTGGGCGGTATTAACGGTCTCGTTATTACATATGGCCGCGTAGCTCCATTCATCGCTACCTTGGCGACCATGACCATCTACCGTGGTGCGACACTAGTATTCACAGATGGTAACCCAATCTCAGGCCTTACACAAGACCCTCTATTCCACGGCTTTGGTCAAGGGGATATTGCAGGCCTTCCAGTACCAGCTATCACAATGTTCCTAGCTTTCATCATCCTCTGGTTCGTATTGAGCCGCACATCCTTAGGCCGTAAAACATACGCCGTAGGTGGTAGTGAAAAGGTAAGTTACATTGCTGGTATCAAGATTGACCGCGTTAAAATCTTCGTGTATGCCTTAACTGGTATGCTCTGTGGTATCGCTGGTGCAATCATCACATCTCGTCTTAACTCTGCACAACCTACAGCAGGTGCAGGCTACGAACTTGACGCTATTGCAGCGGTAGTTCTTGGCGGCACAAGCCTTGCTGGTGGTCGTGGTCATATCGTTGGCACATTAATTGGTGCCCTCATTATCGGTACCCTCAACAACGGGTTAAATATTCTCGACGTTTCCAGTTTCTATCAACAAGTTGTAAAAGGTATTGTCATTTTATTGGCGGTTCTTGCAGACCGCAAGAAAGCCTAGGAGGTTCCTATGAAAAAACTATTGTTACTGTTGGCGATGGCTATCATGGTTATCGGTCTTGTAGCAGGCTGTGGTAAAAGCGCTGATAACGGCGGCGACAAAAAATCCAGCACAATCGGCTTCTCTGTTTCCACATTAAACAACCCATTCTTCGTAACTATGAAAGAAGGCGTTGAGGCTCAAGCTAAAGCGCTTGGTCTTAAAGTTAAAATCGTTGATGCTCAAAACGACCCTGCTAAACAAGCAAACGATATTTCCGACTTAATTGAAAGCGGCGTTTCCGTATTGATCATCAACCCTGTAGACTCTGCAGCTATCTCTACTTCTGTAGAAGCAGCAAATGCTAAAAACATTCCTGTCATCACTGTTGACCGCTCTGCTGACAAAGGCAAAGTAGTAGCTCACATCGCTTCCGATAACGTAAAAGGTGGCGAAATGGCAGCTCAACTTATCGTTGATAAAGTAGGCAAAGCTGCAAAAGTTGCTGAAATCGAAGGTATCCCTGGTGCTTCCGCAACTCGTGAACGTGGCCAAGGTTTCCACAACGTAGCTGACAAAGACTTAACAGTAGTAGCAAAACAAAGTGCTGACTTCGACCGTACAAAAGGTTTGAACGTAGCAACAAATATCTTGCAAGCTAACCCTGACGTACAAGCTATCTTCGCTCATAACGACGAAATGGCATTGGGCGCTATCCAAGCAGCTAAATCTGCAGGCAAAACAATCTTCATCGTAGGCTTTGACGGTACTGCTGATGCAGAAAAAGCTGTTAAAGACGGCACATTGGCTGCAACAATTGCTCAACAACCAGACCAAATGGGTAAAATTGCTATCGATACAGCTCAAAAAGTTATCAAAGGCGAAGCTGTAGAAGCTAAAATCCCTGTAGATCTTAAAGTTGTTACAAAATAATTGTATATAGAAACTGGGTACAGAAAAGAGTCATACTGCTGGAAGAACTAACAAATAGTTAACCCTTCCAACGAAAGACAAAAAGAATGACCACACTAGAGTATTTATTTACTCATGCGTGGTCATTCTTTTTTGCCTTAAATAGTAAAGTAGGCGAATATATTATAAATATGCTTAGACAGAACCAATCCATCCATATCCTTGTACTGCCATATCCATAAAATGATTCATAAGTAAAGACACCTTAGAATCAAAAGATACTTTATCATAACTTTCAGGCAAATCATCATTCAAGGATAATTCTACCTCATATTTTAGCTTAGCAATTGGTTGTTCATCCTTATACCAATCTACAACAAGAAGATTACTACGATTATCAAATAACTTCTTATAAAGATTCTTAGCAGAGAGTTTTACTTTTTGCTCTTCATCCTTTGTCAGCTTCTTTCCAGCAATAAGCAAGTCAAAGATTTCAAGTTCATCTTCAGTAAGACCTTCAACATTTGCTCGATTATATTCTTCTTGTAATTCCTCAAGAAGCTTTACCAGTTGCTCGTAATAATCCTCGTTTTCAGTGCCACCTACATTATAGGAGTCAATAATTCGCTTGAAACGTTCAGAAAATTTGGTTCTCGTGCAGTTTCTATTAAGCATCTGTTCGAGAACTTGCTCAATGTATTCCTTTAAGTCGTTAATCTCAATAGCTTTATACTTAGCAACCTTGATTTCTTTTCTTAGCTGCTCAATATCAACCTTAGAAAGATCAATCGCTTGAGTTCCTTTAATTATGTATTGAGCAGGTTTTTCCCGTACATAATTTACAAACTCTTGACTCGCGGTGACACTACCATCTAAAATTTGGTTCATTTTTTGTCTAGCACGAGCAACCTTTTCATCGTTAATAGTGTTATATAAGAGACCATGCAAATACACAAGAGGTGCGAATTTATCATTATTCCAGTTCTTTTCAAAGATTTCCGGCTTGGATGCTTCATATAGATTTGTCAAAGTATTAAGGATAACTTTGAACTTCTCTTTGTTATCATCTTTTGCAACGATATTGTCATAAGCATCTCTCAATGCATCTAATTTATCCAATGTATTAGAATCAGCAATTATCTTTTCTAAATCAATATCAAGTGACAACAAGAAAGAATCTGCTTCATCGATTGTACCGTCAATATAGCTGATTAATTGGTCGATATCTTTTGCAGGGAACTCTGTTCCGCTATCACCAGTGGCATATTCTGTTAGTGCCTTCTTCATGTATTTAAAGACATTTACATAATCCACAATAATTCCGGCAGGTTTTCCAGGATATACTCTGTTGGCACGAGCTATGGCTTGCATTAGCGTGTGGCCTTTCATTGGCTTATCAAGATAAAGTGTAGATAAGTTCTTTACATCAAATCCTGTCAGCCACATTGCACAAACGAACACAAGTTGCAGTGAGTCATTAGAATCTTTGAATCTATCCTCAATATCTCTGCCGTCCGGTGTGATTTCTTTCATCTTTGCACGATGTTTTGTAATATCTAATCCTTGCTTTGCAAACTTTGCCTCTTCATCGTTCTCTTCGGAGATGATAACGGCCATTTCAACCTTATTCATATAAGCAAGAATACGAGTGAGCTGATCACGTTCTTCCTTAGTAGAAGCTGTATTTCGCTCCTTCATGATGTTCTGCTTTTCTATAGCCCAGTAATGCTGAACCTTGTCATACATTTTGACAGCAGTATATTTATCGACTGATACAACCATACCTTTTCCAAGAAATCCACGTCTTGGAAAGTGGTAGGCAATATCCTGTGCCACTTTATCTAAGCGGTCATCTCTCTTGATAACTTCAAAGATACGTGAAGATGCATTCTCTAAGAGACGAGTTTCATCCTCGTTAAGGTTTTCTTCTTCGATAATATCTACAACGTCATCGTCAAGGAAATCATTTTCAAGTCCTACTTCCGGAACTCGTCTAGAATAGAACAATGGTACAGTAGAGCCATCTTCGACAGACTGTGCAAAGTTATACTCAGAAACATAGTCACCAAACCATTGATTTGTAAGACGTTTAGTGCCAAGAAGTGGTGTCCCTGTAAATGCCACAAAATTAGCATTCGGAAGTGCAGTTCTCATGTTCTCTGCTAAGTCTTTATACTGTGTCCTATGTGCTTCATCAACAAGGACAATAATATCGTCACGAGTAGAAAGCACTGGATATTTCTTTGTCTTATCGTATCTGAACTTATGAATCAGCGTAAAGATAAAAGCCTTATTGGTAGTCAAGAAATCTCTTAACTGCTTGCTGTCCTTTGGCTGGCATTCTTCTTTAGAACCAATAACCTCTGTACGCACAAAGTTCTTATGAATCTGTGTATCTAAGTCTTCACGGTCTGTGATAATGAGGAACGAAAAATTACCAGCCACTTTACGTTTAACTTTACGAGCAAACATAACCATGGAGTAAGACTTACCGGAACCTTGCGTGTGCCAGAAAACACCAAGCTTACCATTCAACCCTTTTCTATTTTCTACTGATTCCATCAAGTTATTAACGCCTAAGTACTGATGATTTTTAGCAATAATTTTTGTTCGTTGATTTTCAAAAAGTATAAAGTTTTCGATATAGTCAATCAGCCTATCCTTATTAAGTAACCCCTCAACAAAATATCTGACAGAGCTATCCTTAACATTATCCGCAGCAAGAATTGCTTCTCGATCCAGTTTTTCCATTTCACTGTCAACCTTAAGCCATTCAAAAAAATAGTCATAGGTTGCTTTAAAGGCGCCCAACTTTGTCACTAAACCATTTGAAAGAACACAAATCTGATTGAATGCAAATAGATTAGGAATATCTCGTAAATAATCCTGTAAATTCTTATTATATGCTTCTTCAATCTTAACAATGCTGTTCTTCAGTTCAATGAACACTATTGGCATTCCATTGACAAAGATAAGAATGTCCGGTCTCCTGTAGTAGACCTTACCTTGTATCCACATCTGAGACACCGCTGTGAAAGTATTATTCTCCGGATGTTCAAAGTCTATCAATTTTACAAAATCAAAATCTTCTTTGCCGTTTCTACGAACTGTGATTTTTAAATTATTACGGATTTGTCTATATAATTTATAATTCGTATCTACAATATCAGTTCCTGTATAATCTTGCCTTAACGTCTTTACGATCTCTTTAATTTTATTTTCTTCGATAGTAGGATTGATACGCTTCAGAGAGGTCAGCATCACATCAGGAAGGATACATTCCTTCTTAGAGTTTCTACCTGTACCATCGGGCAATACATCTCGTTTATCCGGTGAAGCATCACAAATGAGGATGTCATATTTAAATGGCTCAGCTTTTAATTTTGTAAGTATAGCCTGTTCTATATCATCTTCAGATATAAAGTTACGCATATGAACACCTCCTTAAACTTCAAGTTTTCCGCTCATCAAACGTGGTAACAGCATCTCTCTCTGCTTTGTAAGTAAATCGTTTTGACGATTCAAGTCATCCACAATATCTATCATAGGCTGTACTTTTTCAGCAAACGCTTCAATCAATTCAGCTGTTGGTAATAGAATTTTTTTATTTAACAGTACATTTGGTTTTAAATGCAATACATTTGCCCCATTCGCAAACTGAGAAAAATATTTGGAATAAAATCCGTATCGGCACATGCAATAAAAGAATACATTTGGCACTTTCAGGTTTACTTTAACTAGGTCTGCAGAAATAGCAGATATTCCTAAGCTCTGTGGGATTAGTGCAACAGAACCTACAGTTCTTCTATCCTGTGTCATATCTGTTACGCCAAGGATTAAATCCCCAGCTGCAACAATTTGAGAGTCTTTGTATTTGCCATTGTATTGCTTTGTACCATCGCGTCTAAAACCACCATATGACTGAATATTTTTTAAATTAATTAGGTTAATGCCTTCATCACAGTTTATCTCATCTGAAGAATATGAAATACCTCTATCAAACGAAGCAATGTCACCTAACTGAACGTAACTCCAAGATGATGGAATATCTTCGATAAAGTATTCATTTTCATATCCTGGAAAGCGAAACCTTACAAACCATTCTTTATATAGATTCTCTGCCATTTGTTCCAATAACTTGATACGCTTGTTGTTAGTGTCAATAAGATTATCATATACTGATATAATTTCAGCAATTCTAAATTGATTTTCTGAAGAGGGTAACTGTATTTTTTGTTTCTTTAGCATTGAAACCGCTAATCCAGGCTGAGCAGCTTGCCCTGATAATCGGTTTAAATCTAAAGCAGTCAATGCATATGACAAAAACCGTGAATCATGTCCATTTTTACTTACGCCAACAATTGCATGATCAGTCATATAACCTTTACCATTAAAGTAATGAATATTACCACATTTCGCTCCCTGGCGTCCTATAATAATACATTCACCATCAAAATTATATTCAGAGGTATATCCCCTAAGACCGTTTCCACCATATACAGGATATTCTCCCTTATCAAAAATCTTCTCACTGGTTAGATTTTTTCCACTACTGAATCTTGTAAACAAGTCTCCAAGTCTATAAATATAAAAATCCATATTACTCACCTAATAATTTTTTTAGATTATTTGAGATTATTTCTTCTAGTTCTCTTGCCTCAGCACTTAAAGAAGTAAATTCAGAATTAAGAGAGAACATTTCTTCCTTGAATTCTTCTTGTGTTAATCCATCATCTTCAATGACTACTCCGACATAACGTCCTGCATTAAGAGAGTAGTCTTGGTCAATAATTCCATCCTCTCCATCCATCGGTGCAGCTTTGCAAAGGCCGATAACATCAGCATACACACCATCAGGGAATCTTTCAGTTAACCAGTCAATTTGTGACTGCCAATATGATTTTGTAAGAACTTCCTTATCATCAGAAGCTTCTGGAGCATTTACAAGTTCTGCTTTATACTCATCAATCAAATCAACAAGAGCCTGTGTATCGCCATGATATAGTTTTGTTATTATGCCAAGATTCTTAATCTGCTCATCAGAAAACTTTCTATGGGCACGGTCAACCTGTGTAAATACATTTCTAGCATCAATAAATAAGATTTCATTTTTCTTCTCATTGTTTGGCTTCTGTTTATCGAAGAACCACAGAGTAGCAGGAAGTGTAACTGATGAAAACATATTAGAAGGAAGGGTTACCATCTGTGAGATGATACCTTCTTCAATCATTTTCTTTCTAATTTCATATTCTGAACCAGATGCATCAGATGCAGAATTGGCCATCACAAGTGCTGCCTTACCATTCTCATTTAAGGCAGTAGCAAAGTAGCCAATCCACAAATAGTTTGCATTAGGCACAGTTTCTTTCTTGTCAGATTTTTTCTTTGTTGATTTGCTTTTGTTTCTTGGCACACCATACGTATTAAAACGGGTATCATCAGAAACTTTCTCAACCACAACCTCATCAACATTGAAGGGGGGATTTGCCATTACATAGTCAAATTGTCCAACTGCATTATATGGATCAGAATAGAATGAGTTAGCCTGCGTAATATCACCACGAATATTATTAAGAAGAAGATTCATCTTTGCCAGTTTTACTGTATCAGGTTCCTTTTCAACACCATAGCAACGGAATTTCATTTGTTCACTCTCGTTGGCATTGTGTTCATGCATGTATCTTGCAGCCTGAACAAACATCCCTCCAGAACCACATGCTGGATCCAAGAACTTCTTTTCACCTGGTTGAGGATTTAATACTTCAACCATATATCTTACAACAGTCGCAGGTGTGTAGAATGTTCCTCCATCCTTACCTTCTGCAAGGGCAAAGTTCCCTAAGAAATATTCATAAATTTCACCAAAGATATCGACTGTACTATTTTCTGGAATATCTTTGAAAATACGTATGATATTAGAGAGCAATTCTGGCTCTTCTTCTGGTACAAGCTGAGCATAAACTTCTTTTGGAAGGATACCACCCATTTTAGGGTTTTCAGTCTCAATTGCTTCCATAGCTTTCTTTACAAGAGTAGCTTTACTAGCATCATCTGGTGCATCATTGATAAAATCATAATAAGCACATTCAGGAAGATAGAATCCACACTTCTCGATAGAGATTTCTTTGATGGACTTTTCCATACGACCGCCTTTAAGACGATTATACTCTTCCTCAATATTTTCCTTATGTTGTTTGTATAAGATATCTGCATATCTAAGGAAGATAAGTCCAAGAATAGGCTGACCATATTTATTCGCAGCTAAATGAGCACTAGCTCGAAGCACATCAGCAGAGTGCCACAGCGTATCTTTTAACTGTTTTAATTCTTTATCTGTCATAACAATAGTGCTCCTTTATTTTTCTATTTTATAGTCAAACCAAGCCTCTTCTAGTACTTCATAAAGGATGTTATTATCTACGCAAAATGTATTAATACTTTTCATTGCTTTTAGGTTTGGCTTTGAACGTCCAGCTTCCCAACGATTCACCGTAGAAAAAGCCACTCCTATTACCTTGGCAAATTCCTGCTGTGTCAAAAATGAACGTTGTCTAATTCTTCTTATTTCTTTAGGAAAATCCATACATATGCATCTCCTTTTTATCCATTAATATAGCATTATTATAGCAAACAAATATATATTTTTTTAGTATCTATCCACCAGGCATTCTGACGCATAGGTATTAACCAATAGCAAAATTAAAGAATATGATAACCATATATGAATAATCTCAAAATAACCATGAGATTGATATTATGATAGTAACATCTTATAGAACAACCATGACCACCCGTTTTACGGATGGTCATGGTTGCGAAATTGTAGATTAAGAATTATATACGGCTTATAATCAATCAAATACATTGCCATCTAACAATAGTACAGGCCTGTACTATTATTTAGTGTTCCTATATATCCTTTCTAAGAACTACTACAGGCGCGTACTAATTTATAAAACATATATGTCCGCACCTATAATTATTTGGGACCTAAACAATATAAACTAACTTTCTTTAGGTTCTCGCCCAAGAAAAACTTTGAAAAACTCAATAAACTTTGGTAAATACGTTTGATCTAAGCTTTCAATCGCCATCTTACACTCGTAATTATACTCACATATAGCAACATTGATGTTAAGACCACCTTTGGAATCTAATGTAAATATAAGTTTACTACCACCGTTACTCAGATACTGACGAAAACTAGCTTTCCCTTTACAAGTTTGATTCATGTCGACAAGCTCATTATAACCTCTATGTATCCCCCACCAATCACCGGTATCAATGATAGCTGAGCAACAATGATTCCCTTGTTTGATATAAATACCAAAGGCACCAAAAGAAGATAGTTGTGTATCCATATCAAATGCTATTGTTAAATTAGATTCATTTACAATTTCATACATTATCATGACTCTCCATAAACAATTTTATATTGTTTATTATAGCATCCAATTTAATAACTAATTAACTAAGATGATCTGATTAATAACTATATTAATTATATAGACTTTTTCGTATGCTATAATGAGCATATATAAAATACACAAGGGAAGGAGGATTCGCATGGAATACGTATTACTCAACAAAAACGCCCCTATATTGCAGTTTCGCATCGAGAGGCACGAAGAAGTTGTCAATCTAACCTCGTTAGTCCGTATGGATATTTGCGATTTAACAATCATAGATAATGCGACATTACCAATAAATATGCAACCTACCATAAAAGGACTAAAAAATTGGTTATTACAACGTAAGATTCCAAATAATCGTGCATTTGTTGAGAATTTATTAGATGCCATTTCAGACACAGAGAATCCATATCGATATTTAGATGTAACCTATGGTTTATCCCTAAATGATACATTCTGGATAAAACCGGCTCATTCCATAGTGTCATGGTCAGATGTTAATTTATACGATAATCCATTTAGTGAAATTGTGGCAGGCATTGCTTTCACCGGCGAAGATAGTCATATACAGGGCATTGTAACGACCCCAGAATACACAACAAACGGCATGCTCCGTAAGTGTTGGCATCGTGAAAATAATGTCATCTATTTATACAAAGGTTCAACACCTCGCTATGCCAATGGAGGGCTTGAAGCACTCAGTGAAGTATATGCTAGCCAGATTGCGGCCGCTATGGGCCTGAAACATGCGAAATATAAACTCACTACATTCCACAATCAACTAGTCAGTGCTTGTCCTCTATTCACTTCGGAACAAGTTGGTTACATGCCGATATCGGGGCTCTTAGATGAACCAATTTTGCGAGATGAACTCATGTTGTATGATAAGCAGCACGATATCGCTAGCCTATACGGTATTATGCCATTTTCCAATATGATGGTGTTTGATGCACTCATTCATAATACTGACCGACACCTCAACAATTTTGGTGTTCTCATTGATAATGAAAGCAATCGTATCCTGGGTCCAGCCCCTCTCTTTGATCATGGCAATTCATTATTCTACAATATAACTGACGATGAATACTCAGATTTAAATGCTGTAAAAGATATGAGTTTCTGGGGACTCTCCTTTGATACATTGGCAAAATTATATCTTCACGATTCGCACCGTGCCATGTTAACACCATTATTAGGATTTAAATTTAATCGTATCCCATCAGATATACTAACAGATACAAAATTAGATATATTAGAATCCTATATCCAACAACGAGCGTCTTATTTTATACGTCTCCTCGACGAAAAATATATCAATTTTATTCATCCTAATATACCTCAACAATAGCAAAAGAGGCTGTCAATAATGACAGCCTCTTATTACATTTTGAACAACTCCGCATGGGAGTCCACACAAAATAATAATATATTCAATTAGAACATGAAGTTCACGTCTGTACGCCAGTAATCACCTAAGTGGTTACCATCCATATCTTTATTAGCGAAGCCATAGTATGCACCAATAGATACGTTTTTATATGGAACGTAGTTTACATTAGCTACAAAGCCTTTATAACCATTGCGTACATGAGCGACACCTTTTGTATCTACATAATGTTGGTTATAGAAACTATACGCTGGTGCAAAGGCGCTACTGAAGATAGGAGAGTTAGCTTCTTCATAGTAATATTGACCACGTACGCTATAGGTACGAGCTTTACTAATATTGTAGTTACCATAACCTACACTAGCCATCCAAGCTTGGGAATTAGATACGCCTGGTGCAGTTAGCCATTCACCGAATACGTTCCAACGGTTGAAGTTCATGTTGGCGTTAAGGCCCCAAATATTTTTGTATGGGGAATCGATAAAGGATTTAACTTGTTTACCTGTAGCCGCATCAATATCTTGACCTTGGTACAATTTACCATTATGGAATCGACCATACATACCGCCAAGAGTAACATGTTTATTAAGTTTACCCTTTACTTCAAGCATAGCAGCTGTGATGGTATTTTCTTTATCTTGGTAGTAACCTGCACCACCCCACCAGTAACCATAACTAGCGGATACATCTAACTTACCATGTTTATATATGAGGCGTGCCCCATCGATAAGGTCATCATACATGAGCCCTAGTGCAGGTGTATATAATTGACGACCTACACGCAATGTCGTGTCCTTACCAAAATGATGGTCTACATAGGCGAGATTCACCTTAGCTACATTAGCGTTGCTATTGCCGAGCTCACCAGCACCTTGTACACGAACAACAGCATCGGTTTTATCGTTAACCTTTGCATTAAAGATTACACGAGCCCGATAATCAAAGGAGGAATGCGTGCCATAAGCATATGCATCATCTTTCAATTGGCTACCGCGATAACGCAAACGATAATTACCAGTAACCTTAACATTGCCTACTTGGTCTTCTAATTTTGCTACACGCACGCCCAATGTGTTGAGTTCATTGCTAAATTCATCGGCCAAGCGGTTAATCATGGCTTGTTGTTCCGCATTAGCACGATCTTGGTTTGCCATGGCTTTCGCCACCATTTGAGCCATTTCATAGCGTGTAATATCTTTATTGCCTTTGAAAGTCCCATCTGGATAGCCATTAATAATACCAACAGATGCCAATTGTTCTACCGATTGGTAAGCCCAACTAGAAGGCTCTACATCGCTAAATGGATTGGCTGCATAAGCACTAACAGAACCCAATACAAAACAAGACACTAAACTTGCTACTAATTTTCTATTCATAGAGATAACCCACTCTCATCTATACACAAACAAATATATGAATCTATATTCTCTACACCGCATCATCATACTATATAACATGCGATACACGTATTACAGATGCCACCTATTCATGTGGTGTTGTATACGTAATATCCTGTGCGGCGTAGCTTTCACCATGAGCCAATACGTGAACGATGGTTTCTAATGTAGCACGTACAGTTTCAACAGCCATGCTAGGTTGATTTGGTTTATCCACCACTTGAGATGGCAAGTATGGAATATGCATAAAACCAGCCTTAATATTGCCCTTTTGCGCAGCATAGTGACATACGCCGTACATCAAGTGATTACATACGAAGGTACCAGCGGTGTTGGAAACCTTAGCAGGAATGCTTGCTTGATGCAATGCATTAACAATATTTTTAATCGGCAATGTAGCAAAGTACGCACTTGGTCCATCGGCTACGATTGGTTCATCCTCAGGTTGGTTGCCCCCGTTATCTGGAATACGGAAATCGTCGCAGTTTATAGCAACCCGTTCTACCGTAATGTCAGGACGACCGCCAGCTTGACCAACACAGAGAATGAAATCTGGTTCGCATTTTTCAGCAGCTGCTTTCACAGTATCAACAGATGTGTAACGCACAGTTGGCACCATTTGAGTCACTACCTTGTAGTCGCCATCTGTATAACCATCCATCGTTTTTACCGCTTCCCATGCAGGGTTAATAGGTTCACCGCCAAATGGATCAAATCCAGTAATTAAATAGTTTTCATCATAACACCTCATAAGGATATTTCAAAAATTGTTCATCCACAGAACAAGGTCTTAAATAAAGTAGTACATCAATAAGATATTCAACACGAGCATAGCCAAGGCAATTGGAATTTGCGCTTTAATAACGCCGTATTGGTCACGCATTTCAAGGAGCGCTACTGGTACGATGTTAAAGTTGGCAGCCATAGGTGTCATTAAAGTACCGCAGTAGCCAGCAAGCATAGCGATGGCACCAACAGCTGCTGGGTTAGCGCCGTGAGCCACAACGAGCATTGGAATACCAATAGCACTGGTAATCATCGCAAAGGCTGCAAATGCATTGCCCATGATCATTGTAAAGATAACCATACCGAGGCAGTAGGCTACAACAACGAGGAATACATTATCTGCAGGTACTATGCTTGCTACGGCACTGGAGATAATTTTACCAACGCCAGCCAAATTAAATAGATAGCCAAGAGCTGCTAATAATTGGGATAAAATAGCGGTCCAACCGATAGCATCGATGAGACGACGCCCTTCGTGGAAACCTTGGTTAAGTTTCCCTTTAGTAATGTAAAGAGCGGCACACATAGCGATAATGGCTGCAATACCAAGGCCTACAAGGGCACCTAATTTAGTAAAGAAGCCAATGATGAATGTGATAATACCAACAAGCAAGGCTGGTACGAAAATAACATTACCAATACGAACCGCTTCTCCTTTTTTGAATTCAATAGGAGATTCAAAGTAATGACCTTTGCCTAATTGTTACCAGTACGATACCGGCCATAACGATAACGAGCCAACCATTGATTTCTTTAGAAAGGTAAGAACCAAAGATAAAGGATATGCTGTACAAGAGCCAGAATAATCCTGTACCGATGCGATATTTATGTTCCTTATCAAGGAATGATTGAATGGCAAAGATAAATAAGATAATCCCTACGAGAAGGTATACATAATCTAAGGGCTGCATTTTATAGATAAGTTCTAACATATTATTCAGCCTCCTTCTTTAATTCTTCTGGTGTAACGAGGATATTAAATTCATTTGGTACCAATTTACCAGATTTCATATCCGCTTCGTCACGTGCTACAGAGGCTTGAATTGTTTTATCAAAGATAATAAAACGAATGAAATTAACGATATATGCACAGATAGCTGTTGGCAACCCGTAAAGCACCATATCTGTTAATTCAACGGAATATCCTAGTTGTTCCATAACACCCTTGATGAGTAGCAAGCCACCGGCTGCAAGGAATAGGTTTTGACCAAAGAAGTTACCGCTATTATCTGCAGATGCAGCCACACCACGCACCTTATCGAGGGTACGTTGTGATACAGGGCGACCTTGTGCTACGGCCGCTTCACTCATAGGAGCAATCAATGGGCGTACCATAGCAACCATACCAGACATGTTAATGCCAAAGGCAACTGTCACTTGGCGGATAAATAGGTAGATCATAAAGATACGACCTGCTGTAGCAGCATTAATCTTGCCGATCAAAATTTCAGCACGTTCACGCAAGCCGTGACGTTCCATAAGACCAATAACAGGTAGAATTAAAATAAATAATGACATATAACGATTTTTAACAAAGGCTTCCCCAATAGCACCAACGATATCATTGATACTGAGACCACCTGCAAGGCCCGTTACAAACCCTGCGGCTACGACAACTAACAAGGCATTAAAGCGCAGCATCAAGCCGATGACCATCACTAAAATACCAGATAAGACTAACATAGTCTCACATCCTTTCAAAAACCATCTACCATTCAAAATGAACATATAGATATAACATATATGTATATATTATATATCTAAATGTAAAAATCCTGCACTATCTTGTACCAAAAAAAATACACCTCATGAGGATACTCTCACGAGGTGTATGTATTATAAAGCCCTTCCACGTTTCTGACGCAATTAGATTAAAATTTTTTTAAACAATACTGTAGTATGTTGTTTTCCTCTAAAATGTACTTGATCATAGGCTTAAATCCGAAGGATTCATACATCTTAGGTAACCATGGATGTTCTTTAGCTGTACCTAATGTAACGGCTGGTGTCTTAAATTGAGTTTTTAACAACTCTTCTGCATACCCAAGTGTTTCCCGTGCATAACCTTTGCCTTTGAAAGCTGGTGCTGTTACAAAATGTGCAATATGTGGAAATTTATCCGGCGTAGAGTATTTAACCCATGGCATACAGAACGTAATAGAGCTCACTAATTGTCCGTCGATATACAATCCATATACAGGATAGGTTTCAATCCACTCTTTAGATTCTTCTTCGGTAAAATCGATGGCATCAAAGGTGATTGGAAAATCCTTAATAGCTGCATAACCATCAATTAAAACCTTATGGTATTCCGCTGTATCTTCTACTGTTAACTGTCTAAATTCTTTCATTGTCTTGCCCTCATATCTATATCTTTATCAAACTACTATTTTTACATTTTATACATATATTCTGTATATTTATTATTACGAATGTAATTATACTCCTATATGTATCTAAATGCAATAATTTTACATAAATATTTGATGAAGTTTTATAATCTTAAGAATAAAAGAAAAACAGGATGCATCACATAGATACATCCTGTTTTGGAGCTTTCACAAGCTCGAGGGGGAAGTTATTCTTGTATTATTGGCTAATACGGGAACCGTAAACGTCGCGTTGGTTATGTGGTTCATTGTTAACGCGAACACGTTCTGTTTTATGACGATCGTTGTCACCACCAGAGATACGATCAACACGGTAATGGTTAAGACGAATATTTTGTAATTCAGGTTGGAATTCGTCCATAGCACGACGCATGTTATCATCGATAGGAGCACCATTTTGAAGAGCACGGTACAACATTGTTGCGAATTCGTAACGAGTCATAGTCGCATCGCCTTTAAATGTGCCATCAGGGTAACCAACAAGGATACCATTACCAGCCAATTGGCTAATGTATTGATAAGCCCAGTGGTTGCGTGGAACATCTGGGAATTCTGCAGTTTTGCTAGGATCGATGGCATGTGGATTCAAGATTTGTAACAAGTTGTTGTATTTATTTTCCATATCTTGAAGACGTGCATTCAATTCAGCGATTTCACGACCCATAGCTACACGGGAACGAGATTCTGGAGCGCGTTTACCAAGACGAATGGATACGCCTGCATTCAATTGAGGATTGCCATTGCCAACTGTGCTACCAACGGAAATCATTGTATCTTCATTAGGACGATAGAACGCACCCAATGCAGCGGAGTTAGCATTGTGGTAATGACCATAACCAGCTGCTACAGTCCATTTGTCATCAGGGTTGAAGTCCAATGGATGCAATGCAGCCAGTGCAGCAGAACCTGCACCTACTTTGTTAACGCGTTGTTCTACATCGCCTACACGGTTAGTCAAGTTAGTAATGTTATTGTTGATGGCACCGTTTGTAGAATTGTCGATTTGATTTTGTAAATCATTAGCTACAGAGAACAATTGACTGCCATTGACAGCATCTGTAGATGTAGCAGAGATTTCGCCTGCGGCTACATTTTTAATTTGACGTTCTTGACCAACTTGACCTACAGAAACGGAGCCTTTAGCTGCAGAACCTACACCGGCAAAGCCACCATATGTATGAGTTGCAATTGGAGCACCGCTTGTAATGCTAGTTGTCGCAACAGAAGCACTGTTTACGGATGTTGCAGGAGCAGATTGAGATTTGTAACCAATAGCAACAGAGTTCGCATCACTTGCAACAGAATGATCACCGATTGCCATAGCATAGTCCGCTGCAGCATGTGCATCAGAGCCGAAAGCATTTGCGCGTTCACCTTGAGCTTGTGCACCAGCACCATAAGCTTGTGCATGGTCACCAGAAGCAATAGCAGAAGAACCGATTGCATTAGTGTGTGCACCTGTAGCTTGTGCACCAGAACCAATAGCGTTAGCCTTATATCCAGCGGCTTTTGCTTCATAACCAATAGCTTGAGAACGAACTTCGGATGCATTAGCACGGGTACCAATTGCAGTAGACCAAGTACGTTCAGCATTAGCACTATGACCAACAGCAATAGCTTCGTTCATCAAAGCTTTAGATTCATGACCTACGGCTAGTGCAGAACTACCAGCTGCTATATTTTCAGAGCCAATAGCAACGGAGTTACTTCTCCAATCGCCAAGTTTTTTAGTACGGTCATCAGATTCATTATCATAATCACGGTCACGGAAATTAGCATCAGATTCTTTTACAGTATTTCTATAACCATAGCCGATAGCATGTGTACCATTAATAACATTACTATCACCAAATGCTTGTGCATAAGCACCTGTTACAGTGTTGCCATCGCCAAAAGCATTAGCTTGGTCACCATTAACTATGTTTTGGTTACCATATGCACTGCTGGAACCAGTCGCACTCGTAATGCTATTACCTTGACCTACTGCGATGCTAGTAGCTGTACCATTCGCAACAGTACCATAACCCACTGTATTATGTGGATCCGGAGTTTGACCAGCTTGATCACCTACGGCTGCAAAAATAAAACCATCTGCTGTAGATACAGGTGTTGCTGCACTAACAGGAGTAACTGCAGATACGCCTACTGCAGCTGTAGCAGCCAATACTGCAAATGCTAATTTTTTGGAATGTTTACTTTCTCTCATCTTACACCCTCACTAAATTAAAATCCTTAACAATATACAATACAATTTTTCAATCTCTCTATTCGCCTCTCTCTTTAGCCTAACCTAAACATATAGTTCTCTCAAAAATAATATTTAAGTCAGTTTAAGAAAAATTTATATTGTTAATTACTTGCATAGCATATCAAAATTTTACGATATGTACAAGACTTTTTTTCCATATAAAGTTCATTAATAACTCTTCATATACAACAAAAAAATAGCTTGATTACTATTATTTTATGACATATTGATATGCTCATAAATTTTTTTATGATGGCCTTTAAAAATTGGAATATTTTATGTATTTTTTTCATATAATACATTATTTTTACTTATAAATAATCAATCTTTTAATAAGATACACCAATCTAAAAACATGCTAATTCCATGCTATTTTCATGAACTTAACGTGAATTATTCATGAATTCTATTTGTTTATATTATCGAATTATTATTTTTATTTTTATGTATTTTTTTATATCTTTTTAATACATATCCTCCTTTTGCACCAAAAATGTGTAGCAATCTATATTTTTTTAAATTAATTATAAACTATCAATATTAATCTAGAGCTTGCTTATCTCATTAAATCATTAGTCACAAAAAACCACACATAGAAATATTATTTTACATTTATATGTATACAGTGTATAATCAAAACAAATACAATATATCTTATCTCGTAATATATAAAGAAGAGGGTATTATGGAGAAAATAAATCAACGCGGAAAGTATTTATTCATTGCCGGTATAATTAGTCTAATTATTGCCATTGTAATCTTATTTGTCATTCCAGATCCATCAGCTAATAATGTAGAAATTGCGAAAAAGGCTACAAGTGCAGTACAAGCAGCACAAGAAATTTCTAAAAACAATCAAACTAGTATTTTGCTCCATACGATTGGTATGGGCCTCTTAGGTTTCGGTATTACTGGGACTGTAGGTGGTTTCATTCTTAAATCTATGAAGAAAAAACAATAGAATATCTCATAAAAAAGGTGTTACTACATTCTCTATTGAAACAGTACTAACTGTTATCAATGCAAAAGAATGTAGTAACACCTTTTTATTTGATTTAATAGGAATAGAACTAACGAATCTATTTAACCCGTTTCATAATAAGCAATGCCAATATAATACCTAACGTAGATGTCACAAGTTGTGGCCAACTAGATACGAATAACATGGCATTTACAATCTTTGGCGGTAGTTGGAATAAAAAAAAGAACAACGAATATCCACCATATAGGACACCGGCTTTCACCAGTGCAGCCACAATAATAAGTAAAAGTTTTGGCTTATGTTGCAACCAATGTGCGACCAATACATAGGCAGTCGTGCCTAATCCAGTTATAAGAATAAATGGTGGCAATGGTAGCATACCTTGTAAATGAGCTACCACTGGAGCCACCCAGGCAATGACTAAACCATTTTTCCATCCATAGCGCCATGTAGCTAGCACAAATGTAGCCGACGTAATGGAGCCGATAAGGAACATGCTGACTTGGTTTGGAATAAATGGAAACATAAGGCGCAAGCTTTGTGCCAACAGCGCTACAGCCAACAATAGGCCTGTGCCTGTAATAGATTTTGTAGACATAAGAACCTCCTCTTATACGATATAAATTTTACAAAAGGTACTTACCTCAAACAATACAGCATGAATCGTGCGAATTACGGGACCTCAAGCCAACCTATCACCTGGTACTAATTTATCAAAGATCCAGTTAAATATAAAATTCCATATGACTGCAGTCAGCGAAATTAATATCATCAGCAACAACGGTTGCCCCTCATGAGGAATAAACTCAATGACCAACATCCCTATTAAAATCGCACCCAGTTCAAATATTACTGATTGTATCGTACGTTCAAGAATAGACATATATACCTCACGTTTATATGCAACCTCTATATGCGCTATTATAACACAGTTCCTTTACCCTATTAAGTTAAGTGTAATCTATGCAGCAAAAATAAGTATTTAATATTCATATAACCAAAAGACGGCATTGCACAAGATCGCTCCAGCTAGCTTAACGGTCCAGGCCATAGGCCTTGACCTACTAAAGTCGCGTACTTGTGCAATGCCGCCTTTTTACGTTCTATAACTTATTAGCACAAGAGAAAAAGAACCACTGATAAGCTGCAACTTATCAGTGGTTCTCTTATTTGTGCATATGCATAGCACGTTTCTCTAATAAAAGTATATCATGAACCTATCTAGAGAACAAGGAGAAAACAATGATGTTCAATTTAATTGATTATCTACACTTATTAAACATATATAAGGACCCTAGTATAATCGGCGCCCCTATATAGAGTCCTAAATCCGGAATTTCTCCGATGAGTATAGCCGCTACTATGGCTGCTACAACAGGAGATAAATACATAAAGTTCGTTACGTCTGATACATGTTCTGCATGTTCTAAGGCATAGCTCCAGAATACAAATCCTAATGCACTAGAGAAGCAAGCTAGATACATAATCGCTAACCAAGCTATAGGTGGTGCTGCTACGATAGTGGCAACCGATTGTGATACAAAAGGCAATGCCATAATCGCACCGGTAAACATGGACCAGGTAGCAACGGTGATAGGATCATGCCCTTTTAGGCTCAATCCACGATTAACAATGTTATAGATGGCAAAGAGTATCATGCCGAACAATGTCCAAAAGGCGCCCATAGGTACATTGATGGGACCATTCCACAGAATAATGATGGCTACGCCTGCAAAGGCAGTAATTGTAAAGAGCCAACCAATAGGCCTCATGTAATCTTTGTAAACAACTAATGCCATAAGTGCTGTTGTCATAGGCGTCAAAGCCATAATAATACTCGATGTGGCCGCCGGAATAGTAAGAAGCCCTTGATTAAATACGACTTGGTATACAAAATTTCCTGTCATACCAAGCACTATATATAAGCCCCACTCGCGCCAGCTCGTAGGAATGTTCAATCCTTTAACTACGCCAATGATAAGCATGAGGATGGCTCCGCCTACAACACGGGCCACCGCTAGTGTTAAGGGATCTACATGTTGTAATGCAATTTTACTAAATGGAAATGCTGTTGCCCAAACAGCAATCGTTGCCAATCCACCGATAACGGTTTTCACACGATTTGACATAGCTTATGCTCTCCTTTCCTCCTATGCACTCTATTCTAAATATCTAAATTATAAGAGTAATGTATTCAATTATAGGCACAAAAGAATAAAATGTCATCACCTGACAATGGATAAACTATCTAAGCAACAGACCTCATTTCCATTAAATTGAAATATAATTTCATTATTTGTAAATAATTTTATATAGCATATATTTTCGTGCTCACACTACGAAAAACCAATATATAACTATGTTTATATGGATACATTTTTTACTTTTACAAGATAATTTACATCTATCATTACGAATTTTGCATAGCATATATTGAAAATCTATATCATTTATATATTGTGAGTTTTAGATAAACATTGTACACTAGATATATCAAATCTATAGTTATATCCATTTATGGAGGTGCAAAATGCAACATACTGCATGGAAAGATTTCAACACAGGTGTGTGGGATAAGGCGATTGACGTACGCGACTTTATCCAAAGAAACTATGTTCCCTATGAAGGGGACGACTCCTTCCTAGTTGGTCCTACAGAACGTACTACAAAATTGTGGGACAAGGTAATGAAACTATACGAAGAAGAACGCGAAAAAGGTGGCATGCTTGATGCCGATACTTCCGTGGCTACACACATCACTGCGCATGCGCCAGGATATATCGACAAGGACCTTGAAACAATCGTTGGTTTACAAACTGATAAACCACTTAAACGTGCCATGTTCCCTTATGGTGGCCTTCGTACAGCAAAATCTGCTATCGAAGAATACGGCTTCAAAATGGATCCTCAAACAGAGGACTTCTTCAAAAAGCACCGTAAAACACACAACGATGGCGTTTTCGATGTTTACACTCCAGAAATGCGTGCTGCTCGTACAGCGCACATCGTAACTGGTTTGCCAGATGCATACAGTCGTGGTCGTATCATCGGTGACTATCGTCGTATTGCATTGTATGGTATCGACTACCTAATTGAAGAGAAGAACCAAGAATTCAGCATCACTATGGGTGATATGCTTGAAGACGTGATCCGTGACCGCGAAGAAATCAAAGAGCAAATCCGTTCCTTGAAGGAATTAAAGGAAATGGCTGCGTCCTATGGTTACGACATTTCTGAACCAGCTAAAGACGTTCGCGAAGCTATGCAATGGATTTACTTGGCTACCTTGGCGCTATCAAGGAACAAAACGGTGCGGCTATGTCCATCGGCCGTAACTCTACATTCCTTGATATCTATGCTGAACGCGACCTTCGCAACGGTACATACACCGAAGAACAAATCCAAGAATTCGTAGACCATTTCATCATGAAATTGCGTATGGTTCGCTTCGCACGTATCCACGAATACAACAACTTATTCACAGGCGACCCTGTTTGGACTACTGAATCCATCGGTGGTATGGGTACTGACGGCCGTACTTTAGTTTCCAAAATGTCCTTCCGTTACCTACATACATTGACTAACCTTGGTCCTGCTCCAGAACCAAACCTCACTGTATTATGGTCCCCTCGCATGCCTATCGGCTTCCGCCGTTTCTGTGCAAAATTATCTATCGAAACATCTTCTATTCAATACGAAAACGACGAATTAATGCGTCCTAACTCCGGTGACGACTATGCAATCGCATGTTGCGTATCTCCAATGCGTATTGGTAAGGAAATGCAATTCTTCGGCGCTCGTTCTAACTTAGCAAAATGCTTGCTTTACGCGATTAACGGCGGCGTTGACGAAAAACTTAAGAAACAAATCGGTCCTAAATACCGCCCTATTACATCCGAATACTTAGACTTTGACGAAGTATGGGAAAAATTCGACGACATGATGGAATGGTTGGCAGGCGTATATGTAAACGCATTGAACATCATTCACTACATGCATGATAAATACGCTTATGAAAAACTAGAAATGGCATTACATGACCGCAAGGTAACTCGCTGGTTCGCAACTGGTATTGCTGGTTTATCCGTAGTAGCTGACTCCTTGTCCGCTATTAAATACGCTAAGGTAAAACCTATTCGTGACGAAAACGGCATCGCTGTTGATTTCGAAATCGAAGGTGAATTCCCTAAATATGGTAACGATGACGATCGTGTAGATAGCTTGGCTTCCATGGTTGTATCCACATTCATGAACAAGGTTCGTAAACATCCTACATACCGTCAATCCGTTCCTACTATGAGCTTGTTAACAATTACTTCTAACGTAGTATATGGTACTGCCACAGGTTCCACACCAGACGGCCGTAAGGCTGGTCAAGCTTTCGCTCCTGGTGCTAACCCTATGCATGGTCGTGACTCTCACGGTGCTGTAGCTTCGTTGTCTTCCGTTGCAAATGCCATGGCGCGATTGCTCTGACGGTATTTCCAATACCTTCTCTATCGTTCCAGACGCATTAGGTAAATCTGGTGAAACATTTGTATCCGTAGGCGATTTTGATATTGAGTTAGACCCTTCTCAATTGCCTAACAGCAATACAAACTTCGCTTGCAGCGAACCAAATGTTACTATAGAGGAAGATAAATAATCTTCCGCCGTATTGTATGCTTTCACCGGCATCAGTACTCATATTTTGGTTGAAAGGAGGAATACCCATGAGCAACCAACAACAAGTGGATAACTTGGTAGAATTATTGGATGGCTACTCCCAAAAGGGCGGTCACCATTTGAACGTTAACGTGTTTACTCGTGAAACATTGTTAGACGCTCAAAAACATCCTGAGTTGTATCCTCAATTGACTGTTCGTGTATCTGGTTATGCAGTACACTTCAACAAATTGACGAAACAACAACAAGATGAAGTTATTTCCCGTACATTCCATCAACAAATCTAATCGAGGTTTTCTATGACAGGACGTATTCATTCACTAGAAACGATGGGTACGGTTGATGGTCCAGGCATGCGTATGGTGGTATTCCTTCAAGGATGCCCCATGCGTTGTGCCTATTGCCATAATCCAGACACGTGGAATGAAGAAAGCCAGGAAGCTAAGTTCATGACTGTCGAAGAGATATGGCAGCAATACGAACGTAACCGTCAGTTCTATACGAACGGTGGCATTACTGTCACAGGTGGGGAAGCATTGATGCAAATTGACTTTGTCATCGAGCTTTTCACATATTTTAGTGAAAGAAACGTCCATACCTGTTTAGATACAAGTGGAATTTGTTTTGATCCCCACCAAGAGGTGGCATATCGTAAGTTACTGAGCGTAACAAGTCTCGTCATTTGGATATTAAGGACATCGACCCTACTGTCCACAAATGGCTAACCGCACAGCCTTTAGAACCAATCCTTCAATTCGCAAAACTGACAGCTGATGTAAATGTGCCGATTTGGGTGCGTCACGTGGTGGTACCTACCATTACGGACAACGCAGATCGTCACTATAGGCTAGGCTTTTTCTTAGGCTCACTACGCAACTTACAAGCCGTCGACTGTTTACCATATCACGTTATGGGCGTTGCCAAGTACAAGGAATTAGGTATCACCTACCGTCTTGATGGCATCCCCGCCGCTACAAAGGATTTAGCTGCAAAAGCGAGTAAAACCGTTGTCGAAGGCATCAAAGCATATCGTAGACATTGGTGGAGTCCCATCAAAACACAAACTAATCATAATCAAGTTTGAGGATAACTACCTCCCTTGATATATATATAATATATATTAAAACTTGATCTATGATACTAGCCCTAAACGAAAATACCCCCTGACCACACAACCGGTCAGGGGGTATTTGTGTATCTATTAGGAAACGACGTTAATCGGTTCACCTTTCAAGAAGGCTTGTACATTATCTCGAATAATACCTACTAAGCGTTGACGCGTTTCAAGGCCTTTCCAGCCCATATGCGGAGTAATGATGACATTATCTAATGTATATAGAGGGCTATCCTCAACTGGAGGTTCTACCTCTTGTACATCAAGACCTGCACCATGAATGCGTTTAGCTGCTAGAGCTTCACATAAATCCGCTTCATTAATAAGTCCGCCACGGCCTGTGTTAAGAATAACAACAGATGGTTTCATCTTAGCGATTGTATCCTTATTAATCAAATGTTTCGTCTTATCATTCAATGGGCAATGTAGGGAAATATAATCACTTTGTGCAAGTAATTCATCAAGGCTTACATAACGAATACCATCGCCATCCTCTTTTGGTGTACGCGTATGAATTAAAATGTTCATATCCAAAGCCTTTGCTACCTTCACAACAGCCATGCCGATATGACCGGCACCGATGATACCTAATGTTTTACCATTAACTTCGGTGTGAGGAACTTGTAAATGTTTAGTAAAATTGCTACGGTCGCCTCTAGCAAGCATACCAATTTGTTGCTGCATGGTAGATGCAAAATTAAGAAGCATCATAATCGCTGTATGTGCCACCCGTTCCGTACTGTAGGCCGGAATATTGCACACCGTAATCCCCTTAGCACGCGCCGCATCAAGGTCGATGTTGTTATATCCAGTACCAGCTTCTACGATGAGTTTCACAGATTTAGGGAATTGTGAAAGCAATTCTGCCCCTACCGGTAATTCTTTTGTTACCACTACAGTAGCGCCTTGAATGCGTTCGATAAGCTCAGCATTAGTGCTATCATCATATACTTGTACATCATTTGATACAACAGAAAAATCTAGCAAGTGATCGTAATTCATCTTGCCTGCATTAACTACTACAACTCGTTCGTTCATCATGTCCTCCTAACAATTTCTATTAAGGGTAAATGTATTATATAATAATTATACTACAAGATATTATATGATAATTTATCATAGCTTATGCAGATTAAGACTAATTTTCCCTAGAATATAAATCCAAATGAAATCTTAGCATAAACTTTCACAAAAACTATTGTTTAATTCCCTAAAAGTTATACAATAAAAGTAATGTATTTTAGGAGTGAAATGATCATGAGACCAACATATTTAACGATTGATACAAGCTTGGTTCGCGAGAACCTACGAAAAATAAAAGACAGCCTCCCAGAGTGGAGTACATCCACAGCTGTTATCAAGGCCAACGGCTATGGTCACGGTAGCGTTATGATGGGACGTATTGCTGTTGAAGAAGGTTATGAATCCTTAGCTGTCGCGATTCCAGAAGAATCTGTACCACTTCGCAATGCTGGCATTATGGTACCTATTTATCTACTAGGTCTTACACGACCTCAATCCTTTGAACTTGTAGCGGATACCAATTCCATTCCCGCCGTTTGCGAATCCACAGATTTAGAGACCCTCAACAAGGTAGCTGACAACCACGATATGATTATCCGTGTCGCCGTAGCCGTTGATACAGGCATGCATCGCATAGGCATTAAACCAGAGGATGCGGTGGATTTTATTAAACGCGTTGAATCCTATCCAAATCTTGCAGTAGATGGATTCTTTTCACACATGAGTAATGCCGATGCAGCAGATCAAAGTCACGCCCATGGGCAAGCCCAAAAGTTCCATAAAATGGTGGACGAAATCCGCGACTTTAGACCCGATGCGGACTATCGCTTCTCCCTTGCCAACAGCGCCGGCCTATTATCTGTAAAGGACAGTCTATTCACGGATGCACGACCAGGCATCATCCAATACGGTATCATGCCATCTCTCGATGTACCAAACCGATTAGGCCTAAAACCAGTCCTATCCTTCCATAGTGAGGTCGTCCATGTACAACACCTTGAGGCAGGCGAAGGCATTGGTTATGGTTCTACCTATGTCACACCAGAACCGATGACAATCGCTACTATTCCTGTAGGTTACGCCGACGGTTATCCACGCAGCCTATCCAATCGTGGTACCGTCCTCATCCAAGGTACTCGTTGCTCAGTTGTAGGCCGTATCTGTATGGACCAATTCATGGTAGCCGTACCTGATACGATTACAGTTAAACCTGGCGACAAGGTTGTACTATTGGGTTCCCAAGGTCATGAAAGCATCTCTGCCCTTGAAATTGCAGCCCTTGCCTCCACTATTCCTTATGAAATCTTCTGTGGCTTCTCTGATCGCGTGCCACGACAATATATATAAAACAAAGGATGATACGGATTCTTCTAACGTCATCTATAATAGCAAAAGCACCACCGAAACATTCGGTGGTGCTTTTATTCTCCTATACCATACACATATGGATTGTGTGTGTTGTGTGTTGTGAGAGAGATATGTATATACATGATGTATATATACTTATGAATTGGGAGGGAACCCTTCATAAGGAGGCCCTAAGGCGACAGACGGCATAGGAGAGAGTCAATTGTCTGAACCACCAAAGGGCCCGTATGGGGTGCAATTGGGAGATTGGATGCACCCCAACGCGCCGATGGGATGACGCGATATATGTGTATGATATTTATGTACAATCACATCTGTTTACCACCTAGACCTATGGCGGCTAACTGAGTCCATCTTAGTCACCGCGTATGAGATGTAAATTAAGATATCCAAACTACCCAATTTATTGCATGAAATGTATATGAATTTTTGGCTAAATTTCTATAGAATTTTTACAAATGCGATTCATGAATCATCAATTCATATTATGACTGATAATTTCTGTGAAAGCCCATACTATGTAACCTCTCCCATATTAGTAAATACTAATTTTTTCAAAATGACACAAAGCTAGATAATTCATGAGTAAATTTTTAGAAAAAACTCTACACATACAAAAAAGCCACAAGGTGTTAACCTTGTGGCCATTGGAGCTGATAATAGGATTCGAACCTACGACCTACTCATTACGAATGAGCCGCTCTACCAACTGAGCTATACCAGCATGTGTATAGTAACATCCTACTCCTATTGCAGTAAGATGTCAAATACACCTATTTTACGCCTTTTACAGATACGAGTTCACCTGTGAAAGCATCTACATTCACTTCAATTTCTTGATGATTAGCTGCACCAAATTCTACATCGTACACGAAGCGACCTTTTTCATTTTTTACAGACCAACTATTAAGACTTGTTGCTTGGCCTTTTGTTTGAGCAAAGGCAAAGTTTACAACTGCGTCTGGCGTTAAAATACGAGTAGGATCGAAGGCCTTTTTCTCTAAACCAACCTTATATTCCCCTTCTTTTGTTTCACCAATTTGATTTGTATTGTAGTTGTATTTCAACTCATATTTACCTGTTGAATCAAAGCCTTCAACTTCGTATTTAATTTGGCCGTCTTCGCCATCGAATGCAATTTCTGTAATCGCTGCTTTGGATGTTGTTGAATGAAAGCATTAAGCAATGTATTGGCACCTACAATAGCTGCATGATTAGCATCAACAACTGCTACTGTTGGTTGTACCGGTACAATACTAGCCGCATCAACAGCTGGTGCATTTACCCCAAATGCCGCTGCTAGTGCCAATGCAATGCCGCCTTTTACGAACATAGATTTCATAAGTTCCTCCTACATAAATTGTATTAGTAAATATTCCATATACTCCTATTATACACAATAATTAGGACTTTCACGAATAAAATCATACCCTAAATAACACCATGAATAGATAGCATGTGTTACAATTTAATTATCAAAACAGTAGTTAATAATATATATAAGTGAGTACTATGATTTCGTTATATCCAACCTTTTACCATACATTTCAATGCAAAGCTGATCAATGTCACCATACATGTTGCCAAAAATGGACCATCGATGTAGATGAGGAGACAGCTAAATTATATCAAACGCTACCTACGCCATTAGGTGAAGACCTACGGAAATTTATGACCGTCGATGACGAAGGCTATTATTTTATGTTTAGCGACAAACAGCCCACCTGTCCCCTACTACGGGAAGACGGATTGTGTCGCGTTGTTTTAGAACTGGGCGAAGATAGTTTATGTGATACATGCCATATGCATCCTAGGTTCTATAAATATATCGAAGACCTAGAACTTTGCGGCGTAGGTCTATCCTGCGAAGAATCAGTAGAAAAGCTATTAGCTACCGAAGGCGATCAATTGCTATTTACTATTGAAGATGATGACGGTGAGTTTACCGCTGAGGATAGGCCAGTACTAAAAAATATCTTCGAACTTTTAGCATTAGGTATCAAGCCAGAGATTTGTCAGTTTACACCCAATCAATCCATTCCTTACTGCCAAGAGTTAGTTAATGTATATAAAAAAACAGAGCCTATCGATGAGGAGTGGACAAAACAGCTAGGCCTTTTACAAGACATGCTATCATCAACAACGGCATCAACTACAATGGATTTGCTTGCAGCTGATACCATCGACACATCCGTGCTCAACAAGGTGTATCAGTATATCCTGTATCGTCAAATCGATATGCTAGCGGAGTATTCCTTAGGTAGCCTCATTCGATACGCCTTTGACGCCACATTGTTCATCGCATTACTAATTCATCAATTTGGAAATATGCCAGAACAAATTAGACGATGGTCTGAGCAAATCGAGTATGATGAAGATAATGTGGCATTCTTATTTAATGCATATGAAAACAGCAACTACGACAAATAATGTGCAGTTGCCATATAATGATAAAAAGACACATTCCAAAAAACGGAATGTGTCTTTTTAAAATAATAATATGCCTAAAAATTTTATGCCTATCCAGATGATGTACGCGCTACATATAACGAGAAGCCCTTCAAAAGCATTTCCCGAAACGGAGGCACCCACGATGCGCCCTACTACGGAAATTAAGGACATGGTGAGAAGAAGGCAAATAATTGTAAGAAATACGCCTAATAACAACACGAGAACAACGGGCGCTTTTGCAAAAGCAAGAAGCACGCCAAAGCTCAACATGTAAATTCCAATCACTACTTGCGCATACGCAATACAATGGAACACGCCTGTTAAAATGGTCATCGTATAACAATGACGAGCACGCCATAATGCATATCCGCTGATAAGTATAGCCATAACTAAAGCTTTCACAATCAGCAACAGCCATCTACTCACATCCCAGAGCGGCGTAGTCGTATTTAGCTTTTGTAAAAGTTCGTTAATTTCAATGACATTAACCATTGGGAGATGTTCGAGCTTTACGAATGTAGTGGGATTCATAATGAAGTTTTTCATGGCCGCCGCATATACCGAATCACCTATGGCGGTGAATTGGTAACATATAATAGCCAGTATAATCATGACGATTAACTGAGTCATACTGGTGCGTTGACGATATATGCGTACGCCATCCGTATCGATAGGCCCTACTAATCGATCAAAGAATTCAATCATATGTCCTCTTAATACTTATTAATACAACACAATACAAAGTATGCGTCAATGCACATAAACAGTACATTATTTCATGAAACGCTCATTCATTATAACATAAAAGCAAGGTATAGAATATACCTTGCTTTTAATTTATTATATTTTTATGTTATAAATAGTTTAATTTTACTCATAAAAAAAGTTATTGCAAACTTCCTAAGATTTTTAGTCAAATTATCATCCATTCGTTCAAGATATGTTTTTATCGTCTTCCTTGCTTTCGATAGTATAAATAGTTTCTACCTTAGCGCCTACTTCTTGAGCTAATGTCTTAGATACTTCTGGACTAGCCATTTCTTCTGCGAAGATTGTGGTAATCTTGTTTTCCTTGCAGTATTCGATGAGTTTAGCCAATTGTGCCGCATTTGGTTCACCTTCTGCAAACACATCTTCTACGCTATTTTGTTCTAATCCAAAGTCACGGCATAGATATGCAAAAGCAGCATGACCTGTTACAAAGTTTTTGTGTGGAGCTTTTGCGAATTGACCTTCGTATTTTTGAATCATCGCATCTAGTTTTGCTACATAATCATTGTAATTCTTTTCGTAATAATCCTTATTCGTAGGATCTACCTTTACCAATGCATCCTTAATATTTTTAACTTCAATCTTAGCATTTTTCAAAGACAACCATGTATGAGGGTCTTCAGCGCCATGTTCTTTAATTTCGTCAGGATCTGTGTTTTTAATAGCCTCTACACCGTCAGATGCTTTCACAGATACAAGTTTGTCGTTTTTAGCCGCATCAATCGCTTGTTGCGCCCAAGGTTCCATGCCGAGCCCGTTATAAACAAATACTTGCGCTGATGCTAATTGTTTCATATTCTCTGGTTTTAATTCAAAGTCATGTGGTTCCGTACCATCTGGAATAATCGTAGATACCTCTACCTTATCGCCACCAATAGCCTTCGCAAATTCAGACATAGCATTAAAACTTGTTACCACTTGGATTTTCTTACCTGCTTGTTCCTTTGGCGCATCATTACCACAGCCTGCAAATAGAGCAGCCATCAGCACGCCAACTACTAACAATACCAGTTTCTTGACCATAGTAGGCCTCCTTTTTCTAAATCCTGAGTGCTCATGCTATTATAGTATATATAGTATTCTTTAATTGCAGTTGCGACTCAGTTGCATTTGTAATATAGTTATAGTATAAACGTAGTAATAATTTTGTCAATCAGAAAAGTGGTTTTTATGTTATCAATTCAACATCTTTATTTTTCATACCAAGGTCAACCGCCCTATGTACTAAATGATTTAAACGTAGAGGTGCATAGCGGCGATTATATTTCCATCGTAGGCGACAATGGTTCTGGTAAAAGCACCCTCTTGCGCCTCATTCTAGGCTTCCTAACACCGGTGAAAGGTTCTATCACGCGCAACACGAAAAACATTCGCTATGTATCGCAAAAAAATGACTTTTCCCATGCTGGATTTCCTATTACAGTCCATGAAATTTTAGATTCCTATCGCAAGCTCTTGAAAATTAAAGATAAGCAAGAAGTGAATCGCGTTCTTAAACTTACACATATGACGGAGTTTAAAGACCGTCTCATCAGTAAATTATCCGGTGGCCAAGCGCAGCGCGTTTCTATCGCACGGGCCCTTATCGGCAGCCCTGACCTCATCATTCTCGATGAACCATCAACGGGCATCGACCGCAGAGCCAAGAAGGCATTTACGCCCTTTTGAGATCATTAAACCAAGAGCATCATATTACGATTATCTCTGTAGAGCATAATTTAGAAATGGCTCTTGCCAACTCGACAAATATCTATCATATTGCAAACGGTCAAGGTCATCTCTGCTCCCCTGAACAATATGCTAGTGAAATCATGCATAACACGGGACGCAATCCTGTAGACCATGAAAACTGTTCCTGCTTTACAGACGTGACGGCTCAGGCTCAAACCGATAATAACAAAGCTAAGGAGGTGCGCCATGTTTAATTATGATTTCATGCAAAATGCCTTCTTCGTAGCAGTCTGCATTTCTCTATTATGCCCATGCATCGGTATATTTATGGTACTACGCCGGTCTAGTATGATTGGGGACACCATGAGCCATGCATCCCTTGCCGGGATCACCCTCGGTTTATTGACCAATACGAACCCTATACTAGGGGCTTTCATATTCACCGCTATCTGCGGTGCCCTCATCGAGTTCTTGCGGAAATATTTCTCTCATCACCTCGATTTAATTCTTACCATCATATTATCCCTCAGCATCGGTACAGCCATTACCCTCATCAGTTCGGGCAAGCTAAAAGCTAACGCTAACGTGTTCTTCTTCGGCAGCATCTTAACCGTAAATACTACGGATATGATTAGCATAGCAGTGCTCACCATATTATCTGTGTTAACCTTGTATTTCCTCTACAACTCACTTCTCTACATCGCCTATGACGAAGAGGCGGCACGAGTAGCGGGTGTAAAGGTGGATTTAATTAACTATGTATTTGCTATCTTAATGGCGGCAGCCGTATCTATTTCCATCAAAATCGTCGGCGTTCTCGTATTGAGCGCCATGATCGCCTTACCGGTAGCCTCTGCATTGCAATTGGAAAAAGGATTCAGAACCACTTTACTCTGCTCCATTGGATTTAGTTTGCTCGCCATGATTATCGGCCTATTCGGGTCCTATTACCTTAATGTGGCACCAGGTGGCTTTGTATCACTTACATCGGTATTCATCCTATTAGTGGTACTCATCATCAAAAATATTAAATCCATTATTCGGAGGATGCAATTTAGTAAATAAACATCATGTGTACAAAAGTACATACAGTTAATAGTTAACCCATAATAGAAAGCGTTATTATGAATACCACACATTGGCCAGAAGGCATAAAAAGACCAAACAGCGCGAAGCCATTTGGTCTGTATTAACCGCAACGGATAAACCGATTACCGCCATCGAAATTGCTGAACGATTAGGCGATGGCAGCACCACCTGGATGTCTACCATTTACCGCACCCTTGAGTTATTAGAAACAAAAGATATCGTTACCCGTACCACCATCATGGGTAGCGACATGGCGTACTACGAAATTACGCCTCATACGCACCGTCACTATGCGGTATGTACGAAATGTAGTGCGATGATACCGCTCCACACCTGCCCTGTTGTAGAAATGCCAAAAGAACTTATAGATGCGGGATTTACTATAACTGAGCATCATTTAGAGATAGCGGGTATATGTAAAAACTGTAAAAATAAATAAACTGCCAAAGAGCCCCTAGTTCTATGTACTAGGGGCCCTTTCATATGGGATATCCAATATTAATCTATATAGTTTTTAATCGCTTCATTGAACAAGGATACCTTATATTCGCGAATGTCATAGGTTGCTAATTGCTCTGCATGGTATGCGTCGAATTGCACAGCCTCTTCTAATTCCTCTTTTGTTCCTTGAGCAATAATAAGGCTTTCACCAGAGTTATCTGGTCTTGTGCCAAACATTAAAAATTTTCCTGCATCAAAATATGTTTTATACCAGATATGATGCTTCTCTCTCAATGCATCGAATGCTTCCGGCGGGATGCGATTCATATCTAGCTTGATAGAAATCGTATACATAATAGGCTCCTATATACTCTTGCTTAACCACACTATATGTATCCCTCTCTTACCTATAGTATAGCATTTTTCCAATAATGTATCCATCGCACAACAGTTAACAGGGCCTAGTCGTATGTGACTAGGCCCTGTGTATTATGCATAGTATAGGATTTTATAAGCTTTCACCATTTACAACATCAATGGAGCGATAACGAAACCAAGTGCTACAGAAATAGCAATGGCAAGTACTCCTGGGATGAAGAATGGATGGTTAAATACGAGATGACCGATTCGGGTCGAACCTGTATCATCCATTTGTACAGCCCCCAAAAGTGTCGGGTATGTAGGCAATACAAAGAGTGCTGATACGGCCGCAAAGGATGCGATAATGATATATACGGATCCCGTATTTCCGGTGTAATGCCTAACGCAAGAATTACCGCTGGCACAAGTGCTTGTGTTGTCGCCGCTTGGCTATACAAAAGTGTACTAGCAAAGAAGAAGGCGACTGCCAACAAGAATGGATACGCTGTTACCATACTGGATGCCATGGCTTTGATTTCAGGAATATGACCTTTTACAAAGGTATCGCCTAACCACGCTACACCAAGAACACAGACACAGGCGGATAAACCAGATTTGAATGTACTTGTGTTGACAAGTTCTGCTGTATCTAGTTTACAGAAGAATGTAATGGCCGCCGCAATAATCATCATAAAGCCAACGATAGCATCGTTTCGGCCAAAGATAACCGGTTTAATGATACCAATATTCTTAGAAATCGCTGTTGCATAGAATACAATACAAATAATACCGATTAAGAAAATTAAAACAGATTTTTTCGCACCTGGTTTTAAATGGAAATCCACATTCTTTTCGCGAGGTGGTGCCACATGACCTGCTGCCAAACGTTCTTGGTAAACAGGATCAGAGGACAAATCATTGTTCGAAAAGGTCGACATGATAAACGCTGTAATCATAACCGCAATAAAGGTCGTAGAAATACAGATGCCAAGTAATGTTGGATAGCTAACACCGAATGGTTCAAGGAATCCACTCATAGCAACAACCGCTGCGGATACAGGGCTTGCGGTAATACCAATTTGGCTCGCTACAACGGCAATTGATAGTGGTACGGAAGGCTTGATGTTCTCGCTCTTTGCAACCTCTACAATTACAGGAATCATAGAAAACGCCGTATGACCTGTACCAGCCAAGATTGTCAAGAAATACGTAACTGTAGGAGCTAAATAGTTAATGTGTTTAGGATTTTTACGCAAAATATTTTCCGCAATGCGTACTAAATAATCTAAACCACCAGCCAACTGCAATGCACAAATCGCTGCAATGGCTGACATAATGATTAAGATAACATCCCAAGGAATTTGCCCTGGGAACATCCCCATACCGAGACTCAGCAATACGACGCCAAGGCCGCCAGCATAGCCGATGCCCATGCCACCGAGGCGTACGCCCAAGAAGATGGCACCGAACAAGATAATGACTTGCATAATTACATAAATGTCCATACGATGACCTCCTTTGAATATATATACTATACATATATAGTATCATAGATATGCAGAATAATCATCGTATTTTGAGAATGTATAGAATATATTTTAGATTATGCAAGGAAAATGCTTTCATTTATAAAATGATTGGCTTCAAATCTTCTAATACGCCCTCTTCTTCTGTGGCACGTTTAATACTTTCACCTACGATGCGAACCATATCTTCCAATTGTTCTACCGTGGACGCCAATGGTGGCATAAGGATAACCACATCGCCGATTGGGCGGCAAATAAGGCCTTGTTCACGAGCGAGAAACGGCAACCTTTGCACCTACCGCATCATTTGGACGATACGCTTCATGAGTAGCAACGTCCTTTTCGAGTTCAATGCCTACGATAAGGCCACGTTGACGCACTTCTTTAACATGTTTTAACTGTTCAATAGGTTTGAGTGCCTTTGTGAAAGCCTCAATTTTTGAAGGTAATCCCTCGATGACCTTTTCATCGCGGAATACTTTCAACGAAGCCAAAGCAACAGCACATGCCAAGGCATTACCGGTGTAGGAATGACCATGATAGAATGTTTTCTTTTCTTCAAATGTGCCGAGGAATGCATCGAATACGCGTTTGGTAGTCAATGTAGCAGCCAACGGCAAATAACCGCCCGTAATCCCTTTGGATAAGGTCATGAAATCAGGCGATACGCCTTCATGTTCACAAGCAAAGAATTTACCTGTACGGCCAAGCCTGTTGCCACTTCATCAACGATTAGGAATACATCGTGTTTGGCAGTTAACTCGCGAACGCGTTTTAAATAGCCGTGAGGCATAACGAGCATACCAGCTGCGGCTTGCACTAATGGTTCCATAACGAGAGCTGTAATTTCGTCCCCTTCTTCATTGAGGATGCGTTCCAATTCTGCTAAGGACTCTTCAAATGCTTTATCTCGATCTGCTACATCACGATATACACCAGGGCTTGGCAAGGTTAAAGGTTTGAACAACAAATTATGAAACACTTGATGGAACAACTGAATCCCACCTACGGATACAGTACCTAATGTATCGCCATGATAGCCAGCATTAAGAGCGATAAATTTCGTTTTCTTTGTTTGACCCACTAATTGACGATATTGGTACGCCATCTTAATAGCGACTTCAATAGCAGTACTGCCATCATCGGATAAGAACACCTTTTCCAAACCTTCTGGTGCAAGTTCAACTAATTCTTTACACAACTGTGCTGATGGAGGGCTCACCAATCCGAGCAATGTGCTATGCGCAATCTTATCAACTTGGTCCTTCAACGCTTGATTAAGCACAGGGTGATTATGGCCGTGAATATTAACCCACAGAGATGATACGCCATCATAATACTTTTTACCCTTGTCATCGATTAAATACACGCCTTCACCGCGTTCAATAACTACAGGTTCTTGTGCTAACCAGTCTTGCATTTGTGTAAATGGATGCCATACGAATTCATGGTCCCATTGTGCAATTTGTGAAAGTTGTTTCTCTGCCATCATAACACCTCATACTTACTATCTAAATATTTATATATCTATACATCTATACTTTTTTTACATTTGTAAATTTATACTATGTGCCCTAACTATTTTAGAACTATAGAGCCCATCTAAACGTGCGTTAAAAGCCTTTAAATAAGGCTTTCACTAAATGCCCCATACAGTTTGCCAAATCTTAGCCGAATCTAAGAACGAGCGTCCCCATCCAAGTTTGATATGAGCCTGATTAGGTCCTTGATATGGAGGAAGCACGCCGAGCACCGGAATGCCTGTATACCGTTCCATATCCTCAATATTCGTCTTTAATAAGAATGGATCCACCACAGTCGTATCATTGACAATAATACCTTTCACATCAATATGATGCTGTTGTGCATACTCATACGTTAATACAACGCGATTAATAGAACCTAGGCATCCATCAGCAACCAATATCGCTGGGTACGCAATATCTGTCATAAGATTTGTAAACGTAATATCCTTGGTAAGAGGCGTTGTGATGCCACCAGCCCCTTCTACAAATGTTATATCATGTTGATTTACCACCGTTTTTACATGGTCTACAATCTCTTGATAGTCGATATCTACACCAGCCAACTCTGCCGCCAAACGAGGCGAATAATCCCCAGCCAACGCAATAGGATTCACCTCGCGACGACGCGACTCAGGAATACCTACAGACTGCATCAAATATGTAGCATCCTTACTTTCAAGGCCCATGCACATTTCATCTTCATCCATCGTTCCGCACTGAGAAAATGGGACCGCACTAGACGACACAGGCTTAACCATGCCTACATCAAAACCATCATCCACCGCTAAAGCCCCAAGCAAACCTGTGACAAACGTCTTACCTACATCCGTATCCGTACCAATAATAGAAACACCTAACTGTCTCATAGGAGCACCTCTTTACCATACTGAATTAGTATTAACAACCATGTATATATAATTAGTTGACAATTTAATTACAGTATAAAACTTACACACAGAACAGTCAACTATATACAAACCACATAAGTTAACAATCCTATTATCCAATACAGGGGAATTCTGAAATATTGTGGTTATGCGAAAACTCGATGGGACCTAATTGCATCTACAGTTATAGCAAGAGCCACTCATACTCTCGCGCGACTTTGGCCCTGCGAAGGCCGCAGGCCGGAGTCAGACCCGGCCGGTGGAGCATTTCTCTTAACACTATGCATGAGAACTTCGCTATATTGAGCGGGTAAGCATAACCCGATGAGACTAGTTTACACGCAAAGTAAATAGAAATAGAGGGTCCCTTTCCACAGCGACTTTGGCCCTGCGAAGGCCGTAGGCCGGAGTCAGACCCGGCCGGTGGAGCGAGGAAAGGGACCCTCTATTCCTATACTTAAATTTGCAATTGTAACAGACTCATCGGGTTATGAAATTAAACCTCAATATAGCGGAATTCCCCTGTATCAGGATCCATCATCCCCCCATAGAACCCCATGCCTCTAGGGAATAATGGATGTTGACGCAAGAATTTCACTGTGTAGCGTACATTTTCTTCAGAAATATGGAAACGATCCATCCAATCGATAAGGCCTGGTTCAATCATGCGAATCGCATCTTCATTGATGCCTTTAGATTTCATGGATTCCATAAATTGTTCTGCCGAAAAGTCGATCATGCCACAGTTTTCATGGCCGATAACGATTACATCTTCGATGCCCATGCCGTATGTAGACACAAGCAAGCTTTGAACGATATTATCGATAGGTTGTGTTACGCTATTACCGGCCGTCTTAATGGTAATTACTTCACCGCGGTCAAAGCCTAATGATTCTTCAAGCATGCCCACCAAACGCGTATCCATGCATGTTACAATGGCTAATTTTTTTGTAGGATGACTAGTTAACCCTTTTTGAGCAAGCTCAGGATGTTTAGCCACATATTCTTTATTTCTTTCAATGATACCGTTAATATCAATCATAATGCACCTCGCATATTCTGTGAGACATATTGATGTCTCATACGTATTCTACTAGGAATCATATTTCATTAAGTATAATTATCCCGTATAAGATTATATAAAACTTTCACCATAAGATACAATACCATACCCCATGTATACAAGATACTTTTCCCCAAATATTGTAAACCGATACCCTCGATTAATTCCCCTAATTATGTTACTATTAAGTCGTAGTTTATTTATGCATCCTGCGCGATACCACAGCGATGTATGTACCAAGTAGGTACAGTTAGGAGGTTTTATAATGGGTATCAATTCAAAAACACTGCCAGGCATCTTGCTCTGTGCAATCCTAGCCATTCCATGTTGGCTGTTAGGACAGCATTTTCATTTTATTGGCAGTCCAATCTTCGCTATTATTCTCGGTATTATTATTGGTTCTTTATTCACATCTTGGAAACGTGAAAAAACGGGCGTCGGCATCGGATTTACGTCTAAAAAAATCCTACAATGGGCCGTTATCCTTCTTGGCTTTGGTCTTAACATTACACAAGTATTGCATGTAGTTGGGTGTCCTTACCGGTTATCATCTCAACCATTGCCACATCGCTTATCGTTTCTTTCATCATATTTAAAGCCACGCATATCGACTCTAACACAGCCGTGTTGATTGGCGTTGGTTCCTCCATCTGTGGTGGTAGTGCCATTGCTGCAGCGGCGCCTGTTGTGAAAGCTAGCGATCAAGATATTGCACAAGCTATTTCCGTTGTGTTCTTCTTCAACGTAGTGGCTGCCTTCGTGTTCCCACCTCTTGGCGATGCCATCGGGTTATCTAACATGGGCTTTGGCCTCTTCGCCGGCACAGCCGTTAACGATACATCATCCGTAACAGCTACTGCTGCTGTTTGGGATAGTATGAAGGGCACAGGCACACAAGTTCTTGAATATGCAACCATCGTTAAATTAACTCGTACATTAGCGATTATCCCTATTTGTTTAGGTCTTGCTAGCTACCAAGTGTACAAGGCTAAACAAGCGGCTAAGGCAAGCGATAATGCTGAATCTGTTAACATTGCAGCTATCTTCCCTAAGTTCGTTCTTTACTTTGTCATTTGTTCTCTCATTACAACAGTATTGTCCTATGCAAATGTGGACATTCACTTCTTGGATATATTCAAAACTATTTCTAAATACTTTATCACCATGGCCATGGTTGCCATCGGTCTTAACACAAATCTCGTTAAGCTTATCAAATCTGGTGGTAGTGCCCTTGCATTAGGCGCTGCATGCTGGATTTGCATCGCCCTTGTCAGCCTAGGGATGCAACATGTCATCGGTTTATGGTAAAATAGAATAAAGCTTCATTTAATACAGAATAGATTTCTATGTAGTGCTTTATAACACGACACAGGGGTCTATTCTTTTATTATATGTATTAAATTTACCTAAACGTATCATCCATCAAGAAAGGAGGATTATCTATGTATTTCCTGCAAGGTTTATTAGTAGGTCTCGCCACGTTTGCACCGATTGGGATGCAAAACCTATTTATTATCAACACAGCCCTCGTCCAACCATTGCCACGTATCCTATTAACCATCACAATCATTGGTCTATTCGATATGACCTTGAGTGCAGCTGCCTTTTATGGTATAGGGGCGCTACTCGAAGCATGGCCGACCTTTAAGCTGATTATCCTCATTGCAGGTGGTATGCTCGTAGCCTACATGGGATATAAAACATGTAAGGCTACGCCTTCTCTTAAAAAGGTCAATACGAATATCCCTATCAAAAATATTCTGTTGATGGCACTCCTTGTTACATGGGGTAATCCGCAGGCCGTCATCGATGCGTCCATGATGCTCGGCGCTTTTCGTGCTAATATTCCTGCTGAAAGTATATATTATTTCTTCTTTGGATTCCTCGCTATGACGCCGATTTGGTTTGGATTCCTTGCAGGAACCATGTATGTACTAGCTAAGAAAATTAAGATATCCCACCTCGTGTGGATCAATCGCGTATGCGGTACCGTCTTAATCATATATGGTATAAAGCTCGTCTATGATGGCATTCTAATGATGCTGTCCATATAAACACAAAACAGGTATCGCCTAAAATCACTACACCGTAAAGCTGTGTGGTTTTAGGCGATACCTGTTTTATTCATATATGATGTTATTTAAAACTCATCAAGAACTTGTAGGAAAATATCTTTAAATGCCTCTGCATAGGTATTAGGATTTTGCGGACTCACATAGAAATAGTAATCCTTTTCTATAGGTTTACCATTGTTCAATATGCATTTTCGCTCAATACCTGGAATGGTATCCACTAGATATTTAAATCGATCTACCAACAATATACCTTGTCCAGCGCCCACAAGAAAACGGGCTTCTTCAAGGTTTTTAACCTGTAGGAACGATCCCATAAAGCCCATCGATTTACGATAGTTTTCCTCTTCATCAAGGCGTTGATCGTCATGACATACAAGAATGAGCGGCAAATCTAATAATTCTTTCAGTTCTACAGAACCTTCCGTAGTATACCCTTTGGGCACTTCTGCTATAACGGTGGCCTTACTAATAGGATATGCTACATAATCATTATCCGATTTAATTTGCCAATAATCATTAAAAATGATATCCACCAAATTATCATCGAGCATTTGATTTAATTCGGAATGACTACCACTATACATGCGCACATCGAGATCGCGATACCGTTTCGTGGTACGCATCAACGCTTGTTGCAATGCAATACCACTATAGCGATTTAAATAGCCAATACGCAAATATTTTCGCTCATTCTTGCCAACCCGCACCGTCTCATCTTGTAAATTTTTAACGCGCGTCATCAGCTGTTTACCATTACGGTATAAATACTCGCCTGCAGGTGTCAGGTGAAAGCTGCGTTTTTCGCGTATCATCAACGGAACGCCTAGACTGGCCTCCAATGATTTGATTTGTTGCGAAATAGCCGACTGGGATACATAATGCTCATACGCTGCCTGTGTAAAGCTGTTATGCTCTACAACAGAAATAAAATACTCCAATTGTTTTAATAACATGATGAACTCTCTCAATACACATAATCTCAAACAATAAACCTATCACTATCTAGACATCTAGATACTCTCCCGCAATAGGCTGCGCCACACAAATATAGCGGCTATAAAAAAGATACCAGCAGTGCTCCAAAATACCATGCCATAACCAAACCAATTAGCAATCATACCACTAATGATAGGGCCCAACACATTGCCCATCATAGCTACACTAGATACGGCGCCAAAGACAATACTTCGCCGTTCTTTAGGAACAGCCTTTGAAATCAAAGTATTCGCTATAGGCGTAATAAAGCCCATAAAGAACCCTGCAATGGTTCGAAATACGCCTAAACTCCACACATTAGGCATAAGATATTGGAGGATAAAAAATCCGCCTACACCACAGGTGGCCGTCAATAATATATTCGGCATGGACATCCATTTAGTAATGCGACCTATAGAAATAGATGCTAATGCACTAAACAGCCCTGCCCCAAAGATGATAACGCCTACAATGGTAGCCACAAAATCATCATTTACCTGCATATAATGTTTAATATAAAGTGGCAATATAGGGCCTATACCGGTAATACCAAAATTACATAAAAATTGCATCACCACAAGTAATCGTACACGAGGAATGGCTAAAAATGATTTTATCAATGACCATTGAGACTCATTACTATCCACCTTGTGTGTATGCTGTAAATTAGGCATTAATAGATATACACCTAACAAGCACAATCCTGATAAGGTAGAAAACAAAAAGAACGGAGCCCGGTAGCCTAATAAATCGGCAGCAAGGCCACCCATAAGAGGGCCAAACGAGGCCCATCACCATCGAGGCTTGGTATAAGCCCATCGCCCACGGCACATGTTCCTCTGGTGTAATTAATACAATAATACCAAGTCCAATGGGTACAAAACCACCCACTAAACCTTGTAAGGTACGCAATACTAACAGCTGACTCGGCGTTTGTGCAAAACCAGCAGCTCCTACAGCTAACATCAGCGTGGCAAGAATAAACATCATCACCCGCCGAGGCCCTAGTTCATTGGCTTTCCGAGACCAAAAAGGAGCACTCAATGCTACCATACAAGGTGTGACACCAGATACAAGACCTGCCCACATGGCAGCCTCACCTTGATTTGTCAGTCCTAGATCTACCAAATATAAAGGTATAAATGATAATACGCCGATAATGGTAATGCCCGCACCGACTTGTATAGCGCAAATCAAATAGATGATGCGCTTCCATGAAATATCCATATGACCTTCAAGCTATTAATTATAATACATTATTTAGAATATATTTACCTAAACATATTAAGATAACTTACCTTTATATTGTATCCTAAACACATAAAAAAGACCATCTCTTATGAACCGACCCCTTAATGTTAGACCAAAAATCTTAACGTTAAGGAGGTCGGTTTTTCTATGGCAAAATATAGCCTTATATTTAAATTAAAAGTCGTTACCGCATATCTAAATGGCGAGGGTGGATATGAGTATTTAACTAAGAAATATGGTTTAAAGACTACATCACAAGTTCGTCGTTGGATTAGTGCATTTAAAGAATTTGGTAAAGATGGTTTGTGTCGAAAGCGAAATAATACAAGATATACTTCAGAATTTAAGCTAGCTGTGGTAGAGTCATACTTAACTAGTGAATTATCGTATCGGCAAATTGCATTACAATACGGGCTGAATAATCCTTCATTAATAGCTCGCTGGAAATCGGAGTTTATGAAATATGGGACCAATGCTTTTGTCGAGCGACCGAAAGGACGAATACCTACCATGAGTCGAACAGATGAAAAAGCAAAGATTAGCACACATACTAAATCTCGTAACCAAAAGAAGAAAAAAGAATTAACACCAGATCAAGCTCGTATTTTAGAACTGGAAAAACAATTACGCTATGCTCAAATAGAGAACGCCTATTTAAAAGAATTGAGGAGATTGCGCATCGAGGACGCTCGAAAAATGAAAGAGCAGCAAGAATCATTAGCAGTCTCCGAAGAGAATTCAAACTAACTGAGATTCTTGCTGCCTTACGTTTTCCAAAAGCAACATATATGTACTGGCAACAGCGCTTTGACCAAGTAGATCCAGATCTACAAATACGAATAGCTATTGAAGATATTCGTAAAGACCATCCCCACTATGGATATAGAAGATTGTTACCCTTGTTACAATCACGAGGTATTGTTATTAATAAGAAACGATTGCAACGAATTATGCAAAAGTTCAATTTGCAAGTAATAGCATTTTCTCGTAAGAGCCGAAAATATAACTCATATAAAGGCGTTAGAGGACGGATTGCACCTAATCGCATTAAGCGTAGATTCCATTGTAATCAACCACATCAAAAAATTACTACAGATACAAGTGAATTTAAGTATTATGAATTAGATGCAAATGGTGCTTTGAAAGTTAGAAAACTATACTTAGATCCATTTATGGATTTATATAATCTTGAAATTATCAGTTTTAGTATAAGTCCTACACCATCAGCTGAGGCTATACTTTCAGCACAACAACAGGCGATTGAAAAGACTGCTGATGCTAAGTATCGGCGGACATTTCATTCTGACCGTGGTTGGGGTTACCAAATGAAAGCGTATCAACATAATTTAAAGTGCATAATATATTCCAAAGTATGTCTAGAAAAGGTAATTGTCTCGACAATTCACCAATGGAAAATTTCTTTGCCATCTTAAAACAAGAGATGTATTATGGCAATACTTTTCATAGCTATGCTGAGTTAAAAAAATGGCGATTGAAAAACTATATTATGTATTACAATACTAAACGAATTAAGGAAAGATTGAACTGGCTAAGTCCAATTGACTATCGTTTAGCTACTACTGCAGCATAAAAAATTCCGAGCAACCAGTTTAGGTTACTCGGAAATAAAAGTCTAACTTTTCGGGGTCACTACATTATGCACTAATAAGAAAAGATAGGCACGAAAAAAGCTCTCATCTCTTAGTAATAGACGAGAGCTTCTATTTATAAAAATATATATTATATTCTTAGTATTGTTTTTGTTTAATCATCCAGTAGATGTAGTAGATTACCAATGCATATGTTAATACATCAAATACAGGTAAGAATGGAACCATTTTGGACAAGCGACCAAAACCATGAACATGGATATTGGCTGCAATAAGAGCAATAAGATTTAAACGATGAATCCAAATCGCTTTCTTACGAGATACGGATTTTGCCATATTGCCAATCCAAGGTGTTAAGTATAGTACACCAAAGATAAGAGCAATAAACATGGCTCCAAGAGAGATATAACCACCCCAAAAACCTAAGAAAGAATTTACGGCCTTTAAGAAGTATACATACCAGTGAGCACAGACTAAGACAACGCAGACAATACCTACAATACGATGTACTTCAAACATTTCTTTTGGATTGTATCGTTTGATAAACCATTTTGGCTTCGTTGCAATGTAGGTTAATACAAGCCATGCAGCATAGGGAATTAAACCTAAATGAACCTTCCAGTTACCAAATGGTCTGCCGGTAGTCACATAACCATATTCTACCATTCCCATTAAAATAAGTGCTAACACAGCGATCCAAATAAGAATATGATACTTACTCTTAAATTGTTTCTTCACTACTTCTGCCATTATCGAGACTCCTCACGTTTAACTATATAATTTAAAATAACGCCATATAAGATAATACCAATTTTCATTCTCATAGTAAAGTGAAAATGTATACCAATCTCACATAAAAACATGAATGTTTCTCATATAGTCGGAATGCATGAAGATGACAATAAAGACTTTAAACACTATCCAAGAGCAGATAAAGACTAAAAGCCCTCACAGCCGTAAAGCGATAGCTTTCACAACCATAAGGGCCATTAGAAAGAATAGTATACCGGATACAGCCGATATAAACTATCAACTATTCAATTATACACGATCACGTTTGCGATAAACGATGAACGGACGTGTTAAGTAGTTGAGCGGAACACTCAAGCAGTGTACCAAACGGCTGAATGGGAAGATAATAGCTACTACCATCCAAGCCAACATGTGGAATTTAAACATGAATGGTACACCTTCCATCAAGGATGGATCCGGCATAAAGGAGATTAGGCTACGGAACCAAGGGCCGATGGATACGCGGTAATCAAAGAAACCGGATGCATTAAGCAATGTACCAGCCATACCGCTGAAAATAGCTAATGTTAAGAACAAGTATAACCATTTATCAAGGCCAGATGTGTTAACTTTCATAGCAGGCACAGTAAAACGGCGTTTCATCAAGAGCAAGAAGCCTACGATGAAGATAATACCAGCAACAGCACCCATATATAACGCACCTTGATGATACATATGGTCATTAATACCAATAGCAGCAGTCCAAGTTTTAGGAATTAATACACCTACTACGTGACCACCGATAACGCATAGTAAACCAAAGTGGAACAATGGATTAGCGATGCGCAATTGTTTTTTCTCTAAAAATTCACTCGATTTTGTAGTCCAGTTTCTTTCAAAGTAGAAGAAACGAACCAAGGTACCTACGATTAAGAAGGTGAAAGCGATGTAAGGCAAAGCGCCCCAAAGGAATAGATTCATCGTGCACCGTCCTCCAATCCATTTGCAACAGACAAGATAATATCAAACAAGAATGCATAAGGCAATTTAGCCTCAATGAAGCGTTCTCTAATGTATTCCAATTTTGGCTTACAATAGTCGTAAATTTCTTTTGCTTTATCTTCATCGATAACGGCACATAATTCAAGAAGTGCTGGAATATAATCAGGCATTTCTTTAGGCAAATCATAGTCGTTTTCGAGGAAGAAAGCTTTAAATTTTACGAGTTCTTCCGCTTGTTCCCCTGTACCTTGTAATTCATAGGTAGACAAATACATTGTAGTATTTTGACTGAAATCAAAGGTACGAACATATTGGTCTTCGAATTCTTTTTTATCGGATTCCTCTATATAGTCAAAGAATTCTAATAAACCTTGGCGAAGTTGAGGATGCCCAACGGATTGGGCGTCCTCTCTCCATTCAGGTAATTCGTTATACCATTGTTCATCAGGATAGCGTAGAAGAAATGACGCAATAAGAGCGATTTTCTGAGCATCCTTCATTATTGACATCCCCCTGTAGGGCAAGCAAATCCGCGATTTTGTTGCATTTCTAGGCGACCTTCGCGAGATACTTTCACATCAGATGGGATAACAAAGCGATCATTGTATTTGGACAATGCCAACAATTTGTACATACCGTACATTTGATCTTCTGTTAAATCAACTTTGTGTTCGATAGAACCGTCACCTGTTTCACGACGGCGCATGTATTCACGCATGTCGAGAACACGTTGTAATGTACGAGCTAAAATGTCTGTATTACCTGCTGTAAACAAATTAGCAAGGTATTGTACAGGCACGCGCATTTCGTGTGCATCTGGCAAGTATACATCAGATGTTACACGTTGCAAGATTGGGCTGAGTGGTGGCACATACCAAACCATTGGCAATGTACGGTACTCAGGATGCAATGGCAATGCCACGCCCCACTCTTTTACAAGTTTGTATACAGGAGATTTTTGAGCTGCTTTAATCCATGCTTCAGAAATGCCTTCAGCACGAGCCGCTTTAATAACTTCTGGATCATGAGGATCCAAAATCAAATCTAATGTATTTTCGTAAATATCTTGTTCATTTTTTGTAGCTGCCATAGCTTCTACTTTGTCCATGTCGTAGAATACAACGCCAACATAGCGCATACGACCTACACATGTTTCAGCACAGATTTGAGGCAAGCCATTTTCCAAACGTGGGTAACAGAATACGCATTTTTCAGCTTTATTTGTTTCCCAGTTGTAGAAGATTTTTTTGTATGGGCAAGATGGAACACAATGTCTCCAACCGCGGCATACATCTTGAGATACGAGAACTACACCATCTTCATCGCGTTTGTAGATGGCGCCAGATGGACATGCCGCTACACATGCAGGGTTCAAGCAGTGGTTACAAAGACGAGGCAAGTAACGCATGAATACTTCTTCGTAGTCAAATACGATATCTTCACCCATCTTAGCCAAGTTCACATCAGAACGAGCATGTTGACCACCTGCCAAATCGTCATCCCAGTTAGGGCCCCAAGTAACTTCCATTTTTTGTTTAGTCACAAGAGAACGAGGACGAGCAACTGGTTGGTTGTTTTTACGACCACCATGAATCAATGTTTCATAGTCGTAAGTCCAAGGTTCGAAGTAATCCTTCAATTCTGGTTGTTCAGGATGGAAGAATAATTTCATCAAACGGTTAGTTTTAGAACCTGTAGAAAGAGCTAATTTACCGGAGTTATCTAATGTCCAGCCGCCTTTCCATTTTTCTTGGTCTTCCCAATGACGTGGGTAACCTACGCCTGGGCGAGTTTCCACATTATTGAAGTACATATATTCCGCGCCTTCGCGGTTCGTCCATGTATTTTTACAAGTGATAGAGCATGTATGACAACCCAAACACTTATCCAAATTTAGGACCATAGATACTTGAGCCTTAATCTTCAAGCCAATCTACCTCCTTCATTTTACGAGCCACAATTGTCATATCACGTTGGTTACCAGTTGGGCCATAGTAGTTAAAGCCATAGCTCAATTGGCCATAACCGCCGATCATGTGTGTCGGTTTCATGTGAATATGAGTTGGTGCATTATGCGTACCACCGCGTTGTTTCTTAACCTTCGCGCCAGGAACGTTGATGTGACGATCTTGGGAATGGTGCATATAGGAAATACCGCGAGGAATACGTGGGGAAACTACAGCACGAGCTGCAACGATACCGTTTTTGTTGAAAGCTTCTACCCAATCATTATCTTTAACGTCAATTTCTGCTGCATCATCTTCGTTGAGCCAAATTGTTTGACCACCACGGAACAATGTCAACATTTGTTGGCTATCGAAATACATACTATGTGTAGACCACTTATGATGTGGTGTTAAGTATTTCAATGTGATTTCAGGGATACCTTCTTGTTTGTAGTCACCTTGTACTGGTTTATAGGACAATACAGGTTTGTACAACGCCATAGCTTCACCGTAATCACGCATCATTTCATGGTCACAATAGAAGGATTGACGACCTGTTACGGTACGGAATGGTACCTTATCTTCTGTAGATGTTGTAAATGGAGAGTAACGACGGTTTTTATCGTTCTTACCAGTACTTGTTACAGAGCTAATGATGAAGCGTGGTTGGCGAACCATATCATCGAAAGTAATTTTTTCTTGTTCGCGACCTTTTGCGTTCTTTTCAAGACCAGAAAGGCCTGTTTTTTCTTCCATAGCTTTCCAAGAGCGAACAGCCAATTTACCATTTGTACAAGAAGATAATGTTAATACAACATTACAAGCTTCCTTACATTCGTAAATGCTAGGACGGCCATGAGAAATGAATTCTGGATTATCGATGATACCATTTTGATCATATAATGTCTTGTATTCATCAGATACATCCCATGCCATGCCATGAGCACCCATTTTGTTTTCAATATTAGGTCCCAACGCAATGTATTTTTCAAAGATTTTACTGTAATCGCGTTTTACATGAACGAGGTTCGGCATTGTTTTACCAGGAATTGGTTCACATTCGCCTTTGCTCCAGTCGAGGACTTTCCCTTCTGGTTGTGCCACTTCACCTGGGCTGTCATGACCAAGAGGTAATGCTACGATATCTTCATATTCTGTGAAGCCAGACTCTTTCGCTACGCGAGATACTGTTTCTGCAAGGGTACGGAATGTATCCCAGTCAGATTTAGTTTCCCATGCGCAATCAACAGCTGCTTGGAATACGTGTACATATGGATGCATGTCTGTAGAAGACAAGTCTTCTTTCATACCATGTAGCCGCTGGGAACACGATATCAGAGTACAAACCTGTAGAAGCCATACGGAAGTCAATATCGATTAAGAGATCAAGCTTACCAGCTTCATCTGCTTCGCGCCACTTGATTTCTTCTGGTTTTACTGGTGCATCATCGTCTTCAAGAACACCATGTTTTGTACCAAGTAAATGTTTCAAGAAATATTCATGGCCTTTAGAGGAAGAACCGATAAGGTTTGCACGCCATACAAACAAGTTGCGTGGATGGTTTTCTTTAGCTGCTGGATCTTCTACGCAGAATTGTAATTCTTTGTTTTTCAATGCTTGCGCCACATATTGGTTAATTTCTGCTTCTGTACCAGCACCCGCTGCACGAGCATCGTTAATCAATTCTTGGCTGCCTTTATTGAAAGTAGGGTAAGATGGCAACCAGCCTAAACGTGCCGCCAATACGTTGTAGTCACCAGGATGACGGTAACGAGGTTTAGCTAATTTAGATACGCGGTCTGCCAAATCGATGCAATCAGAACGATATTGTTCTGTAGCAAAATAGAACCAAGATGTACCATTTTGTAAACGAGGCGCTTTGCTCCAGTCGTTAGCTGTCATGATACCGCCCCAGCCTTCAACAGGACGAAGTTTTTCTTGACCTACGTAGTGAGCCCAGCCACCACCGTTAACACCTTCTGTACCACAGAACATGATGAGGTTCAAGATTGTACGGTAAATGATATCTGCATGGTACCAGTGGTTGATACCACCGCCCATGATAATCATGGAACGACCTTTAGTTTTTTTCTGCATTATCTGCAAATTCACGAGCTGTAGCAATAGCGATATCTGCTTTTACGCCAGTGATTTTTTTCTTGCCATGTAGGTGTATATGGAGTGTCATCAGTGTAAGCTGTAGCCACTTCACCACCGATACCACGGTCGATACCGTAGTTAGCAAGGATTAGATCGTATACAGTAGTTACTTTCACAGGGCCATCGATAGTTTGTACAGTAATTGTTGGGATAGCACGTTCGATAACGCCTTCATGTTCTTCATCGCCAAAGTATGGCAACTTAACAACAGTCACATCTTGGCGTTGATCGAATACGGACAATCGAGGGTCGATTTTAGCACCTGTATTGCGGTTTTCAAGGCGCAAATTCCATTTTTCAGGATGTGTATGACGATCGCCCATTGTACCATTTGGAACAACGATTTCATTTGTTGTTTCATCGATCAATACCGTTTGGAAATCAGCACCGTCTTCTTTGCTACCTAAATCCTTAGCATTTAAGAAACGGCCTGGTTGTACCGCACCGTTGATGTCTTCAACGCGTACAAGGAATGGCATATCGGTAAACTCTTTAGCATACTCTTTGAAGTATGGAGTTTCCTTGTCAATGTAGTATTCTTTTAAGATAACATGGCCCATTGCCATAGCAAGAGCCGCATCAGTGCCGGCTTTCACATTAAGCCAAGCATCGGAAGAAGTTGTAGATTCCGCATAGTCAGGGGATACGGACACAACCTTAGTACCTTTGTAACGAACCTCTGTCAAGAAGTGAGCGTCAGGTGTACGTGTCAATGGTACGTTGGAACCCCATGTCATGATGTAGCCAGCATTGTACCAGTCACCAGATTCAGGAGTATCTGTTTGTTCACCCCAAACTTGAGGGCTGGAAGGTGGCAAATCGGCATACCAGTCGTAGAAGGACAATGGTGTACCGCCCATAAGGTTAAGGAAACGAGCACCTGCTGCATAGGACAACATGGACATCGCTGGAATTACAGAGAAGCCTGCGTTGCGGTCAGGGCCGTATGTTTTTGCTGTATATAGTAAAGATGCTGCAGTGATTTCTGTCGCTTCGTCCCATGTGGAGCGCACGAAGCCACCCATACCACGGGCAGATTTATATTTTTTCGCCTTTTCAGGGTCTTCTACGATAGATTTCCATGCTTCGATAGGATTTTTAGCTGTTTTCTTTGCTTCTCTCCAAAGCTCAGCCAATTCGCCGCGTACATATGGATATTTTACGCGCAATGGGCTGTATAAATACCAAGAGAAGGTCGCACCACGAGGGCACCCACGTGGTTCATAGTCCGGCATATCATCCGGTGTTTCCGGATAATCTATTGCTTGGTTTTCCCAGGCTACGACGCCATTTTTAACGTAAATGTTCCAGCTACAAGAACCTGTACAGTTTACGCCATGTGTTGTGCGGACTACTTTATCGTAGGACCAACGGTCACGATAAAAATTTTCCCATTCGCGACCGCCATCTTCTGTGATTTGGTGACCGCTTGGAGATACGTCCTTCTTGCGAAGAAACTTGAATTTCTGAGACAATAAACTCATCTCGTGTCCTCCTTAAAACTACAAAAAAGCCCTTGCGTTAGCAATGCCAACAGCAAGGGCGAATATCCACAATTATTCGATATTACTGATATTAGGGTCGATCATGTCGATATCTAAATCGAGTAATCCGATTAATGCATCTAAGTCACAGATTACCAGATGGTGTTTATCATAGGCTACATAGCCTAATTTTCGTAACTCACTAAGCATGCGGTTTAAACTTTCCCGAGATGTGGCAGCAAATTCAGCTAATTCTTGATTTGTTAAGGCAATGTCGATGTAAATACCGTCATCCCTCTTAACCCCATAGCTATTAGCTAAACGCAATAGTGTCGAATAGAATGCACCTTTTTTGCCATACAACAACAAATCTCTGTATTTTGCTTGTTGTCGCCGCATATGAAGTGTATAGATTTTCATCATCGCAATGGCCAGTGAATGGTTCTTTGCAATGGCTGATTCCAACACATCATAACGGATGGAATATACCGAGCATTTTTCACGTGCAATCGCATTGAACACGTAAGTCCGGGTGTTCGTCTCGTACAAAGGAATTTCACCAAGCACATTATTGGGCCCTACCAAGCGTAAGGCAAAAATATGTCCGCTTACCTCAAATTTCTTAATACTAAGTCGCCCTTCTCGAACAATAAAAAAATGATCTGCTATATCACCTTCGTGAAACAAAAACTCGCCTTTTTCAAGGTGAATTGTTTCTCCTGGCAATGCAAGTAACTGGTTAATTAACTCCTGTTCCATACTATCACCGTGCATCTTTCAGTGTCATTTGTCCATATTGATTGTGAAAGTAGCTTTCACAATCAGTCATGTACAAAAGGCACATATACTATATACTTTACGTATATTACCCCTATTATAACCGATTAATTCTTATATAAGTGTGTTTTTCGTCACATTCACATTATATTCTGTCTTATATAATAATGGTGTGATTTTAGGCACACTCTCTATTATTATAGTACCACATTTTACAAGGACTTTTAACGAGATGTGCCATATATTCGTGTGAAAAATCTACCCTTTATCACATGTGTTTTAGTTAAAGGAGAGCTCTCATGTCAGAACTGAAAATGCCTCAACCCGGTGCTAGTCGCAGCGAAATCGTCGCTAACTGGCAACCAGAAAACCCTGAATTTTGGGAAAAGTTTGGTAAAAAAATCGCCAAACAAAACTTGGTAATATCCACTATTGCCTTAACCTTAGCCTTTTGCGTTTGGTATCTATGGGCCACCATCGCAGCGCAATTAAATGGCGCAGGTTTCCACTTTACAACTGAACAATTATTTACACTCGCAGCCTTACCAGGCCTTGTAGGTGCTACATTGCGTTTCGTCTACACATATATGCCTGCACTTATGGGCGGTAAGAACTGGACCTTTGTATCCACACTTATTTTATTAGTTCCTGTTGTATGGCTCGGCTTTGCAGTACAAGATACAACAACTTCTTATACGACATTTATGATCTTAACAGCCCTCATCGGTTTAGCGGGTGCTAACTTCTCGTCCTCCATGGCGTACATTGGCAACTTCTTCCCAAAATCCGAAAAAGGTACAGCCCTTGGTATCAACGGTGGTGTTGGTAACCTCGGTATTTCCGTAATCTATTTCTTAGCTCCATTCGCTATGGGTTCCGCAGCACTTGGTAATGTCTTCGGTGTTACACCAGCTATTATCAAAGGCAACGCAGTATACCTTGCTAATGCGGCTTTCATGTGGATTGTGCCACTCGTAATTATCCTTGCGCTTATGACACGTTTCATGGATAACTTGCCATTAGAAAAACCAAATCCTAAAAATCTTGTACAAATCTTCGGCGACAAACACACTTGGGCGCTTACATTACTTTACACATGTTCCTTCGGTGCTTTCTCCGGTTACTCAGCAGCACTTGGTCTCTTGGTAGGTAAAGAATTCCCTGAAGTTCCATTCGCATCCATCGCATTCGTTGGTCCACTTGTTGCAGGTGCCCTTCGTCCTGTAGGCGGTTGGTTATCCGACAAAATCAACAGCGGTACAAAAGTTACCTTCGTTAGCCTTGTCGGTTTATGTATCACAACTGCACTCATCGCAGTTGGCGTAGACATGCATAACTTCCCATTCTTCTTCGCCATGTCCGTATTGACATTCGTATGCTGTGGTTTTGCAACAGGCGCTACATTCCGTATGATTCCTCACGTATTCGGTAATCCATTGATTTCCTCATTGATTACAGGCTTCGTAGCTGCTGTAGCTGCATACGGTGCATTCATTACACCTAAGATCTTCGGTTTCGTATACTCCACATTCGGCAATATCCACCCTGCATTCGCAGTACTACTAGCATTCAACATCGTAACAGTTGCGGTTTGCTTCTGGTTCTATGTGAGAAAAGGGGCAAACATGAACGTATAAATTCATGATTTACCTTATAGCTGTATAGAAAATATAATTTACATCGTAAAGAAAATATAATTCACCCTTAATTTGGGTAATGAAATACCCCCTCAGTCGTCCTCCACCGCCTTAACGGCCTGCGGCTAGGCCTTGGCCTAGCAAAGTCGGACTCTCTGAGGGGGTTATTTCATTAAAAATTAGATGTGAATTTGATCATCTACATGGTGAATTATATTTTCTTATTACAGCAATCACGGTAATCGATAAATTTATACGTTCTAAATAGATACAACGGTCTGCGGCTAGACCTTGACCTCGTCCATATACCTCTTCTAAAAATTAGAACAGGCCTGTTCTAATTTCTAGGAGAGCATGTATTGCCTAAGATGCACCAAGAAACTATGTGAAAATCTTATATGCTTATTTTCTTTGTAACCCACGATAAACGAGTTCAAAAATAATTTTCTGAGCTTCTAACCATTCATCGCTTTGGGACCATTTATATTGTTTATTAACAGCATATAGACCGTGTACTAAAAATACAAAAACGGATACCCCTACATCAAATGAAACCCCAAGGGCTTCTGCCACAACAAGCCCTTGTCGATCTTTTTCACATCCTATAATGCGTTGTAATACATATTCTGAAATTTGTTCATCTAAAAATAGAGGTAAATACTTTTTATGTCGTATAATACGCTGACATAAGGGCAATCTATCAAAAATAGAATCGTATGCTTCTCTCAACGAAACAGAATCAGAAGCAGCCGATAAGGTTCGAGCTATAGTTTGTAAATTGTTGTTATCTACCATTCCCGGCTTTGAATAAGCGATTGCATCATCTACTAAATCATCAACAATTTCCATGATATTACTATAGTGTAAATAAAAAGTAGAACGGGTTATCCCCGAAGCTTTACACAACGATGTTACTGTTACAGACTCAAAAGAATTGTTTGCTAAACAACTAAGCAAGCCTTCTTTTAACAACATACGTGTCATTTCTTTTCGAGTTATCATATAACCTCCAATATAGACACTTTTATACAATGTGTCTATTAATAAACATAGTGTTAATTATTGTTGAGACTAGTATAACAAAACAAGGTACACTAGTTCTAGAGATTACAAATAGTAATCTATTCAATCAAATCGACAATAATTCAATTAAGGAGATAACTATGACACAATATACTCACATTCGAAATGCAACAGGAAAATTAACAATAAAAAACACAACATTTCTTATTGATCCATTCTTAGCACCAAAAGATACTTATCCTGGCTTTGAAGGAACATTTAATCATCAACAAAGAATGCCTATGGTTGATTTGCCTGTATCAATGGACGATTTATTAAGCAACGTAACTGCAGTAGTCGTTACACATACACATCTCGATCATTGGGATGATACGGCAATCAATTCTATTCCAAAATCACTTCCTATTTTTGTACAAAATACAGAAGACAAAGAGCTTATTACTTCACAAGGTTTTAATGATGTACGCATCATTTTTGAAAGTCTTGAGTTTAATGGTATCACATTAAGAAAAACAGGTGGCTCACACGGCACTGTAGAAATGTATGCAAATCCAGTTCTCGCACCATTAGCAGGCGATGCAATGGGCGTTATTTTTGAAGCAGAAGACGAACCAACTGTGTACCTTGTAGGCGATACAGTATGGACAAGCGATGTAGAGAAGGCCCTTCTTCGCTTCGATCCTAATGTTATTATTATGAATACAGGATATGCTCAAATTTTGGGCTTTGAAGATAGTATTATTATGGGTACAAAAGATATTGGCCGCATGGTAGTACGCAAACCAGAGGCTAAAATCATCGCTGTTCATATGGATACAGTTAATCATACAGCAACAAGCCGTAAGGATGTGCACAAGTTTATCAAAGGCACCAATATCGAAAGCCATGTAGCAGTCCCTGAGGATGGAGAAACTATTGTACTATAAGTTACTATATACCTATGTTGTTTTTATGTTGTTATTGAGGTATACTATAAATATCAAGAGAGCCATTGACGTGTGATGGCGTTAGGCTCATCTAAAAATCAGTAAAATGAGATGCGCCTAACGTGTAAGTATTACCAGTACTTATTACGTTAGGCGTTTCTTAAGTTTATTTGAATAAACTTAAGATGGATACAACTACGGAAATTACAAAAAGAGTTAAATAAACCTTCTCGAATTTACTCATAGTATCACCACCTTTCGGTGATGAACCTAACTCACGTCAATGACTCCTGTTATTAGTATAGCAGAGTTATAAATGATGTAATAGATTAAGTTAATGAGCTTTTGATTAAAAGAGATAGCGGACAAATTGTCTGCTATCTCTTTTTTCTACTTTCACACATAATTATTAGTTAAAGACCCTCTTCAGAATCCGACTTTACCCCTGTTCCGAAGGAACAGATCTGGGCGGTGGAGGGTTATGGAGAGGGTCTTTTATCTATATTATTTTACTTCTGCCCAACCTAAAGCAGCGCGTTTTTCATCGATATCAGCCAAGATTTTTTCAGCCACTTTTGCAGGATCTGTATTTACATACATAACAGAGCCTAGGATGTCTTTAGTGTCTTCTTTCAACCATTTTGTAACAGCATCAGAGCCTTGTGTAGGTGGCTCAACGCAGTGGTAGGAGTTGATACCCATCAAGCGGAAGCCCAGGGATGCATCGATACCTTTTTCGTTGGACCATTCAGGGCTAGACATTGCAAATGGCAATTGTGGCAAGTTAAGGCCAAGTTCAGCCGCAATACCACCGAAGATACCGGAGGAACGTGCATTATCTACACATTCGCCAACATGCCATACTGGCGGTTGATCATCGCCCAAGAACTCTTGCAATGCAGGGCTACATTTTTTAATAGCATCTGTATTACAGTAACCAAGTTTCATCAATGGGAAGGATGCGCAACCATTTGTTAAGATGATACAACCATTTTTGATAAGTGTATCAACGATATCTACAGTAGCTTTTTCGTAGATAACACGTGGGTTAGAACAACCTACTACGTTAACGATACCGCGAACTTTACCAGATTTTAAAGCCTCTGCCAATGGTTTGAAGGAACCATAATGTTTAACAGTGGATTCTGGAGAGAAACCAACTTCTGCAGTGATTTCGTATGGCGGAATGAATACAGGCATACCTTTGCGCAATTCATGAGCTTCAAGAGCACGATCCAAGATTTGCGAGCCAATTCTTTTGTTTCAGCCAAGTTAGTGTGGTGATGATCGTAACCGATATGTTCTGCACCTGGCAAACGAGCTGCATCAGATGTAGTAATAACTTTTGTGTTGAAGCAACGTGCTACGTCCATGATAGCAGGGTAAACGTCTTGAACGTCAGCTACCCAGCAGTCAAGAGCGCCTGTACCAAGTACGAGTTCAGCACCGATAGCATTACACAATGGAATAACATTTTCATAACGGTACATACTGGACAAACCAGAGCAGCAAATACCGTAGAATTGGATACCTTTAGCACCGATAGCTTTTGCTTTTTCTAAGTACTCTTCAGAAGCACCAATTTTACAAATTTGGGATACTAATGTTGGCAAGTGACCATGAACAGCGATGTTAACATAACCTTTTTTCAAAGCACCGATGTTAACTTTGGACGTACGGCGACCACCTTGTCCGAACAATGCGTCTGTTGCGATGTCCGCTGCTACTACGCCTGTGAATGTGAAAGCAAGGCCACAACGTAAGAATTGTTTCATGTTGCTTTCCCAGTCGCCATCTGTACCTACGCATGTACGATGATATGCATCAAATGCTTCATTGTACGCCGAAATAGGCAAGATATCTAAGTTTTTCCAAACTTCGCGACGTTCAGCCGGAGCCATTGCTGTAATTGTTTTATATTCGCCTGGCAATGCGCGGCTCAAATCTTCTAATAGAACGTCTGCTAAATCATTAGCTACTTCTTTCAAAGAACGACCTTCTTCAGGGATGTTGAAAGCCTTACATACAGTACGGATTTTTTCTTCGCCCAAAATTGGAATATCCAATTGATCATTAGCGGCAGCTTTCAAAGAAATCAAAATTTCACGAGCATGCGCACCATGTTGTGTCAAACCACCAGCAGCAGCACGTGTCATGTTACGAGCTACGATAAGGTCAGCATCGGCACCGCAGACACCACGAGGGCTCTTAGGCGTAATTTTACATGGACCCATGAAACAAATACGGCAACATACGCCAGCAATACCGAACGCACATTGAGGTTGTTGTTTATCGAAACGGTCGAACACAGTGTCACAACCGATTTGTTCCATACGAAGAATCATCTCACGTACAGCAGGATCAGGAGTTTGCTCAATAACGTCTTGCTTAGTAGGCCATGTTTTGCGATACTCAGCAACAGCTTTAAGATAGTCATTTACGCCATGTTCATGAGGCACGCCTGGTTCATGAGTGTGTGGCACCCATTTATCTGTAGGCAAAGCCTTTTCATGGCTATGATCGTGACCATGGTCATGGTCGTGATTATGTTCATGATTGTGGTCATGGTCGTGATGATCATGGTCATGATGGTGATGATGACCACCACAATGGCAATGATGATGTTCGCCATGGCTATGGTCATGGGTGTTTTTATTTTCCACGTCTTTACTCATTTTAAACCTCCTAGTGGCCTACGTAGGCCAACCGCTAATAACAAGAAAACATATTCTTCTTCTATCTAAGTTAAATCCACCTTATTTACGGGTTTTAAATCCTATCTCATAAATATGTTTTAAACTATCATAAGTATATTTGTTGAAAGGACAATTGTCAATTGAATTTTATACATATTATAAAAAAATATTAGCTCCTATCCCCATTATAACAATGTTTTTTTCAAATACGCCCCCTCATTAGATTTTTCATAATTCGTCAGATGTTTAATTCCTATAGTTAATAGGAATTAGATATCTATATGTGTACCAATTTACCCATAAAACTAATTCTACATACGTTAATCATTCTCCTACATCGATATGATAAAATTTTATTTCATCAATCATAATATTTTAACTTCTGGCTCCGCGTAGCGCAGTAGCGTGTCTTTTCTAACGCTGGTGTGCTAAAAACTTTAATGTAAATAATGCAGAAAAAGAAATAGCCCCTCTGGAAAAAACTTCGGGCTCCGCTTCAGCGCAGTAGCGTGCTTCTCCAACGCCGGTATACTAAAAACTTTAATGTATTTACTAAATGAGTAAGGATAAAAAAAATTCTCCTCAAACGACTTCGGGCTCCGCGTAGCGCAGTAGCGTGTCGGCTTGAGGAGGATTTTTTATCCGCCACCGTATTTAGGTGTTACATTAAAGTTTTTAGTACATCAAGTACTTCGTGTGGTAATTCATTTTTACCATCCTTGAGTTTTTCAACATAGTCATATCTAAATTCAAAGGCTTGGTGTAGTTGGTGATGGTATTCGCGTACGTCGAATGGTGGTTCGAATCCTGGCACTTCTACGAAGGATAGGTTTTCATAGGCACCGAACGGTTCGAATTGTAGGTCCCCTTCTACTAGGCGTTCTAATAGATCAAGGGTAACTTCTTTAGGGATTTTCTTTTCAAGGAAGAATCCGGTGTTCATGATGTAACAGTCTACGCCACATTCTTTGAAGAGTTTTATAGCTTTCATAATCACGAACTAGTGGATATGTACGGAATGGGTTTGCGTATGGCTCAATAACAAGTGCGTTTGGATCGACGTTGGCATCGAGTTTTTCCGCAGTGGAGCGGCGCGTTGCAAGGGTTGCACCCATAGTGGAAGCCAATACAGGGTCATCGATTTTAAGGATTGGTGGCAATGTTTTATCTTTCATCAACCACACAATGGCATTAACCGGTTCGTCCACGTGGTTTACGCGATTGTCTGTCCAGAATTGGGATTTAATAGCGCGGCCATTGTTGTTGCGCACGTCCTCAGCCAATACGACCTTGTTGCCATTTTCATCGAGGGTAACGCCTACGTTTTGCAATGTTAATAAATATTTATTAGCAGGGTGTTCTACAGGATAGTCCTGCATTTTATCAAAGTATGTTGGTTCCATCGCAACGGAGGACAAATCATTTGTATTGATGATATATGCATCGTCATGCAAGATGGAAATGTCATAGCGACCATTGTGTTTTTCGTGAGTCAATGTAGATTTACCGGAGCCGGATAGACCGAATACGCCAATTGTGAAAGACTCACCATTTTTAAGGTTATAGCGTTTCATGCCGCCGTGGCAGGCTACGTAACCATAGCGGTTTGCCAAGGACCAAGCCAATGTCAATGTACCTTTTTTATGTTCCCCAAAGTAGCGCATGCCGAGAATCATGGCGCAGTTATGAGCTGGGTCAAATATAGCAAGTCCGCCTGGATGACCTGGCACAACATAATCAGGATCAGAATAGATGTAAATATCCCCTTCTGGAATATCTTGGCTGTTATTGTATAATTCTTTTACCGCATCGTCAAAAATTTAAAGTTCATAACCCAAGAGTACATAATGGATGCATGATCCTTTGGAATCATAAGATGAGCGCGGGCCGTAAATTTTTCATCAAGACCAACCACGACTTGTGTAGAAATCCACTCTTTATTGCGACTATCATACACAGCATCGCGAGCGATACCGGCTAATTCAACCTCATCAATACCTTCATCCCCAATGATACGGCGCGCCTTTGCATAACGGCCAGTCGTTTTGCCATCATTAGTTACGAGGATTTTAGCGTCCGCTGGTAAACCTTGTTCTTCCGGTTTAAATACAGGCATATCAAGAAGAATGACACCTGGTTCTTGCGTTGCTAATGTATACGCTTCTGCTACAGATGTAACAGGTTTTACGTTATTGCCATAAAACGCAGTTTCAATGGTGCTGCGTAATTTAGAAAATAACGGATTTGTCTTGATTTCACTTTGATTCCAAATGCGACGTGTTGCCATTCTAATCCTCACCTTTATCGTATAACTTTATAAAAACCTATTGGTACATGTATTGAAAATACTTCTAATACTCTCTATTTTACCTGTTTTTAACAAATTTGTATACACGAAAGAGATGGATAAAAGTAAATTATTGTATGTTTATTTTAAATTAGTGCAACATATTTTGTAATAATAAAAATTGATAACTATTGTAAGCCCTCTAAGTCTATTCAAGTATCATCGACAATAACAAAGGAAACCCTCTATTACCAGACTAATAACAAAATAAAATGAGGCAAGGTCACTCGACCTCGCCTCTTATTTACCTAAGTGAGTTACTTTTTATTTTTATTAATAAATGCGTCGATTTTACCAATCAAATCATCTACATCAAAATCACCGCGCTCCGCAATCATCTTGATGGTAGCCACCTTAGCCATAACTTTTACCATAGGCGTTTTTAATTTCTCGAATTTAGGATTTAAAGAAATCAAATAATCTACAATATCCGGGCTTTGTTTAATGAGATTAGATAATGTTGTTTTTGCATCGATATGGAATCGACCATCTGCATCAGCCGTTAATGGTGCTTCCTCTACCTCTTCTGTAGCCTCTTGAGCCAAGGATTTTTCTTTACTACTATCGCCTACAAAGTCAGTTTGATCCCAAGTCAACAATGTACGGGAGCCTTCTAATTCACGGATATGTGTACAATCTTGCATCATTTCTAGTACGCCTCGGAATTTACCATTTTCATCGCGCACGGCCGTGTAGATAACATAGATAAACAAGCCCGGTTTATTGATCCAAAATTCTGCTTGACTTTGTTCTCCCGAACGGAATTTCTCTACGATTTCTTCTACTACATGAACAGACTTCGCAGGATGGCAATTCTTCACCTCACGGCCAATAACATTAGCACTACGAGGGAAAATACGATGTGGTGTATCACTGTAGAATTTAACGAGTTCATTTTCATCTACATAGGATAAATCCACAGGCAGATGACGGAACAACAAATTAATTTGCTCTAGGGTCAATTTGCCAGTGGCCACATCTAGGACAGCATCCTTACTAACGGCTGCACCTCCTACAGGGCCAACATATTTGGATAATAGACCTGCCAAATCATTTAGAAACTCATTAGATACTGCACTATTTTTACTAGCAGCATTTCCATTTAATGAGGCTGCGGAATCGTTAATACCTGGCACGACATATAAACCTGGTGCGTTAATAATAGCATAACCGATTTCATGGTCATTTTTGCTTATGCGCACAAACTCTTCATCGCTTAATAATTTAAAGGATGTTGGCAATAAAACCTCTAACTCCTTAGAGTTCAAATCACGTAACTTTGCCAGTGTTTCTGGAACAGATGCTAAAAACTCCTCATATTTATCTTCACGAAGCAATGCGTAGGATGCAGAGATAGCATCTCGCACACCATCATCAAAGGTCCACATAATCCGCGTTGGACGATCAAACCCATGATTTTCTAACATTGGATATAATTGATTTTGCTTACGAGATAGATGGATACGCCATTCTGCTAAGGAATCAAAAAAACACCAAGCCAAGGATTTTTAATAAACTTATCTTGTTTTAACAATTCATCCGCTTCAAGAGCTACCTTTTCAACCGCATTAATTTCTTCTAAATAAGCCCACAACGGATGATTCTCTGGGTACTCATTTTCGGCACGCACTAATACACCGTCAAATAAATTCAACAAATCATCCATCTTGTCTAGTATTTCTTCATCCTTGTAAACACCTTTCAAACTTTGCTCTGCATAAGCAAATTCGTCAGGCGTACAAGTACCTAACTTTTCTTTTAAAATACGGTTACCCTCTTCCAAGGATAATTTACCGTCTAAATAATCCTCTTTAATAGATACAATAATTCTGTACCGTTCGTTATTAATATCTAGCTTTTGCTGTAATGGATTCATATGCTTATACCTCCAGGGGTCAAAGACTATTAGTATATACAATATATTATTACTATATTAAATATACTTTTATTATATTCATTTTGAAAGTAATTTTCAGTTGCTACAGATACATTTTCCAAGATAATTGAGCCACAAAACACTTTCACCCAATATAATTAAATCCTTAAGTACTTTCACCAGCACATAAAAAGGCACCCATACAATGTATGAGTGCCTTCTATTAATTTCTTAAATTAATATATTCAGTTTTAGATGCCTCTACAGGATTGCCATTGCTATCCGTAGCCGGTGTAAATTTCCATGTAGAAATCGTGTTCACAATGGATGCATCCGCATCACTACTACCAGTAGATCCTTGTAATTCTACATGAGAAACGGATCCATCTGTATTAATAGTAAAGTTTACATTAACAACAGTTGCATCACCGGCATAACCATGTAGTACACCAGAATCAAAGCCTGGTGTAGATACTGCTTTTGGCGCTTCATAAGGTGTGGCCGCCAAAGAAACAGCGGTAGACATGGACATAATTAATACTGTTAAGGCAACACAACGCAATACATTACTCATCATCTTTCTCCTCATTTAGCCTTATGACTTCTTTTATTAGTTCGTCTTAGACTGTTCTCCTCATTTAGTCGTACGACTACTCTCATTATTTTATCTTAGATTCTTTCCCCTATTTAGTTTACTGACCATTCCCTTTAGCATCAGCTTTTTCACTAGATGTATGGTTATCACTAGCTTGTGCGGTTTGGGATTTATCTACCGTCAATTTACCATTGCCGGACTTAGCGGGAGCATTACCCTTTGGCAATGTGATTGTCATGCCGATGATGGATGCATGGGCTTTTTGATCTGTGCCAATAGCCGGCGTAAATTCCCATTGTCTAATGGCAGCTTTCACAGCCTCATCAACAGGACCATAACCAGAGGATTGTTCTACAAAGACATTTTCAACCTTGCCTTGTTTGTTAATTAGGAATCGTACACGCATATGATCTGCTACAGTAATTCCATTTGGAATAGCTGGCATCGTAGGTTTAACGATGGATACCTCGCGAGGTGCTTCTGTAAATCTACCCGCAGCCGCATCAGCATGAGCAGGCATCATAGCACCTACCGCAAATGTAAGAACAGCAGCACACGCGAATCGAGTTAATATATTCATGGTTTGTTCCCCCCTCGAAATTAATATAATAAATATACATATATAATACTCGATAAAGATGAAGAAAAAAATACCTAACTGCAAAATGTAGTCTATTAGTAAAAAATATATGTATAGAATAATTTTTATTGATAATTTTTCTCATCTATGTTATATTCATATTGACTAAATTGATCGGATTACACATCAGGTTGATGTAACAAAATTACAAAAGGAGGTTCATCATGAGACGTAGAAAGCGTATTCAAATGAAGGTCATGATGGTACTTGGTATCGTTGCCCTCGTTGGGCCTAACCATCTACAAGCTCTTATCCACTAAATGATCGTGACCCTAGCAGAAGACTGTATAACTGCCAATAGCCGCTACGTTAGTAGCGGCTATATTTCTGTTTAAATTTAGGGAAATATTCTCCACTTCAAATGATTTCATCATTAAGACAGTACAGTTCCCTCAAACAAGATTATTAAAGTTTTTAAAATTAGTATCTATAAAAAGGAGGTTTATTATGAAGTTCAACCGAGTCGTATTAGTCGTTATATCATTAGCACTTATGTTACTAGCCCTTGCAGGCTGTGGTAAGGATGCAGCACAGGACAGTCAAAAGAAACTAAACGTCGTTGCCACAACAACAATGTTAACGGATTTAGTAAAAGAAATCGGCGGTGACCATGTGTCCGTCCAAGGTCTTATGGGACCTGGCGTAGATCCTCACCTCTATCAAGCGAGCGCCGGCGATGTAACTGCTATGTCTAAAGCAGATGTTGTGGTGTACAACGGCATTCACTTAGAAGGTAAAATGGGTTCCATTTTCGATAATTTAACAAAACAAAATAAAGCTACTATCCGTGTATCCGATGCCATTGACCCATCTACTCTACTCGACTTTGACGAAGAAGATGGCGTGAAAACTAAAGACCCTCATATTTGGTTCGATGTAGCGAATTGGAAACTTGCAGCAAAAGCTGTATACGAAGGTCTTGCTAAAGCAGATCCAGCTCACAAAGAGGATTTCAAAAAACGCTATGATGCGTACCTCACTAAATTAGATGAAACAGATACATACATCAAAGCGCAAGCAGAATCGATTCCTAAAGAATCTCGCGTCCTCGTAACGGCGCACGATGCATTCCAATACTTTGCCCGCGCGTACGGCTTTGAGGTAAAAGGTCTACAAGGTGTTAGCACAGCTACAGAAGCAGGCACACAAGATATGAACAACCTCGTTCAATTCATCGTAGACCACAAGATCAAAGCCATCTTCGTAGAGTCATCTGTACCACATAAAACAATCGAAGCCGTTCAAGAAGCATGTAAAGCTAAAGGATGGAATGTGTCTATCGGTGGCGAATTATATTCTGACTCCCTCGGTTCTGAAGGTACTGAAGGCGGCACATATATTGGCATGGTAAAAGCCAATATCGATACAATTGTTAAAGCACTTAAATAAAGGAGGTCTCTATGGAATGGGCCGTTGAAGTTGAAGATATGACCGTCGCCTACACGACAAAACCCGTATTATGGGACGTAGATATGAAGGTACCCATCGGTTCCTTAGCGGCCATCGTCGGCCCTAATGGGGCTGGTAAATCTACATTATTAAAGGCCATGCTAGGCCTCTTAACAGTTATCTCAGGGAGCGTTAAGTTTTATATCGACCACCACTTAGCGATGGACAAATGATTACAAAAAAATCGCCTATGTCCCGCAAAGTGGAAGCGTCGATTGGGACTTTCCTACTACCGTATTAGACGTCGTACTCATGGGCCGTTATGGTCATCTAGGTTGGTTCAAACGTCCTAGTAAAAAGGATAAAGAGCTGGCCCTTTCTATGATCGATAAAATGGGCATGAGTGACTATGTAAACAGACAAATCCGTCAGCTTTCAGGGGGACAACAACAGCGTGTATTCTTAGCTCGTGCCCTCGTACAAGAAGCGGACATTTACCTCATGGACGAACCTTTCAAAGGCGTCGATAAAACGACAGAGCACGCTATTATCTCCCTGTTACAAGAAATGAAAGCGCGCGGCAAAACGGTTATCGTCGTACACCACGATTTAAACACGGTACCTCAATACTTTGACTGGGTAACGATGGTGAGCAAACAGACCATCGCCTATGGTCCTGTAGCAGATACGTTTACGGAGGAAGCCATCGAACGCACCTACGGCAAGGGGAGGATTGTATGACCATACTCCAATCCTACACGACGCAGATGGTACTACTCGGCACGGCACTCTTAGGCCTGGCCAGTGGTATTGCGGGCACCTTTGCAGTACTGCGCAAGGAAAGCCTCATCGGTGACGGTCTCTCCCATGCGGCACTACCTGGTGTAGTTATTGCCTTCTTGCTGACAGGCATCAAGGATATTGAAGTCCTCATCGCTGGGGCCGCCCTATCCTCGATTACTGCAGCTTGGCTCATTACCATCACCGTCGAAAACAGTAAAATCAAATTCGATGGCGCTTTGGCCACTATCTTGTCGGCATTCTTTGGGCTCGGCATGGTCCTCCTCACCTACGTACAAAGTCTAAATAACGCAGGGCAAGCGGGGCTTTCAAAATTTATATTTGGACAGGCCGCCACCATATTAGCCCGCGATGTGTATATTACATCCGCAGCGGCACTCATCATCATTGTGTTAACCGCACTATTTTGGAAGGAGCTAAAACTCATTTCCTTTGACGTGGAATACGCCAAAACATTACAAATCCCGGTCACCTTTACCCTTATTTGTATCGTGCTCTATTGATCATGACCATTATCATCGGCATTCAGTCAGTAGGGGCTATCTTGATAAGCTCTCTACTCATTGCACCGGCCGTAGGGGCCCGTCAGTGGACGAATAAGCTTGGTACTATGTGTATACTAGCGGGATGCTTCGGCATGGTATCCGCCATCGGCGGCACCCTTTGGAGTACATCGGTACAAAAACTACCTACAGGTCCTGCCATCATCGTCATACTATCTGTGATTGTACTCTTGAGCCTCATCTTTGCACCAAACAGAGGCATACTCTGGCAGATTCGTAAAAGTAGACAATCAAAACGAGCTCTACTTTCAGAGACCGCTAGGATAAGCACCGCCGATCTACAACCAAAGATATATAGAGCTGAGGGCGGGCAGCCTCATATAGGAGGTGCCCCATGACAGTACATACAGAGATTTTACTCATCGCCATTGCGGTATCCATCGCGTGTGCCATTCCTGGTGTATTCCTCGTGCTGCGCCGCATGTCCATGATGGCCGATGCCATTACACACACCGTATTCCTCGGCATCGTGCTAGCCTTCTTTGTGACGGAAGACTTAAATTCCCCCTTACTTCTAGTAGGGGCAACGCTAGTCGGCGTAGGTACTGTGTGGCTCACGGAAATGATTCACAACACGGGGCTCGTCAACGAAGATGCATCTATCGGTATCATCTTCCCCCTCCTCTTCTCCATTGCCATCATCCTCGTCAGTCTCTACAGCGGCAACGCACACCTTGACGTAGATACGGCACTACTAGGCGAAATCGCCTTTGCGCCATTTGATAGGTGGATGGTAAACGGCACGGACTTAGGTCCCGTATCGCTATGGATTTCCCTAGGGGTAGCGCTTATCAACCTCGTATTGGTTATGCTCTTCTACAAGGAGCTGCAGCTATCCACCTTTGATCCACTCCTAGCAGGGCTATTTGGCTTTATGCCAGCCATCATCCATTATGTGCTTATGACCATGGTATCCCTCACCGTAGTGGCATCCTTCCAAGCGGTAGGCGCCATCCTCGTTATTGGACTCATGATTGGCCCTCCAGTCATCGCTTATTTATGGACGGACTCTGTGAAAGCCATGCTTATTAGCAGTATCATCATCGGCATTATCTGTGCCGTTATTGGTACAGAAGCTGCTTTCACACTAGACGTATCCATTGCAGGCGCTATAGCAACGACCATAGGACTCGCTCTATTAATCGCCGTTATTGGCACGCCAAAGACGGGCTATATCGCCACCTATCGACGCCAACGCCATTTGCGTCGTCACTATCGAGAAACAATGATGCTCTGTCACATCTATACCCATATGAATACGCCTGTGGCTGCCATTGAAAACGGCATTGGCACCATTCACGAACACCTAAACTGGAAACCAGACTATACACACCAAGCCGCATCACACCTAAAGAAACAAGGTCTCTTGTATGTGACAAATGGGTACTATATGCTGACCGATAAAGGTGTGGCACAGGTCAAAGAAATTATTTAAATACAACACCAATACTTTTCCTAACAAAAAAAGAAGCTGAAATCAATGCTACTCTGCAAGATTTCAGCTTCTTCTTTTGTATTTAATTATATGGCTAGAACACAACACGCATCTGATACCACTTAGCACCGCCGTGATCAGATTCAGATTCACCTTCATTCACAAAGCCAAACTTGGCGTAATAATGAATCTTTTCTTCCTTACATGTCAAAATTACACCTTTTCGGTTTTCTTCTCTAGCAAGCTTTATGAAAGCTTCAATCAACTGGCCTCCTACACCGTGATTCCGATACTCTGGCATTGTATTTAGTCCAAATATCATCTGCCAAGCACCATTTGGATTGTGCATGGATGCATCAGCGAACATCTCATCTGTTAAGATTTCATCATCTGTTACGAAGCCATCGATAAAACCGATTGGCGTATCACCATCAAAAATAATTAGGAAATAATCTGCATAATGAGCAAGGCGTTCTTTAAACGCTTCGCGAGGGGCTGCTTCGGCTGGTGGGAAACAGGTGGATTCTATTTTTGTAACAATGTCTAAATCATCAGTAGTGGCTTTTCGTATATTCATATTAATCAACTAATTCCTTTCTCATATAGGATACTTTCAATATTACTATAATTTTCTCATCTCACGAACGAATGCCTTCGCCTCTTGTAAGTTCTTTGGAAACTCGAAATACATATATTTCTCAGCTCCATAAATAGGATTTCTAAAATCATAGCCACTCAATAACAAATACTCTATGATTTTCCACTCTTTATCATTAGATTTTTAGGAGCTTTGAACTTCTCATTCACAAAGTACATTTTACCTTTACATATAGGACAGGTTTTATTGGTGTTAAATAACTCGTAGTTGGTACCCTCTGACAAGGATATTCTGCAGTTGGTACATACATTTTTATAACCCATAGTATTTACTCCCATATGAATTATGATGAAAGAATCACAAAACTACATTATACATTTTAACTAAAAAGACTTTTATAAAGCGCCTTAATTTCTCGTCCGTATTTCACTGCACCGGGAATATGCAATCTTTTATAATAGTCTTCTAATATGTCTGGGTGGTTTTTTTCAAAAATATCAAATTCAATCATATACCAAGCAATACTTGTTATAGAATATTTTTCCTATTTCAAGTATAGTTGATTTATCTTCTCTATTTAATTCTTCGCCTTTGGTAAAAATCCCCATCAGGATATTCTTCACAAGTTTCATTACTATATTGCCAAAAGGTTTTTACTCCAAAGAACGATTTCCTTATGATTGTATTCTATCATTTGCTCGAAAAAAACTGTACTAATTCTTTTTCTGAATATAACTTGCAATTAAACCCTTTTTAATAAGAATTGCCTTTTGATTCAATCGATTTCTTAACTCTTGGATTTCTATACTTTGTAGGTCTTTATTAAAGTTATTAGATCCTAATTCTTTTTATAACATCTAAATATATTTTTGCTATCTAAGAATTCCTTTATAGTTTCCATATCCTTACTTCCTTAACGCTATTGACACCTTCCAGCATAAGGAACCCTATATCTGCTTGTAGAGCAGAATAATTTACAGTTTCAAATACTGACAAAGTATTAACCTATATTGGGTTATCAAAAAAATAACATCTTCACTATCAATAAAGTTTATAACAAAAATATTCCTCAGCACCTTTTATATCAATATAATTAACATACTAGCCATTCTATTATTCAAATAAAACAGGATTCTTCCCTTGTTACAGATAAATGTAACAGTACAGGTGATAGCAGAATCTATATTGTTCATTTCTGGACTCATCTATTCACATATATCATATCCTCTTTAAAAGATATGTTCATAAAGCAATCAAAAACTATTTTCTAAAAATTAACAGTATATAATTCATTACTACACAAAATGGGTTATCGGACAAAAAAATAGTGGAATAATATAAAAATATCATTCCACCATTTTTTTGTTCATAGCTATAAAAAAATTTTCAAATCATATCATTGAAAAGGTTCAACTGTTCCATTTCAACATTCTCTATCTGATATACAACTTTTTTTAAAAACTATCTTTATCTCTTAAAAGCTATACTTAGCAAATTTTTGTTTTCGAAGAGAAACATATATTGCTGCAGCTTCAGCCTGACAATTCAAAGACTTTTTAGGATTAAACTCAATGTCAGTAAAAGCATCAAACTCCATTAATTTATCACCTAGGACTTTATGTAGATTTAACGTATTTATATACAACCAATTATAAAAAAAGTTTTTAGGTTCTATTTCAAAAATCTCTACCATCGAATGTAAAACCAACTATATTCCCACCGTTTTTTTTATACGTTGATCCTTCTTTGATATTCTAGAGTCTACATATAACAAATCAGTATACGGTCCACCATGTTCAAAGACTTTACTAGACTGATATGCCGATTCCACAGAAATCTCTTGCCCTTTATTAGTCTTTATTTTCAAATTAAAAGCACTAAGTTTCACACCTAATTCATTATTAGATTTACTTGAAATCTCTAAAATTTTATGTTCATTATATTTTTTTAAATACTCATTATGTAAACTTTGTATACTTTTTTGCTTCTGTCCTATAGAAAACCCATTAAAATACTTAAACTGTATATCTTCTTTTTTAAAAAAGGTTTTATCTAAAGATACTCTAAAAACTGGTCTTAATGCCATAAAAACCCTCCTTATTATTGCCAATACAGATAGTCTTTACGTGGCTCAAATTTATTGCTGTCAGTTTTGAAAAAAAAAGTATCTGGCATAATACTTCGATAACACTCAGTCATTGTATCATCTTTAAAGAGAACATTCTTAATATATTGAGTTGGAATTTTGCTAAAGACTAAAACCTCTGCTTGAGGATTAGTTGGGTAGCATTCCGGTATATTTAACCTTTCACGTCTAGGATACCCCGTTCTATCCTGGAATAATTCAAGAAAAGCTTCTCTTCCTTTTCTTTCTTCAACTGGAATACTACTAATAGTTGCATCAGCGGCATTAGTCCAAGAATATGCACAATTAAATTCAACCAATATATTTGCATCTATTTCCAATACAGCCCAATTATAATCTGGGTGCCTACACCTTAAGCTATAAAACATCTTATAATTAGGAAACTCTATAGACAAACTTAAAGCATTTAGACAATGATCATGTCTATATTCATCATTATAAGCAAAAGGAATACTTATATTCTCTAAATCTGAACGAGTAACAAGCCCATATTGAAATATATCATTCAAATTTGTAGCATTAGTAAAAATGATAAAGACTTTTAATTCCCTTTTTCTCTAGAAGCTGTCGCATAAATTCTCCCCCAAATATAAATTATATTTTATCTATACTTACATACTTACTTATTAAGGTTTTCCAAATGCTTTTTTATTCTAGCTTGCTACTATCCATTTCTTTATAAAATTTAGCCTAAATATATATGATATAATAGCTAGAAAATCTATAAATTTAATAACTTACAGATTAATTCAGTGAACTATCTTTTTATTCCCACTCAATAGTTGCAGGTGGTTTAGATGTAATATCGTACACGATACGGTTGATGTGTTGTACTTCGTTTACGATACGACGGGAGATTGTATCCAATACGTCGTAAGGGATGCGCGCCCAGTCAGCAGTCATGAAGTCTGTTGTTGTTACGCCACGCAATGCCAATGTGTAATCGTATGTACGGAAGTCACCCATAACGCCTACGGTACGTGTAGATGTTAATACTGCAAAGTATTGGTTGATGCTGCGATCAAGACCAGCTTTTGCAATTTCGTCACGGAAGATGTAGTCCGCATCACGCAAGATATCGAGTTTATCTTTAGTGATTTCGCCCATTACGCGGATAGCAAGACCAGGACCTGGGAATGGTTGACGCCATACGAGGTAATCAGCCAAACCTAATTCAGAACCAAGTTCACGCACTTCATCTTTGAATAAGTTGCGCAATGGTTCGATAAGGCCTTTGAAGTCTACAACTGCAGGCAAACCGCCTACGTTGTGGTGAGATTTAATAACTTCAGCTTCGCCAGTACCGGACTCAATAACGTCAGGGTAGATTGTGCCTTGTGCCAAGAAGTCAACTGAACCGATTTTACGACCTTCGTCTTCGAACACGCGGATGAATTCTTCGCCGATAGCTTTACGTTTTGCTTCTGGATCATCAAGACCAGCCAATTTATCTAAGAAACGTTTTTCAGCATCGACGCGGATGAAATGCATGCCGGAATCTTTGAAAGCTGCTTCAACTTCATCACCTTCGTTTTTACGCATTAAACCATGGTCAACGAAGATACAAGTCAATTGGTCGCCTACAGCTTTAGAAATAAGAGCTGCTGCAACGGAGCTATCTACACCGCCAGACAATGCCAACAATACTTTGCCATCGCCTACAGTGTTACGGATTTCTTCAATAGCAGTTTTTGCATAGTTCGCCATTGTCCATGTACCTGTGAAACCACATACTTCGTACAAGAAGTTGTGAAGCATTTCTTTACCATGTTCAGTGTGCAATACTTCTGCATGGTATTGCATAGCGTATAATTTACGCTCTTTATTTTGCATGGATGCAACAGGGCAGTCTTTTGTATGAGCAACGATTTCGAAACCTTCAGGTACTTTTGCTACATAGTCAACGTGGGACATCCACACAACTTGGTCTTCGTCCAAGCCTTTGAACAATGGGGATGTAGTATCCACTTTAGTCGGTGTTTTACCAAATTCGCGGTTGTCCGCAGATTTAACTTCGCCACCCAATGTATGCGCCATAAATTGCATACCGTAGCACATGCCAAGAACTGGAATGCCAAGTTCAAAGATTTCCTTTTCAATTTTAGGGGAATTCTCTTCGTACACGCTGTTAGGGCCACCCGTGAAGATGATACCTTGCGGCTTCAATTCCTTAATTTTTTCTAATGCTTTGTTGTATGGATATACTTCGCAGTATACATGATTTTCACGAACTCGGCGTGCAATCAACTGATTATATTGACCGCCAAAATCGACAACAATAACAAATTCCTTGTTTTCCATAGTTCCTCCGTATGCATCTATTTGTGAAAGTATATTCACTAATTTATAATGTCCATACATTCCTGTACTGGGGGTGCGTTTTACAAATAAAACGCCAATTTTTTATTACAGTCTATTATACCATAGGAACCATATGTACTCCATATATTCCGTATGAAAGTTACAAATTACTTTTTAACGTTCGGATTTTTTATGCATTTGCACGGCCCCAACGGGACAGATTGAATAACAATCACCACAACTAATGCAGCCGCTACCAATAATAAATTTGGTAGTTCCTTCGGCGATGCATTGTACAGGGCAGTCTTCAGCACAAGCACCGCATTTAACGCAGGTATCGTCTATATCAAATTTTAGATTGCCCATATTACATCACCTCGCTATCAATCATGGGATCTATTGTCTATTTTGTATCAAATTTGTACCACTATTTACCGTCTAATTCACGATTATACGCAATTACCGAATAGAGGGCCCGAGCCACACCAGAGTGATCATTATCTGTAGTTTCGTAATGGGCGGCAGCTTTCACATTGTCTCGTGCATTTCCCATAGCTACACTAGCGCCAGCAAAGCGAATCATGGATAGATCATTTTCGCTGTCGCCGATGGTCATTACTTCGTCAGGCGTATAGCCCCAATGGTTTGCCAAAGCCTCTACGGCCGTGCCTTTTGTCGTATGAGGGAGTACAAATTCTAAATTACCTTCGCTAGATTCAAGAACATCATAAAACCGTTCTCGGCCTTTACCATCTGTGGCAGCCCCCTGGAACTCATCGCGTAAATCGGCTAAGATGCGCTCACGTATACGTTCATCGCCATAAAAGATTTGGATTTTCTCCGGTCCTTCTGGCAGAGATTCTAGATGTGCCAATAGATCAGGCACCATTGTGCGCGTTTTCAAGATAAAGGGTCTAATATTAGGTCTAAAGAAATGCTCCGCTTGTAATGTTTCATTGCCAACTACAGGATATTGGCCGAAAATTTCGGCTTTCACATAAGCCTCTACAAACACGCCGTAGGTCATCAATTTTCGTACTAAATCCATAGCACGAGTTTTATCAAATGAAATATGAACGAGTTCCTTTTTCTCCTCTTTATCCATAACATAGGCACCATTGGTACACACAAAGTAGCGCAAGCACGGCATGGCGTCGATAACATCGTCCATCTCATGCCATGCACGGCCCGATGCGATAGCCACGCGGATACCACTTTCACGAGCGGCACGAACAGCGTCCACCACCTCAGGATCCACGTTTTTTGCTTCATTCACCAATGTGCCATCCACGTCGGACGCAATGAATCGAATCGGTGTATCGCCAGTAAGACCTATGTAATTTAATGTCTAACGTTTCAGATGAGGACATAAAACCTCCTTTAATACAATATAAACTTTACTTGATGTACAATAAAGATAGCATATAAATTTATAAAATTATCGGTTCAAAGGATGTGAAATCATATGTATATAATAATCGATCGTGATGCCGTTTGTGCGGCTGATGATATGAGTCATCATCGTGAAGAATTTACCGTACCTGATGATATAACCATAGCCGGTTTATTTGAATTTCTTGAATTTAAGTACATCCCAGTCATCGCTGGAAATGACGTAGTATGGGGGCTCTATCACCACGACGTCGAGGTGGGCGCCTATTTTACACAAAATCGTAGCTTTATAAATGGCAATATTCCATTATCATCTATTATCAACAATTCTGAAGAAGACAACGAATTCTACCTACGATATTATAGCTCTCCCCACAGATATAGAATGCACTTTATTAGCATTGCAAATTCCCATTAAAATTACTTACTACTGTTAAACTCAGCCACAATTTCTTCTAAAACATTTGGATTTTCTACTAATCGCAACAATGTGCCCCCAATAATATTGGCCCCGTCTACAATGGTTTGTTCAATGGTTGGTTCCAGCATGGCGTCTGCAAATTCCTTGGCATGGCACACCTTATCTGGGCCAGCCAAGCGTAATTTAGGATGGAACGCCGCACATTGATAGCTTACATTGCCGATATCAGAACTGCCCCCAATATCCGCTGGACCCGGTTTAAAATCGAGGCCCATGTCAGCCATCACGTCTTCGATGAGGTGTGTACCGCGATGATTTTGGTTCATATCATCGTAAGGGTTGCCGTAAAACTCAACGTCTACAGTCGTTCCGGTACAAAGGGCAGCGCCTTCAAAAATCTTTTTAATTTGCTCGGACAAACCGTTCAAATACTCCCGTTCTGTATGGCGCACGGTCACTTCTAGTTCGCCATAGGCAGGAATGACGTTAGACGCGGTACCGCCATTAATGATCCACGTACCGATTCGAGATTCTGGTCGCACTTGTTGGCGCAGCATATCCATGGCATGGATGGCGAGTTGCACGCCGTTTACCGCATTGATGCCATTCCAAGGCTCACCAGCCGCATGGGCCGATTTACCGTGGTACTTAGCGCGGAAACAATCGAGAGCCAAGAATTGTGAATTCGGCCGCGTTTCTTCGCCATCGAGATGCACCATGATAGCAAAATCATAGTCCTTAAACACGCCAGCGTTGCATATATCCACCTTGCATCCCATCGCTTCCTCATCAGGGGTACCGATAATGTCGATATCCATGTTGAAAGCTACGCCGTCTTGCTGCATTTTATGTAACGCAAGGGCTGCTAATGTACTCATAGAACCACTGGCGCAGTGTCCGCACGCATGGCCCACATCAGGCAACGCATCGTATTCACATAAAATTGCCAAACGTCCTTTAGGATTATCTACTTTCACAACGGATGCCTTAAAAGCAGTCGGCAAATTGCAAAACTCATAGGTCACAGGAATACCGTGTTTTTCAAGAACAGCACCGATGGTCTTAACAGACTTAAATTCATGACTAGACAGTTCGGGATTCTTCGCCAATGTATAATTAATGGTGAAAGCATCCTTAGCGAAGCTTTCACAAGCATTGGAAAATTGTTCAGTAAGAGACATAGGTCCTCCTAAATGTATGTATAAATAACCGACCTTATTTGATAAAAGGTACATTTCATGTACATAATTTATTTTCGCACCTTTAATTATACAATGTTATTGCCTATTGGTTCAAAATTCCGTACAATAGAAACAGATTAATATGTTTGTATCATGTTTGAGGAGGATACTATGTTTAAATTCAAAAAATTGACAGCCATCGCGCTCGTAGCTGTTGCTGCTATGGGTTTATTGGCTGGTTGTGGCAGTGAAAAAAGCAAAATGACACAAGAGGCTGGTGTGTTGCGTGTAGGTTCTGAAACTACATTCCCACCATTCGAATTCACTGAAGGCGATAAATACGTTGGTTTCGACGTTGATTTGTCCGAAGCAATCGCTAAAAAATTGGGCCTAAAAATGGAATTCAAATCCATGGGCTTCGACGCTTTGATTCCAGCAGTTCAATCTGGCGACATCGACATGATCGCAGCAGGCATCAACGCAACTCCTGAACGTGAAAAAGCATTAGACTTCTCTGATGTATACTTTGACCAAGGCGGTTTCATCACAGTTGTTCGCAAAGACAACACTTCTATCCATAACATGGATGAACTTGCTGGCAAAACTGTAGGCGTTCAAATCGGTACTGTTCCTGCAGACATGGCTAAAAAAATTCCTAACACAACAGTAAAAGAAATGGACTCCAACGCCAATATCTTTATGGAATTGAAAGCTGGTACAATTGATGGTGCAATCATCGATAACGCAGTTGCTATGTACTACCTAAAACAAGGTGCTGACAAAGACCTTAAACTCGTAGGCGAACCTACAAAAGCTCCTGGTACAGTACTTGGTGTTAAAAAAGGCAACACAGAATTACAACAAGCTGTTAACAAAGCTCTTAAAGAACTTAAAGAAGACGGCACATACCAAAAAATCTATGATAAATGGTTTGGTGACTATAACAAAAAATAATTTCTAGTCAACGGCTAGAACGATAATCAAAAGATACCCCACGAAAAAACTCCACCGGCCGGGTCTGTCCCCTACGGGGCAGGGCCAAAGTCGTTTTTTCGTAGGGTATCTTTTTTCATATGCAATCTAACCTGACTAAAAAATTATTTTTTCGTTATATGCCTAGGGAGATAAGACCCGAAGTCGTTTTCAGAACCGGTTCTTTTTTTACTATCCTATAACCGTAAGTAGAAATTATTTTTATCTCTATAGGGGCAGGGCCGACGCAGGGTGTGAGCTAACAGAGGAGCACAGCGACGCATGGGAGCCACACATCGCTAATCCAGAGGCGTAAGATTTTCCAAAGGAAAATCCACAGCATCTGGAAAAGTCGTTTTTGTAGTGACCCCAAAAAGTTAGACTTTTTATTCCGAGTAACCTAAACTGGTTGCTCGGATTTTTTTATGCTGCAGTAGTAGCTAAACGATAGTCAATTGGACTTAGCCAGTTCAATCTTTCCTTAATTCGTTTAGTATTGTAATACATAATATAGTTTTCAATCGCCATTTTTAACTCATCATAGCTATGAAAAGTATTGCCATAATACATCTCTTGTTTTAAGATGGCAAAGAAATTTTCCATTGGTGAATTGTCGAGACAATTACCTTTTCTAGACATACTTTGGAATATATTATGCACTTTTAAATTATGTTGATACGCTTTCATTTGGTAACCCCAACCACGGTCAGAATGAAATGTCCGCCGATACTTAGCATCAGCAGTCTTTTCAATCGCCTGTTGTTGTGCTGAAAGTATAGCCTCAGCTGATGGTGTAGGACTTATACTAAAACTGATAATTTCAAGATTATATAAATCCATAAATGGATCTAAGTATAGTTTTCTGACTTTCAAAGCACCATTTGCATCTAATTCATAATACTTAAATTCACTTGTATCTGTAGTAATTTTTTGATGTGGTTGATTACAATGGAATCTACGCTTAATGCGATTAGGTGCAATCCGTCCTCTAACGCCTTTATATGAGTTATATTTTCGGCTCTTACGAGAAAATGCTATTACTTGCAAATTGAACTTTTGCATAATTCGTTGCAATCGTTTCTTATTAATAACAATACCTCGTGATTGTAACAAGGGTAACAATCTTCTATATCCATAGTGGGGATGGTCTTTACGAATATCTTCAATAGCTATTCGTATTTGTAGATCTGGATCTACTTGGTCAAAGCGCTGTTGCCAGTACATATATGTTGCTTTTGGAAAACGTAAGGCAGCAAGAATCTCAGTTAGTTTGAATTCTCTTCGGAGACTGCTAATGATTCTTGCTGCTCTTTCATTTTTCGAGCGTCCTCGATGCGCAATCTCCTCAATTCTTTTAAATAGGCGTTCTCTATTTGAGCATAGCGTAATTGTTTTTCCAGTTCTAAAATACGAGCTTGATCTGGTGTTAATTCTTTTTTCTTCTTTTGGTTACGAGATTTAGTATGTGTGCTAATCTTTGCTTTTTCATCTGTTCGACTCATGGTAGGTATTCGTCCTTTCGGTCGCTCGACAAAGCATTGGTCCCATATTTCATAAACTCCGATTTCCAGCGAGCTATTAATGAAGGATTATTCAGCCCGTATTGTAATGCAATTTGCCGATACGATAATTCACTAGTTAAGTATGACTCTACCACAGCTAGCTTAAATTCTGAAGTATATCTTGTATTATTTCGCTTTCGACATAAACCATCTTTACCAAATTCTTTAAATGCACTAACCCAACGACGAACTTGCGATGCATCCTTTACACCGTATTTCTTAGCTAAAGAGCTATATCCACCCTCGCTATTTAGATATGCAGTAACGACTTTTAATTTAAATGTTAAGCTATATTTTGCCATAGAAAAACCGACCTCCTTAACGTTAAGATTTTTGGTCTAACATTAAGGGGTCGGTTCATTTTTCATAGGGTATCTTTTTTCAAATGCACTCTAACTAACCCTAGAAATTATTTTTTTGTTATAAACGCAGGGCGGTGGCCCCTCCTTTCTCTGTCTAACGGCTGGGTTGGCAATAACGGATTTTATCAATTTCACCACTATTATATACCGAATTGCACTAGCCTTAATGCGTTAGGCGATGGCGTGTTCTGAAACCGACTTTGGCCCTGCGAAGCCCGCAGGGCGTAGTCAGACCCGGCCGATGGAGGTTCTCAGGACACGTCATCGCACGGCCGTAGGCCCTCCTTCCTAACGGCTGGGTTGGCAATAACGGATTTTATCAATTTCACTACTATTATATTCCGCGTGTCGGCTATGGGCTGAGAGATAGAACCGATGGGCCCAAAAATCCGACTTTGGCCCTGTGAGCCCGTAGGGCGAATCAGACCCGGCCGGTGGAGGATTTTTGGGCCCATCGGTTCTTTGCCTCTTCTACCATTTCCTACCGCGGTATATAATAGTAGTGTATTGTATAAAAACGAAAGGAGGGCCTATGGCTCAATATTTCACAGACCGCCTCCAACAGGTCTTCCACTTAATTTTTATATCTTATGATCCGCAGTCCGCTCAAGAGGGTCTGCGCATGTTAGAGTCGATTGTGAATAATCAATCGAATGTGACAAAGCCAATTCAACATGAGTTGCGCAACACGGCTACATCGCAAGGCAGTACGGGCGAATCAGATACTGAAGAAGTTTACAAAAAGGCTTTGTCTCCAGAGGAACGTGAGTTGGGTGATGCATACGCCTTATTAGCACGAGTGTATGCAGGGCCTAGATTTACGTGGGCCGAGTCGGGCTTTCCAGAGGACAATATGCGGACATATCAATGTTTGCATGATAGTATCCGCCGGCATAGTCCAATTGGTACATTACAGGCGCTACGCATAGCCGGGTCGATTACACCAACGGTGAGGCGAGATATGCAGCTGTCCTTTGACGACGCATTCCGCATCATCTATGATTATGCAAAGCAAGGCGATGCATACTGCCAATACATTATAGGCAATGTATTCTTTTGGGGCGATTACCATATTATTAACCAAGCCAAACAGCTATTAAATCCAGAAAAGGCAAGTTTGAGTCGACGATTACAACAAGCGACGCATAGCAAGAGTTTACGCGAAGGTATCGCGACCTTACGCGGTATGGTAGACGAAGAAACGTTACATAAAAAATCCCGTGAGCATGCAAAATACTGGTTTAACAAAGCCCTTGATCAAGGGCTAGCCATGTTTCAAGGAAACTTGCGCAATATTTATATCGACGAAGGTGATTACGATAATGCACGCCACGTTGCACGTAAGGCCGCCGAACTAGGAAATCCAACCATGATGCTCTATACGGGTCTCGACCATCATGAAAAAGGCGAATTTATAGAGGCTTTCACATGGTTTACAAAGGGTGCCGACCTCGGTCAACCAGAATGTATTGCGGAACTTGCAGATTATTACTATCATTTTTACGAGCAACCGGCGTTGCGTGCAGCCATTCCGTACGATCCAATCAAGGCGACTGAACTATATCAACGGGCAGCCACAAAGGACTTTAATGACGCTGGCTATACCGCATTACAGGCTGCATTTAACTATATCTTTCACATTGGCGGCCTCCCTCTCGACTGGGGCCTCATCGCCGATTTGACACATATGGCGGCGACGAAGGATAGATTTTTGTTCTCCTTGCCGTATATCAGTTACATGCGCATTCACGGTATCGGTGTGACCAAGAATATTCGATTTGCTGTTCAGTCATTGACTCGCGTGTTAGAGGAAGAGAAACGAGCGCTTCAAGAGGAGGACCGCGTGCTCTTCTACGACATTACCCGTGCGCTTACACGAGTTGCCTTGGGCTATGCCTATGAAAAAGGTTATGTGACGGGAACACCTGACCTCGATAGTGCCGTTCATTATTATGAAAGCTCCCATCAGTACATCGTGTCACATCTCGCCAATCGTAGCGAAGAGATTAAGGATATTCCGGTAGATGACGAAGCAGCGGAGCGGTTAAAAGCCTTCGAAAAGATAGATAGTCATTGGCATTACAAGGAATGTATTACCGAATCCTCTACGACCGTGCGCCCGGCCCCTACCACATGGCCTCACAATGCGGCTCGATTATCCGTCAATATGAATGGCTTTCAGTGGGATACCACATTATATGACCTAGAAACCATCGATAAGGCCCCTATCTACACAAGAGACGATAGTGCTTAGCTTTTTACAATCATTTCCTAACCATTCCGGACAAATTGCGGAATATCTACAAGCTAGAGACAAAACGTATGCCGCGCAATACCTATCAGGTGCGGTTGTATGGCTACGATCCAGCTGAAGGGCATGAGATTATCTATAAATCGCTGCTCAATGCAGAGGACGCCCATAATTTGTGGCATGATCTTTATGAAAGCCACCGTTTACCGGAGCTTTCAGATGCATGGGCCATCGAAATAGATGAAGAAAAAAACCGACGTGGCACTATGTACTCGACGTCGACCAAGAACCATTCTTACTCGAAGAATATGACGACGCCAACGCCATGATTCAAGCATCCTTGGAGGGCCTCAAGAGCAATCGCTACGAGCAAATCAACGTTCGTACCCACGATTTTTATTGGGCCATCCTATTTCATATTTAAAGGCAAACGGTCTACGCCATTTAGGGTGCAACTGTACCTCAAGGAATCGATGCGCCACATCGTCGACGAACACGGCAAGCAAAAGGACATTCCCGGTAATACATACCTATTTGAGCAGTACTTTGGCAACGAAGTATCCTTGAACTACTGGATACAAAGGACCATTACGACCTTAGACATTCCAGAACTAGATAACTGGAAACCGCTCAGCGTGCCTAAGGATTTGCAATAATAAACAAAGATACAAAAGGAGCTAGTACACAGCGTACTAGCTCCTTTGTTATAACCAAAACATAGGCTACATATATTATAAATGATCATGAGGGTAATGAACGTGGAAATCCCCATTTAGATTGAGCGCCTGCATATCTTGACGTTCAATCTTATCAAGCATTTTAGAACGAGCAGTTGTCATACTACTATCGCTATGCTTTCCACCAAAGAGAGCAAACTTAGATTTACCAAGGGTATACAATGTTTGTACATAAAACTCTCCGGAGTGACCAAATGGTTTATCATAGCCCATGCCTACCGAAATGTGAGGTGTCACATTTACATTGATACCGGTTTTAATACCATTTTTATAGACCCCATTTACACGGAATCCGATATTATAGTTATATATATCAGGGTTAGACCATTCTATGTCTCTAATCTCTCCATTCATCCGGTTCCAGTGATAACGGTCGATATAGGCTCGCAAATAACGGGCATTTTTGAAAGTTCGTGCATAGCCGATATCATATCCAGAGGCAACACGTTTTTCATGACTTTCACCAACATTAACTTCTGTATCTTGTATATTATAAGGTGCCGGAATCATTTCGTCACGTATAGTTAAACTATGTGACGACGTCGTATGTCCTAGTGGCTTATAGAAGTTAGCATACAATTCATTTTCACCAGTTACATATTCTACACCTAAACTAGCACGCTTATAATGTTCTTTGAAAGCATAATCATAAAAAGTATTAATACCTACGTAGCTATGCTCTCCTTTACTTAATCGTCGATAGCCGAGTCCTATACTGCCAGTTGTGCCTATAGATTGTGTAGATTGATTAAAGTCATATCCATATGCAATTCCGCCCGCGTTACGAGTAACATGATTCGCATATCCATTGGCAATTTGACTTACACCGCCATGAGAACTAACTTTTCCTTGTACAAACACTACGCTCTTAGAATTGTTATCATAATGACCTATAGGTTGTAAGGTCTCTATGCTATATATTGGCTTGTGATTGGTTTGAAACTTTCGCTGAAATATCAGTTCGATCAGCCCAATCTTGATAACTGCTAGAATTCACTTTCACAGCAGTATTTGTATCAGTACTATCTGCGAAAGCAATAGTCCAGCACATCGTACAAGCTGCTACACAAAGTAGCAGTCGTATATTAAACTTTCTTTTATGATACATTTACCCAATAACCCTTCTCTCACATAATTATTATTGCAATATTAAAATTACAAGTCTCTGATCAATTTTAATGCATTACAGCTTATAAACCAACATCGACAAACTGCTGTTCATAAGTATTTTCCACAGTTTCTTGTACAACTATGTCGCTACGATGTACCTTATCAAGCATCTTAGAACGAGCCGTTGTAATAGCGCTTTTCACTATGTTTACCACCACGCCAAGCAAACTTAGATGTACCAATTGTATATTTCAAGGTTGCATAAGGACCACTCAAATGATGAGATGCCGTTTGGTAACCCGCATCAAGGGTAAGATGCGGTGTGATATGGAATTCTGCACCCACTTTAAAACCTTTTATGGCATCACGTTTTTTTAATTTATGATACCCTACTCTTACAGCCTCTCTACCACGCCAATTATAATAGTCCGCATAGACACGAGCCCATCGAGCATTTTTGAAGGTCCGTGAGTATCCTACATCAAATCCACTAGCAGCAACCTTTTCTGATAGCATCCAATGATTTTCATAAGAAACCACACCATAATTAAAAAGACCTTGATTAGAATCCAGACCATATGGATACAGTCCTGCAGGATCACCCAATACAGTACTACGCCCACGGAGTCCTATATATTTTCTATCATCAGTCCCCAGATTTCGGTACAGATTAGCATGAAATTCATTAAGGCCTGCCACATATTCTACACCGCCACTAACGCGCTTATAACCACCTTTAAACACATGGTCATAGAACGCATTAACACCAACATAAGCATGTTCACCTTTGCTAAGACGACGATAGCCAATGCCAATATTAGCATTCATTCCTAATGATTCTTTCTTATCTGTTTGTTTATCATGTGTTATAAACGTCCCTGCAGGTCTGGCTGGCTCCAAATAACTATCTAATTTATAAGATGAAATTTTTTCTCCACTGCGCCCAATACGACCTTGTACAAAGACAACGCTTTTAGCATTTTCATCATAATGGGTTATAGGTTGCAAGGTCTCAATATACAATTTATTGATTTCAGTAGATTTTAAACTTTTCGAAGTTACAGTATGTAGATCATCATGTCTCATCGATGATTCACCAACATAATGGTGCTGACTATGCGTCTCTTTCGAATCTTTCATACCAACGCCGACTACCACATCTGTACGGTCCATCCAGCTAGAACGAACAGCCTCTTTCCTAGCTGTATCGGATGCAATTGTTTGTTGTGCAGAATCTAGTCCATTTACATCTTGAACCTCTGCTGCTATTCCTATTGTATATATGCTGAAAGTCATAGTCCCTAAAACCATAGCTTTCAATAATAATTTACCTGACATTATATATAGTCCCTCTCATAACAATGATAAAACTAACATTTTCTCCATATTATAAATGATCGATAGGCGCTAAATAATCGTATTCAATGTCATCAAAGGATTCTACAATCATGTCTTGACGACGTACCTTATTTAGCATTTTAGAACGAGCTGTCGTAATCGTATCATCACTATGCTTGCCACCCCGGAAGGCAAATTTAGATGTACCTAATGTATATTTCACAGTACCATACATACCTTTTGACATATTGTTTGCATTGTTATACCCAATATCTAAGGATATATGTGGTGTTAACTGTAATTCAGCACCGATTTTAATGCCCTTATAGTGGTTTGCATCCCTCACAGAAAACCATGGTACGGACCAATGGCCTGGGCGCCCCCAATTATAATGTTGTTCATGGCCAAAACCCTGCCCCTTCCAGCGATATCCATTCACATAAGCACGAGCCCAACGAGCATTCTTGAAGGATCTAGCAAAACCGATTTCATAGCCGCCTAGTGCTCTACCGCCTTTGTAGGTATAATAATTTTCACTAGGAATCGTACCATATGGAAATGAATCCGGATAGCCATTAGGATACAAGCGTTTAGGATATGGATTACCACCACCACCTTTTACAAGATCCTTAGTACCAAGCCCTCTGTACACATTAGCATATACCTCGTTGAGTCCATTTACATACTCTACGCCGCCACTAATACGATTGTAATTGTCTGTGAAAGCTCGATCAACGAATGCATTGACACCTACATAGGCATGTTCATTGCGGCTAAGACGTCGATAGCCAATACCAACAGTACCAATAATCCCTAATGTTTCTGATGATTTCATCCGTATTTATTTTAGTGTAACTAGATTGCCCATGCCGATTGATTACTATTTCAGGGAGAAGGTAGCCACGCAGCTCTTTCGATGCTATTTTCTCACCGCCACGACCAATGCGCCCCTGTACAAATAGAATACTTTTACTATTCTCATCATAATGAGAAATAGGCTGCAATGTTTCTATATAGGCTTTCGTTAAATTACCATAATCAGATTGCTTATTATAAATAGTATCCAAATCATCCGTTAGAAAGTGTCCCTTATCTAATTTGGACTGACCTCCAGTCTGTACACCTACAGCAATATCCGTGCGGTCCATCCAGTTAGATTTCACTGCATCATGTTTTGCTGTATCGGTCACTTGTGGCGCTATATCGACTGCTCCCACCACGGCACTCGTGCTAAACGCTATGGCACCCAAGACCATAGATGTTAATACTAACTTATATTTCATTACGAAACTTCTCTCCTTTTAGTTTTATAAATTATCATCAATTTTATAAATGATCATTAGGATCTACATACCAATCTTCTTCATATGTATGGCCTATTGTTATAGGGCTACGGTCTACCTTATCTAACATTCTAGCGCGAGCATTCGTAATCGTATCATCACTATGTTTACCACCATGCCATGCAAACTTAGAGGTACCTAATGTGTACTTAACAAATCCATAGGCACCACTAGTATCTTTGCTATCCGATGTATAGCCTACATCTAGCGATACATGAGGCGTTACTTGTAATGTAGTTCCCAATTTCCATCCATGACTGTTGCCAACTTCCAGTGTTTTCAATAATGCGTCGCTATGATTTGGCACGCTAAGACCATTCCAATGATATACGGTTGCGTGTACACGGGCCCAACGAGCATTTTTAAATGTACGAGCATAACTTACATCATATCCAGATAATACCTTTTGAGACGTATGTGGCATATAGTAAGCAGCGCCCCCATCCAAATCAAATGTGAAATACGATTGTGGTAAATATATCATATCAGATTGTGATTTCACACTCCCTAATCCTCTATATACATTGGCACGAACTTCGTTAAGACCAGATACATATTCTAAGCCCCCACTAACTCGATTAGCATTCTCGGAAAAGGCGCGATCAACGAAGGCATTGACACCAACATAAGTGTGCTCGTTCTTACTAAGCTGACGATACCCTAAGCCTACATTCGCTACAGTGCCTAATGATTTCGTATGTTCATATTTTTCTGCCATATATCGTTGGTCACCTTTACCAGTCGCAGGATTATAAGGATACCAAATCTCATTATATCCGTGATAGTAACTAACAGAATGTTCTTGACCACCTCTGCCAATACCGCCTTGTACAAACAATACGGACTTGGAGTTTTCATCATAATGAGTTAACGGTTGCAATGTTTCTACAGATACTTGCGTCCCCATTTTCGATTGTGTACCAACCTTAATATCTGTGCGGTCCATCCAATTGGATTGCACTGCCTCATGTTTTTCCGTACCTTGTTTATTTTGTTGCATATTGGTTGCATCTTGTATATGTGTAGACTCTACACCCGCTGCAAATCCAATAGCACTAATTGAACAAGCTATGGTTCCAAGAACCATAGCTTTTAAGACTAATATTCTTTTCATATCGCCAATTCTCCCTCTATATATTATTCTAAAGATATATTCATCTTTATTTCATTTTTTTATTATATGTATATATTTAGATGTAGTCAATAAAACTACTACACTTTAAACCAAACAATAAATATCGTTTCATAAATCTAAATTTGCATATCGTATTTTCTATTCTAATTATACAAATAATATACATAAAGAAAAACCCTCAAAGCTGAGTATATATACTCTAGCCTTGAGGGTTCATGAGGGTTTTGGGAGCTTTATTATTTAAATAAAGGCAATAATGCGTTTACCAAACCAGTAAGAGCAGTCATAACAGCTTTAATAATTGTTACTACCATTGCATATTCCTCCTTCTCATACACTCACTTTCACTAAACTAACTATAAATATCATAAACGAATCATTTTAATGTCTAATATGAAATGAGTAGATTTTTACACATAAAGGTTTTCATGAGGAAAAATAGGGACGATAACAATTATCATCATATATTTCGAGGAGAATGGTAGCATACAATGAGTTCATAAATCTATAAAATTTTTTAATTTTTTTGCTCGTTCTTGTATCAATTGACCAATCATATGTGCACGATCCATGCCAAACTCTGGTTCTACCAGTTGATTATATCTATGTTCTACAATCTCCATACAATGATTTATAATGCCATCCCAATCTACTTTCATAGCAGAGGACACATGTTGCAATTCCAGCGTATGAGTCTTGTTGAAGGCTACGGACACATCAGTATTACGGTTTCGCATAACAGATGCCGCTTTATACCCCAAGGAGTTTCCGTTATCAAAAATAGGAGCAAGACCGATAAATTCTAGACTTTCACTATCACGAAGAGCCCCAAAATTACCCCAATGACGGTCTTCATTAGCAATGAGCGCATCAAGCACAATCATTTGCTCTAACTGACTCGTCACATCAGTAAGACCAAATGAATGCAACTGATTCACATAATGCGCGTATTCACTCACATCGTTAGGTTTCGTGTTAGCCGTCAATTGCCATGCAGGAATATATTCTATATTACGATTCGTAAAACAGTCGCAGACCGATACATTCTCAGCTTCATCCGACATATAATCCAAATAATACGTGATATAAGGCACATCAAAGTACGCCAATACATCACTGACGACAGCCTCATTAAATGGTTCCTGTTTAAAGGTCAATTCTCCTGCTTTTGAAAGCAAAATTTCATCTCCGCGGTGCAACCAAATCTGACGCAATGTCCCATTATTCGATGTATTCGGCGTCCGACGCCACGGATCATATTGATGTAATGTATCAATAGCGCCTATTAACACTTGATCATCGGGAATGGGATTATCATAAAAATTTACATCAGACCAAGTCATCGAACTATCACAAGGTTTAACCCAGTAATGGTCAGAAATACTCACCATATAAGAACGCAAGGACAATTCAAACGCATCTTTTGCCTTATACAAGGCCTTAATAACATCATAATTAGAACGACTTTGAGGAATAAATCGATGATCAATAAATTCATTTAAAGCACGTTCCCTATTATGAGGCTGCACAAGCATATTAACAGGTACATGAGCCGCATTCAATACATCAATAATACGGGCCCAACGACGTTGCTCAGAAAAAGAAAACTCCAATACAGCTACATCCTTGTGCATTAACATATATTTCATACGGCTCACCTCCTTAATCATTCTAAAGCCTTTTTATCATTGTAACACATAACAAAAAAACACCAGAAAAGCACTCTAATACGAACGAGTCGAAACTAATAAAAATATCCCCCTAGAAGCGACTATGGCTCCCCACTAGTGCTATAATCACAAATCGGTGAAAATAAAAAATATCCCCTTCGAGAAGCGACTTTTGGCTGGACCGCTAGGGTCGTTAAAGCCGGTGGAGCTTATCGGAGGGATATTTTTATATAGTGTTAAAATAAGTCGCTATTAGAGAGCTTTCACTACTTCTGCACAACGATGGCATAGTGTAGGGTGTTCGCTATCTTGACCTACTGTATCGCGGTGGATCCAGCAGCGTTCACATTTTTCAAGTTCAGATGGAGCAACTACTGTCGCTACGCCTGTTTCTTCGTCTTTTACAGCCTCTGCTGGCGCAGCACCGTTTACGATGTGAGCTTCAGATACGATAACGAGTTTAGCTAAGCCTTCTTCACCAAGAGCGTTCAATGCGTCAAATGCAGCGCCTTCAGCATATACTGTAACGGATGCATCCAATGGGTGACCGATTGTTTTGTTTTGACGAGCAAGTTCCAATGCTTTTTGTACGGATGTACGCAAGTCTAACAATTGGCTCCATTTATCAGCCAATTCTTGGTTGAAGTGTTCAGGATGACCTTGTGGCCAATCTTGAAGCATAACGGATTCAGGCATGCCGTCTTCTTTAGGCATGTACTTTCCAAACTTCTTCTGCTGTGAAGGAAAGTACAGGAGATACCATAGCTACCAATGTTTTCAAGATTTCATACATTGCTGTTTGAGCAGAACGACGAGCTACGTTGTTTTTGCTTTCAGCATACATAGTATCTTTCATTACATCAAGGTAGATGGAGCTCAAGTCTACTGTGCAGAAGTTATGAATTGCATGGTACAACATGTGGAATTCATAGTTTTCGTATGCTTCAGTAACCTTTTGACGTACTTCTTCTAAGCGCAACAATGCCCATTTATCGAATTCGGACATATCTGCGTAAGCCACTTTATCAGTGTTTGGATTGAAGTCATCCAAGTTACCAAGCAAGAAGCGGAATGTATTACGGATCTTACGATATACTTCGGATAATTGTTTTACGATGTCTTTGGACAAACGTACGTCTGCTTGGTAATCTGCGGAGGATACCCACAAACGCATAACGTCAGCGCCGTATACGTCGATGATGTCGCTAGGAGCTACTGTATTACCTACAGATTTAGACATTTTGCGACCTTCGCCGTCCACAACGAAACCGTGAGTCAATACAGAGTTGTATGGTGCTTTACCTGTTGTTGCTACTGCAGTTAACAAGGAAGAGTTGAACCAACCGCGATGTTGGTCAGAACCTTCAAGGTACATAGCACATGGTACATCTAAGCCGTTAACTTCAAGTACGCCAGCCCAAGAGGACCCAGAGTCGAACCATACGTCCATGATATCAGTTTCTTTTTTGAACTCATCATGACCGCAATGAGGACATTTGAAGCCTTCTGGCAATAATTCTTTTGCACTGTGAGCCCACCAAGCATCAGAGCCTTCTACGGCTACTTTTTCTTGTAATGCTTTGATAGTATCATCGTTGATGATGTGCTCGCCGCAGCTTTCACAATAATAAATAGGAATTGGCACGCCCCAAATACGTTGACGGGAAATTACCCAGTCACCACGGTCGCGAACCATGTTGAAGATACGGTCATGGCCCCATTTAGGAATCCATTGTACTTGATTGTCGATTGCATCAAGCGCTTGTTGACGGTACCCATCTACAGAGGAGAACCATTGTTCTGTAGCACGGTAGATGACAGGGTTTTTACAACGCCAGCAATGAGCATATTGGTGACGCAAGCTAGATTTGTGAAGCAATGCATTGTTGTGCGCCAAGATTTTAATAACAGGCACTTCTGCATCGTGAATTTCTACGCCAGCCAATGGGAATTCAGTATCGCCATAACGGTTGTCGTCTACTTGTTTAGTGTAGTTACCAGTTTCGTTAACAAGAGATACGATAGGAAGTTCAGTTTTACCTTCCTTGTTATAACGCATAACGATGTTAAAGTCGTCTTCACCGTGTGCAGGAGCTGTATGTACGCAACCAGTACCTGCTTCAAGTGTTACATGGTCGCCACACAATACTGTAGAATTACGTTCTACGAATGGATGTTTGAATTCAGCCAATTCTAAGTCTGCGCCAGAGAAGCGATTTACGATTTCGTAGTCTTCGATACCGATATCTTTCATAGCCGCATCAACGAGTTCAGTAGCCATCAAGTAGTATTCGTCGCCTACTTTTACCCAGCCATATTCAAGCTCAGGGTTAACAGAAATAGCTACGTTGGCAGGCATTGTCCAAGGAGTAGTTGTCCAGATAACGGAGTATGCTTGTTTCGGATCTACGCCAGCTGGCAATGTAACCTTTTTCTCAGATACGTAAGGGAATTTTACGTAGATAGAGAAGGATTTTTTCTCAGCGTACTCGATTTCTGCTTCTGCCAATGCAGTTTCACAGTGCGTACACCAATATACAGTTTTAAGACCTTTGTAGATATGGCCGCGTTTTGCCATTTCGCCGAAGATACCAAGTTGTTTTACTTCGAACTCAGGGCGCAATGTCAAATATGGGCGATCCCATTCACCTAATACACCAAAGCGAATAAAGTCTTGTTTTTGAGTTTCTACGCATTCTAATGCATATTCCTTACATTTGTTACGCAAGTCCAATGGAGCCATTTCATGACGGTTAAGACCAGTATTTTTAATAACCGCATGCTCGATTGGCAAACCGTGTGTATCCCAACCTGGAATATAACGTGTATAGTGACCAGTCATAGTCTTGTATTTCATGATGATGTCCTTCAACGTTTTGTTGAGGGCATGACCGATGTGCAACTTACCGTTCGCATATGGAGGGCCATCATGCAAAATGAAAGGTTTTGCGTCTTTACGCAATTCCAAACGTTTTTGATAAATTTTGTTGTCTTCCCAGAATTTTAAGATTTCTGGTTCGCGCTTAGGCAAATTGCCGCGCATTGGGAATTCTGTTTCAGGCAAATGTAACGTCTTACCGTAATCCATGATGTGCTCCTTTTACATAAAAAAATCGCCCGTCCCCGAAGGGACGGACGTAATATCCGTGGTACCACCCTACTGACCTTCTGTGAAAGCTAGAATATTCCGAGCATACGCAAAATAACTAGAGCTTCATTTTGTGAAAGCCACTTAGACATATAACGGTGTTCACCGGCAGGGGTTCCCTGCTTGCTCCAAAGTGATCCGCAAATCTCTAGATTTCCAAACCTTTCAGCCCATGAGTTTGGTCTCTACTAAATCCGTCTGAGACATGCCGTCTTTTTCAACGCAATATTCATATAATAGATAATTATAGGGCTCATAAGGGTAGCTTGTCAAATATATTCTACCCGAAAATTTATATCATGTTTAACATATACCATTTCACATTATAACTCTTGCGGCACATACGGCTTCTGCACAGAATCTAATAATGCAAAAATTCATTGGACTACTTACCATTTCATTATATTGCTCAACCACGGCTTCTTCCGTTTCACTACGAGGATCAGCAATAAAATCCTCAATCGCTTTATCAAGATGTTTCTTTTGCTCTAAACGATTCTGAGCCTCGGCAGCAGTAACCTTTGCCCCAATTCCATCGGCTGCTTTCTTCTGTGCTTTCACCCATTGGAAATCACTATCCGATTTATGCTCTACAATATGATCTACTATACCACTATAGATAAGCATCATTTCCGCCATATTAGCGCCATTAGTCTGCCCATTGTTGCGCATCAACTTTAACAAGACGTTCTCCCTCCTGCTTGTGATAGGTTTTAACAATGGTATCTAACGCATCATATTTTTGGCCTAAATTCATCTATTAATGTTGAAAGTTTCTCCAATTGCGTCTGGGCAAATGCATAATTATCTGATTCATAGCGCTTTTCTTTATAATACGTATCTAACTCTTTTACAGCCACCACAACGTCGTGCAATACCGGTAATAAAGCATCTGTAGCTGCTTCCAAGTCACTATGTGTATGCCCTGCTCCCCGTGCAGCAATGAGTTCTTGCTCAAGGCGTTCGTAATCTCGCACCTTAAACTCAGCTAACGGTGCATTTTGCCGTGCTTGCTGCACCGTTTCTACATGTTGATGACTATATTTTACACTCGTGAAATTAAACTCATTTGTAGCGGCCAAATAAAATTTAAAAACACGCCAGATTTCCTTCTCACTATCGCTTTGCGTAGCTTTCACCTGACTGCTATTCTTTAAATTACCCATATTAAACTCACAGCCACTTACAACGCCTACACTCGCTACGATGCACATAACTAAACCTAGGCGGCGCCACCAGTTCTGACAACTCATCTATCTCTCCTAAATGCTCTACATTCCCATAAATTAATATTACAGATATTGTATAAAATTAATACATCCAATTCAAGATGAGGAAATAGCTGGACATACAGAAGAATGAAACTACTTCGGAACAGTATGATAAAACTGCAAAAAAATCAGTGAAATAATAGTAGATATGTATCAATAAATCATAATAGCTGATATTCTCCTTGTTTTTTTGCAAACATTAGTTCTATAATATAGATATAAGAAAACCCCATACAAAGTATGGGGTCAACTGAGACAACCGAGAGACGAACATTCCGCTCTTTAATGTCTCTAGGACGTTATCTTTAAACAAAGTATATCAACAACATGTACCTATGTCAACGTAAAGGAGAGAGAGCATGAACACAACAGGTATGACAAAAGAAAAACTTCTAATCGTAACATTACCAAATACATTAACATTTAAACACAAGGGGATTATCGACTTTGATAATATTCTTAAATTATTTAGATGGGATTACGAAGGTAACTCAGTAACAATTGATGCAAGACAATGTAAAATGGCGGATTATCAGTCTTTAATTCTACTAATTCAATATATATGGTATCTAAAAAGAAACCATGTATATGTGAATTTGAGATATACAAAAAATACTCAATTTTATAATATGTGGAAAAATATTGATGGCAAGGGGTGTTTTAACGTTCTAGACAATACACAAGACAATTTTCACTACGTTTACAACAAGCCCATCTTCGCCATTAAATACAAAGATCATAATATTACGCAAATGCTAAATACAATTCGTGATTACGCTATGGACTTACCTACAGATTTAATTAGAGGATATGAGGATGCAGTTCGTTATATCATATCCGAACTAACATATAATGCATTAGAACACGGTTTTAATCCTCAGATTCCATCATTATTACAATTTAACTGGTATCGAGATAAAAACCAACTATCATTTATTCTTGCTGACCTTGGTGTAGGTATTAAAACACATTTAGAACAAACCTATGCACCCTTCACAAACAATACAGATGCCATCGCTATGGCACTAGAGCCTGAAATCTCTGGTACATTTGGCGTCAACGTAGGACCTTATAAACAGCAAAACAATGCTGGCATGGGCCTTTACTTGTCTAGTAATCTTGGTAAAACATTAGAAGCAGATATGTATATCGTATCAGGTGATGGTGTCGCACATATTTCTCCACTAGATGTAACCTACACAACACTAGAAAACGCTTGGCCCGGCACATTTATATACATGACCATTGGTTTTGATAGATTAAAAACATATGACCTTCATAAACACCTAGAGGATTTCAGAAAACACGCCACCGAAACTGTAGCTAAACGAAATAATATAGTCCGCGCTCCCGAATTGTACATTGATATGTATAACTATTGCGGAGAACGGTGTGAAGTCAAATTAGAGGCCATTAATCTTAGAGAGCGAAAAATCATACCTGCTATACAAAAAGGAGAAACCGTAATCCTTGATTTCTCTCACGCTATAACAGCTACACACAGCTTCTTAACCGCTTTATTGGCAGATCCAATTAAAATTCTAGGTCTCAAATCATATAAACAAATCAAGATTATAGGAGCTAATGAAACCATTCGGACAATTATAGATTTTGTGTTTGATACATATACTAACTAGAAGCTACTACATAAAAAAAAGGTGTACCAACACGTTCATTTGTGTTGGTACACCTTTTTTAATATCTTGCCATATAAGCAATGATTATGCTAATAAAGCTTTTACAAGTTCTTCTGCTTTACCAAAATCATCAGCATCTGGGTTCCAGTTACATTTAATTTCAGGTTCCACCACGGAGAAACCATATTTAGTTAATTCTTCACGAAGTACCTTCGTAGATTCACCAGACCAACCGTAGGTACCAAATACGGCAGCCTTTTTATTTTTAAACTTCAATTCACGCAAGAAGTCTAGCCAACCAGCTACAGAAGAGATAACACTATTCCCTACTGTCGGAGAACCAACGGCAATCGCTTTTGATTTGAAATACTTCTGTCATGATGTCGTTTTTATTTGTTTTACTGATATTAAAGATCTTAACCCGTGTATCAGGAGATTGTTTAGCAATCTCATCAGCAATTTTATGGGCTAATTTCTTTGTACCATCCCACATAGTGTCATATACGACTGTAATTTGGTCTTCTTGGTATGCTTGAGACCACTCATAGTATTTCTCTACGATTTGCAATGGGTTTTCACGCCAAATTGCACCATGGCTAGTAGCGATAATATCAATTGGCAAGTTGAGCTTTTGAATTTCTTCAACCTTAGCTTTTACCAATGGAGAGAATGGATTCAAAATATTGGCGTAATATTTCATCGCCTCTGCCCATAGACGACATTGATCAGCCTTATCGGCCCACAATTCTTCTACGGCGAAATGTTGTCCGAACGCATCGTTAGAGAACAAAATATTATCGCCAGTCATATAGGTTGCCATAGAGTCAGGCCAATGGAGCATGCGCATTTCTACGAATACCAAAGATTTACCGTTGCCAATATCTACAGAATCACCTGTCTTCACAGTTTTAAAATTCCATTCTGGATGATGATATTGACCCACCAAGGACTTAACGGCATTTTCTGTGCAGTAAATCGGCGTATTAGGGATTTTTTCCATCAAAGCTGGCAAGGAACCGCTGTGATCGACTTCGCCGTGATTACATACGATAAAATCAATCTTGTTTAGATCAATTTCAGATTCCAAATTATCAATAAACTCTGAGGAATGAGGTTTCCATACGGTATCGATGAGGACGGTTTTTTCCTCTTCAATCAAGTACGCATTTTGACTAGATCCATTATTAATACTGTAATCAGAACCGTGGAATTCTTGCAATTCCCAATCAATTTTACCAACCCAAGATACGTTATTTTTTATATGCTTTCTCATAATAACCTCCATAATTCTTGTGAAAGTCTTTCACAATTAACAATATGTATGGCCTATGTGGCATCTGTGTATATGTACCTATCTATGTACCTATGCATATATCACAACTCGGTCATTAACTATGGTTTTATTATAACCATATCGCATAGTTAAGTCTGTATCTGTAGGTACAGATTTGATAATTATTCTAAAAAACCACTCATAGATAATCAAATTCTATACATTAGCGTACAATAGATTTACTATGAGTGGTTACGAGCATATGCAGTTTTAATAGCGGGTTGTTTATTATCTAACTTAGATAAGCTAGGATAACGTCCGATTATTTATTCTCAGTCTTAGATAATCCTGGGATAGCTTTATAGATATATAACGCAATATATCCATCAACCATGCTATGAACGATAGTACCGCCGCCTACCAGAACGAATACGACATAAATTAGATCGATATTTGGTATCGTAGTTGTCGTATAGAATAATAGACATGCAACAACTTCACCAATAGCATGAATGATAGCGCACACAAAGTTAAAAGTCACAAAAGAAAAAGCATTTGATAATACTTCCATGTGATTTTTAAGATACCAAGCACCAAGCAACGCAAAAAAGATATGTGATGCTGCACGCATAACAATAACAAGAGGGAATCCTGCTACAAAGAATCCTAACGTGGATCCAATAACTACACAAGCCGCCGATTTACGTGATAAAAACATAGCCAAAAAGATTGGCACATGACTGGCCAGTGTATAAGAAGCCGGTGGTATGACGACTTTCAATGGCATTACGATAGGGATCATAATTGCTAAAGCCATTAATAACGCAGTAATAGTGAGATTTCTGTAAATAGTTGATTTCATGGTAAACACCTCATTCTAAAACTATACTAAATACAAACTAAAAATACCTCACCAAATGCGATGCAATGTCGTAAGCGTTCTTTTACCGCACATGATATAGGATCATGCATCTGACTATATGACAGAAATCAGAGAACTAGTCAAGATGCACGAGCTTACATGACTACAAACGTTCAATAACAGCTTGTGCCATTTCTGTCGTACCCACACGTTTCAAACCTTCGCGATAGATATCGCCTGTACGGTAACCATCAACGAGTACTTGTTCAACAGCTTTTTCAATAGCGTCAGCCACTTGGGGTAAATCAAGGGAATGACGGCACATCATAGCTGCGGACAAGATTGTACCCAATGGGTTTGCCAAGTTTTGGCCCATGATGTCTGGTGCGGAACCGTGGATTGGCTCGTACAATGCTGTGCCTGTACCCATGGATGCAGATGGTAAAAGCCCGATAGAACCAGAGATAACAGCACCTTCGTCGGACAAGATATCGCCGAACAAGTTTGTTGTAACGATAACATCGAATTGTGCAGGATTTACAACGAGTTGCATCGCGGTGTTATCTACGTAGAAGTAATCTGTTGCGATATCTGGATTAGCAGCTGCTTTCTCTTGAGCAATTTTACGCCACAAACGTGAAGAAGCCAATACATTTGCTTTATCTACGGATACAACCTTTTTATTGCGTTTGCGCGCAGTTTCCATAGCGATGTCCATGATGCGCTCTACTTCATAACGGCTATATGTCTCTTTATCCCATGCGAACTCGTTAGCACCTTCGCCTTGTGCCTCTTCGCGTTCACCGAAGTAAATACCGCCAGTCAACTCACGAACGATAACAAAATCTACATCTTGTACAAGTTCCTTTTTAAGAGGAGAATACTCTTGCAAAGAAGGATAGATTTTTACAGGACGTAAGTTACAGAACAAACCAAGCTCCTTGCGAAGACCTAGGATTGCTTTTTCAGGACGGATAGAAGGATCTACATTATCCCATTTAGGACCACCTACAGCACCGAGTAATACAGCATCAGCCTTTTTACAAGCCTCAATAGTATCCTCAGTCAAAGGCACGCCGTACGCATCAATAGACGCGCCGCCCGCCTTTTTATCAATCCAATTAACCTTTACACCGGCTTTTTCAAAAGCCACATCACACACAGCCTTCGCTGCAGCAATAATCTCAGTACCAATACCATCACCCGGAATCAATACGATATTTTTTTCGCTCATCTATATATTCCTCTCCGACGATGAAGCCCCATTGCAAGCCTCCATTGCCTTAACGGGCCGAGGCCATAGGCCTCGCCCTAGCAAAAGTCGTTTGCGACGGGGCTTCATCGTCTACATGTATCCATATGTACATCATTGCGAAAAAAAATCGCAATGATAAGCTACGTAGAGCCGAGGTGCATGCTCTGACGCGACTTTAGTAGGTCAAGGCCCTCAGCCAATGACCGTTAAGCTAGCTGGAGCGTCAGAGCATCACCGAGCTCGGCCACGTACTATTACTTGCGATGTTTCGCAAAGTTTCACAAGACCTCCTGCTGCCGCAATGTCTTGAATGAATTGTGGCAATTCAGTACCTTGGTATTGTTCGTTTTTTTAGTCAAGTTGTACACGATGCCTTTAGACAAGTCTACGCCGATAGCGTCGCCTGCATCGATACGATTGACTTGTTCGCCGATTTCAATAACTGGTAAACCGATGTTGATAGCATTACGGAAGAAGATACGCGCAAAGGAGTGTGCTACGATAACAGGCACGCCTTTTGCTTTGATAACGCCTGGTGCGTGTTCACGGGAGGAACCGCAACCAAAAGTTTTTTTGCCAGCTACCATGATTTCGCCAGCTTTCACATTAGGAGCGAATGTTGTATCAATATCTTCCATTGCATGTTCAGCCAATTCGTTCCAATCAGCAATTGCCAAGTAACGAGCTGGAATGATTACGTCTGTATCTACATCGTCGCCGTAGCGCCAGATTTTTTTGCTTTCAAAATCCATATTAAACCTCCTCAGGGCCTGCAATGCGGCCTAATACAGCACTTGCTGCCGCCACGTAAGGGCTTGCCAAATATACTTCAGAATCAACGTGACCCATACGACCACGGAAGTTACGATTTGTAGTGGAAACGGTTCTTTCACCAGCTGCCATGATACCCATATAACCGCCTAGGCAAGGACCACATGTTGGTGTGGACACCGCACAGTCAGCTTGGATGAAGATGTCTAGCAAACCATCTTTCATCGCTTGGTCATATACATCTTGAGAGCCAGGAATTACGATACAACGAACGAATGGAGCTACCTTGCGACCTTTGAAGATTTCTGCAGCTGCCACTAAGTCCTCATAACGGCCATTTGTACAAGAGCCGATGATAACTTGGTCAATCTTGATGTCCTTGTCGATTTCGTTAATGTAATGCGTATTGGATGGCAAATGAGGGAACGCCACAACTGGTTGCAATTTGGACAAATCGATTGTTACAGTTTGAGCATATACCGCATCAGGATCAGCATTGATAGGTTCTACAGGACGGTTCACACGACCTTTAATATATTCTTCGGTAATTTCATCATATGGGAATACGCCACATTTACCGCCCGCTTCGATAGCCATGTTGCAGATTGTGAGGCGGTCAGCCATAGTCATATGTTTTACACCTTCGCCAGCGAATTCAAGAGCCATGTAACGAGCACCATCTACGCCGATTTTGCCGATTAGGTCAAGGATTACGTCCTTACCAGTTACCCATTTGTTAGGTTTACCGATAAGCTCAACCTTGATTGTTTCAGGTACTTTGAACCAAGTTTTACCTTCTGCCATCGCAACGCCTGCATCCGTAGAGCCAACGCCTGTGGAGAACGCATTTACCGCACCATATGTACAAGTGTGGGAGTCCGCACCAATCATCATTTCCCCAGGACCGATAAGACCTTTTTCTGGCAAGATAACATGCTCGATGCCCATGCGACCTACTTCAAAGTAGTTTGTAATGCCATGTTCGCGTACGAAATCACGCATTACCTTTGCTTGTGTAGCGGATTGAATATCTTTATTTGGTGTGAAATGGTCAGGCACCAAGTAGATTTTATGACGGTCGAATACAGGTTTCTCAATCTTTTTAAATTCGCGAAGCGCTGGTGGGAATGTGATGTCGTTCATCAACACAGCGTCCAAATTACACTCGATGATTTGGCCTGGTTTTACCACATCAAGACCCGCGTGGCGAGCCATGTTCTTTTCAGTAATGGTCATACCCATAATATTATTCTTCCTCCTGTTGTTCTAGCTCCATAGCTAGGAAAATAGAATTAACTGCATTAATATATGCATTCACACTTGATTTAACGATATCGGTGCTGATACCACGACCGTGGAAAATGCGACCGTTATATTCAACCTTAAGGGTTGCTTCCCCAAGGGCATCTTTACCAGCCGTGATGGCGCGGATTTGGTAATCTTTCAAACTGATTGGCATACCAACCACACGTTCAACCGCTTTAAGGGATGCGTCAACAGGGCCGTCACCAACCGCAGCATCCGCTCTTTCACCATCTGGTGTATTAAGGCGAACGTCAGCATAGGCATAGCCCTTTTCGCCCAATTGATAATGCTGAGAAACGAGTTCGAATGCTTTTTTGTGATCCATGTGTTCCACAACAAGGGCGATGATATCATCGTCGTATACATGTTTTTTCTTATCTGCCAAATCTTTAAATTTAGCAAATAGGTCGTTGATTTTTTCTTCTGTGAAAGTTTGATGGAAGCCCAAGTTTTTCAAATGGTCTTCGAAAGCATGACGACCGGAGTGTTTACCAAGAACGATATTCGTCTTTTCAGCGCCTACAGATTCAGGCGTCATGATTTCATAGGTTTCAGGATTGCTAAGCATACCATGTTGATGGATACCAGATTCATGAGCGAATGCGTTGGAACCAACGATCGCTTTATTTGGAGGTACTGCCACACCTGTTAAGCGGCTTACCAATTTAGACAATTTGGTAAATTGTTTTGTATCGATGTTTACTTGTAAATCATGGAAATAGTCATGACGTGTTTTAAGAGACATCACAACCTCTTCGATACCCACGTTACCAGCACGTTCGCCAAGACCATTTATCGTACATTCTACTTGACGAGCACCGGCTTCGATAGCTGCCAAGGAGTTAGCGTTCGCAAGGCCAAGATCATCATGGCAATGAACGGAAATGATAGCATTTTCAATACCAGGTGTATGTTCTTTGATGTAACGGATTTTAGACGCGAATTCTTGTGGCATCATGTAACCAACTGTATCTGGTACGTTGATAATTGTCGCACCGCCAGCAATAGCTGTGCCATATACTTGGCAAGCAAAATCTAAGTCTGCACGAGATGCATCTTCGCCAGAGAATTCGATTTCATCAACCTTACCCTTAGCCAATTCTAGAATAGCTTTAACCTTATCTAGTACTTGTTCACGAGTCATCTTTAATTTATATTGCATATGGATTTCGGAAATAGCGATAAACACATGTAAACGGCTTCGCTCCGCATCCTTCAACGCATCAATAGCCTTGATAACGTCCTTCTCATTAGCCCGTGCCAATGCACAAATTGTTGTCCCCTTCACCTCACGTGCGATAGTTTGAACCGCTTCAAAATCCCCAGGAGACGCGGCAGGAAAACCTGCTTCAATAACATCAATACCTAGACGTACAAGGCCTTTTGCAATCTCAATTTTTTCCGGTGTGCGAAGTGCAACGCCCGGTGTTTGTTCCCCATCACGAAGGGTTGTATCAAAGAAATATACGCGATTTTGATCCATAATTTCCACCTTTTCCTATCATTAATTAACAACTCATTGTAGCGATTTATTGTGAAAGTTTAGTAAACAGGGCACCACTTTAATTCGGCCACGTAGCGATTGACTAAACTTTTTTAAAAAAAAGCCCCTCAGAACAACTGTCGTTGCTCAAAGGGGCGTTATATACATAACACGGTACCACCCTAATTGGGACTCGTTTCGGTTATAACGGCACCACCGTCGATGACTACTGCTGTATTCACCATCAAAGCTCACGGGAGAGTGTCAGCATACAACCTCTATTGCCTCGCACCAACCGGCAACTCTCTGAAAGCAGGATCTGTAAACCTTTATACCCATTCATAGCTCGTATTTAAGATATAAAGGTATTATACGGTATTCTATAGAACTGTGTCAACAGGATGGACATGTGAGTTTTGTGAAAACACAGTTTTATCGTTACAATTTGACATCCCCCATGATCTCATGCATACTGTCAATAAGCAGTACCAATGATTGGAGAAATTATTATGAGTGGTTCAAGCAAATTCTTCTTTATTTTATCGGGTATTGTAAGCATTATCCTGGGGATATTCTTACTCTTAAATCCCGTTATTAATCTCATAGCTTTTGCCTGGCTTTTTTCTATTATCTTTTTCGTCAGTGCGGTCAGCTCTATTATAAATTATTTTACGTTATCGTCTGAATTACGTAGCGGCTGGTATCTTATCAGCGGCATTATCAATGCTCTATTCGGTATCTATTTAATATCCGGCGGATTTGCATTCCTACCATTAGTACTCCCAACCACAATCGGCATCTGGATGGTAATTGACGCCATCTTTATTTTCATTAAATCAAGAAAGTCCGACAGCATGGTATCACTCATGGGACGTAATGCAAAATGGCTTGCACTAATTCTTTTACTATTAGGCCTATTACTCATATTCCAGCCGATTGCTTCCGGTGAGGTATTTATCTACTTTATCGCTTTCGGTTTCTTATTTGACGGAATTTATTCCATCGGTGAGGCTTTTAAAAAATAGAATATAACTAAATAATTACACTATAAGATCGACCAGGTACTGCCAAATAGCTGTCATAAATTACGATGTCTATTTCGTATTTGTGGCAGCTATTTTATTTGTTTTGGCTAGCCGTCATGGTAAATGTATTCGCCTACTACATTTGCAAGTGGTTAGACGCTTTTCTAGCTCTTTTATTTAGCAACTAGCCCAAAACGCTCTAACATTAGCGTAATAATGGGGTTATAGGACAAAAATTAGTACAACCCTGTAGTAATTTAAAATCCCCTTGATCAGTACCAAGATACTCATCAAAGGGATTATATTAATTACGAAAAAGACAAATAGCCCTTCGTTATCCTAGGATCGCTATTAAATTCAAGTCACATCTTAGGCTTTAAATATAACACCATTATGCTCTAGTTGTTCCACTGTTTTTTTACCAATGCCCGGTAGCATCAATACTTCTTGTTTAGTAATTGTTTTAAAATCATCTACTGTGTATAGGCCGGCTTGTGAAAGTGTAATTTGTGCACCGAACCGTATATTGTCATATACCGGATTTCCACGCAAAGCCCCACCTTTAGCAACCTCTACGGGGCTCATATGAGCGGACTCGCGTTTTCCCATATAACTATCATTAGAGTACCGTTTTTATAACAGTTCGACCGGTAACACGTTCATACGCATCATATAGAGTCTGCCATAATGGACTTTCAAAATCCACTAATTGAGTTGGTAAAAATGAGATAGCAGTATATAAGCTTATTAATTCTCGTGGGTCAGAATCTATATTGCTCACTTGGTCTACCATATACATAATAGCCTCTAAATGATCTTCTACAAAATCGTTCCAGCGCGTTGCATCTTGTAATAACCAATCAATATCTTCATATTCATCAACAAGATCTGCTAATACATCATGGGCTATCTTGCTTTCACCACACTGCAAAGCCAATAGAATATACAGCATATGCATAGGCAACATGATATCCGGAGCCTGATTAAATGCATTTTGTATATCATCGCAACATGCAAGATATCGCTGATATACCTTGCGGCCGCGATCCCAGTTGGCAGCTCCACAACAAGCAACCATCATATACACAAGAAATCCCGAATGATCTTGCTTGTCTCCGTGAAAAACTGGCGTAAAGCAGGCAATCGCATCATTATACATATTATATTCTAAATATATCATCCCCATGTCGATGAGGCAACGCATATAAGGACGCGTCTCTATTATATTCCAATCTATTTTCTTTGGTTTTTTCAACGATTCTACTAGCTGTTTCAACTGATAAATTTGAAAGCTTGGATGTAACTCAAGGGCTATGAGTTCTCGTTTAGCATCTACTTCATCAGGACATAATGCAAGGATTTCATTGTATAACTTCCTTGATTTCTCATTCGTATCAGCCTCTTCTGCAGCCTCATATAAATCACGTAATTTCATTTCTATCGTATTATTAAAATCACCACGATTATATTGAGTCATAAATGCTTCTAACAAATCCTCAATAGATTTGAAATCAGATTCATGTTCGGATACAAATTGTTTCTGTAAACGTAATAATAACTCACTATAAAAGTTAAACATATAGTATCTCCTTATACATATGAACGTAAAAATACTACTCATATGTAATATAGCACGAGGGAATATATTAATTCTAGAGGTAATACCTCGACCTATTAATATCTCATCTGAGGGTTATAGGACAAAAAGTGTTGCTATTTTAGTCCCAAAGATTGGTAAATGTACTCGCCTACTACATTTGCAAGTGGTTAGACGCTTTCCTAGCCCTTTTCTTTAGCAACTAGCCCAACGCTCTAACATTAGCGTAATAATATAAAAAATCCCTCGGAGTTGCAGCTCCGGGGGATTTTGTAGTTAATTGCACAACTATCAATTGCCTATCTATAATATACTACATTCAAAGTGTTTTTTCAATAATCTACGCTCTTAATCATTTCTTTGGCCCGTTCAATAGAAATAGGCTCATTAAATAAGAACACATGGCTCTGCCCCGCTTGTTCCCAAGATGCTAAGTAAACAGCGTCATCTACCATTCGATAGGTTACCGTCATACCATTCACAATATCCGTCTTCTGAGGCACATAATCCTTATAATCGCCTGCAATATTACCAGATAGAGTCGATACGCGATACTTAATATACTTTGGCATATCATCTACACGGTCAAAATATGTTCCTTTTAAAAGCTCATGATAGGCATACACCACTTGTAGTACATCATGATCCACAATGGATACATGTACGGAACGTAATCCCTCTAAACCACTTGGCAACTGCGGTTTAAAGTTCAAATGTTGCTTAGCCTCATATAGGTTATCAAACACCTCTAGAGATTGACCTTTACGAGTGCTTCTATAATCCTCATCAGTCATAGTACAACTTCCAAGTCTATCTGGACAAGGAAACTCATTTCGATCACCATAAGGCTGATCATAAATCGAATTACCATTGAGTCTAAAACGAGTCGAATCATCTGCGGACACAACATTAATGGAACCTATAAAAGCTAACGTAGCTAATGCACATACAACCTTTTTCATTATATATTCCCCTACAAACAAACTATATATATCAAGTAAATTATATCACTAAAATTTGAAACAGCTATCATCATAAATTTATCCTATTTGATAGTATCTATCGCAAATCATTCTACTATTCAAAATTATTGTAGGTGTTATAATGAACTCAACAAAAGGAACAGGTGCTCATATAATACTAAATGCACTATTCCAAAACTATAGTTAGTAATTATATGGAGGAAATAATCATGACACATACACGATTAACACAACTCGTACAAGCTTTATTAGATGCACCTACAAGCAATGAAACAGTAAAGGAATTCGCTCAATCTTGGATTAATGCAGAAGGTACACCTAAACAAGAAGAACTTACAAAACAACTCGTATCCGTAGCAGAACAAAACATTGCACTTATCGATGAAACAATAGGATTTGCAGGGTCTGAACTTGCTACACAAATCCTTGGCGAAGAAGGCGCAGCTAACCTATTACAACATGCTAAAGACATTAAAGCAGAAGGCGCAGAATTCTGCGACTGCCCTGGCTGTGTAGCTGCTAAAAATATTATTGATTTGAAAGCGGAAATTGCATAAGAATATATAGAAAATGGCTCCCTTATAAGGAGCCATTTTTTATATATCGCTTGCTAAAAGTTTTACGTTGTTTCTTGATATCAATATAAAAACTTATATAGAACCAATAGATGCAAAGCCCATAAACAACATATAGTAAATTAATTATATCACCTAAAAAGCTAATATTCTTATATTCATAAGTATTTTTCGTCCAGGAAAAGATAAGCATCACGCATGCAATTCGCAGTAAAATGATTGCGAATATAAAGCATTTGCATTACAATATAAGTAATAGGAGGTGATACTATGGCTAAAACGGCCTCTATCAGTTTGCGTATCGAGCCAGCTGTAAAAGCACAATTAGAAGCACTATATGCTAGCTTTGGCATTTCCGTAACTGATGCGATTAATATTTTTCTCCACACATCACTAATGGAAGGCGGATTCCCATTTCAACCTAAACAACCTCGTTATAATGCAGAAACAGAAGCTGCTATTCAAGAAACGAAAGATATATTAGCAGGAAAAATAAAAGCAAAATCATATGCTAATGTAAAAGAAATGATTGAGGATTTATAGAATTACATATCGAGCCAGATTGGCTTCTAATTTATGCAATTAAAGATGACATATTAGTATTATCTTTAACTCGCACGGGTAGCCACTCAGATTTATTCTAACTAAGCTTAAGAGGAATATGAAAGCATTCCTCTTTTCTATTCCCCAAAAAATTTATACCAGTTATCATCATAAATCTATCACATTTGATAGTATCTATCGCAAATAATTCTACTATTCAAAATTATTGTAAGTGCTATAATGAACTTATAAATGAACAGGTGCTCATATGATAGTAAGTGCATCTTTTCAAACTAATATTTACTAGTTATATCAAGGAGACATGACACATACACAATTATCACAACTCGTACAAGCTTTATTAGATGCGCCAAAAAGCACTCCAACTGTAAAAGAATTCGCTCAATCTTGGTTCGATGCAGAGGGCACAGAAAAACAAGTAGAGCTTACAAAACAGCTCGTATCCGTAGCAGAACAAAACATTGCACTTATCGACGAAGTAATCGACTATGCACGCTCTGAACGTACTATACAAAGCCTTGGCGAAGAAGGCGCAGCTAAACTATTACAACACGCTAAAGACCTCAAAGCTCAAGGCGCAGAATTCTGTGACTGCCAGGCCTGCGTAGCCGCAAAAAATATTATCGATTTGAAAGCAGAAATTGTATAATACTATAAACAGAATATTACCTATTGAGTGGTTATCTACACATTGTAGATAACCACTTTTTCATACCTTGAATTGCAATAAGTAATGCGACAAAATTAAATCAATTTTTTAATCTCATGTTTAAACATGTCAAATGGTGTTTTAAACCCAAGGCATTTTCTAGGTCGATTATTAATCAGCACTAGTGCTTCTGTTAGTTTATCTAGTGTTACTTTAGCTAAATCGGTTTTCTTAGGAAAAAACTCTCGAAGTAAACCATTACTATTTTCATTAGAGCCACGTTGCCATGCTGCATAGGCGTCAGCAAAATACATCGGTATCCCAAACTCGGTTTCAACCTGTTCAAAGCACGCAAATTCTTTACCACGGTCCACGGTAAAGGTTTTAAGTAATTTACTTGTTAATGTGTTGTATAGGGAACTAATAGCTAAAAACATAGAATCCTTAGATCGATTATCCATCTTTATTGCTATATAGAATCGAGTTTTACGTTCAACAAATGTAGCTAAACACCCTTTACTTTGACCTCTGGAAGACACCATTGTATCTAGTTCCCAATGACCAAAAGTCTCCCGGTTTTCAACTTCTTGAGGTCGGTCCTTAATGGTCTTTTTCACATTGAAGCGTCCACGCTTTTCTTGAGTACCAGGCTTTTTGCCTTTCCGGCGAAGTACTTTCTCTGTTACAGCAAGAAAACCACGATGGATCCAAGAATATATTGTTTTAAAGCTTAGAACACCAACTAATTCAGAACCAACTATTTCTTCTGGAGACCAAGTTTGTTGTAACCTGGATTCAATTAAAGCCGCTAATTGAGGTGTTAACTTTGTTGGTCTACCTTTATTAGCAGACTTACTAATTGCTAGCTGTTGTGCTTTAATCACAGAATATTCACCTTCAACGCGATTTAAATCCCTTGCTACAGTAGAATGGTGAACGCCGATTAAGCTAGCGATTCTACGAACAGAGTATCCTTCTTTTCGTAAAACTTCTATTTGACTTCGTTTTTCTATGGTAAGATGTATATAACTCATATTAGAGACCTCCGTGTCATGTATTTGTGGTTATTTACATTTTACACGAGATCTCCAATATGAGTCTTTTTATTTGTCGCAATATATTTTACAATTCATCATATACAAAAACGGCCTCTCATGGGGAAGCCGTTTTACGGAACAATATATTTGTGAAAGCTTTACTTCCACAGTCTACTCAGACATTCTTTTGTATCCGTTGAAGCATTTTAAAGCTCACAGCGATATTAACGAAAATAATCAACAGTGTTACGAACGAATAGCCTAATAGCATACAGTTCGCCGATACCACATCATATATCTGATATGTGCAATATCCAGCCGTGACAATACCGCTAAAAACGCCCGGTATATACTGTTGCAGAAAAATACTTTGAATTACATGCCCAATCACATGGTATATATACGCTATGATGACAGTGATGTAAATGTCGAAGCTTTCAAAATACATACTCAAGCCCAGCACAATCAACAAGAGTATGAATTCCTGACAGACGATGGCATTAAATCTGAAGGGTGTAAAAGTGGCTGCTAAAAATTGTTGTTGCAGTTTAGGATTCCTTCGCATGAATCGTGGAAATAGAAGAATCTCTTCAAGTTCGTGCAATATAAAAATGCTCGGGAATAATAAGAAAAAACCATTCAGATCCATAAGATACCTCGTTCACAAGTAAAACTATTTACCACCTTTTTTTACATATGTATCAAGAACTCTTATTTCCCGTAAATAATCTCGTTCAACAGGACTAATAGTTTGATTCTGGTATTTTTGATATTCAGAAAGGACTTTCGCTTGCATTTGTTGATGAGATATATGTCCCTTATCTTGTAATACAGCTTCGCCTGTAGCTGACAAAATCGCATCTATATGCTTTATCCAATCAGCCATTGTCATAGGGACTTCACGCTGGGCCTGTCTTTCCGCAAAATCCAAGTATCCTGAAACTAATTGATTGAGCCCTTGTAATTCTTTTTCTGTAAGATAATTTTTAGCAATTTGAGCCTCTTTCAATGTAGGTAATTCTCCTTTGAAAGTAGTCAATCCCATAAACTCTTTTTTGCTATCTACACGTTTATAAATAACTTCACTAGCCGTATTATGATGAACAGCAAAATGCATCTTATTTTGTACTGTAGCAAAAAATGATTTTGCTTCTACGGATATCGGATTATAATCAACAGCAGTAGAAAATAAGTCCAGCACTTGACGATAAAAAACCTTTTCACTAGAGCGAATATCTCGAATCCGATCTAATAACTCTTTAAAATAGCTGCCACCACCTAATTCTTTCAGTCGCTCATCATCAATAGCAAACCCCTTTATCAAATAATCCTTTAATACGGTTGATGCATATTTTCTGAATTGAATTCCTCGCGGCGATCGAATACGATATCCTATGGCTAAAATCATATCTAGATTATAATAAGCTAACTTTCTTTCAACTGTCCGAGTACCTTCATTTTGAACTGTCAACTTATAGTTGACAGTTTCTTCTTCAGACAATTCCAAATCTTGAAATATAGATTTAATATGCTTGCTAATATTTTGTTTTGTCGTTTGAAATAATTCTGCTATTTCACTTTGACTTAACCAAACAGAACCATCATCAAGTATAAGATTTATTTTAGCTTTTCCATCTTCAGTATTATAAATAATTATATTATTCATCTGAAAGCCTTTCTACCATTACGCCCATAGTAATTCAATATATGTATATCAAATCTTAAAATTAGTATATGTTAAATTAAAAGAAGCCTTCTATATTACTATCATTGTAACACAGAAGGCTCAAGAATTTATCCACTATTAAATTTTTAAAACTGCATTGATTTAACTTGCACACGCAGTACAGTTTTCAATTTAGCGGGCTCCACCTTTCGCGCATCAGACAAGTAGATTTCCCGATGCCACTCGTCGTTAGCACGTTGTAAATTATGAGCAGCGCAGAATTCATCTACTTTCATAAACGATTCCGGTTCATCATCATAAGGCCCGACATGCAATATCTGCACGCAATCCCCATCCTCAATTGATTCGAGCCGCACATCCTTAAATCGAGACAACGATTTTTTCTTGGATACATTCATAATGGCCGCCTCCAACACGTCAGGAGTCACAAAATCAGGTTGTCTGATCATCACCCGATATTGCAGATTATTCTTATCAAACTGCTCCGTATGCTCGATCTGCTTCCAAAGCGCCTCCAGAGGATACACCGTATAATCAAAGTATCCATTCGGTGCCACGCCCTTTTTTGGCAGCATCTTTATCCCGTAGGACAACGAATATAACGCCTCGATATCATCGGCAAAGGCCACATGATTAGGATTTCCCACGCCATCCAGCACAAAAACTTCATGCTCGGCACCGTAACCTGCACCGCCTGCTGCTTTGGACAATACAATTCCTTTTCGTGCTTGCGCCATTCATGCTTTACTGCTGTCATAGTTAACCCCTCTTTCTGAAAAAAATATATGATTTCTTTTATCGTAAGGGAGGATTATGAAAGATAATTAAGAGCCCCTATGCCAAAGCATAGGGGCTCTTTTCACACACTCGCTTCCACAAGTGATTTTGTATATGGATGTACCGCTTCTTTGAGTCGTTTTGATTCAATAGTTTCTACGATGTGTCCGTCCTTCATTACCATGATTCGGTCTGTTACAGCTTGTAACAATCCGATGTCATGGCTGACGAATACGTAGCCGAAGGGTTGTTCCTGATGTAGTTTTTGTAATAAATCTAGCACTAGTTTTTGGTTCACTGCATCAAGGGCTGATGTAGGTTCATCAAAGAGTACTAGTTTTGGATGCATCAGCATAATCCGCGCTAATACAACACGTTGTAACTGACCACCGCTCACTTCGTGAGGATATTTTTGAACAATCGATTCCGGTAAGTCTACGTGTCGAATCCACTTTCGGATATCGTCCTTTGCAGATGCTATATCCATAAGACCATAATTAATATATGGCTCTAAGAGAAAGTCTTCTAGGTTCATCCGCGGTGGAATGATGGCTAATGGATTTTGAAACATCATCTGCATGGAGCGATAGATATCTCTATAGTTTTGGATGGATGTAACATCCTCTCCAAATAGTTTTAAGGTACCAGAAGTAGTTTTTTCTAGCATGGCAATTAATTTGAGAAGCGTACTTTTACCAGATCCACTACCTCCAGCAATGCCTACACGCTCATTTGGAGCCACAGAGAAGGATACGTCATGTACGGCACGAATCGTATGATGGTGGTTCGTATATTGTTTACTTATATGCTCGACTTGAATCATATTACACCACTTTCATTACGGAGTCTAACAATACACGGGTATACTCATCTTTTGGATGCTTTATAACCGCTTCGGTAGGTCCTACCTCAACAAGCTGGCCCTTATTCATGACGCCAATGCTATGAGCAATACGTGCAGCAGCCTTGATGTTATGGGTTACGATAATGACCGTTGCACCAAGGGCTTGTGTAACCTCTTTCATAAAGTCTAGCACAGAGGCTTGCACGAGTATATCTAAGGCGCTAGTCGGTTCATCGGCAAAGACGATGGTAGGTCTCAAAATAAGGCTCAATGCTATGGCTAACCGTTGTTGCATCCCCCCACTCAGCTGGAATGGGTAAGATGCTAATAAACGGTCGCCCCCATCAAGATGGACTAGGTTCAGCATATCGATGACGCGGTTAGCATCATAGCTTTCACCATGGGCACGGAACAAATCCTTAAAGTGATTGTCTACGGTCCGATTTGGATTGAGATAGGCACTAGGATTTTGAAATATCATAGAAATTTCTGTACCACGTAATTGGCGCCAATCGCCATCGCTCAAGGTAGAAATGTCGATACCATTTAACAAAATTTGACCTGTTATAGTAGCTTGTTTCAACATGCCAAAGGCGGCGCGGACTAGCGTAGATTTACCAGATCCGCTTTCACCAACGATGGCAAAGACCTCGCCACGAGGCACGGAGAAGAATACATGGCGCACCGCTTTCTCCGCACCATATGCAATTGTTACATCATCAAATACGATACAGTCAGATTTATTCAATAGTAGAATCCTTTGTTAATAAGTAGTAATCGATTGGATGTACTGGAACATTTTTAACTTTAGATGTGGATACAACAGTTGCACTAGGATACAATAAATAAATATCTGCCACATCATCAACCAAAATTTGTTGTGCTTGTTTTGCAATGTTAGAGCGTTCATTTTGGTCAAATGTTACAGATAATTGGTCGATTAACGAGTCGACTTGAGGGTTAGAGTAAGCGCCAACATTGGCTTTTGCGCCAGATTTGTAGAACAAGCTGAGGAACCAGTAAGGGTCATTTGTAGACATGGTAATAACATTGCGTTCTACCAAGTCAAAGCCATCTGTACCAAGTGTATCTACTTCATCAGGGCTTTGTAATTTTTTAAGCGTTACATTGATGCCCGCTTGTTTCAATTCTTGTTGAATTTCTTCGTACATGCTTGTGTCCTTACCCCAAACAGCGAGTGTTAGAGATAATTCCTTACCATCTTTGGCATACACGCCATTTGCATTTTTAGCATAACCAGCTTGTGTTAAGATTTGGTCTGCTTTTGCTACATCTGTTGTCGCTTTGTTAGAAATTGTGTCATAACCTAGATTGGCAGATGGTGGGAATGGTGCTGCACCTGGTGTAGAACCGTTACCGATAATTTTCGCCATGGAATCATAGTTAATGATATGAGCTACTGCATTACGTACAGCTTTGTCATGTAATGGAGATGCTGCAGTTTGGTTCATTTTTAACATAAAAACACGTACGCCAGCGATGTCTTGAATATTGAAACCATCCTTGAACAAGCTGCGGTTAGCAGAATCTATTTTTTGGATAACGTCAACGTCTTTAGATTGCAATGCCATCGCGCGTTTATTGTTATCTTCGATATCTTTCACTGTTACAGAATCAAGGCCTGGTTTACCGCCCCAGTAATCTGCAAAGGCTTCCAATTCAATGGATTCACCCTTTGTGAAAGATTTAATTTTGTAAGGGCCTGTAAGAACTGGTTTCGTTGCTACATCTTTAAGGTCTGCTGTGTCCATGATAACGAACGCCGGTTCAGTCAAGCTAGATAACAAGGAACCATTCGGTTCTGTCGTTTTAATAATCAAGTTTTGACCATCTACTGTAATAGAGTCAATTTTAACAGCTTTTGCGGAACGAGCACTTTGTTTCATTGTGTACTCGATGGACTCTTTTACCTTTTGTGGCGTCATAGGTGTGCCGTTTTGGAATTTTACATTTTCACGAATGTGGAATTTCCAAGTTGTAGGGTCCACGTTTTCCCAAGAATCTGCTAATTGTGGGGCAAATTTCATGTCTGGAGTTACAGTTGCCAATGTTTCACCAGCACCGATACGCGTCAATGTCCATGCATCCCATTCGTGTGTTGGGTCTAATGTTTCACCAAACCAATACAAGCCAACATTCATGTGCTTTCCTTGCTTAGCCGTATCACTGCCACAACCCGTCAAGAGGGCCACCATAGACAGCATGGCTAAACATACTAATAACCAACGTTTCATACTTTCTCCTTTAAAATACATCGCCTGCTAGGGCTTTCATCATAAAAATCTATACAAAGCGCGTTTAACGAGATACATCGAGTGCATCACGCAACGCATCGCCAATATAGTTGAATAAAACAACGGTAATAAAAATGGCAAGTCCTGGGTAAATAAGTAGCCACGGCGCCGTTTGTAGGAAATCTCGAGAACTTAATAGGATTGTGCCCCACTCTGGATTCGGCGGTTGCACGCCGATGCCGATGAGCGAGAAACTTGCCACCAAGATGATAGCGTCACCGAGATGTTGAATGATGACAACTAATAGGGGTGGCAGCACATTGGGCAAAATATATCGCCACAGGATGCGCAGATTTGATGCGCCTGACATGCGAGCAAAGGTGATGTACTCAGCATGGCGCTCGATTTGTACAAGTCCTCGCGTGATACGTGCATATTCCGCCCATTTTGTGATACACAAGGAAATAATGACATTCGGAATGCTAGGTCCCATGATACCGATGAACGCGATGGCAATCACCATATTCGGGAACCCTAGCACCAAATCAATCAATCGGGATAGCCAACGGTCGATGCGTGGCGTAGAAAATCCTGCGAGACCACCGATGACGATGCCAATGGCACCACTGATACCGATGATGGTGAAAGCAATTCCTAGTGATGCTTTACCGCCATAGAGAATGCGCGACCACACATCACGACCCAGCTGGTCAGTGCCTAATAAGTGCGTGCTACTAATATCTTGCAAACGGTCCGCCACATTCGTAGCCTCTGGATTGAATGGAGCTATGTATGGAGCGCATAGGAATAATAAAATCCATAAGACTGCCAAGACTAACATAATGTATAAGGTGTACGGCTTTTGTCTATTCATAAGAGCCTCCTTGTATAGCGGCCCTTCGCTTAGGGTTTAGCCAATAACTCAATACATCAATGATGATATTGATAATAATGAACACCAAGGTAATCCAAATGATATAGCCCTGCATCAATACAAAGTCTCGCGCCATAATGCCTTGTACCATCATATAGCCGATACCCTTGATGGCAAATACCGTTTCAATAACAGCAGAGCCACCAAGCATGGCCCCCATCGTTACCCCCATCATAGGCAATAATATTAGGCCTACATGAGGGAAAATATATCGGGTATACACCATCCACTCCGGCAAACCTAACGCACGCGCTCCTTGTACGAAGGGACGCCTGGATACCTCTAAAATAGCGTTGCGTAAGCGACGGATATATAGACCACAAAGCCACAATGCTAAGGTAACAGCTGGCAATATATAGGCAGAAAGCCATTTGTATTCGTTACGGATACGATTTGCAATTTAACACCAAATAAGTAGAGCAACAATAAGCCTACCCAAAAGCTAGGAATCGCTAAGGCTAGAAACGTCAATAATCGTACGCCATGATCCACCCATGAATCCTGATACTTGGCGGATAGCATCCCTAGTGGAATAGTCACTACAATTCCCATGACAAGTGCTAGTGATACGAGGCCCAATGTATTAGGCAAGGCCCCCGATAACAATGTGATTACCGGCATTGAATACAGGATCGATTCCCCAAAATCCCCCCGTACTATTTGTCCAAGCCAACGCACATACTGTTGCCACCACGGATCATTGAGGCCTAATTGTTCTCTTAATTGAGCCACCAACACCGGATCAGGCGTGGCACCCACGAGATTAAATTTCATTGCCACCGGGTCGATAGGCGATAATTTAATCAATACAAATGTACCAATCGTGACGACCAATAAAATACCAACTATACTCACCAAACGTTGTAATAGTAATCGATACAATCCATCACCCACCTCCTTTATCACTAGGAAACTATACACTTTTATTGTAGCAATAATATGCACATCCATGTATACCCATACAGGTATATTACAACCATTCTCATTATGAAAGTTTCACATAACGAAAAAACAGCCCCTCATAAAAGGAGCTGTTTATATGTATACATTTTAAGTTATATTATTGCATATGCATTTTTGGTGCCACGGTGTTAGCAATGATTGCCTTCGCCATATCGCGATTGACAGGACGTTCAAAGTACAAGGAATGGTTTTGACCATCTTTTACCCATGTTGCAAGGTATACCATATAATTACCGCCTTTGAAAGTAACCTTTGTACCGTTTACTTTTTCAGTAGCCGTAACTTTATAATTGTTGTAATCGCCGCTGATATCACCTTTTGTAGTACCTACGCGATATACAATACGTTTGCCTGCTGCTTGATTGCGAGTAGAATCTTCACCAGCTTGGTATACATATACTACTTGTAATACATCTTTTTGATAGTACTTACAGACTTAACATTATAGCCTATAGGCAATACCTTAGGCAATTGAGGTGTAATATTCATGTATTTAGCAGCTTCATCAATAGTGCTAAACTCATGAATAGGACTTGGCATACCAACCATTGGCGCTGCCTGTTCTACAACTACAGGTTTAGCTGGATCTGGTTTTACATCAAAAGTACCTTGCGCACCAGCAACAGTGTAAGAACCTACACAAGCACACGCAACTGCCATTAATACAAATTTTTTAACCATGAGTATAATCTCCCTTCGCGTAACATAAAAATTATTAAAAACACATTTATTTTGTATGTGATTTTTCCTCAACAATATTACGGATAATAGCCTTCGCCATATCTCGTGTAACGGGGCAATAAAAATCTAAAGAATGATTTTGTCCATCTTTCATCCACGATGCAAGATAAACCATTTTGTCACTGCCTTTGAAGTAACCTTCGTACCATCTACACTTTCAGTTTCTATAACCTTATGAATTTTATGGTCACCACTGATATCACCAGTTAACTTAGATGAACGATATATAATATATGCGCCTCCATCTTGATTATAACATGGATCCGCACCAGATTTGTAGACATACATAACTTGTAATATATCTTTCTCTAAAGTGATGACAGATTGAATATTAAAGCCTACAGGTAACAACTTTGGCATCTGTGGTGTAATATTCATATACTCCGCCGCTTCTTTAACTGTGGTGAAAACATGTATAGGACTCGGCATAATAAAATTTGGTTCCGTAGGTTCAACTGAAATTCCACCAGTCATAGGCACAGAACGATCCCCAACAGATGGCTCGTGAGCACTAGTAATATTATAGAAACCAATAGCTGCACATGCTAAAGAAGCCACTAGTAATGGCTTTATCTTTGTTGTCATAACAACAATCTCCAAAAACAAATTTTATAAAATTATATTTATCAAAATATACTTAACAAATATATCCTAAATGATGTAGGATTTAAAGTAATAAATGCTACCTATATCATTTTAACAAGTTTAGTATAATAGTCTGTTATTTCTTATGAACCATAAAGCCTGCCGCTTGTTGGTTCGCCATGATAGTTACATCTGTAATTTGCATGCGTTTTGGTTGGTTTGTTACGTAAAGCACAACGTCAGCTACATCTTGAGGCTGTACCGCGTCAATACCAGCATATACAGATGCAGCACGCTCTGCATCCCCATGGAATCGTACTTCACTAAATGGAGTTTCTACGATGCCTGGTTGAATCGTTGTAACCTTAATATCTGTAGCAATAGTATCCATACGAATACCATCAGCTAGCATCTTAACAGCCGCCTTTGTTGCACAGTAAACGGCACCACCTGGATATGCATAAATCCCTGCTGTAGAGCCCATATTCACAATATGACCTTCATTTTTATCAATCATGAAAGGAAGTACTGCCTTTGTTACATAAAGAAGTCCTAATACATTCGTATTAATCATTGTGACTGCATCTTCTACGGTACTATCTTGGAATGGATCGAGCCCTTGTGCAAGACCAGCATTATTTACGAGCACATCAACACCACCAAATGCCTTAACAGCAGGTTTTACCTTAGCATCTACATCTTCACGTTTGCTCACATCAAGTACAAGCGTATCCACACGAATGCCATATTGCTGCTCAAAATCCTCCTTAATCGCAGCCAAACGGTCTGCACGACGACCAGCAAGTAATAAATTATCGCCATCCTTGGCGAACGCACGGGCACATTCAAGGCCGATACCAGAAGTAGCACCTGTAACGAAAATTTTGCGGTTCATATGTATTCCTCCTTCTATTTAACAGTGATGACAGGGAAAGGGAACGTAATAATTCAGGGCCTCAATTATAATTTATGTTTTGTGGATCCTTCTTTTGGATTTGTATCGATTGTTTTACCAAGTTCGGATTTACTTACATCTTGGATTTCATAGCCCCAGCGTTTTAGCATGGTTTGTTGTTCTTGTTTTAGAAAATCGAAGAATTGAATGCGATGTTGCTCAGGGCTTTCATAATATCCAATTAAAGCAGTCCGATATTCTACTTCGCGAGATTTTGTTATCGTAATTGGGCATAATCCATTCTGAATAAGGTTTCCATTCATCATGAGCAGAGCAGTTCGTTTATTACCATCGCCAAAGAACTGGTTACGAGCCATCTCGGCATATAATAGAAGCGATTGTTCCAACGGATTATCCTCTAGCTCTTGGCACCTAGCTATTAATTCGTCCCAACAGGAATTTAAATCCAAAGGATTTGGCGGTGTGTAACTTGTACCACCTATAGCTACTGGTGCATTGCGAAAACTACCAAATCCTAGGCGGTTCTCACTTTCAGAAACCAACTTATTATATTCGATAGCCACTAACTTATTAATCTGAAATCGTTTTAAGCGCAAATCCTCTATCAAGGCTTGCCAGCCACGATTAATATTATCTATCTGTCGAGTTTCACTCACACTGAGCCCCGCCACAGAAGTACCACACACAATCGTCTCAACCTGTGGATACGTTGCCGTGTTACCCTCCATCTGAGCCATATCAAACACAAACTGAGCACGCAACTTCTCAGCGATAAACAATGACAAATCAAAACCTACATAACCATTACTATCAGCAGTCACAACATCACCTCCCTACGTCCATTCAACTATGATATGTATAACACCATTTTACCATATTTCTATTTGTATTATTCCAACGAATATGTTGGCACTAAAAATAAACTAATGTAGATAGCAAAGAACCGATAGAGTTCTGAAAACGACTTTAGCCCGTTCCTACCAACGAATGTGTAGACGCCAATTTAATGGAAACATAAAAAGATTGGGCCTACGGCTGTATTGACTGTAAAAGAAAGAAAGGGCCCCTTTCAAAAAACGACTTTACCCTCACTGTGGATTCTCAACGAATGTTGGCGCTAAAATAGACCAATGTAGAACGCAAAGAACCGATAGGGTTCTGAAAACGACTTTGGCCCTTTCCCTACTAACAAATGTGTAGGCGCTAATTTAAAGAGAAGCATAAAAAGATTGGGCCTATGGCTGTATTGACTGTAGAAGAAAGAAAGGCCCCCTTCTGAAAAACGACTTTGGCCCTGCGGAGGCCGCAGGCCGGAGTCAGACCCGGCCGGTGGAGTTTTTCGGAAGGGGGCCTTTCTACTACAGCAATTAAGCTAAGGGCCCAATCTTTTTATGTTCTATTTTAAATGCGCCAACATATCGTTGAGAACCTCTATACAATCCCCAACAATCCCGTAGTTCGCGTGTTGGAATATTTCCGCTTTCGGATCGTTATTGATAGCCACGATTGTATCGGCCCCGGAGATGCCGCTCACGTGTTGGATAGCGCCAGAGATACCAAATGCCAAGTAGAGTTTAGGACTTACGGTTTTACCGGTTTGGCCCACTTGGTATGGCAGTTCAATCCAGCCTTCAACGAGTGGACGAGTAGCACCTACGACGCCACCGATGGCATCGGCAAGTTCGTAGAGTTTATCAAAGTTTTCCTTTGAGCCCATGCCACGACCGCCAGCTACGATGATATCCGCTTCTTGGATATTATAGCCAGATTTGCTAAACGGAATAAAATCTAACCGTTTTGTGCGAATATCTTCAGGCTTGAGGTCAAATTGTTCAAGTTGAATACGGCCCCAGCTATCCGCGATGCGGTCTGGTTTCTTGAATACATTAGGCCGTACAGAGCCCATTTGTGGACGGTGGTTTGGAGAGATGATTTCCGCCAAGATATTGCCACCTAAAGCAGGACGGGTCCATTCTACAAGGCCTTCTTCTGTGTCTACCGTTAGGATAGTGCAATCTGCTACAACACCATTTTGCATGCGGCCAGACATGCGCGGTGCCAAGTCACGGCCATTGTTAGTAGCTCCGATTAAAAGGATATTCGGCTTATGGTCTTCAAAGAAATCCGTCAATACCTTTGTATAGCCATCCGTAGTGTAATATTTCAAGAGCGGACTTTCAAAAACGTGAACAATATCGGCGCCATGAGCCACGAGTTCCTCCGCTTCAGCTTGTACATTTTCACCGAGGAGCATTACTTGCACGAGTTGTCCCAATTCTTTGGCAATACGGCGGGCTTGACCGATAAGTTCATAGGTAACTGGATGCACGACGTCATCGATGGTATCAGCTACGACAAAAACGTCTCTGTATTCATCAAAATTTATCATTATCGGTCACCTCCTTTGGAAACAGCATCCGCTTTAGCGGCCTCTGCAGCAAATGTATTTGGATCTACCGCCTTAGGTTCGCTAGGCACCACACTTTCAACGGATGCAGCGCGCTGTACAGGGTCATTTACGTCAATGCCCTCATCGTCTTGCGCCTCTACAACCGGTGCGTCATTTGGCACTAAGAGGTGTGCGAACTTTTCAGGCTTGATGTGGTATGCCAATTCGAGTATCTTTGGCCCCTTCGTCGATGGATGAAAGCATTTCTACCTTGCCACGAAGCGGTGGTTGGTATACCTTGCGCACCCGTGTTGGGGATCCAGTAAGGCCAATGCGGCTTTCATCAATATGAGGCATATCACGCAAGGTAATATGATTGATGGTATATCGTTTTGCGTAAATAGAGCTCCAAAGGCCTGGTTGACGTGGTTCATTAAGTTCAGCTGTCGTCGTCACAAGCAATGGCAACGGCGCCTCAATCACTTCGTAACCATTCTCATGTTCCCGCTTTACAATCGCCGTTTGAGAGGCTTGGTCTACGGAAAATTCACAAGCATAGGTAGCTTGCGCCATACCGAGTTCCTCTGCAATTTGAGGGCCTACTTGTGCTGTATCGCCATCGATGGCTTGTTTGCCACAGAAAATAATTTGGAACTGACGATTCATGGTCCGTTGAATATGACGGATAGCGGATGCAATCGTATAGCTTGTAGCCAATGTATCGGCACCACCAAAGGCACGGTCCGTTACGAGCACCGCATCATCAGCGCCTAGCGCCAAGCATTGACGCAACGCCTCTTCCGCTTGTGGAGGGCCCATGGTCACAACCGTAACGCGGCTGCCCTCAATTTGGTCTTTCACAGTCAAAGCCGCCTCAAGCGCGTGCATATCATAAGGGTTTACAATGCTTGGCAGGCCTGTGCGGATGAGATTATTTGTTTCCGGATCCAGTTTAATTTCCGACGTATCCGGTACTTGTTTTATACAGACTAATAATTCCATGCACTCACCCCTGTCTAAACTCTACGCCCTTGGCGTTACGAGGATATTTCCAAGATTTAACAATCGTATGTCCGCACAATACACGGCACGTGCCACATTCGAGACAACCCGCAAATCAAAGGCAAGTGTGCCGTCGTCTTGCAATGTGTATAAACCTGCAGGACAGCCATTCACAAGCTTCATCGCCTCTTCGCGGCTTACGCTTTCACCATCAATAATGATATGAGGACACGTTTCATCTACATAATATTTATTCGCGCCCAAACGCTCTTCTAATTTCATAGGGAACGCACCCCTTTCCATGCATCACGAATCAATCTGAATAGGCCTACGTCGCTCACGCGGCGCAACAATTTTTTCATCAACGGCACCGCACCGTCGCCATTTACGGTGAATACGTCATGCATAAGATTGTTTACAAATGCAGGATACTCATTAAAAATACGCGGATTAGTGGCCAAGAATTTTGGCATATTTTTATACAATTTCATATCGCGGCGCAACCAGGACGCCTTGATTTGTTTTTCATACAATTTAGTAACGCGGTCCATATTTTCGTCGCGCAGCGCCACATTGACCGCCTCAGCTGCGCACATACCGGACTCAATAGCAAGGTCCATACCGCGAATCGTGTAACCGAGGTTCATACACATCCGCGCTGCATCGCCAACGACGATGTAACCCTTGCCACCCAATTTTGGCATCGCCTTATAGCCGCCTTCGGGCACAAGATGAGCACTGTGTTCCTTCAATTGACCATTTTTCAAGAGCGGTGCAATTCTAGGATGACTGGTGAAAGCCTCCAACATTTCGTCAACGGATTTATCTGCCAAGCCAATATCTTCAAGTCCTACCACCATGCCTACGGAAAGGCTGTCCTTATTCGTATATATAAAGCCACCGCCTAGTAGACCATCTGTCATATCGCCCAACGTGAGCCAGGCCATGCCTTCATCACTAGATAGCATCAAGCGATTCTCAATGTCCTCTTTTTTGAATTTATATACCTCTTTCACACCCACAGCCATCGTCTTAGGATCGATTGGTCCAGTTAAACCAGCCTCTTCTAAGAGCACCGTGTTGGCACCCTCTGCGATGATAACAAGCTTTGCATACACCTCATCATCATGACAACGCACACCTACAACGCGGCGTTTTTTGCCTTCTCCTTCCGTGATAAGCTCTGTTACCTGTACATTAGAAACGAGCAAAGCCCCTTTCTTCTCAGCCTCTTCAGCAAGCCATTTGTCGAATTTGGCACGCAACACAACGTAGGACTCTTCATTTTCTTTTACATCTTGGCAACTATATTCAATGGTCGTCATCTCATTACCAGCACCGATGGAAATGCGTTCCTTCGTCACCTTTCTTTCAAGAGGCGCACGGTCCCTAAAATCCGGCACCAATTTCTCTAAGGAATGCGTATAAATACGACCGCCCATCATATTCTTAGCACCTGGCGCCATCCCGCGCTCAATGACCAACACCTTCACACGCTGCTCCGCCAAACGCAACGCCGCTGCAGCACCCGCCGGCCCTGCCCCCACGACGATGACGTCAAATCTCTCATTTCGATCTATTGCCATATACTCAGCTCCTTTTTTTATGAAAGCCTAACTTACATAAGTCTATATATTATATATTCACGATACAGATTGAAAAATACCTTTTTAACATACCATAGGTACATGAAAAATTCTATAAGAAAATAATAAATGGGCTGGTCGAGACCAGCCCATTAAGTATACTATTTCCGAAGTTGCTTATAAAAATCAATTTGAAAAGCCTGCGTGAAACGCAGGCCTTTCCTCTCACCCCTAAAGTTTTTTTGGAGAGGCAATGGGGACTGCCAAAAGCTGACTTTGGCCCTGCGAAGCCCTTTTCCCCTCTACACATAAAGTTTTTAAGAGAGGCTGTAGGGGTTTCTAAAAACGACTCTTTACGGCCTGCGTGGAACCCAGGCCTTTCTCTTCTAGCACATAAAGTTTTTGGAGAGGCAATGGGGACTTTCAAAAGCTGACTTTGGCCCTGCGTAGCCCGTAGGGCGAAGTCAGACCCGGCCGGTGGAAGCTTTTGGAAGTCCCCATTGCCACCCCCATAAAATTTATAAATTTTCCTAGCTTTCACATAAAAATTAGCGTATGATAAAAGTAAGTAACAACCTCTATACGGAGCAAGACGCGTATATAATACGACCGCATAATGCAAGACCACGGTCAAAGTAAGGCACTCAACATTTTGGTATTTACCTCAAGGAGGCCATATGGATCCGCAAAGAATTCTGAAAGCATTATCCAATCCACATCGGTTAGATATTATATTGTGGCTCAAGCACCCAGAGCAAGAATTCGGTGTTCAAGTACACTCTAAAACTCTCATCGATTTTCCAAACAGCGTTAGCGTTAAGAGTATCCAAAAACGCTGTGGTGTATCCCAATCGTCTGTATCTACATTTATGACTATGTTAGAGCGTGCAGACCTTGTGGAATCGCGAAAAATTGACCAATACACCTATTATAGGCGCAATGAAAAAGTTATCCGCCAGTTTGGCGAATGGTACAATAGAGAAGTATCCATCCAAGCCGATAATATCGACAAATTATTGGAAACAGTAACCTTAGAAGACACATCCTATCCATCAATAGAGGATGGTTCTATGCTTGAAGAAGAACAGGCTGTTGGCATAGCTACTAAGGGACTAGACCATGAAAACGATAATACCTAAATATCATAAGGAATCAAAAAAGGAGCTATAATGCTAGAATTATTCTCAGCATTATAGCTCCTTTTTATTTATCGTTGCGCTTCGTATGCTCTAAATAGTTTAGATAGCAATACAGGCGCTAGTTTTTAAAAAGATCTGGATTTTCACAGAAGGATACGCGAAGTTGTGTCTTACCAGGATTGTGTTCACTATCGGCACCACTGTAGAATCCGTTAAGTGGAGCCATGAGCAATGTATAGTCATTGCCATCATCCAAGGTTACGCGACCATGTTCAGCACACCAAGCAGCAAATTCTACGCCGTCAAAGTCAGGTTTTGCTACATTGCGCACGTCGATAACGAAATAGATGGACGCTTCTGGATTAGAAATAATGAAATCAGGTTCTACCTCTTTGAATCCCTTGTGAAGTTCATAAATCATTTCACGGTAGTAATCGCGTTGTTGTTCATACCAGTTATGAAGCTCAGCGTGGCTCTCATGAGCCAAGGCTCCAAAAATATATTGACCAAGTGTATTGGCACTGAGGTTCGCCGTATATTCAGCAACGGATTTTTCATAGCACAATGCATTGTCTGTAATGATAGCACCAATGCGAAGGCCACAAGCATTCCAAACCTTGGAAGCCGTTTCAAGACTGATACGACGGCCTTCGATACCCGGTACATCCTTATTCGTCAATGTCCAAATACTGGATGTTTCCTTGCCTTTTTCGTAAGCCAATTCACGATAGGCCTCGTCAGAAATAATCCACAAATTATGTTTTACGCACAAAGATGCATATTCAATCAAGGTTTCCTTGCTGAATAGCTGACCAGTTGGATTATCGTAAGGAATAATCAACAGTGCACCTGGTTTTGTTTCTATAATGCGTTTTTCCACGGTTTCAATGGATGGCAATTCAAATTTGCCATTTTCATTGAGGCGACGTTCTACGGTTACCGTTTTACGACCAATGCGATGACCTACCGCATCATAGTTCGTGTAGGAAGGGTTGAACATCAAGAGAGGACGTTCCTCTTCACCGGCACCGCCACAAACGCCAAGCATGATGATTTCCATCGCCATGGATGCGCCATCTGTAACAAGTACATTAAGGCCTGTTGTATCAAAACCTTGGCTACGTAAGATATGTAAGAATGCTTCGCGACATTCATCAGTACCCGTTGTTGGTACATATGGCACGATGCCTGTACTGAAAGGACTATTTGGTCCGCCTAGAGTAAATAGTCGGCGCTGCATGGCGGGATGCATAGGACGCATAACATTACCAATAGAACCATTAACCAAAATAGGTGGGTTCTTTCGCTCTAAATTTAATTTGTCCCATGCGGATCCCCGACGGCTTACGAGCCATCATGTACGGGGATAAAACCGGTAGTTCCATACAGAATCCAACTCCTCTAAATAAACGCCTTTCACAAAAATAAGGCTGTAATACGCATACATTGATATATATAGATACATTCTATTATAGTGCTTTTACAATAGAAAATCTATAGTTTTATCACAGTAGCTTACAGCCTTATCAGATTTTTTACTTATACGATGAATTAGATGGTAACTTCAACACCTAAACGGAAGTTACGACCTTGACCTGGCCACCAGTCACCAGGGTGACCCCAATTAACGCTAGATTGTTCTGCATAGTATGTATCAAAGATATTATTGATACGGCCAAATACAGTTACGTTTTCACGTACCCGGTAGTTAGCGCTGATGTCAGCCAACCAGTATGTTTTACGTGGGAATACATTAGCAGATTGACCAGGACGATCGATGACACCGCGGATATCCAAGTGAGCATCCCATTTAGCATCATTGTAATCGAGACCTGCATTAACCGCATGTTTTGGCACATACCCATCGCGATTAGCTTTGCGAGTTGGTGTTGCATCGATATGTGTATACGTATAACCGAGGCGTGCAGCCAAATGTTTCGTCAATTGTTTGCGTATATCTGCATTGATGCCATAGGCTTTTTCAGTATCAAAATTATGATATTGGCCTGCGAACGTAGCAGGATTTGTCATAACCCAACCGATTCTGTCCTTTGTATGACGGCTAAAGAAGCTGAGGTTACTGTTCCAAGTTTTACCAAATTTGTGATGTACACCAAGATCAAATTCACGACCTGTTTCAGGTTTCAAATTACGGTTACCATTTGTGCCATCAAAGAGTTGGTATGGTGTAGGAGCCAAGAAATACTCTTTGTACGCTGCATATACATTAGTTTTAGCATTCACATCGTAACCAATGCTAATGGATGGCGATGTATGTGTACCGAATGCAGAATGGTGGTCAACACGAACACCTGGTGTTACCGTCCATTTAGGAGCAACTTTCCACTCATCTTGAACGAAATAAGACATGTTCGTTAGCTTGATACCGCCCATATTAACCACCTTATCTTGGCGCCAATCAAAGCCGCCAACTACGGTATGGTCTTTTACTTTATACGTTACTTGATCGCCGATACCACGAGTTTTTACATCAACTGGATAATGATCGTATACCGTTTTATAGTGATTGTTCATCAAGTATAATTGATGGCTCCAACGGTCGCTGATTTTATTATTCCAAATAGCGCGTAAGGAATCACTGGCTTCTGTACCATACCGAATGTGGTTAAGGGCCCCCAAATGGTCAGAGTACATTACATCGCCACGATAGGTATCATAGAACACCTTTACATCATTCTTATCATTGATCGTATTGCCTACCATAAAGGACCCATTATGGCTGTTGCCATGTTGTGGAATACGCACGCCATGACCATCCTTATACGAACCGATAATGTCCTTTTGTAAACCTACACGCCAGTACCAATCGTTTTTGCTACCTTCATTGGTAATTGCGTATTGCTCAAGATCATTGCTACCGCCCATAATACGAAGCTTAGTTTGCACGCCTTGTTCAGGTTTTGCAGTGATTACGTTAACCACACCGCCGATAGCCCCGGAACCGTATAAGGTAGATCCTGCACCACGTTGTACTTCTACGCGGTCAATGCCAGACATGTCTTTCAAATCGTCATCGGCGGATTTACACCAGCCGCCCCCATGTTAATGCCATCAACCAAATATAGCACTTGGTCGGAACCATTGATGCGGAACGCATTAGAATTCGTGTAACCTACACCACCACCGTACGTATTGATATCTACGCCCGGTACGATACGCATCGCTTCATTCATGTTAGTGGCGTGACGTTCACGAATATCGTCGCCTGTGACTACGCCTACGCTAGCTGGTACTTGTGAAAGCTGTTGTTCGCTGCGCGTTGCAGTAACGACAATGGTATGCGAATCTGGCGCATTAGCAGCCAACACACTAGGTGCGCTAATCGTGCTACCAAATACAAGAGCTAATCCCACATATAGAGATAAACGTTGTTTCTTTGATACTTTCATAAAAACCTCCATACACATCAAACTATAACTACATACTATAAATATTTTGTGCCATAGATACCATTGCACGGGTCATAAATTGGGAATAACTCATAACCTGTGAAGAATCTACGAGGAACACACGACGATTGGAGATGGCCTTAACCCCTTGCAAAGCTGGATCAGAATAAAGCTGTTCCACCGATGCTGGCGTAGCGCCATCTGAAGTATAGGCCACGGAAGGAATAAAAATGATATCGGGGTTGGATTTTATTAAGTCTTCTCTCGTCCCATTATCAAAAGGGCCTAAACCTACTTGAGCGGCCGCATTGTTAACCTTTAAGTATTTACACATATCATCAAAGGTTGAACCCTTGCCGCCTGTTAAACCAAATTGGGAATAAAACGCCACTAATGGGCGCTCTCCACTATACTTATTTGCCAGTTCTTCTACAGTTTTCAAATCTGCATCCATACTGGCAATCATGGATTCATCAGAGGCATGTAATAGCCCTGCAATCTCATGAATGATAGCCTTTGCTTCCTCTACTGTAGTAGGGGTTTTATACACATACACTGGAATCTGCATATTGCGCATTTCTCCGATTGCATCGGGAGACATCCAATTTGGAACTAATACTAAATCAGGCTGTACAGAAAGCATGGACTCAGCAGATGCTTTCACATGTTTCTCTACCTTAGCCGACGCTTCAGGTACATTATTAGGTACCGTACCAACCGCAGCTACTCGACTTGGATCAACCAAGGACAACACAATATCTTCTGTACTCGCTGCAATAGGAACGATGCGCTTTGGCTCATTAGGCACTGTAACAACTGTGCCTGTCCCATCCGTAACCTGATGTGTAGCGCCCGTAGTCCCCGTTTGTGCAGGACCACAACCGACCACCAACAATACCATCATCAGTATGGCGCATATAATCGATATTCTTTGTTTCATATTAACGACCTTCTATAACACCTTCTATGGAAATATATAACGACTGCAAATCTTGTAACATTTCTTCCGATGCATCCCAGTAACCGCGCTGAGCGGCCTCTAGTAAAATTTCTGTAATACGCTGTAAAGCCCAAGGATTTACTTGGCGCATCCAGTCCTGCACGGTTTTATCTAAGGTATACTTATTCGCATACCCTTCGTAGACCCAGTCCGGTACGATATCACTCGTAGCATCCCATCCAAAGGTGTGGGAAACCACATTTGACATATCTGAAGCCCCTTTATATCCATGTTTCATCATGGCTTCGATAAATTTAGGGTTCTGCGTTTCCCCTTGTACAACACGGCGAATTTCATCGCCTAGGGACCGCATCACAACGCGGCTACGGTCTGAGCTATCCCCTACATAGGCGCGAGGTGCACTGCCCTTTGCAGTCCGTACCGCTGCAATAAGACCACCGTGATAACTATAATAATCATCGGCACTCATAATGTGCGTTTCCCGATTATCTTCGTTTTTAATGGTCACATCCATCGTAGTTAATCGACGCTGAAACAGCCTCATATCTTGAGGAATGTCCTTGTGTAGGTGAAAGCTGCTCCACTGGCTGTACACTTGAGCAATGTCTTGGAAAGACTCCCAATTCTTACCTTCAATTAAGGCGCCCACACCTGTACCATAAGCCTGTGGTGGGTCACCAAAGATGCGAAGTCTCGCCTTTTTAGTAGCCAATAGAGGGTCCTCGCCTTGCTCGACGAGCCAGTCCACATCATCATGAATATGCTTTTTCACGTAATTATCGTCTGGTGACTCATCTAGTTCTGCCACCATTTCAACTGCTTTGTCAAGCCAACCGATGGCGGTAGGCATCATATCCCGAATGAGGCCACTGATGCGGCCCATCACATCGATGCGCGGACGTTGTAACTCCTCTAATGGAATCACTTCTAAGCCTGACACGCGACCACCGGATTGCCATTTAGGGCGAACCCCTAACAAGTAGAGAAACTCACCTAAACACTGACCATGACTTCTAGAATTGCTCGTAGCCCAAAGGATAATGCCCACCGTCTCAGGATACCGTTTCTCGTTTAGAATATAATCGGCGATAACTTGGTCCGCTAGCTCTATGCCTAATTGGTAGGCTATCTTTGTAGGTAAAGCCCGTTCATCAAGGCCATAGAAGTTACGTCCCGTAGGCAATACATCGACTTGACCACTTGATGGAGCACCTCCTGGGCCGGGCTCTATATACTGCCCTTGTAAGGCTCTAGAAATGGAGATAAGTTCATTCTTCGTATCGCCTAACTTAGGGATGTACTCTTGGACGATAGCTTTTGCCAATGGTTCTAACCGTTCCGGTGCAGTATACTCTGGCGTATTAATTACATACCTTACAAAGCTGCGCAACTCATCCCAAATTCGGTCGATAATGACACTATAGCGTGTGCCATCTACATCAGTTTCGCCAGCATGTTGTTCTATATAAGACCAATCATACCCTAGTTCCTCTGCTATGACAGCAAGGCCTGATGCCATCTCACCTTGAGGGTTTCGGATAATAGCTGTAATAAATTCTTCTAAGTCTAGCCCCTCAGGTTCTTGCCCTAAGATGTGTAAGCCGTTGCGCATCTGCATATGCTTTAAATCGCTCAATTTTTCGTGGACCGCTGTAATAAGATCAGTCACATCCATCGTAGCGCCTTGTTCTTCATCAACGAGATGGCAGTCGATAGATTTCTCTCTAATTACGTTTTCTATATCCGATACACTCTCAGGATGTTCTTGCTCAAAATGACTATGCTCATCGAGCAAGGATTCCAGTTCTTCGAACTCATCGTAAAGGCCCGCCGTCGTCATCGACGGTGACAAGTGCCCCACCAAGCAAGCTGAGCTACGCCGTTTTGCCTGAATACCTTCACCTATAATGGTTGTCCAATAGGGATAAATATTAGGCAAACTAGAAATACCAATTTCGGGGTAACAACTAGCACTGAGGCCAGCCCCCTTACCAGGTAACCATTCTAAGGAGCCATGAGTACCGACATGGATGACCGCATCCGCTTCAAAGACAGTTCGTACCCAATGGTAAAAGGCTAGATATTGATGCGGAGGTGGCAAACAGGGGTCGTGATAAATGGCGGATACATTTTCCCCAAAGCCACGAGGCGGCTGTACTGTAATCCATAAATTGCCATTAGAAAATCCAGGGATAAACTTCATCATCGTAAACGAATACATCCCCGGGAGCCTCGCCCCAAGATGCAACCATAGCCTTCTGTGTATCTTCTGGCAGTGTAGCAAAGTATGCTCTGTAATCATCGCTACTCATACGACCTTCCGCAGAGGCTAACAGCTCATCGGTGAGCATAGAACGATCATTGGTCATATGCGAAGTCACCATATCCATCAACGCTACACTCGTTTCCGGTACACTATCGATTGAATATCCTTCCGCTTGCATTTGACACAACAATCGTAGCACTGACTCAGGCGTATCAAGACCTGCAGCGGACCCAATGTTAGAATTCTTCGGCGGATAGTTATGCAGTATAATAGCTACCTTACGCTCCTCTACAGGAATGTGACGCAATTTAGACCACTTAATAGCGCGCTGCACCACTGCACTGATGCGTTCTTTCACAGGCAGGTACATATAGTGGCCCTGCTCATCAAAGGTCTGACAAGCCACGACCCCACCGTGGATAACGCCATCTAGCTCAGGTTGTGAAATAGATAGGTTCACATCTAGTGGCGTCACGCCTTGCGGATCCGCCGCCCATGACTTCTCGTCCATGTATATGGTGTAGCCCTGTACGATAGGAACGTCCTGTAATTTTAATTCCTCCAATGTTTGAGCCCCTAAGGACTGGAATGAAAATTTACACGTGTTGATGAGTACATCAAAGGGGAATACATCCTTCCCAAAGAGATAGTTCATAGACAACTTCATATTCGGAATACCCACACGAGGATTCGAACCATACTGCCCATAAAAAATAATCGGGTTGTACTGATATTTATAAATCTCTTCAAATAAGGCTTGCTGATACTCAATATCCCCCATGATCCACTCGTCACGATAAAAATATACCGCTATGGATGGCCAATCACGATGCCCTTCCACATCCATGAACTCATCATAGGTTTCATAGATATTGCCTGATCGCCCCATGATGGCTTGCCACGGAATATGATCCGGTTCCTCCCATTCGGAGACAGGTTTTGTGCTGAAAGCACCATTGATAAGGCGCACATAGTTCATGACGCCACTAGTACGGCGGTAGCTTTCAAGACGAACACGCTGATCATCATCCAAGTTACGATAGAGAATATGTGTTTTCTTTGGCTCTACCACATCGATCCAGTATTTAGGATGATACGCATATAGCCATCGCTCTAAACGTTCTAAACGGCGAGTCTAAGCCAACCCCCATATTCGTTACGAGAACTACATCAGCAGCACGAAGGCGGCTTTCAAAATCCTCATTCCAAAGAGGAGGTTGTTTCATATTGCAAATGTCTACCTTCCCCTGTAAAAGCTCTGGATAGGTAGCGACAGCCTTTTCTATATATTGGATTTGTTTCCCTAAATTAGAAATATACATGAGACGACTCATGATTTACCTCCGAGATACCCGCAAAATACGATCTGCCGTAATAGTATCCATGGCATAATAGCTGCCATTCATCAATTGACATAATTCCTTAGCTAGCCCTAACTTGATAAAACCCGTTTCTGTATCAATAACGATACAGTCTATAGGTAAGGATTCCAAAATACGAGCCCATTGTTTTGCCTCTGCTACGGGGTCCTCTGAATCCCCCGACGTAGCACGGCCATCGGTGATACAAATCATTTGTATGCGCTCTGCCGAATGTTTGCGTAAGAGTCTATCGCACATGGTATAGGCTGTACGCAAGCCTTTAGCCAATGGCGTTTTACCGCCCGTAGGCAATGTTGCTAATAATCTCTCAGCTCGTTCTACACTACGCGTGAAGGGTAATAATACCTCAGCTGAATCCTTGCGAAATGCAATGAGCCCCACCGAGTCACGATGAATATAAGAATCTCGTAACAGGCTTAAAATAGCAGCCTTTGTGGCCTCCATACGATGCCGTGCCGCCATCGATCCACTGGCATCGACTACAAAAAGCTGATATCCACCGATCCGTTTTTCACGGGCTTTTCGGCGGTAATCCTGAGGTTTTACTAAAATTGATAAACCCTTATCGTATTGGCGTTTCCCCTGCTGTAACTGAGCAGATTGTTCTACTTGTTTTGCCTTAGCAGCAACCCGCAACCTTTGATAGGGCGCTGCCGCTCGTAATGTATCCACTAAGGCCAAGTCCTCTAGGGCATGTTCATCTTGATAGGCTAGAATCATACGCCCTCTGGTATCCTTTGTTTTAGTCATAAGACGACGCCCTGAACCCTTACGATACTGCCGGTCTACCGTCTTAGAGGACTCCAATTTCCACTGAAACATATTGTTTGCAATTTGAGCCACCGTATCGGGTAAGCATAAGGAAGATATTCCGTCAGCCTCATTACTATCTACATCTATAGGATGATTCGGCCCCTGCAATGTAGAATCAGAGTCACTAGAATCATTAGATTCTTCTTGATCAAACGCTCCCTCCTCTGTTTCGCCTATATGACTAGAATCTGCTGGCTCATTAGAATTCGGTTTCTCATCGAGAGAATCTCCCGCATTAGAATCCATAGGGCTATCAGAATCATCTGTATCCGTTGTATCCTTAGCCTGACTCTGCTCTTGATTACCGACATTATTTCCTGAGGAAGACTGCGATTCTGATATCTCATTTTGCTTCATACGATGTGGCAATACGTAGAGTGCAGCACGTTCTGCATGCGCTGGTTTACAGTACGAACTACCATCGAGAACAGCTAGCGACTTCATGACTTGTAACAATACATACTCCGCGTCATGGCCTACAGTATGGATTTGTAATACATAGGATATAGCTAGTGAAAGCATAGCATCAGGAACAGCAACAGCCTGAACACGTTTAACATCAAATGGCGCCGTCTTAGGCGTATCAATACATTCGATATCTTCACGATTTTGTTGCAAAACAGCTATGCGAGTTTCTAATGAAGGAGCCTCCATCGATACATGCACATCTACGAGTTCCCACTCCGCATCATCCAATGTTTGATTTTCATGGTTCATGGTCACGATAAGCAAGATATGACGACGTGTGGCCTCTATTAGTAGTGCATGACGCACCTCAGATGACAGCACATGACCATCATCGACGACCCAACAACGCGTACTAGCATCATCCAATAAACCTGAGGACATTATCATCTTGCCCTGTTCTAAAGATGCTTCAAAGTCGATGGATTCTTGCAATTCTGACGAATCTATATACACAGGTATTACTCGATACGGAATCTGCCACGCCTCTAAACATTGGCGTACGATAAAGCTTTTACCAACACCGGTACCACCAGAAATAACAATGGTATGAATCTGATCATTTACGAGACCTATTTGAGAGCCTCTTGCACGGATGTACCCATAGCTATCCCTCAAGTACTGCAGTTACCACCGCATCAATACGGTCTTCATCGTGGCCTTGCTCTTCAAAAGGCAATCGACGTACCCGATGTTTTAATGCTAAACGAGCTGCCATCTTAAGGTCATCATCTACAATGTGACTTCGACTAGAAAAGGCTGCATGAGCACGAGCGGTGTGCATCATCGTAATATCTGGACGATGACCATCAACGCCTACCCCAATGCTAATGCTAGCAATTTTTAACAACACATCATCTGTGGGAATGATGCTCGGTAACAACTGACGTGCTTGTAACAAACGTTCTCGCAAATCATGTTCGGACTCAGCATATGATGCAATAAAACCTTCTGGATTATCACCAAAGGCGAGGCGACGCTTGATAACCTCCATACGCTGTGCTGGATCATGTTCCCCATAGACCATGACGGATAAGCCAAAACGATCCAATAGCTGCGGTCTAAGGTCGCCTTCTTCTGGATTCATCGTGCCTACGAGGATAAACGAGACGGGTGGGAATGACTCACCCCTTCACGCTCTACCGTATTCACGCCCATAGCAGCTACATCAAGTAAAATATCTACAATGTGGTCATCTAAGAGATTGACCTCATCTACATAGAGAATATTTTGATGGGCAGCCTGTAGAATGCCTGGTTCAAAGGCTTTCACTCCGTCCTGTAAGGCCTTTTCTAAATTAATAGACCCTACCACGCGGTCCTCTGTCGCATTTATGGGTAATTCTACAACAGTCATTGCATTAGCCCCTAGTTCCATAGGAGGTAACAGATTCGCTAGTGCACGAACCGCCGTAGATTTAGCAGTGCCCTTTTCACCTTCAATTAACACACCACCAATGGATGGATTGATAGCATTAAGTAACAGGGCTAATTTCATTTCCTCTTGGCCAACAATAGCAGTAAATGGATATAACATAAGCCTAACCTCATTTAGGATAGAAACATCTTATTTCAACTCAGGGTAGAAAATTTTATTTCAACGCAGGATCGATAGATATGTCTGTACTACCGCCTGTTTGTTTAAAGTCATCAATATTCGTGGTCCCCTTAGGGAATACGAATATTCGTTGTTGTTTAAAGTACGGATCATCGTAGACCGCAGCAGATAAACGGAATGCGTTCCGTAAGTTTTCTGCCGTCAACACCTCTCTCGGCGTCCCTACATCTACAATATGCCCATCGCTTACTAAGACGAGCTTAGTACAATATTTAGCGGCTAATTCTAAATCATGGACGACGATTAAAATCGTTTTGCCTTCGTCACACAATCTGCGGCCTTCGTGAAAGATATCATCGGCGTACACTAAATCAAGGGCTGCTGTCGGTTCATCTAGTAATAGCACCTCTGTTTGTTGTGCCAGCGCCTTAGCTAGAAATACACGTTGCCGTTCACCACCACTAAGGTTTTGCACGGACCGATGTCGCAGGTGATACACGCCTACCTCTTTCATCGCCTTTTCTACGATGGCTTTATCCTCTGGGCCCTCTTGTTGCCACCATTTCAAATAGGGATAACGCGCTGTCATCACTATATCGATGGCTTCATAATCAAAAGAAACGTTGACGGACTGTTGCATATACGCCACATGATGAGCAATTTCCTTATCGCTTAAGGAAGCGATGCTTTTACCATCCCACAAAACCTGACCACCAGATATAGGATACAGGCCGCGCAAGGTCTTTAATAGCGTCGTTTTACCAGAACCATTAGGGCCGATAATACCAACGAATTCACCACTATCAATAGAAAAGGACGCATCCTTTAGAATAGCGTTTTCCCCTAATGTAACAGATAGGGATTGAACATCTAATTTCATTAGGCTCCTCCTTTACTACGCAAACGATGAAGCAAATATAAGAAATATGGTGCCCCTAAGAGAGCAGTCATGATGCCAACGCGAATTTCAATAGGTTGTGCTATAACGCGCCCCAATGTATCACAAAATACGAGGAATAATGCCCCTCCAACGGCTGCCATAGGCAACAGTATCCGGTGATCAGGTCCTACCAAGAGGCGTACAATATGAGGGACCACAAGTCCTACAAAGCCAATGGAACCACTGACGCATACAGCAGTAGCCGTAACCACAGATGATAAGAACAGGAACAACATGCGATATGCCATAACAGGTAAGCCCAAGGCACGCGCCTCGGTATCGCCCAAAACGAGTACATTAAGATGACGACCCAGCATCATCAAAATAACGCTACCTGTCACGATAGGCCCTACGGCTAGTGCCACATGATCCCAACGACGGAAATCAAGACCACCGACCATCCAGAATAGGAATTCACGCAATCGGTATTCGTTAATCATCGTCAAAATACCGGAAGTAAAAGCACCGAGCAACATGCTCACAGCTACACCAGCCAATAATAAGGTCGTCGTATCTAATTTATTATTGCGCAAGGTTAAAATAATGGTGATTCCCACAGATACAAAGGCCCCGATAAAGGCAAAGGCAGGCATATAAAACATACCAAGAGATGTTACGCCAAGAGCAATGGCAATCACTGCACCAAGAGATGCCCCTGCGGATACGCCCATAATGCCAGGGTCTGCCAAGGGGTTCGAAAACACACCTTGCATAACAGCACCCGCCAACGCGAGTGCACCGCCTACGAGAAGGCCAATGATCAGGCGTGGCATGCGGATAAACCACAATACCGCCTCTTGTTCAGTTGTAATCGGCTCCGTAAAATGTACCGGTATGCCCATACCATTTAAAATACTTTGCACGCCCCCACCGATAGGAATCATAATCGTCCCTACATGGAGAGCCAATAAGCTCACAATACACAGCAATACACCAATTATGGCAATTGCCACGATTCGTTGTTTCTGTTTAGTCATGAGAATTCCTTTCTAATTGAGGATACACAGTATGCATAATGGCTAGCATCGCCTCGCCAATATGTTGATTCATAGTATATAAGTACGCCGCCGGCAAGGCTTTCACACGGTTTTCCCGTATAGCCGGAAGATTCTGAAAGGCTGCGTTATCTAGATAGCGACTTGATAAGCCCTTATCCATGCCCTTATAAGCTGGAATAAATATATAATCTGGATTCATGGCTAGTACACGCTCATCCCCAAAGGGTGTCCGCGGCGGTAATCCGAGGAGATCCGGTGCGTTATAGATACTCATGTATTTACACATATCATCAAACAGGCTGCCCGTTCCCGTGTAACCATCCATAGATGATACAAAGAGGACGCTTTTACGTTCCGCTAGTGGAATCGATTCACCTAGGCGTTTCATCTCAGCTAATTCACGGCGAATCTTCTGTTCGTAAAACTGGCCCTTTTCATCTTCACCCACAATATGAGCTATGTCCGTCACATTCTTAATAACCGATTCCACCGTAGTACCGGTTGGCACTACAACAATAGGTATGCCCATATGGCGTAAGCCTGCAATAACGTCTGCACTCGTATAATCAGGTGCTATGACAAGATCGGGGTCTAAAGCGATGATTTTTTCTAACGGATACGAACCCATAACAGGTTTGACCAACTTAGCACGCTTCGCCTCTAAAGAATACTCTTCATAGGTAGACAATTTATTAATACCCACCAAGCGGTCTGGTTCTACAAGGCCTAATAAAATCGTATCCGATGCAGAGGACAAGGCTAAAATACGTTTTGGATGGTCAGGCACCGCCACGCGAACCCCATCATAGCTTTCAACATAACGCGCATGAGGTATTACCTGAGATTCCTCTTGCGGACCACACCCTGTTATACCTATAAAAAGGAGTACCATCAAACATATAAGATACGCAATGCTCTTGTTCATGATGATACTCCTTGTATAGTTCTAATACAAAATTATAGTAATCTAAAATTTTTGAGTGTAGCTGAGTTGGTAATTAAATGGCTCATCCCAGTATTCCCAATCACCGTTGGAAATAACATTGTGACGATTCAATAAATTACGTGCATCGATCGTACAGAAGAATTTTCATTGAACTGATATCCTACATATGCATTCCACGCTACAAGATTTGGATTGATGCCGCCATCGCGGTTCTTCATCCGTTTTGTTACAAAATTGATACTAGATCCAGCTGTCCAAGTGGAACTATTGTAATGAATGCCCCCTGTAAATTGTAATTTTGGATTAGCTTGCTTCCAGTAATTTTTATCGATTTCCATTTGCTTTGGATTCGAATAGGATGCACCGATGGACATCTTTAATCGGTCTGTTAACTTGCGACCATATTCGGCTTCGATACCCACATTTCTATAGCGACCACCATTGACACGGATCGTATTACGGCCATTGCTATCCGGTTTCCAAGAGAAGAAATTCTTGAAATTCATATAGAACGCAGCTACTTTCCAACTATCTTTATCAGTAATGTGCTTGTAACCCAATTCATAGTTCCAACCTTCTTCAGGTTTTAGATTGCGGCCGCTAACCGATTGATATTGTCGGTTTACCGTTTTAAATGTGTCACTTAGATTAGGCATTGTGAAAGCTTTGCCTACATTCATATATACAGAGGATTCTTTATTAATACGGTGATTCAATTGAAACTGTGGTGTCAACACATGTTGATTCTTTACAGGATCCTTAATATCCGTATAACGCAACCCCACAACGGTAGTCCATGTAGGATTGATTTGATAGGAGTAGCTACCATAAAGAGCTAAACTATGGCGATGAGGGCTTGCATATACAGGACCGGATGTAGTGCGGTACGTTTCACGTTTACCAAGTACACCGCCGATTAAATAATCCTTACCCCCTCTAAAATCCCATTCGTGTTGTACATCAAAACCATATTGACGAGCAATATAGTTGCTATCATTAGGCGTATAGGATGGAAGGCTATGTTTACGATTTTTTCCCTTCAAATCACGATCATTATAGAAGAGTGTGCCCGTCGTATTCCCATCCTTATAAATCAAGGACGCATTGTTCTTAGAATCATCATATGCATATGTTGTAGAGTGACGATCGCGGTTCGCCGGATTGCTTTCAGTACTCAACTGAGCATAGGCAGACTTACCTTCAAAGCGACTAAAGTTCAATGTTACCTTGTCGCTCAATTTGCCGCTCATGAATATACCTAAGGAATTCCCCTTATCCCGTGCTGTATAGTATTCATAGCCACGAGGGCGAATCACTGTATCTGTACGAACTGGTGTAGACGGATCTTGTTTACCAAAGAATCCCCGTTCAATACCGATCAAGAAACGTGGTGTCCCATAGTTGATTTTATAGGTTTGGCTACCCATATTGCCTACTCCAATAGTAGCAGAGCCACCTTCTTTAGTAGGTGTTTTAGTGATGACATTAACAACGCCACTCATCGCATCAGAACCATATAAAGCAGAAGCAGCGCCTTTCAACACTTCGATACGGGCAATAGAACCTGTTGGAATAGAGCTAAGACCACCTTTACCATTAAGGTTCATCGGTACGCCATTGACGAGAATGAGAGAACCCCGTTCAAGACCACGAATATTGACACGGCTATCCATAGCACCATATTCAAGACCAGATGCGCCATAGGAGAAGGATGTAATGCCAGGCACCATGTTCACCGCATCAAAGGCATTTTTGGCACCGCTATTCATGATATCTTTGTCGGTAATAACATCCATTGCTGCCGGCGTATCTAGGTTCAACAACGCCATCCGATTAGCTGTTACATTAATAACATGGCTTTCAGGTGTGCCATTTACTTCAGTAGATGCTGCCGTAGTAGGAGTATCTGATGTAGCCGTTACATCCGCTGCATATGCATTCACAGATAGCCCCATCAAAGCCAAGCCTATAAGTATAGAAGTCCGTCGTTTCTTAAGAGTGTTCATAACAAATCCCTCGTAATACACACTAATTATTCATAAAAACTACATAATTGTATTATTACACATTTAAAAAGACTGCACAAAACCCATACTCCCTACCAGTACTGGGTTTTATATAAATTTCTACAAATAAATATTAGAATTTTTGTGTATAACTCAATTCATAGGTGAATGGATCGCCCCAGTATTCATAATCACCATTTGTAATAACATTATGACGGTCTAACAAGTTGCGAGCGTCGAGACGAAGGGTAGCGTCCTTGTTGAAATGGTAACCTACGTATGCATTCCAAAGGGCGATATTAGGGTTTAAACCACCATCGCGGTTGCGCAAGCGTTTTGTAACAAAACTAAAGGATGTACCGGCTTCCCACGTTGAGCTTTCATAGCGAATGCCTGTAGTGAATTGCAATTTAGGAGCCGCTTGTTTCCAATAACTTTCATTCATTTCCTTTTGTCTAGGATTCGAATAGGAACCACTTACATTCCATTTGAGGCGGTCAGATAAGCGTCTGCCGTATTCAGCCTCGATGCCTACATTGCGGAATTTACCGCCATTTACGCGCACCAAAGGGCGACCATTCGCATCCGGTTGCCATTGGAAGAAGTTTTTGAAGTCCATATAGAACACGTCAATCTTCCAGTCATCCTTTTTGTTGATGCGCTTGTACCCGATTTCGTAGTTCCAGCCTTCTTCTGGTTTAAGGTTTTTACTGCTTACCGCTGTATACTGACGGCTAACGCTGCGGAATGTGTCACTCAAGCTAGGCATTGTGAAAGCTTTCCCTACGTTCACATACATGGAGGATTGTTTATTGATGGAGTGCAATAATTGGAATTGAGGCGTCAATACATGTTGATCCTTGACTGGGTCATCGATTACGGTGTAACGCAAGCCCAAATGGATGTCCATTTAGGGTTGATTTCATAAGAATAGCTACCATATACGGCATAGCTATTGCGTTTAGGATGAATATACACAGGCACCGCTGTTGCATGGTATGTTTCTTGCTTGCCTGTAACACCTGCGATTAAATAATCCTTCCCATCTCTAAAATCCCATTCATGTTGTACATCGAACCCATATTGACGTGCTTGATAGCTCGTTTCGGTCGCCTTAGATTGGGACGTATTGTGTACACGACTCGTACCGCGCATCGTACGGTCATTGTAGAACAATGTACCTGTAGTCCCTTTGTCCTTATAAATCAAGGATGCATTATTACGGTCATCCTTGTAATGATAGGTCGTAGAATGTCTTGCTTGGTTAACCGGATTCGTTTCTGTACTGATTAAGCCAAAGGAAGATCTGCTTTCAGCGCGGTTGAAATTCAAGGTTACCTTATCTGAAAGCTTACCGCTCATAAATAGCCCCAACGAATTGCCCTTATTGCGAGTACTATAGTAATCGTAGTGTTTAGTGCCTGCATAGTCGTAGCGAATCGGTGTGGATGGATCCTGTGTGCCCCAATATTTTCTATCAATACCAACGATGAATTTATCTGTACCGTAAGACACATCAAAGCGTTTAGCACCCTTATTGCCTACGGCAACCGTAGCAAAGCCGCCCTCTGTAGATGGAGTCTTAGTAATAACATTAATAACGCCGCCCAATGCCTCTGCACCATACAAGGTAGAAGCTGCGCCTTTCACCACTTCGATACGTTTGATGGCACTCGTAGGAATAGAACCAAGACCACCTTTACCGTTGAGGTTCATAGGCACGCCGTTGACGAGAACAAGGGCGCCCCGATCAAGGCCACGAATATTTGTACGGCTATCCATGCCACCAAATTGGCACCGCCAGCACCATAAGAATTAATTGTCACACCTGGTACAGTGGCCACCGCATCAAAGGCAGTGGTAGCACCACTATTTTTTAAATCCTCTGGTGTAATCACATTCATCGCTACAGGTGTGTCTAAATCTAGAAGAGCTATGCGATTAGCGGTAACATTAATCGTAATATCTTCTTCATTGTTATTGGTTGTTACATTCTCTGCATAACCATTGACGGCTATACTAAGCAAAGCCATCAAAGTGGCCGCATACACACGTTTATTAACTTTTTTCATCATACTATACCTCTATCTAAACACTAACTATATAACTGTAAACTGTTTTAATTGTTGCATACATATAAGGGGTACGCAATAACCCATACCCCCTATACGTATGTTATTCCATGTTATAGATAATATTTAGTCGTCCATCCGGTAATGTCTGTACCATGGCGGATACCCCATAAATATGGCGTATAGTTTCTGCCGTCAATACCTCTTGAGGTGTACCACTACATACAATATGCCCTTCTTTTAATGCAATAATGCGGTCACAATAAATAGCAGCCAAATTTAAATCGTGAATAGCAGACACAACCGTTGCATCTAATCGTTTAACAATGGTCATTAACTCAAGCTGATACTTAATATCTAAGTGATTCGTAGGTTCATCTAGCACTAGACATTCAGTACGTTGTGCTAAAGCACGAGCCAATATAACACGTTGCTGTTCACCGCCAGATAAAGTATTAAAATTACGGCTTTCAAAATCACTAAGCCCTACTTGTTCCAACGCATGCCTTGCGATTTCATAGTCATCAATTTTATCCCTATCAAGCAAGCCTTTGTACGGAGAACGTCCCATAAGGACCATTTCAAGAACGGAGAAATCAAAATTGACGGTACTATGTTGTGCCACAACGGCCATCTTTAAAGCTGTATCACGATGGCTTAACGAACTTAGTTCTGAGCCATCAAAATAAATCTTGCCCCCACTAGGCTGTAACACACGGTATAAACATTTCAAAAATGTACTTTTACCACTGCCATTCGGTCCGATGATACCAACGAATTCCTTATCTTGTATAGCAAGTGAAATATCATGCAAAATCGTTTTTGAGCCAAATGAGACTTGGATAGCATCTGTTTGAATATTCATTATTCCCCTCCAAATCCGTAATTCTTACGCACTAACATATACACAAATGTTGGTGCACCGATGAGAGAAATAAGAATGCCGATTGGTAACTCTGCATGAGGAATGATGCAGCGACAAAGACCATCAGCAATAACGAGGAAAATACTACCACATAGTGCACTAAATGGAATTAACGTCCAGTGATTAGTACCGATTGTCATGCGCACAAGATGAGGAATCAAAAGACCTACAAAGCCTATCATGCCCGCTGCATACACCACAAAACCGATGATAAGAGAGCTAATAATCAAATAGACTTGGCGATAGGTATGTAAATCACGACCTAATGTTATGGCTACTTCATCACCGAGAAGCATCATGTTGAGGATTCGGCTTTGAGACCAGAAGAATAAAATGCTCAACACTACCACTACGGTAATGATGGGCAACATATCCCATTTAGCACCGGCAAAGCTACCCATCAACCAATAAGTAATCGTTTGGATGCCTTCCTTATCGTTTGCAAGATATACCACAAAACTAGAGAAGGAACTACATACAGCACTTAATGCAAGCCCGCCTAGAATCAACTTAACGGAGTTTGGCCGTCCTCCTAAATTAGAGATAAACAATACGCCAAAGGAAATCGCCATGGCCCCAATAAATGCCATGACACCGACAAAGTTTTCCCCAAACATAACACCAACACCGAATAAAATAGCTACCGTTGCACCGAGGGATGCACCAGAGGGAAATCCCCAAGATATAAGGATCTGCTAATGGGTTTTTTACGATGGCTTGCATGATAACACCCGATACAGCAAGGCCCGCACCGATAATGGCGGCCATCAATAAACGCGGCATTCTAAGTAACCATATAATAGTCTGTTCTGGACTATTCATAGGATCATCAATAGCTAATGGACTAGACCATTGATCTATAACAATATTAAAAATTTGAGAAAATGAAAAATGTACTGTACCAACAGAAAGTCCCCATAGAATGGCTAATGCTAGCACTCCTATGAGGACAAATCCGCCAGCAGTATATCCTATACGTTTAACATACTGCTCCTTTATTAATGAATTAAATCAGGTACCCCTTCTGGATATAGGTTTGGATACAATCCATGGGATACGATATCGATACCATCAGATAAACGAATACCCGGACTATATACGGCAAGTAGAGGCAGGAAATGAACTCGTTTATTGCGCAATGCATTAACGCCTTGTAATGCTGGTTGCTCTAATACATAGTTCATCAACGTATCTGCTTGACTATATTCACCATCGGATACAATTAAGAATATAACATCTGGATTCTGCTCTACCACATCCTCCATGCTAATAGATGGTGTATCCGTATCGATAACATCCGCATGCAAAGTATCACCAATATTACCAGCTAATGTTTTATGGCCATATAAACGGAAATGTTTGCCTTCCAATTCAACAAACAAAGCCTTTGGCGGTTTTTCATGCGCCGTTTGTGCTACCGTATAGTTTACCGATTGTTGCATATCACTAATGAGTCGTTCTGCCTCTACATCTCGGTGAAAGATACGCCCTAAATCGCGTATATACTGGTACTCCATATCCATAGTTAGTGCAGACTGTGCCCCTAATGAAGACTCGGCAATATATACATTGGCGTGTCGAGCCTGCCAAAAAGCAGGAGGTCTAATCCCCTTATTTGTAAAGGTTGATCGCCATCCTACTAGCAAATCAGGTTTCATCATTAATACAGATTCTAAGTTGGCATACTGCATATCCTTGTACGGAATTTTATCATAAGCCTCGCGGTATTCTGGACGCACATACTTGCGATTTGGAATCCCCATGCCGGCTACGATTCGATCACCTTCGCCAAGAGCAATAATGGTTTCAATCGAATTCTGCCACATAGCCACAACACGATCTGGTACCTCCGTATACGTGCTTTCAAAAGGTTGACCATGCTGAACATAGGACTCAATCGTCACGGGTGGCTGCAACTCGATATGAGGAGGCGTAGACTGCCCCCGCTCAACAGTTACCTGCTGAGGGCCACAGCCTACGCACAATAATAGACATAGTATTAATACGCTAAATCTAATCATTAGAATTTATATTTCGCCCAATCATAAAGGAACGCGCTGGCATAGCCGCACTACCACGACCATTATAAGCACTATAACTAGTTTCATAAGCGCGGTTAAGTACGTTATTAACAACGATATACGCTGTTAAATCCTTCGTTACATTATAGTTTAGATTCCAGTCAACGATGAGGAATTGTCTATGCGTGAACGCATAATCACTGTTTCCTGTGTACCAGTTAAATAACAAACCAGAGTAGAGTTTTTTATTATCATAGGATACATTCAAGGAGTAATGATTTTGCGGACGTAAGCTATTGATAGCCACGTTGATATCATCGCTATTGTTATAGCCCCAGTTTGGATCGAGAACCCAACCACCTTTAGATAACCATTTGTCCTTCATATGAGAATAGGATGCACTCATTGTAATGTATTTATTTAACTTATGGTCTACTGTAATGTTGAAAGATTTTTTATTTTCTTTTGCATTAACAGCGGTACTTTCAAAATTATTAGTCGCATTATCCCAGATTGGCAATGTAGCAATGGCATTGCTCATACGCGTGTAATCATAGTGAAGTGCTACTGTAGTGTTGTTATGGGCACCAAAGGTATGTTGCACGCCGAATGTGAAAGCATCACCTTTTTCATCTTTTAGCGGAGTATTGAATACACCATCCACAGATGTGTAATCACCTTGTTTTAATGGTCTCATGATGCGAGTCCAACCAGCATACATACTTGTATTTTTGTTGAATTTAACTTGACCATGCAAGCTAGGTGTTAACACACTAGCACTACCCTTACCTTGCGCATCATCACTACCAGAGCCTTGATAGCTACCATAATGTACATACCGTAAAGCTGGTGTTAACTCTACATTATTGCCAATGTAAATCTTATCTTGTACATAAGCATATAAGGTATTACGACGCACATCAGAAGTTTTTAGAACGCCATTGCGTAGAGATTTTGTATTCAATTGGGAACGGCTAACATCAACATTAGCAATGATGTCATGTTTATCTAATTGGCGTGTCCATTGTACCTCTACACCATTCTTAGTTTCTTTATACCAGCTTGTTGGGCTACCAGCCATACCACCTGTATCAGCAATCCATTGACGGAGTGCATCTTTATTATCTGGGAATGGAGCTAAATTAGCATCTACCCAAGCATTAAATTGCTCAACCGTTGTCCCCGTTGGGAATGCAGCTTCATAAGCTGCACGTGCAGCAGCTGCTGTACCTCGCGTCCAAGCGTATTTATCGCGGCCTTCATAACGATGATCTAAGCGATACAATCTTACAAAGCTTTCCAATTGACCTTGGCGATCAAAGGTATATTTCAAATCTGTATCTAAGTTTTTAAACTTACTATAGGAACCATAGTTACCATCTAAGGCAAATAAGTTATGGTAGCCAGGATTTCTAGAGTCCCCATATAACTTAGGTGCACCTGCTATTAATTGATTGTTTGCATCAACTTGACCTATAGCAGCATTAAAGATAATGCGACGCCAATCTTCTTGGTTCCAATATTTACGGCTTGGTGTAGAAATAGGATATCCATCATAACCTTTTTTATAGTTTACGGAGAACTGCAAATTTTGCTTCTTATTAAAATCATGGTCAATTCGAGCATTAAAGCCTTCTTCTTTCCACTTAGAACCAGTAAGCGTAGCTACTTCACCAGTATCACCGTCTTTATATTTTGTGTCTTGAGACATATTGCGCGTAGCTGTCACAAAATAACCAGTAGAAGCATTTTTACCAGCTTTCCCTTGAACTGTTAAGTTGTAGCTGTGTTTATTCCAGCTGCCTGTTGCTAAATCAACAGAGCCATTGAAATCGCCTTTACCACGGCGTGTAATGATGTTGATTACGCCGCCCGTAGCATCAGAACCATATTGGGATGCACCAGGACCTTTGATAACCTCAATTTTATCAATGGCATCCATATTCGTTACTTCATCAATATTAACGCCTGTAGACTTAGACCCTCTTTCAGAGCTATCACCCAAACGGCCAGATGTAATATTATCGACACGACGACCATCGACAAGTACTACTACTCGAGAATCACCATTGATGGATACACCATTGTTATAGAATTGGTATCCATACTCGCCACCACGGTAACCAGGATTTTGGAATGTAACGCCTGGTACGCGTTTAATCGCTTCTGTTACATCACGATAATGACGCTTTTCAATTTCCTCACGGGTAATAACCTTTACGTCACCGCCTGTACGATAATAGGATTGTTCAGTAATCGTATTACCATACTCATCCTTTGCAGAATCTGCAGTAACATTAATATTATGCACCTCATAACCTTTAAAATTTTCATCGTACGCATACGCTTGATATGTGCCTAGCGCTAATGTGACAGCAATTGCTGTGGATAAAAGATGACGTTTTTTCATAAGCCTCCAAATACACACAAATAAATACATATATTAATAAACAGTAGCCTACACTAATAGCTACAATTTATTGACCCATTATACATTCACACATTTTGAGAACTAACACATGTTAGCCATATATTACTTAATTCAGATTGTAGCTAACATTCACCTCAATCGTTACAGAATGTCCAGTGGTGTTCTCAATACCACCAGAACTAGAAACAAGGCTATATGCCGCATCATCTAGAATACTTGAACCACTACTACCCGTCTTTGAAGCAGATACAAAATTACCATCACTATCAAAGGTAACATCAAAGGAAACAGTCCCTGTAATACCACGTCGTACCGCTTGTTGTGGCATAACTTTATTACTTTCTACACGTGCAATATAACCCGCACTGCTATAGGATCCCGATCCTTCCGTATCACTAGTCCCAGGGTTTCCGTCTTTCGTACCCTCGCCTTCTTCACCAGTACCACCATTGCCGATAGGGCCACCACCTGGACCTGGTGTATTGCCATCACCGGGAACACCTACAGGATTATCTGTATTCCCATGTAGATTAACACTAGCCGCTTCATTACCACCTAAATATGGATTAAGGTCCTTCAAACCAGGTGTCGGTTTCCCTGATAAATCCGGCAACACACTACCTGACTTACCACCAGCAGCATTTTCTTTATCATCGGATACGATTTTTTCTTGCTGTTTCTTCTCCTGCTCTGGAGGTTCTGGCTGCACCATATCGAGATTGATGACCAAATCTTTCTTTGGCGTTTCTGGCGGTTTTAAATGGCCGAACCAATCGCCTACAACACCCCAGTATGCCAGATTGACCACCAATGCAGCTAGGAAAGGAATGCCATATCGTTTACTCACCATAGGATCACTTCCGTTCTGTCGCTACACTGACAAATCGAGCACCACTCATCTTAAGATTATCCAAAATGCTAATAACATCCTTATACGCAATATCTTCAGACGCACGAACGATAAAGGCTTGTTGTGGTTCCTTCGCAACGATGCCTTGAATTTCATTGCCTAAATCATCAGGCTTAATTTCACGTTCGTTCAAATACATCTTATGAGTGGCGGTTAAGGAAATCGTAATCGGCTCAATCGTTTTCGCCGTCGATGCAGACGCCTTTGGCAAATTGAGAGGAATTTGTTCCTCTGTATTCATATACAACGTACTCATCATGAAAAATACGAGCAAGAAAAATACGATATCGATCATAGGTATAATCATGATGGTAGGTTCTTTTTGTATCCCTACTGAACTACGTTTCATCGTTGACTCCTAATATATAAATCCAAGATAGAACCTAAGCGTTGTTCCAATTTGCAATATCATAATTTACCTTACTTGTGCACCAGCTATGGATGGCTAATGCTACGATGGCTACTGAAAGCCCTGTTGCCGTTGCAATCAACGCTTCGGATACACCACCCGTAATAACGGTAGGGGCGCCGATATCGCCACCAACAGCTGCGAAGGAGCGAATCATACCAACTACAGTCCCCAATAGACCAAGCAATGGAGCCATGGTAACCATCATGCTAAGCCAGTTAAGGCCTCGTTTTAAACGTTCGTCCATGTAGCCTACTACATCGTGAAGGCGGTTTTCCAAGCCTTCAAAGTTATATACGGAATCTACAATTGGTGTTACAAATTGACTAAGTGCATCATCATTATTCTTGATAGCTTGTTCTAATGCAGACCAATCATTTGCATTACGGCCTGATTCAATGCTAGCCGACAATTGTTGAATTTCAGTGTCAATGCGGCGGTACATACGAATCCGCTCAAATAAAATCGTACATGCGGCCAACATAAATAAAACTAGCGGATACATGACTACGCCACCCGCATTAAAAAGATGAATTGCATACTCCATAATAACCTCCTCAAACTTATAATTATAAATTTGTACTCTACTACGTATGAAACACATATGAAATCTGTATTAATCGCTATATTACGATTAACACTAAGTTATTTTATTATTTCATAAACAACTACGTAGCACAACAAACCTATACCCTGTATAGGTATACTGATTTACTGAATTCAATCTCATAAATAGTAATCTTTCTATTCAATACATACATTTGTCTACCATATAAAAAAACAACAAAAATTTCTCAGGCTAAAAAAATTATTCATCACCGCTCCACATATAAAAAAAGGCAGTCTATAGAAATGTTTTCTATAGACTGCCTATACAGATATTATCTAAATTCTTAGCATACTAAGAGGCTGAACATTACACCTCTATCAAGTACATATTTATTAATTCTATACAATTTTATGAATGTTATTCATACCTGCATAACCATTCGTTTAAACTATCCTATGACACCGTTATATCATCATAATAAAACTTATGTATGTGTATCCTCTTGCTACGAAATAATATTAGTCACTTGATACGGTAGTACAATCCATTTTATCTTCATAAGCGAACTCTCTTATTTCTTACTAAATTTTTTCTTATTAGGTTTTGCCGCTTGTTTCCCCTTCGCAGGACCAGCAGCTTTCACAAAAGAGTTATTCAAATTCGTCGCCACCATAAGGGCCACGTCAGCATTAGGAGTCGTCACAATGTTTTGACCGGCCACAGTAACGGTAGGACCATTATAGGACGCACTACCTTGTTGAATTTGACCATTATGATACAAGCGAGCCAATTTACCAGCCATGAAATAAGCCCGTTCTTCGCCCGTATAACGACCGCTATTGGCGGGGCTATAGATATTCACGCCATTCACAAATACCGCACCATTATCCACTGTTACGTGATTACCAGAATAGGTATACATGCGGTCGATGTTGTCCTTCACACGGCTGCTCGTCTTAGGATGATTATTAGGGCTAAACACTTGGTTCAAACCTTCGCGGTACAAATCGCCGTATTTATTGCGAAGCACAGCCATAGACGCAGCGGCACCGCCTACATTGTATGGGGATTCGCTCAAGATCTTAAAGCCCAATTCGTCAGCCGCCTTTTCTTGGCCCATCGTAAACACTTGGTTTTCCATATAATTACCAGCAATGTTGGACAAAATGGCCGCATTACCGCCGCCACCAGCTGCAAGGCTCACTGCCGTAGATAAACCGACTTGTTTCTTAAGACCATTGACGATATCCTTGTGCTCGCCATGAGAAATTTCATGAGCCAGAACATACGCAAGCTCATCGTCATCTAATAAATCCAAAGCGCCCTTGTTAACAGACATCACTCGACCTACTGTAGCGAACGCATTGAAATCATCGCTAGGATTTGCGTATACCACATACGAACGCTTAACGCTAGGCGAAGCCTCTAAGGTCTTCATAATACGTTGCACACGAGCCTGCGCCGCACTATCCTCTAAATAGCCCGTTTGCTTCTTTGCACGAGCCAAACTTTCCTCTTGGCCTTCCTTAGAATTATCCATTTTATTAAAGCCGTGGCTACATATGCATATGCTACTGCACCACCAAGTAACGTTTCCGCCGCACCTACAGAAGCAGCCTCTACCGTTGTTGGTACCACCGCCACTGTTGTTAATGAAAGCCCCATAGCTACGGCTAATACCAAAGATTTAAACTTCTTGTTCATATTCTATCCTCTCATTGTCTCTCAAAATAAAGGCAGTCTTACTTAGATTCACCAACAAGCTCAATAGCTACCTTACCATCTTTAGATACGGCACCACCATGAGTGTACCCAACAACATCAAATCCAGCTGCGGCACATTGATGAGCTATACTTTCATAGTCAGCATTCTTACCACGCGTACAGGTCGAAAGATGAATCGTAGTGACACCATTTTTCTTGAAAGAAGCCAGTTTCTTCTCCAAATCGCCACCGCTATGAGTAAAACCAACTAACTCAGTATCCTCATCCGCATAACGCTCAAAAGAATCCACTTTATTCATATATGCCTTAAGACAACCACCACAAGAACAACGTTGCATCGTGTCCTCGTTCACGAGAACCGCAATCTTCTTACACATAAAACCTCCTTAGGTAACATACATAATATTATGCATATTATATCACACCAAATTGATAAAAATTATGAATACAAAGAATATAGAATATATATCGCTAGAGTTTGTGCCCTTATACTTATTAAATTATTAAGCTACAAAATGTAAATCAAAAGAGTTATAGTTGAACTAATATATGCTATCGGTTTGAACCAATATATGCTATCATAAAGAGAGAAGGGTGATTAATGGAAAAGCCGAAGTTTGAGTTTTACACTAGGCCTAATGGTCATAATGAGTTCATTGAGTTTTATAACAATCTTCCACTAAAAAATCAGCAGAAACTTTTAGCTACAATTAATAGAATAGAAAAAGATGGTATACTAATAGCTCAAAGACTTGAATTAGTAAAGAAATTGGACTATGAGATATACGAAATACGCTCAAAGCATTCTAACAATATCCAAAGAGCCCTATATTTTCATGTGAGTCATAATAAATATATCGTGACACATGGTTTTACAAAGAAAACTCAGAAAACACCAAGTCAAGAAATACAGAGAGCCAAAGTGATTAAAAAGGAATACGAGGAGGAAGAATATGCCAACAATAAAATTTGATGAATTTTTAGCAGAACAAAGGAAAAATCCTTCTTTTGAAAATGGCTTTTTAAAAGAAGATGCTAAATTAGAAAATGCAATTGCACTATTAAGAGCACGTGAGAATGCAGGGCTAAGCCAACGAGAACTAGCAGAACGTTCGGGTGTTCCACAATCTACTATTGCTAGAATAGAACGTGGTTATAATACAAGTATCGATACGCTCAGCAAAATCGCTTTTGCATTAAATAAGAGAGTAAAAATAAGTTTTATATAATAATAACTCCCCCCTGTATGTATAATATAGGGGGAATTTCTATTTTAAGGGGACCTGACCGGACTCTACATGTAAGCATATATAACAAAAAAGGCTAACCATTCGGTTAGCCTCTTGCTTAATCAGCGACTTCCTATCCTCCCAGGCCGTCTCCAGCCAAGTACTTTCGGCGTTTACGAGCTTAACTACTGTGTTCGAGATGGGAACAGGTGGACCCTCGTAGCTATCGCCACTGAATTTGTCAGAGTTTGTACTCTGAAAACCACATAGAAGGTATATATATTTATTGCACATTTCCGCTTATTGTTATTAAGTAAAGCCCTCGATCTATTAGTACCAGTCAGCTCCAAACCTCACGGCTCTTCCACACCTGGCCTATCAACCATGTCGTCTACATGGGATCTTACTAGCTTATGCTATGAGAAACCTCATCTCAAGGCTGGTTTCACGCTTAGATGCTTTCAGCGTTTATCCGTCCCGAACGTAGCTACCCAACTGTACCCTTGGCAGGATAATTGGTACACCAGCGGTTCGTCCACTCCGGTCCTCTCGTACTAGGAGCAGCCCCCTTCAAGTTTCTTGCGCCCGCGATGGATAGGGACCGAACTGTCTCACGACGTTCTGAACCCAGCTCACGTACCACTTTAATCGGCGAACAGCCGAACCCTTGGGACCTACTTCAGCCCCAGGATGTGATGAGCCGACATCGAGGTGCCAAACCTCCCCGTCGATATGGACTCTTGGGAGAGATTAGCCTGTTATCCCCAGGGTAGCTTTTATCCGTTGAGCGATGGCCCTTCCACTCGGCACCACCGGATCACTAAGCCCGACTTTCGTCCCTGCTCGACCTGTCCGTCTCGCAGTCAAGCTCCCTTCTGCCTTTACACTCTTCGAGCGATTTCCGTCCGCTCTGAGGGGAACCTTTGGGCGCCTCCGTTACTCTTTAGGAGGCGACCGCCCCAGTCAAACTGCCCGCCTAAGACTGTCCAGCCGGTTGTTAGTCGGCCTGTTAGAAATCAATTAATCAAAGGGTGGTATCCCAACAACGACTCCTCTAAGACTGGCGCCCTAGATTCTAAGTCTCCCACCTATCCTGTACATTCATTAACTAAGTTCAATCTTAGGTTGCAGTAAAGCTCCATGGGGTCTTTCTGTCCAGTCGCGGGTAACCTGCATCTTCACAGGTACTTCAATTTCACCGGGTCCCTCGTTGAGACAGTGCGCAAGTCGTTACACCTTTCGTGCGGGTCGGAACTTACCCGACAAGGAATTTCGCTACCTTAGGACCGTTATAGTTACGGCCGCCGTTTACTGGGGCTTCAATTCAGAGCTTCGACCAAAGTCTAACCCCTCCTCTTAACCTTCCAGCACCGGGCAGGTGTCAGCACCTATACATCAGCTTTCGCTTTAGCAGGCACCTGTGTTTGTGGTAAACAGTCGCTTGCGCCTCTCTTGTGCCACTCATTCATGCTCCACGCGTTACTGCCCTTCACACTACATGAGTCCTCCTTTTCCCGAAGTTACGGAGGCATTTTGCCGAGTTCCTTAACGAGGGTTTTCCCGCGCACCTTAGGATTCTCTCCCCGCCTACCTGTGTCGGTTTTGGTACGGGCGATGTGTCTCTACCTAGAAGCTTTTCTCGACAGTGTAGGATCAATCACTTCGCTGTAAACAGCTCGTCATCACATCTCAGCTTTTAGAGCTACGGATTTGCCTATAGCTCAACCTACTTGCTTAAACACGCACTTCCAATCGCGTGCTGACCTACCTTACTGTGTCACTCCTTCGATCAAACGATTCACACCGGTACAGGAATTTCAACCTGTTGTCCATCGCCTACGCTTTTCCGCCTCGGCTTAGGTCCCGACTTACCCTGAGACGACGATCGTTGCTCAGGAACCCTTAGGCTTTCGGTGGAATGGATTCTCACCATTCTTTTCGCTACTCATACCGACATTCTCACTTCTCACCAGTCCACAACTCCTTACGGTACTGCTTCAATCCGATGAGAACGCTCCCCTACCCATATACATTACTGCATATGACACGACTTCGGTTTCATACTTTAGCCCCGGACATTTTCGGCGCAGAGTCTCTCGACCAGTGAGCTATTACGCACTCTTTAAATGGTGGCTGCTTCTAAGCCAACATCCTGGTTGTTTTGGAAATTCCACATCCTTCGCCACTTAGTATGACATTGGGGACCTTAGTCGGTGTTCTGGGCTGTTTCCCTCTTGACAATGGACCTTATCATTCACTGTCTGACTCCCGAGTATAAGTATAGCCATTCGTAGTTTGACTAGGTTCGGTAACCGGTATGGCCCCTAGCCCGATCAGTGCTCTACCGCCTATACTCTCAACCTCGAGGCTAGCCCTAAAGCTATTTCGGGGAGAACCAGCTATCTCCGTGTTCGATTGGCATTTCACCCCTATCCACAACTCATCCCAAAGCTTTCAACGCTCACGAGTTCGGTCCTCCACACAATTTTACCTGTGCTTCAACCTGGCCATGGATAGATCACTACGGTTTCGGGTCTACTATTACTAACTAAACGCCCTGTTCAGACTCGCTTTCGCTGCGGCTCCATGTTTTCCACTTAACCTCGCTAGCAACAGTAACTCGTCGGTTCATTCTTCAATAGGCACGCCGTCGTCCTGATATATATACAGACTTCGACTGTTTGTAGACATACGGTTTCAGGTTCTCTTTCACTCCCCGCCAGGGGTTCTTTTCACCTTTCCCTCACGGTACTATGCGCTATCGGTCGATATCAGTATTTTGGCTTGGAGGGTGGTCCCCCCTGCTTCCCACAAGGTTTCACGTGTCTCGTGGTACTCTGGATACAGTCCCATGTATGCAAGGTTTCGATTACAGGGCTTTCACCTTCTACGGCTGAGCTTTCCAACTCGATTCTTCTACCTCATTTACACTTGATGACTGTCCTCAACCCCGGTGCGGTTGCCCGCTCCGGTTTGGCCTCTTTCCCGTTCGCTCGCCGCTACTAAGAAAATCTCGTTTGATTACTCTTCCTCTGGGTAATTAGATGTTTCAGTTCCCCAGGTGCCCTCCTCATACTCAAAGGTATGGGTGACAGTGCATAACCACTGCCGGGTTCCCCCCATTCGGAAATCTACGGGTCAAAGGTTGCTTGCACCTCTCCGTAGCTTATCGCAGCTTACCGCGTCCTTCATCGGCTGATATCGCCAAGGCATCCGCCGTACGCCCTTAAAATCTTTACTTAAAATGCAATATATTTCGCGATTATCTTCGTCATACTGCGCTCGGCTTGTCTTGCGTACGCTAGTACGCGGCGACTACGCCTCACTGGTATTCCTTGATACTCATCGAAATCTATTGATTTCTGATTTTATGACATGCATTAGATACATTGTCGTTTATTTTGTAGCCGTACATTTTCATGTACGTCACCAATAAGTCAGAGAATTATTTCCTATGTGCTCGGGTCAACCTACTTAGAAATTCTAAGAGATGACCTTACAAATATATAATAATTATCTTCTATGCAGTTTTCAAAGAACAAAACTCCTTATGGAGTTGTTTGAGAGTCTTTACAGATCTCTCAAAACCGAACAATGTAGGTTGTAAGTACAGCTAGCGCATATGCTACGTCTACTTACTGGCCAAAGTGTCGACCTAAGTGACATCCAAGCTCTTGGCTCGGTGTATGTCTCCCTAGAAAGGAGGTGATCCAGCCGCACCTTCCGATACGGCTACCTTGTTACGACTTCACCCCAATCATCGACTTTACCTTAGACGGCTGGCTCCCGAAGGTTACCCCACCGGCTTTGGGCACTTCCGACTTTCGTGGTGTGACGGGCGGTGTGTACAAGGCCCGGGAACGTATTCACCGCAGTATGCTGACCTGCGATTACTAGCGATTCCGACTTCACGTAGGCGAGTTGCAGCCTACGATCCGAACTGAGAGAGTGTTTCTCGGGTTTGCTCCACCTCGCGGTTTCGCTTCCGTCTATTAACTCCCATTGTAGTACGTGTGTAGCCCAGGTCATAAGGGGCATGATGATTTGACGTCATCCCCGCCTTCCTCCGCATTGTCTGCGGCAGTCTCTCATGAGTTCCCACCATAACGTGCTGGCAACATAAGATAGGGGTTGCGCTCGTTGCGGGACTTAACCCAACATCTCACGACACGAGCTGACGACAACCGTGCACCACCTGTTTTCTGGCTTCCGAAGAAGAGGAACTATCTCTAGTTCTGTCCATCAATGTCAAGACCTGGTAAGGTTCTTCGCGTTGCGTCGAATTAAACCACATACTCCACCGCTTGTGCGGGCCCCCGTCAATTCCTTTGAGTTTCAACCTTGCGGTCGTACTCCCCAGGCGGGGTACTTATTGCGTTAACTCCGGCACAGAAGGGGTCGATACCTCCTACACCTAGTACCCATCGTTTACGGCCAGGACTACCGGGGTATCTAATCCCGTTCGCTCCCCTGGCTTTCGCGCCTCAGCGTCAGTTTTCGTCCAGAAAGTCGCCTTCGCCACTGGTGTTCTTCCTAATATCTACGCATTTCACCGCTACACTAGGAATTCCACTTTCCTCTCCGATACTCTAGATTGGCAGTTTCCATCCCATCACGGGGTTAAGCCCCGAACTTTTAAGACAGACTGACCAATCCGCCTGCGCGCGCTTTACGCCCAATAATTCCGGACAACGCTTGCCACCTACGTATTACCGCGGCTGCTGGCACGTAGTTAGCCGTGGCTTTCTATTCCGGTACCGTCAAATCCTCGCACTATTTGCACAAGAACCATTCGTCCCGATTAACAGAGCTTTACAACCCGAAGGCCGTCATCACTCACGCGGCGTTGCTCCGTCAGACTTTCGTCCATTGCGGAAGATTCCCCACTGCTGCCTCCCGTAGGAGTCTGGGCCGTGTCTCAGTCCCAATGTGGCCGTTCATCCTCTCAGACCGGCTACTGATCATTGCCTTGGTGGGCCGTTACCCCTCCAACTAGCTAATCAGACGCAATCCCCTCCTCCAGCGATAGCTTATAAATAGAGGCCACCTTTCATCCAGTCCCGATGCCGAGATTGAATCGTATGCGGTATTAGCAGTCGTTTCCAACTGTTGTCCCCCTCTGAAGGGCAGGTTGATTACGCGTTACTCACCCGTTCGCCACTAAGATTGATAGAAGCAAGCTTCCATCGCTCTTCGTTCGACTTGCATGTGTTAAGCACGCCGCCAGCGTTCGTCCTGAGCCAGGATCAAACTCTCCAAGATATCTTGAAGCTATTTGAATAGCTCATTATGTGTTGTCGTTACATTGAAGTAACTTTGAATTATGGTTGGTTTTGACTATGTCAAAACCCGCACTCTGGCATATGTTCAATCATATGATTGATTACCTATCATTGTTCAGTTTTCAAAGATCTGTACCAGTTTTGCCAGATAATATCTAGCTTTAAAGCACTTTCATTTGAAGTGTTTCACCAACTGGCGACTAGATTATAATATCATGTTGACCATTCAGTGTCAAGCACTTTTTATAATCTTTTTTAGAATTTGGTAATCACCTCTATGTAAAGGATTTACATAAAAATTCTAAAACGATTAACAAAGAATCTAGATAATATCTAGTGTTTCCTCATTAAGAAACAGTCGCCTCAACGACTGTATGGTTATTATAGTACAAACAAGAGGTGCGCGCAAGCCCTAATTTTAAAAATTTTGAAACTTTTTTCACCTTTTCTGTATAGTGTATTTATTTATTTCATTCTACTATATGTTGTATATGAACTTATAATTATTGGTAATTCTATAGACTATAAGTACAATATATGCTATTTCAGTAATTAGTACTAGTTATATCTATTAATTACTATAGGCCTGTTGTATCTTACGGGAGACCATGCAACACCCTTCTTACAATTAGTACAGCCTGTTCTATCTCTCAAGAGACCATGCAACACCCTCCCACATTTAGTACAGGCCTGTTCTATTTCTCAAGAGACCATGCAACACCTCCCACAATTAGTACAGGCCTGTTCTATTTCTTAAGAGACCATGCAACACCCTTCTCACAATTAGTACAGGCCTGTTCTAATATAAAACAAATGACGCCACCCACAAGGGTGGCGTCATTCGTATAAGGATTATTTGTGCCCTAGTTAGGGGTTCTAGGGTATATACGGCCCCTATATCAGCATATGAGGGGCCATATAATTCATTTTAAAGATATACGGATAGCAGCAATCTTATTGTTGAATTGCTTTGCGCAAATCAATTGTATGAGGAGCAGAAGGTTCCATCGGCTCATTGATTACTTTTTTAAGATCTACTACATGTTCTTCAGCTGCAGTAGGTTCTTCACTTGCTTTGTTTTTAACGGTTTCTTTAGCTGCGTACCAGATTGTTTCATTCATCATGTGACGAAGGTCTTCATTGTTCACATGTTCTTGATCTTGAGCCATGATATCCAAGATTGCGTCTTCCAAAGCACTTGCTTCATCGTTAGTCATAGGACCGCCAATTTCTTTGTCTTTGAACGACTGCATTGATTTGGTCTACCATGCCACGTAATACGTTGAATCCGTAGCTATTTACGAAACCATCTTTTTCATTGTATTTTGGCATATCAAAGAATTCGTATTCATTTTTGTTACGGTTTTCACCGTTCCAGTTGAACGCGACTTCAAAGCCATGGACACGTCCAATAGAGTGCGTACGGAAGTAGTCCGCGTAGTTATGTTTATCCTTGGAATGTAACCATTTACTTTCAGCCTTAGTCAATTGTTCATGATTGTCATGTTTAACCTTAGCCTTAGTATAGTTAACTTCAGCATTTTGCCATGCTTGTACAAATGTATGCAAAGCTTGTACTGTTTGTGGGCTAGCCACAGGAACGAGTACAACAGAGCCTGTAGTTGGTGTAGAAGCAGGGTTAGGCAAAATCAAATTGTCATCATATGTTGGTGAGCCAGCAGCATATCCTGTAATGGATGCAGCGCTCATAAGTGCTGCTGCTGTGAAAGCAAGCATTGTAGATTTTTTCATATCTATTCCTCTTTTCATTGTCGAATATTAGCGATGGTAGGGGATTCAAGGAGAATCCCCATCCATGTGTATCTTATTACATACCTAATTTAGCCATCATAGCAGCCATTTGAGCTTTCAATTGGTCTACTTCGCTTTGTAAGCCTGCATTTTGAGCCTTAATTTGTTCATTTTCAGCTTTCAAATCAGATACTTCGCCTTTTAATCCGGCATTTTGTGCTTTCATAGAAGCCACTTCAGTTTGCATTGCATATGCAGAGCTGATAGGACCCTTACGGTAACGATCTGCTACAGCAGCTTCGCTATCGCGGTTGCCAACCTTCCAAGTTACACCAGCGTTAGCCATCATATGGCCGTTGCCGCCAGCCCAGGACACGCCTGCATGGAACATTGTGGATTCGTTCTTGTAATGAGCTACGCCCAATGCCAATGCGGAGTTACCACGATAGTTACCATAACCAGCCATGATTTGAGTTGGTTCCATTGGATCGTATTGGATAGGTTTCAATGCGGACAATGCAGCAGATTGTGCACCTACATGGCCGATTTCTTCACCTAATTTATCTACGCGAGGGTCAACTGCAGGGTTAACATGTAAATCGTATTCATGTTTGTTAGGATCAGAGCTTAGATCTGTAACGCGTACAGTACCATCTGTAGATTTAACAGTTGTTAAGGAATCGCGCAATTGGTTAACGTTTACGCCATCAGTACCATCGATACCAGGTGCAAGGTTAACGATGCGGTTACCAGTCATGCTGAGGTTACCACCATGAACTTCAAGAGCTGGAGTTACAGCAGTATCACGGTCGTATTTATTACCGCCTGGGTTAGAGTTGATACGAAGAGTTGTGCCACCATTGCTGATGGAGTTGATTTCAGTCAAGTCGTGAGACAAGCTGTAAGTGATGGAGTTATCAAGTTTATCGTCGCCTTCAACATGTTTGCGTTCTACAACCATGTTATCGCCAGCGATATATTGAGTACCTTTATTAACTTTTTCAGGGTTTCTAAGGCCTTTAACCACACCAGAACCTTCAGTACCAACACCAGCATTCACTTTCGCGCCAGAAAGATCAGCGTTTACAGTGTATGTTTTTTTGACCAGTTGTGTTATCAGTTGCTTCATCAACGGATACGTTTTTGACCAGCTTTTTACGATTGTGCCAAGGCCAGTGATAACCTTTTTACCTTCGTTAGTAATGTTGGACAAGTCTTGACGAGCGATACCGGAAATAGTTGCTTTCACAGGGGTTGCCGTGTTCGTCAACTAATTGTTTACCAGAACCATCAACATATGTCATTTCAACAGTACCGTTTTGGCTAACTTCGTAGTTACCGTCTTTGATACGAGTATCGTTAGCTTTGGAGATACGTTTGATGTCGCCAATGTTAGCACCATTGGAATCTACATCGCCACCAGATTTCACGTTGTGAATTTGTTGGCCACCCATATCAACATTGTTCTTAGTGATAGTAGGACCACCAGTGATAGTCAAACCATCGTTGTTAACTACTGTGTCACCAATTGTTACGGAACCATTTGGAGTCAAGTCGATGTTATTTTTCAATGCGAATTCTACTTTTGCACCGTCACCAGTGTTAGTTTGTTTAACAGTGAGGTTCTTACCACCAGAGAATTCCACAGTTTTACCATCAGTGATGTTTTTAGCTGTTTTATCGGAATCACTAGTTGTATTACCAGTAGATTTAACGTTGAAGCCGTTCATAGTACCAACGCCGTCAGCACTGATTGTCATCTTACCAGCTGCATCTGTAGAAACTTTGATGTGATCGCCGCCCACTACATTAACTTTGCCGCCTACAGGTTTAACGTCTGTACCATTAGCTTGGATAGTCCAGATATCATCTAAGTTAGCTACTTGTTTTTGTCGCCAGCCTTAGTTGTGTACTCAATACGATCATCACCTGCATTGTAGTTGATTGTTGTATGAGATGTTGGGCTACCTAAGTGGATTGTGTTAGTTTGAACGCTATTAAGCTCTTTCAAATCTTTATCCAATGCGAATTCGTAAGTTTGTTCTTCGCCGTTCACAGTTTGTTTTACGTTCAAGTTTTTGCCTGCGCCGTAATTTACTGTGCTGCCAGGTTTAACGATTGTTGCAGTGGATGTACCTACTACATTACCTGTTGCATTAGCCTTCCAACCAGAGTTGTTAATTGTATCAACTACAGTTTTAACTGTGGCGATACCATCTTTACCATCTACACCTGGTTTACCGTCTGTACCTTGTTTAATGTTACCAAGGTTAACGTCGTATTTAACTTGACCATTTGCATCAACGGAAGCAGATGTGTAGTTACCGTCAACGAAGTTCAAGCCTTGAGACAATTTAACGGATTGAGTATTCTTGCCGTTAGCAGAGTATTTCAATTCTGCATCGCCAAGGTTAACGCCAGTCGCACTTACCTTGTAGATCGTTTGACCATTAGCACCTTTACGCGATGTTACTTTTACGTTGTCCCCTTCTTCAACTTCTGTTCTAGCAGAGTTCAATTGGTTAACGTTTACTGCATCAGTACCGTTTACACCAGCTTTTACATTAGTGATGAAGTTATCACCAACATTTACATTGCCGCCGTCAAATTTGAATTCGTTACCGCCGATTGTGAAAGTAGCAGGGCCACCGTTCTTAATCGTGTTGATGTTGTTCAAGTCCTTAGCCAAACCGATGTTGATTTCGCTGTTGCCATCAGCACCTTGGGTAATGCTTGTTTTGATGTTAGAGGAATCGTATTCGGAATCAGCTTTGGCGCCTGTACCTTTAACAGTTACTTTGGAGCCAAGTTTATTTTTCTTTTCGCCACCGGAGTTAGCGTCGAAACGTAAACCGTCATCCAATGTGGCTACTTCGTGTTTATTGTTGTTATGATCTTCGTAAACGATGCGAGTTACGCCGTCAGCGCCTTTTTCGCCCTTCATAGTAAGACCGTCTTTGCCGTCCTTACCATTTAAGCCGATGGAGCCGTCTTTACCGTTGATAACAACGGAGGAACCATCTTTACCGTTTACACCGATCTTACCGTCAATACCGTCTTTGCCATCTTTACCAACTTTGATGTCATCGGACAATGCATAGTTGTAAGTATGATTGCCAGTTACTTTATCAACGATTTGTTCAACAGTTAAGTTTACCAGCACCGAAGTTTACAGTTGTGCCAGGTTTAACGATTGTTGCAGTATGGTTATTTACTGTGTTACCAGTAACATCACCTTTCCAGCCGGAGTTGTTGATTGTATCAACTACAGTTTTAACTGTGGCAATACCATCGTTACCATCAACGCCTGGTTTACCGTCAACGCCGTCTTTCACCTTACCGATTGTTACGTCATATTTAACTTGACCATTTGCATCAACGGAAGCAGATGTGTAGTTGCCGTCAACGAAGTTCAAGCCTTGAGACAATTTAACGGATTGAGTGTTCTTGCCGTTAGCGGAGTATTTCAATTCTGCATCGCCAAGAGCTACGTCGTTCGCATTAACAGTGTAAATTGTTTGACCATTAGCACCTTTATCTTCAGATACAGTCACATTTTTACCAGCCTTAACTTCTGTTTTAGCTTCTTTCAATTGTGCAACATTAACTGCATCAGTGTTGTTTACACCAGCTTTTACATTAGTAATGAACTTATCACCAGCGTTGATACCAGTCTTAGTGATGGAAGGACCACTAGAGATAGTCAAGCCATTGTTGTTAACTACAGTATCACCGATTGTTAAGGAACCAGATGGAGTCAAGTTCACTTCTTTGGACAATTGAACTTTCAACTTGCCATCTACGTTGTTCACGCCGATGTTGTTGTCAGTCAATTTGGACTTATCTGCACCACCAACGATATCCATTGTTTCGTTCAATTTCTTAGCGATAACTTTGGATTTATCAGCACCTTGTGCATCGTCGCCAGCATATTTCATACCGTCATCCAATGTAGCCACTTCGTGTGTAGTTTTGCTGTTATCTTCATATACGATACGAGTGATACCATCTTTACCATTCACACCAGGTTGACCGTCTTTTGCTTTCATAGTAAGACCGTCTTTGCCGTCCTTACCATTGAGGCCGATAGAACCGTCTTTACCGTTGATAACAACAGAGGAACCATCTTTACCGTTTACACCAATCTTACCATCAACGCCGTCTTTACCATCTTTACCGACCTTGATGTCATTGGACAATGCATATGTATATGTTTGTTCACCAGTTGCATTATCGATATTTTGAGCAATTGTCAAGTTATCGCCTGCTGCATAAGAAACAGTTTTACCGTTGCCTACAGCTGTTACAGCATGGTTACCAACTACATTGCCTTTTGCATCAGTGGAGAAGGAATAACCATCTTTGATTTGATCAGCCAAACCGGACAAGTCGATTTTTGCGATTGTACCAGCTTGGTTAGTACCGTTACCATCGTTGTATTTCAATGTTACGGATTTATCTGCGGTATTGTAGGAATAAGATGTAGTTGTTTCACCAGCACGATCAGATGTTGTAGGTGCAATATGCAAGTCGTTAGCTTTAGAGATTGTCTTAACGTCGCCGATGTTAGCACCGTTTGTATCATCAGTGGAGTTGTTGTTTACGATACCAGATTTAAGGTTCGTAATGTTGTTGCCACCCATGTTCACATTGCCGCCGTCGAATTTGAATTCGTTGCCGCCGATTGTGAAAGTAGCAGGGCCACCGTTCTTAATTGTGTTGATGTTGTTCAAGTCCTTAGCCAAACCGATGTTGATTTCGCTGTTACCATCAGCACCTTGGGTGATGCTTGTTTTGATGTTAGAGGAATCGTATTCGGAATCAGCTTTAGCGCCTGTACCTTTAACAGTTACTTTGGAGCCAAGTTTATTTTTCTTTTCGCCACCAGAGTTAGCGTCGAAACGTAAACCATCATCCAATGTAGCTACTTCGTGTTTATTGTTAGTGTTGTCTTCGTAAACGATGCGAGTTACGCCGTCAGCGCCTTTTTCGCCCTTCATAGTAAGACCGTCTTTGCCGTCTTTACCATTTAGGCCGATGGAACCGTCTTTACCGTTGATCACAACGGAGGAACCATCTTTACCGTTTACGCCGATTTTACCGTCAACGCCGTCTTTGCCATCTTTACCAATCTTGATATCGTTAGCCAAGTCGAATTCAACCTTAGCGCCATCGTTGTTGCTAGTTTGTTTTACAGTCAAGTTCTTGCCTGCTGCCATTTCAACTGTTTTACCATCAGAGATAGTTTTTGCAGCTGTTTCAGAATCAGCAGTTGTGTTACCTGTGGATTTCACATTCCATACGGATTGTGCAGCGCCAGGAGCTACGTGCAAGTCATAAGTCACTTGGTTACCGTTTTCAGTTTTCTTAACTGTTACGGAGTTATCGTTAGATGTAACAACTGTACGAGCATCTTTCAATTGTTTTACGTTAACTGCATCAGTATCGTTTACGCCAGCTTTCACATTTGTAATGTTCAAGTTACCAGCGTTGATACCAGTCTTAGTGATGGATGGACCACCAGAGATAGTCAAGCCATTGTTGTTAACTACAGTATCACCGATTGTTAAGGAACCAGATGGAGTCAAGTTAACTTCTTTGGACAATTGAACTTTCAACTTGCCATCTACGTTATTCACGCCAATGTTATTGTCAGTCAATTTGGACTTATCTGCACCACCAACGATATCCATAGTTTCGTTCAATTTCTTAGCGATAACTTTGGATTTATCTGCACCTTGTGCATCGTCGCCAGCATATTTCATGCCGTCATCTAATGTAGCCACTTCGTGTTTATCATGGTTGTGATCTTCGTATACGATACGAGTGATACCGTTCGTACCATTTTTACCGTCTACGCCATCTTGACCTTTTTCGCCACGAATTGTAAGACCGTCTTTGCCGTCCTTACCATTGAGGCCGATAGAGCCGTCTTTACCATTGATAACAACGGAGGAACCATCTTTACCGTTTACACCGATCTTACCATCAACGCCATCTTTACCATCTTTGCCGACCTTGATGTCATTGGACAATGCATATGTGTAAGTGTGTTCACCAGTTGTAGCGTCGATATCTTGTTTTACAGTCAAGTTATCGCCTGCTGCGTAGGAAACAGTTTTACCGTTGCCTACAGCTGTTACAGCATGGTTACCAACTACATTGCCTTTCGCATCAGTGGAGAAGGAATAACCGTCTTTGATTTGATCAGCCAAACCGGACAAGTCGATTTGCGATTGTACCAGCTTGGTTAGCACCATTGCCATCGTTGTATTTCAATGTTACGGATTTATCTGCTGTATTGTAGGAATAAGATGTAGTTGTTTCACCAGCACGATCAGATGTAGTAGGTGCAATGTGCAAATCGTTAGCTTTGGAAATTGTCTTAACGTCGCCGATGTTAGCACCGTTTGTATCATCAGTGGAGTTGTTATTTACGATACCAGATTTGAGGTTCGTAATGTTGTTGCCACCAAGACTTACGTTGCCACCATTGAATGCGAAGTTGTCGCCACCAATTGTGAACGTAGCATTGCCACCGTTCTTAATTGTGTTAATGTTTTTCAAGTCTTTGTTCAATTGAACTTCTAGAGTATCTGTACCATCAGCTTTTACGTTGATGTTACCGGCTGCACTCTTGAATGTAGCAGATGTATTTTTATCTACGCCTTCGCCTTGTACTTTTACTAAGCTGTTCAATTTTTGTTTGTTCACTGTATCAGTGTTGTTACCAGTGAAGTTCAAACCATCATCCAACGTAGCCACTTCATGTTTATCATGGTTGTTATCTTCATAAACGATGCGAGTGATGCCATCTTTGCCATTTAAGCCAGGTTGGCCTTTTTCGCCCTTCATAGTAAGACCGTCTTTGCCGTCCTTACCATTTAAGCCGATGGAACCGTCTTTACCGTTGATCACAACAGAAGAACCATCTTTACCGTTTACGCCGATTTTGCCATCAACGCCGTCTCTACCATCTTTACCAATCTTGATATCGTTAGCCAAGTCGAATTCAACCTTAGCGCCGTCGTTGTTGCTAGTTTGTTTTACAGTCAAGTTTTTGCCTGCTGCCATTTCAACTGTTTTACCATCAGAGATAGTTTTGGCAGCTGTTTCGGAATCAGCAGTTGTGTTACCTGTGGATTTCACATTCCATACGGATTGTGCAGCACCAGGAGCCACATGCAAGTCATATGTCACTTGGTTACCGTTTTCAGTTTTCTTAACTGTTACGGAGTTATCGTTAGATGTAACAACTGTACGAGCATCTTTCAACTGTTTTACGTTAACTGCATCAGTATCGTTTACGCCAGCTTTCACATTGGTAATATTCAAGTTACCTGCGTTGATACCAGTCTTAACGATGGATGGACCACCAGAGATAGTCAAGCCATTGTTGTTAACTACAGTATCGCCAATTGTTAAGGAACCGGATGGAGTTAAGTTAACTTCTTTGGACAATTGAACTTTCAACTTGCCATCTACGTTGTTCACACCAATGTTGTTATCAGTCAATTTGGACTTATCTGCACCACCAACGATGTCCATAGTTTCGTTCAATTTTTTAGCGATAACTTTGGATTTATCAGCACCTTGTGCATCGTCGCCAGCATATTTCATGCCGTCATCCAATGTAGCCACTTCGTGTTTATCGTTGTTATGGTCTTCGTATACGATACGAGTGATACCGTTAGTACCATTTTTACCGTCTACGCCATCTTGACCTTTTTCACCGCGGATTGTAAGACCGTCTTTGCCGTCCTTACCATTGAGGCCGATAGATCCGTCTTTGCCATTAATCACAACAGCGGAGCCGTCTTTACCGTTTACGCCGATTTTACCATCGATGCCATCTTTACCGTCTTTGCCGACCTTGATGTCATTGGACAATGCATATGTGTAAGTGTGTTCACCAGTTGCATTATCGATATCTTGTTTTACAGTCAAGTTATCGCCTGCTGCGTAGGAAACAGTTTTACCATTTCCAACAGCTGTAACAGCGTGGTTACCAACTACATTGCCTTTTGCATCAGTGGAGAAGGAATAACCATCTTTGATTTGATCAGCCAAACCTGACAAGTCGATTTTCGCGATTGTACCGGATTGTGTAGTACCGTTGCCATCGTTGTATTTTAATGTTACGGATTTATCTGCTGTGTTATATGCATATGTTGCAGTTGTTTCACCAGTACGATCAGATGTAGTAGGTGCAATGTGCAAGTCGTTAGCTTTGGAAATACGTTTTACGTCGCCGATGTTAGCAGCATTATTGATTACATCGCCACCAGATTTAAGGTTAGTGATGTTTTGGTCACCCATGTTGATAGGGCCATTAGTGATGTTAATGGAGTTAGGACCGAATTCCATTTTTGGACCATTTGTAGTGTTGGAAATGGAATGAATGTCTACTAAGTCTTTATTCACATCGTATTTAACAACGCCTTCAGCATCTACAGAAGCTGTTGTGTTTTTACCGTTTGTGAAGTTCAAACCTTTATCCAATGTAACTGTTTGAGCATTTTGGCCATTCGCTTTGTATGTCAAAGGAATTTGTGTAGCCGCTTTGTTACCATCGAATGTTACAGTGTAAGTTGTGTTATGGTTTGTTTCATCTTGTACAGGTTTTACAGTGATAGGGTTGTTAGTTGTATTTGTAGTATTTACAGTTACCGCTTCACGAGCTGCGTCTTTTACGTCGTTACGGGATACGTTTACTTCGTAAGTTGCGCCAGCATCGCCGTACTGGTCACCTGCTTGAGGAGTAACCTTAGCGATGTTTGTATCTGTAGAACCTGTTACATTAGCTTTCGCTTTCACTTTTTCAGTAGAAGCAGCTGTAGGTGTTACATTATCAACGTCTACGGTGTAGATTGTTTTCTTACCACCGTCAACAGTATTTTCTGTTACAGATGTAACCTTCGCAGCATTTTTACCGCGAACCTCTACAGTATTGTTCAATTTGCTTTTCGCATCATCGGACAAATCAACAGCTACGTTGCTACCAGAAGCAGTTGTTTTGATGTATTGGCCATTGTTAGCGCCCACAACACCAAAGCTCAATCCACCAGCTTGGTTCAATTTTTGAAGATCAGTAGCGCCAGTGTTACCAGTCAAACCAACTGTGTTATTGAAACCGTTATTAACGATGCTCAATTGTTCTTCAGTAGCTGCACGACCTTTTTTAGCGAAGTCAGGAGCATCCAAAGTAACGTTAGTCAAACCAGTGATATCACCAACTTTAGCATTCAAGTTAATGTTGTGATCACCTGCTACGTTAACAGTTTGGTTGCCACCGAATACAACCTTGCCATCGCCAGCATTGTTTGTGATGGATGTAATGTCGTTTAAATCACCTTCAACGTCTACTTTGAACGTTTTAACGCCATCGATTTCACGGTTGCTAACCTTTGTATTCTTACCATTTTCCATATTGATGGCTTTTTTAGCAAGATTTTGGATAACTGTTTCGCCACCCTTATTGATGTTGGAAAGGTCTTGTTTAGCAATACCTGTGATAACAGCCGTTTCGTCAGCAACGTCTTTGTTGTTACCGTCAAGGTATGTCATCGTTACTTTGCCGTTTGCGTCTACCGCATATTCACCAGGTTTGATGTGGCGTTCGTCAGCACGAACTTTCTTCAATTGGCTAACATTAACAGCATCATTATCATTTATGCCAGCTTTCACATTAGTAATGTTCAAGCCACCAGCGTTGATGCCAGTTTTTGTAATGGAAGGACCATTGTTGATAGTCAAACCATTGTCTGTGATGTTAGTATCACCAATTGTGATAGACCCGTCTGGAGTCAAATCGATGTCTTTATTTAATGCAAATTCAACAGCAGCATTACCATTTTTGTTAGTTTGTTTAACAGTCATGTTTTTGCCGGCTTGCATTTCTACAGTTTTGCCGTCGCGGATTTCTTGAACACCAGCGGAACCTTGTGCAACCTTACCTTCTGTAGCAGAAGATTTTACGTTGAAGGAGCTCATATCGCCAGTTTTCAAACCGCTCAAGTCGATGACAGCTTTAGGGCCATTTACAGTTTACCATTACCATCTTGGTATGTTAATGTAACCTTTTTGTTACCGTCTACAGTATATTCAGCTACGTTATTGTTAGTACCTGCTGTAGGTGCAATGTGTAAATCGTTAGCTTTGGAAATACGCGTAACGTCACCAATGTTGGCAGCGTTATTGATTACATCGCCACCAGATTTAAGGTTAGTGATGTTGTGATCACCAAGATCTAAGTTGCCACCAGTAACGCTGATGTTGTTATCACCAAAGTGTAATGTAGGACCACCATTATTTGTGATGGATGTAATTTCTTTTAAATCCTTGTTCAAGGAATATGTATATGTTTGTTGACCAAGAGATGTTTGGATATCTTGTTTTACCGTTAAGTTCTTACCAGCTGCATAGTTAACAGTTTGGCCGCTTTCAACCTTAGTAGGTGTAGCATTACCATCAACCTTACCACCATTTGCTGTAGCATTTGTTAAGAAATCGTATTTAGCAGCAGCGTCGGCAGCGTTGATTGTGTATGTAGTACGACCGTTTACTGTTTTTTCATCAACGGTAACGTTTTTACCAGCTTTCACCATGCCAGTGTCATCAAATGTCAAAGTCAATCTGGAGTCTTTAGTATTTTCATCAGCAACAGCTGCGGATACACGGCCTTCGCCACGAACATTCAATTTACCACCGTCAGCCAAGAAATCGCTGGAACCAGTATTACCAGTCAATGCAACGCCAACGTTTTTCAATTGAGCTACGTTAACAGCATCAGTATCAGCAGTACCAGCAGCAAGACCTGTCAATTGACGAGTCAATGTACTACCATTACCGATAGATACAGCAGCCGTAGTAGCTGTGCGAACATTGTTAGCTAAGTTTGTGTAATGACGTGTATGGTCATCGGAAGGATTGTAACCTTTAACGCCTTTATCTGTTGTTGTAACGGAGGATGCACCAAGAGCTACGCCATTAGCAATGTTAGCTTCTGCTTCATTACCTATAGCAATCGCACCTTGTTTGTTGCCTTAGAAAGACGACCTTCTGCAATCGCATAATCTCCAGTTGCAGTTGCCTCTGCACCTTGTGCAATAGAAGATGCACCAGAAGAAGTTGTTCTCATGCCAATAGCAATAGCATTTTCACCAGATGCAGTGATACGTTTAGAATCTCTACCACTTTGACCGATAGCAATGGAATTATTACCAGATGCATCAGCTCGAGCACCAAAAGCAGTTGCACCAGAGCCTGTAGCGTGTGTATCACGACCAATAGCAATTGTATCTAAATGAGTGGCTGTGTTATCTCGACCGATGGCAATTTGAGAATTTTCATTTCGAGTTTCACCAAAGTTTGTACCACCATTTGTGGAGTCCACCATGTTGTTTTTACCAATGGCGATACCGCCCATTGTTTTCGCATCATTGTCTTGACCCATGGTAACAGTGTCTTGCACACGAGAGTTATTATTGATACCAACAGATACGGAATTTTTACCATTAGCTAATGCACTAGGGCCTACAGCCACGGCATTAGCAGCACCAGTTTCAGCATGCCAGCCCACAGCTACGGCATGACCAACACCGGTTGCATTCGTTTTAGATGTATCACCAATCGCTACGTCACCATCACCACTAGCTACTGTAGACGCACCAACAGCTGTAGCCCATTCGCCTTTAGCTGTATTGAAAGCACCTACTGCAGTAGCACGACTACCTAAAGCATCGTTAAAGTTACCAATTGCTAATGAATAAGCACCAGCTGGTTTAGGTGTTGTTTGCCAAGAACCATGTGTCCAATTCTGATTATTGTACGCACCAATAGCGATAGCATTTTCTGCATTCGCATTATTTATTACCTACCGTTAGTGTTGTAGCTGCAGTCGATTCATTACCAGCACCGATAGCTGTAGCTGCACCACCGTTTGCAACGTTTCGGTTACCCATTGCCATTGCAGAATTGCCAGTTGCTGAGTTTTTAGCACCAATCGCTACCTTGCCATCATTACCAGCTGTGTGGTCTGTTGTATTTTGATACCCTACAACGATAGAGTTTTGACCTGCATCATTTTTGCCATTGCTACCATCTGGAGCCGTATTAGCCCAAACATTAACATGACTATTGCCATAATCCGCATCAGCCATGGCTTGTTGAGGCGCAATACCGCCCATAGCGCCAGCTACAGCTAAACCAGCCAATACGCTAGCTAGGACTTTCTTTTTGCCGCTATTATTTTTCGCAATCTCAGGCACTACAACGTAGCACTCTTTGGATTTGCTCCAAACGACTTTAAAGACCTTGTTCATAAAACCTTTGAACCCCTTTCTCATAAGTACATAAAAATGTAACTTTTACACTTTAGTTCACTTCATGAAGAGTGGCTTTCCTCTCATTCACACACACTTCATATAGGATAATTCAATAATATCAATTTATTAATTAATTGTAAATACTTTTTTTCACCTATTTATTTAATGAAATTTTTATATTTTAGATGAAAATAAACTGAAATTTATATGTATGTGTAAAAAAATAAACGCATTTATGAAAAAAAGTGCATTATATCAAGGTTTATAAACATAATTCCATATTTCTCTTCACGTCATTTTTCATATAACACTCCATTCTTTTTTTAGTTTATAATTTTGTTAAATAATGAAAATAATCCTATTCTATAGATTTAAATACAATTCTATTATCCATAAATTTTATAAACAACAAAACGCCAATAAATCTGTAAAACACTAGGTTTTTTTATGTTATATATATAACGCATTCAATTAAATAACAAGCCCATATTATTAATGATTAATTAATATATTCGGTGCCCTATTATTCAATTACAAATACAACAAGCGCATCGCCAATACAACATAAGATACACGTATATGCACAAAAAAACGCCCACACATCGTGTGAGCGTCTTTTTATAGGCCCCCATACTAAACAGGGGGGGCAATTGTGAGAGTTTCTATGAGGGCCATATGTGATTGTAATTGTATCTACTAGTATTATTTACTAATAGCGTCACGTAAATTTACTTTACGAGATTGCGGTTGATCAACAGGTGCTTTTGCAATTGCTGCGCGAAGGTCTACTTCATGATCCTCGCCAGCTTTAGGTTCTTCACTTGCCTTATTTTTCACCGTTTGTTTAGCGGCGTACCAGATTGTATCGTTCATGTAGTGACGAAGTTCGTCATTGTTTACATGTTCTTGGTCATGGGCCATGATATCCAAAATGGAATCTTCCAAAGCAGTTGCTTCCTCATCAGTCATAGGACCGCCAATTTTCTTTTGCTCTTGGATAACCGTATTGATTTGATCCACCATGCCACGAAGTACATTATATCCATAGCTATTAGTGAAACCATCTTGTTCGTTATATTTTGGCATATCAAAGTATTCGTATTCATTTTTATTACGGTTTTCACCATTCCAGTTCATGAATACTTCTTGACCATGCACACGGCCGATAGAATGTGTACGGAAATAGTCAGCATAATTATGTTTGTCATAAGAATGTAACCATTTTACATCCGCTTTCGTTAATTGTTCGTGATTATCGCGTTTAACCTTAGCCTTTGCAATGTTAACCTCTGCATTTTGCCAAGCTTTCACATAATCATGAACAGCAGCCACAGTTTGAGGACTCGCTACAGGAACGAGTACAACAGAACCAAGTTGTGGCGTCATTACAGGATTTTTAACGATTAACGTATCATCATACGTTGGTGTGCTAGCTGCGTGACCAGTAAGGGATGCAGCGCTCATAAATATTGCTGCTGTGAAAGCAAGCATTGTAGATTTTTTCATATCTATTCCTCTTTTCTTAGTCGAATCAAAAGGGATGCGAGGATTCTCACTGATGAGAATCCTCATCCCAGCGTCTGTGAAAGTTTAACGTTTCAAATTATAAACCTAATTTTGCCATCATTGCAGCAATTTGAGCTTTCATTTGTTCATTTTCTGCTTTCAAATCAGATACTTCGCCTTTTAATCCGGCATTTTGAGCTTTCATAGCTGCCATTTCTTGTTGCATTGCATATGTAGAGCTGATAGGACCTTTGCGGTAACGATCTGCTACAGCAGCTTCGCTATCACGGTTGCCAACTTTCCAAGTTACACCAGCGTTCGCCATCATGTGGCTAGAACCACCAGCCCAGGAGATGCCACCATGAATCAATGTAGATTCATTTTTGTAATGAGCTACGCCAAGAGCCACTGCGGAGTTACCACGGTAGTTACCATAACCAGCCATGATTTGAGTTGGTTCCAATGGATCGTATTGGATTGGTTTCAATGCGGAGAGAGCTGCGCCTTGAGCACCTACACGGCCGATTTCTTCAGCTAATTGATTTACGCGAGGGTCATGACCAGCGCCTTGTACGGAAAGATCATAAACTGGAGCACCATCAGCATCCGTAGTTACAGGTGCAATAGTAACAGAACCATCAGTAGATTTAACTTTAGTTAATTGACCTACAGTTGCAACGTCGGATTTAGCCGTACCAGGAGCAACATTCACAATTTTATTGTTATGTGTACCATCGCCCATGCTGAGGTTACCACCGGAGATTGCGATATCACCAGCATTGAAATTCATAACAGGACCATTAGCGCTATTCCTAATGGAGTTGATACCTTTAAGATCTTTGTTCAATTGAATTTCAAGAGTATCTGTACCATTAGCCTTCACATTGATATTGCCAGCTGCAGATTGGAAGCTAGTAGATTGGGCTTCAGTTACACCTTCGCCTTGAACTTTAACAAGGCTGTTCAAATGATGTTTATTTACAGTGGATTCATTATTACCAGTGAATTTCAAGCCATCATCATGAGTTGCTACTTGATGTTCATTACCATCCTTATCGTTATATACGATACGAGTAATACCATCAGTACCATTTAAACCAGGTTGGCCTTCTTTAACAGTAATATCTGCTTTCGTATTTGTACCATCTTTACCAGCAGCGCCAGTTAAACCAATGTGACCGATACCGTCTTTACCGGAGATAGATACAGCATCTTTGCCGTCTTTACCGATAGAAACTTTACCGTCAAGACCATTCGCACCATCTTTACCAGTAATGGATACACCGTCTTGACCATCAACGCCATCTTTACCTGGAACACTAACGGATTCTAAACCTTTAAGGTTCTTATTAAGACCGATTTCAACAGTTGTATTACCAGCTGCATCTTGTTTGATGTTAGTTCTGATATTATCAGTGTTGTATTTATCTGTAAAGTTTTCGGTAGTGCCGAGAGCGCCTGTACCAGCAATAGTTACTTTAGAACCAAGTTTGTTTGTCTTAGGATCTCCGTTATTTGCATCGAATACAAGGCCTTTGTCGATAAGAGCATCAGATGTAGATTTAAGGTCAGTTACATTAACTGCACCATTCTTAGCATTAGGATCAGCTGCTGCTGTATTAATCTTATCTAAGAATGTAGTACCAGTTTTATCAGCGATAGAGGAACCAACATTATTCAACTTCATAGGAGTAGTTGTAGATTTATCAGCATTATTCATAGATGCGATAACTTCATTTGCCGGAACAACTTGACCACTACCATCAATATTTGTTGTGAAAGTACCATCTGGTTGTTTGTAAACTTTAGTGCCATCTTCTTTAGTGTAAACAACAGGAGTTTGTGCATTATTTACAACACCTTGGTTATTGATAGTAATGTCATATTGGTGACCTTTAGTTGCATCATAACCAGGTTGACCAGCAACATTTTTGTCTACTACTTTAATGGAGCTATCAGAAGAAGTAACAGTTGTAACTTTATCTTTCAATTGTTTTACGTTTACTGCATCAGTATCATCTGTACCAGCTTTAACGTTAGTAATTTTGTTACCACCATTGTTCAAACCATCACCAGTTAATGATACAGTTTTTGCAGGATCTGTAGCAGTTGCAGGTTTAGTAATTGTAATACCGCCTTTATTAATAACTGTATTATCATTAGCAGTATCACCAAACTTGATAGAACCAGTATCAGTAAGGTTAACATCTTTGGCTAATTGAACTTTAACTTACCATTGTCAGCATTAACGCCAATGTTATTATCAGTCAATGTACCAGTTGCACCACCAATAATATCAACTACATTGTTGAGGTGTTTCTTAATAACGTTAGGGTTAGTGTCTTGGTTAGTTTGTCCATTATCACCAGCAAACTTCATGCCGTCGTCGTGAGTTGCCACTTCGTGATCCTTACCGTCTTTATCTTTGTAAACGATACGAGTCATGGAATCACCAGGCGCACCATCTACACCAGGAACACCGTCTTTTACAGTAATATCAGCAGTTGCATCTTTACCATCTTTGCCTGCAGGACCAGTCAAACCGATATGACCAACACCATCCTTACCAGAGATAGATACAGCGTCTTTACCGTCTTTACCAGAGATGCCTACCTTACCGTTATTGCCATCAACACCAGCTGTGCCTTGTGGGCCAGTAATGGTTACACCATCATGACCAGGTTGACCATCCTTACCATTTACAACGATCTTATCGAGGTTAGTAAGGTCTTTGTCTAATGCATATGTGTAAGTAAGATCACCGTTAGTTTCTTTTTGTTCAACAGTCAAGTTCTTACCTGCTGCATAAGTTACAGTCTTACCACTAGCCACTGGTTTTACGCTTGCTGTCGTACCTGTTGCAAGATTACCACCTGCATTAGTACTGAAGCCGTAGTTGTTACCACCAGCTGGAATATTCAAGTCGGAGAAATCGATAACCGCTTTAGGACCAGTTACTTTCTTACCATTACCATCGTTATAGTTTAATGTAACTTTCTTAGTCGTTGCATCGTATTTGTATACAGCAGTAGTACCAGTTACTGTACCACCTAAATCTTCTGTAGTACCATCAGTTGGAGCAATGTGCAATTCAGAAGCTTTCAATGCTTCAGCAGTATTATGAAGATCAGATACGTTAACTGCTGCATTTTTAACATTAGAACCAGCATCAGCAGCTGCTTTCAATTTATCCAAGTATGTAGCAGTTTGTCCTGCAGGCATTGTTGGATTTTGATTTTTAATAGCAGAACCAATGTTGTTAACAATCATGCCACCATCTTTTGTTGTTTGACCAGTGGCTGCTTTAGGGTTTTCGAAAGAAGTGATGATATCGCCAGTATATTCTGCTGTTTCACCTTCTTTATGGAATTTACCGTCTTTATCTTTTGTTAATTTAGTACCATCTGGAGTCGTGTAAACAGCAGGAGTTACAGCATTTACAGTATAAACAGTGTGATTATCTGTTGCATCTACATCTGAAGTTACAACTACATTGTCACCAGCTTTTACTTCGGTACGGTTCGCTTTTAATTGTTTTACGTTAACTGCATCAGTATCAGCTGTGCCTTCTTTAACGTTCACAATCTTGTTACCGCCGTTATCAAGACCGGATTGAGTCAAAGTAACGTTGGTTGTTGTACCACCAGTAGGTGCTGTAATTGTTACACCGCCGTTATCTACTTTAGTGTTACCTGTTGTTACAGAACCGTCTTTGGTAAGGTCGATGGTCTTAGCCAATTGAACTTTCAACTTGCCGTTGTCTTCGTTAACACCAATGTTGTTATCAGACAAAGTACCAGTTGCGCCGCCAATAATATCGAGTTGCTCACCCAAAGGTTTCTTGATAACAGTTGCGTTATCACCCTTGAACTTCAAGCCATCATCCATTGTAGCTACTTCACGTTTAATCGTGTTGCCGTCGCCATCTTTCAATGGGTTGCCATCTTTATCTTTGGTACGTATACGATACGTTCGGACTTGTCACCATTGTGAGCTTCTTGTTTAACAAGGGTTTGTGTGCCGTGATCAGTAGAGATATCTACACCTTTACCATCAGCACCAGCAGGACCTTGAGGACCTGTCAAACCGATTGTACCAACACCATCTTTTCCTGCGATAGAAACAGCATCTTTACCATCTTTACCGGAGATACCAACTTTACCATCGATACCATTTGTACCAGGCATACCAGGAGCACCAGTAGCACCTTGAGGACCAACAATTGTTACACCATCTTTACCGTTAGTACCATTTTCACCGTTAACAACCACTTTATCCAAGTTTGTTAAATCTTTATCCAATGCATAGTTAATAGTTGTATTACCATTACCATCATTAGTTTGTTTAACAGTCATGTTACGACCAGCTTGGAAATCAACAGAGTTTTGATTTCCAATTACTTGGCTATCGTTACCAGCATGTTTACCTACTTCAGAACCTGCAGTTGTATTTTCCGCAGATGTTTTAGCAGTCCAAGTAGAAGCTGTTGTACCGCCAGTATTCAAAGCAGAGAAGTCGATAACTGCTTTTGTATCAGTTACTGCTTTACCATTGCCATCATTGTATGTCAATGTAACTTTCTTAGTAGCTGCATCATATTTATATACATTTTCAGTACCTGCTGTATTAAGTTCACCACCTTTAACTTCAGTGGAGTTAGCTTTTACCGCAGTTGGAGCAATATGAAGTTCATTAGCTCTCAACGCTTCAGCAGTATTATGAAGGTCAGATACGTTAACCGCTGCATTCTTAACATTAGAACCAGCATCAGCAGCCGCTTTCAATTTATCCAAGTATGTAGCAGTTTGACCTGCAGGCATTGTTGGAGTTTGGTTTTTAATAGCAGAACCAATGTTGTTAACAATCATGCCACCATCTTTTGTTGTTTGGCCAGTTGCTGCTTTAGGGTTTTCAAAAGAAGTGATGATATCACCAGTATATTCCGCTGTTTCGCCTTCTTTATGGAATTTACCATCTTTATCTTTTGTTAATTTAGTACCGTCTGGAGTTGTGTACACAGCAGGAGTTACAGCATTTACAGTATAAACAGTGTGATTATCTGTTGCATCTACATCTGAAGTTACAACTACATTGTCACCAGCTTTTACTTCGGTACGGTTCGCTTTTAATTGTTTTACGTTAACTGCATCAGTATCAGCTGTGCCTTCTTTAACGTTCACAATCTTGTTACCGCCGTTATCAAGACCGGATTGAGTCAAAGTAACGTTAGTTGTTGTACCACCAGTAGGTGCTGTAATTGTTACACCGCCGTTATCTACTTTAGTGTTACCTGTTGTTACAGAACCGTCTTTGGTAAGGTCGATGGTCTTAGCCAATTGAACTTTCAACTTGCCGTTGTCTTCGTTAACACCAATGTTGTTATCAGACAAAGTACCAGTTGCGCCGCCAATAATATCGAGTTGTTCACCCAAAGGTTTCTTGATAACAGTTGCGTTATCACCCTTGAACTTCAAGCCATCATCCATTGTAGCTACTTCACGTTTAATCGTGTTGCCGTCGCCATCTTTTAATGGATTACCATCTTTATCTTTTGGTACGTATACAATACGTTCAGATTTGTTACCATTGTTAGCTTCTGGTTTCACAAGGGTTTGTGTGCCGTGATCAGTAGAGATATCTACACCTTTACCATCAGCACCAGCAGGGCCTTGAGGACCTGTTAAGCCGATTGTACCAACGCCATCTTTACCAGCGATAGAAACAGCATCTTTACCATCTTTACCAGAGATACCAACTTTACCATCGATACCATTTGTACCAGGAATGCCAGGGGCACCAGTAGCACCTTGAGGACCAACGATAGTTACGCCATCTTTACCAGCAATACCATCTTTACCATTAACAACAACTTTGTCGAGGTTGGACAAGTCTTTATTTAAGGCAAATTCAACCTTAGCACCATTAGCATCAGATGTTTGTTTTACAGTGAGATTCTTACCTGCAGACATTTCAACAGTATTACCATTGGAAATGGTCTTAGCAGCAGTTTCAGATGTAGTATCTGTATTACCTGTGGATTTAACATTCCAAGAAGAAGCAGTTGTAGTGCCACCACCAGTAGCGCTTACAGTGTAAACATCTTCACCATTAGATCCTGTGGTCTTACTAACACTTACGTTGGAACCAGCTGCAACAACTGTCTTAGCCGCTTTCAATTGTTTTACGTTAACAGCATCGTTGTCATCTGTACCAGGAGCTAGGTTCACAATCTTATTGTTAGTTGTGCCATCGCCCAAGGACAAGTTGCCACCCTTAATAGTTACAGCAGGTGTTGTAGTATTTGGAGCGTCATTCAATAGGATGGATGTGTTGCCGTTATTTACGGAGTTGATACCCTTCAAGTTTTTGTTCAACTTGAGTTCCAATGTATCTGTACCGTTAGCTACTACTGCGATGTTACCAGCTGCAGATGCGAAGGTTGGAACGTCTGTTGCAGCAAGGCCTTCACCTTGAACTTTTACAAGGGAACCAAGTTTATGAGCATTTTCGGTTCCAGTGTTGTTACCAGTGAATTTCAAACCTTTGTCAACCAATGCATCGGATGTATTCTTAAGGTCTTTTACGTTTACAGCTGCATTTGGTGTGTTAGTCGCTGCTGTATTTAACTTAGTCAAGAATGCATCGCCTGTGGATGTACCAGTCTTATCAATAGCAGAGCCCACATTGTTGATAACCATGTTACCACCAGTTGTGTTGCCATTACCATCCATGAAGGAAGCAATAACATCAGCTCCATCCACGTCGTTACCAGCAGAACCATCAAGGTTTGTTGTGAAAGTACCATTAGGGCGTTTAACAACTTTTGTACCGTCAGCTTTTGTGTAAACAGCAGGTGTTACAGCATTAACTGTATATGTTTTTGACCTGTTGTTGCATCAGAGCTTTCAGATACGTTGACATTGTCACCAGCTTTTACGATGGTACCAAGGCCAGTGATAACATTCTTACCAGCATTATCGATGTTGGAGAGATCTTGTTTAGCGATACCTGTGATAACAGCTTCACCAGCAACATCATGATTATCCCCATCAACGTACTTCATGGTCACCTTACCATTGCCATCTACTGCATAGGTATCAGGTTTGATATGACGTTCTTTAGCAGCGACAGCCTTCAATTGAGATACATTGACTGCATCGTTGTTATTGACACCATCAGATACATTGGTAATTGTCTTATTACCAGCATTAATACCAGTTTTAGTGATGGATGGACCACCAGTAATAGTCAAGCCATCATTAACAATTTTAGTATCACCAATGGTCAAGGAACCATCTTTTGTCAAATCAACGTCCTTGTTCAAGGCGAATTCAACTTCTGCACCGTCAGTCGTATTAGTTTGTTTTACAGTAAGGTTTTTACCTGCTTGCAAGTCGACTTTCTTTTGATCACTAATGGTTTGTGTAGTGTCACCAGAATGAGTGCCATCAGTAGCAGATGTATTCACCTTCCAAGAGGAAGCAGTTGTAGAACCACCACCAGTAGCGCTTACAGTGTAAACATCTTCACCATTAGACCCACTGCTCTTAGTAACAGTTACGTTGGAGCCAGCTTCAACAACTGTCTTAGCCGCTTTCAATTGTTTTACGTTAACAGCATCTGTATCATCTGTACCTGGTGCTACATTGACAATCTTACTGCCACCCATGTTGATTGGACCATTTGTGATATTGATGGAGTTAGCACCAATTTCCATTTTTGGACCAGTTGTCGTATTAGAAATGGATGTAATACCTTTCAAATCGCCTTCTACATTTACTTTGTAAGGAGTAGCTGTGGATCCATCACCGTCAACAGTAGTATTTTTACCGTCTACAAGTTTAGTTTTAGCGTCTTTTAATTGTTTTACGTTAACTGCATCAGTATCGTTTACACCAGCTTTTACATTAGTAATATTTTTATTACCAGCATCGATACCAGTTTTTGTAACAGATGGACCACCAGTGATTGTCAAGCCATCATTAGTAACTTTAGTATCACCAACTGTTAAGGAACCACCGTTAGTCAAGTCAACGTCCTTATTCAAGGAGTATGTGAATTGTTTATCAGTTTGATCTAATACAATGTTTTTACCAGCACTCAATGTTACAGTGTCGCCAGGGCTTACTTTTTTGGATGCTTGAGTACCTGTTACACTACCACCGTTATTGGAGGAAACAATGTTCCAACCAGATTCGTTGATTGCTTGAGTTACATTATTAGTTGTTGCAATGCCATTTGTAGTAGGAGCTACCACTTTACCATCAGCATTAGCAGTAATATTTTGACCTATTTTAGCTTCTATTTTAATACCAGTTCCATCAGCAGATGTAGTGATGAAATCGCTACCTTTAACTTTTAAAGTGCCATTATCCAACAATACATCGCCATTGCCACTGTCACCAGCATATTTCAAATTAACGCTTCTCAATTGAGCTACGTTAACAGCATCACTAGCAGCAGTACCTGCTGCAAGACCTGTAATTTGACGAGTTGCATTAGCACCGTCACCTACGGAAACTGCTGCCAATGTAGAAGTTTGTACGTTACCAGTCAAACCACCATATTTATTTGTACGATCTTCAGCTGGGTTGAAGCCTTTAATACCTTTATCGATAGATGTTTAGAGTAAGAACCAAGAGCAACGCCATCTTTGATAGATGCATTGGATTCTTGACCTAAAGCAGTTGCGCTTTCAGCAGTAGCTTCCGCTTTAAAACCAAGAGCGGAAGCACCTTTAGCAGTTGCTTGCGCAACACCACCTACTGCAGTAGAAGCAGTACCAGTGGAGTTAGATTGCATACCAATGGCAATGGAGCCTGTGCCAGTAGATGTAGTTTTAAAACCGTCACCATTACCAGCAATAGCGATAGCACCAGAACCTGTTGCTTCAGATCGAGCGCCAAGGGCAACAGAAACGTTAGCAGTTGCTTTTGTTTTACGACCAATTGCTACAGTATCTTGTGCTGTCGCTTCATTTTCACGACCAATAGCAATCATTGTATTACCTGCATTACCACCAGAGTTTGCAAGGTTATTTTGACCGATAGCGATACCACCACCAACGGATGCAGTATTGCTAGTACCTACTGTAATAGTATCTTCTACCTTAGATGTATTGCTTTCACCAATAGCTACAGCATTAAGACCTTCTGCTTTATTGCTATGACCAATAGCTGTGGAGTTTTGGCCAGATGCAGTGTTACGAGCACCAAGGGTTTGAGAGTTTTTACCGCTTGCTGTAGAGCCTGCGCCAACCGCTGTGGATTCAGTACCTGTTGCATTAGCAATTGCACCAATACCAACTGCCATATGAGCATTAGCTTTTGAATAAGAACCCATTGCAAGAGCATATGCATCTTGACCACTAGTTAATGCTTCAGAATAGGTACCAATAGCAATATTATCAGCTTTATTAGCTTTTGCTACATTACCCATTGCAATAGTATTTCTTCCTGTTGCCTGAGAGCCAACACCGATAGCTGTAGACGCTGGACCTGTCGACGTATTCTGATTACCAATCGCTAAAGAGGAATCTTGTGTTGCTGTATTATTGGCACCATAGATGATATGTCCGTTACCACTCCCACCAGTAGTGTTATTTTGGAAACCAACTACTACAGAGTTTTGAGATACACTGTTGGAACCATTGTATGTACCATTAGGAGAAATATTAACAGAGCTATTCCCTAAGTCTGACCCCGCTTGTACTGGTGTACCCATAGTACCAGCCGCAGCCACCATAGCCAAACCAGCTAATACGCTAGCAAGAGCTTTTTTCTTACCACCATTGTTTTTTGCAACTTCGGAAACTACTACGTAGCACTCTTTAGTTTTGCTCCAAACAACCTTAAAAATCTTATTCATAGAAACTATGAACCCCCTTTTTAAATAGACACAATTACAATCAAAATGTTTTCCTTATAGTTTGATGAGTCATAATATAAATACTACTAAAAAAATAATTTATTTCATAGCATTTCATTTTTTTACTCATCTTGTGTCATATATAAGATATCAAAAAGAATACCTTGTAAATAGTATTCTTCATTTTTTTCACTCATATATTTTTTTAATATTTTTAACTTTATTTATAATTATTTTATATTTATATAAAAAAATCATAAATTTTATGTGTATTTTTTTCGCCTACTCATAACAAGTAATTCAATTAAATTCGATATAGAACCATTTCATTCGATATAATCATCAGTTTTACTTATAAACTATTCTTTCATCAATTTAATGAATTTCATAATCATCGATATAATTAAAAATTCATATATTATCTATATTCTCTAACTTTAATTTTACAAAAATATATTATACATATGAGGTATTTTTTTAAAAATTCATAAAATCGTCGATCATAACCAACTATACAAGGAATAATTTGTACATAAAAAACACTTTTATAGTATACTAAAGGAATAAAAGATATTAACACTAAGGGGTATGTTATATGAAAAAGGACGATACACAACACAACCTAGGGGCAGCAGTACCTAATCTAAACCAAGTACAGCATATTGCTCCACCTGCGCACGTTACAACAGATGCACAAGCGGATATCGACAATTTAAAAAATTCATACGATAATTTTCTCTATGTTTCAAAAGCATTTCCAAATACAAATATTAATTCTCTTATCGCTAAAGGTCGTATTTACGGACTTAATCCAGTTCCCATTAATGGTGCTCGTGTATTAGAACTCGGTTCCTCCTGTGGTGGAAATATCATTCCACAAGCATTGTATTATCCGAATGCTACTTTCACAGGCATAGACCTATCATCAGTACAAGTACAACACGGGAATGAACTTATCAAATCAATGGGACTCACGAATGTAACATTGTTAGAGAAAGATATCATGGACATCGATGATGATTTTGGTACCTTTGATTTCATTATCGTACACGGCATTTGGTCATGGGTACCTGATGTGGTGAAAGATAAAATTCTATCTATTTGTAATCGTAATTTATCAGATCGTGGCATTGCCTATATATCATATAATACATATCCTGGATGGAAACGATTAGAACAACTACGTGATATTATGCTCTATTCGGAAAAACATGCACCTCATGATTCCTTAAAAGATCGCACGGTGTATACGAAGAATGTATTAAAACTCATTGCTGAAACGATGAAAATGGATGAACGGTCTCGGGTATACTCGGATTACAAAATCAAAAATATTAATCGCGTTCTCCACTCTAATGATTACTATGTAGGTCACGAGTACCTAGAATCCTACAATGACCCTGTTTATGTATCACAGTTTGTAGAATGGGCTGAACGGCAAGGTTGCACCTACATTGGTGACGAATCGTTACAGCGTTCATTTATTACGTGGCTCGATGATGCAGTAGTAGAAAATATCACAGCCTTATCCCAAGGAAATTATGTGGATAAAGAGCAGTATTATGATTACGTATATGATACGCAATTTCGTATGGCTTTACTCACTAAACCAATCAACGAGGATATGATTAATCGCGATGAAACAATAACTATAGATACATTAAATAGTCTTTATTTCTATACCGCATTAGATGAATATGATGGTGCCCCACCAGAATGGCAAGATACATCATATATATCCATTAAACAATTGATGGACCTTAGAAAACCATTTAATGTTCAAGATGTAGTCAACTATGTAACAGTACACCATCCTGATTTTGAAATTGACATGAATCGCATATACAGACGTTTATTCCTCTTAGCTATCGTAGGCCATGTGTATGTACTTGGTGAAAGATATAATCAATTGCCATTTATTGAAAATAAAACATATATACCAGAACGATTTATAAAATATATAGCAACGCTCACTGAAGGTAATGGGCTTCAATATATGACGACAGGTAATATGTATAATCAAATCGATCAAGATATCGATGAAGGTCTTTTATTTGTGATGCGATTACTTACCAAACCGAATACAAAAAAATCAATGCTGGCCATTATGAACGAAAATTTAACAGTAGAACGTACCCGCAAAGATGGAACCACCTTTATTGTGCCAAATGATGAATATTTAGAAAAATCGTTACAACATATTGAAAACCTAGGTTTTTTTAGAAGTTAACTAATACAAAAAAATGGCGAATAGTTGATTAATATATCAACTATTCGCCATTTATCATATATATAGGATTTATAATGTTATATCTTTTTATGTTATAACCGTACCCTATTAATTATGTTTTAGATCCTTATTTTGATCTGTTTGTATATTAAGACCTAGTACGGAATTTAAAATAGCCTTAAATTGTTCATTATCTGCTTGTAATTTAGCAATTTCACGTTTAGCATCAGCTAAATCACGAGCCATAGCTATTTTAGAACGAGATACTTCAGACTTAGCACCCCATTTATAAGAAATTCCTGCATTATAAACAGTATCATCCCCACCATTAGCAGTAGATCCAACAGTAATCATTATATCTTCATTTGGTCGATAGGCTACACCAATAGCAGCGGCATTAGCATTATGATAATGACCATATCCAGCCATTATGTCTAATTTATGGTCTGGGTCAAAATCTAATGGATGTAATCCAGCGAGTGCGGCGCTTCCTGCAATACCTTTACGTGCTTCTTTTTGATTAGCATTAATAATATTGTGCAAACTATTAGTATTACTACTGAAACTGTTAATTCGATTAACGATATCCGGACTCAATCCTATAGTATATTCTTTACGACCATGCGCATTATCTTGTGATGTAACGGTAATATTATCACCAGCTACAATAGTATTATATTTTTGTGCTTCAAGAGCGACATCATAGAGTTGAGATCCATTAACCGCATCTGTAGATGTGGAAGATACTCTACCAGCACTGACGTTTTGAAGTTGACGAGTATAAGTTGTAATACCACTTGTACCAGCACGACCATTAGCACCAAGGACACAACAGAGTCTGGAGTACTGCCTGCAAATGTGACATTACTAAATTTAATGTCACTTGCATTATCTTGTATTGTACTTGTACCAACTGCTGCATCGGTTACAGAATTAGAGCCAATAGCGACACTATTTGGAATATCTGCGAGTGTATCATTACCTTGAGCTACTGCACTGTTACCTGATGCACTCGCGTTGCGACCAATAGCAATGGACGCTTCACCATCAGCGGTTGCAGAATGACCATTAGCGATTGCATCTTTACCAGATGCTTTTGCTAATGAACCTACGGCTAACGCTGAATTACCACTAGCAACGGCTTCATTACCTGCAGCAAAAGCATATTCTTCTGTTGATTTTGATTTATACCCAACAGCAGCACTATAATCACCACTAGCAACAGCATGATTACCTGTTGCTAAGGAATAATCACCTGTTGTTTCTACATCACTACCAACAGCTGTAGATTGCACACCAGAAGCCACAGATTGATAACCAATAGCACTACTATATTGGTTAGATGCTTTTGTGCCATATCCTACTGCAGTAGCCATAACATCAGTAGCTTTTGAAGATTTACCAATAGCCACTGCACTTTTACCAGAGGCATAAGAACCATTACCAATCGCAATAGTATGCTCACCATTTGTTCTAGCCTGTGCACCAATCGCATAGGTATAATCAGTTAATGCTTGTGCGGAGGAACCAAATGCCAAAGAATCTCTGCCATGTGCCTCAGATAATGACCCACCAGCAATACTATTCGTACCCAAAGTCTTATTTTTATCCCCAATAGCAAACGCATTATCACCATCTACTACATTTTTATATCCAGCAACCAACGCACTCGTAGCAGTTGCTGAAATCGTGTTACCATTACCAAAGGCTTCTGCCCCTTTTGCCGCTGCCGCAGGATCTATCGTATTATCAATACCTCCAGCGAATACAGACCCCGTCATAGAAGCCATAGTCATAGCGATTAACATTGTTTTTTGTTGAACTTTACCATAATCTAACATCCCCATAATTAAATAATACTTATATATTTATTACATAAAAATAGCAGATAATTGGTCTTGCTAAACTAACTATCTGCTATTATATATAATCGATAAATTATTACTATTTATTTATATAGCTTATACTTTTAACTATTTTTTATTGACACGAACACGTTCAATAGTTGGTTCCCCTTGATGATTTTTAGCCACTGTATCAACGCGGAACAATGCCATTTCAGGGCTAAATTCTGTTACGAGTTGTTCGTTTACTTGTACGCCGTTTTGAATAGCACGGTATACGATTTGTGCAAACTCATAACGTGTTAACATACGGTCCCCACCGAATGTGCCATCAGGGTACCCTTCAACTAAGCAACGACGAGATAAATCGCTAACAGCTTCGTATGCCCAGTGATTACTTGGTACATCTGGGAATAGTGTAGTGCGGTCAGCTTTCATATTAGTACCAGCTACACCATTTAAAAGAGTTGTCAATTTTTGGATTTGTGCATTTTGTATAGCTACAGTTTTCTTAAGTTCTAATACTTCTTTACCGATAGCTACACGAGAACGAGATACATTGCTATGAGCGCCGACTTTCACAGAAAGACCTGCATTCACAACGGTTTCCCCATTGCCAACAGTAGAGCCTACGCTCAATTGCACGTCCTCATTAGGACGGTAGAATGCGCCGAGTGCAGCCGCATTGCCATTGTGATAATGACCATAGCCAGCCGCAAAGTCCCATTTTGCATCAGGGTCAAATCGAGCGGATGAAGAGCCGCCAAAGCAGCAGAACCAGCTACGGCCTTGTTAACGCGTTTATCTAGGCGGGATACGGTACCATTGATGTTTGTAATATCGCCACCGATATTGTTACGCAATTGTTTAAGTTGAGCCACATTAACCGCATCAGTATCATTTGTACCAGCTGCAACGGATGTAATTTGGCGTGTTACATTATTTCCTGCGTCACCAACAGATACTGCGGAAGCTGTAGATTTCCATGTAGCTGATGTATTAGTGGATGGCGCGTTAGTAAGAATATCATAACCAACTGCACCTGCTGCTACTGTCGCTTTAGATCCACTACCAAGTGCTACGCCACCTTCAGTAGATACGTCTGTGTTGTGACCGATGGCCACCACATCATGTACCGTTGTTGTTGTAGCCGTATCGCTAGAACCAATAATAACAGCGTTATTAGCACCTGTTACGGTACGGTTATCACCAACGATAACTGTATTCTTTGCATCGGATACAGTGTTCTTAGAACCGATAGCAGTCAAATGTTGTACATTAGAGGCTGTATTGCCGACACCCATAACGAGGTTGTCTGCACTTTCAGCACCATCAGCACCTGTTACAGTGTTATTAATACCAATCATAGATGTGCGCAATGTGTAGTCAGCCTTATTGCCACCACCGAATGCCATCGTAGCACCGCCGCCGTTGGAATTTTTGACAGCTGTACGCAATTTTCCAGCTAATTTTTTAGCAGAACTACCACCACTAGTTGGTGCACCAATGATAGCTGTAGTAGAGTTTGTAATTTCATTACCAGCACCCACAATAATAGAACCATTAGAATTAAACGTTCTATTGGCTGTACCAACAATACTATTACCTATACCTGAGTAGTCACTAGTTGCAGTCTTGGATTCAATACTATTTAAAGAACCTGTAATAGTAGCACCAAAGTTTTGTGCCGCTTGTGGTCTGAACCCGCCGCCATCATAAGCACCTGTTATAGCAGAATAGGCACCATTAACTACACCAAAGGTAGCATTATTAAAGCTATTAACACCAACTGTAGTTGCATTTACACTCACATTATGAGAACGCATACTATCTACATTACTTGTATCTACTGTGGTATCACCAATCTCACCCTTATAGTTATGAGTACCAATCATAATACCACCAGAGCGAGCATATGTATTTTGACCAATAGCCACGCCAGTTGGTACTTTAGTTGGATCAGCTGGAACAAATGGCGCACTTAAGCCAAGAAATCCACTTCCTCGGAAACTAGTTTGATTAAAATTAAAACTAGCCTCTTGCGTACCTGCCATATTTTCAGAAAGCTTTTTCACCAATTGCTATGCCACCGCCTTGGTTAACATAGTTATTTGTATGTGCACCACTACCAATAGCGATATCTCCTGTAGCTGGACGATTAGTACCATTTGCATAAGAAACTTCAGCACCGTTACCAATAGCTACATTTTTAACTTCTGGCGCTTTACTGCCTGTACCATAAGCAATACCATTGCCTGTGCCTGTTGCTGTATCTGCAGCGCTAGCTACCATACATAAGCTGGATAATAGCACACCATTAATTAGCAAAGTTAATAAACGTTTTCGTTTGTTCATTTTACCGCTCTCCATTTCACAAATTATACATAAGATGAATTATATATACACAAAATTCATCTTATCTTTATATTTCAATATTATACCACTTTGCTTTTGATTTGTAAAATCATTAATTTAATATGAAGTTAACGATTTTTTTAAATATACCTTATACTCATTTCTTTAATAATCATCTGTAATATATCTTACAATATAAGATTTACTATAGAATCCTATTTCTTAATAGGATACATTTTTTTAAAACCGAGTTTAAAAAAATAAATATTTTTGCAAGACCGTTAAACAAAATAAAAAAAGCGGATAGTACACCATAAAGGATAACTATCCGCATATATACTAGATTTATTCTATAACGAATTCACTTACGATACACATACTATAGAATATTTAACTATTATTTATTATTCAATTTTTGTACGAGCATATCTACTGTTTCTTGTAACTTTTTATTTTGAGCCTCCAATGTATCAACCCGTTGTTCAAGAGCGTTATAGGACGCAGGAGAGATGTTTTGTAACGTTTTGTTTTCGCCGAATTTGTAGGATACGCCAAGGTTGGCCATAATGTGGTCATTAACGGTAGCACCTGCTGTGAGGAGCAAGTTTTCCTTTGGATAATATCCCACACCAAGGGCTAGCGCATTAGCATCTTTATAGTGACCAATACCACCCATCACTTGTACTCGATTATCTGGATCAAATTGCATTGGATGTAATGCAGCTAGTGCCGCAGCACGAGCATCGCCTTTATTGGCCTCTTTTCCAATGTTGCTAATTTTGTTGTACAGATTATCGATTTGTTGGTTCGCACCATATAATTGGGAACCATTGATAGCATCTGTAGAGTCCGCACTAACGCGGCCTGCTGCTACATGTGTAATGGTCCGTTCTTGACCGGTAGCGCCTACAGATACGGTGGATACTGGTGCAGTGCCGGCAAAGTTAACGGTGCCACCTGCATAAGTATAGCTTGGGGTGCTCACCACATCTGTGCTTTCAGCAGTGGAATTATTGCCTAATACAACCGCATTATCTAGAGATGTATTTACATTATTACCCATTACGAATGTGTTGTTAGCGCTCACTCGATTATAGTTACCTACGCTATAGGAATTATCCCCCTTAACAGTGGCCACATTATACGTACCTACACCAAAGGCACCAGATTGATTACCCTCAATTTTATTATATGCACCAATAGCAGAGTTCTTGTCACCTTCAAAGATAACGCCATGACCCATGCCATAGTTAAAGTTGCCGTTCACATTAGAGTTAGAGCCAATCAACACTGTATTGTTACCTGTGCTGCCACCAGCTTGGCCAGCGCCAAGCCATACGTTTTTATTCCCTGTAGCACCAGAACCGGCAAAAGCACCAATAGCAATTGTATCAGAAATAGTTGATTTAAAGCCTGCCGCAAAGTTACCTAAGAAGTTATAGTCTCCTTTGCCTTCCATAAATGTTTTAGCACCTAATGCTACGTTCCCACCACCTTGAGAACCATTCAATGCTACACGACCAATGGCAATGTTATTCCCTCTTGCATTTGGATCTCCTCTATGAGAATATGGATCACTGTTGGTTGCCCCAGCTTGACCACCTAAGGATACATTATCCGAATTGGTGAAAGAAGCACCCTGCAATCCAATATTATAGGCCGCACCACCTGTTGAAACGATAGGTGTATCGGCGGCCTGCACTAGGCCCATAGAAGATACACTAAATACACTAACCATTGAAACAATACATAATTTTGTTGCGTAATTCATGTTACGTCCCTCCTACACTCTCCTCTTACACCATGTTGCTATACTCCCGCCAGCGTTCTCGATGTACCATATATTTCAGCCACCACGTAAGGATTTCCACAAGTACTCAATTTAGCGAGTATCCGTTTCGTATAATCAAGATGTTCTAACAAAGCATCGCGTAGTTTGCGTTGCACGTGGTCAGGGGAATGGAATACGAGTATAGGATCAAAGTCTCCTATGATGATATACGTTGTATGTGGTTCTGGTCCTGGCTCAATGCGGTATTGAAATGGAATGATAACATTGAATAAACCATATACCACATCACGCCCGATTGCTTTGCGCGATTTCAGGCTCGCAAAGGTCATGTTCGGACTCATTGTTCTAGGGTCCGTATACATCGGCTTTGACCGCCTCGACGATTGAATGCCGTTTGCTAGAACACCCTCATGGTGCGCTACTTCTCGTAATACCATCTTAATGGATTTATGGATGATTTCACGCCGACCATCTACATAATAACACGCGGTACAATCACCGCCGTCAATGTAGATTGGGATCAAGCAACATATATGGTGATCTACATCGCCATATATGGCATTGGGGTTACAAGAAATTAATTCGTTATTACTTACATTTTGACACGTTGTATTATGCATCATCATGACCTCTTCTTATGTTAAAGGAGTAATAATATTAAGGAATTCCTCTTGTAAAAGCTTATAAATAACACGTGTTATAGTAGGTGCTTTAGCAGCACTTATGAGTCAATTGTATACCTATAATTACAAACTGTAAATATATAAATTAAAAAATATTTTAGTTTTTTTAATATTACTTATAACTATGCATATTTTGCATATCTTGGATATCGAATTCTTTGTTATCCGCTACCATCATATAGTACCGCAATTGGTCGATGGCCTTCTGATGGCGTTGTTGCACAGCCTGTCTAGACTGATGTATTTCACAACCTATGTCTACGCAACTCTTGCCATCTCGATATAAGGCAAACAACAATTGCTGTTGCTCGCGTGGCAGTTTTCTGAAAGCAGCCCACAGACGATTGCGCAATTCGTCTTCTGTCACCGTTCCGATAATGTCGTGTTCGATATCTACATCATCGGGGAACTGATCCATAGCAGGCTCTGATACATCATCACCGGTACATAGGGGCAATGTCAACTCGTGCCGCCACTGATGAGCTGATTGTTTATAAATTAAGATACCCATAATGAATGGCTGCTTTTACATAGCCAGAAAATGGTACCTTTCCCGACGTGTGAAAGCTATAGATGGATTCGATAAAGATGATCCACAGAAATGATTCGACGTCATCCATCATCATAGCCGTACTACATCGGCTCGCATACCGCATGATAAGTGGCCGATAGCGTCGGCATAGCTCGACTTGTGCTGCATCGATGGTCAGTTCCTCAATGTGCCACACGGCTCGTTCCGTACTGAGCACCGATACACGACGTTCTTGGCAGACGCGCACTAAACTAAGGTCTGTCACCGCTTGTAACACCTTTTGGGGACATACCACATGCTTTACGTTCATATTCGTTCCTTTCTGCCTAGGCTTACTTGGAATATACACCCAAATGAGTATTTAGACAAACGAGAAATTCCGCCATAAATGCATAGATTTACAGCGGAATTTTTGTTGTTACATATGTATTTGTGTATAATTACAAACCTATTTCAGTAAAGTACGCCAATTTAGATCAATTTTACATAGCTGCATGAATTTGAATCGATTATTGTACAATGAGCGAGTTCGAATCAATGACAAGTCGCACGAATTCGAATTCATTTCACTAAAACGATTGTATTAAGCAATTGTATCTAGCGCAGGTTTGCAATGGTTTCGTAAATATATTGCCCTTGACCACAATTAATTTCCTCAAGATTTGGGAACACGAACTGGTACCAAAATTGGAACATAGTATTCACAAAATGGTAATCTGCGTAACGCAATGGACCACGGCTACCACCTTGAATACGTCCAATAATTTCCATATCTAAGAGGTCAGCCATACGGGTTGCAAAAGTACCACTCTTAAGCTCACTGGCATGACATAATTCTGTATAGAACGGCTTATCCAGTTGTGCCAACGCATAGAGAATCGCATTAGCAGCGCCTACATTACGAATGTAGCGCATAAGCAATCGTTGTGGTTCCTTACATAATATGCCTTGTGGTTTAAAGAATAGACGCACAATATTTTCATCTACCGATAAGGCGGGATCTATATGCACGAGGTTCCCCGGCATACCACCTGTTACATGGTATAGCTTAACAAGATCTTCGTCCGTATAGTCCCAACCTAATGCTCTCACATCATCAAGTGTGAACGGATTGACCTTGAAATAACTATGAATGTAGGCTGCAATCAAGCTTGATTCGCCGATGATACGACCTTTTAACTCATCTACATGAGTTCCCATAAGAAGTACGAATACTTTGCCATGGTCGCGATAGGTTTCCATCAAGTCACGCAATATGATAGGCGCTTGTGGAACCGTATCCACAAATGAAGGATAATCATCTATGATGAGCATGATTCGCTTGTCAAGACTTACTTGAAAAACGCCACGCAATGCATCCTCTAAAGTCTTAAAAGACCCTGATGGCACCTTTAGTTCTCTCTCAATTGATCGAATATGAATGGACTCATTCGCCAAGCGTCCAAGCAGATATATGGTATGATTCTTGCTTAATCGAGACTGTAACTCTCTAGCGATATACGTTTTACCAACGCTGTAAGGACCGTGTACAACACTCATTTCCATACGGTCCTGATTGTATAGTTCCATTATGGCGTCAATGACCGCCTCATGGTTACTACATTTCATATAAGATCTCACCTCCCTTAAAATAGTTCTCAGGAGTTTATTATATCATATTTTAAATAAACTATAAAATATATCTTGTAAATTTTAACAAATAGATAATAAATTCATTTTTTACACATAAAAAACTCTTTTCCCATTATGATATGTACCCCTTTTACTGGTTGTCCAGTAAAGAGGGTACATTATTACAAGAAAGAGTTTCTATGCCTAATTTTACATTCTTATTATTAAAACTTACAGTTGTAAGCCATATCTATCGGTCATTGCTAAATTTCATGAGCATGATGCGACGCACCGATTCATCAAGGCGTGCTTCGGAAATAGTTCCATCTGCTACAGCCTGTGTTAACGCATCGTGAACTGCCTTGATGTGCTTGGCATGCTTACAAAGGATAACCATGTCGCTGCCCGCATTAATGGTACGCACCGCATAATCCTCTATGGACATACCAGCAACAGCAGCGCCGACCTCGATATCATCGGTAATCACGACGCCGTCAAAGCCCAGTTCATTCCGTAGCCAATCTGTAATGATCGGTTTAGATAGACTCACCGGATGATTCGCATCGATAGAGGGTACTTTCACAGCATTCACCATAATCATAGGATGTTCGTCACGCGTCGCATCGATGAGCTGAGCAAATACGCGACCATCATCGTCCATGAGGCTCGCCTTCGACGCATCTAGTTTCATACCCGGCACCGTGTAATCAGCGCCGCCTGGAAAATATTGGTACCCCGTAAACACGCGATTCGCCGCATAGCGTTTAGTAATGGTCTCGCCGATGCGCGCCGCCCGGTCCACATCGCTCGTGTACGAGTAAAACGAATGGGTATTCACCATGACACCCAGATTCAAATTAAACCCAAGATCGCGCATCTCGATTGCCGTGCGCGTCGCTAGACTCGACACCGCATCAAGGCCCTGCTTCGATAACAGCTTAGGGTCCGTCCACGGTAGCATCAAATTAGGTCTGTACTGCATACGTTCTCGATTCATGGCTATGAACAGCGGTGTTAGGCTCGAAATATTGGCCGTATCTCGTATGCCTTGTGTGAAAGCCCGCACTTGCTCCTTGGATTCCATATTATCATGATCTAGCAAAATACCGCCTACGCGATATTTACGTACTAATTCTTTTTGTGACTCGTCAAATGTAGTGCCTTCTAGACCGATACACATTAACTGACCAATCTTGTCCTCTTGTGACATCGTGCGCACACTGCGGTCCGCCTTTTCCGCAGCCGACGCATTCATAGCGGCAATCGCCTTATACCCTACGGGCGCACGGTCAGAATTTGTCGTCACACTCGGCTCCTCTCGACTACACCCTACAATGGTGCCCATCGTGATGATCGCCAAAACACCGCAAGCTAGCCTCTTTACGAACTGCTTCATATCTCTCTACCCTCTATGACAGCTCAACTCAACTATAGATAAACTAGAACTCATGCCCTCCCAGTCATCAGTCCTATTGTTAACACTTGTATACTATCATTATAATAAAAAACTACAACCTAGTCGAATATATAACTGATGTATTCTCAGTATACATAGAACTAGATTGTAGTGTTAAGATTATTTACGAGTATGATTTGTTCCTGTTTCATCGGACTCAGATGTGGAATCCGTTGTTTGTTGAGGTGCTTTATGAAGCGTCATAACCGTTTTAGCCGCCACCTTTTTCACAGGACCTGTTGGTAACACAATTGGTATTTGTGTGTTTACTTTCACAGGGCCATTAGCAGGTACAGGCGCTTGTACCGGTGTCGATAAAGCCTTAACGATATTTGGTTGCGGTGCCGTTGGCGCTACAGATTGAGCCGCTGCTTGAGCTGCCATCGATTGTAATGCTGCTGGCTGTGCTACCACTGGTTTTGGTGCTTGTTTAGGCGCATCCGGTTGTTGACGTGCCACACGGGCCGCTGCCAAAATCCCTGGATTACGATATAATAACTGACCACCTTCGGTAGACAATTTGATCATAATAATACACATCTGCGTTGTAATACTCACTGCCACTGGCCACATCATAACGCAAACCAATCATAGTATACACCGTGAAATGTAACAACCCGTCCGGTTTACTGCGGTCAATCGAATCGCGGTCCACATACCAATTATTGCCATTATAGGTGAAAGCATAAATATCTTGCCGAGCATCGGCATTGGGTATAACAGATATAAACAGCGCTGCTACAAACATAGCCACTGCACACATACGTTGAAACATGAGGCCTCCTCATTATGAATTACTACCTATATTAATACTATATATATTATATGAATCACATCTTAATATATACATTAATATATACTAATGGTAGGTAGATTGTGTAGGTATAAAAATGATTGTATACGATTGAACAATTTATTATACCACATTTTCTGAGATTGCGTTCCTCTGACATCCCCACTTGGAATTAGAACAGGCCTGTAGTATTGCCTAGGCCCTTTAACACCTCTCCTAAAAATTAGAACAGGCCTGTAGTAATTTCCGAACCTTCGTACATACCCTTTTAAAATTAGAACACGCCTGTTCTAATTCTAGAGACACCATATAATTGATTAAGTTCATTTGGATTTGACGATATATATAATTTTCCTTATAATAAAAGAAGATAGCCAAGCGAGTAGTTCCGTCAGGCTCATCTCAAAAAATACGAAAGTGATGAAATGGCCTTTCAGTTACCTAGTTACCTTAGGATAACGAAGGGCTATTTGTCTTTTCCAAGACAAATAAGAGCCACAAGTGCACCAAAGGCAATGACAACAGTCATCACCTCTAGAATTATCATGATTAACTCATAATCACTCATAGAGCACCCCTCCCTCCATTAACGAAGAGAGGCCCAACCTCGCTGACTATCTTAAACTAATTATAAAGAGAACTTTTGTTTTAAGCAATAAGCATCTATAAATACAGATATACGAGTTAAAATTATAAAAGCCCCAGAATACTAACAGCTAATATATACAGCTATTAGTACTCTGGGGCTATTTATATATCGACTATATCCTCAGATTGTTCTAGGTAAACATATCTTAGAATTTATGTGTAAATCCAGCGTTCACAGACCAGCCTGCTTTATAGTCGCCAGATAAACCTGTGCTAATATCAGCGTAAAGGCTGTTGTTAGCATTGATGCCATAGCGGCCACCGAATGCGAGGTCAGTCCAAGTGCCTTTAAGGTCTTGTTCTGTAGATTTCACAGTGGAACCACTTGTGTATGTAGTTTTTACCGAGCCAGAGAAGGCATGGTTAACGCCGACACGAGTATAGATACTCCCTGAGCCAAAGGTCTTACCAATCTCAAGGCCAAGACCGCCAGCAGTACTGCTTACACCAGCTTGGTCTACATGCATGGTGCCTGCATTAAAGCTATCTCCACCAAAGTGAGTATAGCTCAATTGTGCTTGCGGTTCGATGTATACACCATTTTGTAATTTCACAGTTTTACCATAGCGAGCGCCGATAGTGTATGCATTAGCCTTCGTTTCGCCAGATAGGCTTTCACCAATTTCATTACGAGCTGTGAAAGTATTCGTTACACGACCAACTTGGGATTCAAGTTGAATGTATTGATCTCGGCCGAGGTCTTTCAAACCATAGGCGCCAACAGCAAAGGCCTTTTCTTTGCCAGAGCCATTGAACACATAATCATCATGGCCACGAAGGTAAGACACTTGACCGCCTACGGTCCAACCGCTACCAGTTTTAGCGTCGTAACCACCTTGAATGCGTGTATAGGTTGTGTCAGTATCAATACCTTGTGCATCATAGCTATATTGACCGCCACCGATATGGGCCCAAATACCTGTTGTTGCGCCTTGTTGCAATGCACGAGGACGGTAAGTATTTGTTAATGTGCGCCAGCCGTTGATATTGCTCATAATCGCAGAACGAGCACCACGCATATGAGGGGTATCATATGCCGTTGATTGGGCTGGTGCCGGTTGCGGTGCTGGTGTTGGTGCTGGCGCCGGTTGCGGTGCTGGTGTTGGCGTTGGTGCCGGTTGTGGCGCCGGTGTTGGCGTTGGCGCTGGTTGCGGTGTAGGTGTTACTGTTGTATTACCATATACATATTTACCTTGACCATTTTGATCCGCTTGCCATGTAATAGCACCTTCTTTAGCATAACCAGATGTTAATACCTTAAAACGTCCAGATTCAGCACCTTCAGAAGCAATAGCTACTGTGCCTTCAAGATTTCTTTCACCAGTCACATAGTTATGATAATACACCTTATGTGCAAGATTATCTAAAACCTTGTTTACATTATCCTCAGTAGACAAGTCTAGTCCTTTGCGGCTGGTGTATAGATGAGCGCCAGCATTAGGGGCTGCACTTGTGATATGAATGTCGCCACCCCAGAAGGAATCAGCCGTTAAACCATTATATGTTGTGGTTGGCGGTGTATATTCTGGATCCTCGGTATCTGCATATTCATCATTAGGATCATAAATAAAAATTCACATGTCCTTCGAGCTTATCTATATGGATTTCATTATGCTCCGATTGTGTGACACCATTGTTAAAATTACGATTCTTAGCACCTACTAAACGATGTACATGACTCGGTGTAGTCATAGTAGAATAGCTTGTACCAGATAAACCACCTTGATAAAAGTGATCCCAATAACCCTGTTCACCAAGGAATACATTGATATGATTATCATGAGGAGAATTTTTATCTGCTAAATTAAGAGCAAAACCAACCCATAATGCATCTTTCTGATCTAAACCAATATTGATTATAGAGGAAGTCTCCTCATTGCCGTCAATGCGCACATCACCGTCAAGATTAATATCATAGCCTTGTATTTTTCCATGAGAACCATCAACGCCAAGATTTACAACTCCACCATTAGAAATTACTGCAGGTCTACTTACATTCCCTACTTGAATTAATCCTTCTCTAACGGTAATGGAACCATCATTCTTAGCCACTATAATAGCAGGTCTATCATCAGTTACACGAGCATGTACACGATCCATAGCAATAATCGCTCTATGATCTGCCTCGATACCTTTAGTAACTCCCGGTACTTCACCTAGGTTCATAACATAAAAATTATCAGCACGAATTACACCATCGTCATCCATAGCCATAGCATTAGGAATAATCGCGCCAGCTATCGTCAGCGCTACAGCTAACGATAGCTTTGCTTTACTTACATGTCTCATAAAAATCCTCTCACTCTCATAGTATAAACAAACTATAAATTATCTTAAATTATATTTTATATATTGTCATTTGTAAATACCAGAGGAAAAAATTAGTACAGACCTGTAGTATCTGTTGATTCCCTTAACATACCTTTTTAAAATTAGTACAGGCCTGTAGTATTACCTGGGCCCTTTAATACCTCTCCTAAAAATTAGAACAGGCCTGTTCTATTTCTAGAGAGACCATATCAGGCTATCTTACAAATTAGAACACGCCTGTTCTATTTCTAGAGACACTATATCAGGCTCGTCTTACTAATTACTACAGGCGTGTTCTAATTTAAAATCCCCTTGATAAGTACCAAGATACTCATCAAGGGGATTGTTTTAGTTATGAACGATACCAATCATCAGATTAGAATTGGTAGTTAAGGTCTACGCGATAGTAGTTGGAAAGTTTTTCGTTATCGCCAGTAGCCTTGTTTGTTTTGTTATTAAATCCGTAGTATGCTGTTAAGCCCACGTTCTTTTGTAGTGCGTAGTCAGCAGTTAGTAACCAGCCTTTGAAGCCTTGGTAATTTATTGCGCTAATTGCACCAGCTGGTGTAGCCATCCATGCAGTATTGGTTGTATCGTAAGCGATGTCCCATGTGGAGGATGCAGCGCCTAGGTTTTGGCCGAAGTTGAAGTATTGTGCTTTTACGTCCCAAGAACCGCGTTTTGCTTGGTCGTAGTCACCATAGCCAAGGCCAGCAGTCCATGCAGAACCGTGAGAAATGCCAGCAGCTTTCACCCATTCGCCGCCAACCCAAACTTTATCAAAATTCATGTCTGTGCTGAAGCCATACATGTTTCTAAGTGCGTCACCACTAGATTTGTGCGCATTTCTACGGGCATAGAAGCCGCCAAGGTTCACATGTTTATTAAGTTGACCTTTAACGCCTGCATAGGTGAAAGTTTTGTTAGATTTTTTAGTTAAGCCGTCAAAAGCGCCTGCCACAGCATAGCCGTAGGCTGCTTGGAATTGAACTTTGTCGTTATCTGCATTGAATTGAACGCCATCGAATGTGTCATCGTAAATCAAACCGTTGCCGAGCATTTGGTCGAAGCGACCAGCTTTCACAGACACGCGTTCACCAAATTTGTGATTTACATAAGCGCGATCGATAGTAGCCGTTGCATTACCACCATTAGTCGCATCACCAAATTCAAAGTCCCCAGATGTTACACGAACGACAGCGTCTGTGCGGTCATTGACCTTCGCATTGAATTGAATGCGAGCACGCGCGTCGAATTGGGAACCTTTGCTGTAATCGCCCAAAGCGTTTACATAGTTACCATCTTTCTTTTGGGAACCAAGATAACGAAGACGCATATCACCGGTTACTTTCACATTACCTACGCGGTCCTCTAAACGAGCCACGCGAACGCCTAAATTATTCAATTCGTTAGAGAATTCATCAGCCAAACGGTTAATCAAAGCTTGTTGTTCCGCATTCGCACGATCTTGGTTAGCAAGCGCTTTCGCTACCATTTGTGCCACTTGGAAACGAGTAATGCCATTTTCGCCTCTGAAAGTACCATCTGGATAGCCAGTGATAATGCCAGTGCTAGCCAATTGAGACACGGCTTGGTAGGCCCAAGAATCAGGGGTTACATCGGAAAATGGGTTCGCTGCAAACGCAGTTGTTACACCCAACACAGCTGTTGCTGCAAAGATAGCGGCAAATTGTTTTTTCATAACTATACCTCTCTCCAAAAAAGAATCATACACATCTGCAATTAGGTCCTACTAACACGTATCTCCCTAACCCTTTATAAGTGATAACCGTTATATACAGAATATAACATAAGTATAACATATTATAATAAATATTTTATATTTCAAAGAAAAGTTCATTGGATTTTCATGGGATTATAGAAAAACCTCCAACATAGCAAAAAGAGATGACGAAATATACATTTCGCCATCCCTTTATATTTACTTAAGTTGTGCCAATCTATTTAATTAGAATTGGTAGTTAAGATCTACACGGTAGTAGTTGGAAAGTTTAGAGTTATCTCCATCTGCTTTATTAGTTTTGTTATTGAAACCATAGTATGCAGTCAAACCAACATTGTCTTGCAATGCATAGTTAGCAGTTGCCAACCAGCCTTTGAAGCCACGGAAATCAAAGTTAGTACGACTATAAACATTTGTATAATCATAAGGGATTTCCCAAGTAGAGGAAACTGCACCCAAATTTTCACCAAAGTTGAAGTATTGAGCTTTTACATCCCAAGTACCTTGTTTAGCTTGGTCATAATTACCATAGCCAATACCAGCAGTCCATGCAGAACCATGAGATAAGCCAGCAGCTTTTACCCATTCACCGCCAACCCAAACTTTATCAAAGTTCATGTCTGTGCTGAAGCCATAAAGATTTTTGTAATCATCATTGCCGGATTTATGTGCATTTTTACGTGCATAGAAACCACCAAGGTTAACATGTTTATTCAAGTCACCTTTAATGCTTGCATATGTAAATGTATTATTTGTTTTTTGACTCAAACCTTCTGCTGCACCAGCAACGGCATAACCATAAGCAGCTTGGAATTGAATTTTATCATTGCCTGCATTGAATTGAGCACCATCAAATGCATCATCATAAATCAAACCATTGCCAAGCATTTGGTCAAAACGACCAGCTTTTACAGATACGCGTTCACCAAATTTATGGTTTACATAAGCGCGGTCAACAGCAACACCTACAGCAGCACCATCAGATGCATCACCAAATTCGAAATCATCAGATGCTACACGAACAACAGCTTCTGTACGATCGTTTACTTTAGCATTGAATTGAACACGAGCACGAGCGTCAAATTTAGAAGATTTGCTGTAGTCACCATAAAGGTTTACATAGTTACCATCTTTCTTTTGAGCGCCCATGAAACGCATACGCATATCGCCAGTTACTTTCACATTACCAACACGGTCTTCCAAACGAGCTACACGTACACCCAAGTTGTTCAATTCATTGGAGAATTCATCAGCCAAACGGTTGATCATAGCTTGTTGTTCAGCATTAGCGCGGTCTTGGTTAGCCATAGCTTTCGCAATCATTTGAGCCATTTCATAACGAGTGATATCGTTTTGGCCTTTGAAAGTGCCATCTGGATAACCGTTAACGATACCAGCTGCTGCTAATTGGGATACAGCTTGGTATGCCCAAGAATCAGGAGTTACATCGGAGAATGGGTTAGCTGCGAATGCTGTAGTTACACCCAAAACTGCTGTTGCTGCAAAGATTGCTGCGAATTGTTTTTCATAATACAATACCTCTTCTTTATAAGAAAGACAATTATTATATGTTCCCGTAAAGCAATACGCTCATCTTTATGTGTCCATGTTTCCATACAAATAATACGTATACCTTTACAAGATATACGTATATTGTATCATATAGATATTAAATATCATTTAAAAATTCATGAAATTTTCATTCATTTTTTTATTATTAACATAATAATATATCTTTTATCATCGAATCATTAATAATTTGATCAGCCCCATATAAACCATCTTGATAGTTCTTTTTAATCCCTTTAATACTTAATTCATTATAGTCAAAAAACACTATATAGAGTAGATACACCATAATAACTCTTATCTACAAACCAAACTTCGTCAGTTCTTATTGGAGCATCCAATATATCTGTATTATGTGTAGTCGCAATGAATTGCATGCCTGTATCATTCCATTCATTAAAAAAATACGTAATAGCATATTAACTAATTTAGGATGTAAAAAAACAATCAAAATCATCATTGCTAAAAAAACATGAATATCCGTGTGCTTATACTTTCTGCTTCATAATCAATAGTAAAGCTTCTTCCATCTTTACATTCATATTCAAATTGAAGCAATAATCTAGATTCTAAATTTTGATTATTTTCTTGTATTGGTATGAAAGATTCTTGTATTTTAATATCTTTTATATGAAAATCTGCAGCCTTCAAAAAATACAAGACTTTTTTTCTTTTATATCAGGATTAGTATATAACGGCTTAAATAATTCCTGGTTGCATAAAACATTATGTCCTAAACCAAGTATAAGGATATCTTGTGCGAACCATTCATATGACTCTTTAGCTTCTGGTACATTATTTGATTGAGCAAAAAATAGCAATGGCTGATTAGCTCTTAATGCGCCCTTTAAACCCTTTATTGATGACGGCATAATGATATCATCAACAGTCCTATTAAAAATGATATTATCATTCATAATTAAACGCTCTTCATTAATACTATGAGCATCATAATCTAATTCATAACAATATAAATTTCCATTTTTAATAAATTGAATTTTGAAATAAGTATTACCTTCTCCATTGGCAAAAGAATCAACAGGTAAAGCCTCTAACTCAGAAGATGTGCCATAAACAATAATATCTCTAAGTAGTTGGAAAGCTCTAATCACATTAGATTTTCCAGATGCATTGCCTCCAAATATAAATGATGATTTAACAACCTCTATATCATCTGATGAAATAGTATTTTCTTTAGTATAATCGGTTACACCTTCACCAACCTCCATAGAAAAGGTAGCCTCATCTTTGAATGATCGAATATTTTTGAAAGCAAAATCTATTAGCACTGTATCACCAACTTGTATTTAAGAATTATATTGACCCAGAGTTGCATTAACGTGATTATTGTATAGTAGATGATTTATAATAATGTTTACCTACTCTTATAAATACTTATTAAACATTATTTTTTTCCAATTCTCTATAAGTACTTTTTGCATCCTTTTTCACTAATGCTATGATTGTTAGATTTACCATAACTTAATACAAAGGAGGCTAGTTTAATTTGATCTTCTGGTGTAAACAAATCTAGTTGTCGTTTATCAAATACTCATCAAAGGAAACTTCTCTATAACAATTGTCAGTTGCTAAAATCTACATGATGGTGGTCTTAAAATTTTATATTTAACATTTTAATATTTCTGGATGTCGCACAACCCATGAAGTCAACTCAACATAAGCTTGTTTTATCTCTTCAAAATCATGTCGTTCTATATGTGTTATAGGTGAATCTTGCTGTTTGGAATCTCGCCAGTTAATATCTTGTGCTGTATAGTTACCATAAAAACCGATTTCAGATTGTGTCATCCAATGGTACGGAGTTACAATGTGTTCTTGCGGTTCAAATAACGACGGCATTAAGGAGTAATATTCAAAATTCTTTGGTGCAATAAGTTCAAAAATAGTAGGCATTATTTGCATATGATTACCAATACTATTTTTATCAATCCAATTATCATCAATGTCCTTATGATACATGGCAAAATATGTACAAAATGATTCTCTAATAGTTTGTTTTCTATACGAAAGTAGAGAATCTGCTATGCCACAAGAATGATCACCTGTGACTATGATAAGACTATCTTCAAAATGTTCCTTCATAGCATCAACGAAATGGAATAAGGCCTGTTCTGCATACCAATAAGTACCTAAAGCTGCTACTTTACTTTTATTATCTCTTACCTCTCTAGGAATATTTCCAAAAATCGTATCTGCATCCCATCCATATCGTTCAATAGGAATTGTACTTGGTGAGTGATTAGATGTTGTATAAATAAAATGCATAATTGGCTCATCATCAGCTGCCAGTATACGTTTTTTTACCTCATCTAGAAATAAATGATCATACACGCCTAACCATGTGGCAGGTGCATCTTCACCACAAATATCTGGACCACCAATACATTCATCAAAGCCCATTGATGGAGCAAATAAACCTAAGCTAGCCCAAGAAATATTCCCCCCATACCAAAGTTTAGTTTTATAACCCAACTTTTTAATTTGTTCTGGCAGAGAAGTAATTATAGTATGTTCCCAAAATTGTGTTTTCTCATTAATTTCTAAATTAGAATCATAAATACCTGAAATGAGACTTGTAATAGCCGGTTGAGAAATCATACCTGCAGGCAAAAAATTCTCCATAGAAATGGTATTCTTCTGTGTTTTAAACTGCTTTCCTGCATCGGCAATATGATATTCTGAATAAATATCGTCCATCACAGATTGTGTAAGACTTTCACCAACAAGAATAAAAATATGCTTAGGCTTTGAAATTCGCGGACCTTCAGCTTTTTTTTGTAAAAGCTCTAATGGATTCATCCCTATTTTTATATCTTTAAATTCTGGAATGACATGTAAATTTTTGATTGCCGTATCATCATCATGATTCAAGACTTCATTGACATTATGTTTATGCACTAATTCTAACGCAATCAAATCATCAATAACGGCTTTAGCTAAAAATATATCATTTTTAATAATAGCTGGTACAAAATCCCACTCCGGCTTATTACGATGGTTCAATGTACCACCATAACGTAACCAATAAAAAAACACTACAGTAAGAATAACGGATACAATTATCCCCACTACTTGTCCTACAAATGGCAATGTAGGTATCAACAATACTGGTGTTAATAAAGTAGCATAAATTCCTAACGCTGTAATTACTGCAAATGGAATAAAACCAAGTAAGATCCATAATCCATGATTTTCATTAAAGAATATATCTAATAGATTCTTTTTATCAGCATTTCCACCCAACCGAACTAATTCATTATAGGTATCTTTAAAGTGATAATAATATATCAGCTTTCCCATAAATGCAGCATAAAGTACCATTAGATATAATGTTAAGAGTATAGTTCTTACAATATCTCCCAGCACAAAATAGGAAGATATAAAAGTCCCCGGTAAAGAGATAACTAAAAAGGAAACTAATAAAAACATAAGCATGAAAAATCGAGTCCCCACCAAAAATCCATAAGTAAATGTTTTAACTAGTTTTTTTCTTATCCATATTCCAATGATACGAAGGTCCATATAGTTTAATAAAAAAATAAATCTAAATATAGCACTGATTATAGGTGCCCATATAAAGATTTTTTTAAATCCTGTTGTAGTCCTATTAGTAGTGACTCAAGCATATTCCACCTCTGCTAAAAAGTTATCATGTTATATAATCTACTGAGAACGTAAATATTTTATCCATACATCTTAGTATACAATAATAACAAATAAAATATAAATTATATATAATATGTAGATGTTTATTATTATAAAATTCAAGATATAATATTGAGACCAAAAATAGGGACTGCACATTATATTGCAGTCCCTATTAACCATACAAAATATTAAACTATTAATCAAATTTATCATTCGTATTATTTCTTAAAAATGACTCATCAAAGTTAATAGCATCGTCTATGGTATCAAATTCTAAGATGCTATTCGTATCAAATTCTTTAATTTCTAACTTTAGCGTATCAAGATATTTCATATATAGGTATTCCCACACATGATGATTATATTCATCTATGCCTTCCACATCGTGAATGACTTGTCTAAAGTTATCACTAAATTCCCTATCAAAATAGACAAAACCAAGCATGATGTGCCCCCTAGGGGCTCCTATATTTACACCATTTATTAGCCCCAATTCATCGGTCGTTACAACCCATTCATCTATATTATGTTCTACATATATGGTCGAGTAAAAGCCTCGATACTCATAGGTATTAAACAAGTTTTCTGGGTAGTAATTATCTACAGAGCAAATATAGGTATTGTCTAATTGATCTAACACTAACCGTAATGATGAAATATTATCTTGTGTATCATAGTGTTCATTTACAATAATTTTAACATCGTATTTATCGGCTAAGTAAAAGAACATTTCTTTTTTATAACCTACCACAAGAGTAATATCCGTTACACCAACAGCCTGTAATTGTTTAATCTGTCGCTCTACAAGAACTTCGCCCTTAACGATACTTAGTCCCTTTGGACAATAATCACTAATAGGTTTAAACCGTTTCGATTTACCGGCTGCCAATATAATCGCATTTGTCACTTTATGTTGTTGAATACAATCATACTGCTTATGATTTATATACTCATTAAATTTATTTCTCGAAATCATATGCTGAAATCAACCCGCTCATTACTATACCCACACCTAATATGATTTGATGTAAGGTTAAAGTAATATCAAAGAAGAAATAAGAGAATAATGCCGAAAAGGCTGTATAACTAATGTTTAAAGCCATAGCTCTACTTGGTCCAATAGTCGCCAACGCTCGATAATAACAGTAATACGATACCGAGCCAAATATAGCTGCCAGTCCCACATAAGCAAAACTAGAATCAAAAGCTATACTTTCACCATTATTCAAAAACGTAAAATATAAAACAAAAAGTATTCCATAGGTAACCATAGATAAATTTTGTCTAATACAGATGGCGCTCAAATTGGATATTTCACCAGATTTCATGCCGTAAGAGCACAAAACAGCTTCACTACCCCAGGCACAAGCACATATTAAGGCAAATATAATACCTATAATACTATTAGTTGTTTGCCCTTCATCAACAAAACCTAAAGCAATAATAAAGGCAATAGCCACAAACAAAGCAATGACTTGGTATGGTCGTCGTCGTTCTTTCAAAAATACATAAGCAAAAAAAAGACCGACTGCTGGATAGATAGAGCTAATAATAGCTGTCAACGAAGGTCCCAAATATTGAACCGCCATAATATATGAACACATACCTATAGGCCCACCTAGAAATGATCCAAACCATATATACTTGGATTTTGCTTTCTTAATATCCCTAATAACAGGTCTAACTTGTCCTGTTACAACAATAGAAGTATTAATAAGAAAGGCACTAACCGTATCATGAATGCAGGTCATAAATAACGGCACTAATAAAGGAATTACAAAATATATGGTGTAATTTGAAAGGTAATAGCCCAATAAACTAGTATCAGCCCCCCAAAATATACCTGAGAAAATAGCATTAACCATGGTTATCTACCAATTCACTAAATTCTGATAAATTTCGTGCCTCATCGAATACAATTTGATAGAACGTTTTCGCATAATTGTACTGCTGCTTAGCATAGGAACTATTTAATAAATCCTCATCTTGTTTTGCTTCGCACCAATTACTCCATAATAGGCCTACCATAGCAATATAAGAGTAAATCTTATATCGCTTTAACGGTGTTACTTGATTTTCAAAGTATATATCTATAATTCGATCAATCTCTTGTCGGTCAAACAAAGAATAGACGATGAACATGGCCAAATCTAAATCTGGATCCTGCATGGCAGCATATTCAAAATCTATAAGATATACATCTTGATTTTCTGTAACTAAAAAATTGTCACATACCGCATCAATATGGCATAATGTCCACTCTTTTACTAAATTTTCAATAATAGACTCTAATGACTCTATATTCTTTTTAGTATCACCATAATCCTCGTATATACTTACATTTGGCATTAATGATTCATAATAATTGATATGCTCAAATATATCAAAACAATGCTCTACCCTATATGGTTGATTGTGGAAATCTCTCAACCTCTTTAAACAAAGCACTAATTTCATTCCAATCTTTTTGGATTAACCGTATGAGAATGCTCTATAAATTTTTGAAATTTTATAACCTTTTTTTCTCTATCAATATAGACAACAGGTTCTACAAACTCTTCATCCTTTATAGCTTGGTACACATCATATTCTTGATGTCTATTGATTATTTTTTTTCTGTATTAACACCTGGAACCCTAATAATATACCGTTCATTATTAATATTAAAGATAAAAGAGTCATTCGTCATACCTTGTTTTTAAAGGTATGAGTTCAATATTCTTATCATTTGTATTAAAAAAACAAATTGGATAATATCCAATATTCCCACTATATACAACTCCCTGTTTTTAAACATTCACCTTTTTAGTTATTATATAATCGCTTTACAGTATTAAAATCCACTATACCAAATAATTAGCCATTATATATTAATAATTATAATTTCTATCTAAAAATCCCAAAAAAACCATTATGATCATCTGAATAAATTGGTCGATATAATGTTAACCATTCCGTATGAACAACAAATAAAAACTGTATCAGGCTTATATTTATCAATATAGTTTTTGTAAACTACCATTAAACAAACGTAAATCAATAATATCTATTTTATCAACTCCTGTTGATAAGAAAAAAAGTCATAGGATTTGCGTAAGAGTTCTTTATAACTAATAATCGTTTACCATCATTTACATTATTATTCTTAATATGAATTAGAGCTTTATCACCATAATTATATGCGGCATAAGGATTTGAGTTATAATAATCAGTTTTTTTCCAAGTTCTTCATATCATATAAAAATAGATAAATCACCTATAATGTTTATATTCTCTTCCGGTACTTCATAATGAAAATTTGAATAAAACTTAGGATAATACATATAAAAAAATCTTCTGGTGTTGCCTCAGCTAAAGTCGCCTTCCTACCAAGACTTCCTAAAAAGAATTTATTATACTGGACTCTATTATATGAATTTAAATTAATTAAATCTAAATCAATATTATAACCATAATATTGATTTAGATATTGACTTACTCTATTTGCAGCATGCATACCGGTTATAGGTTTCCAATGATGATCTGTCTTATAAAAACAGATCTCGATAAGAAGAATCAGATAAGCCATCTATAAAATTTCGATAATCAATATACTCTACATTATTATCCTTTAATATTGATATAAAAATCATCTGCATTTTGATTAAGAAATCTAATAAACCAGAAATATCCTTATCATTGTTCTTAACTTTACCAGGAGCCATAAATAATAAAAAAAGTGAATATTCTTTTTTTCAAAATATTATTAAGTTCTACTATTGCTAAAAGCTTGTTTTTGTTACATCTTGTTTTTCATCAAACTCAACCCAATAATTATTATTTAAATTAACTGGTTCTGCTTGAGCACCTCTACTATAAACTCTCCAGTTAATAAACTCCTTAAACTCTTTAGACATAGCTACCCATCTATAATACTCCCATAAAGTCTTATTAAATGAGCTATATGATTTACCTTGTGCATTATTTTTTTAACAAAAATCAATATTTTTTTACTTTTATCATTTATAGGATTATCGGATGTAAATGGATAATATACTGCCCAATCAATCTTCTGAGAGTTATCTTTATTTTTTTATCTTTTAATTTGTTGTAGTTCTTCATTATCATACAAAAACTACTTGTGTGAATAAATTATTCATATGAAACTTCTGAACTAATATTTTGGTAGTAATACTCCTAACCACAAAAGATAAAAAAACAAGACTAAAAAGTGCTATACAAAAATAACATCGCTTTACACATATATTTATTCTGCATAACTATTCCCTAAAAAAATTAAAAATAAATAAATGGATGATATGAGGATCCTATTACTAATACTAATGTTACCAAAAAAATATTAATATAGCAATAAATGGTTCTATCCATAAAAAAATTTTTCCCTAGAAAAAAACTTATCACTGACTAACCTATAAATAGGTGTAGATAATAAAATTCCTAACAATAAGATTATCCTACTATTATATAAATAGTAATAAAAAAATATTATCTGTTAGTCCATTACTTCCATGTCCAAACATCATTCCCATGTAATTTACTGCGCTACTAAGAGATTCTGATCGAAATAACACCCATCCTAAAACAACCCAAAATAGTGTATAAACATGAGAAAATACACCTAGATATTTTTTAACATCTATATAATGTTCAAAAATAAGCAAAATAAAATACATCATTCCCCATAACCAAAAAGTATAATTAGCCCCATGCCAAATTCCAGTTAAACTCCAAACAATTAATAAATTGAGTATCCATCTAGAAACAGAAACACGATTTCCACCAAGCGGAATATATACATAATCTCTAAACCAAGAACCTAATGATATATGCCATCTTCTCCAAAACTCTGTTATACTCCTAGAAATATAAGGGTAATTAAAATTTTCTGCAAATCTAAACCCAAATATTTTTCCTAATCCAATAGCCATATCTGAGTAACCAGAAAAATCAAAATAAATCTGTAATGTGTATGCAATCGCACCTAACCAAGCAGAACCTACAGAAATAGCTAATCCTGCATTAAAAATATTATCAGCAACTTGTGCAATATAATCGGCAATTATAACTTTTTTAGCTAACCCATAAATGAATTGCAACATCCCCTCAGTTACTTGATCTATAGATTCTCTTCTATTTAATATTTGTTGTTCAATTAAGTCATATCGAACAATTGGTCCGGCCACCAACTGTGGAAACATTGAGATATATAAAAGCTAAATTTAATAATGATTTTTTTGTGCGTGGACTTTTTTTATTATATACATCGAATAAATAAGATAAAATTTGAAAAAGTAAAAAAAGAAATTCCTAAAGGTAATATAATATTACTAACCGGTATATGGCTGCCAAAAAAATTATTAAGTTGTGTTATGGTGAAAACCAAATATTTAAAAAAATAAATAGAACTAAAATATGAATACTAACAGCCGCTATTAATAGCCATTTTCGTAAAGATGTAGACTTACTCTTTTTCAATTTGTAGTGCAACATACCAACCAATAATAACCGACAATAATAAAAAGTACAATAAATCTAGGCTCACCAACTGCATAAAAATATTAAACTTACTAATAACAAAATTTTTATTTCTAATATTAATAGTTTTAAACCACGGATTATAATAGATTAGTAATACTAAAGGCAAAAATAAAAATAAGAATATTGTTGATGAAAAAACCACAATAGCCCCCAAACCTAAAATTTATTCTATCTTTGCTAAGGATACAATAAAATCTAATAAATATTCAAAATACTTGATATCGTTTTATAAAATCCTCAACATTATTCCAATATTTCATACTCTCGAAGATTTTATCATCATCCCATTCCCACCATTTCATGGACAATAAAGTTTCTACTATACTGTCAGAAAATCGTTGTTTTATAACTCGATTACCACCTACAACAACTGTATATGGTGCTACGTTCTTTGTTATGACACTACCTGCTCCTATAACAGCACCATCACCGATAGTAACACCACTTCTAATAATGCTATGAGCTCCAATCCATACATCATTACCAATTCTAATACTTCTATCCGCATCTGGCATATCTTTCTTATAGTCAAGAAAGACTCCATAAGTACTTATATAATTAATATTATGACCATTTTGAACAAGGTGTTGGTCAATACCAATAGAACAAAAACTACCTATTGAATGCATCTCTCGCTCCTTAAAAGAACGATATCCATAAGTAAATTTTCCTATTGGTATTCCTATATATTTATCGAACCAATATCTAGCTAAATTATCTTTCCATCCATATTTCTTTCTAGAATATTTATATAACCATTCTGGAGGATTACTTGTTCCTCTAATTTTACGTATTCCGTCTAAATAAATTTTTTCCCATTCAGTAATCCCGTATTTATCTACTAACTCACTCATGATTTCCTTATTTATCTATTCACAAATTCAATAACTTTATTAGCAATCATTTTCACATCATCTTTTGTTAAATACATATGAAGTGGCATTGTAATAATTCTATTAGACATTCTATGAGCATTAGGACATTTACCATTATCATAAGAATACATTTCATACTCTGTATTATCACGATAGTGGACTCCAGGATAAATATCATTTTCTTGTAAATATTCAAGTAATCCGTCTCGATTATCTACAGCAATTTCATAAATATGATAAGAGCATTCATCAGCATGTGGCGCACCAATAATTTGAATTTTAAGCTCATTTTTAAACATTTCATCATAGCATCTAGCCAATTCACGACGATATTCATTTGTTTCATCTAAATATTTAAGCTCCACTAATCCAATAGCAGCCATAATAGAATTACCATGATCTTTATAACCAAGGTATTCTACATCATATTTCCATTTATAAGAACCTTTTGTACCACTATTACGAGCATACGTATCCTTATTGATACCTAACCATGTCAATTTACGGCAAATTTTATCATATTTTTTATTATGGAAACAAATCATACCACTATCAGCTGTTGGTAGATTTTTAACAGCTTGGAATGAATAGACAGCCACATCTACACCATCCCAAGTACCTGGCATTTGTCCATTCACGCGAGTACCTGCCATATGAGCCGCATCAAGTATTAACTTCAGATTATGTTCTTTACAAATTTCAATAATTTTATCTAATTGACCAACACGTCCACCATAACCAACGAAAATAACAGCTCTAGTTTTATCATTAATTTTACTTTTTACATCTTCAGGATCTAAGCAAAGGTATTCATCTACATCAGCAAAACGAGGTACTAATTTTTCATATAAAACAGCATGATTCGTAGATACAAAAGTAATTGGTGTTGTTATAATCTCATCACCATTTTCCCAACCATTTTCTTTTTTTAAGATTTCTACTGCTAAATGTAAACCAACAGTAGCAGAATTTAAAAAATGAGCATTCTCATGACCAGTATATTCTTTCCATTTATTTTCAAATTCTACTGTTTTAAAACCAAGACCAGTCCAACCAATCTCTAGACACTCTCTGATTTCATTTAAACATTCCTCTACATGATATTTAGGGTTTTTAATACTTGAATCGTCATAACTATATACTCCTCTATAAATATAATTTCATTTTTATAAGAATTCTATTATCTAAACTAGCTCTATCATATTCTTTAAATCCACACTGTTCATATTTTTTTAGTGCTGGAATATTATCAGCAAAAAAACTTCTAACTTTAACTTTTTGTAAATGAAATTTATCTCTAGCAACATTAATCAAATATTTTAAAAATAAATCTTCCTAAGCCAGGTTGATTATATTTATCTTTATCAACTATAAGTCGACCAAATTCAGCCTCATTATTATTGATATCATAAATAGCAGCAAAACCAATTATACTATCATCACTTTTACGAACTACAGAATACATATAATCTTGAAAGTTTTTTTAAATACGAATTAAACCATATCTGTTGACTTTCATAAGAAATTTCCTTTTTGATAGATAAAATTTTTTTACGATTAACACTCCTATTTCGTAAAAACACGTAAAAATTCTATATCATCTTTAAGCAATTCTCTTATATAAATACTATCATTCATAGCTATATTACATGACATTTATATTCCCCACTAATTATATGTTCCCACCAATTTTGATTGTCCATATACCATTGAATGGTTTTCTTTATTCCCTCATCAAAAGATGTTTTAGGCAACCACCCTAATTCATTATTGATTTTAGTAGGATCAATAGCATAACGTTGGTCATGACCTGGTCGATCTGTAACATAAGTAATTAACGATTCATCTTTTCCCAATAAAGATAAAATCGTTTTTACTACGTCAATATTAGCACGTTCATTATGACCACCAATATTATAAATCTCTCCTACACGACCTTTTCTAACAATTAAATCAATGGCCTCACAATGATCTTCTACATATAACCAATCACGTACATTCTTTCCATCCCCATAGACAGGTAATTGTTTATTATTGAAAGCATTAATAATCATCAATGGAATCAATTTTTCAGGAAAATGATATGGCCCATAGTTATTTGAACAGCGGGAGATTGTTACAGGTAAACTGTACGTTCTATGGTAGGCCAATACTAATAAATCAGCCGATGCTTTAGATGATGAGTATGGACTCGATGTATGAATTGGAGTATCTTCTGTAAAAAATAAATCTAGTCGATCTAGTGGTAAATCACCATATACTTCATCTGTGGAAACTTGGTGATAACGTTGAATTCCATATTTACGACACGCATCCATTAATACGGCAGTCCCCATAATATTCGTACGTAAGAATACTTCTGGATTCTCAATGCTTCTATCTACATGAGATTCAGCTGCAAAGTTGATAACTATATCTGGCTTATATTGCTCAAATATTTCATATACGGTCTGTCTATCTGCAATATCTGCTTTCACAAATGAGAAATTAGATTTATCTTTCACAGGTTCTAACGTTTCTAAATTACCTGCATAGGTTAGTGCATCAACGCATATAATATGGTCCTCTGGATACTTAGCTACCATCATATGTACAAAGTTACCACCGATAAACCCAGCACCACCAGTTACAATAATATTCATATGCTCACCATCCTATTATTTACTATCAGCCATTGTAAAAGATATCTTATTCTCTAATTCATCAAAGAATGGAGATTTGGTATCCTTTCAGATAGGATAGGATTTTCTATCCCCCAATTAATGGCTAATATAGGATCATTCCATCGAATACCACCATCTGATTCTGGTGCGTAATAGTTATCTGCTTTGTACATAAACTCAACATGATCAGTTAGTGTCACAAATCCATGTCCAAAGCCTCGAGGTATTAGAAATTGTTTTTGGTTTTCTTCACTAAGTTCAACAGCATACCATTGTTTATATGTAGGACTATCCTTACGAAGATCAACTGCTACATCTAGTACAACACCACGAACACATCGTACTAATTTAGCTTGTGCCTTATCTCCATATTGAAAGTGAATACCACGTAATGTTCCTTTTACAGTAGATGATGAGTGATTATCTTGTACAAAATTATAAAATAAGCCAGCCTCTTCCATAGTTCGCTTATTCCATGATTCCATAAAGAATCCTCTATGATCACCAAAAACTTGTGGTTCAATAATCACAAGTCCTGGGATACCTGTTTCTGTAACATTAATTCCCATACTATACAACCCCTATCCTTGTATTTGCCCCTCTGCTACACGCCATAAATGTTTACCATATGGTGATTTGCCATATAGCTTTGCACTCTCTAGTAATTGTTCTTTACTAATCCATCCATTACGGTACGCGATTTCCTCTAATGCAGATATTTCAATACCAGATCGTGTTTGGATAACGCGCACAAATTCAGACGCATCATTTAAAGAATCTACTGTTCCAGTATCTAACCAAGAGTATCCACGCCCCAATGTTTTTACACGTAAATCTCCACGTTCTAAATACATCTTATTTAAATCAGTAATTTCTAATTCTCCACGATCAGATGGTGTTACTTTTTTAGCTAATTCACAAACATCTTTATCATAGAAATATAACCCTGTAACAGCATAATTTGATTTTGGATATTTCGGTTTTTCTTCAATAGATTTTACGAGTCCATTTTCATCAAATTCAACAACACCAAAACGTTCTGGATCTTCTACATGATAACCAAATACGGTAGCACCAGTTGTAGCCTGTGCAGCCTCTTGCAGTTGCTTTCTCATACCGGCACCATAAAAAATATTATCTCCCAAAATCATGGCACAGGAATCACCATTAATAAATTCTTCGCCAATAATAAAGGCTTGTGCTAATCCATCTGGAGATGGTTGTTCTTTATATTGTAAATTAATACCATACCGAGAACCATCTCCTAATAAACGTTCAAAATTAGGTAAGTCCTGTAGTGTCGATATAATCAAAATATCCTTAATACCTGCTAACATAAGCATAGATAATGGATAAAAAATCATTGGTTTATCATAAACAGGCAATAATTGCTTAGATGTTACTAATGTTAGTGGATATAGACGTGTCCCTGATCCACCAGCTAAAATAATCCCCTTCATAAATGACCCCCACTATATATAATTAAGAAAAAAATTATTTTTTTAATGCATTAATTAAATTATAGTCTTCTCTTATGAGTTCTCCTCCCTCATTAGCAATATGATTACGTTTATTATCATTATTCATATAATATTGAATTTTATCAACTAATTCCCTTGTATTACTATAGCAATCAAAAATGCTTACCTTCTTCTAATTTTAAATCACATACATTTTGTCTATCAGTAAGTAAAAAAATTATTGTTCGCCATAACTTCAAAAGTTCGACAATTATAACAAGTATGTCCTTCTATATGAATATTCAAATTTATTTTTAGTGCGCTTATAATATTCAATAACATCTCTAGGTACAAGTACCTTATTTTCAACATACTTAGATAGATATGGATATCTACACTTAAATTTCCATTTACCTATGATTCGTTGATACCAATGATGATTATGCCATATACGACCTAATACAAGCATCTTATAATTTTTTTCTCATATGCCAACTTAGCAGCAGCTTCCAATATATCTAATCGTTTTTGTATACCTGCAATTGTACCAATAAAAAATATATCGATATCTTGTTTATCTTCAGATGTGCGAGGTGAAGCATAAAATTCTGGTCCCGCAAATAATGGTAAGTATACACCTTCAATAGAATAATATTCTTTTAATTGTAAAATATCATTTATCTCAAAAAGAATAAATTCTAGAATATAGATATATATGATTTTTTTAAATCATTTATATCATGCATAGCATCCCAAACCCATAATCGACAATCAGTCTGTTGAGCTATTGTTTCATTTAAGAAAAAAATGATTGATCAGGAAATCTAAAAATCATTAAGAAATAATACGATATCTATTTTTTTATGTTTAATTACAGCTAATAGGCGATTCTGCTCTTCTTGTACAGATTTATCATAATCTATTGTAAAGATATCTGTACTATTTCCCAATTGAGTATTTGCCTCAGTCATATTATTAGAAAATATACTACTATTTCTAAAATTGGTAACTATACAGATATTCATTATTATCTCCCCATCAATAGAATCCCATATCTCAAATTTTTTTATAATGACTAATACTTCCAATAAGCCTCAACATTATGACCAATTTGTTGTTCCTTAGGTGGTAACTTCATATAATCACCATAACTATTTTTTTAAAGCATTTTATCATAGTTAGAAATAATAGGAAGTCTATACCCTTCAAAAATCAACTAATATAAAGTGATTAAACCACTCATACTCATAAATAGAATTATTCATATCTTCTTTTTTTATGATAATCCTGAGTCAAAAGAAACTAAAAAAGTAAATTGACTATTATACCTATTTTTTTACATTTCATCAACCGCTTTTGCTACCATATCTAAACTAGGTAAAGGCAAATGATATTTTCTCACAAATTTATTCCACTTTTTAAAGTGCCGTTGAAAGTGTTGAATCCATTTCCAATAGAATCTAACATCCATAAACAATTTCCGTTGTTCATTTTTTTCAACAGGAATATGATCTAGTACAAAAAAATATCAATATAAACACCATATTCAACTATTTTTTTCCCTTTGAAAAAAATGTTCATATAAAAACAGTTTCTGTATCAAAAAAACTTAGCACAAAAATGCCATGAAATAATTTTTCTTCATCCATTTCAGGCCATAATTTATAATGATCTGAACTATTTAATATGTATTGTTTCCAGGCTTTTTCAAATTTTTCATACTCTGGTCGCATCATAATAACATCAATATCATCGTCCCAAGGGATAAAACCTTTATGACGGATAGCACCTAATGCAGTACCATAAGCAATTGTATATTTAATATCATTATCTTTACAGAACTCATCAAATCGTAATAATGTATTTAATATTACAGACTTAAGTTCTTTCCCCTTAATTACCTTTTTCATTAAATTAAGTAACCCCTATTTAACCCCTATTTTTTATAATATCATTAAGTAAATCTTCCCATTGAGACCATATAATATCTGGTGCAAATCGTTTTACAAAATATGATGCATTATTCCCTAATCTAGCACGTAATTTATTATCACTCATTAATTTTTGAAGGCCTTGTGCTATATCTGTAGGATTATCTTTAACTAAAATCCCATTATAATCATTCTGAATCATATCAGATACACCAAGCCATGTATCACAAGCTATCACTGGCAACCCCTTTGACATAGCTTCAGCCATGGATAAACCAAAACCTTCTGCGGAACTCATCATGGCATATATATCCCCTGTTGATAAAACGGATTCCACATCTCTAGTAATACCCTTAAATAAAATCCTATCTGTTAGATTAGCCTGTTTTATCATCAATTCTAATTGTGCTTTATAAGCTTTATTTTCATCAGCCCCCCACAGTTCAACAATCCAATTTGGAAATTGATCTGCCACTTTAGAGAATGCTTCAATTAATAAGTGAGGTCGCTTATGTCCCTTTGCCAAACGACCTATAAATAAAATCTTATGTACATCTTTAGGCATTGTTAAATCTACTTGATTAGTAAATTGTGGTACTACATTTCCTATCACAACAATCTTATTATTAGGTAAATGTTCTTCTAATATTTTTTTAAAGGATGGTAATAATACTTGATTTACATCAGAACGTTTTACTGCTTCTAAAGATAAAACAGGATAAAACTCAAAATAATCTTCTGGATTACCATGACTCATAGTAATAATAGGAATATTTTTTTGAAACCCCTAAATCAAGAATTAACTGTTTAGAGTCACCAGGTGTAAACGATACAATTATATCTGGATTAACTTTTTCTACAACTTTTCCAATATATGGACAAATATATTTAGAAAAAAAATCACTATTTACAGTACGAGCTTTTTGTTTACTAAATAACCGATAAAACTCACGTTTTAAACGTAATAAAATCGGATATTTGATTCGCTTTCCATTCTGTAGTCGTACGTCATAACACTTTATATCCTCATCTATAGGAAAGAAAAAATCACCGCTACGTTCATCAGCATAAATAACTGATACTTGATGTCCTCGTTTATGCATTTCATTAGCAAAAGCACTCGTTACTTTTGCTAATCCACCCGTATCTCCAACCATCTTAGTTGTATTTACTAGTAAAATATTCATTATCAATCCCCATTATATATAACTACTCAAAAGGTGCTTACTGACTGTAATAGTTACATTTATTATAGCATATATAGACCTTTAATTACGCATAAACTCATACTTTATTCATTTATTAAAATGTATATAATCACTTGGATTTTAATCCCATAAAAAAACTTCTACTATAAAATAAATTGCATTTAATAGTAGAAGTTTTATACATCCCAATATTCTATTTTAAATACGATTGTAAATTTTCTTTAATTTGTTCTTCGTACTGATCCAATAGTTCATATCTCTTTCGATATTGGCTCCGTTTTTGTGATTTGATTTCTTCAATCGGTTTTCTATATTCTTCCAATGGAATTTTGAAGAATCGTGGATCTTGTGTAACTGTGCCACCAATGTCTTCCCACAATGGATCGAGTTCAGCTACTTTTGCCTTATGACCACGCACCATGTGCGTATTAGCGTAGAAACCTTCGTCAGATACGGCATACATGGATTGCACTTTACAGTATTTAGCGAGTTCCCGAATCAAAAATACGATAAAGTTTTTGGGACGATAGCCAAACATTTTCTTTGTAATATGTTTTGCATTATCGAGGCCATCTTTATACCCTTGGATGGTGCCAATCCACAATGCTGGTTCCCCTTCTAGACCTTTGCCGAGACGAATATTCGCATGGTATACGCCTTGGTCGCCTAGTTGTAACAGAATGGTAAATAAACCTTCCTTACGTTGACCCGTCATAAAGTTAAGGTGTGCGGTCATGTTTAAATCAGCATCTTCCCAAAGTAGAATGCCTTGTTTCAATCCTTCCGGTTTTAGTTCATCCGGATTATATAGCATTTCGATAGTCTCTGGCGTAAATACATCTTCTAAGGCTGTAAAGTGATTCTTTACCGCATCAATGCGTTCACGCAATGTAGATTCTTTAAACAAGAAAATACGGCTCATCAACTCATAGAGACCTTCTTGTTTATCTAAAATATGTTGATCTGGTACGTAGCTTTCAAAAAAAGCTTTGTATTCCATCATCTCTTGTTTGTGGCCTACAGTTCGCAAGAAATGCAAGATTACGCGCCGTGTTTCACGCCACGATTTTTTCCCATAAATAGCTCGACCATTAGCCCATTGGTCCTTTATATATTGAAACATACACTCTCCTTAATTGTTCTATACATTAATAATCGAATCAATCATCCGTTTATGTCCAAAGTCTTCATTGGCTTGTACCAAACCTGCCTCATATATGTCTGGATGTTCAATCATTTTGTTTACGAATTGTTCTAATCCAGCGCGAATCGTATCTACTGAAGATATATCTAAGCTTTCACCAACATGATAATCGCGCAGCACCTCAGGGTTAATTTCAGGCGACACTAAAGCCGGTTTATAAAACCCGATAGCTGTGTAGAGCATAGCGCTCCAGTGATAACGATAGCGTTCAGCACCGTATGGCATCAATATGGCGTCTACATCGAGTAAGGACTTGTCCCAATCGGGGCCGATGAGGTTCGCATGTAAAAATGAAAGTCCTGGCACATCCTTATATTCATCAGCAATAGCATCGAATAGTTCGCCGTCCTCAGGTTTAGCTGTCGCCCCTTGTACCAACAGTTCTACGGGACCTGTAAAGGTAGCCGTTTTGAAAGCATCTAATAAAGGGATAATATTCTTTTCCTTGCGGAATTGACCAAAAAATCCAAGACGAAGTGGCGTATGTGTAGAGAAGGTTGGCATTTCGCCTGTTGATGGCGTAAACACAGGTGGCAAAATAGGACGTACGCACGGTAGATCACTGCGCAGCATATCGTCGCGCAAGGTGATGACATCTAAGTAAATATTTGTATATCGATTGACACGTTCCGCTTGTTTCAAGAATCGTACGTTTTCACCTTTACCAATACCATGGAAAATAAAATGAACTGGTACCTTTGCATGTTTTAGAGGCGTATCTAATAGCGCTTTTATGTAACGATAGGTAGAGGTCGGAATGATTAGGGCATCACAATTATGTTCCTCTAATTTCTTAGCAGCCGAAGTAAACCATGCACGACGACGGCGTTCACGTAATATAGACAAGAACGGCTTTTTCCATTTCGATGCACCTGCATAGGTCACTACCTCTCCGCCCTCAAGATAGATAACCTCAACGCCATAATCAACCTTAAAGGTAAAGTTCTCCGGCACCATCAATACCGGTTCATGACCTTGGCGTTTTAATTCATTGATGATTATGCGGTCAAATTCCACCTCATGACCGGCGGGCATAATGATACTTTCCAAAATGGCTACGCGCATTATGGTCCTTCCTTTCTCATACTCACACTCGTCTATTGTCTAAAATTTTTATAGTTTCCCATTAGATTTCAATAAATAATATAGCTTTACATACTTAATCATAGTGTAGAAATAGTGGTTCACGGATAGGATAAATCCCATTTTTCCATCTAAAAAACCTCTATCTAAAATGTACACCTTGAAAAAAGCCCAGCTTGGACGGATAAGAATATCCTTTACAAAGGAACAGGATTTTCCATTCTCCTTATATTTCTTAGCCGCCAATGTCGTATAATTGTTGAATTTATTGAAGTACTGATGCCAATTATCGTAGGTATAATGGTACATTTTGCCATGTAATTTAGCTTCAGGATAGGTACTGGATATAGTTTCGTGTACAAAGCCTTCTATATTCGTGCCTTCTTTTGGCATGAATCGCAACACGTAATCGGGACGCAACACTCCATGAGTGGCCTTATTGTGATGGAACACATTAGACCGTTCAATCCAGTATGCTTTTTTCTCATTCTTAGCCAGTACATCTTGTACTTCTCGTTGTAATTCTGGTGAGATACGTTCGTCCGCATCGAGGAAGAAGATCCATTCGGACCGCGCCTCTTCGACGGCAAAGCGTCGTTGTTGGGACCAGTCGCCGTTCATAGCATGATGTACGACGCGAGCCCCTATAGATTCGGCAATCTCTACCGTTTTATCCGTGCTGCCGTCATCGATAAGAAGTACCTCATCAGCGAATTGTGCGGATGCGATACAGTCTTTCATATGTTGTTCTTCATTTTTAGCCAAAATAATGACCGTTAGTGTTGCCATATATGTCTCCCCTATTGGATAACATCCCCATGTTTCAACCGCCAAGCCGTAAGTTCCCGCATGGTTTTCATAGAGTTAGCATAGGCTTGCGGCATTTTCTCATCTTCTACGTATATACCAGTCTTATCCATCCACAAGCGGTGATTGAATACGAACGGTCCTTGATTAAATAGACTCGGTACCATGGCCTCATAGGTTTGCCCCGTGCGTCCTACGAGTTCCGCCAATGTCGGAATGATTTGAATGCTCATGCCGAATGCGTCTGGTGAAAGCCATTCTTTTTTAATGCCTTGGCCGTAGAAAATAATTGGAATCGTAGAAGCCACCTTAGGACCTTCTTCACGAGCGAAGGTAAAGCGTTCGCTGTGGTCACCGGTGATGACGAATAGAGCTGTTGGATCAACTTGTTCCTCTTTGCTGATAAATTCGCCCATCACATGGTCTGCATACCAAATATGACCCATTTCGTTGATTTGCTTATCCGTATTCGCAATGGAATCTGGTAAGTTCTTACGAACCTTATCCGCATCATAGCCTTCCTTCGCCACATTTACACTATATGGAGGATGATTTGACGTCGTCATGATGACATTGATGATTTTTTCGCCGCGATGTTTGTCCATGTACGCATTAATGGCCTTGAACATATCTCCATCGGCTACGCCCCAAGCGTTTTCTTCATTGCTCGGCATTTCGGATGCATCATGGAATTCATCAAATCCTTGTTCCAACGCAAAGTTCTTAACATTTTGCCATGTGCTGAACCCGCCGTACCAAAATACCGTTTTGTAACCGAGTTTTTTCATGACCGGTCCAATGCCGAGGCCATACGGTTCTTGTAATAAACCAACATTATAATTTGGATACATCCCCGTATCCGGCATGCCCGTCAACAATCCGATAATGGCTGGCATCGTGCCCGTTCCTTGAGCTAAGGCCATTTGCGTACCCATCGCCTGAGGGCTAGCTGCGTATTTGCGACCTTGCTCTACAAGATAGGCTCCAGGTTCATTGAATTCAGCAAGGAATGGCCACAATCCATAGGATTCACCGAGAATGATATTAATAGATTGCGGTTGTTGCTGTAATCGCTCTGTTGTTATCGTTTTTGTGAAAGCTTCATCAAATCCTGTACTGCTAGGATTACCACCAATGGATTGTATTTTCTCATGTAACTCAGCAGGCGTTAAATGAATATCCTCTAATTCTGATGTTCGTTTTGCAATGGATTTTACACGGTATAATGCTTGTGCATCATCCAAAATCGTTTCATTTAATAGATTGGAATTAAGGCGCGCTGCGCTTTCCCAGTTAATGGAATTCGTGTACCCAAAGGCGCCACCAAAGCGGAAAGAAGAATAACACGCCAAATCCAACAAAGCTGAGGATTCCCGTAATCCATTTGCTGCGCTTGGTGCTAGGTGCCCATTGAATGGTGTTCGTATTGAGGACTTTCACCAACAGCCAAGTCAAACCTATGCTGAGCGCAATACCACCAATTAAAAATGGAATAGCATGGTATTCATTGATACCCGTATTGATAATGGCATGAATATCATCATGTTTGCCATTGATAAGCATCGCATTATACGAAGAATTGAATATGGTATAAAACGGGATACGCCCCATAAAGAACAATGTAAAGAGGATGGTAACAAGGCCATACCAAACCTTGCGCACACCTTGGGACTTCCATTTAGACCATACGATGGACGGCAATGTGCCAAATATCAGTCCTACGAGCACAATGGATCCAACCGTTTTCAAACTCAATCGAAAGCCGAGCCACAAGGACATCAAAATGTCACTCATCGTAGCCGTAGCCAATTGGGACTGAAAAATGACTAAAAATACAATTCTAAAGAGCGTAAACAAGATTGAAAAGAACAAAAACGCCTTTATCTCTTGTTGAATTCCCTGTATCCAATTCAACCAACGATTCATACCATTCCCCAACTTTATAACTGTCTACAAATTTATACTAAATATACTAATATTTACATGCTATATGTACTACACATAGCCACTATATATTTGGATACCTCTTATATCACTATGTATTCGGATATTTCCTACACTGAGGCCCTTTGCACCGCTTGCATTTTCCACAGCCCCTATCCGTAGTTTTCTGGCCGTGGTCATCTGTGAAATCTACGGTTAGTCCTTTTTTGTGGACTTTTTGGATTCCTTCTTCAAGGCTTTCTCTAATTTCTTAGCCTTTTTATCCTTCTTAGCGTCTTTGTCTTTCTTTTTCTTATCTTTTTTAGCCTTTTTCCCTGAAAGCTTCGCCCATTCTTCTTCCACTCGTTTCAGTTGTTTTTTGATAAGCTTATCGATTTCCTTTTGTTGTTTGGTTTTAGTTGTATCATCACCAGATTGTTTGGAGTACAACAAAGAATTCACCATATCATAAGGATCTAAAGACGTGCGAACATCTCTGTCTAATACGCTTTCATCATCAATATCTTCGAGGTCATGATCTACATCGTGTAACTTAACTTGCTCCATCGCATAATCTAAGTTGTCTTGATTCGACGCACCATAGCCCATCGGTTTATCAAAGGAAAGAACATCGCCAAACAAATCGCGTTCCAAGCTTTCATAAGAATTAAGCATGCTCATGCGGTCTTGAACGGTCTCAATTTGATTCCACAATTCCATCAAATTCGCCGTATACTGCATGCGTTCCTTAACCTCTAAATAGGCTTGATGAATAACAAACAGTTCTTTTTCATTAAGACCTTCTTCAGCACCGATTTCTTCAATCATTTGCTGAATCTCTTGATCACGATTATAACGCTCTACTAAGGCACTGCGAATTTCTTCAATAAGACTAGCTGACACGCGTTCCATACGTTCCTCCTTTATGGTATATACTCAGCCCTAATCACTATGATTAATCATTACGAATCAATACATACCATGGTGAATAGAAAAATAAATTTTTATACTCTCTAATCTATTATTATATCAGAAAAATATGCGGATTTTACTGAAGATAATAGAAAAAAAGATATCCCCTGAAGGATATCTTTTTAGTAACTTATAAAATTTATTTTTTTATTAATCTCTTTTAAATGCATCCATACTGAATTTATAATGCGTTTTTTTGTAATTCTTACTATCTCGTTCAGTTATAAAAATAATATTTTTACAACTGAATTAATATATAATTCACCATCTTTGAAGCAGTTTTTTTAGATGTATTCCAATATAAGGTCAATTTACTAAAACACATTCACCCTATACACTAATATGCGTTCTTTTTCATCACGTTCTTGAAATAAATCACCGCATTGTATTATTTCTTCAGCTTCAAGGCGCACGTGGTTATTTAGGAAGTTTTCTACTTCTTCGTTAACATAGTAGAAGAATAATAGAATTTCTCTTGGATGATAATATAAAGAATCAAAGATATTGCCTAGTACGCGTTTAATGGTATGAAGTGCAAAGGGGTTAAAGAAAAAGCATCGATCTGCATTATCTGGCAATGTAAAGTTAGCTGCATCGCCGAGGACAAAGGATACACGGTTCTTGGCAGCTGGGCTTTCACCATTTATAATGGCACGTTCATACAAACGTTCATCGTATTCTATACCAATGGAATGACACCGCATCTGATTCGCCATAAATATGCTGACCCGCCCCTTGCCACTACCATAATCAATGAGGGTATTTTGTTTCGTAATATAACCACTATTGGCAAGGCGTTCAAGAATACAATAATCCGTTGGCTCATATGGATGATGCTCTGCATCCGAACGGCTATCATCACGGCCTGTGGTTTTAATCTGTAACACTTGTTCCCATTCCTGTTCGCTTGTCATCGTATCCTGCTCCCTATTGCTTATATATGTACATTATAGTTTTATTAATGTTCTTATGAATCATTGTATACATAGATTGCATCATTTACAAACATTAGATAATCATGTAATATAATATATGACAAAGGAAGTCAATGTGTGACACATTTTCACGCAAACGAAAAAGGAGGGTGCCCGCCCTCCTTCTGTGCTAGTTACTGACGAAAATATCTATCTAGCCACTTGCAGATGTAGTGACAGGTTACACCTGCTATGATAGACACTATTAAGGAAGTCAAAGTGTCAAACACATTTTCACCCCCTTTCTGTTACCAGTATGGGGCAGTAACACCTATAGTATACAACAAAAGCATCCTCCATGGGTGCTTTTGTTGTATTTACCATATATGATTCAGATATGATATACTTAAGAGTAATATTTCAATTTTTCTCATGTGCAGAATTGTATCTCATAAAAAGGAGTATTTACTTACATGGACAGTGATCTGACCTTAGATTTTATAATTATCGTCATTTTAATCATCGCGAACGGCATTTTTTCTATGACCGAGCTCGCCATCGTCAATGCCAAGAAGCGCCGCCTCGAGGAGATGGCCGAGTCTGGCAATGAACGCGCCAAGAAGGCCTTTGAGTTGGCGGAGAATCCAAACGAAATGTTCTCTACCATCCAAATCGGCATCACCCTCGTCGGCATTTTGACTGGTTTGTATTCCGGTGCTACCTTTTCCGCGCCGTTAGAGGACGTATTGGTGAAAGCCTTCCCTAGTATCGCTCCTTATGCGGCTTCTATCAGTTCCTTCTTGATTGTTGCCATCATCACCTATCTATCACTTGTCATCGGTGAATTGGTGCCAAAACGCCTAGCCATCAATAGTCCTGAGGCAATTGCCGTTATCGTATCCAAGCCAATTTACTGGCTTTCACAAGCATTAAAACCAATCGTACTATTCCTCGGCGTGTCTACGGATTTTCTATTGAAAATATTGGGCGTCACTGTGAAAGAAGAAGCGCCTGTAACAGAGTCGGAAATCAATAAAATGCTCACCGAAGGCGTAGCCATGGGGGCCTTTGAAGAAGAGGAACCAATCCTCGTGGAAAACATTTTCCACCTAGCAGACATGAACGCAGGCGATGTCATGACACCGCGGACGCAGCTCAAATGGATTGACTTGAACTCATCCGAAGAAGAAATCATGGAAGTCCTAAAAACAGCGAACCAATACCGCATTCCAGTAGGTGAAGACTCGCTCGACGAATTGCGCGGCGTAGTCAATGTAACCGATGTGATGGTCCAATGCTTACAAGGCGAAAAATCCTTACATCATGTAATCCATTCTTGTCTGAAAGAACCATTGCTCGTACCTGAGTCCATTTCTCTTATGAAATTACTCAACACATTGCGTAACGAAGGCGTTCACGAAACCATCGTCCTCGACGAATACGGCGGCTTTAGCGGCCTCGTTACCTTGCACGACATCATGGAAGAAATCGTAGGCCTCATGCCATCCGGCGAAGAAGAACGCCAAGAAGAAGAAACCGCATCGTCGAACGCGAAGACGGCACTTGGCTCGTAGACGGTCTACTCGACGTAGACGAATTCAAAGAATTCTTCCACATCGATAAAGAACTACCACGCGAAGAAGACGACCTCTACAAAACACTGGGCGGCCTCATGAACCTTCTATTCGGTAGAATCCCACGCGAAGGCGACAAAACCAGCTGGGACGGATACACATTCGAAATCGTGGACATGGATAATACACGGATAGACAAAATTTTGGTTAGTTATGTTGAACCAGTTATGGAACAAACAGAAGAATAAGGATTGAAGAGAGAACCCCTCCTGAAAGCCGACACGCTACTGCGCTACGCGGAGCCCGAAGTCGTTTTCAGGAGGGGTTCTCTCTTCTTCTATTCTACGTTTGTTGCACAACTTGATTAAAATAAATCAGAATGTGATCCAGTATCTGATAAAGTTAAAGTTAAAATATCATTTTCAATATAATAAATTAATAACCAATCTGGTTTTATATGACATTCTCTATATCCTTCATAATTTCCAGTTAACGCATGATCTCTATATTTTATATCTAATGTTTGACCTTGTCTCAACATATCAATTACATTATCTAGCAATCTAATATCTAATCCACGTTTTTTCATTAACTTATAGCTTTTTTTAAAAGTAGAAGTAAATTTAACTTTATACACTAATCAGATTCCAAAGCAGCCTTTAACTCATCCATTGTTTCATAGGATGGTACATTAGGATCTCTAGAAATTCTTTTTGCTTCTACCAAAGCTTCTAATGTCTTTTTATTATAATGTGGATCTTCAACTGTAAAAGGTAATCCACCTTTTATCAAACATTGCCGTAAAAATATATTGATTGCACTAGATAAATCTAAACCTAAATGTCTTAACAACTCTAATGATTCTGCTTTTACATTTTCATCAATTCTAATCTGAGTAGGCACAGTTGCCATAATACCACCACCTTTTCTTATACTAAATATAATACAAATACACTACAATTACAATACAATGTATTATTTTATATTTAAAACCTAAATTTCTCCCCGAAGGTCCCCTACTCCTAATATTAGAAAAATATATGTTAATGAAATTATCTAATTCATATCTACAGTAAAGAAGGTATACCTTGTCCCAAAACGACTTCGGGCTCCGCGAAGCGCAGTAGCGTGTCGGCTTTGGGACAAGGTACACCTTTGTAGTTAATTATTTGTAGTTAATTAACATATATATTTTCTAATATACTTATAGAATTTTTATCTAATATATAGTATTATTTAATTGTATAAAATATATATTTCATAGTAGTTATTGCTTTTACAATAATCTCTATTACGTGTGTGAAGGAGAGGATTATGAATCGTAGTGTATTAGGTTTGACCACGGCTCTGTTGATGAGTGCACTCATCATCGGCGGTTGTGGGTCGAATCAAGATGATCATGATACGAGTCTCAAGGTACGGACGATCACGATTGGCGAAGAGGCTGGCACAACGAGTGCTGGGTATTCTGGAACCATCAAGAATCGGACGGAAACGAATCTGGCATTCCAGGTGGGCGGTCGCGTGATTAATAAGTTTGTCAGTGTGGGCACTGCTGTGCAGGCCGGTCAGGTGATTGCTCAGATTAATGGCGCTGACACGGCGAGTCAGGTGCAAAATGCGCAAGGTGCTGTTACAGCAGCGCAATCGGCCTACGATTTAGCCAGTACGAATGCTGAAAGATACCGCGCTTTGTACGCTGAGCAGGCTATCAGCAAATTGCAATTGGATCAGGCTGAAAATCAACTGAATGCGGCGAAAGCTCAGTTGCAACAGGCCCAAGCAGGTCTCAATTTGAGTAACAATCAAAATAGTTATACTACTTTGATTGCTCCAGACAGCGGTATTATTACGGCTCTCAATGTCGAGGTCGGTCAGGTCGTGGCAGCAGGCCAAGCTATTGGTACCTTGGCGGCCGGTCACGAACCTGAGGCGGTCATCGCTTTGCCAGAACAGGAAATGAGCAAAATTCACCCTGGTAGTACGGCGACCATCACATTTTGGGCTTTGCCTGATGTGAAAGTACAAGGTATTGTTCGCGAAATTTCACCGGTTCCAGACCCTGTAGCGCGGACGTATACGGTCAAAATTACCTTGCAAAATCCTCCAAAAGAGGTGCAACTCGGTATGACTATCAATGCCATCCTCAATCAAACGGATACAACGGATATCTCCATACCGTTGACAGCGTTGGTGAAAGACAAACAAGGTAATAACGCAGTCTATGTCATTCGAGACAACAAAGCACATCTCATTCCTATTCAAACTGGCGAATTTGGTAATAATTCGGTCATTGTTAAAAATGGCCTCGCTAAAGGGGATATCGTCATCACCGCAGAACCCAACAATTACAAGAAGGAACGGCGGTGCATAAATGAAGAAGTTTAACTTAGCCGATTGGGCGCTACGCCATAAATCCATTATCTACTACTTCATTGCTGTACTCCTCACCTTTGGTATATTCTCGTTCACCCACATGGGACGTATGGAAGACCCAGACTTTACGATGCGTACCATGGTTGTGGGCGTCTCATGGCCCGGTGCTTCACCGCAACAAATGTCAGATCAAGTAACGGACAAGCTCGAAGAAAAGCTACGAGATTTGCCGGGTGTAGATTATACGAAATCTTTCACAGATGGCAGCAAATCTGTCATTTATATTAATCTGAAAGAAGATTTACCATCGAACAAGATTCGTCCCGCTTGGGAAGAAGCGCGGAATATGATCAATGACGAATGGAAATCTTTGCCATCCGGTGTGCAAGGCCCATCTATCAACGATCGATTCGACGATGTATATGGCACCATTTACGCACTTTCAGGTGACGAATTCTCGTACGAAGAAAAACGGCAACAGGCAGAAGATTTAAAACGGCAGCTCTTGTCCGTTCCGAATGTTAAGAAGATCACTCTCATCGGGGTACAAGAAAAGTCCTTGGATGTAACGATTAACAAGGACAAGCTCGCATCGTATCAGGTGAGCACCCAACAATTATTGACGGCCCTCAAACAGCAAAGCGCCATGGTGCCAGCGGGCATGATCAATACGGATACGAATAATGTATATTTACGCATCAACGGCGTCTTTGATAGCGTCGATGCAGTCAAAAATATGCCTGTACGCATCAATAACCAAACGATTCGCCTTGGCGATATCGCGGACGTAACGATGACCTATAAGGACCCATCCAGTCCTCAGTTCTACTATGAAGGCAAGCCGGCCATTGGCATCGCCATTTCCATGGATGCTGGGTGGCAATAACATCGAGTTTGGTAAGGCTATCGATACGAAACTAAAAGAGCTAAAAACGACGATTCCTGCAGGCTTAAGCCTCGACCAAGTGTCGAATCAGCCGCACATTGTTAAGGAATCCATTGGCGATTTCTCCCAATCTTTATTCGAAGCCATCGCCATCGTATTGCTCGTCAGCTTTGCATCCCTCGGCATTCGCACGGGCATCGTAGTGGCCCTCACCATTCCGGTCGTCGTGTCCACCACCTTTGTACTGATGTATGAAAATGGCATTTATTTGCATAAGGTTAGCCTTGGCGCCCTCATCTTGGCACTGGGCCTGCTCGTTGATGACGCCATCATCGTCGTAGAAATGATGAGCGTTAAACTCGAAGAAGGCTTTAACCACTGGCGCGCCGCTACGTTCGCCTATGAATCAACGGCCTTTCCGATGCTATCTGGCACGCTCATTACCTGTGCCGGGTTCTTGCCTCTCGCCTTGGCGGAGGGCATGGTTGCGGAATTCACGAAAATCCCTGTCCATCGTTGTCTTTATGGCCCTCATCCTATCCTGGATTGCGTCCGTTCTGGTCAGTCCGGTGCTAGGGCTATAAAATCATCGAAAACAAGGCCGAGAAACCCGAATCGGAATGGACTCGTCGCGATCATATCATGCATCGTCTGAAAACTGTTTTTTATGCTCGTTTTGAAAGCCTCCTTCACTGGGCACTAGGTCATCATAAGGCTGTGTTACTCCTAACATTAGGGGCTTTCATCCTATCCTTGCTTTCATTCCCGCTCATCAAACAGGAATTTTTCCCATCATCGACGCGGAATGAAATCATCGTATCCATGCAATTTCCTCAAAGCTCGTCCATCGATTATACCCAAAGCCAAGCTAAATCGTTGGATGCTTTGTTAAAGGATAACGAACATATCGACCATTTCACCACCTATGTAGGCGAAGGGTCTCCGCGGTTTGTATTGACCTTAGAACCAGAATTGCCACGTGCTAATTTCATGCAAACCATCATCGTTACCAAATCCTTAGAGGATCGAGATGCGTTATTCAAGGATTTACAAGATCAACTAAACGATCAATATCCATCGGCGCTCATCAATATGCAATTCGTCCAAATCGGACCGCCGTCCAAATACCCTGTTATGCTCCGCGTATCAGGTCCTGATGCATCTGAGGTTAAAACGATTGCAAACGATGTGAAAGCCAAAATGCAGGAGGATAAAGATTTACATAATATCGCCTTCGATTGGCCGGATACAGAGCCAGTTGCTCAAATCCACATTGACCCAGATAAAGCGCGTATGCTAGGCATTAATAGTTATGCCGTATCGCTTCATCTACAAAGTTTATTATCCGGTACAAAATCCGGTGAATACTATGAAGGAAACCAAACCATTCCTGTTACTTTCAGATTAAGCGGCAATGAAAACCACAACTTGGCGGCACTTTCATCATTACCAATCCAAACAGGAAATGGTTCCTATGTACCGCTCAGCCAAATCGCAACGATTTCTATGAGCCAAGAGGAAGGCATTATTTGGCACCGCAACATGATGCCAACCATTAGCATTCATGCTAATGTAGGACCTGGCGTGCTCGGTAATGCTAAGACGAAAGAAATTTACAATAAACTTGCTGAATATCGTCAAGACTTGCCAACTGGCTATACTATTGATCTCGATGGTTCTGCTGAAAAGAGCGTCACTGCTGTACAAAAATTGCTCGTTCCAATGCCAATCATGCTCTTTGCGATCATGACGATTCTCATGTTCCAATTAAAGAGAATTGCCCTTATGTTTATGGCCCTATTTACGGCCCCGCTTGGACTCATCGGTGTTGTACTGGCCTTAAATATTACGCGTACACCACTTGGATTTATGGCCATACTCGGCATCATTGCCCTCTCCGGCATGATTATTCGTAACTCCATCATCCTGTTGGACCAAATCGAAATTCACCGCGCCGAAGGACAATCTGCCCGCGAAGCCATCATCAACTCCGCTACATTGCGTTTCAGACCAATCATGCTAACCGCCATCGCGGCCATCCTTGGTATGATACCACTCATGGGATCCGTATTCTGGAGCCCACTCGCCATCGCATTCAGCGGCGGTCTACTCGTAGCAACCATACTAACACTCATCGTACTACCAGTTATGTACGCAACATGGTATAAGGTTAAATAAGTAATATATAATAGATATCTATTATAATCTAATAATTGATTGACTACTAATTCTGATAATGTTAATATAACTTTGACAAGGGAAATAAATAAGTTGCAATGTATTCACGCAACAAAGAAAAAACAGCAGGGTGGCAGCCCTGCTGTTTTATATTGCCTTACATACATATCCCTATTTTAAAATAGAACAGGCCTGTTCTATTTTTTAGGAGCACTATACATACCCTTTTTAAATTAGTACACGCCTGTTCTATTTTTTTGAAGTACCATACATACCCTTCTAAAATTAGTACACGCCTGTTCTATTTTTTAAGAGCCTATTTATTACATACAAAAAATCAGCAAATCACAAAATCTGCTGCCTCATACCCTACTTATAGTCCTTCCCACTCATACCCAGCCGGTGGAAGTTTTAAGCAAAATAGGATAAGTAGTATTTCCGAACGACTTTTGAGTAAACCTAAAAAATCAGCAGATAATCATCTGCTGATTTTCTTCTAGTTTAGCCTGTTGTATTTAATAAGGAAAGCTGAGCATGACTTTTATGCGACTTTGGCCCTGCGGAGCCCGAAGGGCGTAGTCAGACCCGGCCGGTGGAGCAGAGAAGTCATGCTCAGCTTTTTCCCCTTATTAAATTACAACAGCTGTCCCATTACATGTCACCATAAGCATGCCATTTTGTGCCCCTACGGTGCTGTATTGGAATGATACGCCAATAACGGCGTTAGCGCCAATTTTGCTAGCTCGTTTTGCCATTTCATCGATTGCTGCTTGGCGTGCACTCATTAAGGAATCTTCATAGCTTCCGCTGCGGCCACCAACGATGTCACGAATACCAGACATGAAATCTTTTACAAAGTTACGGCCTTCTACGACCTCACCAAATACGATACCTTTGTACTCTTGTACAGGTTTGTTTTCAATATGCATAGTTGTAGTAATAATCATAATTATATCCTCTCTAATTAACTACAATATATTTTGATTCATTATAGCAAGGCTTTTATAGAAAAACAATCTCATAATGATAGCTTTCATATAAAAACAATAACCTAATACTGCATGTACAAAAAAAGACCTATTCACTACTTTCATAATGAATAGGTCTAATTGTATTGCGTTTTTATTTATCAAAATCGCGGTCTAGGTTTACTTCTTTCAACGGAACGAGTTTAGTTTTGTTGATGTATTTGTAACCTAGGTAAACAGCGAAGAAGATAGGCAATCCGATATACGCAACGGATACGCCGTACCAGTCGATGGTATCGCCTGTGAAAGCGGAGTAGTTTTGGCCACAGATGATGATAACGCATAGGATGAACGCCAAGATTGGACCAACTGGGAACAACCACGCCTTGTAAGGCAATTCTTTAAGGTCTCTACCTTGTGCAATAAACGCACGGCGGAAGCGATAATGGGAAATGGCAATACCTACCCAAGCGATGAAACCGCAAAGGCCGGAGATGTTAACAATCCATGTATACGCTGTACCTTCGCCGATAAAGCTTGTAAGGAATGCAAACAAGCCAATGGCTGTAGTCAATACCAATGCAGGAACTGGAACGCCGCGTTTGTTGAGTTTTGCAAAGATTTGTGGTGCTTGACCTTCCTTAGCGAGTGCGTAAAGCATACGCGTAGAGGAATAGAGGCCAGAGTTACCAGCACTCAATACGGCAGTTAAGATGATAGCATTGATAAAGCTAGCTGCAAACGCGAATCCAAAACGGTCAAATACGAGTGTAAATGGAGAAATGGATACGTTTTCTACACTGGAATTCAATAGATTTGGATCAGTGTATGGAATGAGAAAACCGATAACTATGAAAGCCCCAATATAGAACAATAGGATGCGCCAGAAGATGGAGTTAATCGCTTTTGGCACGTTCTTTTCAGGGTCTTCTGCTTCCCCAGCGGCTACGCCGATAAGCTCAGTACCTTGGAAGGAGAAACCAGCTACCATGAAGATGGCGAGGATGGATTCCCAACCGCCTACGAATGGTGCTTCCCCTACTGTCCAATTCTCAAATCCAGGGGATGTACCGCCGATACCAAAGATGAGCATAAAGCCACAGAATAGGAATACGAAAACGGTAATAACCTTGATGGACGAGAATACGTACTCGCTTTCACCAAAGGAACGAGTGGACAAATAGTTAAGCCCAAATAGAATTAACAGGAATAATGCGGACCAAACGATGGCCGGTATGTCAGGGAACCAATATTTCATGATGAGCGCCCCTGCCAGTACTTCGGCAGCCAATGTAATAGCCCAATTAAACCAGTAGTTCCAACCTAAGGCAAAGCCAAAGGCAGGGTCTACATAGCGTTTTGCGTAGGTTCCGAAAGAACCTGGAATCGGCAAGTACGTCGCCATTTCCCCAAGGGATGTCATGAGGAAATATACCATGATGCCAATGAGGCCATAGGCCACAAGAGCACCACCAGGACCAGCCGTACTTACTACTTCACCACCGGCTACGAATAAGCCTGTACCGATGGCACCACCCAAGGCGATCATATTCATATGACGCGCTTTGAGGGATCGTTTTAAATGTTTTTGAGTATTAGAAGTATACTCTACGTTAGTATTCTGATTATCTGCCATGGGTCACCTCTTACAAATCTAGATTGCGCACATATTTTGCGTTATCTTCAATAAATTTACGTCGAGGTTCAACCTTGTCGCCCATGAGCACCGTAAAGATTTTATCAGCTTCGATGGAATCCTCTAAGCTAACTTGTAAAATCGTACGATTTTCAGGGTTCATTGTTGTTTCCCACAATTGTTCAGGATTCATTTCACCTAAACCTTTGTAACGTTGAATCGTAATACCATCACGGCCTACTTCATCAAGCTTAGCTGTCAGTTCTGCATCAGAGTACACATACCAATGAGATTTAGCCTTTTTTTAATTTGGTATAAAGGCGGTTGTGCGATGTAGATATGGCCTTCTTCTACTAATGGTTTCATATAGCGGTAGAAGAATGTGAGAAGCAATGTACGGATGTGAGCGCCGTCAACGTCCGCATCTGTCATGATGATAATTTTGTTATAACGGGATTTTGTAATATCAAATTCGTCGCCAATGCCTGTACCAAATGCGGTAATCATGGAGCGAATTTCGTTATTTCGCCAAAATCTTATCAAGACGCGCTTTTTCTACGTTAAGAATTTTACCACGCAATGGCAAAATCGCTTGATAACGACGATCGCGACCTTGTTTTGCAGAACCGCCCGCAGAATCACCTTCGACTAGATAAATTTCTGTCATAGATGTATCTTTTTCAGAGCAATCTGCCAATTTACCAGGAAGGCTGGATACTTCCAACGCATTTTTACGGCGTGTTAAGTCGCGGGCCTTACGAGCAGCCTCACGAGCACGGCTTGCCATCGTTGCTTTTTCGATGATTTTCTTCGCATCTTGTGGATGTTCTTCAAAGAATGTTTTAAGACCTTCAGATACGATAACATCGGTAATACCTTTAACTTCGCTATTGCCAAGTTTCGTTTTAGTTTGACCTTCGAACTGAGGTTCTAATACTTTCACAGACACAACCGCTGTCAAACCTTCACGTACGTCCTCGCCGGAAAGATTGCTTTCATTTTCCTTGATCAAACCGGATTTACGGCCATAATCATTGAGGGTACGCGTCAAGGCAGCACGGAAACCGGATAAATGGGTACCGCCGTCAACAGTGTTGATGTTGTTTACGAAGGACAACAAGTTTTCGCTGTAACTATCGTTGTATTGCAACGCCACGTCTACCACAACGTCATCCTTTGTATTTTCGATGTCGATAACAGTTGGGTTAACAACTTCCTTTTTTTCGTTCAAGAATGTAATGAAAGAACTTAAACCACCTTCGTAGTGGAAGCTTTCAATGCGAGGTTCCTCTTGGCGCAAATCGCTCAATGTGATGCGAAGGCCCTTGTTAAGGAACGCCAACTCTTGCAAACGAATTTTCAATGTATCGAAATTGAACACCGTCGTTTCAAAGATTTCAGAATCTGGTTTGAAAATAACAGTCGTACCAGTACCTTCAGCCTTGCCGATTTCGTGCAATTCAGATGTTTTATGACCACGGGCAAAATCGATTTCTTGAATGATGCCATTTTGAGATACTTGAACCTTAGTCCATTCACTCAACGCATTTGACTACGGAAATACCTACGCCGTGAAGACCGCCGGACACCTTATAGCCGCCACCGCCGAATTTACCGCCAGCATGCAATTTTGTTAAAACCAACTCTACCGCAGACATGCCGGACTCATGCATTCCTGTTGGAATACCACGACCATCATCGACAACGGTAATACTATTATCTTCATTAATGGATACTTCGATATGCGTCGCATACCCTGCGAGCGCTTCGTCCACTGAATTGTCTACTACTTCATAAACGAGGTGATGCAAACCGCGAATGGACGTACTACCAATGTACATCCCTGGGCGTTTACGGACCGCGTCTAGACCCTCAAGAACTTGTATATTCTGAGCGCCATAATTTTCTTCAGCCATTAAACAAACTCCTCCTAACGACATAAACCGCAACATGCTAATACACAACACATCTGCGGTGCTAGATTATCTCTTTATTATACTATAGATTGCTTATATCGTGAAAGCCCTATAATTTGCTACTTAGCAGCATATAAAACTCATCAATCCTTTTTTTAAGCGTTTTAAGTGATATACCAGATGCATACACACCATCATCTGTTACAATATATGTCTTTACCTTATCCTCGGGCACAATATATATAACCTCTGCATCATAATGCGAAATGCCCGTCCTATGATGCTTACCAGACTCCGCATGAATCATCGTAAGAATTGAATTCATAGGGATACTAAAATTATCGCCAATATGTAAGTACATATTTTTCCTCTTATTTTCATTTAAGTAAGAATGCTAAATAAACTCCATTTTTCTCTGTCCTGCTATTGAATAGATGACCATTAATTTCGCAGCGACTTTGGCCCTGCGAAGCCCGAAGGGCGTAGTCAGACCCGGCCGGTGGAGCGAGAAATAATGGTCATCTATTCCAATATCCCCCTAAGCATATTTAGCTCTTTTTGTTTTTCCTCGCTCAAGAATTTTGATCGGTATTTATTACACAAGTTGATAACGTGCTGGTCTGTCAGTTCTTCAAGCCGTTTATGGGTGATGAGCATGGTGGCCATGTACATGTGGTTTCGGCTCGTAGACCCATGGTAGACCTTATCTAAATAGAAATAGATCAGTTCTCGCATAGCTATGGAAAAATCTTTAAAGGTGCATTTGATGTATTGTTGAGCTTCGCTATATTTTATGTACGGACGTCGTCTAATTTGTGTTTTTATATCATTAATATGATTGCGATGCATTTCATATTCGCAGGACACACAATATTTTGTTTTCCTGCTCATCAACGTATGACAACGCTCGCATCGATGATAGCCGTGTTCTAGCAAATAGACTTCCTTTTTGCGGCTGCTAATGAGCACCTTTCGAAACGGTTCTTTTAATGTATCTTCTGCTAAGCTTTCAACCATAGCATCAATAGATTTCATATCATCATTGGACAAGACGATTTTCGACATGTCGATATAGCCATCGATATCGGGCATGTCTATTTTCAAAATTTCAGTATTCACCGTTTCTTTCACATAGCTCTGCCGATGCATGATGAGGCCCATTTCAGTGATGATATCACTTTTGTAATAGTCATTAATGGCCTTGAGGATGCGTTTTTGGTTCATCTTAACCTCTTGCATCCACTGCGAATTATCCGCGCTGAGCACAATTTTCGGAGGTTTGATGTCGATAATGCGCGTATGACCAGCATAAATGGGGCCCACCACATCACGCCAATGATGAATGAGTGTATTCAGTTTAAATTGTTCCAGTAAACCTAATTCATGTAGGCCACCAGGTAAGCACATTTCAAGGCTTTCCATAATGGATGTGCCCCTCCTGACATTGAATAAATTGAACACCTTGCATGTTTTCAAAATCATGTATATCCGTCGTGGTAATGACGGTTTGAATGCGTTTATGAATGAACTGCAACAAATTGTTCCGTCTCGCCTCGTCGAGCTCGCTCAACACATCGTCTAAAAGCAATACGGGATATTCGCCTACTTCGGATTTGATGAATTCTAATTCGCTCAGTTTTAGTGAAAGCACAGCCGTCCGCTGTTGCCCTTGAGATCCAAATTTTTTTAAATCGATAGCATCGGAAAAAAATCGTAAATCATCGCGATGAGGACCTACGCTTGTGGTCATGCGATGACGATCTTGAGGCAATGCCTCTTGCAGTAAATCGTAAAAGGCCTCCTTCGTGTACACCATATGACCCTCTTCCCCATATGGTTGTTCATAGCCTATGGTGAGATTTTCTAGGCCTCCCGTCAATTTACGATTCATCAAATCAATAAGTAAATTGATTTTCTTTAAACTTTCCATCCGTTTTTTTACGATGAAAGCCGCCATATCTGCCAGTTGTACATCCCATTCAGCAAGAGGAATATTCTGTTTACCGCGATATTCCTTCAACAATGTATTCCGTTGTTGCAATAAACGATTATATTGCAATAATTGATGATAATAAGTAGCGCTCGTTTGGGATATTTCCATATCTAAAAATCTGCGACGACCCGATGGACTTCCCTTGATGAGCTGTAAATCCTCTGGGCAGAAGATGACCGTATTTAAAGTACCAATCAATTCCTTTGAGAAATCTTAGTATCATTTAAGCGGATATCCTTAGGACCTTGTCGAAATAGCTTGATATTAACCTTTTGTGGTGTCTCCTTTTTCTCAAAGTTCACCACAATGCCCGCTTCATCAGCGTTAAATAAAAGCATATCCGACGTATCATTTGTGCGGTGGCTTTTACCAATGGTACCGACGTAAATAGCCTCTAAAATATTGGTTTTACCAGCCCCATTGGTGCCGTACAAGACGATGATTTCAGGCTGCAAATCAAGGGTTAAATCCTTATAGTTGCGAAATTGGAACAATTGCAGTGAGTTAATTCTCACCGATTATGCCTCCTCTTTGGTAACGATGAATTCCACATCGAGACCTTCTACACCAATCACATCGCCAACGCGACATTTTTTGCGTTTTTCTGTAACCATAGTGCCGTTTAATGTAAGCACTTGATCATCGATAAGGCCTTTTACTTGGCCCCCTGTTTCGATGACGCCTTCCAATTTAAGCAATTGATCGATTTGAATGTACTCCGTATGGATTGGTACAGTTTGTTGTTTCATAACGTCCTCCTATGGTGGACAAATCACAAGATATACCAAGTATATAATCATAACTAAAACGCATCGTTATATACTTGGTATTATGAATTTTTATGCATATAAATATGCAATTATTTATATGTAATACATAATTAATTCTCAATATAAAAAGCAGTATTAGAAATAGCTTTCACAAATATGAGAATATATTACCATATCTAACAATTAAGAATTTGTACGAACAGGTGTTACTACATAGGTATAGTTCGGATTATTATCTTGGCGAATCACAACAGGACCATTTTGTTTTAAATACATATGGATGTTGTCGCCTGTGCTGTGACGCAAGATATCGGAAATGTAACGACCATTGAAGGAAATCGTGAACGGTGTGCCCTTAAATTCCACAGGAATTTCTTCCTTCGCCATACCGATTTCAGCATTTTGGCTGGACAAAGTCACTTGTTCTTCGGACCAATCATAGCGAATAACGTTGTAACTCATATCTTTTGCTAACAAGGATACGCGATCAACAGCACCGGCAAAGTCCTTGCGATCTACAACAGCACTAGAATCGAATTGAGCAGGAATTACCTTTTCGTATTCTGGGTACGTGCCTTCGATTAAACGGGAAATAATGTAGATGGATTCGAACATGAATACGATTTGTGTGCGGTTCCAAATGATTTTAATAATAGAAGGATTATCGGTTGGCAATAAACGAGATACTTCTGCCAAAGCCTTTGTTGGAATGATGACACGCATAGGGGACGTCGCAGGTTCATCGATGGTTACCTTTTTAACAGCCATGCGATGCGTATCAGTAGCAACCATGGTTACTTCTTTGTCGTTTGCATCTTTGATTTCTAGCAAAGCACCGGCAAATACAGGGCGGTCATCGTCACTTGCTGCTGCATAGTTTGTAAGATCGATGAGTTCTTTCATCGCTTGGCTATCGATATTAACATAGTCTTGGTCGTGAATTTGTTCTACTAAGGAGAAATCGTCTGGATGCAAGGTTACTAAATTAAATTCAGAGGAACCGGACGTAATTTTTAGTGTATTGCCATCCTCTGGTTTGCTCAATTGAATCGTTTCGCCTGGTAATTTGCGGATTAATTCTTGGAAATAACGAGAAGCAACCACTAATGTACCTGGTTCTAAGATATCTGCGTCGATTGTTAATTTAATGCCCAATTCAAAATCGTTGCCTTGTAGTTCCACTTGATTATTTTTTGTCGTTATATAAATGGAACCTGGTAGATTTGAACTTGTCTTATTTTGTGATACTTTTTGTAGAACGTTGATGGCTTTTTGGAGATTGGCCTTAGGAATTTGATGTTCATAACGTAAATACTCTCCTTGTTTGTAATATTCGTTGTGCGATTTTCGTTGGTCCTCTATAGATAATCAACGATAGATCGGTTTTCTGATATGTTTTTGATTTGTTTGTTAGTTTAGTAGTATTTGTAGTAGGCGCTGTGAATGTGTGTACATGTGAAAGTTTTCTAGATTTCATGCGTTTCCACAGTTGTGGATAAGTATGTGTATACCTTGTTTTAGGTTATCCACATAGTCACAGAAAATATTGATTTCTGCAATATCCACAGATTTATACACAACATATCCACAGAGTTATCCACACCTGTTTTAGTTGAGTGATGACAGTTTAGATTTGATGTCTAGGATAATTTGTTTTGTTTCCGGATTTTTGTCGATTTCTTTGCTAATCTTATCGTATGCATGCAAAATCGTCGTATGATCTCTGGAAAAAGCAGCTGCGATTTGTGGGTAGCTTTCATTAATCACATCGCGACACAAATACATGGCAATTTGCCGTGGAAATGCGAACTGAGCCTTCCGTTTCTTGCCTAACAAATCTTGTTTCTTAATATTAAAATAGGTACTGATAAAGTCTTGAATGGACTCGATGTCGATAAGTGTTACCCGTTCCGTCGTGATGATGTCGGATAATGTTTTCTTCGTGTATTCCAAATCGATGCTGCTCGTCCGTTGTTCTAAGGATGCCGTACCGATGAGTTTATTGAAAGCCCCTTGTAGTACGCGGATGTTTTCGTCGAATTGCAACGCCACGTAGTTGATGGCATCGTTGTCGATAACGAGATTACGATTCTTGTTGTTTTCCTTTTCAACGAGGGCTTTCAAAATGGCGATGCGCGTTTCCAAATCTGGATTTTCCATGGTCGCCACATAACCCGCTTGGAATCTAGAACGCAAGCGCTCTTCGAACTGATCCATATCGTTCGGCATAGTGTCGCTGGTGAGGACAATTTGCTTGTTATTGTCCAATAATTCATTGAAGGTGTTGAAAAACTCTGTTTTTGTGCCCTCTTTATTTTCTAAGAACTGAATATCGTCGATGAGCAATACGTCGATGTTGCGGAACGTATTGCGGAACAACTCTCCTTGCCGCTTGCGTATGGATTCGATGAATAAATTCATGAACTTTTCGCTCGTTGTGCACATCACCTTGAGATTAGGGATATCTTTCAACGATGGCATTGCCGATGGCGTGCATCAAATGCGTTTTACCGAGGCCCGATGGACCGTAGATAAACAGCGGATTATAATCGCCGCCAGGGTGTTCCGACACATTTTGAGCGGCTCCAAACGGAATGCGGTTTGCATTGCCTGTAATGTAATTATCAAATCGATAACCACTGTTGAGCTGAGACGATGACAAATCGATAGGAATATCCGTAGATTGCAACGTTTGCGCCATTTGTGGCTGCTCTACAGGAAACATCGGCTCATCTGGAATTAACTCATCCACCTCTTTGCGCTGGATATACACAGGATCCGCGTACACCGGTGTGTAAAACTCCTCTTGATATGGAACCTTCTGCTTCGCAGGTGTTGAGGATTTTTCGATACTACTGTCCATATCACTTACGTCACCGTATTTGTCTATAGTGTTCGTACCTGTATCACTACTATCTGCAGTATTTATCTGTGAAAGTATCTGCTACCTGTGGCGGTGCTGTTGGAACATCATCCTTTTGAGGAAATACGTCCAGTAACACCATATTTAATTGCTTGCCCGTCACTTGCTGGATGGCATCTGTTAACATCTTACTTACCATTTGCTGAGATTCAATGACGTTTTTTATAAAACTCTGCATAACTCCAATGTGTATAGAATTATTATCTATACTCATCGGTATGAGAGAAGTACTCAAACTTGAATAAATCGCAGGTGGCAGTGTTTGTTTTGCTACTTGTAATATACGTTCCCATATATCATTAATATCAGCTGCTTGCATTTTGTTCCTCTTGTGTATAACTTTTATAAAAATTGTGTATAACTTTCGTTATTATGTGCATAACTTATTCTAAAACTGTGGAAAAACCACAAAACCCTGTGAATAACCTGTGCACAACTTGTGAATAAGAAAAAAATAAAAATTCCCTTCCAACCTTATAAATACTGAGTTTATACTATTCACAGGTCAAAAGAGAAAAAAATGTGGATAACTTTTTCTAAACTATCCGAAAAAAACTTATAAAAAAATATATTTTTTTACCAAATTTCAATTATGATTGTACCAAAAAAATGAAGGGAAGATTGTCATTCAATCTGTGGATAACTTTTTATGGAATTTGTTTATTTTTAGCATTTGTTTATCTAGATCGGTTTGGTGGTCCTTTTAGCTCCACCGGCCGGGTCTGTCTTCGACCTACGGCCTTCATGAGCCAAAGTCGCGAAAAGTGACCACCAAACCTATATTAATCTAAAATTAGCAAAAATAAACAAATTTCATATGGGGAGAAGGACACCGGCCAGGTCTGACTTCGCCCTTCGGGCTCCGGAGGGCCAAAGTGCGAAAAAGTAACCACCAAACCTACTTTAATCTAAAATAGTTAAAATAAACAAATTTCATACGGGGAGAAGGACAATATGTATGTTCCGAAAAATAGAACAGGCCTGTTCTTTTTTTAAAAGAGGTGTATATATGTTGCTCTAAAATAGTACCTCATATCTTTCCCTCTACGGGAAGGTGCGCGCAATCTGTTTCAATAAAAAACAGGTATTTTGTTATTTGTTTTTATTGTTGCGAAACAGATAGGATGATCTTTGAAGAAAATATAATTTGTTTGACGTTTTCATAGTTACAGTAGAATGAGGAAAGGACCATGATTTTGCAGCGACTTTGGCCCTGCGGAGGCCGCAGGCCGTAGTCAGACCTGGCCGGTGGAGCGAAAAATTATGGTCCTTCCCTCATTACTAAATTATGAAAATGTTGCCAGCAAACAAATTATATATTCAAAAATAGTGTGGTATCGGTTTCGCACATAGTAAAAATGCTAAGAAAACACCTGTTTTTTATTGACAGATTTGCGTTTTCCCTCTATAATTACCCTGTTATGGTATAAGTAAAACAAATATATAACGAGGAGGTGTTTTACTAATGAAACGTACATATCAACCAAATACTCTTTGGAGAAAACGTACCCATGGTTTCCGTGAACGCATGAAAACTATCGGTGGCCGTCTCGTATTAAAAAGAAGACGTGCTAAAGGCAGAAAACGCTTATCTGCATAATATAATGGCTCAGCAAGAGCTTTCAGAAAACTTGGCGCTCTTGCCAAGTTTTTCTATTCTATAGGACTCGGACGATACAATGGATTACCGCTTAGATAAAACGAGACGTATTATAAACAATAATGAATATCGCCTTGTGTATAAGCATGGTAAGTACGAGGTAGGACGCCTATGCGTGTTATATCGTATGCCTGTAGCGAAGCAAAAGACTCGCATCGGATTTGTGACGGGTAAAAAGGTGGGTTGTGCGGTTGAACGCAATCGAGCACGTCGCCTTATGAAAGAGGTATATCGCCTCAATCAGCATCAAATTCGCGAAGGGTATCATATTGTTATCGTTGGACGTGGCCCTCTGAAGGACGCAACCTATGAACGAGCGGAAAAGGAAATACTGTACTTATTGCGTAAAAGCAAGCTCTTAGTATAATCCTATATAGGACCACAAGCATGGACAGCGCTATGCTTTGGTCCTATTCGCGTATTATGAGGTATATGGATTTGGTGGAAATGTCTTAGATACATACGCTAATCCAATCATGGTGAATTCTATGAAAAATACATGTATAACTGTATTAAATTGTATAAAACGAGGGATTACCTTTGTTTTATGGCTCGTTATTCGCTTCTATCAGATTGCCATTTCCCCTCTCAAACCGGGATGTTGCCGATATTATCCCACTTGTTCCACATATACTCTGCAGGCCATTGAAAAATATGGGCCTTTGAAAGGTAGCTGGCTTGGGCTAAAACGTATTTTGCGTTGTCATCCATTCCACAAGGGCGGGTATGATCCCGTTCCGTAGATTGGTTTTGGTGAAAGCTAACGCTAGTTAGGGCTTTCACAAGCAATAGTAAAATGGCGTTAGTGAAAACTTTCACAAATAATATTCGTCTAAGCGAGCACAGTTTTGGAAATACCTGAGCATCTGTATGGATGAAATTTAGACCATACCATAACGATATATAGATGCGCGAAGGAACCCAATTTCGACCTGCACTCGAAGGAGAAACAATGGAAATTTTTAACTATTTAGTTGAATTTATGCGCACACTTGTGACATATGCTTTCAACTTCACTGACATGGTCGGCTTCCCAAGCTATGGGGTGGCTATTATCATCATTACTGTCATTATTAAAGCGATTTTAGCGCCGTTGACAGTAAAACAAATTAAATCTATGAAAGCAATGCAAGAGTTACAACCTCGCATGAAAGAGCTTCAAGAAAAATACAAAAACGACCCTCAACGTTTACAAGCTGAGATGGGCGCTATGTACAAAGAAATGGGTGTAAACCCATTGGCTGGCTGCTTGCCTTTATTGGTGCAAATGCCGTTCTTGATTGCTATTTCTACGCATTGCAAGGATATCCTTACAATCCTGAATTCGAACATTTCTTATGGCTTCCTAGCCTTGGCGAATCAGATCCATACTACATTTTGCCAGTATTGAGTGCTTTGTCCACATGGCTTATGTCCCGACAAACTGGTATGGGTGCTAGTGGTGCCGCTGCACAACAACAAAAGATTATGCAAATCTTTATGCCATTGTTCATCGGTTACATTTCCTTGAACTTCCCATCTGGTCTTGTTATTTACTGGATTGTATCCAATGTGTTCCAATTGGTGCAACAACATTTCATTTACAAGGGCTTAGAAGCTAATAAATAGGAGGCACTATGGAATTTATCGATGTATCTGCTAAAACGATTGAAGATGCCATCGCTAAAGGGGTTGCAGAACTTTCTATAGATGGCCGTGAATTGGTAGAAACAAAGGTTATTGAACAACCTTCTAATGGTTTTTTAGGTATTGGCCGTAAACCAGCTGTGGTTCGTTTGTTCTATACAATGGTATCAGCTGCGGCTACGGAAGAAGAAAAAGAAGTCATCGCTGAGACTTCTGATGCTGTATCGGATGCGCCTGTTGCGACTGATGAACGCGATGTGGCTGAATCTGTTGATGATTCACCGGTATCTGTGAAAGCTAAACAAGAGCTTTCAAAAGAAACACAACAAATCATCGCTGAAAAAGGTAAGGAATTCCTTGAAAAGATGTTTGCTCAAATGGGCCTTATCGTGATGATTGAAAAGATGTTTACCAGTGATAAAATCACGTTCCAAGTACATGGTGAAGACCTTGGTATCTTGATTGGTAAACACGGTCAAACCCTTGATGCTATCCAATATTTAACGAATTTGGTGGCTCACAAAGAGGTGTCTGGCCATTGTCACATCGTGGTGGATGTGGAAAATTACCGTGCTCGTCGTGAAGAAACGTTGATCAATCTTGCAAAACGCCTTGCAGCTAAGGTAAAACGTAACCGTCAAAAGGTTTCCTTAGAACCTATGAATGCATTTGAACGCAAAATCATTCATACGGCATTGCATGATGATAAACACATCGTCACAGAATCCGCTGGTGATGAACCATTCCGTCACATTGTGATTTCATATAAGAAATAATGACAGTAATGCCTGTATTCCGAGAACCTCCACCGGCCGGGTCTGACTCCGGCCTACGGCCTTCGCAGGGCCAAAGTCGGTTTCGGAATACTGGCATCACTTTTCTAATTTCTAATATAGGTACGGTGGAGGTTATCGGAATGCCATCGTTATCGCAATCAATAAGTTATGGTGAAAGCTAACTTAAGGTAATCTTCGCATGGGTAAGATTGGTTTAGTTTAACTTTCACAGGCGAAGAAATTAAAGAGATTTGAAGTACGGAGTTTTTTATGTATATAGATGATACAATAGCGGCCATTGCGACGCCGCCCGGCATCGGCGGGGTTGGTATTATTCGGGTCAGCGGCAAGGATAGTTTTCCTATTGTAAATAGCCTGTTCAAGAGCGTTGGCACGGTGCCGTTGATGGACCGCCAAAATAGAACGATTCAATACGGGACGATTGTGGACCCAGCGACGAACAAGACCATCGACGAGGTTCTTGTGTTATTGATGAAGGGCCCCCACTCCTACACGGCAGAGGATGTGGTGGAAATTCAGTGTCACGGCGGTATTGTGCCGGTTCGACAAATTTTGAAATTGCTCGTCAATCACGATGTACGCATGGCAGAGGCCGGCGAATTTACGAAGCGTGCCTTTATGAACGGACGTATCGACCTCACCCAAGCGGAGGCGATCATTGATATTATTGAAGCAAAAACAGAGGACTCCCTCTCCCTTGCTGTATCGCAGCTGGACGGTACCGTTTCGTCCTTTGTAAAAGATGTGCGTGAACAGCTCATCGCTATGATTGCTCATTTAGAGGTAACTATCGACTATCCAGAAGAGGATATCGAGGATGTAACGAGCCAAGAGGTTCGTGAGCAGCTAGAGCCTATTTTGAAAGCTATGGATGATTTGTTGTCCACAGCGAACACAGGTCGTCTTATTCGCGATGGTATTACGACGGTTATTGTAGGCCGTCCAAATGCAGGTAAATCGAGTCTTATGAATGCTCTCTTGCGCGAAAATCGCGCTATTGTAACGGATATTCCGGGGACAACGCGGGATAGTATTGAAGAATATATGACCGTAGAAGGCATTTCATTGCGCCTCATCGATACGGCAGGTATTCGAGACACACAAGATACGGTAGAAGCCCTCGGCGTGGAGCGTGCTCGTGATTATATCAACAAAGCAGACATCGTGCTCTGCGTTATCGATGGGTCTACCCCATTGACCCCTGAAGAAATCGAAATTTTGACCTCTGTTAGCGGTTTGAACACTATCGTACTCCTCAATAAGTCCGATGTAGCACAAGTCGTTACAGACGAAACTATTAAAGAACACGGTAATTTTACAGCTATCGAACGCATTAGTGCCAAAGACGGCGAAGGCTCTGCAGTTCTCTCCAAATGGGTGCAAGAACTCGTCTATGGCGGTCGCGTAAAACAAGACAACAGCGCCATGATTAGTAACGTGCGCCACATCAGCCTCATGGAACAAGCGAAGGCTCAAGTCGAAGAAGCCCTATCCTCCATCGACATGGGCATGCCGGTGGACTTTGTCGCTACCGATTTGCGCAGCGCCTGGGAACTACTAGGCGACATCACGGGCGATACTATCCGTGAAAGCATGATAGATGAACTATTCAGCCGCTTCTGTTTAGGTAAATATGCAGATTTGTAATGATGGCTTTCAAAAAAACGACTTTGGCCCCGAAGGCCGAAGGCCGTAGTCAACCTGCCGGTGGAGTTTTTTTGAAGCTGTCATTCAAATACATTTTTATAAGAAATGATATGTATACTGTAGATAATTATGATGTCATTGTCATCGGTGGCGGTCATGCTGGTTGTGAGGCGGCCCTCGCCTGCGCCCGCATGGGTCATCGAACGTTGATGGCGACCATCAGTTTGGATAATATTGCACTTATGCCGTGCAACCCTGCCGTTGGCGGCCCTGGTAAAAGCCATCTTGTGTATGAGCTCGATGCGTTGGGCGGTCAAATGGGTATCAATGCGGATGCTACGGCCATTCAAATGCGTATGCTTAACATGGGTAAAGGCCCTGCCGTGCATTCCTTGCGCTGCCAATCGGATAAAATTAAATACCAACATTTGATGAAACATACCTTGGAAAATACGGATAATCTCAATGTTAAGCAAATCATGGTTACGGAGCTCAAGGTTGAGGGTGGCAAGGTAACGGGCATCGTTACTGAGCTTGGCGAATTCTATGGAGCTAAGGCTGTCATTCTTTGTACAGGGACCTATTTGAAAGGTAAAATCCTCATCGGCGATATCGACTATGTAGGTGGCCCAAATGGGCAACGGGTAGCGGAACAATTTTCTCAATCCCTACTAGATAATGGCGTTGAATTGATGCGCTTTAAGACTGGCACGCCAGCCCGAGTAGATAAACGAACGCTTAATATTGAAAATATGGCCGTTCAAGAAGGCGATTCACATCATCATGCCTTTTCCTTTATGGACGAATGGATCAACCGCAACGAAGATGTGTGCTGGTTGACGTATACGAATAAGGAAACGCATGAGATTATTAAAAGCAATATTCATCGTGCTCCTATGTACAGCGGTAAAATTGAAGGTGTTGGCCCGCGCTACTGCCCTTCCATCGAAGATAAGGTGGTACGCTTTGCCGATAAAGAACGCCATCAATTATTCGTAGAACCAGAAGGAACGGGCACAAATGAAATGTATGTACAAGGCATGAGTACATCCCTTCCTATGGACGTACAATATGCATTCCTTCGCACCATTCCTGGTCTTGAAAACGTCGAAATCATGCGTCCCTGCCTATGCTATTGAATACGATTGCTTGAACCCAACACAATTGACGCCAGCCCTTCAAGTGAAACATATTGAAGGCCTCTACTCTGCCGGTCAAGCCAATGGTACATCTGGCTATGAAGAAGCGGCTGCACAAGGCCTCATGGCTGGTATTAATGCTGCTTTATGGCTTGAAGGTAAGGAACCTTTCATCCTTGCTCGCTCCGAAGCATACATTGGCGTTCTTATCGATGATCTCGTGACAAAAGGTACCAACGAACCGTACCGCATGATGACGAGCCGTAGTGAATACCGTTTATTGCTTCGTCAAGACAATGCGGACATGCGCCTTACTGAAAAAGGTCGTGAAATTGGCCTTGTGAAAGACGATCGTTGGGCTAAATTTACAGCTAAAAAAGCGGCCATCGAAGAAGGCATGGAATTGTTGCGCAACACACCTGTCAATCCGTCCAAGGAAACGCAAGCCTTGCTTGAAAGCTTGGGCACAGCCACTATCAAAACAGGCATCCACGCATATGATTTGGTAAAACGTAACGAACTCTCTTATGCTACCGTAGCTGATGCATTCGGTTTGAAACGCTTTACACCTGACGTAGAAGAAGCTATGGATATTGCCATTACCTACGAAGGTTACATCAAAAAGCAAATGGAACAAGTTGAGAAGGTTCGCAAACTGGAAGAAAAAATTCTTCCAAAAGAATGGGATTATACAGAAATTAAAGGTATTTCCCTTGAAGCGCAACAAAAGCTCAACAAAATTCGCCCTCACTCCATCGGCCAAGCCAGCCGTATCTCTGGCGTATCCCCGGCGGATGTGTCTGTACTGTTGATTCAACTAGAACAATATAATAGAAACAAATAGAATATGTGATTACATAGAAAAAAGCTAGCTAATCGTTTGATTAACTAGCTTTTTCTGTTATAAGGTTTCCCGTTCCTGATGCTCATCGACTTCGCGACCTTGACTCATATAATCTGGAGTAAATAAGGATAGCCCAAGTTTAAATAAGAACCACATACATTTTTGTTTCATGGGTATCACCTCCTATTGATTGTAGTGTATCTATAAATGATACCATTAGCAAGCTTTATTTTTATAAATGTAAAAGTGAGTATATACGTAAAAGTTTGTATATTTATATGAATATTTATAAAATGTATATTATTCTACTAGTAAAATATGTACACTAGAGAAATACACTAAGTGTACATTCAGAATAGACAAAAACAATTTATATGTGAAGAAAAAGTTCATAGTGATAAATTATAGATAAACAGAAAAAAATTTGAAAAGGTAGAAATAAGATATATAAATTTGGAAAAAGGATGTGTTAGAAGGTTAACAAAATAGGTTTACAATTATGAGGCGGTTTAGATGATATATAAATTTTTTGATTTTTTTATGCGTACCTCCTCTTTTTGTACTTTTATTTATATAATAAATGAGAATATATTGAGAATATGGTATAATAGATACAAATATGACTCTTATATTTCGCTTGTATGCTCTTTTTTGAGTGATTTGTATATAATTTATCATAGAAGCACATAAATGGGTCTTGCAGCGTGAATAAATGAATTTTAGCCTGAATTACATACATATAGTTAGGAGCACCGATGAAAGAAAAATATGATGTGCCTATCGCTAGTGAATCTGAGTTTGTAGAATATATGCTTTCACAAATGGCAGCATTTGGATTGCCATGCACACAGCAGCAAGCAAAAGATTTCTACGTGTATTATGCACGCATGATTGAAACAAATAAATATCTCAACCTGACGGGCATTACGGATATGAAGGAAGTCGTGGTTAAGCACATGATTGATTCCCTATCTTGTTATGATCCGACAATTATCAAATCTGGATCCTCCATTATCGACGTCGGAACCGGTGCTGGATTCCCTGGCATTCCCATTGGCCATCTATGATAGAACCTTGCACGTGACCTTGTTTGATTCCCTCAAGAAACGCCTTACCTTCCTTGAGTCCGTTATCGACGAATTGCAATTGACGAACTGCAAGACCTTACATGGACGCGCTGAAGATTTGAGTCATCAGGACTATCGTGAAAGCTTTGATATCGCTACGAGTCGTGCCGTTGCAAGATTACCAATCCTATTAGAATGGACTGTGCCTTATGTTAAACAAGGCGGCTATGTTATTGCCTTAAAAGGCGCTATCTACGAAGAAGAAGTCGGCGAATCTGATAAAGCCCTTAGTACACTAAAAGCATCCATCGAAGATGTAAGAACCGTGACCTTACCGACATTGGATGATAAACGAGCTATCGTGTACATTAAGAAAACAGGAACAACACCTGGGAAATATCCTAGAAAACCAAAAGAGATAAAGGATAAACCGTTATAAAAAATAGACCATCCCAAAAAACGATACGATACTGCGCTTCGCGGAGCCCGAAATCGTTTTTGGAATGGTCTATTTTTTTCCTTTATACTACAACAAAAGCCTCCACCGGCCGGGTCTGACTCCGGCCTACGGCCTCCGCAGGGCCAAAGTCGTTTTTTGAAAGGTGTTTTTAGATTAAACTTATATTATCGGTAACAATAAATAGGAAAAGATTGTAGCATATTAATACTAACGGCTATATCGAAAACAAAACAGGGAACAAATCAATTTTGATTTGTTCCCTGTTCTTTTTAAACTTGCATATTCTTGATTACGTGTATGTTTTATAGAAATAAGAAAAAAACGGAATGTCCTTCCAAAACCGACTTTTACGCTCACTGTGGATTTCGTTTTCACGAAATCTTACGTTCGCGACTAAGTGATGTGTGGACCCCATGTGTCGCTACGTTCCTCTGTTGCCTCACACTCTACTTATGGTCCTTTCCGTTAAAAATTGTATATTATTAATCACGTGTATGTTTGATTACAGAAAAAAGAAGCTCCCAATAGCCTTCCAAAAATGACTTTTCGATGGGAATCCCGCTGTTTTAGCGCGATAGCGTGTCACGACTTTGCCCTGGAGCCCAAAGGGCTAGTCAGACCCGGGCAGTGAGCTTTTGAGACTGTTATTTAAGATTTACACGTGATCAATAATATGCAAAGTCGTATCTATATCATTAAGCGGCATGATATGTACGCCTGCAGCGATTTTTTTGATTTGTTCCAGTGTTTCGATGGCGATTTCTGTACCCGCTTCTTTTCCGCCTTTTTCTACGCGGTCTAGAATGTCTTGGGTAAGGTTGATTCCAGGTACTTTTTCATGAAGGTATGTTGCCATTTTAAAGCTTTTAAGAGGAATCAAACCAAGCATGATAGGTACATTGAATTCAGACATTTTGTCGATATAGCGTTTAGCTTGTTCTAAATCATAGATTGGTTGTGTTTGCACGAAATGGGCACCATTTTTGATTTTAGCAGCTAGTTTTTGACGTTCGATTTCTAAATCAGGAGCACCAGGATTGCCTGTAGCGCCAATGTAGAAGTTCGTAGGTTCATCGAGGTCGTTACCTGCTAAATCTTTACCGCTGTTCAATGTTTTAGCAATATTTAGCAAGCCCATGCAGTCCACTTCAAATACGGATTGTGCAAATGGGTGGTCGCCATGATCCGGTTTATCGCCTGTCAGTGTCAAAATGTTATTAACACCAAGTGCTGCAGCACCAAGCAATTCGGATTGTAAGCCGATGATGTTGCGGTCACGGCATGTGAGGTGGAAAATCGTTTCGATGCCTTCATTATGTTGCAATAAATAGGACAAGGAAATAGGGCTCATGCGCATTTTAGACATAGGGCTGTCCGCAATGTTTATGGCGTCAACCTTGCCTTTTAGGCGCGCTGCTTGTTCAAAAACCTTTTGGGCAGAACTGCTTTTAGGTGGGTCCAATTCAACGGTGATGGTGAACTGGCCTTTTTGGTGTTTCTCACGTAATGTCATCATATACCTCTTATCTATTCTATGTATGGTGAAAGCCTCATATGCGTTATGTGAGCATTGTTTTAGACTTTCACCATGAGTATTATCTATATTATATGCCTAGATTAGCCATTATTTCAAAGTTTCAAAGAAATCGTTTGCGTGGTTTACAGCCGCGATGCCGTCCTTGGCGTAAATATCTGCGCCCGCTTGGTCAGCGTAATCTTGGGATACTACGGCGCCACCAACCATGACCTTCGTTTTAAGGCCTGCTGCACGAATAGCAGCGATGGTATTGTCGATTTGAGGCATTGTAGTCGTCATCAAGGAACAAATGCCTACGAGGGCCGCCTTGTTGTCCTTAATGGCTTGTACGATGACCTCAGGGTCAACATCCTTGCCGAGATCGACGATTTTATAACCATTGTTTTCGAGCAATGCAGCTACGATGTTCTTGCCTAAATCGTGAATATCGCCCTTAACAGTGGCTACAACAACGGTTCCTTTATCTAAACTGTCGCTGGCAGGAATGATTTCTTTGATGGTGTTGAAAGCAGCCTGCATTGTTTCGGCAGCGAGCATAACTTGTGGTAAGAACAATTTACCGGAACCGAATTTGTCCCCTACTACGTTCATGGCTTCTGAAAGCCCTTTTTTTCGTAATATCCAATGGGATCGATACCGTCAGCCAATGCCTTTTTATACAAGATCGATGATAGCTTCCTTTTCGCCTTGTTCTACACAAGCGCGGATATTGGCTAATGGGTCATTGCTATCAAAGGATGCTTTATCTGGACCCTTTTGGCGCCGCATTGCCTGGTGCTGTTGTTTCGTCTTCGTAACCATATTCTTTGATGAATTCAGCAGAACCTGGGTCCCAACCAAGTAATGTGGTGCTTGATACAAATGCTTTTTTAGCTGCGTAGTTGAGCGGATTCATGATTGGTGTAGTCAAACCGGATGCAAGTGCCATTGTTAGGAATTGACCGTTTAGATATGGGCGTTGTGGCATGCCGAAGGAAATATTGGATAAGCCCATAACAGTTGGGAAACCGAATTTTTCTTTATATAAACGCAATGTGCTGAGCGTTTGTCGTGCACTATCTTCACCGCTGGCAAGTGTTAATACCAATGGGTCAAGCAAGAGGTCGTGCGGTTGTAAACCATAGCCATATGCGCGATTTACGATGCTTTCAGCCAAAGCAACGCGATCCTCAGCCTTTTCAGGCAAATCGCCACTGCAGATTGGCAAGCAAAGTAATGCAGCGCCATAGCGTTTAGCCAATGGCATAACGTGTGTTATGGACTCCTCTTCGCCGTTTACAGAGTTGATAAGCGCACGGCCTGGATAGTTTTTAAGGGCTACCTCCATGGCTTTAGGATCCAATGTATCGATGGATAATGGCGTTTCTACAAGCATGGACAATTCAAAGATAGCTTTTTCCATCAAAGGTGTTTGATCCATACCGGCTACACCCATATTCACATCGAGGATATCTGCACCAGCTTCTACTTGGTCTAAGGCATCGCGTTTTACACGGATGAAAGAACCATCGCGTAGCTCTTGAGCGAGCACCTTTACGGCCTGTTGGGTTGATACGTTCGCCGATAATCAACGGTTTAACATTATGACCTAATTCAATCAATTTTGTACGGCTTGTAATCACCGTTTTAGGCTCAATATGAGCACGTTCCTTAGGTGTATGTGCTTTCACAGCGTCAGAAATCGATTGGATATGCGCTGGTGTTGTACCGCAACAGCCACCTACATAACTTGCACCTGCATCAACAATTGGAATCATCAATGGGCCCATGTCTTCTGCTGAAAGCGGAAATACCGTTTGCTTGTTAATGAGTTGTGGCATACCTGCATTTGGTTGGCAGATGATTGGTAAATTAGTAACACTAGCGATTTTTTCAATGAGCGGTGTGATTTGTTCAGGTCCAAGAGAACAGTTAATACCGATGATATCGGCCCCCATTGCCTCTACAATAGTTGTAGCAACCTCTGGAGGTGTACCAGTGATGGTACGACCGTCTTCACTGAAAGAAAATTGACAGATAATTTGTACATCTTCTTTAGTCTTACCTGCTGCATCACGAGCATCCAAAGATGCTAATAGAGCGGCACGCATTTCTTGTACGTCGATAATCGTTTCGATAATGATGAAATCAACGCCACCTTCAATCAAAGCCTCTGCTTGTTCTCTATATGTATCGTAAATAGAATCAAAGCTCATATTGCCCAAAGGTTGTAAAAAACGTCCTGTAGGGCCCATAGAACCAGCCACACGAGCGGATGGCTTGAACTCTGCAATTGCTTCTTTGGCAACCTTTACAGCTGCTATATTTATTTCTTTTACACGATCTTGTAAATCGTAATCTTCTAATTTAAGGCCGCATGCGCCAAATGTATTAGTAGTAATTACATCACTACCATGTTGTAAATATTGTGCGTGGATATTTTTTACTACTTCTGGTCGTTCCACGTTAAATAATTCTGGGCAATAGCCCTCTTCTAGGCCTGCTGCTTGGAGCATTGTACCCATAGCGCCGTCAAAAATGTACATGTGAATCATCCTTTATATATTGAAATGTAGGTCACCAAGGATATTCGCCCTCCACCGCCTTAACGGTCGTCAGCCAAGGGCCTCGACCTAGCAAAGTCGGGCTCAGAACCTTGGTGACCTACATTTCAATTACTAATACTATAAATGAATTGTTTCACGTGAAACATTTTTGATTGCACATGGGTACAATGGTACAGATGTACAAGGTAATGTTTCACGTGAAACATCGTGTGTTAAAAATTTATTCTGTTGGTTGTGCTTTCATAGCTATACCAGATGTTTCGGCTGTTGTTTTGCTTGTTTCTGGTTTTGTAGCCGCTGCTTTTTTTCTGGAAGTTTTCTTGATTGGCAATCTTTTTGTGAGCAAGAGCTACAACCGCGTTTTTGTTGTCAAGCATTGATCTCCTGGCATCAAACCGATAATAGCTGTTACGGATTTTTCTTGGAAATAATAAGAAGTTTTCTGTAACTTGTAGTCCGATTTGTTCGGTTTTTGATGATTTTACCAAGTTGTGGTTGAATTTCTAAAGGCCAGTTGCCATAGCCTGGGCTAAAACGCCATGTAGGTGCATAACCTTGTTTCTTAGCAATGTTATTGATTACCTCGTTAACTTGGTCAGCCACTTGTTCAACTGCAGTTGTTGCAGCCGCATCTAGTAATAGACCTACGGTGTAGTTGCCTTGTTTGAATAGCTGTTCGCTACGTCTTTCAACGTCTTCACCGACCGTAACACCTAGCACATACACCTTCGTTGATTTTTCAAGATGCTTTTTTTCAATGATAGATCCCTTCAATTTTGAGCGGCGGATTACTTAGAAATAACTTTGTTTTCCGCATCGTAATCATATTCTTGGTAGACACCCTTTTGGTGTCGCTAATAATTGATTTCTTTACAAGCTTCGTCAACGAATTTTTCTGGAAAATCTTCGGCATGACGAAGTCCTGCATATCGCTTTACTTCATCCTTGTTGATGACGGGAAGCATTCCGTTATAAATGGGCATGTGAAACGCCTCCTTTAAAAATAAAATAGATTGTATGGTTAAAATGTTAAACCTATTAAAATACTGTCTTTTATAAGTATAAATATATCTATATATACTGTAAAGGCTATAGCTTCATATAATTTATTGAGGTGCGTCCATAGAAAAAAGTTATATGTAATTATTTTATACCTAATGGTGTAAATCAACTAAGTCATAATACGTAATCAAATAAATTTATAAACTGTTATATCATGTTGGTAAACATATGTTTTCTTGGAATGTTTCACGTGAAACATTCTTATTTGTTTTTAGACTTTATTTGAAAAATGATGGTCGTACCTATAAAGTTCTATTTCTTTTGCGTGCCCTATGTTATAATGAAATGAAATATTTTTGAACGTAAAGTTGAGGTGAATTTTGTGGGCAAAGTAATAGCGATTACTAATCAAAAAGGCGGTGTAGGCAAGACTACAACATCTGTTAATCTCAGTGCTTGTTTAGCTGACGCAGGCAAAAAGGTGTTATTAATAGATTTGGATCCGCAGGGTAATGCTAGTTCTGGATTAGGCATTGAGAAAGATGATTTGGAATTATGTATTCACGATGTGTTGATAGATGGTGAAGATATCGTTAATGTTATTCAACCTACAATGCTTAAAAAGCTTTTTGTAGCGCCTGCAACGATTCAATTGGCTGGTGCTGAAGTGGAATTAGTAGGTATTGTTTCACGTGAAACAATTTTGAAAAAATCCATTGCTTCTGTACGCGATGAGTATGATTTTATTATCATTGATTGCCCGCCATCTCTTGGTTTGCTAACATTGAATGCTTTCACAGCGGCTGACAGTGTTTTGATTCCTATTCAAACTGAATTCTATGCGGCTAGAAGGCGTCAGCCAACTGGTTAAGACGATTACAATCGTGCAACAAACATCTAATAAGGAACTTGTAATTGAAGGTGTGTTGCTCACCATGTTTGATGGACGTACTAATTTGTCTGTCCAAGTGGCAGATGAGGTAAAATCGTTCTTTGGCACTAAGGTGTATAAAACAATTATTCCACGAAATGTTCGCCTCAGTGAAGCGCCTAGTTATGGGGAACCGATTATTGTATATGATCCGAAATCAAAGGGTGCGGCTGTATACACAAAATTAGCTAAAGAGGTTATTCGGGATTCTAAGAAAACGAAATAATTGGTATAGAATAAATTAAATAAATATGATTTTGAATGTAAGCACAAACTGTATATTGGTTTGTGCTGCATTTTATATATGCGGTGTGAAAGTACTAATAGATTGGGGATTATTATGGCGATGAAACAGAAAAAGGAACGAAAAACATTAGCAGCAATGATGGGAGAGCAGTCCATAGAGACGGCTTTACCTGAACGTGAAGTTCACGAGTTGCCTATAGGGGATGTAATTCCTAATGAGGATCAACCACGTAAGAATTTTGATGAACAAAGTTTAGCTACTTTGGCTGAGTCCATTAAGAATCTAGGCATTTTTCAACCAATCGTCGTTCGCAAGCAAAGGATAAATACCAAATCGTAGCCGGTGAGCGCCGCTATCGTGCTGCATTGATGGTGGGCCTAGAAACAGTACCTGTAGTTGTAAAAAATTATAATACAGAGGAAATGACAGAAGTCGCTTTGGTAGAAAATCTCCAACGTGAAGGCTTGGATCCCAATTGAAGAAGCTTTGGCGTATCAAGGTTTGATGAATACGTATAAGCAAACTCAGGAGATGATTTCTGCACGTCTTGGACGTAGTCGTTCATATATTGCTAATATGATGCGCCTTTTGAAATTAGCTGCATCTGTTCAAAAGGATTTGATTGAAGGCGATTTAACTGTTGGTCAAGCTCGACCTTTGTTGGCTTTGCGTAGTGCAGCGCAACAAGTAGAAGCAGCAGAGCGCATTAAAGAGGGCGAGTTAAGCGCGCGTCAAGCAGAGCAGCTCGTGAAAGCAATGATGTCTAAAAAGACTAAGTCTAAAGACACTACAGAGCCACATGATACAGCAGAAGTTCGTGCATTGGTTGATCGCTTAAAGTTGAGTCTAGGTTCTCCTGTATCTATTAAATTTAGAGCTGGAAGGAAGGTACAAGGTAAAATTGAAATTGCCTTTAGCTCTGAAAATGAATTAGAACGTCTTATTGCGTATATGGATGCTCAAGAGAGCACAGAACATGAAGAAACAATGGAGTTTCGCGTATAATGGAACAAACACCAAAGGCTAACCGCGTACACATCGGCTTTTTTGGCCGTTGTAATGCGGGTAAGTCGACATTAATTAATATGCTAACGGATCAACCAGTATCCCTTGTGTCTGAGGTGGCAGGCACTACGACCGATCCTGTTAGCAAATCTATGGAAATATTGCCCTCTAGGCCCTGTGGTCATCACCGATACGGCTGGGAATTGACGATACATCGGAACTGGGCGCTCTTCGCATTGAAAAATCCGAAGAAATTATCAAAAAAATCAATCTCGCTGTCTATGTGTTGCGTAATGATGAAGCGCCCACTGCTGATGATATGATGTGGCTTAATAAGTTGAAACAAAACAATGTGCCTATCGCATTATTCATCAATGAAATTAACGCTTTTGATAGTGAAAGCACTCATGATAGCGATAGTAATGGTAATGATACTAACCAAAATTATGTAGATGCGTATCCCGATTTGTCAGCTATTGCCACTGTCGTAGGCTCTACGGATTTTACATCGAATCGGGATCGTCTTACATTGCTTGATTTGCTAGGATGGTTAACACCGCTCGATGTAGAAGGCGAGCAATCTCTATTACAAGGGTTAGTTGATCCAGGGGATACTATCATTTTGGTATGTCCTATTGATTCGGCGGCGCCAAAGGGTCGTCTAATCTTGCCACAAGTACAGACAATTCGTGAGATTTTGGACCATAAAGGGCCTTGCCTTGGTGTGCCAAACAGAAGAGCTACCGACCATGCTCAGTAAGCTTTCACAAAAACCAAAACTCGTCATCACCGATTCGCAAGCCTTTGAAGCGGTGAATGCGTTGACGCCTGCGGATATTCCATTAACATCATTTTCCATCTTAATGGCTCGGTTCAAGGGAAAATTGCAGGATTTAGTAACGGGGGTGAAAGCCCTTAACAACTTAAAACCTGGTGCGCGTGTGCTCATCAGTGAGGGCTGCACGCATCGTCGCCAATGCGATGATATTGGAACCGTTAAAATTCCGATGTGGCTCAAAAAGAAGGGGCATACGGATCTACAGCTTGAATTTACCAGTGGTGGTGCGTTCCCTAAGGATGTGAGCGGTTATGATCTTATCATCCATTGCGGGAGCGTGTATGTTGACGCGTCGCGAGGTGTTACGGCGCATTGATTGTGCCGTTGTGCAAGGTACGCCTATTGTGAATTATGGTGTACTTATTGCGTCATTACATGGTATACTAGAACGTGCTATTAGTCCGTTTATGGACGAATTAGATAGAAAGGGTTTTGAATGTTAGAATCTATACAACCCTATATCGGTGTATTAGGATGCGTATTAGCCGTTATTTTATTGGTATATTGCATCATCCTACACATTAGATTAGGGAGCTTAACGAAGAAAGTTCAATTTCTTCATGCAAGGTGAAAATGGGGCTAGCCTAGAACGTAAACTTTCAGTAGAAATCACTGAAATTCGCGAGGCCGCAAAGGGATTGCAGGATATGATTGAGGAACAAACTCAAATTCGCAATATTCAAGGCAACACATTGCAAAAAATCGGCTTTAAGAAGTATAATGCATTTGATAATATCGGCAACGATTTGTCCTTTGCCCTTACATTGCTTGACGGCAATAATAATGGGGTTTGCATTTCCAGTATCTATGGCCGAAATGACTCTCGTATTTTCAGTAAACCAATTGTGAAAGGTAAAAGTCTCGTTAATCTTTCACAAGAGGAATTAGAAAGTTTAAATGAAGCGCTTGGGGAACGTACGAATGAGGAAGCGTTAGCGAGCGTTATCCATTCTCAATAGGCAAATCGCTTTGTTGTGTTTCATATAGAACGCACATGCATGATGAGTTGAGGAATGATTAAAAGTAAGGAAGGCATTTTGAAAGTACCAAGTATTTTGAGTTCTGTAGTGTCTCAGAATGGTGATAACTGCACCATTACATTGAGTCATAAACAAGCGAAGATTGTAGCTGTAGTAGCCGTAATCTTATTTGTAGCAGCACTTGTTTTATCCATTTGGGGCATTGCACGACAAGCAGAAATCGTTCAATTGCGTCAACAAACACAATTGCAAACAGAACAATTAAAACTGTTACAACAAAAAACAGAAGTGTTGGATAAGAAAATCCAAAACTTAAATCAAATTAGTGAAGAAAATAAACAAATGTTGAAGGGTGCTGAGTCCGGCACACCATCTCAAGGTGGTAGCGATGGCTCTGACCCAAAGCAGGAAGCCGCTAGCGATGAGACTAGTCCCACGCTAAGTGCGGCGCAACTTTCAGCAAGATTATCTAAATTAGATAAGGATGCACAAAAATTATTGGTTAGCTTCTACACGATGCGAAACATTTTGCGCGATGGTGGGGCTCAAGACATCGCTGCATTGCAACAATTGAACTACACCACAGGTTCTGGTGGATATACGAATAGTACAACGCCAAGCATCTGGCCAAGTAAGGGTGTTATTACATCCCCTTATGGCACTCGTGTCGATCCTGTGACCGGTGCTGCTAGCGCATTCCACGAAGGTGTCGATATCGCTGACGATTACGGCACACCTATCGTTGCTACTGCAGCGGGTACCGTAACATTCGCGGGCTACACTGAAGGCGGTTATGGTAACCTCGTAGAAATCGATCACGGCAACGGATTTGTGACTCGCTATGGCCACAATAGCGCCGTTCTCGTTACACCGGGCATGACCGTAAAACAAGGCCAAGTCATCGCCCTTATGGGTAGTACTGGTAAAAGTACTGGCGCACACGTACACTACGAAGTGCGGATTAATGGGTCTGCAGTTGATCCAATGGTATTTTTGCCAATTAGTAATTAAATACGCTATAAGATGGGATACCCCCTATTCGAAAGCCGACACGCTACTGCGCTACGCGGAGCCCGAAGTCGTTTTCGAACAGGGGGTATCCCTTTTTACGCTATATTTTAATTACTAAAATGGCGGGATGAGGAAAGCTACTGCGCTTACGTGGGGCCAGACGATGTATATATGTCTTATTAAAATTAGAACAGGCATGTACTAATTCCAGGGACCTAGTATATGTGTCTCAAAAAAAAGAACAGGCGTGTACTAATTCCAGGGACCTAGTATATGTGTCTCAAAAAAAAAAAAAGAACAGGCGTGTACTAATTCCAGGGCCTAGTGTATGGGTCTCAAAAAAATAGAACAGGTGTGTACTAATTCCGGTGGCCTAGTATATGTGCCCCCAAAAATAGAACAGGCCTGTTCTATTTTAAAAGACCCACTATATAGAACCTATGTAACAAGTATTCATTACATCTCCTCCCAAACGGCTGGGTTGGCAGAGGTTCATATATCATAATTGGTACATGTTTATATACTGTAGTATAGAAAGCACATAGATAATCCTTTTTGAGCTGAATAATAGGCTAGGTGATAAATCTGTTGCCTCATATTTTATAAGATATGTATACTGAAGTTAAAGAAAGAGCTGATGGGGTTCTGAAAAAATGACTTTGGCCCTGCGAAGGCCGTAGGCCGTAGTCAGACCCGGCCGGTGGAGGTTTTTTTTCGGGCCCCATCATCATCTTATGTTTTCAATGTATGTAATTGTAATAAGGAACAGATTTTTATGGACTATATTGCATAATAAGGATATCTATTCCTTTTCGTCTATAAATATTGTACAATTATGGTATATGAACGGAGGTATATCTATGAAGGCCTATGTACAAGTTTATACCGGCGAAGGCAAGGGTAAAACGACGGCTGCTATCGGCCTCGCTATACGTGCTATAGGCGCTGGCAAAAAGGTTCTATTTTTACAGTTCATGAAGTCTAAAGTGTATAGTGAACATAATATTTTACCGACCCTCAAAAATATTACATTAGAAACTGTAGGTAAACCGTTTTTTATCATCAAGGAAGGCATGAAGAGCAAGGATGAGCTCGCCAAATGGGGGGATGAGGTAGTTGTATTTGAATCGGGCAATCCGCCTAAGGATTATGTAGCGCTTATTGAAAAGGGTTATGAACGCGCGTTAGAGGCTGTATCTAGCGGCGACTATGATTTGGTGGTTCTCGACGAATATAACATGGCTTTGTTCTTTGAACTCATTGATTGGAAAAAGACGGAGGCTCTGTTAGAGGCTCGCAATCCGGAAACTGAACTTGTGTTTACGGGGCGTGGGGCACCGCAAGAACTTCTCGATGTGGCCGATCTTGTGACGGAAATGAAGGAAGTTAAGCATTACTACATGCAAGGTGTAATGGCTCGCAAGGGCATTGAAAATTAGAGTATACTTTTCACAAATCCCATAACCTAAGGAGGTGATGTGGTTGAGTATAGTCGCTATTGTGGCACTCGTCGTAGTGCTTCTCATCGTAGCGCTGATCTATGATTATCCTACTAACGCCAATCACATATAGCATCGAATGGAACGGCAGGACGCCGTACCGCGTAGAATTGTCGGTTAAATGGCTGTGGCGCGTATTGTCGCTGCATCTCGCATATTTTCAGGGCAAACCATTTTTTAAACAACTTTATCTATTAGGTATGCAGAAAATAGGCCCTGTGAAAGAATACGACGAATGGATTCAACAACGGGTTGATGACGAATATCAGAAGGCTGTTGACGAATTTGAAAATGATCCGATGGCTGCGCAGGCGGAAGCGATGATGAAAGCTATGCAAGGCGATGGCCAGGGCGGTACTGAACCGACTGAGCCGACGACCGTTGGTGTTTCTGGTGAAAGCTTAGATGCTACGCACAGCGCAGGGGCATCTTCGGATGAGCCTGGTAAACAAGTTCGCGTTGAGCGTGTGGATGCATCTAAGGATGATAATAAAGGCGCTGAAGCGCGGGCTGCACAATATGATTCAATCCGTGATAACCCGACGATGAAACCTGATGATGAAGTGGTGGAAAGGGTCACTTTCAATAGTGATGGCACCGTAAAAGAAAAGGTATTTTCGAAAATTGACGGTTTAAAAGATAGCGTGAAATCGCGCTTTCAAAAACCAGATCCTAACGATCCGGTGGCCAGCTTTAAATCGAAAATCCCAACCTTTTGGTTTATGAAACATGTGACGAATACGGAATTGTGGCGCCAATTATTGCTTGTTTCTAAGCGGTGTTATGACCATTCTAAACCACGGGATATGGCCGTTGAAGGGCGTATCGGCATCGGTGATCCTTTTAAGGGTGGCATGCTTGCTTCGATGTTGTACAGTATCTGGCCTGAACAGGCTGAACATATCGAGATTGACTATTTGCATTGGCATTTAGAAGGCAGCGGCCATATTAAAGGGCGTATAATCCTAGGCGCGTTGGCATGGCACGGCACGCGATTCGTGCTTTCACAACCAATGCGTGCACTCATAGTTGAAACGGTCAAGGTCGTTTGGGTTAAGCGCAAAGAAAAGAAAGAATTAGAACGATTGAAAGCGGAACAAGCCGCTAACGCATAGTTGACATCAGTGGAGGTACTACGATGGAGAACAGTAACGTAAAAGAAAATTTAGAAGTCCTTTTTGAGAAGTTCAAAAATATGATTAAGGTGGAAACTGTAGTAGGTGAAGCGGTGCAAATCGGCGATACTACATTGGTTCCATTTGTGGACGTAACATTTGGTTTCGGCACTGGCACAAACCACAACACATCTGGCAAGAACCATGAATGTGGCGGCGGTGGCGGCGGCGCTCGCATGGAACCAAGCGCTGTGCTCGTAATCAAAGGCGAACGCATCGAGTTGTTCAACATTAAAGGCAATCCTTACAGCAGCAGCTTTGATCGCCTTATTGGCTTGGTGCCTGACCTCGTGTCCAAATTGAAATCTGATAAATACATCTATCTTAATGACGAACAATAATAGATAGTAAATTTTTAATAAGGGTTCATGATGAATTCATGGACCCTTATTATTATTTAATAGTATACAATTTAATTATTAGATGCTATATCTTATCTTTATTTTTAGAGGGTTTTTACTTGTGAAAGCAAGTTAGATTTGATATAGTAAAAATAGTGCATTACATGTTTGTGTAATGAAACTTTACTGTTCAGGAGGATCTCAAATGAAATTAACTAAAAAATTGACAACATTGGCTATCGTTGGTGCTATCTCCGCTACCACTGCTGTGGCAAGCGCTGCTAACATTGGTTTGGTGCAAATGAGTCAAGTTGTAAATAGCTATCCTGGTTACGGTGCACTTGATATGAAAATGCAACAAGTAGATGCACAATACCGTCCACAAATTGAAAAGAAAATGCAAGAAATTGACAAAATTAAAGATCAAGCTCAAGCAGAAGCAGAATTCAATAAATCCGTAGCTCCATTGTTACAAAAAGAAAATGACGAAGTGAATAAAATTGCACAACCTATGATGCAAAACATTCACAACGCTATCGAATCCGTTCGCGTTGAAAAGAAAATGGACGTTGTATTAGACGATCCATACACAATCCGCGCAGCTGATGCAAACAGTAACGTTGAAAATATTACAGATGAAGTAATTAAACGTCTAAAAAAATAATATTTTAATGTCGCTTTGGCGATAGGTAAAAAGACACCCTCCTAAAAACTCCACCGGCCGGGTCTGTTCCTTTGGAACAGGGCCAAAGTCGTTTTTAGGAGGGTGTCTTTTTTCTCTCTACATTACACATAAAATATTATTTTTTTAGACTGTAGGGGAAAGGGATAAGGAGGTTTTAATTATGTCGATTATGCAGGTTTGTTGGAGTTTGATGCGGTATCCTCGGTCTAAGGGGATTCCATATATTATGGAGCATGGTACGTTTGATCAAGCTCTAGTTTTTATGTTGAGTTTGTTTGGCATTATGCTCGGTTTGTCGGTGGTGGAAAATATTATTATCTTTTTCATCACGCCTGTAACCATGCTCGATACGATTATATCGATTTTAGGCTTTATTTTTGCATGGGTTTTCTTAAAAGGGCTTTGGTTCATATTGGCCCATTTTTATGTGAAAGCCACTAGTAATCGTGATCTTACGTTTAAGGACACGTTTATGGCCGTTTCGTATGCGATGGCCTTTGATTTACCTATAACCGTGTTGCCCTTATTAGGTGCGGTACTCGTTGTTGTATTAAGCCTTGCCGGAGCCGGTATGATTGCGTTTGGCGTTCAATTTATTTTGGGCCTCATTACGTTTGTATTAACCTTATATTATATACTTTGTTCACTTGGATTATACCGCCAAATGTTAAAGACCACATCGATGCATATTATTATCATTGCTATTGTATATACTGTACTTTTAATAGGTGCATCTATGATGTTACGAGTATAACTGAACGATATTTAATATATATTATATTACGTGAAAAGCACGAAACGAGCTTAGAATCAATCTAAGCTCGTTTTATTTTGTATGCTAAATGGGTGAATGAAGAATTTAGTATTTTATTTAGTTAATCGATAGCTCATGTCGAGGAGCATTTTTATTCTTTCAGTAGGCACGGAACCATCCAATGAAACAGTTAGCCAGTTAGCCTTATTCATATGATAGGCTGCATATATGCCCGGTTCCTTACGAAAGGCACCAATCATGGTTGGATCGCATTTGATATTTAATACGTCGATGGGTCTAATTTTCGACCAACCTAATTTATCGGTGGTAATATTCATGACTAGGGCGAACCATTTATGATTACCTTGATGGCGGTATACCTTATAATGTGGAAACTGCGTCCAAGGCATATTGGTAGTAGTATCCTCAAATTGATTGTGAATATAGGCTTCTAAATCTTCGCGTGTCATGTAGATCCCCTCTTTCTCTCTTATGTAATTAGTATATTATCTTATGAAAGCTACTGCAAGTAATAAAACTATATTCTATAGAAATATGGTTATGAAATTAAGTTATTAGGTCAAAGAATGTAAAAAAATACCTATATATGGTAATAGTTACTGTTTTATGTAACTTACCACATATAGGTGTTTTTTTATATAGACACTAAGGAGAGGAGGAGGTCATATCTATATAATCTTATTCAGGTTTATGAACGAGGTTTACGATAAATTCGCTATCTTCAACAAGCGTTGCTTGAATGTAGTTATCGCCGTTAAATTCAAGAACTTGGCCCGGTACGAGTACATGTTCTTCTGTTTCATTAAGGAATACTTGAACTGTGCCCTTTACGACAGTGAAGATAACATTGGCTTCAGGGTGATTGTGTTTTTCTACCTTTTCACCTGCTTTGCCACCTTTTTTCACGATTACGTAGTTAGGACCTTGGAATAATAAACCTAATTCTTTTTTTACTGTGCCTGCCATGATGCTGCACCTCCTATATCTGAAAGTATATGAGTAATGATTTATCTTATGGTTCTATTATAACTGATATTTCTTATCAATTCTGTGCCTGTAGCTACAGTTTTGAAAGTAATTTTGAATTAGAACACGCCTGTTCTAATTTTTTTAGGCACATATATTAGGTACTTAGACATAAAAAAACGAGCGTAAAATTTTACGCCCGCTTTTTCGTTCGTTTTTCGTACGTTTCGCCCGTTTATCGCTCTTTTTTCGTTTTTTTACGACCGTATAAGCGAACGGTATAGTATGTATTTATTTTTTAGCGATTGTGTATAAGCGTGTGCCATTTTCTTCTGTTGTGAAAAGCTCAAATTCAGGATCGATAGCTTTCACAAAGGCCTCGAACCATGTTTGGTATGCGAGCATCATGAATTTAGGATCAACACCTGCTGTGCGCCAGTAGCCGGCTTGTAGGCGGTGGTCGCCAACCCATGTGAAACGGTCAGCGCTATCCTCAATGATTTGGTCGCCGCCGTCGCAAGGCATGCCGTTTACATAGAAGTTTTGAAGGGCATTGTAGATGGCAGGAGCCGTATGTTCTTCAAGGCTATCTTGAGCCACGACGCCGCACGCTTGGCCTTGTACAGCGAAGGCATCGAGAATAGCGGTTACTACGTGTATAGCATTTTCATCAGCATTTGTATCGAGCATGTCTTTGATGAAAGCCGCTTCGCGGACGGACGCCACGTTGATTTGGTTAGCGAGCCAGCCGTGGATGTTGTTGTGGTCGATGATATTTTCCAATGGAATGCTAGGGTTGATTGGTTCGCCGTATGTATCTACGGAGATGGAGTGCAATTCTTCAGCAAGATCATCTACGACCTTTGTTGTTTTTTCAAGAATTAAGTTTTCGCGCTCTACGAGCAATTGGATTTTACGGTATAACCAGTAGTGAATGTGACCTAAAAATGCGGACATGTGGAACTCCTTTATATTAATTATGCACCTTTGCGGGCAGTTTCTAATTTGTTAACTAAATCGTACACGTTAACGCCGTGGATTTCAGCGGCTTGCCATAGTGGTTCCATCGTGGAGGATGGGCAACCGAGGCAACCCATGCCGATACTTTGTAGTACAGGTACTGTATTCGGATACATATCTACGATGTCGCGGATAATCGTATCCGGTGTAATTGGTTGACCTGGTTCAAGGCTTGGCGCCTCAACTTCTGGATCATTGCCGTGACCTGGCAAGTTAACAACTGGTTCTGCTGCTTTCGCTTCTGTAGGAGCCCCTTCGAGGTCGCCCAATACAGCTTCTTTGAAAGCATCTAAGCTGATGCGGTCGATAAATTCACCCATACGTTCGATTTGAGCATTTGCTTTGTAATATTCGATGATGCGGTCCACAAGTGCAAGGGCTTCTTTTTCTGTTGTTACCTCTGCAATGAGGTCGCCAATGCGTGGATGAGCGCCACCACTGCCGCCTGCATAAACGCTCCAGCCCTCAACAGAACCGATAACGCCTACATCCTTCATGCGGCTTTCAGTACAAGAATTGATACAGCCGGACACGCCGATTTTCATCTTGCTAGGCATTTCTTGAGACAAATATTTGCGTTCCAATTGCATGCCAAGATGCACGCTGTCTTGTTTAGCCCGTTTACAGAACGTTGTGCCAGGGCAAATTTTGACGCTGCGCACGCGGTTGGACACCATGTACGCCGGTTCCATGCCAAGCATATCCCATGCTGCGTCTACGTCCTCAGCTTTCAAATTCGTAATCATAATGCGTTGGCTGCCTGTTAATTTAAGAACAGCGCCAAATTTGTTCGCCACATCAATGTATTTTTGCAATTGATCTGGTTGAATAAAACCCGCTGGAATGCGCGGTGTAATAGCATAACGGCGTTGGCCGTTTTTTATTCGTTGTAAATTTCCTGCGATTTGAGCCATTGTAATCCCCTCTAAATTGTAATGAACTACTTATATTCTATCATATATTTTCACTGTGAAAGCCCCTATTAGCACATGCTAGAGACGATGTGTTTTGACGGTGTACGTCCAAACGATACATGCTCTAGAGAGCTAGTAAGAGATCGATATGAAATGATTGTTATCATCATTCCAAATTACATATACTAGTATAATTCATTTTACAATAAAATAATGTGTCCCAAGCTACAAAAAAACAAAAATTTTTGGCACTGTTTCACGTGAAACTAAATACAAAAGTACGGCCCTAAACCTTGATTTGGGGTCGTTTTTTCAGGGGTAAAAATATTATTCCTCTTTTTGAAACGAATTTGCTTGTCACGAGCCTCCTTTTGGAATGTATATAGGTGAAAGGAGGTGATCAGATGGCTGAACTAAAACGCACAAAGTTAGTGTTACGTTTTAATATCGGTACGGAAGAAAAGCCGAAGTACAAAGACGTCACTTTCACACGCGTCGCTGAAGAAGCTACTGATGATGCGGTCAAAATCGTCGGCACCGCATTGGCTGGTCTCTATGAGAACACCATTGCTGACGTAATACGCGTCAACGAAGTATCCCTTGGTCATTAATGTGCTTTCACTCATAATAGTTAGCACATCATGGCTGCGTGAAGGTTCGTAGTAATCCAAACCCTGTGGACCTATCGCGATCATTCCCGTCCTTATGTATATGAATTAGAAAGGAGTGCCCAACATGGCTGATAAACGTGTGGTATATCTTAAATTTGCTACAGTCGATGGTAAAAGCGCATCGATCACAATTAGTGGACCTCGCACTGGCCTTACTTTGGAACAAGCTAAAACGGCAGCTAATGCGCTAGTAGCAAACAAGGTAATCTTAGGCTCTGGCGACGCTCCATTGGCAAGCTTTACCTCTGCCAGTGAAGTATCTACGCAAAGTAAAGATTTGCAATAAAACAACATATCGCTAATGCATAGATAATTCTATTCCATCTGTGCTTAGCACAGCTATCGCTGTTATGCGATGAATATCTTATCCCTGGTCATATGATAGCCTCGGAACCTGTCATATGACGCCTCCCAGCGGGCCGCTCTTCGGAGTGGCCCGTTTTGTTGTATAATGAACCTAGAATTATCTTGATGTAGGAGGAACGATGAAGGTTCTATACGATACAATTTTGAAAGCAACTTATACAGGCCGTCCCAATCGTTTTGTGGTGACCTTGGATCTTAATGGTGAAAGCGTACTTGCCCATTTACCAAATCCAGGTCGTATGTGGGAACTGTTATTTATCGGTGTCACGATGTACATCGTGCCTCATGATAAGCCGGATGCGAAGACGAAGTACCGCGTTGTTGGCATTGAGCGGGATGGCGTCGTTATTATGCTCGATACGAATTATAGCAATGATGTGGCTCAACATTTGATTGAAAATAAACTCATCCCTGGCTGGGAACAATGGCGCGTCGTACGGCGCGAATATACCGTTAAACTACATGGTACGACATCCCGCTTTGATTTACTCCTTACCAATGACGATGGTGAAGAATTCCTATTAGAGGTTAAGTCATGTACCTTGTTCTCCAAGACCGGTGCTATGTTCCCTGATGCTATTACGGAGCGTGGACGCAAGCATTTATTGCACTTACGGGAGCTTCAAGATGAAGGCTACCATACGGGTGTACTATTCCTTGTACAATGGGACCAAGCTAAATGGTTCTTGCCAGACTACCATACGGATTTAGAGTTCGCTATGACCTTTAAGGAAGTGGCCCCATTCCTCGACTGGAAAGCCGTTGCTGTAGCGTGGGATGAGACTTTCACCATGCCTACCGTGACACGCGCCTGTACCTATCCGAGCTATGTTCTCGACAGCGAAGCGCACGACAGCGGCGTGTACATCATGGTGATGCACCTTGACCACGAGCTGGACCTCGAAATCGGTTCCAAGGGCATGATGCATTTTAATACAGGTTATTACATGTACGTCGGCTCCGCTAAGGCGAACCTTACGAAACGCATTGAGCGTCATAAGAGAAAACGTAAGAAAATGCATTGGCACCTCGATTATTTCCGAGGCCACTGCGAAATGATAGCGGCCGTGCCGATTCGCACAAGTGGATGGCCCCTTGAAAGCTGGAGCCTTACTCATGAGCCATACCTATCCATGCCGAGCATGCCAGATCCCGATGTAGACGTGAGCGTCGAATGCGCTTTGGCTGATGCGGTACGCGCCATTGCCGCATGGGACGTGCCAAAATTTGGCTGCTCCGACTGCGATTGTACAAGTCATTTATTTGGAATGACCGAAAACCCAATACATAATAAAGCCTTTATGGATGTGGTAGAAGAATTTAGGATGAATCAGCTGGATTCCATAATTGTTGAGAATTAAATACTATTACGTGTTCCGTGCTTGTTATATGTATTGAGTTTACATAATTTATTATTCTGTATTTGAGTTTACCTATTGGGTAAATTTCTGTTTACAATTTGTTACAAAGGAGTATAATAGAATTAACCTAATAGGTAAATTATTATAGATGGCCATTTATATTGTATCCAGTCTCGTTAGATAGAGAGTCGGTGAGGTATTGAAGATACGATATAAGAATAATAAAATACGCAAGGTATGTACGGATGTTAATGCAGCACAGAAAAAATATAACCTTAGGATGGCAGTGAAAATAAATGAACGCTTAGATCAACTCACTTATGCTGAATCAATTGAAATGTTGATTTATTTACGATTAGGAAGATGTCATCCTTTATACGGTGCTAGATTAGGTCAATATGCAATGGATTTAATACACCCATATCGTTTAATTTTTACTCAGTATGGTGATACTGTTGATATTGTAGAGATTCAAGAAATTGTAGATTATCATTAATTAGGAGCACAAATAGTATGAAAGTATATAGGAGTAAGACTTTTATAGCCATTCCGCCAGGTATGACAATTAAAGAAGTTTTAGAAAATAGACATATGACCCAAAAAGAGTTGGCTTCTCGTATGGATATGAGTGAAAAACATATTAGTAAGCTTATTAATGGCGAAGTTCCGTTAACGCAGGATGTGGCGATGCGTCTAGAACGTGTATTTGGTGTAGATGCTAGTTTCTGGAATGGTTTGGAGGCTGGATATAGAGAGAAAATACTAAAGGTAGAGTATGAAAACTCTATTGATGAGGAAATAAACTTTGCTAAGCCTTTTGGGTATGCTAAATTAGCTCGATTAGGTATTGTACCAGAAACTAAAAAGAAAGCAGAACAAGTTAATAATTTACAGAAGTTTTTTGAGGTAGCATCTTTGAAAACCGTGGCTGATGAAATGGTTATGCCCTTAGTATATGAGAATGTAAAGGATATGGATAAAGCCAAACAGAGTGCTATTTATACATTGGTACAAATTACAAAGGGTGAATCACGATTTGTGGAGGTAAACCCTTATGATTGTGAATTGCTTAAGACCTTTATTCCTCAAATAAACGAACTTTCACGAGAATCCTTGGTTGCGGCAAAAGAACCTCTTAAAGATATGTTGGCGGCATCTGGTGTTATTATTGTCTATTTGCCTATCATTGATGATATAACATCTACATGTATTACGTATTCAAAGGGGAACTCTATTGTGTTGGGTATACCAACAGAAGAAAATAATGATTTTTGGCGTTTATTAAATGAAGCCTTAAAAGGTTTGGTAGAACGAGAGCATCCTTATACAAGTCGTAAATATCGAAATAATGATCCTGTGACCGTAGTGAATTATTAAAAGGGAGAATAGGATATAACTAAGACTAAGTATAATGGTCGGAGGAAATTATATGACATCTTTAGAAAATGTAATTATATCAAAGCATTTAAGTAATATTTATGCTGAAGGTGAATTAGAAAAGTTTTGCCATTGATGATATGCACGTCCTTTTTATGTGTTCAGATTTATATTGATAACTGTGTTTTGGGATTACAATCCCTAAAGGGATAAAAAATTGGGCGAATTGGGATTGCAATCCTTAAACTTGTTAAAATAATGCGAAATTGGGATTATAATCCCTAAATATTTATTAATTAGAATAAAATTATACATTCTTGGAGTGTTACTTATAGGTTTATTAAGATTATGATCATTATAGCTTTTTATATTTCAAAGAACCTGTATTTGGAATTTGGTAAAAATGAGTTTTTTTATAGTCGGCTGTTTATATATATTGGAGCATATTATGTTAAAATATGAATAACAAATGAACAAACTTTTGGGGAGATGTAAGCATGAGTAAAATAAATTATTGGATAGTAAGTGCTGATATAGGAAAATGGAAAGCAGAACTTGGTGCGGACTTCAATACTTGGGAAGATTGGAAAGAACCTATTAGCTATAATTTTTATGGTGATAATAGCAAACCTAAACGCCGAAATTTTACTAAAGAGATTAAAGTTGATGATATAGCCCTTATTTATGCTAAGGCTAAGGGGCTTATAGGTGAGGGGAGGTTTATAAACGTTATTCCAGATGATAAGTTGATAATTCAACCTGTAAGTATCTGGCGTAGACCAATTAGTTTAACTGAAATAAAAAATAACTCTATATTAAATAAAATATATGTATCAGCAAATAACTTTCATGCTTCTTTTAGTAAATGCTCAGAGGAGGCATATAAGGAGGTGGTACAATTGAAGTGTATTAGTGTACATAATGAGGATATAAAATCGTATGTTAAAAAATTAATTTCAGCTAAAAATATTATTTTACGAGGAGCTCCTGGAACGGGGAAAACATATCTTTCTAAACAAATAGCAGCAAGTATTATTACAGATAATACAGAGACTGATTTGGATAAACTTACTGAAGAACAAAAGCAGCAAGTAGAATTTGTACAGTTTCATCCTAGTTATGACTATACGGACTTTGTTGAGGGCTTAAGGCCTAGTCTTGGTATTGATGGTAAGATGGAATTTGTATTGAAAGATGGAATTTTTAAGAGCTTCATTGAGAAAGCCAGAGTTGACTACGAAAACTATTCTTTAAAGTCTGTAGATAGATTGGGTGAAGAGGCGATTATTCAAAATAAAAATTAATCAATTTCTTTCTAATAGTTTATCTAATATGCAAGGCTTTCAAACCAAGACGGGTAATAATTTTAATATTAGTGAATTTAATGAGAAGTATATAGTTATTTCTATACCAGGTAATGATAAAGCGAATATGCTTCAGTTGAGCTTGAAAAAAATAAAGGAGTTGTTAATATCTGGTAAAAAAAGTTTGAATCGGTCAAAGATGTTATGGAGTTCTTTAATGGTAAACAGTATACTCAAAAAAAGATTCATATTATTTTTTTCAATTTATAAAGAGCTTGTATCTGACAAGATTTCTACTAAAAAAGACCATAATAAGGTAGAAGTAAAAAAAGGTAAGTTAAAAAAATATGTATTCATCATTGATGAAATTAATCGTGGTGAAATTTCCAAAATTTTTTTGGTGAATTATTCTTCTCTTTAGAGCCTGGATATAGAGGGGAAGCTGGAGCAGTATCTACACAATACTCAAATTTATATGATGAAATTGATGAAAAATTTTATATTCCTGAGAATGTATACATTATAGGAACAATGAATGATATAGATCGTTCCGTAGATAGTTTTGATTTTGCTATGCGTAGGCGTTTCCGTTTTATTGAAATTACACCAAATGATTGTGAGAGTATGTTAGATTCTTTGCCTCCAGAAATAAAAAAAGATGCGCTTAATAGAATGAATGCTCTTAATAAGGTAATTACTGAAACTGAAGGGTTAAATGAAAATTATCAGATTGGTCCATCATACTTCCTACATCGAAAAGATATTGATGTTAATGATCTATGGACTGATTATTTGCAGCCCCTTTTACATGATTATATTCGAGGTATGTATAATGAAAGTTCTTTAATGGATAGTTTTAAGGTGGCTTATTTGGGTAATGACGATGAATCTGCTGAGAATTAGAGATAATAGTCAAATTAAGAAAGCAGCATTTTATAAGGTCAAAAAACTAGAGACTAAGATTCTCAATAAGACGTTAAAAAATCTGGAAAAAGAAGGTGTATTTGTATTTCCAGAAGCAATAATTGAATCTCAAGATCTTGAACAAAGTCAGATGATTCTTCAAGATGAAAATGGTATCTATAAAACTAGTAATATTATGGGATTTATTGGATATGGAGATGAACGACTAGTTATCAGTTCGAGGTTTAGTGATAATCATGAAGATTATTTTTTTCAATATTTACTTAGCCGAGTGCTCGATACTCCCAATGTTGTGAATTTAGAAACAGATTTTAGCTATGATAATAGTATTGTTAACTATTTATACTTTTTATTTCCATATCTTTTGAGCATTGCAATACGAAAAAGGTCTATTTAAACAATATGTTTATAATGAATATAATGACAGAAATATAAAAGGGGTAATTGATATTGCAAGACATATAAAATGTAATACTCCTTTCATAGGTCGTATTGCCTATAGGCAAAGAGAGTTTTCGTACGATAACTACCTTTTGCAGCTAATAAGGCATACAATTGAATTTATTCAGAATAAATCGTTTGGTAAAGCGTTACTTTCAAAGATAAAAAATGAAGTGCAATTAGTTGTAGATACTACATATACGTATAGGGTACATGATAGACAGAGTATTATTGATAAGAATAAAAAAATGTTAGTGAGACATGCATACTATCATGAATATAGAGCATTACAAAATTTATGCCTTTTAATATTGCATAATCAAAAAGGACAAATAGGGGGAGGCTATAATAGATTATATGGAGTTTTATTTGATGGTGCATGGCTTTGGGAGGAATATATTAACCTATTAATTGGTAAAGATTTTTATCATCCTAAAAATAAATCTCGTTCAGGTTCGGAACAACTCTTTTCAGGTAATAGACAGCAGGGCCTGATCTATCCAGATTTTATTGGTAGAGATGCAAATGATCGAATTATTGCAGATGCAAAATATAAACCTATAGATAACATTAGAAATAAAGATTATTTACAAGTATTAGCATATATGTTTAGATTTGATGCCAAAATAGGATATTATTTATATCCAGAGTCTACAGGGAAGGATCGTGAGAAATTACGATTAAATCAAGGTACAAAATATGAACAAAATGTAAGTGCCAGAGAAGATATTTATGTGATGAAGTGTGGATTAGAAATTCCTTGTAATACATCTAATTATCAGGAGTTTGTTGATAAAATTAAGATAAATGAAGATAAATTTATAAGCAACTTTAGTAATATACAATTTCAGACAAAGTGAACTTCGTTAAAAGGGGTGAAATAGGTTGTTAGGTGAATTAGAACATTTACGACGTACTTATGCGAGATTATCTGCTGAATGTATGGATCTATATGGGTATTGGACGCGTTTAAGTAATGGAGAAGAGTGTGACATTGATATAGTTGAGCGCGAAGATTATTCGGCTAAAGTTATTTCTTATGATATGGATAAAGCTGAGTTACGTAATCATATAGAAGAATTGAATGCAGAAATACTTGAAATAAAGAATAAAATTCAAGAAAGTTTGCGTTGAAGATATTTAATTACATCATCTTAGTCATAGGAGGGAAAACATATGTCTAAATATACTGTTAAATTTCATTATAAAGGTAAAAGTGCATCCACCACTGTAACTGTTGACGCACGAAGTGAACATGATGCTCGTGAGCAAGTCAGAGTAGCGTATGGACAAAGTAATCCACCTATTATAATTTCTGTTAGAAAAGGGTAGTATGCAGGGGATAACCTTTATAAAATATAGCGTTAAGACCGCAAAAATGCTATAATTATATGATAATTCTATTATAGTGTTAGTAAAATGAGGTGAGATTGTGGCAGACCAACAATGGTCCCATGGGAATATTCATCCCGTTCAGATTGATAAAGAAATGAAGAACGCCTATATCGATTACGCGATGTCCGTAATCGTAATGCGTGCTCTTCCTGATGTGCGCGATGGCTTGAAACCAGTTCATCGTCGTATTTTGTACGCGATGCACGAAACAGGCATGACGCTAATAAACCGTATAAGAAATCCGCCCGTATCGTCGGTGACGTTCTCGGTAAATATCATCCACATGGTGATAGTTCCGTTTACGATGCAACGGTTCGTTTGGCGCAAGATTTCAATACTCGCTACCTCTTGGTAGACGGCCACGGTAACTTTGGTTCCATCGACGGCGATAGTGCTGCTGCGATGCGTTATACCGAAGTACGTATGGCGAGAATTACGCAAGAAATGCTCGCTGATATCGACAAGGAAACTGTTGATTTCATGCCGAACTATGATGAAAGCTTGCAAGAACCGACCGTATTGCCAGCGAAGATCCCAAATCTTCTCATCAATGGTTCCAGCGGTATCGCCGTAGGGATGGCGACAAATATTCCGCCGCACAACCTTAACGAAGTATGTAATGGCCTTGAAATGCTCATCGATAATCCAGATGTAACTGTGGATGAATTGATGACCGCTATCAAAGGTCCAGACTTCCCAACTGGGGCGCTCATTTTGGGCCGAGAAGGCATTAAAAAAGCGTACTCCACAGGTCGTGGTAGCGTAAAGATGCGCGCTCGTGCAACCATTGAAGAGATGGCGAAGGGCAAGCATAAAATCGTAGTGACTGAGATTCCGTACCAAGTTAACAAGGCTCGCGTTATCGAAACGATTGCGAACTTGAGCCGAGACAAGGTAATCGATGGCATCACAGCACTTCGTGACGAATCTGACCGTCAAGGTTTGCGCATCGTTATCGAATTGCGCGCTGATGTGCAACCAGATATCGTCCTCAATAAATTGTATAAACATACTCAATTACAAGAATCCTTTGGCGTGATTATGTTGGCCCTCGTGGACGGTCATCCTCGCGTATTGAATTTGAAAGAAGTATTGGGTTACTACTTAGATCATCGCCTCGATGTTATCGTACGCCGTACGCAATTCGAGCTTAACAAAGCTGAAGCGCGTGCTCACATTTTGGAAGGCTTGTTGATTGCCCTCGACCATATCGATGAAGTTATCGCTACCATCCGCAGTTCTCAAACTGATGAAATTGCACGTAACGCATTGATGCAAAAATTCGGGCTTTCAGAAAAACAGGCAGTAGCCATCCTAGATATGCGTCTACGCCGTTTAACAGGCTTGGAACGCGAAAAAATCGAAGAAGAATACAAGGAATTATTGGCATTGATCGAAGATTTGAAAGCTATCTTGGCTAGCGAAGCACGTCAACGTCAAATCATCAAAGACGAACTAGAAGATATGAAGAAGAAATACGGCGATCCTCGTCGTAGTGAAATCACAATCGATACGTCCGACCTTGATGTAGAAGACCTCATCGCTGATGAAGAGATGGTAATTACCTTGACAAAACAAGGTTATATCAAACGCATGAATGCGAACGTATATCGCAACCAACATAAGGGCGGCGCTGGCGTTATCGGCATGAAGACGAAGGAAGACGATTATGTAACGCAAATTATGCATGTTCGTACGCATAATACATTGTTGTTCTTCACGTCCACTGGCCGTACATATCGTCTCAAAGCGTACGAAGTGCCAGAAGCAGGTTCCCGTAATTCTCGCGGTACCGCTATGGTTAACGTATTGCCACTCGCTGTAGGCGAATCCGTTACGACCATGATCGACCTCGAACGCATCCATGAAAATGTAAACTTATTCATGGTTACCGAATTCGGTGTTGTGAAACGTACAGCTATCGAAGAATACCGCAACATTCGTCGTTCTGGTCTCAATGCAATCAACCTCGACGAAGGAGACCGATTGATTTGCGTTATCGTAACCACAGGCAACCAAGATATCTTGATTGGTACGAAACTTGGCATGGCGATCCGTTGTAACGAAGAGGACGTTCGTCTCATGAAACGTGCGGCTCATGGCGTGCGCGGCATCAAGTTGAAAACAGGCGACGTTGTTGTAGGCGCTGGTGTTCTTGAGTCTAATGAAAGCGAAGCACAAGTGTTCACCATTTCTGAAGAAGGGTATGGTAAACGCAACGAAGCGGATGCGTACAATGTACAAAAACGCGGTGGCATCGGTACAAAGAACTTCCGCATTAACGACAAAACTGGCGATGTAGTAGCCGTTGAGGTCGTTCACAATGATGACGAAGTAATGCTCATTTCTGAACAAGGTAAAATTATTCGCTTTAACATGAACGACATTGCTGTGAAAAAGGGCAAGGCCATTTCTGGTGTGAAAACACAAAACCTCGACGAAGGTGATAAGGTAGCTAGCATTGCTGTAATTCCTGCATCTGAAATCGAAAGCGAAGATTAATATCGTACACCATATAGATTCGTGTTCTATATGAAAGTAATGAAAATATACTATATCTAACATAGATATGCATAATTGGCGATCACCTATGTGGTCGCCACTCGTGTTATACAGGATGCGTGATGGTCCTGTAGTTGAGACCCTGACACTGTGTTAGGGCCGAACCTTAATCATGCCCGTATATAGTTGAATAGAGAATAGGATTGAATAGGAGAGAATGATGAAAAAATGGTTAGCTGTCATCATGGCGGCAGGATGCATATTTTTCGGTGGCTTTGGCGTAGCCCATGCTGCTGATTGGTACTACGTTGATGCGGACACAGACGATTCCGCGTGGTTTATCGACAACTCATCGGTGTTTAAAACAGATTCTATGGCGCGTATCTTGGTGAAAGCCAACAATGTAGAAGGTTATACCTATATCTACACCGTTGAAATTAACCGCCCCGATAGCACATGGACAGAAGTCAACGCAACCGTCTATAGCCAATCTGGTGTACCTTTGTTGACAAGCAATGAAAAACAAAAACCTGTGAAAATTGAGAAAGATACAATAGGGTCAGAAGTAATGCAGGCCCTTTGGGGAAAATAAAATTTAATTGAATTTGTATGCTTATGTTTCTGAATATTAGCATTCGTATATAGTGTGATAGGAATGGCAGGGAATCGAAAACCTCCACCGGCCGGAGCGGAAAAATATATTTTCCCATATTTTATGGTAAAATTAGGGGAGAAATAGTTTTATAGGGGAAAGGTGGTGTGGTATGCGTAGTTTTGATTATCGGCGGCTTGCGGATTGTCTGTGGGATGGTGAGGTTGTGTCGTTGGTATCTCAGATTCATGAGTATAAAGGGCGGCAGGATGTGTTTGTATCGCAGCGGCCTAGTAGTGTGGCGCGGCTTGTGGATATTGCGAAGGTACAGAGTGTGGAGTCGTCGAATCGGATTGAAGGGATTGTGACGACGAAGGCGCGGATTCGGTCGTTGGTGGCGGATAAGACGACGCCTCATAATCGGGATGAGGAAGAGATTATGGGGTATCGTGATGTGTTGAATACGGTGCACGAAAATTATGAGCATATTATGCTGACGAGTAATATCGTATTGCAGTTGCATCGTGATTTATACGCATATTCGCATAAGAGTATTGGCGGACAGTTTAAGAATGTGCAGAATTCAATTATTGAGCGGCTTGCGGATGGCTCTGAGGTAGAACGCTTTAAGTCCTTGGCACCCTATGAAACACCGGATGCTATAGATGAAATATGCCATAGTGTTAATGCGGTTCTTCAAGATAAGTTTGTAGATCCCTTGCTTGTGATTCCTGTATTCATACACGATTTTTTGTGTATTCATCCTTTCAATGACGGAAATGGGCGTATGAGTCGATTGTTGACGACATTGCTGTTGTACCAAAATGGGTATATGATAAGCAAGTTCATTAGTTTAGAGCAGAAAATTGAGCGTATAAAGGACAGTTATTATGCGGCACTGGCCCAATCTGGTGCAGGTTGGCATACAGGCGATGAAGATGTAGTTCCCTTTGTTAAATACATGCTCCGAATTATTTTGGCGGCCTATCGTGATTTTGAAAGTCGCATAGAATTGCTAAAAACATCGTTATCTGCAAAGGATCGTATAAATCATAATTAGTGCTACTATTGGCAAGGTTACGAAGACTGGCATTCTTGAGAAACAACCAGATATAGCTGTATCTACTGTTGAAAAGGCATTGAAGGAACTTGTAGAAGAGGGCTTTATCGAACGGCATGGTGTGGGACGAAGTACATTTTACGTAAAAGTATCGCAAAAAATTAGCTTTCACGCAAAACACATTTAATATATGGTATAATAAATTAAATCTGATTTTATATGAGGTGAAATATATGAAAAAATTACTAGGTACATGTTTAGCTGCTGCTGCAATTTGCGCATGCGGTTTCGGTTCTGCTAGTGCTGTTAACTGGCAAGTATTTGGTCAAGATAGTGCTGGTATTACTTGGTCCATCGATCAAGATAGTGTTCAAAAAAGCGATAAAACTGCTACTGTAATGATCAAGGCTCAAGATTCTGAAGGGTATCATTTCATCGCCACTGAAGAATTCAACCACAAAAAGAAAACTGTAAAAGACCAAAAGGTTGTATTGTATAACCCACAAGGTTACGCAGAACGTGAAGATAAAGTTGATGGCAAAGACCGTCCAGTTGTTGCTGGTTCCCCATCCGAAGCAGTTTATAACTTCTTATGGCCTCAACAAGCAAAACAAGGTAAAAAATAATATACGCCTTATACGACAAAGCAGCTCGAAAGGGCTGCTTTTTGTGTTTTCAGATGAGGAGTGGGCTTGAGTTATAGGACAAAACGTGTGGGTGAAAACCCTTGTCACACTAGATAAAATCTGGTGTGATGCGGACTGTATCTTATTTGTGGATTTAGTATAACGTAATATAGTATATCGTAATATACTATATCGTGTTATACTAAAAATATAAAAATTGAAATAGGTGTAAAATAGTGCAATTTAGATCAACGAGGAGGTGCGGTATGGTATTTGTAGGCCGTAAAAATGAATTAGCTTCTCTTGAAGCGCAATATAATTCAAAGCGTTTTGAGTTGGCTATTGTATATGGCCGCCGTCGTGTGGGCAAGACGTATTTATTACATCACTTCTTAGCGTCGCATGATGGCGCGTATATGGTGGGCCTTGAATCTGGTGCAAGTAATAATTTAGAGGCCCTTTCACAAGCGGTATATCGAGCAACGGGCATGATCGAAACCGGTAAATTACAGTCTACATTGCCAAATTTCGACGATTACGGCGGCGTTGACCTATTTGTTTGCGTATAGTGTAGACCATCGATGTATATTTATTATCGACGAATATCCGTACTTGGCGGAATCGATTCCATCCGTTTCATCTGAGCTCCAGGCTTTGATTGATGCCTATAAAAATCGGTCCCAGTTGATGCTCATCTTGTGTGGTTCGTCCATGAGTTTTATGGAAAATCAGGTGCTAGGACATAAAAGTCCACTATATGGACGTCGCACGGCGCAGTATAAAATTAAACCGTTTACGTATATCGAGGCCCGTCAAATGGTGCCGCACCTTTCCTACGAGGATAGTGCTATCGCCTTTGGCCTTACGGGTGGTGTGGCTGAATATTTATCATATTTTAGGGATGGTGATTCTCTTGATGAAAGTATTATTTCCTTATTTTTTACGCCAACAGGACGTCTTGTAGATGAGCCATCGAGTCTGTTAAAGCAGGAATTACGAGAGCCGCGCCAGTATAATGCGATCCTTAGTGCCATTGCAAAAGGGGCTAGCCGTAATAACGAAATTGCCACTAAGGTAGATATGACAACGGGGGCTTTGAATAATTATCTGAAAAGCCTTATTGATTTACAGATTATCGAAAAAATACATCCTGTTGGGTCTAAATCCAATAAAAGTATTTATACCATAAAAGATTCTATGTATACCTTTTGGTATCGCTTTGTAGAACCGAACCAAGGGGCTATTGAAACTTTAATGGCAAGCTTGTATATAAACAATATGTTAAACCTATGCTTTCACATTTCATGGGACCTGTATTTGAAACGATGGCAGCGCAATATGTACAGGCACGCATTCACCGTGGTACGGCGCCGTTCTTACCACAACAAATAGGCCATTGGTGGGGCACAGATACCGCGACGAGAAAGCAAGTGGAAATCGATTTAGTGGCCATGGCGGACATACAAGCAGATCCCAATGCACGGCCTGTGCGTCATCTATTAGTGGGCGAGTGCAAATGGAAAAAAATGAACCGGTTGGTCAAGATGTGCTAGTATCCCTCATGGAAAAAGCCCGCGTATTGCACGGTGAGCCATACTACTGGCTATTTAGCAAACGAGGATTTGGATTTGTCTCAGACGATGAATGGGTGGAGCTCATCGATGTACCGATGATGTATGAACTATAAAATTTGTTATTTATGAAAGCAAATAATCTTTCAATTCCTACTATCCCAGTACGTTGATGAACTGCCTCCATATTTGTTATGCTAGTACTATAGGAGAAATTTAAACTTTCACAATAGGTATGATTATACAGAACGAGGAGGTCCTCATGTCCCAATTTGAATTTATCGACAAACGCGTGCCAATCGCGCTCGACAACCCGTCCATTTACCACGATATTTCGAAGTGTAAGAATTGCACCTTGTGCCGTCGCGCTTGCGCCGATGTGATGAGTGTGCTCGATTATTACGACCTCGAAGCGACTGGCGATGTGCCGGTGTGCATCCACTGCGGTCAATGTGCGGCTGCCTGTCCATTCGATTCCATGCATGCGAAATCTGAGCTTGATAAGGTGAAAGCTGCCATTGCCGACCCAGACAAGATCGTCGTTATCCAAACGGCGCCAGCTGTGCGGGTGTCCATCGGTGAAGGATTTGGTTTTGAACCAGGCACATTTTTAGAAGGCAAAATGGTGAGTGCCCTTCGCAAACTTGGTGCTGATTACGTAGTTGATACGAACTTTGGCGCAGACTTGACCATCATGGAAGAAGCATCCGAGCTCGTGGACCGCTTGAAAAACGGTGGGACCATCCCTCAATTCACATCCTGCTGCCCTGCATGGGTGCGCTTTGCGGAAATCTATTTCCCTGAACTCATTCCGAACTTGTCCAGTACCCGTTCTTGTATCGCCATGGAAGCGGCCATGATCAAGACATACTTTGCTGAGAAAAAGGGCATCAATCCGGCGAACATCGTGTCCGTCAGCGTCAACCCTTGTACGGCGAAGAAGGCTGAAACTAAGCGCGTTGAGGAAAATGCGGCGGCTCGTTATTACGATGATGAAAGCCTCGGCATGGACACGGATATTTCCATTACCACACGTGAATTCATTCGCTGGCTCAATGACGAAGGTGTTGATTTTGAAAGCTAGAAGATTCCCAATTCGATGATTTGATCGGTATGGAAACTGGTGCATCCATCATCTTTGGTAACACAGGCGGTGTTATGGAAGCGGCTATGCGTACAGCATACAAGCTCATTACGGACAAAGAGCCACCTCCATATGCATTGACCCACCTCGAAGACGTTCGCGGCATGAACGGTGTAAAAGAAGCGACTGTACAACTCGGCGATGATGTAACATTGTCCGTTGCTGTTGTACATGGCGGTAAAAATACCCGCGATTTCCTAAACGCTTTGAAAGACAGCGGCAAACACTATGACTTTATCGAAGTTATGGCTTGCCCTGGCGGTTGTATTGGTGGCGGTGGTCAACCACGCACCAAATTACCACAAGCCGTAAAAACAAAAGAAGCTCGCATCGGCGGACTTTACAAAGCTGATGAAGAGTACAAATACGTGGCATCCTATGAAAGTCCTGAAATCCAAGAACTATACAAAAACTTCTTGGGCGAACCATTAGGACACAAAGCGCACGAACTATTACATACACACTTCACAGATCGTAGTGCACAACTAGGGGACCGCAAAGATGTGGTGCCTGAAACATGCCCTACATCACCTAAATACAAAGGGTAATTGGTTAGAACCTATCGGCCCCTAAAAGCCTCCACCGCCTTGACGGCTGGCGTAGCCAGCCTAGGCAAAGTCGTTTTTAGGAACCGATAGGTTCTTTTTTTCTACCTTCGTGCTTAGGTGATGTTAGGGCATTGTTTTTTGAGAAGACGAGTCTGTTCCTTCGGAACAGGGCCAAAGTCGGTTTTGGAACAGATGGGGGCTTTCTCTATGTACGTTTGTAGTTTAGGTGATGTTAGGGCATTGTTTTTTAGATAAGATGGGTCTGACTCCGGCCTACGGCCTCCGCAGGGTCAAAGTCGGTTTTGGAACAGATGGGGGCTTTCTCTATGTACGTTTGTAGTTTAGGTGATGTGAGGGCATTGTTTTTTAGATAAGATGGATCTGACTCCGACCTACGGCCTCCGCAGGGCCAAAGTCGGTTTTAGAATACCGTGGGGGCTTTCTCTATGTACGTTTGTGGTTTAGGTGATGCTAGGGCATTGGGTATTCATAGATGTGTGATATAATAAACAGAAATGTTGATGGAGGGGTTGAGATGGCTGTAAGTTATAAAAAATTATTACATATGATGATAGAAAAAGATATTTCTAATCAGGATTTAATCAGGGATGCCAATATTTCAGCGAATATTATTACGAAAATACGTACAGGTAAATACATAGCATTAGATAAATTAGAGAGTATTTGTCTAGTATTAAACTGTACTCCTAATGATGTACTTGAATTTATTAAAGAGGATAAATAAATGGCGAATTTATCACAGCAAAAGCGTCAAAGGATGTTAGAGTTCTTAGATAAGATAAAAGCTGAATACCAAGATAATGATGAAATGCTGATGGCACTTGGCGAAATAGAGAATGAATTAAATTCAAAAAAGTATGGACTTGTTTGGGAAAAGCACGAAGAACAAGTTGATATTATGATAAAGGATAACATCCCTGTTTTTACTGAAGTAACAGACAGAGAGGTTAAAGCTATAGAAGATAATAATTACAACTTTCTTTTAGAAGGAGATAATCTACACAGCCTTAAGCTTTTAGAAAAAACACATAAAGGAAAGATTGATGTTATCTATATCGATCCTCCTTATAACACAAAAAACAAAGAATTCATCTATGGTGATAAGATGATAGGTTACGAAGATGGTTATAGGCATTCAAAATGGTTGTCATTTATGTCTGAACGAATCATTGCTGCAAAAGAATTATTAAGTGAGAAAGGTGTATTGTTTATAAGTATAGATGAAAAATGAATATTGTCAGCTTAAACTTTTATGCGATGATGTTTTTTTGGAGAGCAAAAATTATCTTACAACATTTATACGTAAAAACAAAGTCGATGACCGGTGATGATGGTAATGGTTTAAATATTCAGCATGAATATTTACATGTATATGCTAAGAATAAGTCTAAACCCTATTTTTGTTGGAGATAAAAAAAGAAATTAGATTCATATAGTAACCCTGATAATGATCCTAATGGTGATTGGACTTCTGGAGATCCAAGTGCAAAAAAAGTGGTGGTGAAAGTACATATTTCCCTATAGAGAATCCATATACCGGACAAATTGATTATCCTCCTAAAGGCAGATATTGGGCATTTTTCAAAAAGAGACTATGGACTCTTATATAAATTCTGGAAGAATTAAGTTCAAAAGAAAAAAATCACAAAAAAATCAGCGTGGCTTTATATTCAAAAAGATATGCAAACAAACTGCAAAAATAAACATATGCCTGTTGCGACTCTTGAATTTAGCGATAATAGTTTTATGAATTCCGTAGCAACAAAAAGAAATTTTTGAATATATTTAATACTAGTAAGTCTAGTAAGTTTGACTACCCCAAACCAATCTTATTTATTGAGACATTAATAAAAAATCGGTTTCTGCAAAAGATTCTACTATTTTTAGATTTTTTTTGCAGGTAGCAGCACAACTGGTCATGCAGTAATGCGATTGAATAAAGAAGATGGTGGAAATCGTAAGTTTATTCTTTGTACGAATAATGAAAACAATATCTGTGAAGAAGTAACCTATGAAAGACTAAAAAGAGTTATCAATGGTTATGGTGATGTAGAAGGAATACCTGCTAATTTGAAATACTATAAGACAGATTTTATTTCAAAGGATGCCGAAGATGTAAGCAGTGAGCTATTACAACATATTGAGGAAATGGTTCAGCTAGAACAGGGGATTAAGATTGATGATAAGGAATATAAGCTTGTTTTATCAGATGAAGAAGCAGATAGTTTAGAAAAAAATTGGGATAACTATCAAGACTTAAAGGCAATTTATGTATCTAGAGATGTTTTATTTACAAGCACGCAAAATAAATTATTCTCTGCTGTGGAAATACATAGTATTCCTGACTACTATTTTGGATCCGAACTAAAGGAGGTTGGTGAATCATGGTAAATCCAGGCTCGACAATAAACCTTTTTGAATTCCAAGAAAAAGCAGTCACCAATTTAATTAATTTAACAACTAAAACTGATGCAAAAGAAACCATTGTAATGAAGGCTCCCACAGGCTCGGGTAAGACGATTATCTTGATTGACTATATAGATACATACCTAAGCAATGTAGATAAGAAAACCGCTTTTATTTGGCTTTGTCCGGGTAAGGGAAATCTTGAAGAACAAAGCAGAGAAAAAATGATAAAACTTTCTCCGGGGAGAAGTACACAAAATCTTTTTGATGCACTTTTGGGTGGATTTGCTGAAGAATCTACTACTTTTATAAACTGGGAGCTTGTTACTAAGAGTGGTAATATTGCTATTCGTGATAGTGAAAGGAAATCTGTTTGATCGAATCGCTGAAGCTCATAGAAAAGGTACTGAATTCATAGTCATCATTGATGAGGAACATTCCAATAATACAGCAAAGGCAAAGTCCATTATCGATGCCTTCGCTGCAAAACATATTATTCGTGTTAGTGCTACGGCTATAGAAAATAAACGTTTTGAATTTTTTGAAATTGATGAGCTAGATGTTATCAACGCAGGACTTATAACAAAAGCACTTTATGTTAATGAAGGAATAACAGAAAACGTAAATATTGATGATGACTTCAACACTCTTTTAGATTTAGCGGATAGAAAAAAGAAAAAGAAATTGCTGATAATTATAAAAAAATTAAATAAAAAAATATTCGACCACTTGTTCTGATTCAATTTCCTAATGGACAACCAGAAACTATTGAGGCGGTAGAAGCAAAAATTGGAATCCATGGGTTATACCTATGACAACGGTATGGTAAGTAAATGGATGAGTGAAGATAAGAAAGATTTACCCGATAATTTAACCGACAATGATGGTGTACCTATCTTTTTACTCATGAAACAAGCTATCTCTACTGGATGGGATTGCCCAAGAGCAACAATACTAGTAAAAACTTCGTGAAGGAATGAGTGAAAGCTTTGAAATACAAAACCATAGGCCGTATAAGACGTATGCCTGAAGCAAAACATTATGAAGATGATCTCCTTGATTTTTGCTATGTGTATACTTTTGATGAAAAGTATAAGGCCGGTCTGTTGGCAAACGTGGATAAGGCTTATGAAACTAGAAGACTATTTTTAAAAGACAAATGTAAGACTTTCACCTTAGAAAAGGAAATTCGTGATCTTGATTTTAATGGGCTTGGTGAACGGGAAGTACTCCACAAAAATTTATGATTTCTTTGTAAAAAAATATGCTTTTAACAAATGATAAAGAATTAAACCAAACAAAATTGGAAGCAGATGGATATATCTTCGGAGATGAGATTATTGGTCGTGCTTTACATGGTAAATTTATTCGTACCAATATGGTTATAGAAAGTGATTCATTCTATACTACTAGAAAAAGAGTTAATACGCATACACATGGTATTGAGCTCCTTCACAGTGTAGATGCGATTAAATCTACTATAGGAATGACAACGGCAAAAGTTAAAAGTCATTTTGGAACGACTTTTTCCGCCAAAGGGAACCGTGGTAAAATGAATTTGTTAAAGCTGCCAACTGCAGAGTTTTATGCATTTGTTGTAAATAATGAGCATAAATTAAAAAGAAGAATTCAAAGAAGTCACATCTGATATGGCAGTTCAAATGAGTTTAAATTTAATGCCTAAAAAATCAACCTTCAGAATACCGGAACAAGATTTCTATAAATATGATGTTGGGGTTAAAAAAATGAAATTGAGTATTTAAGTAATGCCTATGAGGGTTACACCTCTGGATATGTAACTAGCCTTGTAAGGTCAACATCGGAAATGCTATTTGAAAAAAATACTGTGAAAGTCGTGATGATATTGAATGGGTTTATAAAAAAATGGGGATACAGGACAGCAATATTTTTTTCTATCGTTTATATAGATGCACTCCAACATCAATGGTTGTTTTATGCAGACTATATTGTAAAGAAAAAAAGATGGCACTGTTTGGGTCATTGAAACGAAAGGAGGAGAAGTAAAAGGGGCAAGATAAAAAAATATTGATAGGCAAATCGAAAAATAAGTTTAATGCATTTAAAAAAACTATGCGGAAGGAAAAAGATATACATTGGGGCTTTGTTAGAGATAAAGATGGAGAGCTTTTATATCAATAACACAGAGTTTGTAAGTGATATGGCTGATGATAAGTGGGTACATCTTAGTTTAGTAATTTAAGTGTGGAGATATAACTATGTATAGAAGTAGTAAATATGAACTTTCAGATCAATCATTAAAAGCATTTGCTAAATTATTTAATGAGGAAAGCACATTTAATCATATAAAAAAATTTATCCAATTGAAAAAAAGAAACATTTATTGATGATGGATACATTAAAAATGAATTAACAAATCAGACAATCGGATTTGATTGGGAAATTAGAGATAAGTATTTTTGAAAAATGGTGTTTTTAAGTTTGATACACTAGGACAATTTGAACGAAAAATAATAAAACCATCTATAGAATTATCGATACAATGTGATAAAAATCAAACCGCCGTTTTAGTCGCTTGGCATCAAGATTGGAAAAATGAAAATCCAGAGATGATGCGTTTATCAACCGATACTGCAGATCAAATAGGAAAGGTGCGATATACTAAACATTTTAGAATTTATCATTATGATAATATTAGCGAATTAAAAGCGATGATTGATAGAGCCTTTCAGAATGGTAAATTTAATCATTCTAGTTTTTAACTTGTGTATTAAATTTCCACTAGGTAAATATGTGATGAATCGTCTCAATACGAATGTATCGACAAAGGCGTGCTGATTTGATCATCATGGAGGAAGCATCGATATATGTTGGCTGTCATGGATTGTTTGTTAGTGAAATTAGTGAAATAGTGGAGATTCCTGATTAGAGCAGCTAGCGTTGTTGCTCCTCACGCATTAATTACATACGAAAAACCCAAGTGTTTCATAATGATTTGAACCGACCCCTTAATGTTAGACCAAAAATCTTAACGTTAAGGAGGTCGGTTTTTCTATGGCAAAATATAGCCTTATATTTAAATTAAAAGTCGTTACCGCATATCTAAATGGCGAGGGTGGATATGAGTATTTAACTAAGAAATATGGTTTAAAGACTACATCACAAGTTCGTCGTTGGATTAGTGCATTTAAAGAATTTGGTAAAGATGGTTTGTGTCGAAAGCGAAATAATACAAGATATACTTCAGAATTTAAGCTAGCTGTGGTAGAGTCATACTTAACTAGTGAATTATCGTATCGGCAAATTGCATTACAATACGGGCTGAATAATCCTTCATTAATAGCTCGCTGGAAATCGGAGTTTATGAAATATGGGACCAATGCTTTTGTCGAGCGACCGAAAGGACGAATACCTACCATGAGTCGAACAGATGAAAAAGCAAAGATTAGCACACATACTAAATCTCGTAACCAAAAGAAGAAAAAAGAATTAACACCAGATCAAGCTCGTATTTTAGAACTGGAAAAACAATTACGCTATGCTCAAATAGAGAACGCCTATTTAAAAGAATTGAGGAGATTGCGCATCGAGGACGCTCGAAAAATGAAAGAGCAGCAAGAATCATTAGCAGTCTCCGAAGAGAATTCAAACTAACTGAGATTCTTGCTGCCTTACGTTTTCCAAAAGCAACATATATGTACTGGCAACAGCGCTTGACCAAGTAGATCCAGATCTACAAATACGAATAGCTATTGAAGATATTCGTAAAGACCATCCCCACTATGGATATAGAAGATTGTTACCCTTGTTACAATCACGAGGTATTGTTATTAATAAGAAACGATTGCAACGAATTATGCAAAAGTTCAATTTGCAAGTAATAGCATTTTTCTCGTAAGAGCCGAAAAATATAACTCATATAAAAGGCGTTAGAGGACGGATTGCACCTAATCGCATTAAGCGTAGATTCCATTGTAATCAACCACATCAAAAAATTACTACAGATACAAGTGAATTTAAGTATTATGAATTAGATGCAAATGGTGCTTTGAAAGTTAGAAAACTATACTTAGATCCATTTATGGATTTATATAATCTTGAAATTATCAGTTTTAGTATAAGTCCTACACCATCAGCTGAGGCTATACTTTCAGCACAACAACAGGCGATTGAAAAAGACTGCTGATGCTAAGTATCGGCGGACATTTCATTCTGACCGTGGTTGGGGTTACCAAATGAAAGCGTATCAACATAATTTAAAAGTGCATAATATATTCCAAAGTATGTCTAGAAAAGGTAATTGTCTCGACAATTCACCAATGGAAAATTTCTTTGCCATCTTAAAACAAGAGATGTATTATGGCAATACTTTTCATAGCTATGCTGAGTTAAAAATGGCGATTGAAAACTATATTATGTATTACAATACTAAACGAATTAAGGAAAGATTGAACTGGCTAAGTCCAATTGACTATCGTTTAGCTACTACTGCAGCATAAAAAAATTCCGAGCAACCAGTTTAGGGTTACTCGGAAATAAAAAGTCTAACTTTTCGGGGTCACTACAATTCACTTGGGCCTTTTTTTCGTCTTAGTTTTATTGATTACACACATAAAAACTTTCAACATATAATGAACATGTAGCCGGTGAGCAATTATTCAGTATCAATGAATTGGGATTCGTCCCTATGTCACCTTTAGCAGTAGAGGCTGCAGTTGCAGTGCTAATAGCGGTGCTTGATGGCATTGTTGATTAATATTAGATTGTTTTGTAAATAGTTTATAGAAAGGAGGGATTTACATGTTACCTTTATTAGCCTTAGTAGCTGTGCCAATGGCATGGGAAGGTTTTGCATCAGGTGTAGCCTTTAGGGCTTAGTGTATATGGTGCTTCACGTCGTCGTCGCTAATAATGTTTATGTTGAGTGAAAGGAAGGTGATTAGTGTGTACCATTTTATAGGGTTTACTGTAGCAGTTGCACTTTGTGCATTGTTAGAAAGATTAGATTATTAAATACAATATTTTTGATTAAAGATGAGGTGATAAAAATATGGATGAATTATTAGACTTAGTGATGGATGTAGCTGTTGATACAGTAGTAGATGTGCTATTAGATGAATTATTAGATGATCTCTAGGAGGTGTTTAACATGTTATTAGCTGTAGACTTTGGTTTAGTACATGTATGTGTTGAGGGGTAAATTTGAAAGTAAGAAGTGAATATAAGAATCGATAGACCTATTCGTATGATGTCATATGGATAGGTCTTTTTCTGTATAAAATCGCGGCAAAAAGGTTTTCTGTTACCTTATAATGACTAAAAATAGGGATAAACATAGATATTACCTGCGTTTTGTAAACAATAGACCTCTTGGAAAACCTACCCTCATATTGACGTAATTTCAGAAAACCCTTATAATTACTGTATCCTTAGAAATAAGGTTTTCCACCAGTATTTACCTAGGCTTCTAGGCCCTCTAGAACCTAATGAGGCGAAATTTTACCGTTTACGGTTTGAGGTTTTCCAAAACCAGCTTTTGGAACCGCTTAAATACTGGCTTTCCAGACCCCGCTGTTGCAACAGTACTTACCGCTTGCGGTATTGAAACCATCGTCTTGGACCACGGAGACGTTAAATACACGCGTTGCAACAGTACTTACCGCTTGCGGTATTGAAACCTACCGATAAACCAGCCCATTAGGAACCAGAAGATGCGGAAGTTGCAACAGTACTTACCGCTTGCGGTATTGAAACTAGTGATAGTATCGTTATAGATGAATCACTTAAAGCATCGTTGCAACAGTACTTACCGCTTGCGGTATTGAAACGCAGCTAAATATGGCTATGAGGAACGACCTGCTGCTGTTTGTTGCAACAGTACTTACCGCTTGCGGTATTGAAACTGCCCAGGAATTTCGTTTGTTTGCAACGGCATAGTAGCGTTGCAACAGTACTTACCGCTTGCGGTATTGAAACGCTCTGATATCTTTCATAGCTTCTTTGTACAAATTCTTATAGGTTGCAACAGTACTTACCGCTTGCGGTATTGAAACCGAAAGAATTTTGTAGTCCCGCCGATTCAACTCCCTAGTTGCAACAGTACTTACCGCTTGCGGTATTGAAACCAATTAGTATGCGTGATCTTTAGAAATCCACATGCTGGGTTGCAACAGTACTTACCGCTTGCGGTATTGAAACCTACTAATTGTTTTTTCATTTTGAATTCCTTTCCTCCCGTTGCAACAGTACTTACCGCTTGCGGTATTGAAACAATTTTTCTTTAGCAATCTCTTTGCCAATATTAACATGTTGCAACAGTACTTACCGCTTGCGGTATTGAAACCATATCCTTCAAGGTGAAGGCGATTAACTAACATCTGGTTGCAACAGTACTTACCGCTTGCGGTATTGAAACTGTCAATGAAGTCTACATTGGAATAACCAAGCTGATTGGGTTGCAACAGTACTTACCGCTTGCGGTATTGAAACAAAAGAAATAACGTATCTTCGGCGTATTGTTTTTCTTCACGTTGCAACAGTACTTACCGCTTGCGGTATTGAAACTTCATCATAGCAGCAGAATACGCTGTCACAAATATGTTGCAACAGTACTTACCGCTTGCGATATGCGACGAAGGGTGCGAGATAGCAGAGAAGCGACGATGAGGCCCGCACATTTCTAGTCCCTGACCGAAGGGAGGGGAAAACGAAAAGAATAGAGTGAATGTGCCTATTGCTTTGCAGTATTGAAATAATCCAGAAATCTTCTGGCTCCTTTCCCTCTAACATTTTATTTGCAACGGTGCTTACCGCTTGCGGTATTGAACCCCGTCGGCTTGTTTCATGACGTGGTCTGCCACCTTTGCAGTTGTAACAGTACTTATGCTTATGGTATTGAGACCCACCAAAATCTTCACGGAATACTGGACGTAATCCATTGTTGTAATCGTACTTAACACTTGCGGCATGCGACGATGAGGTCCGCACATCTTTAGTCCCTGACCGAAGGGAGGGGAAAACGAAAAGGATGGAGTGAATGTGCTTACTGCTTGCGGTATTGAAACTTACTCCAATCAACAATACCTAGATATTCAGCCACATCGTTGCAACAGTGCTTACCTCTTGCGGTATTGAAACTGGGAAACTTCAGCAGTGTTTACTTCTTCAGAAACGTTGCAACAGTACTTACCATTTACAGTATGTATCAATTGAATAGTATCAAACCCCCGAGTGAATCATTTTGATTTGCTTGGGGGTTTTGTGTCTTAGTTTTCCTGAATATATTCATTGTTATTTATTTTGTATACTTAAGATATAGCTAATGAGTTATGGAAATCTAGACAGAGGATACGTCCTAGTAATATTGATACAGAGATTTTCAAAATTAAGGTTATACTATGATTAGTGGTTTTTATTAGTTAGTAATTTAGAGGAGGAATTAGTATGTTTCCATTATTAGGTGCTGTTGCATGGGGAGCTTTCGTAGAAGGCGTAACATTTGGTGTTTCAGTATATCAAAGCCGTACGGTCTCGGGACTAATTGCAGTTTGTTTATACAAGAAAAGTGGGTGATTAGATGGTTCAATTTATAGGTTTTGGTGTAGGCTTAGCTGTTTGTACGTTATTAGATGATTAGTATACAAGTAAATGTAATGATTAGTTTAGTATAAGGAGGAATCGATATGTTACCAGTATTAGGGTTTTTAGCAGCCGCGTCTGCATGGGAAGTCTTTTCAACAACTGTAACAGTAGGAACAACAATATATCGGGCAACACGGGACTAGTTAAAACTCTGTAATAAAAAGGAGGTGTTATACATGATGCCATCAGTTGATCTTGGTTTTAGTACATGTATGTGTTGAGGTATAATTTTTGAAAGTAATAAGTGAATATAAGAATTGATAGACCTATTTGTATGATGTCATATGGATAGGTCTTTTTCTGGATACAATCGAGGCAAAAAAAGGTTTCCTGCTACCTTATAATGACTAAAAAAATAGAGTTAAATCCAGATATTACCTGCATTTTGTAAAAAAATAGGCCTTTTGGAAAACCTACCCTCATATTGACGTAATTTTTAGAAAACCCTTATAATTACTGTATCCTTAGAAAAAAAGGTTTTTCCACCAGTATTTACCTAGGTTTCTAGATTCTCTAGAACCTAATGAAGCGAAAAATTTACCGTTTACGGTTTGAGGTTTTCCAAAAACTACCTTTTGGAATCGCTTAAATACTGGCTTTCTAGAACCCGCTGTTGCAACGGCGCTTACCGCTTGCGGTATTGAAACCATCCTAGTCGATGCTGTAGGATAATCATTACACTAGTTGCAACGGCGCTTACCGCTTGCGGTATTGAAACCGCCCCAATTATCGTGGAGAAAGAAGGGAAGTTCACAGGTTGCAACGGCGCTTACCGCTTGCGGTATTGAAACTCCTTAGCGAAGCAGTTTTCGCTATAGATAAAACCTGCTTCGTTGCAACGGCGCTTACCGCTTGCGGTATTGAAACGGATTGCTAATAACGTAGATATCGACGAAAAGTTGAAAGTTGCAACGGCGCTTACCGCTTGCGGTATTGAAACTTACAAATACAAAGCACAAAGATAATGTACATGAGACAACAATAGTTGCAACGGCGCTTACCGCTTGCGGTATTGAAACTTATTTTGTTTAAGTCTTTAATCTTTTTTAGTTTATAGGAGTTGCAACGGCGCTTACCGCTTGCGGTATTGAAACACGACACAATCCTTGAAGAAGGTGCCCAAAGCGTATTCTAACGTTGCAACGGCGCTTACCGCTTGCGGTATTGAAACACGATATGGCATTCCGTCCTTGATAGGAAATCTATTAGTTGCAACGGCGCTTACCGCTTGCGGTATTGAAACTTAATAGCAGTTTGTGTTACATAACCTACTGTAAAACCGTTGCAACAGTACTTACCGCTTGCGGTATTGAAACCTGTCAGGATTAGAACCAGCATATGTGGAGTTGGAGAATCGTTGCAACAGCGCTTACCGCTTGCGGTATTGAAACTTTTTGCAAAGAAGGCAAATGGTATGCACATCATTGCCATAACGTTGCAGCAGTACTTACCCCTTGCGGTATGCGACGAAGGGTGCCAGCAGAGGAGCGACGATGAGGTCCGCACATCTCTAGTCCCTGACTGAAAGGAAGGGAAAACAAAAAAGATAGAGTGAAAGTACTTACTGATTACGGTATTGAATCTATGCACGTATCATCATACGACGGCGACGTGCTGGCATATTGATTAGCACGTTGCAACAGTGCTTACTGCTTGCGGTATTGAAACTTCCTCCTTTGCATATAAGAAAATAAGTTGCAACAGTACTTACCGTTTGCGGTATGTATCAATTGAATAGTATTAACCCCCGAGTGAATCATTTTGATTTGCTCGGGGGTTTTGTGTCTTAGTTTTCCTGAATATATTCATTGTTATTTGTTTTGTATACTTAAGATGTACCGATGAGTTATGGAAAGCTAGATAGAGGATACGTCCTAGTGATTTTGATACAGAGATTTCCGACTTCAGGTTTATACTTAGATTAGTACTTATAGTATTTGTTAAAAGGAGGAATTACTATGTTTCCATTATTAGGTGCTGTTGCATGGGGAGCTTTCGCAGAAGGTGTAACATTAGCTGTTTCAGTATATCAAACCGTACGGTCTCGGGACTAATTGTGGTTTGATTATACAAGAAAAGAAGGTGATTAGATGGTTCAATTTGTAGGTTTCGGCGTAGGCTTAGCAGTTTGTATGTTATTAGATGATTAGTAAAAAAGTAAATGTAATGATTAGTTTAGTATAAGGAGGAATTGATATGTTACCAGCATTAGGATTTTTAGCAGCTGCGTCTGCATGGGAAGTCTTTTCAACAACTGTAACAGTAGGAACAACAATATATCGGGCAACACGGGACTAGTTTAAACTCTGTAATAAAAGGAGGTGTTATACATGATGCCATCAGTTGATCTTGGTTTAGTTCATGTATGTAGTGAATATAAGAATCGATAGACCTATTCGTATGATGTCATATGGATAGGTCTTTTTTGCATATATTTGTATTTAGATTATGAAAATAAGATGATACAATAAGTATATATATTAGAGTATCTGTGTAAGTGGAGGCATTATGTTAACGGTTGCGCTCAATGAATATGGGGACTTTCATCATTTAGGACAAGATGAAGAGAGTATTAAGACGATACATTTTATTGCTGGTATTGTGTACGATGATATGGACAATGAACAGGATGCGGAGAACGAACGGATTCGACTAGATCGGTTTTTCCGTGCTGTTGCAAAAGATTCGCATAGTTTGTATCCACAAGGTTTTTTTGGCAAGCTCAAGGTTGATGAAGCCGAAGAGGAAATATTCAATCCTGATGCCCAAAAAGATATGCGTATCTTTAGAAATGCCATTGATGCGGCATTGCCTGAGTTTTTAGCGCACGGTACATATAATGGGGACGAGCTTGTGGTGATGCCACGTATTGGTCATTATGCGATTGCGCTTACGCTTAAGAGTGAGGCCGGAAAAACTGAATATTTACAACCTTTCATGAGTAATCTGTTGCATGATAAGGTTGCGAGTAATCTCTATTGGCACATGGCGGATGGATTAGTGTCGCGCTTGGTATTTACGAATCCTTTGCACTAGGCGTACAACGCGTACGTTTACAGTTAGCCACACAAATGATAGATGTATTAGATTCGGAACGAGTGCGGTTAATTGAGTATTCTCAATTAGGCTATACACCATATGAGTACCAAGATGAGGCGGTAAAAAAAGAAGGAATTACATCCTATCAGGTGGCGAATGCCTTTGCGTATAGAGCTTCTTTAGATCGTCACATGGTGGAATCGAATCGACCAGATTTGGATGTAAGACTTCGCACCGTGTCCCTGCGTATGAAAGAGGATGATCCTGAATCGACGATTCGTAATGCATTTTTATACTTAGCTACCTATATCTGTACGAATTTTATTTATTACGGTGCCGACCGGGAGGCTACCGATGTTTTTAAATTCAAAAAACTGGTAGATTTTTCTAATCGATTGAATCCGACGCATCAAAATCTATTGTTCGTATATGACAATATCGATACGTACTTTGAGCAAGCTATGCAGGCCTATCTTAATTGCAATTATTTCGATGCCTTATGTTATACCTATGATGCGTATAATTGTGAAAGTAAATTCCAATCTTATTACAAAACAAATTGGTTCCCCTTCCTTGAGGAACTCATTCATAGCGCGAATGACCGCGTAGCGATTGAACGAGCTGTACAAGATTTTGTAAATTATGCAAATCAAAGTCATATTGATGCGGGAAATTACATTATGTGTACGAGCAACTCACATATGTGTTAGAAGATATTCAGCATCTTTCTAGCGTTGACCAACGTTTTGTATATGCTTTTTATGATGGTGGCGTAACGGCTTTTAATCACCTAGGTGAAAGCGACCTTGCCGTAGCGTGCTTTCAAAAGTGTCAATCCTTGGCACACACCGTACCATTAGAAACGTATATGCAAACTGTACGTCGTCGTGTTGTAGCAAAATTGGATAGTTATGCTTATGACGATGCCTTAACATTAGCTAATTACGTGGTAGAGTATGAGGAACAAATACAGGGTTTACGGAAAAAACTCAGCATGGATGACAAAGCGATTAGTTTGGGGCAGGCCTATAGCCAGTTGGGTCAGGTGTATGCTTATTTGGAACGAGAAGAAGCTGAATCTTATTTTGTGAAAGCCCTTTCTATATTCCAAGAGGGAACGAGCGATTATTACCGTACATTGTCCTATCTATTACACTATTATATTGATGCAGAAAAACAACGTGACTATGAAACATGGGCGCCCAAATACTTTGGCGGAGCCATTAAAGTTTCCGATCAATTAACATATATTACGAGAATGACAGATGATGATAAAGTGGTGCAGCATGAATCTTATGTATTATATGTGTATATCAAGGCATTGTATCAATTTTATAAACATGCAGTAGGAAAAGATGTAATAAAACGTATCGTCGCACTGGGCAAAGAGGTGGGACAAACATTAAATTACTCTGTTAAAGGGCATCCATGGGAACTTATTTTTATTTATATGTCGCTTCTTGGATATGACTGGAATTATATGATGGATGCTGAGTATTTCAAGGAATGTATTCGTCAAACTGTAGATAATCCAGGCCCAGCTATTCGGAATATCATGGCCTATGGCGAAATGCGCATTGCGGATCGTAAGGGAAATCAAAAATTATGTGATGCGATACGCAAAATATTGGAGCAAGATGTGAAGAATATTGAGCGAACTATGACGTATATGTTTAGATAGAGGAGACTTAGGTGCTGTTGCATGGTAACATGCAACGGGGCTCTATTATATATTTATAATAAAGAGCACCATCACTCAATTGTACGTAGTAATGGTGCTCTAAAAGGCAAATGATATTAACTTATTCGTTGCTCGGTGCATAAACAAGAGCTGTTTTGTAAATCGTTTCTAGGCGGTCACGTAATGGACAGTCATCCAGAATACGTATGGCACAGCCTAATTTTAGTAAGTGTCGGAGAATATCTTGTTCTTGGAATGGGAGGTAACTAACCTCAATCGTAAATTCCTCGGCGGTGATATTTTTAGCCTGAATTGTATAGTTACTAAAATAGTTAAAGCAACGATCTACAGCATTATTGGCATCGTGAAGAATGAAAGAAATCGTTTGCTTTGATTCTTCTCTATAGGTTGCATAGACTATTTCTAAATCATCTAATCTTGCTTGTGTACTCACTGTAATGCTTTCAACATCGTGTAATGAGAAATCTCTGAAAGTTTCTTCCGTATGGTCATAGGCGATGAGCGTATATCCATTACTAGCTACCGAATATTCTAGACGGCATGGTGATAAGTCTTTGTCATTTAGCGTGATACGCACATTGTTTTCTATTGCTTGTAAGCACTGTATTACCACATCCATTGATGCCGGTGTATCATCTGTCATGGTTGGAATGCGTGTCCATGTATTAGCCGGGAATGTTGTATCCACTGAATCTAATGTGGCCGTTAATAGTTGTAATAGGTCTTCTGAAAGTAGCCAACTCACTCGTGCATCGCTAATGAGGTCTTTTAAAAACATGCGTTCCGCATCAGATATAATGACAAGAGGTAAATCAGGTAAGATAGACTCAACTTCTTCGCCGTCTTCGGTTGTTTCAATTAAGGCATGGGCTAGTAGATGTTCATAGTCATCGTTCCGTAACGCTTTTTTATATAACGCTGGTGTGAGCAAATCCCGTTGATTGATTACATCATCGATCTCTGATTCCGTATAAGCGATGCCATTAATTAAATCTAACTGTAATTGATATTGCGTGGTAAATGTAATCGCATTTATATCGTTGAGTACAGAGGACACATAGGTGCCATCAATATCTGGATCTTTTTTTGACTTATTATGGGATTCTTTATCGGCATCCTTTTTCTTTGGATATGGATGGAGGAATCGGTTAATTTTTTTCTTCTTTTTATATCCTTCCGGATCTATAAAGTCGAGGCCCAATGAAGCATATAAATTGCTGTAGAATTTATTCTTAATACTAGGCTTGCTACTGTGTGTGATATATACATATGGCAAATAGCTTCGTAACAAAGGTAGTAACTGTAACGCATCAGGCACATCTAATTGTATTTCGATATATTCGTCCGTTGTATTTAGAACAGTTATCCAATTTTTGAATTGTCGAGAAAATTGGTCGTAAGCTAATTGATATCCTTCTAGGGTTAAGAAGTGAATCATACAAGTGTCTGTGGATGTTGATGTGTGTTCCCTATCAGGTATAAAGTCAGAAGCATTATATCTGGTTACTTCTAATGATTTGATGCGGTCCACTCGATTGCGTTGCATAATACCATTATTAATGCTACATAGTATATTCTTATTTTCTCCATAATATGTTTGCAATGATAATGGAGTTACAATTTCTCGAGGCTTTCCAGGTTCATAAAAGGAAAGACGTACTTTTCTATGTCGATGTAATGCATCTGCTAATGGATAAAAAATATCCCCATCAATTACATTGTTAGGATTATTATCTTTAAATGTAAAGAAGGTATTATTAAATGCATAGATAGCAGATTTTTTTCTTGTTGTTTTTAGTGGTGCCAATCCATTGAGCAAATACATAATTTTTTTAAGTAGAATATGCCCTGCTGCAGATGTAATAGATATATTAGTGAAAAAGAATACGGCTTTAGCTAATTCTTGTAATTGAGGTTTTGTTAACTCTTCAATAATAGTGTTTTTTATTGTATATGTATAGCTTTTACTGCCTTCTGTTTTGGCTATAATACCTAATATTTCAAGAGTTTTGACTTGTCGTTGAATGTATTGTTGATCGATAAGTGTGGGAGGCTCTTGTTTTTTTATTGCGTTGTGCATAGAGGCTTTTTAACTAAATCAATATAGTTATCCACTATATTTAAATCCGCATTCATATTTTTGGTACAAATCTGTGATTGTCACATTCTCATTGCATGATATATACGATAAAATGCATAGTTGTACGTAGATTTGCTCAGGTACAGCCGCATAGAGTTCATATAATTGATTGAGGTAGTTGTAACCATCTAAAAAATCATTTTTATCTAAGTGATGAATAGAAGCCTTACCAATACGTTGTGTGTAAATATGACGCATAATATCAAAATAATCAAGACGACGAATGACATCGTCATGTTGGCTTTCTTTGATGCCACGTACATTTACTTTTCCTCGATTATGATTCCCGAATGTTAAACTACGAAGAAATTGACGCATACTGGCTAAATCGTTTATGTAATTGGTGGTTGTTGCCATTGTTGTCTCCCTTACAAAATGTATAGGTCCATCTATACAAAGTTATTCTTAATTATGAATATAACATGATACAATAGAAAATGTAAGGATAAAGTGAAGTCAGACACCCTATGTATCGATGCGTGCCTTTGAATAATGGGTAAATTTAATGTAGGTTTGGTGATAGTCATGGCAATACATAATATATTTTTGACATTTCTTAGCATAGTCACTAATACAAGTGTTAAACGGGTAACTAATGAAGATATAGATGACTCTATACGAGATGTCATTACAACGAATGAGACTGCTTTAAAATATGTTTTGTTTCACGGGTGGAAAAAAGAAGCAACAGCTCACATATCATTTGATAAAATCTTTTTACTTTGCACTGATGGAGTTATGGAAAGTGGGGAAAATGCTCCTTCGTCTTATGATATATTTATAGATCAGATGATTAAGTTTTATAATGATAAACAGCAAGATGTAGAGGCTTTCACTAAAAGCATAGTGACCGTTCCTTGCGGTGCCGACCTTGATAATATAGATAGGATTAAGGCGAGTATTATTGATGTATCTAAACGTATTCTTGAGTATAAATCTAGCATAGATATAAATAAAGATACAGTTCATTTATATATGGATACCACAGGTGGTCCACGTAATGCTGCTATGATTTTACTCGTTATCAGCCGTATGATGGCATATCATGGCATCGTTGTAGAGGATATGTATTACTCTGGTTATACTCGAGTAAAGGATGCTCCGGATCAAATTAAGGTACATCGTGTACTTGATATTTATAATCTATTTGATATTGTGGCCGGCTTTGAAGAATTTAAACTCTATGGTAGTGCAAAAAAATTAAATGCACATTTTAAACCCAATGAAATAGATAATGTAGAGCAAGATAACCATTGTAATGAAGATGAGGCTGGACATACTGATAAAATCTATAATTCAGCGATTCATGATTTATTAGCGGCCATGGATAGTTTCTCAGAGGCTATTAATATATCTAGCCGTGGCTCTTTTTGAAAAATTCTATTAAACGTCTTGATGAAAGTTTAACCTTGGTTCGTAATACTACTAATGATACATCGAGTGGTAAGGATTTTGATCAGGATTTTAGTTGAACTGTTACAAGAACCTATTGAACAATCTTATGAATCCCTATTAGAATGCCATCGAAATAATACACCTGATGAATTAACCTATATTGACTGGTGTTTAGACCATGATTATTTGCAACAAGCATTAACCTTGTTTTGTGAATACGTACCGGAATATGCAATAGAAAAAGGTATTATTGTTTATGATGTGGATACGTTCTATAAATATTATCAACAGAATCAGGTAGATAAAGATAAAAATATTACAAGCTGCTATTAAGTCTTGGAATCGAGCTGGTAATACTATTTCGTTTGCTAAGTTTTTATAACACTGTAAAATCCAATAGTGACAAATCGGTTACAGATACAGATTTACGTTCGATGCCTATGCGATTATTTAATACCATTAATGAGAACACGTGCTAATGGACTGGCAACAATTAAGAATGATGGAAAAAAATCGAGTATCCCCATATATTGATAAAGAAATTAGAAGTTATATTACTTGTGTTATCAAAGAGAAAAAAGATTGTCATATATTGAGAAAAAAATCCGACACAGCAAAAGGAACGAATTCACTCTTTTATCAATAAGGAAACAGAAAAAAATTGTTTCAGAAATGTGAGAGCTTATTAAATCAATATCATTTCAGCCTTCACGTTCAAGATAGAAATATGCTGAAAAACTATACATTAAAAAGAATGGATTGTTTTTCTGAAAAGAGATTCTTAAAAGATTCACACAAAAATACTGTTGTTTAATAATGTGGGCTCATCATTACGTAGAAATATTATTGCTGATACCTTAAATAAAGAAGTGTATCAAAAAAATATGTCTCTTGTGATCTCGATAGTGGATTGATTACCCTGAAAGATAGTACTGAATTAGCATATAATGTCATATGTAATGCACTGTTAGATAATATAATCCATATACATAAAGACAAACAGTATAAGAACTTAATTCTTCATCAGTTACCATTGCAGGATGATACTTCAATCGTATATGCGGAGCAACTTCTTTCACATCGAGGTCGTGATTCAAAGGAAACGGCGCTATTCAATGTGCCTGGTGTATCCATTCCTCATACAGATTTTTGAATCTGTTAGAAATACGCTGATTTTTTTATTGAACAATATTTTTGAAATCAAAAAAAGCTAGAAATGATAGTAACCACGCTAATAAAGAGATGTTATGTAAATATACGACATCTAAAGAATTGCATAGAGAAATGCGGAAATGTGTGGAGTTAGCAAGACAATTGAGTCGAAAAATAAGATGAAAAAGGCTACAGAACAAACTGTATCCACAAAAAATTATGTTTAATTTTGGTGGAGCAGTTTAATGCTCTGTAGCCTTTTATGCTGTTAATCTAGAGTAGAGTTTTTTTCTTTATATAGTCAGATACCTCACGAATGTGTTGTATACAAGGTCTAATTTGGTTAGTGATTTTATCAGGTGTTATATAACGGGCAGTTCTAACTTCGTTAGCATGTGCTGTTTCGTTACGACTCTTTTTTAGCTGCCTATATTGATTTAGTATAGAACATACCCGAGAGGTTAAATGTTCATTATTTTTTTAAGTATTGGATTTAATGTTAAACCCTCTATATTATATGGCGCGTTTGGGAAGTTATCCATATTATAGTGATAAGTGACTATTTTCCTAAATAATATGGGAATCAGATTATTTACTTCATCACTTTTAAGCATATTAAATATATCGGCTTTTAGTTTAACTGGTTTTTTGTCTCCAACCAAGCTCATGGTGTTATTTTTTTATCTACTGTATATATATCAGAGGATTTGTTATGGTTATCGCTTAATTTTTGCGTGCTCCAAATCACTTCTCTAACGTAATCGTCGAAGTCATTTAACTCTAAAATTTTCATACTATCTATGCAGATAGCACTTAGAAATTTTAAAAATTTACTAGGTAGATTACTACCATCATTTTTTTATAGACTGTATGCTGTATGTGTGATGTAAAATCTGACTCTATATTTTTAGATACTTGTTCAATGATAATATCATTTACTGTATTTAAAAATTCAGTTTCAAGGGTAATTAGGCTTGCTTTTTCTTTTTCTAGAGTGCTTGAAGGGTTTTGTTTTAATTGACGAATTATATTACTTTGCTCATTTTTAATTGATTTTATGTGTTTTATGAGGGCTTCTTTGATTGCATTATATATATTATTCTTTTGTATCATCAATAACATCCATTATAGTACCGATTTTTCTCGTTAATTAGGCCAAATGTATCTGATAATCTGATGGTTTTTATTTTTCTTTTGGAAATATAGTTTCATCTAATGAAATCATATTTGACTTTAATATAACTCGAGGTATAAATTCCGTGAACAAAGCTAATGCTTGTTGTAAATAACCATTATCCAAGCACCAATCAATATATGCTAAATCATCTTCTTTATTACTTAGTACAGTAGCATAGTTTGCTTGGATTTTATTACTCATTAATTTAAGTGTTTCGATTTCAAAATTTTTATGCCCTGTAGAGATTTCGTTTACAATATTTTGTTTGCCAGTTTCTATATCCTTTAGCGTGTTATCAATATCTTCCATGGATTTTTGGAATTGTCCGCGGCTAGACAATCGAATTGCATCAGAAAATTCATTCATCTTAGAAATAAGATTAGTGATTTGTTTATCAGGGTTTTCCAATGTATTTACATATGTTTGCAATGTATCGACACTACCGAATTGATTAAATTCAGCAAAGCCTGTAATCATATCATAAATATTGTAAATAGAATTCCCTTCATACACGCGGACTTCTTTTTGCTTTTTTACATTTATATTGGCATATAAGATGGAACCAATATGAATACCTTGAAATGCTACAAGACGGATAATAGCCGTCATTAGCATAATTGCTGTTCGAGGGCCTCCTGAAAGGTCAACATGTAATGTTACCGTGTCTCCTTCAGGGTTGAGCATTAAAGTAACTCATGATTGCATTAGACATATTGATAATACTGTCTTTTTAGATTATCAATATAATCAATATCATCACAGTCTATATAATTAATTGTATCTGTTGTCCAAGAGATAGGTATTTGTTCATGGTTAATATATTGGCGCATTTGATTGTTAAATACATTAAGAGTAGATATATTTGAATCCTTAAAGGAGGTTTGCATTTCTTCCGTTTTAAATAGAAAGAATTTTTCTATTGTGAAATTAGGATCATTGACTCTTTTATGGTGCAATAAATATTTCAATGCAGATTCATTCGTTTGAAGAATTACATTAAATGGCGAAATTTCGGTGAGATTAACAACTGTTTTTTTTAGTGCCTCTGGCGAATAAGCATAATTGGTATTCAATGTACTGAGAAATGTTAGGTAAATATGATGTTCCATAATAATGCTCCTAAAAGACTGAAATAAAATGAATCTTTTATGAATACTATATCAAATTTTAAAAAAAATACATAGCTTTTACTAATAAGTAGGTAGTAATTAGACTATGCATAATTGTTCAATAAAGAAATTTAAATCTTAGTTTTTTTGAATAGGTAGAGATTTGTCTTTCTTATATACTAAGGATGTAGCCAATGAGCAACGAATAACTTATTAAATCTATAGGTTTGACCTAGTGCTTTTAATAATGTATATTCGGCTGTTGGTATATGGTGTAACTATGAATTGTGTACAGTTTAAAGATTGTGAGGTAATGTATGTACAAAAAAATTTAATAGGGTATTGAAACTGTAGCGTTATAACGTTGTAAAATGAAGGAGGGATAATATGTCATCTTTTGAAATGGATCCTGCAGTAGCAGTGTTAGTCGCGATGCTTGATGCACTTGACGGCTAACAGATTAGTTGTTTATTAGAATATGTATTAAAGTTAGGAGGAATGTAAATGTTACCTTTATTCGCAGTCGCATTAGCGGCATCCGCGTGGGAAGGTTTTGCAGCTGGGGCGTCTTTAGGGCTCACATTATATGCAGCTACAAAGTCTAAGGACTAATTGTATTAATTGTATAAGAAAAGGTAGGTGATAATATGTATCCATTTGCAGGATTTGTAGTAGCGATAGCTGTTTGTAAATTATTAGAAGACTAATATAAGAGGGTAAGATTACATCATAATGTATAAGAAGGAGGAATTGTTATGTTACCAGTATTAGGGTTTTTAGCAGCCGCGTCTGCATGGGAAGTCTTTTCAACAACTGTAACAGTAGGATCAACAATATATCGGGCGACACGGGACTAGTTAAAACTCTGCAATAAAAGGAGGTGTTATATATGTTGACATCAGTTGATCTTGGTTTAGTTCATGTATGTGTTGAGGTATAGTTTTGAAAGTAATAAGTGAATATAAGAATCGATAGACCTATTCGTATGATGTCATATGGATAGGTCTTTTTCTGTATACAATCGAGGCAAAAAGGTTTTCTGTTACCTTATAACGACTAAAAATAGGGATAAACCTAGATATTACCTGTGTTTTGTAAAAAATAGACCTTTTGGAAAACCTACCCTCATATTGACGTAATTTCATAAAACCCTTATAATTACTGTATCCTTAAAAAGGTTTTCCACCAGTATCTACCTGGGTTTCTAGGTCTTCTAGAACCTAATGAGGCGAAAATTTACCGTTTACGGTTTGAGGTTTTCCAAAACTACCTTTTGGAACCGCATAAATACTGGCTTTCTAGAACCCGCTGTTGCAACAGTGCTTACCGCTTGAGGTATTGAAACATGCACAGATCGCATCTGATGGTGGCAAAGGAATAGTTGCAACAGTGCTTACCGCTTGAGGTATTGAAACTCAATGAAAATTTTGAGATGGTCCAAGATTGGATCGGTTGCAACAGTGCTTACCGCTTGAGGTATTGAAACCGTTGATATCTCTTGCAAGTGTTGAGCAAGAGGAGAGTTGCAACAGTGCTTACCGCTTGAGGTATTGAAACTTTACGGATAATGCTGTTATCCGCATTTGATGATAACTAGGTTGCAACAGTGCTTACCGCTTGAGGTATTGAAACTAAAAAAATTAGTCCACTACTTTATGTGCCAAAAAAAGTTGCAACAGTGCTTACCGCTTGAGGTATTGAAACCAGTAACAATATTTGCCTTAACTTCATTTATTGCATCTAGTTGCAACAGTGCTTACCGCTTGAGGTATTGAAACAATAATATGTAAAGCTTTAGTTGTAGATATAATATGTTGCAACAGTGCTTACCGCTTGAGGTATTGAAACTAAAAAAATTAGCCCCTGCTAAAAGTGTCCAAAAGTTGCAACAGTGCTTACCGCTTGAGGTATTGAAACTGATGCCAATAAGGGAGGTGATGTCACCTTCGATGTCAGAGAGGGTTGCAACAGTGCTTACCGCTTGAGGTATTGAAACCTACCGTATTTATTAGCAATGAGCTTTAAGAGTTTGAAGTTGCAACAGTGCTTACCGCTTGCGGTATTGAAACTCAAGAATGTCTGGGTGGCGATTGTATTGCCATAACGTTGCAATAGTGCTTACCGCTTGCAGTATTGAAACTCCATGCTTAAAATTAAGCCAAGATATTTGCTGAAAGTTGCAACAGTGCCTACCGCTTACGGTATTGAAACTTTTTTTCTTCGTTTGGGCGACCATATTCGATCACCCAAGTTGCAACAGTGCTTACCGTTTGCGGTATGCGACGAAGGGTGAGAGACAGCAGAGGAGCAAAGCGACGATGAGGTCCGCACATCTCTAGTCCCTGACCGAAGGGAAAACGAAAAGGATAGAGTGAATGTGCCTACCGCCTGCGGTAGCGAAACACCATGACATCGTTTGTGTACGTCATGTCTTCGACACGACAGTTGCAACAATACTTACTGCTTGCGGTATTGAAACGGTAATCGTTACCGCTCGTTGCTGGTTCTAGTAGTTCGTTGCAACAGTGCTTACCGACTGCAGTATTGAAACTATTTATTTGTACCCATTGCTTTCTTAATTAAGTGTTGGTTACAACAGTACTTACCACTTGTGGTATTGAAACACTGTACCATAGTCTCTGTTGATAGCGTCTTTAGAAATGAGTTGTTATGGGGCTTACCGCTTGCGGTATTGAAACTATCTAAGCTATTCTCATTTTGATGACCAGTTTCTAGTGTTGCAACAGTACTTACCGTTTGCGGTATTGAAACTCGCTACCTAAAACGCCCTGCATTTCAATCTGGGTATATAGTTGCAACAGTGCTTACCACTTACAGTATGTATCAATTGAATAGTATTAACCCTCGAGTGAATCATTTTAGTTTACTCGGGGTTTTGTGTCTTAGTTTTTTTCTGAATATATTCATTGTTATTTGTTTTTGTATACTTAAGATGTAGCCAATGAGTTATGGAAATTTAGATAGAGGATACGTCCTAGTAATTTTGATACAGAGATTTCCGACTTTAGGTTTATACTTAGATTAGTACTTATAGTATTTTGTTAAAAGGAGGAATTAATATGTTTCCATTATTAGGTGCTGTTGCATGGGGAGCTTGCAGAAGGCGTAACATTAGGTGTTTCAGTATATCAAGCCGTACGGTCTCGGGACTAATTGCGGATTATTTATACAAGAAAGTAGGTGATTAGATGGTTCAATTTGTAGGTTTTGGCGTAGGCTTAGCTGTTTGTGCGTTATTAGATGATTAGTATATACCGGATGACACGAGATTACTTTAAACTCTGCAATAAAAGGAGGTGTTATATATGTTGATATCAGTCGATCTTAGTTTAGTTTGTGTATGTGTTGAGGTATAATTTTTGAAAGTAATAAGTGAATATAAGAATCGATAGACCTATTCGTATGATGTCATATGGATAGGTCTTTTGTATCTTAGTTTTATTGAATATATATGTAGTTATTTTTCTAATATACTTACATTGTAATCGTGAGCTTTGGAAATCAAGATAGGGATATGTCCTAGTAATTTTGATATGAAGTTTTTCAAAACTAGAGGCATACTATAATTAGTTGTTTTAGTAGTAAGTGAATATAAGTGTTCAAAAAATGTAATTAATATGTGTTTGTAATTGTATGAGGTGGAATATGGAGAGATATTTCAGGGATGAATTTATTGGTTATAACTTAACCGCAAGCCAAAGAGAATTAGTAACTCAGATTGAAGAATTTTTAAAAAAATGATTCAGAGCATGTATTTATTTTGAAAGGCTATGCTGCAACTGGGAAAGAGCTGATTTTAAAAGGGTTAGAAAACTATTTACGCAAAATTGAACGTGCTATGAGCTTAGTGACACCGACGAATAAGACTGCATTTTGGTTGGATCAATCAGTCGCTAGACCTGTGTCTACAATACATTCTATGATTTATGAATATACGGAAACGAAAGAATCTGAAGATGGGCAACCGCGAGAGGCATCTAAATTTATTTATAGGTTAAGAGGAAATCTTGATTCAATGGATCATGTATATGTGATTGGTGAAAGTGGTTTACTGAATGATGAAATTTCAGATTGTAAATATCTTTGCTATGGTACTGGTAAACTATTAGAGGACTTGATGAACTTTATCGATCCTAACGCAATTGGTTGTAGAAGAAAGGTTATTTTTATTGGTGATGATACTCAAATGGCACCAGCGACAAGTGCATCGTCTGCACTTAGGCCAAGTTATTTTAAAGCTATGTATGGTGATGCATTTCCGGTTAGAATATTTCAGTTAACGGATGTGGTAGACAAACAATTAAAAAATTTAATTCTTAACAATGCAGTACAGATTCGTCATGCTATAGAGAAGAAACGGTATAATCGATTAGTATTTGAACGAGATGCATCTACCATGATAGAGTTGGATGAACGTCAGTTTTTACCGACCTATGTAAAGGCGTATCAAGCGGTAGAAGATAACAAACCTATTATTGTTGCCTCTATGAATCAAACGGCACAATTATATAATGCACAAATTCGAGAGCAATTATTTCCTGGTAAAACCTCAGTTCAGCCTGGTGATTGGATTATGTTCACCAAAAATGTATGGATAGGGGATTATCGAGCATTTAATGGTGAGTTTGCGAAGGTTCTAGCTGTTAAGGGTTCTGAAAATAAATATATAAACTTTGCAGGCCGTAGTAGAGAGTTAAGATTTAGGTATGTTGATATTGAGATTACTAACCGGTATGGTGAAAAAGAGAAGTTATCATGCAAATTGTTTGAGAACCTGTTAGATGCGTCTGGCTCCGTGTTACCAGATGATGAATGGTTGGAACCATTAATAAATACGCTTTATTATCCTGTAGTATACGCTCAATATGGTTATGCAATCACAGTTCATAAGGCTCAAGGCGGTATATGGAACACCGTATTCTTTGATACCGAGTTTTATCAGAATATAAACTAAGGCTGGATTTAAATGGCTGTATACAGGACTTACACTGGCTAAGGATAGATTGTATTTTACTAATTGGACTGACATGGGATCTAAATTATTGGGAATGATGTCATCGCTTTCTAATACCTCATCTAGTAATACTAAGAATGTAACATGGCCTCAAGGTTCCTCTGCTGCAATTAATGGAAAACCTACCTTGCCATCTATAGCAATACCAGACATTGAAGGATCTACTGCTTATCGAGAGTATGTGCAGGAGGTTAGTGAAGAACTGGCCGTAGTTCTGAGTCAATTAAATATTCAAATTGTGGGGATTAATAATATGTATTTTCGTATTCGGTATACTTTCAAACGTGGCAATAGCAATGCTTCTCTAGATGCTCTTTATAAACAGAAACAAATTATTACATCGATAGAGAATCATAGAAATCAAGGGGATGATCAAAATTTGGCCAGTGAGATTAAGGCTATTATGGACAGACTAGTGGAGTAAATAATCATTACCTAATAAATTGGTTGGAATGCCAGCGTTTGTTAGTATATGTTTGTATTGTGTTGTGTTGTAAGTGAAAGAGAGGGTATGTATATGGAACATACAGAACATGTGACAAGCCGTGATGTATTTGATCTACGTCGTGAGGGCAAGTTAGATGAAGCCTATGCAATGGCTAAACGATTAATGGAGAATCCCAATTATAGCGTATGGGATAAGCGTGCATTTGCTTGGTGCTTGCACAAGATGATACAAGTAGAGGCAAAGGAAAAGGTCATTAATTTTGAGCGAATCAAAACTTGTTTAAATGAGGTCTTTACCTTTGGGCTTCACAATGACATCAATTTTATGCGTTACCTTTGGGGACCAATCCTAACCATTAAAGAGGTGGAGCAACATATTCCGTTATATCAATACGCTTTACAGCTAGATTTCACCAAATTTGAACGGGAGGATTATGAAGTCAAACCTTATAAAGGTTCAGATGGAATGATGCATGATTGGCCGTCTCTCGTTATACGGGTGCTAAGAAAATCCTTAAATAGCCTAGATAAAGCTGCAGATAAGGAATCGATTATTGCTTTACTTGACTTAGCCATAGAGCACATGGCCTACTTGAATGAAAGTACGTATTACTTAAAATGGTCTATGGCAAAGGCCTATGTTATGTTACATGAATTAGATAAGGCACAACAGATAATTCTAGATCTATTACAAGCGAAACCGAATGAGTTCTGGCTTTGGAATGGGTTGGTGAATACTATTGAAATGATCATCTATTGGCACTGTCTTGCTACTGCAAATCCTTATTGTGCCAAAACAGACTACAGTTCAATGGAGCCGCTAAGTTCGGTGTGATTAAAGAACTAGTTGCATTAGAACAATACGATATGGCTAGTGCCGAGCTTCATGAGCTGGTAACATTTAAGATTGATAACCATCAAAAGATTAATGATCAATTGAATGCATATCTTCATGCAGATTGGTATAACCCTGATGCTGAAAGACTTCCTAAGGACTTTTATAGAGAGCATAGTAAAATGGCCGTAGAACTCTTGTGTCAGTCCTTACCAAAGACCATTGGCATCGTTAACTATGTTTCCAAATCACAAAATAGAGCCTTTATTGTTGCTGATGGAGACATATCCTTAACGTATCAATACGATTCAAAAGAACCTTTACATGAAATGGATGTGGTATCTGTTATCTATACTCGCTATGAAGATCAAGATGGCACAGTAAGATATAATGTTGCAGCTTGTAACAAGACAGATGAAGAACCGCCTACATCTCTTGTAATGAAATTTAAAGAACCTATCAAAGTGATAGATACAGGATTGGCTTTCACAAAAGAAAGTAATGTATTTATTGAAAATAGATTGGTTCAGACCCACAATCTCATGAATGGGCACATCGTTTCTGGCGTTGCAGTTCGCTCCTTTAACAAGAAAAAGAACTGCTGGGGCTGGCAAGCAACCGAAATACTGGCCGTTGACAACGTTAATCATTAAATCCTATAACAGCCTAGATACCTCTAATGTAAGGCAGTAACCTGCAAGCCCTGTGGATGTATAATTACATATGAACCTAACAAAAAAGCCACGGCATCGCCGTGGTTTTTTGTTCCTAGTTTTGTCCTATAACTCCTAGTTTTTCTGATTATCTTATTTTTCCTAGACCTTCTATAATGAACTCAACTAAAGGTGTTGTGTTAATCGGAGGTGTGTTATGAGTGTTTTTTTATGTTATTGGTGATACTCGCGTTACTTGTTGATTTTTTAGAATCAAATCGTTAGGAGGGTACTATGGAAAAATTTTTCGTGAAGAACTAAAAGCAATGTTGTATTTGTCAGGTCGTATGAATCGTCGTTCCTATGTAATGAATTTACTTATGATATTTGGTATAGGTTATCTTGGGGGCTTATCGATTTCTTTGGAGCGTGTATCCGAATTTTTCTGGGTGCTTGGATGGATCATTATCGCATATTCTGTGGTTCGAGAGCTGGCGATTGCATCACGCCGTATCCATGATTTAAATGGCCCAACGTATCTAGCCTATATCTATATTGCAGCTGCTATAGTAGCCATCTTTGTACCAACCTTGGCTAAGGCTATGGTTTTGGTGAAAGTTGGTTTAGCATTAATGCCTGGTGATAGAGAGGCCAATGAGTATGGTGAAAGACCAGCATCCATGATTGTTGTGTAATAAGGAGGATAGTGTAATGACTGGTATATTAGCAATATTTTTTGGAGGCTTAGTTTTGTACATGATTATTGACACCCTTATAAATGGTAAGTAAAGGATACGAACAAGAGGTGTAAAAGGTAGAGATAATAATGATAAAAGATAATGAAAGGAGGATTTTATGCAGTATCTTATTTCCTATGATCTTTCAAATACAAAAATTAGAAATAAGGTGGTTAAGTATCTAGAATCTTTTTGTTATCGAGTGCAGTATAGTGTATTCTTATGTGTTCATGCCCGTATTCGCATAGAAACGATTATAAAGCAGCTTGAAATGCTTACAAGAAATGATGAAACCAAGCGACTGCTTATCGTTTCTATATCGGATACGGCTAAAACACCTATTTGGTGTAATGAGCCTTTGCCGCTACAAGAGGAGCAGATATTAATAGTTTAATTAATAATAGGAGGGTTAGATTGTGGTAGAAACAATATATGTTACGACGCCGGGGGTATCCATTCATCAAGATGGCGGATTATTAGTGTTAGAACAGGATCATCAAGTATTAAAAGAATTGCCTATGGCAACAGTGGGTAATCTTGTATTGGGGAGAACGGTACAAATTTCTACACAAGTTATTTTTTCTCTAGTAAAGCAAGGTTCGTTGATTCAATTTGTAGATTACAAATACAATGTGGTGGGGACATTAGGGGATGAACATACAACCTTATCAAAACTACTGTGGCAAGCAGAGAACTTTCAAGATGAAACCTTTGCATTGCGAGGTGCTAAATATATCGTGCAACGAAAGGTAGCAGCGCAACTATCCCTATTGAATCGATATAATAAAACTAAAAATATACCAAAGTATGAATTTGTACGTAGTACATTGGAGCGATTGTTGAATCGCATTAAACGTACGAGAACGATTGACGGACTTCGAGGCATTGAGGGTCTCGCATCTAAAACATATTTTTCCGTTTGGGGTGCAGTATTATCTAATCCTTGGGAGTTTTCTGGTCGGAAACGTCATCCTAGTCCAGATCCAGTGAACGCCATTCTTAGTTATGGGTATTCATTTCTTGAACGTGAGGTCAGGGGCTTGTCTAGTCACAGCTGGACTTGATGTGCGTATCGGAGTGCTTCATAGTACAAACAATCGCAAGGATAGTTTTGTTTACGATGTAATGGACTTATTGCGACAAGAGGTTATTGATCGTTTTATTTTGAAAGCCTTAAATACGCATAGGTTTAATGTTTCGGATTTCGATATATCTGAGCAAGGTTGCTATATGGCAAAGGAATCGAATAAAAAATGGATTCAACTATATGAAGAATATATGACCACGCCTGTTATACGGTTTGGTGATATAACACCTCGGCAGTGGATTCAAAGAGAAGTAAACTCATTTATGGTATATTTACAATCTACAGAAAGTGATCGCGTTGCATAATGTATGAATATATATTTGATACTTAAGGGGGCTAAGGATATCTAACATATTCGTGAAAAGCAAAATTTAAATGGAATATAACCGATTAGAAAAATATATATAAATTGTATTTTTTTATAAATGATTTTTTTCTCATAATTTGATATGATTGAAATATGAATAAAAAAATGAATTTATATCGAAAAAAATTTCATAAAGAGAGGGGTGTTTATGTTTATTAATCATACAAACCATTTGTCGCAATATTGGTCGCAGGAACAACTTGCTGCAGCGCATCAATATGGGGAGGTTATAGATTTACCATTTCCTAGTATTGATCCACAGGCATCATCTGATGAGGTGATAGACCTCGCTCAAGAATATGCAGGTCGCATCATTGCCTTGCATCCGTCTGCTGTATTGTGCCAAGGGGAATTTGTCTATTGTCATGCGCTAGTTGAAAGACTACTGGCTGTGGGGATTACTGTATTAGCTGCCACTAGTGAGCGTGTTGTAGAAGAGTTTTCACATAATGGTATAAACGAAAAAAGGGTTAACTTTCAGTTCGTCCAATTTCGGGAATATATTCGTTAATCGTAGTTGTTTGTAGTTAAGGAGTGAGCCTATGCAAGTTAATGCTATTTTGTTTGATGTACAGTCCATACAAAAATACATCTTTGCAAACAATAAACTAAAAGCCAATGTTGGGGCTTCGTATATTGTGGATAGATTATTTGAGGATGTATTGTGTAAAGATGTTATCTTACAAGTGGAATCTGGAGCTGATATTACATCTTGGAGAACGCGACGTGACAGTATTACATCCCTTCCCGCATCTGTATATGTTGCCTATATTGGTGGTGGTAAAGCGCTGATTCTTATTGATAATGATCATGCCAATATGATTGAAGATATCATTAAGACCTTTACAGCTCAAGTGTTGACTCAATATCCAGGATTAAAGGTCGGTGTGACAACGGGTCTTGTTATACTTGAAAAAGATCAGTTTAAAAGCGATGAACGTCAATTGTTTAAGCAATTGAAAGATAATCAATATGCATTAAATCCTATTTTGCGTCCTGCTAATACAGGTTTAACCACGATTTGTGACTATAGTGGAGATACAGCTGATACAGTAGTAAACTTTAAGGATGGAAAACGTTTGGTAGCTACTTCTTTTATCTCTAAATTTAATGCCTTTGAAGCCGCCAATGCACGTCTAAAAAAAAATCTATTTGGCACCGAAGATATCGAATGGGTATTTCCATCTGAGTTTGATGAGTTAGGGCAAAATAAATCTACTGAAAAGAGTAAAACTGGCATTAATGATATTGCCATCGTCCATATTGACGGTAATAATATGGGAGCTAGATTTATTAGTTGTGATGGATTAGAAGAACGTAGTGCACTATCCGAAAAGGTAGCAACTAAGACCTTGGAAAGTTTTAAATCTTTAGTTCAGTGGATTATTGATAAATATGAAGTTTTTGGTAAACATCTTCAATTAAATGATAAGATGCTGCCAATCCGTCCAATCATCGTTGGTGGTGATGATATTACTTTTGTTTGTAATGCTCGCATTGCAGTACAAGCAGCGCACTTTTTAATGCAAGAGCTTTTGAGTGATAACCATGGTATGTCTATATCCTCTTGTGCTGGTATTGCGGTAATTCCTACGTCATATCCATTCTTTAGGGGTTATGAAATGGCGGAACAACTGTGTGATAGTGCAAAGTCCAAGATGCGTGTATACAATGAAAAAAATAAGGTAAATGAATCCTGTTGGATGGATTTTGCATTTCTTCATGGTGAAACTGCACCTACATTAGAGCAGTTCTTTGCCAATGAATACAGTAGTCTAACAGGTAATATGCACTATGGACCTTATCGTGTATATGAAAAGGATAAAACATACGACGCTGAGCGTGAAGGTTTATGGCAACTCTTAGCGTGTACGAACCAATTTAAGGATGGTCATGTGATGGCTCAGAATAAGGTAAAAGAATTACGTTCTGTATTGCAAGATAATGAACACATGTGGACTGTATTCCTTGAACAATTGCAAAATACAAAACAATCTATGCCTGAAGTATCTGGCTGGGAAGCTTTTAAAGAGAAATTATGGGTTAAAGTAGATGGCAAAATGCGCACGCCATATATAGATGCTATAGAATTGATGGATTATATTTTGCCTGGATTGGAGTAAGTATGTATACATTAACAATTAAATTATTGTCGCCAACGATGCTTATGTCTGGTCAGGGCGACGTTAATACAGATAGTACGATTATTCATGATCGTTATGGTATTCCCTATATACCTGCTAAGCGTGTACGTGGTGTTTTATATGAAAGTGCTCTCGAAGTGGCAGAGATGATGGAATTATCAAAGCTTGATACTTTCACAATCGAAGATGTAAATGTTTTGTTTAATCGCAGTACTGATAATCAATTCGCAGAGGATAATCCCAAATTAGCTATTTCTAATCTGACTATTGACGATTATGATGCGGTGGCAAGTGATATAGAGGCACTACAATCTGATGAGCATCTTAAGAAATATTTACTAAGGAGCGTATCCTTGGGGAATACACATCGATGCGGTACTATACATCGATTGAAAAAGATAGTGGAACAGCCCTTGAAGGAACTTTGCATAATTCCCGTGTTCTCAATAGACATCTTGAGTTTAAAGGAAATATTGCGATTGATGATATGACTGAAACTGAAAGACTTATTTTAAGTTGTGCCGTACGTAATTTGACAGGTATTGGTGGTAAACGCAATCGTGGTTTTGGTCGCGTAGAATGCACAATTAACGATAAAGCCTTTGATGTAGATACTTTAGGGGGTAAGTTATGGAACAAGTAAAGATTACAATTACCGTTAAATCCCCAACGTTGATTGCTAGTTCTTCCACAGCGGGTGTGTTGACTGCTACACGTGGATCTATTGACGGTCGAATTTTGCGTGGCGTTTTTGCATCTCATTTTATTAAATCCCATAACCTTGGAAAGAAGCGCATAAGAACCAAGAGTTCATGGACTTATTTTATGGTGATTTGCGCTTTGTATCTGCTTATAAAGATACTGTGAAAGGCACATCTTTCCCCGCACCATTGAGTTTGCAAAAAAATAAACATCCAAAAGATAATGATTCTGTTATTGATCTTTTTACTGGCAAAGATTTAGTCGGCTTTAAAGGTCTTAAAGGTTTTATTGTTCAAGATGGAACAAACTGTAGTCCTGTACAAATTGAAACAGCTATTAGATTACATATGTCTCGGTCTTCAGAAAAAGAACGCATTCAAGGACGCAGTAAAGAGGGTAATATTTTTTTAACTATGAATTCCTTGAGCCAAATCAAGTCTTTGTAGGTATTGTTGTAGGTCCAAAAACTGCATTAGAAACGTTTGTTCATCAGTTCCCTAAACTATTAGACTGTTATATTGGTCGCTCTCGGTATACAGAATATGGTCATTGTGAGGTAGAGATTGGGGAGATTACATCAATTCCTACACCTGAAAGCGTCAAGGACTCTGTGTATGTAAGATTACATACGCCATTGTTATTAGGTAATGAATCCATTAGTAATGTAATTGGTGATGCGGTACAAGAAATTGGCTCAGATATATCTATAGGTGGCATACATGCATCCTATCAAGAGGAGCAAAACTTTAATAGCATTTGGGGTGTTCGTAGTAGCTCTGAATTTGCTGCTTCTGCAGGTAGTGTCATTAAACTAGTAAAAGAAGCTGGTTGGACACAAGAGGACTTAGATAAACTACAACATATTTTGTATAACGGCATGGGTAGCCGTGTACAAGAAGGCTATGGTCAAGGTCGTTTCTGGACTCCTGACGAATTTAAAATGGTCAAATTAGAAAAAAACCAAAGATTGCAGGGGTTACATCTTTACATCAATCAACAAAAAGAACTTACTCGTAAGATATTAGAAAAAAACAAGTCATTTTTAAATGCTCGTTTACGTGCTGCTAATGATGTAGATACATATATTAAACCAAGATTTAATGTAGGTGGCCAAGCAAAGCATTTTACTACGGTTCTACTATTTGAGTTAGGTATGGAACGCAAGAGTGGTTATAAAAAAATTGGAAGATTTTTGTGGCCAAAAATACAAAAAAAGACGATAAGATATTGGCAAAAAAATTTAAGACCATTCAATATAAAAACACGAGTATACAAGTGAAACCGATAATTATGTAAACTTAATGGATTATATTATTAAATTCAATAAGGATATGTTGTTAGATGCTTGTTTATCCAAGTCCGGTAAAAAGCGGTTCGTATTATGAAATCCCTGCAAAAATTAGTTGATTTGGTTGGTATTAATAAAGAGGAATTTTCAGCAATTCTAGCTTACGAATACTGGTTATATTTCTTTAGACATATTAGAAAGATTCAGTAAGGAGGACCGTCGTATGTTAAATTCTGCAAAAAAATTATGGGACGGTACACTCTTACCGGTACTGTTAAACTAGTGAGCCCACTTATCATCAGAGCTGGCGTTTATAATGATATCTTAAATGATACAGTAGATGATATCGTGGTAACCTATCATGATGGGCAGCCATTTATTCCTGGTACATCTTTGGCAGGGGTATTGCGTCAAACTATTCAAGATATTCTATCTGATGCAGACAATGTATTATTTGGCTCTATAGACGAACATAAGGGAATGCAAAGTGCATTACAAATTAATGATATTCCATTAAAAAATACAAATATTTCTGTCCGTGATGGAATTTGTATTGATGATGTGTTTGGTGTCACTAAAGATGGAGCAAAAATATGATTTTTGAAGTCATTGAATCAGGGGCATATGGTACATTGCGTATCGATTGTGTCGTTCGTGAATGTCACCAAAATCAAGTCGATATAATTGAAGAGGCTCTTAAAATATTAGCCAATCTATTGAAAAACGGTATTTCTATCGGCGCTCGTACGGTAAATGGATTCGGTCGTATTGCTAGTGAAGATATCTCTTTAGAGCATTATGACTTTACAAAACCAGAGAGTGTACAGGATTGGTTATTGCGTAAATCAGGAGCAACTATTACTATTCCTGAGGCACCTATGGTAGCAAAGAGAGACCTTATCATTGATATGGATTGCTATTTAGAAGATACGATTCTTATTAAATCTATTTTTGAGGCTGGCTGGGAAGATAAGTCACTAACTTTATTTATTCCTGGTACATCTGTTAAGGGTGTGTTGCGTCATCAATGTGAACGCATATTAAATGTACTAGGACGTGGAGCTACAATGACTGATAAGCTCTTTGGCTATAGCAATGATAAGACTAAGAAAAGTTATAAGGGTCGTGTTTTGGTCAATGAAGTGTATTTTGGTACAACTTATACACAAGAGGAACAACATCGTATTCGTGTTGATAGATTTACTGGCGGCGTCATGAATGGTGCCTTGTTTACCGATCATCCTTTACGAAATACAAAAGGGGAAAAATTAACATTTCCTTTGCACATAAGAATTAAAGATTGTACTGATAGCGAAGCTGGCCTTGCAATGCTTCTTGTGAAGGATTTAATGACTGGTCAAGTTACAATGGGGGCTAATCGCACAATTGGTTGTGGCCGTATAAGAGGCAATTCTGTTACTATTCGCTATAATGATGAAAGTTATGTAATTGATGGCAGTGGTAAGGTTGTTACAGGTCAAGTTGAGACTTTAGAATCATTAGTTCAATCCTTACATCAGTATAAAGAAGACACAGTTCCAGCTAAGGAGGATGCTCATGAGTAAGCAATTAAATAGCCGTGAAGGCGTATATACAAAAACTAGTGGCACATGTGGCCTCACAGCTGAAGTAAATGTGTTATCCGTTGCAAAAGAGTTTATGAAACACGATGGCCTTGTGATTACTTGGTCAGTGCACGAAGTGAAATGGGGATATTACAAACAAGGTGCATTCCAATTCTCTGATGGCACTACTGATGTCGATGTAGCTTTCTTGCAAGATATGCGTATCTTTAATGATGTTGAAGAATTACGACTAACCGTGCAGCATGATGAAATAGTATATCGTTATATTAGTGACGAAACTGGTAAACCTATAAGCTATGTGGACTCTAGCTCTCGTCTTATTGGAGAAAATAATCCTGGATATGCCCAGCTTAAACGGGTAGAAGGTTTTACGTACTTAGTCGATACAGGGCGTAAGCTTTCACAAATCATTCCAGTATCCACATCAAAGCCATATTGCTATTTAACAACACGTAACTATATAGGTTATTTAGATAACTATCAAGCAAGCTATACCGATTATCGGTATGTCAAGATTGTAGATAAGGAGGTGTAGTATGGCAGGGAAAGCAAAGGATAAACGTGCTAAGAGTATGGCGTTTTTCGCTAAAAATAATCCTGGTATGGATGTAGAAAAAGTTGCAAAACAAGGTTACTCGGGAAATGGCAACCAATCTAATAGAGGTTATCAAAGCTATGGTGGTCATAAAGGACGAGAAAAATCTAATGAGCCCGTATCGGTACCATATAATTTTGTAAGTTTACCAAAACAGGTTATTCCTGCAGAGTTTTTTGAATTAGATTCTTATACTCCTGAAGAATTAAAAAAACGATATAAAGAGCATGTCATTCAAAATGGTAAAAACACAGGTTATATAGATATTGATATTTTGACGAAAACTCCATTATTTATTGGTGGCAATGTTATTAAGAAAAATGGGGAAGAATATCAAGAGTTCTTTGGTGGTAATGACAACCCTATCATCCCAGGTAGTAGTTTGAAAAGTATGATTAAACAGGTATTAAAAATTACTGCCTCTGGTGGATTCAGAGCCTATGATAGTAAATTAGGTACAGGGGATTTTGAGGACCGTCATTTATACTTTAGAGGGCTAGGCAGTTCTGTTAAAAATTTCCGGGATTATTATAATGATACTATGGTTGAAAGTGATCCTGCTAAAAAAGAGTCTAGAACGAAGGCTCTTGCTGGTTTTATAGTGAAAACAACAGACCATAATTTTTATGTTGTAAATGCTGATTTTGATGTTCTTAAGTATAAGGAACATTCGAAATCAGGTGTTCAACCAAAAACAGCTAGTATCGATTGGCAAAATGGCTATGTAGATATTCATACTGGGTTTATGAATAATAAAAAATCTTTTGTACGTATTCGTAAACCAGGAAATTTCTCGAATGGTAGAATACTTATACCAGAAGACGTTATCAATAGCTATACTTATGATATTAATAGAAAAACTATTGATTTATTAGAAATAGATAAAGATAATAAAGATGAAAATGCCAAATCTGTGAAACCTGGTAAGTCTGGGGATGAAGCAAAAAAATATACAAACTGTTCCGATATTAGTTATGTTGTTCCTTGTTTTTATAAGACAGATGGCAATGTAGTAGAACACTTTGGACATGGTCGTTTTTATCGTATTGCGTATCATTCAAATATTGAATCGCGTTTGCCAAAATCTATGAAATTACAAATCATATTGTGGATTTAACAGATAGTATATTGGGATATGCTAGTAGTTGGGGAGGAAGGGTATCTTTTTCCGAGGCTCATTTGGCTAATAGACCTAAGTGGTGTGAATGTAGTAAACCACATCCATTGATGGGGCCTAAACCAACATCTTTCCAATTTTATTTAAAACAGGATACAGAACATCCGAATTCGGCACATAATCATTGGGATACTTCTAATGCTTCTATTAGAGGGTATAAATTATACTGGCATCAACCTATAGCAAAAGCAAATTCTTGGAAAAATCCTTCTGTTAAAGAGGGGGATAAACTTTCAAAGTATATTCAACCTATTGATTCTGGTATGAAATTCCAAAGTAGAATCTATTTTAATAATCTTAGTGATATTGAACTAGGTGCATTATTACTGGCATTAAATCTTGATACCGAAGCTGGTGATAATAGAAGTATTTTATATAAACTCGGTATGGGGAAATCAATCGGCTTAGGTAGTATCGAGTTAAGTTCGTCTTTGCATATTGTAGAAAGCGATAAACGATACCAAAATTTATTTGATAATAATACTTGGCAATTAGGCGTAACAGATAGTTCAAAAGATATATTTATCAAGGCATTTTTGAAATATAGAAATGATTCTCTTGGTGAAAATCTATCAAGTTATAATCAAATGCTTGAAGAACTATTTACGATGATGGATTGGAATTTAGCCAATGGTGACAAGCGGATTAAAAAATGGGGCGAAGCAGTATCTATGATGTCTATAGATAATGATCCACATGGTCGTTTTAAAGATAGAACTAAGTTAGGTACACCAAGTGAATTTATCAAAGCTTGGAGTAAAAAATAATGCTTGCAACAATCACGTTCACTCTGAAATCTCAAAACTCAGGTTCTCTACCTGAATTTCCCGGCCGTTTCCTTCATGCTGCCGTCTTTTCTCTTATCAGTTCCGTTGATGAAGAGGCAGGTATTTATTGGCATGATATGTCTGGCATAAAGCCTTTCACAGTGGGGCTAGATTATCAGCAACGCCGTCGTAATCATGTGATTCAAAAAGGGGATATTCTCTTTCTAAGAATTAATGTATGGCATCGCGATTTGTGGTGTGTCTTAGAAGAAATTTCAGAATCTATGCGTGTACAAATCGGTCCTTTACAAGCAATGATTGTCGATGTTCACTATGGAGCACCTTTTGAGTTGCCACTATATGAAGGGAATACTCTCGATTTGATTCAATGGCGATTAGAATCTAAACCAGCACGCAAAATTGAGTTTGAATTCTTAATGCCTACCATGTTTAATGGTACGCATGGTGATATTACATTTCCCACAGCAGAGCTTATCTTTGCCTCCATTGTCGATAAATGGAATGCTGGTGATACAGAGGATGTATTGGATAAACCACGTATCAAAGAACTGTGTGAACGCGTTATATTGTCAGATTGGAAAGGTCAGACAAAACGAATTTACTTTGGTCGTGATCGAGGGTACACCGGATTTGTTGGTGGCTTTACCTTTAATCTAGCTAAGTTAAGTACAGAGGAGAACCAACTCATCACCATTTTGGCACTCTTTGGTCAACATTGTGGTGTCGGTAGATTGTCTAGCCAAGGGCTTGGGCAAGTACGTGTACTACTAAAGAATAAATAGCGTATATAGATATATTAGAACTATAAAATGTTCATGATATATACCTCCAAATGAAAGAAGCCTTAGATCCATCTCGTGCAGATGTTTTTAAGGCTTCTTTTCTTCCTAGTTTTATTGATTACAATAATTTCTCTTTTGTGGATATAATGAGTCTACAAGTTAAGCCTGAAGGGTAGAAACAAAGAGTAGTCATGATTTTTCTCCTTTCAAATATAAATAGATTTTTCCTTTCGGAATGAATAATAAAATTTTACCTCCTTTAAAGTCCCGCTGAGGCGGGCAATATAAATTCTTGTTCACCCTGCAGGCTTGGCGATTATTAATTTGTTTATATGTTGTTATATATGATTTTTTTATTGCGATTTTGATAGCCATCATTATAGCTATCATCAATAGTTTGAGGTTTTCTAATCTATAAAAAACATTGAAAATACCGATAAATCCAGTAAATACCTATGTTTTATGAGAAAAAGCCCTTTTGGAAAACCTCCCTCCATATTGACGTAATTTCAGAAAACCCTTATAATTACTGTATCCTTAGAAAAAAAGGTTTTTCCACCAGTATTTACCTAGGTTTCTAGACTCTCTAGAACCTAATGAGGCGAAAAATTACCGTTTACGATTTGAGGTTTTCCAAAACTACCTTTTGGAACCGCATAAATACTGGCTTTCCAGACCCTGCTGTTGCAACAGTACCTACCGCTTGCGGTATTGAAACAATAGCATATTCGTGACCTAGTGGATAATTTACCCATTGTTGCAACAGTACCTACCGCTTGCGGTATTGAAACTTGATGCAACGAGTTCTGAAACTCTTAGTGCTGGTTGCAACAGTACCTACCGCTTGCGGTATTGAAACAGACATAGACATTGTGAAGGAAGTGTTTTGTTTTACACAAGTTGCAACAGTACCTACCGCTTGCGGTATTGAAACTTAATGGTATCGATACTTGTAATCTTACCATTTTTAGTTGCAACAGTACCTACCGCTTGCGGTATTGAAACAGTATGAGCCTCAATTACATTAGAGCCGCGTGCACCTGGTTGCAACAGTACCTACCGCTTGCGGTATTGAAACTTAAAGTAAATGAATATATTGAGACAAAAAATAACCTACAAGTTGCAACAGTACCTACCGCTTGCGGTATTGAAACACCCGATGATAGTTCTAATCTAACCAACCCAAATCCATGTTGCAACAGTACCTACCGCTTGCGGTATTGAAACCTTTGCTATTAATGAAGAAGGAGAGATTCTAGACTTTAGAGGGTTGCAACAGTACCTACCGCTTGCGGTATTGAAACTCTTTCATATAACGTTTGACTTGGATGTAGTATCGACCGTTGCAACAGTACCTACCGCTTGCGGTATTGAAACGATTCAAAATATATAGCCTCTATTTCTTCTGAGTTATATTGTTGCAACAGTACCTACCGCTTGCGGTATTGAAACGTAAATATTAATAGCATATAGCCCTAGTTGTCGAGGGCGTTGCAACAGTACCTACCGCTTGCGGTATTGAAACACGGATGCATATTCTTTTTTTACCGGAGAAAGTTTCTCCAGGTTGCAACAGTACCTACCGCTTGCGGTATTGAAACAGTACATGGACTGCACATCAAGATACAGATTTGATGTTCGTTGCAACAGTACCTACCGCTTGCGGTATTGAAACGGCATCCAAAGATGTAATATCTAATAAATATGCACAGTTGCAACAGTACCTACCGCTTGCGGTATTGAAACAAGTAAATATGGTCAATATAACCCCCTTGCACTCGTTGCGTTGCAACAGTACCTACCGCTTGCGGTATTGAAACCTACCAGTACTACCGAAGCTCTTCTTCAAGTTACGAAGGTTGCAACAGTACCTACCGCTTGCGGTATTGAAACGTTCTTGAGATTTAAATGCCGAAAAGCAATTATAATATTTAGTTGCAACAGTACCTACCGCTTGCGGTATTGAAACAGTTCTTGAATTAATGTCATAGCCTTATCCAAAGTCTCAGAGTTGCAACAGTACCTACCGCTTGCGGTATTGAAACATGATAGAATATGTTCTAATCGCAACTGCGTCAGACGTAAGTTGCAACAGTACCTACCGCTTGCGGTATTGAAACGGCAACAGATCAGCAAACTCTTTCATCCCGGATAACTCTGTTGCAACAGTACCTACCGCTTGCGGTATTGAAACGTTACCACAACTGCATCGCATTGATTTCGCCATTATGGTTGCAACAGCACTTACCGTTTACGGTATTGAAACAATATCACGCTCTCGCATATAATCTCTTTTTTGTTTCATGTTGCAACAGCACTTATCGTTTACGGTATTGAAACTCACGTTCATTGGGATGATATATATTTATATTTATGTATGTTGCAACAGTACTTACCGTTTACGGTGTATGACGAAAAAAATTCAATAATCAGATGGGAATATCCCACAAACACAAAAAAACTCTACCCTAGATCTCCTAAGGTAGAGTTTTCATCTATAAATCTCTATAATACGATGCTTATTGTATCGTATATTTGTTTGGTATATAATTAGCATAAGATAGTTAGGCGAGGTTGGGCCTCTCTTCGTTATTGAAGGGAGGGGTAAGCCTATGAGTGAATATGAAATCATTATGCTCCTATTACAGGTGATGACCGTGGTTATCGCCTTTGGAGCATTAATAGCGCTTATTTGTCTAGGAAAAGACAAATAGCCCTTCGTTATCTTTTGATAATTTGATAACTGAAAGGCCATTTCTACATGTATATGTAATTTAGAGATGAGCCTGACGTGTCTACTCGTCTGACTATCTTCTTATATTATAACGACGGTTTCATTCATCGTCAAATATAGATGATTACAGTCGTTGTTGCTGGGATATTAATAGAGTTTTTTGTCTAGAAAAAGAAAAATAGCCTTTCATTATCTGAAAAATCAATAACAGAAAGACCATTTCCTAATATTTTATAGATTTAGAGATGAGCCTGACGTATCCACTCGTCTGGTTATCCTCTTATAGTATAACGACGGTTTAGTTCATCGTCAAATACAGATGAATCAGCCCGTTTTCGTATAATGAGTATATTCTGCTATTAAGTATGCAGGACATACATTCTGAGCTGTTTTAAAACGGCTCTTTTTTTGTTCCTAGTTTTTTTGATTATCTCCCTATAGGGAATCTCCGTATAATAAACTCACAAGTTAAGCACATTGGTTTTTATACACGGAGGTCCTTTATGGAACAATTTACTATTCAGAAAAATGATTTTTTATCCCATGATTGCACCGGTTACTTTTACTTATATTATGTAGGGTACGCGTGATTAGGCAATCCGGATTATTTTAATAGCTGATATTTATACAAAAACATTACCATCTTGCTGTCACAGACTAACTGGCACAAATAGATTACAATAATAGATGATAGAGTTTTGTTATATAGGAGGTATTATGCGTCACATTACGATTAGCACAACGGGCATATTTAATGCTATCCGTCCGTCCTTGTTCCCGCCGATAGAGGGCAAGGAAACGACGACGTTTTTGCTCGGATTAGATTTTCATGCGGGCGAGATCAGTCCATTTTATGATGAGGAGCAAGACGATGTAGTTGCCAATGGTCCTTATATTGAGCTAGAGCGGCAGCGGGTTCGCGCGTTCGTTAAGGCCGTATGTGAGGAGATGGGCAAGCCCTTTGAGGAGTGTCGCAGTGCGTTCTTGTTTTCCTTGCCAGAATTTATCCGTTATGGTACGTATAACGGGCAGCCTCTATTAGAAAAGCCTCGTACAGGTGAGTATGAGGTGTATGTATTGTATAAAAGCCATAGAGGTCGCAAGTTATTATTTCAAAAGGGCCGTCCACCTAAGGATGAAGTGCAATATGTATTCGACAATATGCTACGTCATTTCATAACGACCTTGTTTTCCGATGAGGGTACGTATGGTTATTTAGCAGACGTTGTGCATATAGAAACGCCTATATCCCTTGGCGTGTTGCAACAGTCCTTAGAGGGCATAAAGGCTGCGGACGAGGATATATTCAGTGAAGGTGTTGATGCCTTTTCGGTTCCGAATCACTACGTAATGACCGAGCCTACACAGGTTCATTCTGAATTTTTACTCCTTGCCGATGCGCTTGGTGCCTATATGGTGCAAGCTATGGACGGAGAAACGGAATCGGAAGCGCTCAAGACCTTGTCGAGGGATAGATTGTTACAAATATTTGTGAGTCCATGTATAAAATGTACATGGGGCCTTCTGAAGAGGCAGCTATTGGCGTCTATGATGAGTGTGAACGCTGGCTGAATCCATTGATTCGTCAATGTTGGAATATCCAATATACGATGGTCCGTCGTACCTTAAATCAGGTGCCTACTTATGATGATGGCGTGCTCGGTTTTGTGAAAGAACAGCAGGTATTTCCTCTTGTGGCACACATAATTCGGGAACTTTCAACAGAGAATCTAGGCGTCGAATTGCATCCGAAGGTGCATCAGTATAAGCAGTATTTAGATGTTCTCGTTCCCTATGTAGACCGCGTGGAGGAATTGTATCGCAAGCGGTATGTCGGGGTGGGTGACGAGCTCTTGTCTGTAATGGATGACTCGAATCCGTTCAATATGAATCGTCCGTTTGGCAGGGATACTTCATTTGACCTAGAAGGTTTTATTGATACGGATGATTCCTTTGGATTTAATGACCCCTTTGGTATGAATGATGCGGATGACATGCCGCCGGTGGATGTGGAATTATGTTGCCACGTGTATTGTGCGTTGGATGCGTGTCAGCGCGCCATTCGAGGCGAGCGCATGTACCATAATGTGATTCCTATCGTGAATTTCCTTGACGATTTGGTCGCTCATGCGGACATTCCTTCGCCGGATTCGTGGCAGTACGAGTATATGTTTAAAGTAGGGCGTCTATCCAAGTGGTATCGGGCGCTTGCCTATGCTTTCACAGGCCGTAGTGAGGCTGAAAGTCTATTCAAAGAGTTGATTCAGGCTCAGGAAAAAGATCCGTTAGAGTATGAACGTTGTTCGGATGCATTTATTTATAACTTGGCAAATCCATCGAGTGCCTTTGATCTTAAGTATTTACAGCTAGCGTTGTTGCATTTTTATGTAGAAACGGACAATCGCATAGGCTATGAGTACTATATTGAAACCGTGTATCCACCGCTTTTCTCCATGCGTTTTGACTGGGTTAGCCAGATGCATGTGCTCTTAAATGAGAATGGACATGAGGCGGAAGACGAGTATACACAGGGCAATCACTATTGGAACTATACGAATGCAGTATTCCTATTGTGGGTTAAGGCCGTATGGCACTTTCACCTAGATCATATGGACCAAGCCTGCTGGGACGAGCTTGGCGCCTTGTGGGACGCAACCTATGACAATCCAAACTATGCACGCCATACACAGGATCATTACGCGTACCTTGAATGCGTCAAATACATGGTGAAATTGGCTGCCCATTTTGGCGATACCCGTCGGGCCGAGATGTACAAGCGCAATCTACAAATCCTTATTGATGAGGAGTATAAATTTGGCTGGGCCGGTACTGCATTAGGATATCCATGGAATGCATCGGATTATAGTATTATGGCTCAGATTAATGAAAGCCTAGGCAAACTAGACCTTGCGAAGGAACAATACGATAAGGCCTATGCCTTGGTGAGCTTTGCCCAAGATAAATGGCGCTACTTTGAAGGCAAACATGGTAACATCTGGGATTTACCAATCGCCGTTGACCCAGAGGCAGCGCAACCTACACTAACCGAATGGTTAACAAACTATACACCGAAATTCTCTACCATTGAAGAATATAAGAAGGCATTGGTGTCTTGGATGAGTTATGTGTTCCATTAGCATCGTTACATTGACATATAGAATATAAAATAGGCACGTTCTCGTGGATATAGTATACTTATACCAATAAGAGAACGTGCCTATTGTTGTTTGAGAGGTGTTGTATGAAACCAAAAACGATGTTGCTAGGTGTATCTATGGCGTTAGCTTTTACCATGCCTATTAATGCGGCGCAATATACGGTGCTCGAGGGGCAACTGCCTGTGCCAGGTGCAGATGCAAGTATTCCAGAGAATGCATATCAGAATTATCGGTATGGTGATACTAGTAAAGTACCTGACTTTGAGATTAAGGAATCTCTAAAACTCAGCTTTAAAGAGATAGACGAGATTGCTCGTGAGCCTGAAATGAGCCAAGTCAACACCAATGCATTGAAAGAAGCCAATATTAGATATATGGACTTGCTTTCCCATGACTCAACGGTCATTTTATTACATGAAAAGGGATATAATGCTAAACTGACAGCTCCGATTAGGACTGTGGAGGGGATAGTGACTCCTTTAAAAAGTGAGGGTATTACGTCATTTGCCATAGATCGTTATGCAATGGCTTCGCTTTCTGGTACTACGGAAACGCCGGAACAAGCTTTTAATGAAAGTAGCGCTGGACGTAAAGGCGCTTTCACATATCCTGGTATACGAGCAGGAACTTGGATAATAACAGATTCATCAAAGAACGATAATAATCCTACGATGCTTGCCCATGTTATATTCGATGACCAGCCAAATCACACATACATAGCCACGTTAAGTAAGTTTGGTCAATCGGATGTTGTAAAGAACTTAGAGTCAGCAATGGCGAATATTGTGATTCCTTCTATGCAATCGTTGGACACATTGGATAGTGTCAGTGACCTTGTTACATGGGAAATATTACGTATCGTGTGCCAAAGGGAATGGTGTTGAAAACAAATGATACGAATCATTCCAATTCAAATAAGCGTGTGTATCAGGGGCATGGAATGGAATTCGTTATTGAAAGAGGGCCTGTTATTGATACTGAAAGCCCAATCTTGGCATATTGTAATCGTGTTCTACATGACTATCTTTACGCGTCTCCATCACTTCTATTACAAGATGTACCAATTCAGTCTGCAGTGGTGTGGAATAATGGGGTTCCATCTTATCTTATGGACCAATATAATTCTGGTAAACAATCTCGTATGATTCAATTGATACAGGATGATCAGTATGAATATAATATGTATCTTACCTATGAAGATGGAAAAGCAAATTATAACCATATCGAACTACGCGATATGATGGAATATTTGGACTTTGGGAATGCTAAGATGCTAAGAGATACAATGCATCAAAACTTAATACATAAGAAAAAATAGCCTTCCGTTACCGCTTGGTAGCTAGATAAACGAAAAGGCCATTTCTACATGTTATTAGTTTATGAGGTGAGGCTATTGAAACATATGCTTGTAAAACTCTTATTAAGTTCTATCCTTATCATCGGTTGTATGGGACAAACTGCGTTTGCCAAAACTGATGATGCGGGCGTCTTAGCCGGATTAGAATCTAATTCAGATATGTACTCTTATTTGAATTATTACCATTATTCCTTATGGCTAGCGGATCATCGTTATTCTCATCATGATATGTATATTTCTGCTGATCAATCAGTTATTATTTCATTATGGGATTATAGTACACCACCGAGTATGATATATATTACAAAATCAGGATATGAAACCAATAAAGGGGCCATGGTAGGCATGACGAGAAGTGAAGTTGAATCCCTTTACGGACCGCTTCTTGAGGATACTGAATGGGGACGACCAGCCGAACCATATGGAGACATCTATCCTGGATATGATACATATACGGGGTACTATGTGGGCGAATACGTAGGTTATCACAATGAAGGGCTATCTTTTGTGTTTAATAAGTATACAAATCAAGTCGTATTGATTCGGTACCAACATGATCGACATGGAAATAGTAATGTGCTAAGTGATGTAAAAGAATATAACTTATTACCTTATTTGTTATAGTGTATGAAGTTTTAGGAGCTTTTTATGTTAAAACGTATTTTTATAATGTTAGCAGTAGCGCTAGCTTTCACCATACCTAGCCAAGCGATATCGATACAGGAACTCAAGTCATCACCGCAGTTTAAGGTGATGTATGAGGTAACGCCTGATGGTCCTAATGCAGATGAGCATACTATGTGGTATTTAGATACGAAATCCATAGAGGTATTGGAGTATGCGCCACCTATGTATAAAATTAAAGCCACGGTATATAATGCGTACCAATCGCCGCGGAAACATGTCATTTTTAGTGATTCTTGGATTGTGTCCTATGATACTCGTTTGTCGCTAGCAAGTCAGGTATATCGCGCGAAACAAGCGGGTGCTTCGTTGACGACAGTTATTGATGCGGCACAGACGAAAACCGGTATGACGGGCACTGAGGAACCATTGGGGAAATTCTCTTTTGACGGACAGTCCCTGCCGGTTCAGGTGAAAGCCTCGACTCGTGCTATTGTGCGCATGGCGCCTAATACAACACGCTATGATATAGCAGATACATTATTCTATGAAGCGTATCGTATGCATTTTGAGGATGTGGTGGTGAAATGAGGCCTATGATGAAAGTACTATATATAGCAATGGCGTTGGCGCTGTCTTGTGTGGTGCCCGCGCATAGCATGTCCATGCAAGAATCACAAAACACGAGCCGCTTCGAAATGCTTCATGGCTTTGGTGAAAGCGGCAATGGTGATGGCACCTTATAGATAAGGACTCCATCAAGGCCTCTAACGGACTGAATGGAACTAAGCAAATTGCCCTCACACAGTATGTGCTCATGCCTGCTGGAGATATAATTCAGGAAAAGCAGGTTCTATACACCTTTGATACAAAGTATTCTTTTGCGAATCTCATAAAGAAGCTCGGGACCAATCAGTTAGAATCATATAAAGATCTATGGTTGTCTAAACAAAAGAATTCAGGGATTTCATCTACTATTATTGATTTTAAAGAGTATCATATAGATGGGAACCGGTATGATACACAAAGCGAAGCGCGAGATAGACGGATGGCAACGGCCCCTGTAGATTTTGGTTTTGCAGGATACCTCTTGGCGAACCGTTTGTATGAACATGTGTACGGCTTGCAATTTGATGATGTAGTTGTGAAATAGGTTGTGCTTATTTGTCTAGCAATAGAATTTAAATCATACATTTTTTTGAATAAAATGGAATTTAATTTCCTAAATAGTAGGGTTTTAGTGTAAAATTGAAAGTAAGTTATATACTATTGTGTCCGCATGAGAGGAGACCCTTATGTCTAAAAAGAAGATTATCATTGCCGTACTTGTAGCCATTGTGGCTATTGCTCTAGGTTAGTATTTCTTGTATTTCACAAAAACACCTGTCTATTCCTTGCTCTTGTAGAACAACATGAAAAACAAGGTAAGGGAAAATAGATGAAAACAAAATGAAAATATATCATTGACGTAAAAATAAGTAGCTCTTATAATAATAACTGTATAGTTTTGTCAGGATGTATCTCTATTCATAAAGGTCCATAACTGGAAATCTATAAAGATATGTTGTGTTTGACTGAGACCGTGTGGGCTAGAGGGAGAGTTATTATGAATAAGCGATTGTTAGTGTTAGCGGCAATGATGTCTATTTGGAGTATCAATGTTATGGGTGCATCTGTAGATGTGGGCACTGATACGATTAGAGTTGGTACACAACCCGCATCACAACCATTTGAAGGTACCACTATTTCAACAAATCAAATTATGCTTAATGAGAATTTTCCAGATGATAGTAATGAGCGTACAATTATTACACCTGGTAGTTTAGATGTATCGAATCAACAAAGGGGTATGCGTTTTGACGGTAGTGGATTAGTAATTTCTGATAGAGCGGCCGCTAGTTCACTGGCGCCAGATCCAGATACAAATCCAAATCCAGATCCAAGTACTGTGAAGATATATGCTACACAGGTTAATCCTACCGGCATAACTGTTAGTGATGGTCAACCAAATGGCCTTATGCTGACGTATGATGGTGAGGCTGGTATTCATGCAGGGAATATGCAAATGCATGATGTAGCTGCTGGTGTTGCGGATACAGATGCTGTCAATGTGAGTCAATTACGTGATGCTACTAGTCAAATTAGTAATGTTATGATTAATGTAGATCATAAAATTAATAAGGCTGGTGCTGCGACGGCTGCTTTATCTGGATTGCATTATTTGGACTATAATCCAAATGATAAATGGTCCTTTGCAACTAGTGTAGGACATTATAAAAATACAACAGCTGGCGCTATTGGTACCTCCTATCAACCAAATGAAAATACTATGGTTCATCTTGGTGTGGCATTAGGTAGTGAAAGTACATTCAACCTTGGCGCTTCCTTTAAATTAGGCTATCAAGATCCTAGTTTAAAAATGAGCCGTTTTGAAATGGCACAGCAAATTAAAGATTTACAAGCTGATAATGCGGATTTACGTGCTGAAATAAAAGAAATTAAAATGGCACTACAAAAGCTTCATTAGTTTATAAACTTGTTGTGGGTAATCACTACACATACAAACAGCCAGTACTGCGATTGCGGTACTGGCTGTTTGTGTATCTTATGATGTAGACTGGTTGTATTTAATTTTTACTCAGCGATTCTCTGGAAACACCACATGTTGCTGTAGTTTATATTTAGGAGCTATAACAATACATAGATTCTTTTTGTTAAGTATAATTATATAATATTCCTATAGTTTAAACAGTAATGAGTTTGCATCCCTCTATGCACTAAATTTTACACATATAGTCATTTATACTAAAGGTGTAAACAGCGTTAGCTTTCATCAAGATTAGTAAGGAAAAAGGGGGATGTCCTATGAATCAAGGTTTAGTGCGCCAAATTAATGATATCGTTAGACCCTATCGCAAAGCGCGGATGGGTATGCTCATCGTGATTAGCAATCCCGTAGGTCAACGTGGTCCGACGCCGCCGTTGGCATGGCAGTATATAGTTGGTCGAAATTGGTATAAGCATACGATTCATGGCACGGCGTCTGTGAATGGTGTACATGGACAGCAGCCTGTGGAGATGACCTTGTTTGCATGGCCTGAGAATAGGATTGTAGATTGGCACAGCGTGGGTGGTTGGCACACGCAGCAATATGGGTATTCTTGCGTGCTATGCGTGTCGCCTACGGGGCATACCAAGATGCTTCGGTATGATCATGGTAAGATGCGGTATGGCGATGATTTAGGGCCTTGGGACCCTCATCAGATTGAGACCTATGGCAGCACTGTTTTAGGTGAAATCTATGCTTGTACGGGCATTGACGCTGATTATAGGCGTATGCAATTCCCTGAGTTTAATCGTCAAGATGGCACTCATTTTGGCGCTTTATCTGATTATATTGGCAGTGAATATAATTTTACTATTCCCAAAAACGCGTATTGAGTTAGTACGTAGAGGAATATGGCGCCATTCAATTGAAGACCTCGCCAATATATGCAATGTACCAGTTGATATAGTGGAACAAACCTATCTCGATACGCCTGATGATCCAACGGAATATAGGGAAATCTTTTATGCTCTGTATGTGCGAAAATCAAGATTACAAGAAGTATTTAGCGTTTTTAAACGAATCCTTATGACTAGAGCAATTCCTTGGATGCTTTGCATCACACCAAGAGGGTATATGTATCATATTTCTCCATGTACTAATAGTGATACGGGGCTAACAACAAGCACCTCACCTAACATTGCATATGACCCACATGCCGATGAATTTGGCCCTTCTCGCTAAAGATAGATGGGAACTATGTGGTAACTATGGACTATTTTCACTCGATACATATAAATCATTTATGGAAACACAAGATTGTTACATCAAAACGATTGTGCCAGACCCAGAATTTACCTATTGTCCTCCATCAGTTTTGACCGTCATAGCAGGGCACAATATGATTCAGAACTTGCTGAAAACACCGTGCGTATGGGCATAAAAAGAGCATATATATCGTCAACTACGAATAAACCATAAAACAATAGGCACAGTGCTTCTTAGTATAGTATACTTATACTAAGAAGTATTGTGCTTATTTTATGTTGAGAGAAGAGGGTATAGTATGATACGGCGTAGTTTATTTATGATGGCGATGGCAGTAGCTTTCACTACGAATGTTAATGCCGTAGAGATAGCGGTACCGGTAGGACAACCTCCTGTACCTGGTGCAGACAGGAAAATTTCTGCAAATGCCTATGAAAATTATTCACATATCAATGAGCCGGCTGTTAAGGAGGTAGACGCATATGTGGCGTATGTTAAGTCTCATCCGAGAGCCTCAGATTCATTGATAGCAAAAATTAATCAAGAGAAACCTGGATATGATAAAGCTGTTAGATTAGCAGAGTTTTCACAATCTACTGTTGTTTTGGTGCATGACAAAGCCAATGCGATTCGTTTCTCTGTGCCTGATGTTAGTATTCGAGGTGATGTAATTACGTCGAATACAGAAAAAGGACCATTATATGCTGTTCGGAGCCTTACTGGATTTTTGCTTGTAGGTCCTCCTCATAGTAAGCAAATAAAGGGTTATGAGCATGGAAAGTATACATATGACAATTTAAAACAGGCTTCTTGGAAACTTGTGGCTGATGCTAAAGAACATGTGATGTATACTGAATTCACTCCGTTTAATTCCAACCATACGTATGGCATTACATATGGCCGTTCTGTGACGAAGAATGATCCATTCCAAAATCAACCTGCTGAAGTAGTTATGAGCAATTATATTATTCCGTCGATTGAATCGCTAGCAGGATTGGATTCTTATTCTAAGACTGAAAGCTGGGGTAATTTTACGTATCGTATTCCTAAAACGGCCAAATTGGTTGGTCAAACTCTAGAAGAAGGTCGGTATGAGGTGCGGACCTATGAAGATAAGGGAATCACGATTCGTGTTATACGTCATGTATTTAAGAAAGATCATATAGATCGTTCTAGCGCCACACCTCAAATACTGTGGTTTTTGGATAAATATGGCGACCTTGATTTATCTACACAATATGCTACCGTATGGAACAACGGCTTGCCAGGATTCTTAATTGATCGTCAAATAAACAAAGGTAACTCATACTTGAGACACTATACAAAAGATTCAGTATATGCTTATAGTTATCGAATTCTTTATGATGAAAGTATATCCTCATATAATCATAAACAACTGAGAGATATGATAGAATATGTAGGCTTTGATAATACAAGAACACTTCAAAAGGAACCTCAATGGAGAGTACATAGAAACTATAAGAAGCAGTTAGAAGCAAATCCGGTCTATATTCCTTGGTATATGAAGAAAATAGCACTTTATAATCAGTAAGATTATAGGACGTCTATGGACGCCCTGATTTTATCGACTTTAATAACCGGTGGTTTTATGGATATCTTAGATATAATAGCGATAACATTCGAGGTATATTCTTTGAACATAATGGTAGCAAGGTGACGAAGATTATCATAAGCGATAATTAAAAAGACGCTATTCCTGTAGACGATATGTAAATAGACGATATAAAATAATAAATTGAAATTAATCGATATATCTGCTACACTATACATATAAATAATGATTCTTAGTGTTATATGTAGATAAAGGAGTTCCTATGTTATTTGTAGAATATCCCAAATGCACAACTTGCAAAAAAGCAAAGAAGTTCTTAGACGATCATCACATTGAATATACGGACCGTGATATTAAATCTGAAAACCCTACAGCTGAGGAAATCGCTGCATGGTACCCTCAATCTGGTAAGGATTTGAAAGCATTCTTTAATACGTCTGGCTTGATTTATCGTGAGCAACAATTAAAGGATAAGTTGCCAGGCCTTAGCGAAGAGGAAAAATTAGCTTTGTTGGCATCCAACGGTATGCTCGTAAAGCGTCCAATTTTGGTATTAGAAGACAAGGTCTTGGTAGGCTTTAAAGAAAAAGAATGGATGGAAGCTCTCAATTTGTAAAAAGTGTATATGCGATTTTTAGTGTGTGTATTGTGTGGACTATTACTGGCTCCTACTGTGTGGGCCAGTGATACGGCGCCATCTATGAAAAATGGACAAGTGAATACTGAGGAGTTTCATATTTCGCCGGCCTATTTGTCGGACCATCAGATTGGTGAAAGCGGCCCGTTGGTGATGGATACAACAGAGCGTAAAACTACGCGGTATTCTAGTGTTGATGCGGTGAATTCCGCCATCAATGCAGTGGCTGTGTCCAATATCAATAATGATATGTATACCAATGGCAAGGCGTGGATGAAAATGGATTGTGAATTGGCACTGAACTGCAACTGACACCGCGCGTGTCCATTGATATGGGATTTAATAAACCGGAACATACCTCTGGTAGCACTTATGGTAAAATCATGTTCCGCCTTGCTGGTGCCGACATGGCGTGGTACGGTGGAAAACACAAACTCGATACAGAATCTACAGTACGATCTAAAATGCTTGAAACAGTAAAACGTAAAAATATGCTATAATTAATATACTATTTATAATTTAGAGAGAGTGTTTATTATGCATATTACCAAGCCCCTATTATGGCTATTAGAACCGTATATCGTATACAAAGCCTATTTGTGGGGGCTTCGTTTTTATTCGCATCCTGTGACCTGGGAAGGGGAACTTGATTGGTTTTCTTTGACATTGACCATATTGCTCGCCATTGATGCTATTGTATTGCCGCTATTACTGCTATACCTGCCTGCATGCAATCCAGATAGGGACGTTCCACGATGGATTATAAAAATCGTCAATCCTCTAGATCGTTTTGTGGCTTGGGTTGAAAGTAAACAACTTGGATCTGTGTGGATGAAAATTATCGGCGCCTTATGGGCCTTTTTTATATACCTTGTGCCTGTCTATATTGGTGGACAATTAGCTATGGCCGTTGTTGTAGCACTTATTTATGATGTACTCACCTGGGCAACTATGCAGGTGTAATCCATGAATATTGGGGGCAAGGTATCCCTTACAAAAATATAGAAATAAAAAATCGAGACTAGTTAATTAATTTCTAATCAACTAGTCTCGATTTTTTATTTACTAGACACTATTAGGTCCTTTTTAGAATTAGAACAGGCCTGTTCTATTTACAGAACCATATATAGTGCTCATTAGAAATAGAATAGGCCTGTACTAAATTGCAGAACCACATATAGTGCTCATTAGAATTAGAACAGGCCTGTTCTAATTTGTAGGACACGTATATTTGTCTATTGGCTCTTATCTCCAAGTGTGAGAATTAGGAATACAATGGATAGAATACATGAATAACTGCTCATGTATTTGTGTAATAAACACATGCAAAATTAGAATACAGTGAATAAAATCAGTAATTATCTAGCTTTATCCCTTTTTATAACAAGATATGAATACGTGTACATATATTTGTCCTTGAAAATATACCATATAGTGTAGTTAATATGTATACCCATATTGGTATATAAAAGAGGATAAAAAAGGAATAAGTGAACAAGTGACATTGGCTATCGGTGGCATTGGGTAAGGCCATCGTGTCCGATTACAGATCTCATCATGAAGCGCCTTTGGCAACCGTTGAGGATGTTACCATCGTTCCTGGTAAGGGTCTTGAGGCTACTATGCATGGTGAAAGCAGCACGCGCGTTCTCGCTGGTAATGCGGCGATGATGAACGTGTCTGGTGTTACCATTCCTGATTCTGTGAAAGCTGATGCTGCATCGTATTTAGGCCGTGGTGCCTCTATCATTTATGTGGCTGTGAATAATGTCTTGGAAGGCTTTGTGGCCTTGGCGGATCGTGTTCGTTCTGAAAGCCGTGATGTAGTAGATGATTTACATAGTCTTAATGTGACACCTGTATTGCTTACCGGCGATCATGGCACAACGGCACAACACATTGCAAAACGACTCAATATGAGCCATGTTATAGCAGATTGCTTGCCAGAAGATAAGATGAACACTGTATCTAGATTACAACAAGAAGGTCATGTAGTAGCTATGGTTGGCGATGGTGTTAACGATGCATCAGCTCTCAAAATAGCCAATGTTGGTATCGCCATGGGTGGCATGGGCAGCGATATTGCTGTAGAAGCATCTGATATCGTCCTCGTTAACGACACGATTGCTGAAATGCCTCATATTGTTATTATCTTGGAAATATAAAACTAATTCTGACGAAGACAGAAATCCATATGTAGGAAAACTTGTAAGTAATCAATAATCTATATATAGTAAAACTTGTAAGCAATCAATCATTCATAGTAGAATACTCTCAAAAGGAGGTTTATCATGAATACATTAGAATGCATAAAAACACGCCACAGTACGCGTAAATTCAAATCTGAACCGGTTGCACAAGAATTGCTCGACACCGTTATCGATGCAGGTCGTCGCGCGCCAACAGGGGGCAACTTACAGCCTACACATTTTATGGTCATTACCAATCCGGATGTGTTGAAAGAACTAGTAACCCTTGTCCAAGAAGAGTATGGTAAGACGGAAGTAACGGAACAAACGCCACCATACATGGTAAACATCATTAAAATGTCCAAAGAAGGTAAATTTGTATTCCACTACAATGCACCGGTACTCATTGTATTGGCGCATAAACCAGTGCTAGCCAACAACTTCTCTGATACAGCTTGTGCTATGGAAAATATGATGCTTGCCTGCAACGAACTAGACTTGGGATCCTGCTGGGTAAACCAATTACGTCACCTACAAGACAACGAACGCATAATCAAACGCCTTCGCGAACTCGGTATGGGCGAAGATGAAAGGTATATGCTAGTCTTGCTATTGGCTACCCTGACTTGCCAAATGGACTCAACCGCAGAGAACTCGATATCAAAGGAAATCCTGTAACCTATATTGACTAACAACTACATTTTAAAGGGTCGCGTGAGCGGCCCTTTTTGTTTTCCCTTATAATAGATTTTATTCTAAAAAATATTAGGAACTGATAATAACCGCAAATTTTGTACTTGCCAATATACCCATACGGGTATATAGTATACATAAGCATTAATACCTATGGGGGTATAAAAATATTATTATTAATATTTTTACTAATGATACGGTTTAGTTGGAGGCAACTATGGTAACTCGAAGCACAATAAAAGACTGGTTTGTAAATCATACGAAATCAATACGAATGGTAATGAACACATTAGATCATACAGATGTAGTATCTATGCCTGTTATGCCCATCCAATGGAATAGCGTATCGCAAGAAGCTTTAACCTGGACCATGCTCGTCGACATGGCTGCGGTAGACGATAAAACAACTCATACATATCATAATTAAGGATATATTTCGTACCAAATGAACTTAATACAAAAGGGCATATGGGATACATATCAAGAATCAGAAATGAATTTTGATGTGCTGTCCCATATGCCCTTTTTTCCTTTCTAATCTTTGTAAATTCTTAAAGCACTTAGTATGTGGAATAGATGAGGGGGCAAAATGACTTCGGGCTCCGCTTGCGCAGTAGCGTGTCATTTTGCCCCCTCATCTATGAGACCGTAAGTTGCTGAAGAATTTACAAAGATGTATTGACCGCTTAATGGAAAATTGTGTACAATTATTTTAGAAATATTAATGTGTGTGTAATGGAGGGCTAGTTAATGGCAAAAATAGGTACATTGGCAGGTTATGATCGCGTTTCAGAGGTTCCAGAAGATGATTATTTAATGTTGGAAAATCAATTGGGATTTCCTTTGTATGTAGTAGCTAAGGAACTCGTAAATGCTTATCGTCCACATTTGGAACCTTTGAATTTAACATATACTCAATACATTGTCATGATGGCATTGTGGCAATATGGTGAATTATCCGTTAAGGAATTAGGGCAAGTGTTGCGCCTTGATTCCGGTACATTGACGCCATTGCTTAAAAAATTAGAACTAAAAGGGTTCTTAAAACGTAAACGTAGTCGTAATGATGAACGGGTGGTAATGGTTACTCTTTCAGAAGAAGGCCATGCACTTCGCAAGGAAGCTATCGAAGTACCTAAGAGACTCGTAGCTAGCACGCAAGAAGTTTTTACTGTTCATGAAGCTGCTGAATTGAGAAAGTTGCTTAATAAATTATTAGATACCATCGATGCCGCTCATGGTGTTATCAATCCCGAAGATATTAAACGCTAAATAAATATGATATAATTTAATTAGATATTGTATTATTGGGTCATAGAGAGTAGACCTAGTGTTACCCGTTTAGGGTGGAGGCGAACATTATGAATAAGAAATTAGTTACTACATTTGCTCTTGCAGCAACATTATTAGTTGGTTCTGTAGCGAGTGCTGCTAACTGGAACGGTTTGGCAAATTACCCAGAAGTGCCAAACAGTGCGAACGGTACAGAAACTTACTACTTCGACAAAGCATCTCAATTTAATTTGATCGATGGTAGCCGCAACTATGTATTCGGTATTAATGTAGTAAATATGCATAACAACCAATACGGCGAAGCTACATTGTTCAAGTATATTGTGCATCCTAGCTTGCACACTGTATATCGCTTTGCTCCAGATGGTCAATTGTACCAAATCAATCCTGGCACAAACGAATTCAACATGTTCAAAGCTGCTTGGAAAGAAGTATATGGCACAGATTTTGCATTCCCTGATGTAAATGCTGTTCCTGCAACTGTAAACGTTCATGCATAATAATTAAATACTTATAATGATACGTATAATGGTGAAAGTTCTTTATAAGGGGCTTTCACCATTGTTGTATTTATATGAATGTATAGATATCATATAATTATGATGTTGATAGATTGTATGTTAGGTGAAAGCCTATTAACTGTATGTTAGGTGAAAGCTTAACAAGTATTTTAGGAGGTAAGGATGGCAAAATCTGAATTTGCGCAAGCCTATACGGAACGCATGTTCCCCGATATTGCATCACCAGCAGGCTATATAGACCCTGAGTTTGAAGATCTATTTGAAAACTTTGCCTTTCACGAGGTCATTACGGAGGATGGCTGTAATGTAGCAGCGCATAGTCGTTTTTTGGCTATTTTAGCTACCTTGGTTGGAGCCTGTGCTACAGACGAATATTCATTGATGATGCCAGCCGCAATAAATTTTGGTGTTATCCCCGATGAAATCGTAGAGCTCATTTATCAAGCGGTACCGTATCTTGGCATCGGACAGGTGCGTCCGTTCTTTAAAATTACCAATAAGATTCTTGATTATCGAGATGAAGAAATTCAAAACCCTCATCGCAGCACGATTACCAGTGAAAACCGTCTTGAAAAGGGTATCGAAATGCAAGTGGAAATCTGGGGCGAAGGGATGCGAAACTTTTACCAATCAGGGCCAGAAGATACGCGCCATATCAATAAATGGTTAGCCAACATGTTCGGCGACTACTATACTCGTAAAGGCCTAAGCACTAAACAACGTGAGCTCATTACCTTTTGTTTCCTCATGGCCCAAGGCGGCTGTGAAGCGCAGCTTAAGGCGCATGTCATTGGTAATTTGAACGTAGGAAATGATAAGAGATTTTTAATTAGCATTGCCTCCCAATGTGTGCCGTATATTGGCTATCCACGCGTATTGAACGCATTATCTTGCATTAATGCGGGCTTTGCCGAATGGGAAGCCAATCAGTAAATGGGAAATAAATCATTAAATGATGTAGTAGCCAAGTGCTATTAGATAACAAGGAGTAGTATGATTCTTTCTGGATTAAGTTTAATTATGATTATCGCGTCCATTCCGGCGCTGATTATTGCTGCTGCAGGGCATGAGTATGCTCACGCTAAGGCGGCAGATTTACTGGGTGACCCTACACCGCGTATGATGGGGCGACTTACGATGAATCCTTTTGTACACCTAGACCTCATTGGATCCTTGGCCTTAATCATAGGTGGATTTGGTTGGGCCAAACCAGTTGTGGTAAATCCTACCAATTTTAAGGACCCTCGCACTGATGATATGATTGTATCCATCGCAGGGCCTATGGCGAATCTTGTGATGGCCTTTATCGGCTACGTTGTTATGCGATGCCTGGAAGCAGCGAACTTATTGGGCAATGACTCCTTATATCTCGTATTGCTTCTCATCGTTGTGTACAATATTAACTTTGCCATCTTAAATTTAATGCCTGTGCCACCCCTCGATGGCAGCCATATTTTGATGAATTTTCTGCCTCTGAAATGGCAAATCCATGTAGCGCGATTCAGCATGGTTTCCTTACTCATCTTAATCGTTATACTAAATTCACCGATTGCTTCGCACATCTTTGTGCCCTTGCAAAAATCTATTTTCTCTGGTTTTGAAAGCATCGTGAATTTGGTGCTATAACCCAACAAAACAGCCCTTTAAACTTAAAAAGCTATTAGTTGATTGTTTATGATCAACTAATAGCTTTTTGTGTTTTAGCAATTAGTACAGGCCTGTACTAATTTTAAAGAGCCCTATATATAGTTCCGCAAAATAGAACAGGCCTGTAGTAATTCTAATGAGCCTTATATATGGTCTTATAAAATAGAACAGGCCTGTTCTATTTTAAAACAAGGGGGGGCTATGTTAAATGCGGCCTTGTTCTTTGAGTTCGGCTAGTAATTTTACGATGCGTGGACCACAGCCCTTACCTCCACAGGCACCAGTGCCTGCTCGAGTTGCTTCTTTTACAGCTGGAAATGTATGAGCCCCATTAAAAATGGCCTCTTTAATCGTTTTGCGTGTAATGCTGCGACATGTACACACCTTTGTTAATTTGTCCAGAATTGCCTCTGGTACTTGGTTATTTCAAATTCCATATATTCCTCTTTGACTCACACGAGTCATTATATATTAAATTACATCGAAACTTTACGATATAGTTTAGTATAGCATAGATTGTGGTGATTTGTTAAGTAGATGTCTCATTATCCAGTTGCATAGTATTCAGATATTGGTAAAGCATATATTCCTATGGCAACCTATATATCGTGAGCCAATCTGATATGAAGATGTTATACTATAAGCAATATAAATTATACTTGGAGGTTAATATGTTACGACGTATATTGGCAGTAACGATGATTGGTGCACTGGCACTGACATCTGGTTGTACATTCCATAATCCCTTTGCCAGGAAGGCAGAGTCTGTAACCTATGAAGCGGTAGTGCAGAGCGAGCTTTCACCAGAAGAAAAGGTAGATAAACTTGTGGCTAATATGTCCGATGCGGACAAGGTAGGCCAATTGTTGATGATTGGTATTCACGGCACAACCTTGAATGATGACGCGAAATTTATGCTTAACGAATATCGAGTGGGCGGCATTATTCTATTTGACCGCAATATGGAGAGCAAGAATCAGGTGAAAACGCTCATTACCGATATTAATAAGGCCGGTAAAAGTGCAGGTCTTACGCCATTGTTCATCGGCATCGACCAAGAGGGTGGCGCCGTGGCGCGCATGGAGGACAAGTTGATCAAGGTACCCCCTGCAGAAGAGCTGGGTCAAGGTTCTGTTGACCATGCAGCGAATCTGGCTAAACAAGTAGGAACGGAACTTAAGGACCTTGGATTTAATATTAATTTTGCGCCTGATGCGGACTTGGGATTAACTTATGGTCGTTCATATAGCACGAATCCCAATCAAGTTGTGAAATTTGCAGGCGCTGTGGGCAAAGCCTATGGCGAATCCGGTCTATGGTATTCGTACAAGCATTTCCCTGGTATTGGCAAAACCGATGTAGACTTACATGCAGATAGTAGCGTAGTGCCTGTGTCTAAAGATACGTTGCTCGCTGAGGATATGAAGGTATTCGTAGACCTTATTCAACAGTCGAAACCAAATACATATATGATTATGGTATCCCATGCGATGTATCCACAAATTGACCCTGATCATCCGTCTAGCTTATCTAAGAAAATCATCACCGATTGGCTTCGCAAGGACATGGGCTATAACGGCGTCGTCGTTACCGATGATATGGACATGGGCGCCCTCGCGAAACACTATACCTTCGGCGATATGGCTGTTCAATCCATTCAAGCGGGCAGTGATATCTTGCTCGTATGTCATGAGTACAAACACATGCAAGAGGCCTATAATGGGCTTATGAAAGCCGTCAAAGACGGCACCATCTCTAAGGAGCGGCTGGATGAGTCTGTGAAACGGATTTTGCTCATGAAGATGAATCATGGGATATAAATACTAGGTTAATCCATAGTATATAGTGTATTCATAACAACATATTTATAACCCTATACAGGACTTTTATAAACCGATAGAGAATTACTAAGTATAGTTATTCTCTATCGGTTTATTGTTTATTCGTTAGGAGTGAAGTGTATGTCTCGGAGAATTATGTTGAACGGCACGTCGTATTTTGGACAAGGTGCGATTCAAGAGATTGTAAACGAAATTAAGAATCGCCATTTTAAAAAGGCCCTCGTTACATCTACGCCTGACTTATTCGAGTTTAAGGTGGCTACAAAGGTTACGGATTTGCTTGATGCGGCAGGCATTGCTTACGATGTATATGACAATATTAAGCCGAATCCAACCATTGAAAATGTAACATCTGGTGTGGCTGCTTGTAAGGCAGCTAGTGCTGATGTGATCGTTGCTGTAGGCGGTGGCAGTGCTATAGACACGAGTAAGGCTATTGCTACGATTATGACGAATCCTGAATTTAGTGATGTGCGTAGCCTTGAAGGCGTGGCACCTACAAAACATCCATGCTTGCCGATTATTGCTGTATCTACTACATCCGGTACAGCTGCAGAGGTTACCATCAACTACGTTATCACTGACGTGGAAAGAACCGTAAATTTGTTTGTGTAGACCCTCATGACATTCCAATTATTGCTATCATCGACCCTGATATGTCCGCGTCCATGCCAACAGGCCTATGTGCCTCGACGGGGATGGATGCACTCGTTCATGCCGTAGAAGGGTATATTACGAAAGGTGCTTGGGAATTAACTGATATGCTTCATTTGAAAGCTATCGAAATCATCGGTCGTTCCTTGCGTAGCGCAGTAGCTGGCGAATACGCAGGTCGTGAAGCGATGTCCGTAGGTCAATATATTGCGGGTATGGGCTTCTCTAACGTAGGCCTTGGCATCGTTCACTCCATGGCCCATCCATTGAGTGCGGTGTACGACATTCCTCATGGTAAGGCTTGTGCCATGCTATTAACAGCAGTATTGAAATTCAACGCCCCTGAAACAGGTGCTAAATACCGTGAAATTGCTCGTGTTATGGGCGTGCCTAATGTGGATGCTATGGATGAAAGCACCTACCGTCAGGCTGCTATCGATGTTATCCAAAAACTAGCCGACGATGTAGGCATTCCTAAATCCCTCAGCGCAGCTGGCGTAAAACGCGAAGACATTCCATTCCTCGCGGAATCTGCTTTCAACGACGCATGTACACCAGGTAACCCACGAGATGTAACTGTTGACGAAATCATTGGTATTTATGAATCTATATTCTAATTAAGTGTAATCAATAACAATCTTGTACAGCATCTATATGGTGAATCATTAATCATATAGATGCTGTTCTTTTTTTTTTTGCTCACGAATTCGTGAGTAAGATATTTACATAATGTAGATATAAGGATATACTGTGAGTAAAGAGGTCAGGAGGTGTGAAAATGAAGCATACTGGGCATACAAAGAATACAGAAAATATAGGGTTGATTGAAGATTTGCGAACGGAATTTAAAAGTGATGTTAAGAAACTTTCAGAAGAAACAATAGTCGAGGCCGTTGTAGCATTGGCAAATACAGAGGGTGGTACATTATATATTGGCGTAGAGGATGATGGGACGATTACGGGCGTGCATAAAAACCACCAGTCTACATCGGGGTTAAGTGCTATGATTTTTAATCGTACGGTGCCTAATGTTTCTGTTAGTACAGATATTATGTACAGTTTTACAAAACCTATTATTAGTATTGCGGTTCCAAAGAGTTATGAGTTGATTTATACGTCGAGTGGACGGGCATTACAACGACGGTTAAAAGGGGATGGTACGCCAGAAAATTACCCGATGTTTTTACGTGATATTCGGCGTTATATGGTAAATGCCTATGGTCTAGATGTGTCGGCCTATCCGGTGTTAGATGCGACATTTGATGATTTGTCCTTGCTTGAGTTTGAAAGAATGCGCTCCATGATTTCTAAGTATAGAGGAGATCAGTCGCTACTGAGCTGGATAATTTGAAATTAGCTCAAGCCTTACAATTAGTACAAACCGTAGATGATACCGTTCACCCAACAATGGCTGGATTGATACTACTAGGTAAAGGCGAGCGAATCAGGGATTTAATACCGACTGCAGAGTCTGCTTTCACCATGATGAAAGGCACTAAATTAATTAGGAATGTATCAGAGCATATCCCTGCACTGCAGGCCATTGAGCGCTGTATTGAATCGTTAGATTTAGTCAATATGATGACGGAACTATTTCCTGGCCCTGTTGCTGTTCGATTGATGGATATAGACCCTATTTCCTTTAGAGAGGCATTAGTAAATGCTTATTCTCATAGGGATTACACAGAAATGGGGCGCATTCGTGTTGAAATTAACGATGAGCAAATATCAATCACGAGTCCTGGCGATTTTATGCAAGGGATTACACCCAATTCCGTATTGTTTGCAGAACCTCGTAGTCGTAATACCGTATTAGCCGATGCTTTCAAACGAATCGGATTGGCTGAAAAGACGGGGCGTGGTGTGGATAAAATTATTGAACCATCACTATTTGCAGGGCGTCCGGTACCTCGATATGACGAGTCTACAAGTACTTATGTGCGCGTTGTTTTTGATAAGGCACCCGTAGATGATAATTTTGTTACCCTAATTGTACAAATCAGGTCAAGTCCAACATGGAACTTAGCTTAAGAGGGTTAATGGTTTTGTATAGTATACGTAAACTCAAACAATCTAGTATGGACGATATTATCCATGATTGTCAGTTATCTCCTACTATCTGTGAAATGAATGTTCAACAATTATTAAAGATGAATATTATCCAATCGGTCGATATGGATGGTAAGCAGTTGTATTATTTGAATACTGCTGATTATGTATATCGATTACATGGAACCTCGCAAGTATATGATGTTACACCGACTTATGGAAATCCATATATTAAAGCCTTCCATTCGTTGCTCAATGCTGTTGATCAAGTGACGCGTACAGACGTGGCCAATGCACTAGGTATTTCTAAACCGCAGGCATATCGGCTGATTATGAAGTTATTCAATAAGGGTATTCTTGAAAAAGTAGGAAACGGCAAGTATACTAGTTATAAATATACTGATACGTATGTAGCGGAGAAACTTCGTTTAGAACGGATGACAGAGAAATCGTTGTTGCCGTCCATTTAGAGGATTTCGTTTTATTTGGAGAATTCCACATAGATTAGACTGATGTTCGATATATTTTCCACGAGGAGGAGAATGCATGAAACTTTGGAAAATGAATAAACGTAGCTCTACCTTGGCGGATATGTCGATGAATCGCGTGTTATTATCTGAACTCATTGCTAAAGGGGCTTTGGTGGGTATTATTGCAGGGTTCTTCGGTGCAGCCTATCGTTATTTAATCCTTGAGTCCGAACATATCCGATGGCATCTAATGGGGAATATTTCCTTGGAATGGGCTATTGGTTGGCTCATTGCTATGGTCGTATTCGCCTTTATCGTTGATCGACTCTTAACGTGGGCTCCATTATCTGGCGGTTCCGGTATCCCTCAAATTGAAGGGGAAATGCTTGGCATGTTCGACATGAAGCCGTATCGTACGCTTATTTCCAAGATGATTGGCGGCGTACTAACCGGCTTTGCAGGATTTTCCGTGGGCCGTGAAGGACCAGCCGTACAAATCGGCGGCTCTGCCGGTAAAATCGTATCGTATTGGATGAATTCGGGCCTACGTGAACAGCGCATCCTTACATCGGCTGGTGCCGGTGCAGGCTTAACCGCTGCCTTTAGCGCGCCTGTGTCGGGGGCCATGTTCGTCTTCGAAGAGGTGCACAAAAGCTTTTATCCGTACCTCGTCATTCCTACCTTCGTGGCTACGCTCATATCGAACTACATTACGGTAACTATTTTTGGCCTCACGCCGGCCCTTGGATTTTCTGTGACCTCAGGGATGCCGCTCAACTATTTCCCCGTTCTCCTCGGCGTTGGCGTTTTGATGGGCCTTTGCGGCGTATTATTTTGTCGCATGATATTTGCCTTTAAACGCTTCTTTGAGTGGCTTAAGTGCTCACGTTTTTTTAAGCTGGTGCTCACCTTCGTGACCGTCGCCGTTATCGGCTTTGATTCGCAGCTCTTGTTGGGGGGCGGCAATGATTTGGTATGTCAACTGGCCTTTCAGTCTCATGGCGTATTGCTCCTCGGCGGCATTGTGCTTGGAAAAATCTTACTCACCACGTTTTGTTATGGCAGTGGCGCTCAAGGCGGTATCTTTTTGCCTATGCTCGTCATCGGTGCATCGGCGGGTGCTTTTTGTGAAAGCCTGCTTTCATCGGTAGGGTTAATATCTCCCGATTTCGTTCCACAATTCGTTATCTGCGCCATGGGCGGTATGCTCGCAGCCGCTATGAGAACTCCGATTCTAGCCATTCTGCTCGTTCTTGAAATGACGAATAGCTTTTCCAACATCTATGCCATCGGTATTGTTACTATCGTGGCTTATTTGGTGGCAGAACTCTTAAAGAACCGCCAATTTACGATTCCCTATTACAAGCCATGACTGGTCAAAGCAACCTTGAAAATGTACAAACCTTCTTCCAAACCAAGGTGCCTGTAGTGGCATCCTATGTGGATACACAATTACAAGACCTCAACTTGCCAGACGGAACCTTAATCGTTAGCATTCGCCGGAATGGTACATACATCGTGCCTTTAAACGATGTAAAACTACAACCGGGCGATGAACTACAAGTATCGTGTGAACGAGGACGATTAAAAGCAGCGAAATCTTATTTCCAATCTAATTAGTTTAAAAGATGTATTGGGCTGAGGCCCTACTAAAAAACTCCACCGGCCGGGTCTGACTTCGGCCTACGGCCTTCGCAGGGCCAAAGTCGTTTTTTAGTAGGGCCTCAGCCCTTTTATCATTTAGAACCATATAGATTGGAAATAAGATTTGGCTGCATTGCCATAGGCTATATAGAAAGGGCCAAAGTCGATTTCTTCAGAGGGACCTCGCGTTTTCGTCTTAAATCTAACATAGATTGGAAATAAGATTTGGCTACATTGCCACAGGTAGTAGAGAAAAGGACCTGAAGTCGTTTTTTTGAGGTAGCTCACCTTTTTCACATCTTCAGCTATAGATTGGAAATATGATTTCTCTGTTCTATGGTGGAAAAGAGTAAGGGGTCGCTAAAAGCGACTTTGGCCCTGCGGAGCCCGAAGGGCGTAGTCAGACCCGGCCGGTGGAGCTTTTAGCGGCCCCTTACTCTTACCGCTCTCTATTATTTCTGTTATACTTAATGTATATACAACAGGAGGTGCCGATATGAAGACGTATTCTTTTCCTTATGATTATAAAAGTGTAGATGTGTCTATTGATGAACGGTTCGTGCAAGGGGTTCTTGTGTCTAATGCGGCGGCGTATAAGGCGGAGAAGAGTCCAGCTGAGCTTGTTGAGGAGGCGCTTGATCACCCTATTAATAGTCCGTCTCTTGAATCATTGGTTGAGGGCAAACGTAATATGGTTATCATTACGAGTGACCATACGCGCCCTATGCCTAGTAAGGTGACGTTGCCGATTTTGCTCCGTCGCATTCGCGCGGTGAATCCGACGATCGATATTACGATTTTGATTGCTACTGGCTTTCACAGGGCCATGACGCATGAAGAGATGGTGCATCGGTTTGGCGAGGATATCGTGAATAATGAAACTCATCAATCATGATTCTGAGGATGCTGCGAATATGGTGGAAATCGGCACATTGCCATCTGGCGGTAAGTGCGTCATCAATCGCTTGGCGGTGGAAACGGAATTGCTCATCTCCGAAGGGCTTATTAATCCTCATTTCTTCGCGGGCTTCTCGGGCGGCCGCAAATCCGTGTTGCCTGGCGTTGCATCCAAGGTGACGGTGTTGGCTAATCATTGTGCCGAATTTATTGAAAGCGAGCATTCCCGGACTGGTAAAATCGATGAAAATCCGATTCACAAGGATATGTTGTACGCTGCACGAAAAGCGAATTTGCAGTTCATCCTAAATGTTATCATCGATAGTAAAAAGGAAATTATTAAGGCTGTAGCAGGTGATTGTGTGGATGCGCATAAGGAAGGATATGAGTTTATTCGTTCCTTGTCTTCTGTGAAAGCCATTCCTGCTGATATTGTTATCACTAGCAATGGTGGCTATCCATCTGACCAAAATCTATATCAATCCGTAAAGGGCATGACTGCTGGCGAAGCCTCTTGTAAGGATGGCGGTGTTATCATCATCGCTGCTTCCTGTAAAGAAGGTCATGGTGGTCAAGCATTATATGAGGCTTTCAAAAACATGGAAAGCCCTCAAAAAATCCTCGATGATATTCATGGTGTACCTCGCAATGAAACGAAGCCATATCAATGGAAAATTCAAATTTTAGCGCGTATTTTGAATCATTATAAGGTCATCGTTGTGACCCAAGATTGTGATCACCAAATTATCAGTGATATGCACATGACGCCTGCGTCTACATTGGATGAAGCATTGAGCATCGCCCGTGGAACTATGGGTTCGGATGCATCGATCACTATTATTCCTAATGGATCTACAGTGATTGTAGAGTAGAGGTATCCATATGACTGATAATATCGTTTTATTCTATCTATTTTTTATCGTAGTCGGATTTTTACGGCTATGTTAGGGACTATTATTGGTGCTGGCGGTGGTATCGTATTTGTACCTTTGTTTATGTACTGGTTCCCAGAGTGGTCTCCATCCATGATCGTTGGTACATCGCTGTTTTCTGTTATGTGTAATGCTATCTCAGGATCACTGGCGTATCTTAAACAGAAAAAGGTCTATATTAGCGCTGCTCTCATCTTTAGTGTAGCCACCTTCCCAGGGGCCATTATAGGGGCCCAAATGTCTAATGAATTTTCTGGACCAGGATTTAAATTTGCCTTCGGCTGTTTTATGCTATGTGCCTCATTCTTAATTGGTTTTAAGAACTTTGGTAAAAAAGGTGAGCGTAAGGAAGAATCATTAACCAAAGAGCAGGTGACGTACAATAAACCAGTCGGCATTGGCATTAGCATTATTGTTGGCTTTATCTCTAGTATTTTTGGTATCGGCGGTGGGCTAGTACACGTGCCTGCTCTGATTTACATCATGGGTTTTCCAACACATTTAGCAACCGCTACAAGTCATGCTATTTTAGCTGTATCCACGGCGGTTGGTGTTATTACCCATCTTGTAGAAAACCATATCGTATTTAACATTGCCATTCCTGCCAGTATCGGCGCCATATTTGGGGCCCAAGCAGGTGCTCAAATAGCAAAACGACTCAGGGCTAAGGCCATCTTGGCACTTATGAGCATCGGCGTATTTGCATTGGCGATTAAATTAATTATTGGATCTGGGATATTGTTTTAAGTAGGATAGATATTCATATACATTGCTTTTTAAAATTAGAACAGGCCTGTTCTAATTTGCGAGAGCACTTAAATATGATGCCATATTATAAAAACATATAAAGGGCTGTAACAGAAATGAGATTTCCACATTTTTGCTACAGCCCTTTTGTCTGTGTTTTTTAGCATCTATTCCTAAAACGCATAACTAATTTATATTGATAATTCCTAATGTGTAATATACAGGATACTAGGAAAATTCACATAAATATTCATATTTTGGTGCAGATTTGTATTTATGCTATAAACCTCTTAATCCCCATGAATACGCATATTGATAGGGGATACCCATAGGGGCTTTCATAAGCGGTTATCATATATTTTTATTGATGTGTGTTCCTAGGAAATGCACTTGTTTTTCTGGTAAATGAAATCAACTTTCAACTAAGACGCATTTTGTATTGTGTATCTATAGAATTTATATTTCATATACAATTTATGCATAATGGTAGCGACCGAAATGAGAACGGCGTATACTAGTTATAAAAGAAATTTTCCTAAGGATAGGATTGGAGGCTTTTCAAGTGAGTACATTAGTTAAAGATTATGATCGTTTTGCCAAAGAGGCACAAGCGATTTGTAAGGATCGTGTTTATACAGACCGTCTGCGCCGTTATGCGTATGGTGTAGATGCATCTTGTTACAGTTATTTACCAAAAGTAGTGGTAAAAGCAGAAAACGAATCCGAAGTACGTCGTCTTATTCGTTTGTGTCAACAATGCGGCACACCATTTACATTCCGTGCAGCTGGTTCTTCTTTATCTGGTCAATGTTCCAGTGAAGACGTGCTTATCGTATGTAATGATGGCTTCAAAAAAATGGAAGTTATCGACGATGGCAAAGCATTGCGTTGTGAATGTGGTGTTATCGGTTCCGATGCGAATGATTTGTTGAAACCATACAACCGTAAAATCGGTCCAGACCCTGCAACGCTTGCAACAGCATTGGTAGGCGGTATTTTAAACAATAACTCCTCCGGTATGTGCTGCGGTACTGCACAAAACTCTTATAAAACAATTCGCTCTATTCGCGTTGTTTTATTAGATGGTTCTATTTTGGATACATCCGATAAAAAGAGCATCGATCAATTCCTCAAAGAAAAACCACAAATGGTTGAAGATATTTTGCAATTGCGCAAAGAAATCTTGGCTGATGAAGAGTTGACTCATTTGATTCATCACAAATATAAAATCAAAAATACTACAGGTTACGGCTTGAACTCCCTTGTAGATTTTGAAGATATCATCGATATTATCAATCACTTGTTCATCGGTTCTGAAGGTACATTGGGCTTCGTATCTGAAATCGTGTACAACACTGTTGAAGATGTACCTCATAAAGGTTGCGGTCTCATGTTCTTCAGCACATTGAACGACGCATCTCTTGCCGTTGTAGCCTTGGCTAATATGGGCCGTGAAAAGGTTGTTGCTGCTGAAATGATGGACTATCAATCCCTTAAAGCAGTTCAAACTCTAGATAATGTACCTGACTTCGTTCGTGAAGTGCCAGAAGGTACAAGTGCTATCTTGTTCCAAACTGAAAGCTACTCCAAAGAAACTGTTGATAAAAACTTGGCTTTCATTAAAGAACAATTAAAAGATATTCCAACAGCTATTCCAAGTCTTTATTCTCAAGATCCTAAAGAATACGATTCCTGGTGGGCAATCCGTAAAGGTATCTTGCCAATCGTTGGTGGTCAACGTAGAAAAGGTACTACTGTTATCACAGAAGACGTTTGCTTCCAAATCGAAGACTTCACTAAGGGCATCGAAATGCTTACTGAATTATTCCACAAATACGATTTCGTTGATGGTGGCGTAATCTTCGGTCATGCGTTGTCCGGTAACGTTCACTTTAACATTACTCCTGATTTCAGCGACCCTAAAGATACTAAGAACTTCGGCGATTTGGTAAAAGAAATGTCCGAACGCGTATCTGGTTTTGGTGGTTCTTTGAAAGCCGAACATGGTACAGGCCGCATGGTGGCACCTTTCATCGAAATGGAATGGGGCCGCAAAGCGTACGAAATCAACCGTCGTATCAAAGCTATCTTTGACCCTACTCGCATCTTGAACCCTGACGTTATGATTACTGATGACCCAGATGTGTACAAGAAAAATCTTAAAGCACAATGTGTTATTGATGATGCTTTCACAATCTGTATGGAATGTGGTTTCTGTGAAAAGAACTGCCCTAGCCGTAATTTGACATTGACACCACGCCAACGTATCGCATTGTTGCGCGAAACTAAACGCCTTGAAAATGAAGGCAATTTCGCTGTAGCAAACGAACTTAAAAAAGGTTATGAATATTTCGGCGTTGAAACTTGTGCTGCATGCTCCATGTGTAAAGGTCTTTGCCCACTTAGCATCGATACTGCACAAATCGCATTATCCATGCGTCGCATTGATCCACCAGCACCTGGTTTGGCTAAGAAAATTTACGATAACTTCTCCAGTACTCTTGAAATGTGCCGTGCCGGCGTAAGCCTTGAAGGCATTGCTGGTGCTATTATCACACAAAAAGCAATTTCTAAAATCACTGAAGGTTTACATGGCGTAACTGGCGTAACACCTTATGTACCTAAAACAACACCTAAAGCTAACCGCTATAAATTGAAACCGCATTAAACCTACTAACTTTGAAAAGGTTGTATACTTCAGTACTTGTGCGAACCGTGCGTTCCGTCAAAACCAAGGTTATGATGATCAACGCAGCTTGCAACAAGTTGTTGAAAGCCTCTGCAATAAAGCTCAAATCGATATCATCTATCCTGAACATATCGAAAACCTCTGCTGCGGCTTGAGCTTTGAAAACTACGATGACGTACATGAACGCGCTGTAAAAGATTTACACGATGCGTTGATGAAAGCATCTCAAAATGGTAAATACCCAATCGTTATCGACCATAGTGCATGCTTTAACCATGCATTCAAACATATGCCAGATTTAGAAATTAATGATATTTCTGAATTCTTATGCAAATTCGTAGTACCTCGTCTTGATATTACAAAATGTGATGAACGCGTTATTGTTCATAAACAATGTAAAATCAAAGTATTGGGCAAATCTCAATACATCGAAGACTTGGCACGCCTCTGCTCTGACCATGTATTCAATATTAAATCCTTCGCATGCGATGGCTTTGCTGGTCAAAAAGGTTTCTTCACACCAGAACTTAATAAATGTGCTACAAAAGACCTTGCTAGTGAAGTTGCCGAATACGGTGCTACACTTGGCGTAAGCTCCAGTTCTACATGTGAAATTGGTCTTGGTGAAAGCGGCGGCATCCCATTTGTAAGTGTTGCATACTTATTGGATCGTTGCTCTAAGGCTAAAAACTAATATGTAAAAGCTATAATTGATAGTGTTTACTAGTTGTAGATTTCTATACTATACTGTGTACAGGTAGAGTGTATGAAATTATCGACAATATAACGAAAAAGGACGAGTTGCGGCTCGTCCTTTTTTAATGTATTATTTTAGTACCTTTATGATGTATTAGATAGATAAGAAAGAGATAGTTAATGAAATATATTCTATTATGTATCAGTTTGTTTAGTGTATTAGGTTGTGGTATAGATACTAAGTCTCAGCAAGATACGAAACCTACAACGGTTAATGAACAAGTTGAAAAGACGCAAGGTCAAGATAATCATATAATCGCCGCCAAACAAGCCCTATCGTCTGGCAATTATAATAAGGCGATAGAAGAATCGACAATAGCTATTAATGTAAATGCGAATAATGCTGAAGCTTATTCTATCCGCGGTTTTGCCACAGCACTCAATGGCGATACTGCTAAAGGTTTGATTGATACTAAAAAGGCCTATGATTTAGACCCTAATAATGTGGCTAACTACTATAATATGGCCATGGTTTATAAGCTACAAGGTCAATTAAATGAGTCTAAACAATGGTTTGAAAAGGTATTAGAAAAGGACCCTAGCAACACCTGGTCTGTGTATGGTATTGCTACCATTTATGCAGACCAAGGGGATGATACTAAGGCCCTTGATTGGCTTGAAAGAGCAATTAAAATAGATCCTTCTGTAAAGTCGGTTGCTGCTGAACAAGATCACTTTGAACGCTTTCATAATAATGAAAGATTTAACCACCTTGTGGGACATAAATGATAAATGACTTTTGTGTATTTATTCTATTTTTATTACGCATAATAGGTATATAATTAGAATATATAAACTAAGCTGTATATTGATGAAAGGAGAGAATTCATCATGAAACCACTAGGCAAAAAGGCTCACAATGGCTGTGTTGTGTGTAGTAACGTTGACATCACCTTTATTTTTTTGAGCGGTTGTAGTATGTCAGAACTATGGCAGGGGCACTGAGCAGAGCCGCAAGGAGATTGCACAGCGGTCGGAACAGAATCAGGTACAGTTATTTAATCAATATGTGAAAAGCCATAAGTCGATATAATCGTATGGCCGTTATGTTTGATTATGCGAATACACCGACGATTAATGATTTAAAAAGCAGGCAAGCATTTAACTGTATTTAATACACCGAACTTTAAGCAGCTACAAAAAAAGAATTAGAAGAGGCTAAGCAAGAGGGTATTCCTTATGATGAAATGAAGGAGCCCTTAGATAAGTTGCTTTCAAAATTGAATGAAATCACACCGGTAGCCGAAGAATTGGATGCATACTATAAATCTAAAGGATACACCACAGATAACTATGCTAAGGAACAGCAATTAGGTCCAAAATATGTACAGTTGTATGAGCAATTTGTGCCTATCTATGCGGACTTTGATAATCTGATGCATAAAATTAACCTCGATCGATTGCAACAACGATTACAACAATTGCGTGATGCAGGTAAGAAAAATGCAGCCGCTGCACAAGAGGTTCATTTGAGGCTTACCGCTGTTCTTGAAAAGCTAGATGGTGAAAACCAACCGGATGTGAACGCGATTAATCAAGAGTTACAAGCGATTGGTGATTTGTCTAATGGTATTACTAGCTCTAATTATGATACTGTTAAGAGCTCTGTAAACTCTACGATTGGTGCTATCCGAACTTATATGGCTTCAAAACAAGATAAGGACTATAATCGTATGATTGAGGCTTACAACCATTATATTTCTAATATGAATACGACCGATATGAATGAGCTGGATTAATAAGCGTTGGGTTTCCAGTACGTTATATGAATACAAAAAGGCTGTATCAAATGAGAATGTCATTTGATACAGCCTTCTTTTAGCTTCTCTTACGAGCTGATGGTATTCGATTAGATAATGAGAACAATACGAGTGCGACCCAGATACAGCCGAATGCTATGAGTTGGGCTGTACCAAAGCTTTCACCAAAGTAGAAGATAGCTAAGAAGAAGCCCATGGTAGGAGACAGATATTGTAAAAATCCGAGAATATTTAGAGGCAATAGACGGGCACCATATGAAAAGAGAATGAGCGGGATCGATGTGCTGAGACCTTTTTTGTTTATTTCGTTCATAATACGACCTCCCACTCGTAGAATTATTATAACATGGTGATTATGTAGTGGTGTCGACTTATATATGGAATACTCGAAATCATATCTATGCGTTTTTGTTATTGCATGCATGAGTTAATTATAACTTAAAATTTAGCACTTATGATTTCCGGTTATGTTCATTGACTTTGTGAATAATTTTACACTATATTGGACATAGAACAACGAATATAGAGAATAGGTGTCGCAAGACTTAATAGAGAAATCGGTACAAGCCGATGCGGTCCCGCCACTGTGAGGATGAGCCTGCTTTCAAAAATGCCACTGGAGCAATCTGGGAAGGCGAAAGCAAGGTGTTGACCCCAAGCCAGGAGAACTGCCTATTTGATAATCACCGTTATGTACCTACGAGCGATAGGAAGGGGATTGAGGTATGCTAGATACAGTGCTTTGGCTACAGTGTTTTTAGTGCACCATTCAATATGTAACCTAACGTGTCACTCTCGGGTGGCACGTTTTTTATTTGCCACATTAGAGAGTCTGTTTTATATGGCATAGGCTTACTAGTTTAATCGGAGAAGCATCATATGTTGATGGACACATATTTGCGCCTATGTAACTCATATACAAGCAACTCACTGGTACGGTGCGCTGTTCCCCCTGTATGGTTTCAAGTTGAAAAGGAGGCACATATATGTCTGACAAAAAGACTTCAAAGGACGCTGAACGCGATTTACTGGCGCCTGTATCCTTTGATGAGTTTGAGAAACCTACGTATGAACGATGGCAGGCTGAGGTTGAAAGGCGTTAAAAGGTGGCGATTTCAATAAAAAAATGTTCACCAAAACCTATGAAGGTATTACGTTACAACCTATTTACACACCTGCATTGCATCAGGAAAAGATTCCTAAGGGCGTTTACCCTGGCGCAGGCGAGTTCCTACGTGGTACAAAAGCAAGCGGCTATATCAAAGATTCTTGGGGCGTATCCCAATATGTGGATGAATCCTTACCTAAGGATGCCAATCATGCAAGTTTATACGAAATTGTGAAAGGCGGCACTATTCACAACATTCGCCTTGATGAAGCAACACGCCATGATCAAGACGTGCAAGTAGGCGCATCTGTTGGCGTAGGCGGCACATCCTTGTCCACAATGGACGATTGCAGCCAATTAATTGAACGATTTAATCTTAAAGAAAATCCTTTATACATTGAAACTGGCGCATCTGCAGCAATCTTGCTAGGTATGTTGTCGGCTACTGTAAAAGCTTCTAAAAAGCAAACATCCGATTTGAAAGGTCTCGTTGGTGCAGATCCTATCGGCGTGTGGGCTAAAGACGGTGCATTGCATATGTCTTTAGATACTGCTTTTGATGAAATGGCACATACTGTTGTATGGGCTAAGGAACAAGCACCTGAGCTTAAAACAGTGCTCGTATCCGGTGATGTATACGCTAATGGCGGTGCTAACGATGTGCAAGAGGTTGCCTATGCATTGGCAACAGCTGTTTGCTACGTACGTCAATTGGCACAACGCAACATCGATATTCACACCATCGCTAAGAGCATGATGTTCACATTCTCCTTGGGTGCTAACTTCTTCATGGAAATTGCTAAATTGCGTGCATTGCGCGTACTTTGGGCACGCATCATGGAAGCTTTTGGCGCAGAAGAAGCTGACCGCGCTGTTCATGTACACGGCAGAACATCGGCTTTCACAAAAACTGTATACGACCCATATGTAAACTTGTTGCGTAATACAACACAAGCGTTCTCCGGCGTTGTAGGCGGTCTCAATAGCCTTGAAGTATCTCCATTTGACCAACCAATTCGCAAATCCGATGAATTCTCTCGTCGGATTGCCCGTAACATTCAAGTTATGTTGCAAACTGAATTCGAATTGCGTCAACCAGTCGATCCTGTAGGCGGTTCCTGGTATGTAGAAACATTGGCTGCTGAATTATGCGAAAAGATTTGGAATGAATTCCAAACTATCGAATCTAAAGGCGGTATCATTGCTGCATTGAAGGAAGGCTATCCTCAAGCGCAAGTTAAGACAATTCTTAATGATCGCTTTAAAAACCTTGCATTCCGCAAGGATGTAGCGGTTGGTAACAACATGTACGCTAACATGACGGAAGAATTGCTTGATCCAAAACCTGAAAATCAAGAAACATTGCGTCAAAAACGCGTTGCTCATCTCGAAGAATACTTGGCAACAGCAGATCCAGAAGCAGTTGTAAAAGCCCAATCTACACTCGAAGCAAGTACAACGGAACCAGGTGCATTGATTGGTCTTATCGAACTTGGAGCATTGCAAAAATTGACAATGCGTCAAATACGTAAGGCTTTAGATGCGGGCGATATTTCGTCTGAAACAATCGAACCTATCACAGCTCACCGTTGGACTGAACAATTTGAAGCCCTTCGTATGCGTACGGAAATTATAAACAACGCACAAAAGATAATGTGAAGGTATTCTTGGCGAATATGGGCCCTATTCCTCAACATAAACCTCGTGCAGATTTCTCCACAGGCTTCTTTGAAGTAGCGGCATTCGAAGTTATTAAAAATGACGGTCATGAAACAACGGCTGATGCGGCCAAAGCAGCTCGTGAAAGTGGCGCTGATGTAGTAGTTATCTGTTCTACAGATGCTACATATCCTGAATTAGTACCACCACTCGCTAAGGAATTGAAAGAAACTATGCCTCACGTAACGGTTATTTTAGCAGGTGCACCTTCTAAGGAATTAGAACCTGTATACCGTGAAGCCGGTGTAGATGATTTCATCTCTGTTCGCGCAAATTGCTACGAAATTCTACATGCGTTACAAGATAAGAAAGGGATGTGAGCTCATGTTTAAAAATCCAGACTTCTCCTCTCTTGGCTTGGGATCTCAGACTGCCACATCTCGCGATGCATGGCTTGCTGAGCTTAAAAAAGAAACGGGAAAGAACTTTGAAGAATTATATAACACAACAATGGAGCAAATCCAATTAAACCTCTCTATACAGAGATGGATTATGAAGGAATGACACACCTAGACTATATGGCTGGTATACCTCCATTCTTGCGTGGACCTTACTCTACAATGTATGTAACTCGTCCTTGGACAGTACGTCAATACGCAGGTTTCTCCACAGCCGAAGAATCCAATGCGTTCTATCGTCGTAACTTGGCAGCCGGTCAAAAAGGTTTGTCTATCGCCTTTGACCTTGCTACTCACCGTGGTTATGACTCCGACCATCCTCGCGTAGTGGGCGACGTTGGTAAAGCGGGCGTTGCGGTAGACTCCATCCTCGATATGGAAATTCTATTCTCCGGTATCCCTCTTGACCAAATGTCCGTATCCATGACAATGAACGGCGCCGTATTGCCTGTTATGGCGTTCTACATCCTAGCTGGTGAAGAACAAGGCGTTGATAAAAAGGTTATGGCTGGTACAATCCAAAATGATATCTTGAAAGAGTTCATGGTACGTAATACCTATATTTACCCTCCAGCTACGTCCATGCGCATCATCGGTGATATCTTTGCGTATACATCCCAGTACATGCCTAAATTCAACAGTATTTCCATTTCTGGCTACCATATGCAAGAAGCGGGTGCAACGGCGGATATCGAATTAGGTTACACATTGGCCGATGGTCTTGAATACATCCGTACCGGTGTAAATGCAGGCCTCCATGTTGACCAATTCGCTCCTCGTTTGTCCTTCTTCTGGGCAATCGGCAAAAACTACTTCATGGAAGTGGCAAAAATGCGTGCAGCACGTATGTTGTGGGCTAAGATTATTAAGAGCTTCGGTTCTGAAAATCCAAAATCCATGGCACTTCGTACACACAGCCAAACTTCTGGTTGGTCTTTAACAGAACAAGATCCATTCAACAACGTTGCCCGTACATGTATGGAAGCGATGGGTGCTGCGTTGGGTCATACGCAATCCCTACATACGAATGCGCTTGATGAAGCCATCGCGTTGCCTACAGACTTCTCTGCACGTATTGCGCGTAATACACAACTTTACATTCAAGACGAAACTAAGGTATGTAAGGTTATTGATCCATGGGGCGGTTCCTACTATGTAGAAGCATTGACTGATGAATTGATTCGTCGTGCTTGGGGTCATATTCAAGAAATCGAATCCCTTGGTGGTATGGCGAAAGCGATTGACACTGGTCTTCCTAAGATGCGTATTGAAGAAGCGGCAGCTCGTCGCCAAGCTCGTATCGACTCTGGCCGTGAAGCTATCATTGGTATCAATAAATATCGTCTAGATAAAGAAGATCCATTGGATATCCTCGACGTAGATAATACGGCTGTACGGGAAGCGCAAATTCGCCGCCTAGAACAATTGCGTGCTAACCGTGACGAAGACAAGGTTCAATCCTGCCTCGAAGCGATTACAAATGCCACAGAATCTGGGGAAGGCAACTTGCTTGCTCTTGCACTTGAAGCAGCTCGTGCTCGTGCATCCTTGGGCGAAATTTCCTTCGCTGTTGAAAAAGTTTGCGGCCGTCATAAAGCGGTTATTCGCTCTATTTCTGGTGTATACTCTAGCGAATTTGAAGATGACGATGTGATCAAAGAAGTACGTCGCATGGCGGATGATTTCGAAGAACTCGAAGGTCGTCGTCCTCGTATCATGATTGCTAAAATGGGTCAAGACGGTCATGACCGCGGTGCCAAAGTTATCGCTACATCCTTCGCGGATATGGGCTTTGACGTGGATATCGGACCTTTGTTCCAAACTCCAGAAGAAACCGCACAAGACGCTGTGGATAATGACGTTCACATCGTCGGGTTCAGTTCTCTTGCAGCAGGTCACAAAACATTGTTACCTCAACTTGTAGAAGAACTCAAGAAACGTGGCCGCGGAGATATTTTGGTTGCCATCGGTGGCGTAATCCCTGCTCAGGACTATGAATTCCTACGCGAACATGGCGCAGTGGCTATCTTTGGACCTGGTACAGTCTTGCCTGTAGCGGCTAAGAAATTACTAGAAACATTGATTGACCACATTCAAGACGAAGAATTCAATGGTTGATACATACCGTCCCGATTGGGTGCCAGAAGATGCTAAAAAAGATGATACCTTCGCGTGTCACGTAATGAAAGGCGTCAAAGAAATGCATGACGGCCTCTTATCTAGTTCCGCTCATCTGGCTCCGTCGGTACGTCCCGTACAGCGGCGTAAGAAATTATCTGTCGCTGATTATGTACGCGGTATCGAGCAGGGTGACCGCGTTATACTTTCACGGGCTATTACATTAGTAGAAAGTAATAATAAGGAACACTTTAAATTAGCTCAACAAGTGTTACAAGCCATATTGCCTCGTACAGGCAAGGCGTTGCGCATCGGTATTACCGGTGTGCCTGGGGCTGGTAAAAGTACATTTATCGAAGCTTTCGGGAACATGCTTATTGAAGCAGGTTACAAGGTGGCCGTACTTGCCGTAGACCCTACAAGCCAAGTTACAAAGGGCAGTATCTTGGGCGATAAGACACGGATGGAAACGTTGACGAAGCATCCAGAGGCGTATATCCGTCCATCGCCGGCTGGTGGCACACTAGGCGGTGTGGCTCGTAAAAGTAGAGAAACCATGCTGCTTTGCGAGGCTGCTGGGTACGATATTATTCTCGTCGAAACCGTTGGGGTAGGGCAAAGTGAAGTTACCGTTCGTTCGATGGTCGACTTCTTTATGCTCATCGTATTGACCGGTGCCGGTGATGAATTACAAGGCATCAAAAAAGGCGTTATGGAATTGGCCGATGCCATTGTGGTCAACAAGGCTGATGGGGATAACCTCAAACGGGCACTCATTGCCCGTAGCGATTATGATCGGATGCTACATTACATCCGCCCTGCTACGGAAAAATGGAAAACCCAAGCCTACACATGTTCTGCCGTTACAAAGGACGGCCTTGACGAATTGTGGGATGTAATCCAAGAATTTTCTGAACAAGGTAAAGAAAATGGCGTATTCCTCAAACGTCGTCAAGAACAATCCCTTCGTTGGGTACGCGATATGATTGACGAACACTTGCATAACCTATTCTTTAATAATGTAGTCATTCAAGGTCGTATGGGCGAAGTCGAAGCGGCTGTCTTAGATGGCGAAATGAGTGAATCTCAAGCCGTCGAAGAACTCATAGGCGTCTTTGACAAGTCCTTAAAATAATCTCTATACATACAGGCATAGTATCTATACTGCTATCGATTTGTAATCGATAGAAAATGATAGGTACTATGCCTTTTTTGTTTCATGAAATGCATAAATATAGCTTTTATAAAAATCATATTTAGTATATAATTTAGTTATAGATGTATACTCTATGGGTTATTTTAAAAGGAGAGATTTATTTTGAATCCATTAGTAAAAAAACTGACAACAGCAGTATTGTGTGTAACTGCTCTTACATCCCCATTATTTATGAGTGGCTGTAGCTTTTCTAAGATTGCCAATGGGGTGCAACAAGGCGCTCAAAAGGCATCGCAACAGGATGTTAAAGTATTCAATAACTATATCGAAGCGATTGGCGATTTTAATAGTTGGTCCGTACGCTTTGGATATGCTATCAATCCGTCCGTTCAAAAACTAAAAGAGGGGCAACATTTAACAAGCTTCATGGCACCACACTTTGATACCTTACAACAAAAGTTGCAAGCTGCTAAAGACGCTGGCGTACCATATGATGATATGAAGGAACCTTTAGACAACGTATTGGCTGTATTAAAGGATATTGTACCAGTAGCCAGTGAATTGGATACGTACTACCAAACTAATTCATATCAAGCAGATAATTATGCTAAGGAACAACAATTAGGACCTAAATACGTTCAACTATATGATCAATTCTATGCAGCATATAATCAGTTAGATGCAGTAGTTCATAAACACAACACGGAAAACCAACAAGAACAGTTGAAAGAACTTAAAGATTCCGGTAAGAAAAATGCTGCCGCAGTTCAAGAAGTTCATTTACGCTTAACGGCTCTATTAGATGGCTTTGAAGAAGGCAAACAAATCGATGTAAATGCAGCTAACCAAGAGTTACAAGGCATTATGGATGTGGCTAGCAGCGTTACTAGTCCAGAATATAACACTGCTAAGTCTCAATTAAATACAACTATCGGTAGAATTCGTACATTCTTAGGTGACCAATCAGCTGATCATTACAATGATATGATTGAATCCTACAATCGCTTCATTGGTAGTATGAATCGCTTGGATATTAATAAACTTGATAAATAATATCTAGCCATGTACGTACAAGGGCTACATCAAATAGCATGTCTATTGATGTAGCCCTTTTTGTGCCTTTTCTCATAATGGTTTCTAATCTTTTCCGATTTGTATGCATCGACTGGTATATTTTTACTCATCCATGGTATGCCTCATATGTTTTGATGTATAAAAACGTGTTATAATTATAAGATAAGAGCCTAAATGGGTGTAGGTTTTTGGAGGTTAGTATGAGTAGTATTACACATTTATTCGCAGCCGGTGGGTTCGTCATGTATCCACTCGTTATTTTTCTCGTCGTTACGCTGATGATAGGCATTGAGCGTTTTTTGCTATACCGCAAGTTTCGCAAGGACATACGCCAATTCACGGCTGTTCTAAATAATCATCCAGGTTGGATTATGTTGCCAACCGTATTGGAACGAGATACGCAAAATCTAGGTACTCTCTTTGCAAAGGCCTTGCGCAGTGCAAAAAACTATAATGGTTTAGAAAACCGCTTGCAAGACTTGGTAGGCTATACCGATGAACGTTTAAACGCGGCCTTGGCTGGCTTAGCATGATTGTTACGATGGCGCCGTTGCTCGGCTTGCTCGGTACCGTTCTCGGCATGATTCGCGCCTTTGCCGTTGTAGGTGGCGACATTGGGGCCCCGACCATCATCACAGGTGGTGTATCCGAAGCCTTAGTGGCAACTGCAACAGGTCTTACGGTGGCTATTATTGCCCTCGCTTTTCATAGTTATTGTGCGGCGAAGGTGAATGATTTTATCGTAGCCTTAGAACATGAATGTGGTAGCATCCTCGATGCGTACAACGAGGAACATGACCTATGAGACGCCGTACATTAGGAGTGAAAAAAGAACCGACTATTATGATCATCCCTATGATTGATATCGTATTTTTCCTATTGGTATTCTTCATGGTCGGCACCTTATACATGAATACGGAGCAACAAATTCCGTTAAATTTACCATCCACATCGACTTCGACGGCTAAATCCATTGAACCGATCATCATTACTCTTACTACATCGCATAAACTCTATATCGATAACCGCGAAATTTCTGCAGATAATCTCTCCCAAGAGGTACAGGATATCGTGCGGACCACGCCACGTCAGGCTTTTGTTATTCGCGCGTCTAAGGATGTGTATTATAACGAGGTTATCGCCCTTCTCGATATGCTGAAAGTAAATGGTGCTAAGTATATTAGTGTCGCTACGGATCGGAAGTGATTCTATGTTTGAATCGCATTATTTTCGACCGTTTTTGATATCCCTGTGCATCAGTATCCTCATGATAACGGGCATGGGGCTTTCACTAAAGGGCATGGGTGGCACTGGTGCAGGCCAAGAGGCCGCTGAGATTAGCTTTGATTTGGCCGATGCTGGTGAAAGTGAACACGCCGAGGATCATCCGACGGTAACGCCGCCACCAGAGGAATCAAAACCGCCTACTGACGCACCTGCATCGGTAGCTCAGAAACAAGAAACAAAACCTCCTGTAAACACTGTGGAACCCCAGAAAAAGATAGACACAGAACAACCAACACCGACTACAAAACGTGAATGGGCTGTTCCAAAGGCTATAGAATCTGAGGCTACTGGCGGTGAGACTGGTGTAGTGACACATCAAAAACAGGAACAACAAAAGAAATTAGTAGGCAATGACGTATCGACGGATCCGAATGCTCAAGGCAATGGTCTCGATAATACAGACAAAGACCTATCGTTTTTTGCGGATGCACTCAATTTGTTGACGCCGGGTCAACGGGCGTGGCTCGAACAATCGGATATTAATCCTACGGAATATTTGCGCCAAGTGAAAGAACAAGGCCAAGCATCATCCGTGCAAGGCGAAGCCGTTGTGCGCGTTAACTTTGACGCCAATGGCAATGTCATCGTCGGCGTTAATACACCGCGTATCGTAGAGGACTCCGTCCCTCCTGATGTACGAGATGAAGCCATCCGTATCATCAAGAATAGCGGTAGCATTGTTAACAAACGTGGACAAGTCGTGTCCCTAGCCATCCCTGTCGTACTAGGACAATAAAGAGGCATACCTCACATACAAGACCGTATGTAAGATATGCCTCTTTTGTTATGCGTATTATTTGCTGTTTTAGTAGTCTGCTGTTCGACTACGTGCTATTGTTTGCGACCGTTGTTCAACTGTTTACTTCTTTAAAGCTGTTTTCGTACTATTGAATACGGCATAGTAAATGATGATGCCACCGATGAACAAGGTCACCTGCATTTGCGTAGTATATTGATCCACGCGCCACAACGCAAAAGCGTAGAAGAACATCGTAATGAGCATGATTAAGAATGATACGATGCGACGCACATTCGTGTGCACTACATCAGATGTGGTGATACGGTTTCTGTTGAAAGCCACGTATACAAGGGATACTAAGATGTCTATTATGTATACGCCTAAAATCCAGTTAATGGGCATATCGTTGAATACGAATAAGCCTAAAACGACAAAACTGATGAGAAAAAATAATTTCATCAACGTGCCCGCTGTTTGGGGTTCCTTTGGTTGTTGTACGCGATCTCTATGTTGTTTCTTTGCCATGATTACTCCTATATAGATTAGTATGTTGATACGATATATAATTTATTTATACATTACTATTATAATAATAAATCACAAATCAATCTATACAAAAAATAGAAATGGTGAATTGGAGATACTATTTCGAAGTGCCTATGAGATATGGATATATCAATAAATTTTGTCTTGTCTAAAAACCGAACATTAAGAAATACTAATATATATATTATTCGGAAAAATACATAAGATTTATTGAACCGAGCTTTCACATATGGTACAATTATTATATAAAAAATCTAGCTTTCACCATGCAAAGGAGACATCATGATACCACGTTATACAAGAGAAGAAATGGGCCATATTTGGAGCGAACGCAACGAGTTCGACACAATGTTATTGGTTGAAACATTGGCATCTGAAGCGCAAGCTGAGCTTGGCGTGATTCCGAAGGAAGCGGCAAAAATCATTCGGGAAAAGGGCAATTTTGATGTTGAAAGAATTCACGAAATCGAACGTGAAACAAATCATGACATCATTTCCTTTGTGACTGCTGTGGGCGAATATGTAGGCCCTGAAGCGGCTAAATACATTCATCTTGGCTTGACATCCACAGACGTTAAAGATACAGCACTTGGCTATATGATGAAACAATCTTGCGATATTTTGATCGAAGATTTGAAACAATTACACGCTGTATTGCGCCGTCGCGCTGCAGAATTCAAACATACGCCTATGATTGGTCGTACTCACGGTATTCACGGCGAACCTACTACATTCGGTTTGAAACTTTGCCTTTGGATGGCAGAGGTAGAACGCGATATCGAACGCATGGAACATGCTCGTAAAAGCGTTGCCGTTGGCAAATTATCCGGCGCTGTTGGTACATACTCCAATATCGATCCATTCGTAGAACAATATGTATGTGAAAAACTAGGTCTTGAACCTGTTAAAATTGCCACACAAGTCGTACAACGTGATCGTCATGCTGAACTATTGTCCACTATCGCTATTGTAGGCGGTACATTGGATAAAATCGCACTGGAAATCCGTCACTTGCAACGTACCGAAGTGCGCGAAGCCGAAGAATACTTCAGCCCTAAACAAAAGGGTTCCTCCGCAATGCCTCATAAACGCAATCCTATTACATGTGAAAGAATTTGCGGCATGGCTCGTTTGTTGCGTGGTTACGCACAATCTGCGTACGAAGACCAAGCTTTGTGGCACGAACGCGACATCTCCCATAGCTCTGTAGAACGCGTTATCTTACCAGATGCAACCATCGCGTTGAACTACATGCTTCATCTAACAATCCGTACCATCGATAAATTGTTGGTGTATCCTGAAACAATGCTTAAAAACCTTAACCTTACAGGTGGCCTTGTATTCAGCCAAACAATTTTGACACACCTCGTAGACAAAGGTGCCGTACGTGACGAAGCATACCGTTGGGTACAAAAACACGCTATGGAACGCTGGCTCGAAGGCAAAGACTTCGCTACAGGTCTAAAATCCGATGAAAACATCAAAAAATACATGACCGACGAAGAAATCGACGCATGCTTTGATCCTTATAAACTATTGAAACACGTAGATACAATAATGGCTCGTTTCGGCCTATAACATTTAGCTTTGGTAGGACGGATACCTTCCTCAAAGCCGACACGCTATCGCGCTAAAGCGGGACCCGAAGTCGTTTTGAGAAAGGTATCCGTCTTTTTTGCTATAAGTTCTATGCCGAAACGGGCCATGGGGAGAGGAGAGAGTCGTTTTCTGAACGGACCATCCTTTTTGCATTAAACCTTCTATGCCGAAACGGGCCATAGGGACAGACAGGGCAAAGTCGTTTTGAGAAGGGTACCCGTCCTTTTCGCTATAGATTCAATGCCGAACTTTTTATTTACAGCAAGTGCCGTATTTTCTTACGGTGTTTCATAATTATTGTTAGTTAGAAAGGGGATAGGCTAAGTAAAAAAGACTTTGTGTTTCGCCCTAGTGTGCATTTTGTTATGGCGCTTTTCATCTAGCATGCTTATTATTGGTATAAGGGCGAAAACGTTTTGAATGATGGATGATGAGGGTTCAAAAAACGACTTTGGCCCTGCGAAGCCCGAAGGGCGTAGTCAGACCCGGCCGGTGGAGTTTTTTGGAGCCTCATCATCCATAGCTATAGTTGTTGATTTATATCAATAAAAGGAGGATACATGAAAAGCACCATAAGAAAATACGCACCGCCTATCTTTCATTGCATTAACGATTTCGGACAAGGTTCTCTTGCCGCGTTGATACCGTTTTTTATTGCTAATTTTAATCTTAATTATTATCAGTCGGCGGCGATTATTTTCTGTAATACCATTGTGGCGTCTATTGCGCAGCCTGTGCTTGGGTATGTGGCTGACCGGTGGCGTGTGCCGTGGTTTATTCCTGTTGGCTTTGCGGTGACGCTCGTATCGATTAGTGCCATTGCACTGGCTACGAGTTACGAAATGATTTTGGCCTTAGCGCTTATGTCTGGGGTTGGGGCTGCACTATTTCATCCTGAGGCAGCTCTTCTTGTGAATCGCACACAATCGCATGAGATTGGCAATGCCATGGGGCGCTTTGCGGTTGGTGGCAGTGCTGGATTTGCCTTAGGGCCGCTCATTGCTGGTGGTGTTTATGTCTTTGGCGGCCAATTCCTCTGGGTGTTTACGGCTATTGCTGTGCTCGGTGTATTGCTATATCTATATGCTTTCACAGGTCATACTACTGAGGCCGAAGATGTGCGTGAATGTGAAAGCCAAACTCAAGTCACAAATGCAGGCATAAACGATTGGGTGAGTTTTACGAAGCTATTTTTCGTCATCGCCTCTCGATCAATTTTGTTCTCCGTATTATCGATTTTTATTCCGATTTTGTACATAACCGTTATCAATGGCGAAGCCGGTGCCTCAAGCTTGGCCCTTACCATGTACTTTGCGATGGGCGCAGTCCTCACCTATATGGGTGGTGCACTATCGGATAAGCTAGGTTTCCTTAAAACAGTGCGTTTAGGTAATATCATATTTTTACCATCCGTATTAGTGTTTATTTTCGTACCCAATATGTGGGGCTTCTTTGGGGCTATGATTCCAATGGCCTTTGGCGTATTCTCGCAATATGGGCCTATTACCGTTTTGGGTCAAAAATACCTTGCTAAAAATGCAGGTTTTGCATCAGGCATTACATTGGGTCTTGGCATTACATTAGGCGGCCTTGTAGCACCATATATTGGACATTTAGCAGATATTTACGATGTGCAAACTGCGTTGATGACCTTGATACCTGTTGGTGCAGTAGGTTTATTAGTGAGCTTCTGGCTAAAAGAACCTAAATAAATAATTGTTATACAGTACAGGCTTGTGCTAATACTTGGGGCGTATATATACACGTCTTTAAAATTAGAACAGGCCTGTACTAATTTTTAGAGGCCTCTATATCGCTGGTTTTAGAATTAGAACAGGTGTGTTCTAATTTGTAAGGGCACATATATAGGCGTGTTTAGATTAAACTCTTTATTTAGTCTTTCCGTGCTTTGCTATTATGTTGTATAATAACTATGGATTAATTTGACTTTCACAATTGGAGGACATAGATATGGCAACAAGTATGGTAATCGGCACTCAATGGGGTGACGAGGGTAAAGGTAAAATCGTTGACTGGATTGCGGAACGTGCAGACGTTGTAGTGCGCAGCCAAGGCGGTAATAATGCAGGTCACACTGTTGTGGTAGATGACAAGGCATTCGCGCTTCGTTTATTGCCAAGTGGTATTTTGTACGATGATAAACAAAATATCGTTGGTACAGGCGTTGTTATTGACCCTAAGGTGTTATTACAAGAAATCGAAGGTCTTGAAAAACAAGGTAAATCTGCTAAATCCCTTCACATTTCTGATCGTGCTCATGTCATCATGCCTTACCATATTGCGCTTGATATGGCCGAAGAAGCATCCAAAGGTGATGCTAAAATCGGTACTACTAAAAACGGTATCGGTCCTTGCTACGCCGATAAGGTAAACCGTATCGGCATCCGTATTTGCGATTTGTACGATATGGAAACTTTCAAACAAAAATTGGCGTACAATGTTGAGTTTAAAAACAAAATGCTTACTAAGGTTTACGATGCTGAACCTGTTAATTATGATGAAATCTTAGCGGATTACATCAAATATGCAGAGGCTTTGAAACCTTACGTAACTGATACAAATAATGCTGTGTTGAAAGCGATTAAAGAGGACAAAAAGGTATTGTTCGAAGGTGCGCAAGCAACTATGCTCGACCTTGATCATGGTACATATCCATTCGTAACATCTTCCCATCCAATCGCTGGTGGTGCTTCCACAGGCGCTGGTGTTGGGCCTAACTATTTGAAAAATATTTTTGGCGTTGTGAAAGCTTATGCTACACGCGTTGGTGCAGGCCCATTCCCTACAGAACAACTTAATGAAATTGGTGAAGAACTTCGTACGCTTGGTCATGAGTTCGGTACTGTAACGGGTCGTCCTCGCCGTACTGGTTGGTTAGACCTTATGGTTGTAAAATACGCAGCAGGCCTTAGCAGCCTTGATTATTTAGCTATTACACGTTTGGATATTCTTGATTCTTTCAAAGAATTGAAAATCTGTGTAGGTTATAAATTAAACGGCAAAAACGTTGAAGGCTTCCCAGCTAGCTTGAAAGATCTTGAAGCATGCGAACCTGTATACGAAATATTGCCAGGTTGGGAAACAGACATTTCCGGCATCCGTTCTTATGACGAATTGCCTGAAAATGCTCGCAAATACGTAGAACGTATTGCAGAAGTAACAGGCGTGCCTTTGGGAATCGTATCTGTTGGTCCTAATCGTAACCAAACCATCGATCTTGTTAACGTATTTTAATTAGCATTTCGATACACTGGGTAACATATCTCTAAAATAATAAGCGGAGATTCTCAATATAGAGTCTCCGCTTTTATGCGTGCTTTTAGCCTCATAAATGATTTTAATTAGTCGATTAAAATATTTTAATGAGAATAAAAAGAAAAAAATAGATTTAGTTATAAAAATAGTATATAATAGTATAAAAGTAGATTGATAATTTTTGATGTATATTGAGGAGTTTTCTTATGGTTGAAGTTTCTTATGAACGTTTGGCAACGATTTTTAAAGCGCTCAGTGATGAAACAAGATTGCATATCATAGATATGTTATCCTGTAATGAGTTGTGTGCAGCAGATATTTTGGCAAGCTTTAATTTGTCTCAATCCACATTGAGCTACCATATGAAAATCTTAATTGATGCAGGTGTTGTAAATTCTCAACGTAATGGCCTTTGGACTCGTTATTCCATCAATGAAGAAACATTTGGTGACATTTTGGAAATCATTCCGCAATTGTACAAAACAAAAGACGAATGTATTTGTGCACAAATCAAATACTGCCGTCTTGATGAACACGAACAAGACGCGTAATCATGAGACGCTGGATTATGCATGTTGATATGGATGCTTTCTTTGCATCCGTAGAACAACTGGATCATCCTGAATATAAAGGCCACCCCGTTATTGTGGGTGGTCTTTCTTCGCGTGGCGTAGTGGCTACTGCATCCTATGAGGCTCGAAAATTTGGCGTTCATTCGGCTATGCCCATTTCGCGGGCCAAAAAGCTTTGTCCTCATGGTATTTACGTGTATCCGAATATGGCTCGTTATAAGGAAATTTCTCACATCATCCACAAGGTGATGGAGGAATTTACACCTATCATTGAGCCCTTATCTCTGGACGAAGCCTTTTTGGATGTTACGGGCATCACCCATAAATTCACCGGCCCCAAGGCTTTGGGCCGTGCCATTAAGGATCGCGTGTTTGAGGAAACGGGGCTCATCATTTCGGCGGGCCTGGCTCCGAATAAATTCCTTGCTAAACTGGCGTCCGATCTAGATAAGCCGGATGGTCTCGTTGTTATTCCGTATGGTAAGGAATGTGAAAGCCTCGCAAATTTGCCCATAAAACGCATATGGGGCGTAGGTCCCAGTACGGAACGTCGCCTTAAAGATGGTGGCTTTGCCTTGATTAAGGATGTGCAGGCCTTGCCGGATGAGAAACCATTAGTACCCTATGTGGGTAATCAGGCACGTCGCATTTGGGAATTGGCACGAGGCATTGATGAACGGCCTGTAGAACCGGATCGCCAAATTCAGTCTGTTGGTAATGAGGAGACCTATGAAAGCGATATAGAGGACCCGGCTGTTATCGATTTAGAACTTCATTACTTTGCCAATCGCGTAGCCAAACGATTGCGTAAATATGGTTTGATGGGCCATACCGTATCCATTAAGGTGCGTTACAACGACTTTAAAACCGTATCTCGCCAAAAACGGCTCGACTCCGCTACGGACCAGGAACGTATTATCTATGACACATCTGTATTGTTGTGGAACAAGCTCATGCGCACTGCACCATTGCCTCAATTTGATACCTCTGTTCTCGATATGCCAATTAAGCCCATTCGTCTCTTAGGTGTGACGGTCAGTGGACTTTCAACAGAAGGCATTGTACAAGATGATTTATTCTCCATCGGAACGGATGAGAAAGATGAGAAGCTTTCAACAGTGCTAGATTCGTTAGCCTCTAAATTTGGCGAAGGGGCTATCATGAGTGGAGCCCTTTGGCGTCGCGCGCACGGCGATGGGGGAGAACGACGAAAACGGTCGGAATTAAAGGCTGAAATTGATTTAGAGAATGAAGAATAAAAATCTTTCATGAATAGAAACATTCATGTTACAATGTAGCTATACAGAACTGTGTATACGCAAGAAACTATCTGCAAGAGAGGTATAAATATGAGTATATTTCGTGTGGCCATTCATTATGGCGTAAACAGCAATGGTTTTTTATCTTACGATACAGATACAAAAACCGTAACGGTGGATTTACCGGAACAAGAATGGGTTGACAAGGTGCGTGCCTACTTAAATGAAGAACGTCCTATCGAAAATGCAACAGGTCTCGATACGTATGAACGTTTACAAGTAAAACCTTTAGACTCTTTGGATAACTTTAAATTAGCTCTTACACGTATGTGGGAAGCCATCGACGTACAAGTCGACTGGAGTCGCCCAGCGTAATTACAATGATACCCCTTTATGGCTGTGATGATGCTATAAAGGGGTTCTCTTATTGTGGTTATAGTTGTTGTGAGATAATAAATCTATACTATGTTATGGCATAACAAATTAAGGAACTAGATGTATGAAAAAGATATTGATACCTATAGGGTTACTCATTGCATTAATCATTGGCGTTATAATGTCCTTATCCCGAGGCGCTGCTGAAAGCCCTACCTTTATGCGTGAAGTCTTACCGAAACAGGACGGATTTGCTTCGCTAGGCAATGGTACTACTGGTGGTGCTAATGCTACAGAGCAGAATGTATTTAAAGTGACGAATAAAAAAGAATTTGTAGCTGCTCTTAAGAATAGAAAAAATACGGTCCCTAAGATTGTGCTAGTCTATGGAACTATAGATTTTGATACCGATGATACCGGTAAATCATTGACGATGAAAGATTACATGGCCGATGGCTATGACTTTCAACAATATATAGAAACTCATAAGCCACATAGCACAGCGCCTAAGAGCTTGAAAGATGAGCAGGAAGAAAAGCGCAAGGCATCGCAAAAGAATCAAAGTCAGTCTATTACCGTTCATGTACCCGCTAATACAAGTATCATTGGCATGGATAATGCGAAATTAAAGGGTGTAGATTTGGTTCTTGATGCGGATAATATTATCATACGAAATGTACAATTTGAATCGCCGTATGACTATTTTCCCGCCTGGGACCCTAAGGATGGACCAGAAGGGAACTGGAATTCTCAGTATGATAGCCTTTCCATAAAAGGTGGTATGCACATTTGGATTGATCATTGCTCGTTCCAAGATGCTCCTGAAACTGTAGAAACATACTTTGATCGTAAATACGAGCATAGGGATGGATTACTTGATATTACCAATCAAGCGGACTATATAACCATATCCTATTCAACATTTGAGAACCATAATAAAACCATGTTGATAGGCAACAGTGATTCAAACGTAGCAGATGAAGGAAGATTACATGTAACCTTGCATCATAACTATTTCCATAATGTAGTGCAACGCGTACCAAGAGTGCGGTATGGACAGGTCCATATGTATAACAATTACTTTGCGTCAGATACTACCAATGGTGAATATGCGTATGCTTATTCTCTAGGCATCGGCAAAAACTCTCAAATCTATGCTGAAAGCAATGTGGCGGACATAGTAGGTAAAGACTATATATCCTTTGTGAAAGTCTTTGGAGGGAAGCAACTTACCACTGTTAATAATATGTTTAACGGAAAAATGATTGATACATTTAACGATACGTTAACAGCTGTAGATTGGAAACCGAAACTATTTACTACAATAGATCCTGTAAATGAGGTAAAAGAAAAGGTTTTACATAATGCGGGGCCTATTAAAATAAGTCAATAGAGATATAGTTTAACTAAAAAGCCGTATCATATTTCTTCAATGAAATGTGATGCGGCTTTTGTCATGGTGAGTGTATTTAACTATTATTAATCAAATTTTTTATTTGTTAGGTCTTGATACATAAGCTTACCGATTTCATACTGTGAATCGCCGGCTTGTAGTTGGTGTGATGGTAGTTTAAATACAGCTTCAGCTCTTTCCTCTTTCTTAATATCGATGCCTTTTACATCTTCAGAACGACTTATGGAAATGGTATGTGTTGTTGGATTTATGAAGTACGCATTTACATCGATGCTGAAAGTTTTATTTCATCTTTTCTCATGATTGTACGTAGAATCATGGCAGAGATAGCAGTTGTACCATCCTTTTCGCCTAATAGTTGTTTAGATGTGTAGTCTACATAATCTGCATAGACGTAAATATCGCCAGGTTTGGCCTTATCATAATCTTGTGTATAGGCCTCTACCAAACGCAAATCGAGTTGTCTGCCAAATGGTCGAGAGAACATTTCGCTTTGTAATTCGCGTGTTTCACTAACAGGTGGATAGAACGGTATGGGCGTTAAACCTTTTAGCATATCTGTGCGAGTTTCGTTTTTCCGTTTAGCGCGACGTTCCGCAGTGACCTTGTCTAACCGCTCACGCTCCTTTAACATGGCCTTTTCTTGTTCTTCTTTAGTTTTGTAAGTTTTTACGGATACAACACGGTTACCAGACATAGTCACTGTTGAATAGATGGGCTTATCTTTAGTAGGTTTTCCCTTAGAAGCATCGAGTGTAGATTGCACCATAGCCGGTGTTGCATTTTCGATAGATTTTTTTAACTCTGGAATATTAGAATAATCCATCTCGATCACAGCAGTCTCTGTGCTTCACTTGGCTGCACAGGGGAAGCCCCATACGCAGATGATATCGCCAATATTGCTAATAGTGAACTTGTGATAATTGATCGTTTACATAATTTCATTGCATATACCTCTTTTTGTAAGAACTCTCTAATACTATCAACAGCTGTATTATAGCATAGTTCTTGCATAGATAGATTTAAAAACGATATAATAAAGTATACATGCGTCTATAGCTCAACCGGACAGAGCGCCAGTTTCCTAAACTGTAGGTTGGGGGTTCGATTCCCTCTAGGCGCACCAGTAGGATAGAGCTGCAGTTTCGCCTTGATACTCATATGAATCTATTAAGGTAGGGCTTCATGCCGAAATCAGAGGACACAATTCATTTGTGTCCTTTTCCTTTTTTAGCTCAATGAAAATTTAATATTATTAGAAGATAAGCAAAAGTATTATATCCTTTTTATAGGAAATAGATTTAATTGATGAATAAAAATTAGAAAGTGTTGACATATAAGAAATACTGATATATTATGTAATTAGATTTTACCATAGCGAAAGGTTACAGAATCTACTAAAATAAGACTTTATGTCGAAATCACTACTATTAAGTAGTTATTAACAATAGTATATGTAAATTTTGTTAGTAGTACATATTACTAATGTTTTTTGTGTTAAATTTTGAGCACAGGTCTTATGATCTGTGCTTTTTGTTTATTCATTTATCATAGCGAAAGCTTACAAAAGTGCTTAACTTCGTTGTTGAGGTTTTAGTACTCTGTAATTTTTCGCTATGATAAAACCATACACTACGGATACAGTTGCGTTCCAGTGTTTTTAGTACTCTGTAATTTTTCGCTATGATAAAACATTGCACGCCCATAATTTCTGTCTGTGTAGGTTTTAGTACTCTGTAATTTTTCGCTATGATAAAACAAAAGCAAGAACGGAATGGCTTCCCATTCGGTTTTAGTACTCTGTAATTTTTCGCTATGATAAAACTGTAAGCATGCTTGATTACATCTGGACTTAGTTTTTAGTACTCTGTAATTTTTTTCGCTATGATAAAACATAGTTGTCTCTTTATAACGCTCTAATTTCGTTTTAGTACTCTGTAATTTTTTTCGCTATGATAAAACACGCGGACAGTACAATATTGCGAAAACAGTGTTTTAGTACTCTGTAATTTTTTTCGCTATGATAAAACATACCATTGATTTACCCATAACGCCAATTGGTTTTAGTACTCTGTAATTTTTTTCGCTATGATAAAACAGCCGTAGAAAAATCAGCTGAATGAAAGTAAGTTTTAGTACTCTGTAATTTTTTTCGCTATGATAAAACGGGTTTAACGCAACTATTCTGCTTGTCAGAGTTTTAGTACTCTGTAATTTTTTTCGCTATGATAAAACAGTAGTACCGAAAACTATTACAGGTATTAGGTTTTTAGTACTCTGTAATTTTTTTCGCTATGATAAAACCAAGAGTAGATGCATACAATGCCGGAGTTGGTTTTAGTACTCTGTAATTTTTTTCGCTATGATAAAACGTGGATATGTTCCCTGTAGGCAAGTTACCTGTTTTAGTACTCTGTAATTTTTTTCGCTATGATAAAACATATAGTCTGACTGTATCTTCAACCACACCGTTTTAGTACTCTGTAATTTTTTTCGCTATGATAAAAACATATATAGCTATTACACCGCTTGTACCGCCGTTTTTAGTACTCTGTAATTTTTTTCGCTATGATAAAACTTTAACTGCTCTATATCTTTTTCGCACCGCAGTTTTTAGTACTCTGTAATTTTTTTCGCTATGATAAAAACAGCACGTTTACTTTTAACATGCTTACTATCTGTTTTAGTACTCTGTAATTTTTTTCGCTATGATAAAACATATGGATCACCTCAATTTTTTTGCAACTAAGTTTTAGTACTCTGTAATTTTTTTCGCTATGATAAAACATTACAAGATTCTTCTTTGAGAGACCCTGCGTTTTAGTACTCTGTAATTTTTTTCGCTATGATAAAAACGAGGGTATTATTCCGGGTGCATTAATTGGTGTTTTAGTACTCTGTAATTTTTTTCGCTATGATAAAACCAGCTTGTGTTTTACGTAGCTTTATATATAGTTTTAGTACTCTGTAATTTTTTTCGCTATGATAAAACTTTGTTGTCTTTCCTTTTCTTGCGTATTGTGTTTTAGTACTCTGTAATTTTTTTCGCTATGATAAAAACAATTCTGTAGTACATACCACATACCGCAACGTTTTAGTACTCTGTAATTTTTTTCGCTATGATAAAACTATCATCTTCATCATACGACGTTGTTTTTAGTTTTTAGTACTCTGTAATTTTTTTCGCTATGATAAAAACCCATAGGCAATACAAAGAGAGTTGGAATTAGTTTTAGTACTCTGTAATTTTTTTCGCTATGATAAAAACATAATGTGACGGATATTACGCCGTTAGACCGTTTTAGTACTCTGTAATTTTTTTCGCTATGATAAAACTGACGAGTAGATGATAATCCACGAATGGTGTTTTAGTACTCTGTAATTTTTTTCGCTATGATAAAAACATGTAATCTGTTACGTCGGTATCGTTAATCGTTTTAGTACTCTGTAATTTTTTTCGCTATGATAAAACTGACGAGTAGATGATAATCCACGAATGGTGTTTTTAGTACTCTGTAATTTTTTTCGCTATGATAAAACTTATTGAATCCAAACGGGAAGAGTACTTTAGTTTTAGTACTCTGTAATTTTTCGCTATGATAAAACTAAATAGAGATACGATATAATTCCCCATTCGTTTTAGTACTCTGTAATTTTTCGCTATGATAAAACTTTAGGTGCTATTGGTACTGGTGAGGGCAAGTTTTAGTACTCTGTAATTTTTCGCTATGATAAAACAAATGCAGATAAACAAATTGAAAGCGTTACGTTTTAGTACTCTGTAATTTTTCGCTATAAAAATTTGCCATTAATAATGCCCACTTACACAGGGCTTTAGTACTTTGTAATCGTTGCTTATGATAAATCTAGAATAATGAAACTTAAAGTTTTTTCTAATTATTTATATTAAATAGAGCTGATAACTATTTGGGGAGGGTATACATGGGATATATACTTGGATTAGATATAGGAGTTGCTTCTGTTGGTTATGCAATTATTGATGAAAATTATAACGTCCTAATTAGTGGTGTAAGATTATTTCGCGAAGGTACAGCAGAGGAGAATGCAGGGCGTAGAGGATTCAGAGGTAGTCGTAGAAGTATACGGCGGAGTAGACATAGATTAGATCGGCTAACAGACCTTTTATCTAGTACCTTGAATATAAGTGGTAATCAGCCTTGTACGAATGTTTATGAAGCTAGAGTTAAAGGCCTCAGTAGTAAGTTGTCACCAGATGAGTTACTGGCTTCAATCATACAATTAGCTAAACACAGAGGTATATTCTATCTAAGCCCAGAAGATCTTGCTGCTGAAGATGGCAGTAATCAAAGTGCGGCGGATATTATCCGAACTAATGAAAATAAGCTAAAAGATGGAATATATCCTTGTCATGTTCAGTTAGATAAGTTGAAGACTACAGGAATGGTACGTGGTATTGAGAATAAGTTTACTCATGAATCATATCGTAGTGAATTAATTAAGCTCCTTGAAGTTCAATCTACGTTTTATCCTCAACTAAAAACGATTATAGATGATATTATACGCATATATGATTCTAAACGGGAATATTATGAAGGACCTGGTAGTTTTAAGAGCCCAACTCCTTACGGAAGTTATCAATTAGATGAAAGTGGTAATGTTATTAAAATTAACCTAATTGATAAAATGCGTGGAAAGTGTACATATTTTCCGAATGAATTAAGAGCACCTAAATGGAGTTATAGTGCTTGTCTATTTAATTTATTAAATGATTTGAATAATTTGACAGTACAAGGTGCAAAGATTACAGAATCTCAAAAACAAGAGTTAATTAATGAGTATGTAAATAAAGGAAAATCTGTAACTCTTCCTGCTATTGCAAAAGTCTGTGGTGTTAAGAAGGAAGATATTTTTGGATTCCGTATAGATAAATCAGAAAAAAACCTATTTTTTTACAAAAATTTGAAGGTTACAATGAGTTATTAAAAAAATTGCAAAAATCTGTAAATGAAGTAGATAGTGTTGAAGGTAAAAGTACAATTAGTAGATGATATTTCTGAAATTCTAACTAAAGAAAAAAGTATAGATATCCGTGAAAAAAAGTTAGTCGATGATTTAAAATTATCTAATAGTCTGGCAAAAGAAATTGCAAAATCAGCCGGATTTACTACATATCATTCTTTGTCATTTAAGGCTATTAATTTAATCCTAGATGATTTGTTGAAGACTAGTAAAAATCAGATGGAGTTATATACTGAAGCCGGTATAAAACCGTATAATCACAATTTTTCTCAGGGACAACAGTTAAGCGCTAATTTATCAGAGTGGATTGTATCACCTGTTGTTAAACGATCTATTAATGAAACTATTAAGGTATTTAATGCTTTACGTAGATATCTTAAAATTAAATATGGAAATGATACTGAATTTAGTGATGTAGTAGTAGAGTTAGCACGAGAAAAAAATAGTCAAGAGAAGAAAGACTTGATTAAAAAAATTCAGAAGGCTAATGAGGAAAAACGTTATAAAATCATGGAACTTGTTGAAAATAGGAAGTTAACAAGTGCAGAGTTTGAGCGTATCAATTTACTATTAGAGCAAGATTTTAAGTGTGCGTACTCATTAAAGCCTATTGAATTATCTGATGTATTTAAGCCAGGGCTTTTAGAAGTTGATCATATTATTCCTTTATCAATATCATTAAGTGATGCTCAATCTAATAAAGTGCTGGTTTATCAAAGAGAAAATCAAGAAAAAGGGCAGCGGTCACCTTTCCAATATTTTAGTAGTGGTAAAGCTAAAATAACATTTGAAAGATTCAAAGAGTATGTTAATAATAACTTGAATTTTAGTAATGCTAAAAAGCAAAATTTATTATATCTTGGAAATCCGATTGAGGATATGAAAGGATTTATTGACCGCAACTTAGTAGATACTCGTTATGCATCTCGTGAAATCTATAATCTATTAAAAGCCTTTTTTGCTCATCATCAGATAGATACTAAGGTTAAGGTTATAAATGGATCTGCTACACATTATTTTAGAAAGCGAGCTCATCTATCTAAAAATAGAGAAGAAACATATGCTCATCATGCACAAGATGCTATGATTATTGCTGGTTTTACTAACACACAATTAATGAAGTTTTTCTCAAAAATAGGTGCATTTTCTGAAAGCCTAAATAATAAGGATACTATTGTAGAAGTAGATGGTAATATTATTAACTCGGAGACTGGCGAGGTGCTAGAACGAGAGTTGTTTGATAAACCTGAGAATGTATCTAGCTATATTCAGTTCTTAAAACATATTGAAGCTATAGAGCCGTTATACTCTCACAAGGTAGATCGAAAACCTAATAGAGCATTGTACGACCAACAAATTAAATCTACACGAAGTTTTATAGAAGATAATAAAGAAGTAACTTATATTATTACTAAATATAGTGATATTTATAATACAGGGGCTGGAAACTCTGGGGCTAAATTGAAAAAACGGATTTTAGAATCTCCAGAGGACTTATTAATGTATCATCATGACTACAAAACATTTGAAATTTTTCAAAAGATTGTAGAGCAATATTGTGAGGACTCTAATCCATTTGCTGCATATAAATTAGAACATGGACCAATTCGCAAATATTCTAAAAAGGGTAATGGGCCAATTATTGAGTCAGTCAAATTTCGAGATAAGCAACTGGGTGCCCACCGTATTAATAAAAAACAGCAAGGTCAGAATAAATCGGTATATTTGAAGATAAAAAGTTTGCGTACTGATGTATATCAAGATGGAGAAAATTATCTAGTACTTAATGTTCCATATGATATGGTTCGTTTTATTAATGGTAGATATATAATCGATCAAGATAAATATTATAAGTCAAAACAAGCTCAAAAAATCTCTGATTCCGCTAAGTTTGTAACGTCCTTATACCGAGGAGATTATATAACTTATGAAGAAAATGGCGAAATAGTAGAATGCATTTTTAAATGTATTAATAATGAGAAAACTCATAGGATTGAGATTTCCTATGTAAATCGTCCAACTGATAAGCAGCTTATGAAAGGAATAAAGACAAGTATTAGGAATTTGACTAAGTATAATGTAGATGTATTGGGGAATAAATATAAAGTTACAGATGAGAAATTAGAGTTTGATGTTACGATTTAATATTGCAGGGAGAGCACATCATGGGATGGCGAACAATTATTATCGAACAGAGTCAACAAGTTTCACTACATTTAGATAACTTAAAAATTAAAATGCTTGAAGGGGACTATTTAGTCCCCTTACAAGATATTAGTATAGTTATATTTAATAACTATAAATTGAATGTTACGACACAATTATTATGTAAGATGAGTCGGTATCAGATTTGTGTAATTATTTGTGAAAAGAATGGATTGCCATCAGTTGTGATGAATCCAATAGCTGGTAATTATGTAACATTTAAAAATCAAGAAATACAATTGCATATGAACCCATCCAGACCAGGTGATTTATGGAAAGCGATTATTGAACGTAAAATAGATAATCAAATATCTGTTTTAGATCATTACTCATTATCATTAGATACAATCGAGACAATGGAATCGTTAAAATCCACTATTCAGCCATTAGATATAGAGAACCATGAAGGTATCGCCGCTAAGGTTTATTTTAAAGCTTTATTCGGTGTTGGTTTTGTAAGGGATAGAGAAGAAGGTGATCCTCTAAATAATGCTTTGAATTATGGCTATTCTATTGTTCGAGCTCTTATGGCCAGAGCATTAGCTGCAAAGGGGCTTTTGTTATCTATTGGTATTAAACATCATAATATATATAATCACTTTAATCTCGTTGATGACTGTATGGAAATATATAGACCTATCATAGATGATTGGGTCTATTTTTCTATGTATAAAACTCAAGAGTTATTTTCAAGAGACTTGAGGCTTAATCTAGTTTCTATGCTTTCTGAAGTTACAGTACGTCATCAAAATTTATCTTATTCAATAGCGGATTCGATGAATAGATTTGCAGATAGCCTAATTCGATGTATGACTGATAGTAATGAGGTATTAGATTTGCCATTATTAGATAATTGATATTGGTGAATGGGATGAATAGGTATAGAATTGTGCGAATATTAATAATGTTTGATTTACCAATGGATGATACAGTTGCAGTTCGGAACTACACTCAGTTTAGGAAATTCTTGCTGCGTCAAGGGTATTTTATGATTCAGTATTCTATTTATTGCAAAATTATGCCTAATCGGGATAGTGTAAAATCTCATATTGAATATATTAAGCGATATTTACCACCAGATGGGGCTGTATATGTTTTACAAGTTACTGAAAAGCAGTATCAGAGTATGAAACTTTTAACTGGTAAGAAGCAAATTATAGAAGAAAAGTTAACGATTGATAAGACTATAATATTCTAGGAGGATACTATGGATGGCGAATTAGTGTTGTCAGGGTATAAACTTTTAGAACCGGTGCATATTAATTTACAGGATGTAACAATTGTTGTACCGCAAGATGATTTTAGAACTATGCCAGTCATATTTGAATTTATAGAGAGATATTTTGATAAAAGGCGATTCTCTCAACAATATCAATTTAATATAGTACAGATTAATAATAGAGATTGTAGAGATGATGATTTTGAAACATTATATGTTCCTCCAAGAGTAGACCCTTCAGAGTTGTTTAAAATAGCGAAGAAAAGTTTATTAGGGAAAATTACTGAGAAAGTTTATAAAGAAATTTCATTATCTGAACGAGAAAAAAATGTTTCGATCAGCTTTTATACTACGGTACTTTCACCTATAAATAAATTATTATCCCAATATAGTTTAATATGTGAATGTAATGCTAATGATTTCTGGAGCCTTAGTAAGCTTATAGAATTGCTATCTAGCGATATGGAACTTTATGGCGCTTTTGATGAACGTTCACAGTATGATTTGAAGTATATGTTGATAGATCTGTTTGCTCAATTGGATAATGGTAAGAAAAAAAGCTATTACTTTTTGGATTTACCTGAACAAGGGATGTCAGATGATGAATTTTATTCGCTATTGGATTGTCTTAATAAAAAAATAAATCTAGTCTTAATAACAGTATAATTTATACTCAATCATGTAATATTGCTAGTGTATATGATAAGCCGTTATGTTACCATATAGTTAAAAAAATAATTTTGTATGGGGCATGGACGATTATGATGAAATTGAAAATTTATTATTTGATGCTGGCGAAAATTTGAATTTTATAGAGAAAGAGCGACGGTTTATACAAAGTTTATTTAACCGTAGTATTTTTGAGTCAGACTATAGAGAAATTAATGATTTATTTTTTACTAAGTAACTCTAGAATATTAAAATCATTGTATTTAGTGGAGAGTCTATATGAGCTTTTACAATTGGATTCAAGAAAAACTATTTGATAATTACGAAGAATGGCGTTTGAAGAGCCCTGGTTCTAATGGACCCGGTTTTAATATAGTCGGAATAGATAATGCCTTAAAGGCTATGCATGATGGATTTTATATGTACATGGAGGTATACCCACCTTATGCCATCGATGGATGTACAGCCATGAAAGCACGTGTAGGTAAAACGCAGGATGCAGTAGATTTATTCTTAGATATAGATGGCAAGACCTATCGTATGGCTGATGTAAGTTATCCTGACGCAGTGAAGATGATGCGGGCTTTTGTGAAAAAACGCAGAGTACCTGATTGTAGTTTGTGTGTAGAAGCAGCGTATCTAGATATCGATCAGATGCGATCTATATTTACAGAGTTAGCAACGTTGTTGCTAGGCGATGCTAAACAAGCTAAATCGTTTATGACCAAGGTTAAGTTGCGTTCCTTGCAAGAATTAGAAGATAGCTGGTGGAACCTCTATGAGAAACTAGTCTCTAAAGGATATGCCGTAGAGTTAGACTGTAAATGTGAAATAGAGGATTTTATTTATTATGTACAGAAGTTAATACGTAATAAGTCTTTAAATACTAGAGAAAATCTAACTATTGATACAGTAGCATTAGATGAAGATCAAGTTATTATGGACTGGTGTGCTAGTCTTAATTCTACGTGGGAAAACTATACGTTAGCAGGCATGGACACAGGAACAGATAGCTTTGTACTTATGGTGCTTTCAAATGAGGAATTCAAAAGAGCCCAAGAACTAGCGAAAGAATTATTACATAGAATCGATGTAGCTGAACGCTTGTGATATAACAGAAATTATGATGAGTAGCGTGATTATAATGTAGGAGAGAGTCATATGAGTATTGTACGTCTACCAGAATATGAAGCAGAGTTTGAGCCGGAAGTATTTGAGATCTATGCATTACCTCGCAGTGATGCGAATGGGGCTAGCCCTTATTTAGATAAGTACCATAGACCATTAGTGTCCACCGATGCTATCCTAGATACTCGAACTGGCGTGCTTGATCGTAGCGAAGGCATTTTGACGTGGATTATTGAAGGCTTTGACGATGGTTGGGGTTATAGTTTTGAGCCTCATGAGGTCTATAAATTATTAGTTAAGAAAGCAAAACCCTTGGAGGACTTGGGATATATGCGGCCTTCTTGGAATAATCGCTATTATGTGCTTGAGGTGTTAGAGGAGCATGCTAAACATAGCGAGTTAGAGGCGTTGTCTACGTATTTGAAAACCCCTAAATACCTTCATACCGACAGGGGTGACTTCCTGTTAAATCGAGAGTATCAATACTATGGATTGAGAATTGATGATTATGCATTCACCCTTGATGTAGATGAGGGTTCTGATGAAAGCTGCACCGTAGCATTGACTGCTTTCAATAAAATTGAAAATTTCAATGCATTTGAACAACGAATTAGTGCATATATTAGTGAGAAATTGCTAGATCTTGCTAATGATTGGCTCGACAACGACGACCAAGATCCGATTACGTTAGACGTATTTGCTAAGCGTATTACGATGGGAGAACTGGCGTTTCGTAATGATGGCACTATAGAGGTCTATTATGACGACGATGATATCTTCTGGGGACACTGTATCATAGCTCATATTGATGCGGATGGGAATCCTGTTGATGCGGATATTGCAGGATGATTAACTAATGGAGCGTCCTGATGAGAAAATTGGAATTAATGACATTATGGAATGTTGAAAGCTGGTCTGAAGAACCCTATGGCGTTTACTTTGTATCTCGCAGATTGGGCAATAATCGCTTAGAGAATGAAGGACAAGCCTTTCAAAAACTTAATATTAGTTGTACCAATTATACTGAGGCTGAGGTGCTTGCACTATCAATATGGGAACAATTATATGTTCAATTAGATAAATTAGACCAATTAGCCCAGGAAATCATACAAAAGGAAATACCGCAAGAAGAGTCTGTTGTACTTACACTAACGGATATAATGTTAGATAAATCAGGTTGTTACGACGCATTTGCACTAGGTTATGATATAGGTGAATCCCCAGCAGGGCATCTATATGTTTTGGTTTCCTTTGATGAAAACTTTACGGCCCAACAAGATGTGATTTATGAAACCTTATAGAGTTGTATTAAAGTGGTAACACGGGTGTTGTAGACTACCTAAAAAATAAGTGATACATAGGAGAGGGACGATGGAAAATCTGTATAAAGAATTAAAAAGTTTTTTTGCCAATGATATGGATCTAACTGATTTATTTGATTCCGAAGCTATCATCTGGATTGACTGGCGCGAGGATGACGAGGATGTGGTGAACTATTTCAATGATATGATGGATACGCCTATCGATATTCAAACTGTTAGTAATGGCAAGCCCTATGGTGACGATATTGTGTTACAAAAGGGCGATAAAGAACTCTTAATCCCTTACGGTGATGAGAAAGATCGGGATGTAACTATCAAATACTTCAACGAATTTGTTAAACCTGATTATGAGGTGCGTTGGTTTACTGAAAGCCTTGGAAACGATACGCTTGGGTTTACTGTGCTTTCAGGGGCAGAATGGACCAAATTAAACGACAAATTTGGTGCAGATATGGTTCGTTACTATTTCGAGCCTATCAATCTTGATAGTAACATGTTCAATCTTGATATGGACGAAGTATTTGCATTATTGGCCTTACGAGAAAATAGTGACGGTGTGAATACTGATTTTAGTACACAATTAGACTGGATTAAAATCATAAACAAAGAAAAAGCCTTAACTGAACAAAAAGAAAACGGACAAATTGACTTGAAACAGTACATGGTTGCTAAAAAAGAACTACAACAGATTAAGGATGAATTTATAGCGACTCATGGCGAGATGGAATAAGAGCTGTTGCCTTAGAGGAGATTCATATGGCTATTGACGGAGTAAAGATCATAGATAGTGATGACGGCCATGATATTTATAATGCCATTGTTGAGCGATATAAGGATGGCGTCAGTATTGATACCATAATTTCTGATATTTTAAATGAGGAACAAAACTTTTGCGCTGATGAATTTTACACGGAAATCTATTGGACTGCTGCGGCCTATTCGTTATGGAAGATAGGGCATTTATCAGAGGATATCAAAGAGAAAGCCTTAGACATAATCGCTCAGGGCCCTCATGAGTTTTGGCTAGACATCGATAGTAAGGCCTTTAAACAGCGACAAAAGGTATTAGATAAGTTAGCTCTGCAGCTACAAAGCGAAAATCCAAAGCCGATTAAGGTTCGTAAATCTAAAACGAAGAGAGAACCTCATTTTAAGGTGGGCGACGTATTAGCTGTTAAGTTTGAAAACGACTATGGTGCTATATTCGTCTCTGACGTAGATCAATCACCGCGGAAAATTGAATATCATTTAGCCTGTACGCGGCTTTTACAAGAAGAAAAACCAACAATGGAGCAGTTTCTAAATAGCAAAATCGCATGCCGGAAAGATAATACAAATTTCGGTATCGATACAGACTGTTGGTTCAATCATAAGGACCTAGGTATATTGCTAGATGATTTGGAAGTCATCGGAACCGTTGAACTCTATCCGTGTAAACTATGGAAACTAGCACCAGCAGGCACGCTAGAAGATATTTATAAGGAGATTACAGACAACCCTAGAATCGGGAAATTACGTCTCATAGATACTTATGAACTGGTGAAAGAGGTTATTGAGAAATAATCAGTAGCCGAAGGTGTTACTATATGGGTATACATATAAAGGGATGCGTATAAAAGTGTGCATATAAAGAGGTTACTATAAGGGTGTAAATACAATGGATACTGTGACTAAAAAATACATAGAAACTGTACAAGTCAGTGATATACCGTGGCATCGGTTAACGACCACCTACGGACGTGCCACAGATTTTCCTACAGCGCTTGATGTGTTGTGGAACATGGATAGCATTGATACTGTTGATGCGGCTGGTGAGGCGTTAGCAATGAATATTGAGCACCAATCGACATTGTGGCATGCTACACCATTCGCCATGATTTTCTTGCTTCGTATTTTTAAGAAAGCCATAGAAGAGCGAGCTCACAATGAAGTAGCTCAGTATTTAGGGGAGCAATTAGTTGAGTTGTTTACTGTGATTGCTGAGTGTATTCGAGATGGGCTTATGCTGGAGCATGCAGAGCCATTGCCGAACTTTGAGGATATGCTCAACGAAGAATACCTTTGGTCTGAAGAATATGATGAAGACGAAGACGTTCTTAGATATGAGGAAGAAGACGTATTCCCTGATGATTTATTCTTTAGCTTTTATTATTACTCCCAACAAGTACTTTTGTTAGCTATTCCACTATTAGATACATCTGATGAAGGAGAGGCTAACTTGCTAGAATTAATTTCTGCTAATAGGAGCGTGTAAGATGAGTTGTTTAGATATATTGCGAAATGATACCAAGTTAGCTGAAGATTTTGATACGCTATTTGATTTTCGCTTGCTAGATGCGCTTGAGGAACGAGATACCGCTGAAGGTCGCTGCACATTCTCTCTGCCGGGTATGGCATTTGCTGTAGATGGCGCTGGCGGTGAATATCATCTGTTGGAGGACGGATCCATAGGTTATTGGAGTAGTGAGGGTGCCGCGGGTCGTTTGGCTGAAAGTATGGACGATTTGTTTCATTTAATCGTTTTTAGTATTTGTTGGCATGATTACTGTGACTCAAGTAAATATGCTGATGCGGCAACACTTGAAGAATATGGTCAGAATAAGCAGTTAGATATTATATCTTACTCGCCAATGGAACTTTGGGAACCCATTGTGAAAGCTTTGCATATGCCCATAGAAATGAAACTTTCACCTGTTTTACAGAAATTCTATGATGCGGCGCATCGTGAGCCTATATATGCTTGCTATTTCCATGAAGATGATGGAAGCGTTACAGAATCGGAAAATTTATTTTTCTAATGTTTAGAAGAGTTTATGAAAGGATTTAATTATGGGACTAATTGCAACTTATAGCTGTTTAAGCGATGCGAATTTAAAAGAGCTTAAAGCCATGGGCTCAGAAGAAGAGGAAATTCTTGAAAGCGTTGAAGAGTGGAATGACGATGATGAATTATTGCTTGATATCGATAAGATGTGGGATGTACTTCACTTTGTGCTAACTGGCGTAGGAACTGGCCATAAGGACGATAAAAATCCTCTTAGCCAAGCGGTACTAGGCGTAATGGCTGTGGAGGATATATCAGACTATGTAGCATATACAGAACACAATCATTTAGCCAATATCGTGGCGGCCTTAGAGCAGTTTGATATTGAAAATGCTCTGGAATCTTTTGATATGAAAGCCTGCAAAGAGGCAGAGCTATATCCAGATATCTGGGACTACGAAGAGGAAGAGGAAGAAATCAAAGATGAACTTCTTCATGATTTTGAACAAATGAAACGCTTTTATAAACAAGTGCTCGAAGCTAAAGGGCATGTGCTTGTATCAATTTGTTAAGGTCCTTAAATCTGTTGGCTATGGCTCTAGTTATAGCCAAACTAATTATGTAACTGTTAAAGATGAGGAATCCAAGATGGCAGTATTAACGGAAAAGCAAATTAAATATGGATTTGACTACTATCATAAGGATGACGCAGGGCCTAAATCTGTGGTAGAGGTCTCTGAATATGATGGTGAAGACAAGCTGATAATTAATTGCACACAGCTAGATGAAAACTATTCTGCTAAAGATAAGAAGCGTATTTTACAGGAGTGGTGTAGTTTTTTCGTTGAATATCCAGATGCCTTTACAGAACTCATGTTTTGCACAAGAATGCCACAGAATTTATTTGATGCGGTGTGTGCTCAGCGTAGACTTAAAAGGTTACATATAAAATGGGGTGTTTATCCAAATATTTCAAAACTTGAGAGTTTGCAAGAACTAGAATATCTACACATTGGGTCCGGAAGAAGTGTATCGAGTTTAGAGCCTATTTCAAAACTAGAAAACCTAGTAGCTCTGTCGATTGAAAACTTTCAACAAATTGATAATTATGCGCCATTAGCGAATCTAAAACATCTTGAAAGCCTCGCCTTAGAAGGTGATTTCGCAGCGCCTAAAATTCTTAAGGTGCAATCATTAGGATTCTTGCATCATATGAAACAGATGCGATTCTTTAGTTTTTTGACGGCAAAGGTGATAGATAAAGATTACTCTCCCATTTTAGAACTCAACAATCTAGAGCATCTTACATTAAAGTCTTGTAAAGAGGTTAAACAGATTTACCCTCAATTAGTTAAACTGCCAAAATTAAAATATGGTACAGTTTTAGAACGACCAGAATTATATGAGAATTAATTTCTTCTATTTGCAGTTGTTACCGTAAAAGTATATAGTAAAGGCATGTGATGTAATTATTCACATGCCTATTTTTTTATAAGGAGGACGCTATGCAACACGTTCAAACCCGCAGTACTACATCCGCGTTAGTACTCACAGCCGTATTGATTGCCCTCGCTACATTGTTTACAATGTATACGAAAATTCCAGTACCTGGCATACGCGGCTATTTCAATGTTGGAGATGTCGTTATTATGACATCTGCTTTATTATTAGGTCGAAATATGGCGCCTATATTGGTGCTATTGGACCAGCGTTAGCTGATTTGTTCCTCGGCTACGCAGTCTTTGTACCAATCACCTTTGTGGTGAAAGGCATTGAAGGCTATCTTGTCGGTACTGTCTATAACAATAAGACAACTACCTCTGCTTTAGCGGCAACTATCGTAGGTGGTATTATTATCGTAGCAGGCTACTTCATCGCCGAATATTTTGTATTTGATCCAGGTGTAGCTATTGCCGGTGTTTTGACTAATACCATTCAAGCTGTTATGAGCGTTATTATTAGCATGATTCTCTATGCGATTTTGCGTAAACGTCTAGGACAGTAAATTGACAGTCTCTAAGTAAGAAATTTGATAACCCTAATGTATCTAAGTATCGCAGCACTTAGTCGCATTAGGGTTATTTTTATTAACTAATTCTATTTTTATTTATTGAGCAAAACATATATTCGATATATAATGTAATTAAGATAGTCAACGAGGTTGGGTCACCCTTTTTCTATGAAGGGGGTGAAGCCTATGAGTGCCTACGAAATCATTATGATTGTCCTTGGGATTTTAACTGTAGTTATTTCCTTTGGAGCATTGATAGTGCTGATTTGTCGTAATAACGACAAATAGCCCTTCGTTACCAACTGGTAGCTGAAAACGAAAGGCCATTTCTGCATGTTTTATAATGTTTTGGGATGAGCCTGACGGAACCACTCGTTGGCTATCTCTTTATTACATTATAAAGGGGTTAATATATATAGTCAATTTAAATAAGAAATGTAAATTGACAGTCTCTAGATTTCATCTTATACTATAAGTACAAAAGAGCCAGTTAACGTGTTCTAGGCGTTAGGCTCATCAAAGAAATAGGAATTTGATAAACCTAACGTGTCTAAGTATTGCCGTACTTAGTCTTAAACGTTAGGTTTATTTTTTTCCTAACTCACGTTAATGGCTCTTTCATTATTAGTATATAGCGTAATTTGAATATTGGGAAATACAGATTAATTTCGTACAACTTGTACACAAATAAAAGGGAGACTCTATTAAGAGGCTCCCTTTGCTAGTTATAAATAGACTAATATTTATTATTAGATTTATTGCAGCTCATTCTTTAATTCATGATATTCCGTTCTTCAAAGACTGCTTTTACTGTAAACAGTGCATTCAGTACGCGTGGAAATCCTGCATAGGGGATGCAATGGGTGCAGACCTCTACGATTTGCTCGGGCGCAATACCGACGTTGAGAGCTGCATTGGTGTGTACTTTCAGCTGAGCCTCGCAACCGCCCAGCGTTAACAGGGACGCGAGCGTAATCAGTTCCCGTTCCTTGAAATTCAGGTTGGGGCGCGTGTAGATGTCGCCGAACAGTTCGACCAATAAATCAGCGATGGCTGGTGAAATCTCTTGAATTGTGTTATATACCTCCTCCCCGTGCAGTCCGTCAATTTGTTTCAATGTGTTCATACCGATGTTAAAACGTGTTTCTTTCATAATTATTACCTCCGTCTAGACGTATGATATATGCTCAAGTATACTTGAGGTCAAGGTGGTGAAAGTATGAAAATCGGTGAATTTTCGAAATTGGTAGGACTGTCTATTTCTACATTGCGATATTATGAGGATCAAGGGTTCCTTCACATTGAGCGACAGAACGGCATTCGCAATTATCATGCGGAGGACGTGGGCTTTGTACAATTTATTAAACGCTTGAAAGACATGGGGATGCCGCTTGCGAATATCAAGCGATATGCGGACTTGCGGTATGCTGGAGCTCATACGGTCCATGAAAGAATGGCACTGTTGCAGGAACACTATCGGTTTATTGAGGCTGAAATCAAACGATTGGAAGGTTATAAGAATAATCTTGAAGATAAGTTGGATTTGTATGAAACTTTAGTAAAGAAAAATGAGATTAAGTAGTTTTGTTTTGTAGATATTATATAGCCCTTGTATCAATATGGAGTCAATGGTTATCAAATCAATATAGAGCTCAACTTCTAAGGTATGGTATAATACTTTCATTATGTAGTGAAAAAAGGAGATCTAAATGGCAAATTTACCTAACTGCCCTAAGTGTAGCGACGAATACACATACGAAGATGGTCATATGTATATCTGCCCTATGTGTGGTCATGAATGGACAGCTGCCGATGCTGCGGCTGCAGCAGAAGCCGGTATTATCCGCGATGCTAATGGCAATGAATTAGCTGATGGCGATACCGTTGTAGTTGTAAAAGACCTCAAAGTAAAAGGTGCTGGTGTATTGAAACAAGGTACGCGTGTTAAAAACATTCGTCTCATTTCTGATGCGAGCGACGGGCACGATATCGATTGTAAAATCGATGGTTTTGGTGCAATGGCATTGAAATCTGAAATGGTTAAGAAAATCTAATCATAGAATCCCTACCGATAGAACGTCGGTAGGGATTTTTTCGTGCTATAATCAAGGTATAATGTGTTACGTAAATTTGTATAATTTTGAGGAGCAATTATGATATCTCAGGAGGAATTAAAGGCGTGTACGTATAATTTATTAAAGGAACGAGGCGTTACCGTTCAGGACATTGCAGATATTGTGATGATGATTCAACAACCCTATGTTCCTGATTTGACGATGGACGAGTGCGTAGAGAGTGTACAGGCCGTACTTGAAAAACGGGAAACACAAAATGCCATTATTACGGGCATAGAATTGGATAGATTGGCAGAGCAGAAGAAATTATCTGAGCCACTACAAAGTATCATGACTCGAGATGAGGCATTGTTTGGTATTGATGAAATTCTCGCGTTATCCATTGTGAATTTATACGGATCCATTGGATTTACGAACTATGGCTATGTTGATAAGGTAAAACCGGGTATTATTAAAAATCTTGATAGCAAGGTTGATAGTCGCTGTAATACATTTCTTGATGATTTAGTTGGTGCCGTGGCGGCTGCTGCAGCGGGTCGCATTGCGCACAACACGCCGAATCGGGTGCACCATGTCGTTGTGGAGGGATAGAACATGAACGTTTTAGTCGTAATTGATATGCAACATGATTTTGTGGATGGATCTCTTGGTTCTCCGCAGGCGCGGGCCATTGTGGACAATGTACGTCAAAAAATTGCATCCTTTGATGGACCTGTTATTTTTACACGGGATACGCATGATACCGATTATCTTGAAAGCCAAGAAGGTCGGCATTTACCGGTTGTGCATTGTGTGAAAGACACGATTGGTTGGCAAATTATGGAGAGCCTCATTACGGCCGCAGAAAAGCGCAATACCATCCATCCGTACTTTATCATTGATAAACCTAATTTTGGATCCTCTGAATTAGTTACGCGTTTACAAGGAATGAATACAGCAGAGCCTATTGAAAGCATAACCTTAGTCGGTGTTTGTACAGATGTGTGCGTTGTATCGAATGCCATATTGTTGAAAGCGGCTTTGCCAGAGGTTCCAATTCATGTGGATGCCCAATGTTGTGCAGGCGTTACTGAGGAGAGCCATGAAGCAGCATTATTAACTATGCGTCAATGTCAGATTGAAGTAGCTAATGATATGTAATAGATGCATAGATTGAAATATTAGTTAAATAGTGATATGCTATACACAATTACATAGCAGAGTATGCAAGGGAGCCTATGGGATAGGCTGAGAAAGGGCTGTTAGCACCTGACCTTTGACCTGATCGGGATCATGCCCGCGTAGGAAGCACGCAAAACCATTCAAGGGTATCGATCATATTATATCGATACCCTTTTTCTTGTGTACAAAGCTAAAAGGTTTTATTCAATAGGAGGACATATTATGTTTTATACTCAATTGGAAGCCGCACAAAAAGGCTTTGTTACGGATGCGATGAAAATTGTAGCAGAAAAGGAACGCATGGATGTAGAGAAATTGCGAGCGCTAGTTGCTTTAGGACAAGTTGTTATTCCCTGTAATAAGAATCATACTTGTATCGATCCAGAGGGCATCGGTAAAGTATTGCGCACGAAAATAAATGTGAATCTTGGCACATCCAGAGACGTTACCGATTATGATAGTGAGATAGAAAAGGTGAATTGGGCGATTCAACTTGGTGCTGAATCGATTATGGATTTATCCACTCATGGTGATACTCGTATTTTTAGACGGAAATTAACTGGCGAATGTAAAGCCATGATTGGTACTGTACCAGTATATGACAGCGTTATACATCATCAACGGGATTTGGCAGAACTTACTGCTGAGGATTTCTTAGATACTATCCGTCTCCATGCAGAGGATGGGGTGGACTTTGTAACCTTACATTGTGGTATTACGCGTCAAACTATTGAGCAAATTAAAAAGCATAAACGTAGACTCAACATCGTTAGCCGTGGTGGTAGTCTTATCTTTGCATGGATGAGCATGACGGGTAAGGAAAACCCATTCTATGAACATTTTGATGATATTTTAGATATTTGCCGTGAGTATGATGTAACTATTTCTTTGGGTGATGCTTGTCGACCAGGCTGTTTAGCAGATGCTACGGATGTATGTCAAATTGAAGAACTGGTACGTCTTGGTGAATTGACTAAACGCGCTCGAGCTAAAGGTGTGCAAGTGATTATTGAAGGCCCAGGTCATGTGCCACTTAACCAAATTCAAGCGAATATGGAAATTGAGGAAACGCTATGTGGCGGAGCGCCGTTTTATGTGTTAGGTCCATTGGTAACAGATATTGCACCTGGCTATGATCATATTACAGCTGCCATTGGTGGTGCTGTGGCGGGCATGCATGGGGCGTCCTTTCTTTGTTATGTAACGCCGGCAGAGCATTTGGCATTGCCTAATGCAGACGATGTGAAAGAAGGTATTATGGCTTTCAAAATAGCAGCCCATGCAGCGGATATAGCACGTGGTATACCAGGTGCCCGTGATAAGGATGATGCGATGGCTGATGCTAGACGTGTACTAGATTGGGAGGCGCAATATGCTTGTGCGCTTGATCCTGAACGAGCTCGTAATATTCGAGAAAGCCGAGCTCCAGAGGAGGGGCATAGTGAAACTTGTAGTATGTGTGGTAAATTCTGTGCTGTTCGTAGCATGAATAAGGCTTTGAATAGCGAGTATATTGATATTTTGTAATTTTTTGAATAACTTTCAAAAGTATAGCCATGGATACAGATTTTCTAATCGATATCGTTTATCATAGAACTATAGGTTATTCAAGATGACCTTTCGGAATGTAAATTACCTTGTATATGAAAACGTATAGAGGTTACTCACATAAGTTATAAACAATATTTTTGACACGAGGGGATCAAAATGGAAAAGAAATTAGATTTATCCAAATCCGTATATGATTTGGTAGAAGAATATCCAGAGGTTATAGATATCATGAAAGGATTGGGCTTCACAGAAATTACCAATAAGGTGATGCTCCACTCCGTTGGCAAAATTATGACTATCCCTAAAGGGGCTAAGATGAAAGGCATCTCTATGATGGATATTGTAGGGGCCTTTATGAAAGCTGGTTTTACATTAGAAGGTGATATGCCCAACCTACACGGTGATGATGCAGCATCTGCTAAGGATGCTCCTGTTGAGGCACCAGCCACTCAAGATGAGGAACCTAAGGCTAGTGAAAATACAGAAGCTAACGCAGCTGATGCTGTACCAGATAGTAAACGGGTAGAGCAATTAAAAGGCTTCTTAAAACGCTTAGGTACAGGGGAAGCCCTTGGCGATGTGCGCAAAGATTTTGCCAGCCAATTTAAACATGTAGAAGCCAGTGAAATCATGAAAGCTGAACAAGGCCTTATGCGCGAAGGTACACCTCTAGAAGAGGTACAACAATTATGCGACCTTCATTCCGCTTTGTTCCACGGTTCTACCATTCATGAACAAATGGAAGAAGAGCATGCGAAGGTTGAGGCTGCTTTAGAGTCCCAAGATAAAAAACAAACGGTAACAACGCTTGTAGAAACGATAGGCCATCCGCTTAACCAATTGACAGAGGAAAACAAGGAACTTAACGATTTAATTGAGGAACTTCGTCCTAAGGTAGCCGATAAAACGGCAACCGTTGATGATGTAAATAGAGTGCGTCAATTATCCGTTCACTATGCTAAAAAAGGCGATTTGTTATATCCAAAATTAAAGGTGGATTATGCTATCGGTGGCCCATCCATGGTTATGTGGACTGTTGACGGCGATATTCGGGACCAACTAGGTGATTTAGCGAAATCTAGCCAAAGCGTAGATGATTGGTACAGACGCTTTGACGAGCTTCTCACCCGCGCTCAAGAAATGATTTACAAGGAACAAAATATCTTGTTCCCTATCTGTGCGGAAAACTTTACAGCTCAAGACTGGTACCAAATCTATAAGGATACTGCACAATATGAGGAAATCTTTGGGGTAAAACGCCTTGCTTGGACAGAGGCTGAGCATGCCTTAGCTGAAAGTACTGCACCAGCTGGTATAGCAGATAATACAATTGCCCTCATTGGTGGTACTTTCACCCTTGACCAATTGGACGCGATGCTCAACACAATGCCGATGGAGGTAACCTTCGTTGACCACGAAGATATTAACTGTTACTTTAACGACGGCGAAAAGGTCTTTAAACGTCCAACTACAGCAATCGGTCGCGATGTGTTCTCCTGCCATCCACCAAAGGTAGAACCTATCGTGCGTGGCATCATCGACTCCTTCCGTAAAGGGGACCGCGATAATGTGGCCGTATGGCTTGAAAAACAAGGCCATCCATTCTATGTAAACTACATGGCAGTTCGCGACAAAAATAAGAAATATCTTGGCACATTGGAACTTGTACAAGACATGCAATTTGCTAAGGACCATTTCGCAAGATCTAAATAAGAAAACCTATATCACGAAAATATGACAAAAGGCTGCTCTAGAACTGATGCTAGAGCAGCCTCTTTAGATGTATTACTAAAGTCGTATATGTTTAAGGATGCTGTGCGTAGCAACCTTGATATTAGCTAGGCTCGTGGCTAAGTTAACTCGTACAAAGGTGGCGTAGCTTTCACCGCCAAACCATTCGCCAAAGCTTGGCGCGATACGGCATTGATGTTCAAATAGGTCGTGCATATCTTCAGGTTTACATAGGCACCGAAATCTATCCACGCCAAATAGGTACCGTCCATAGGGCTAATGCGGAGCTTTGGTAGGGCTGAGAGTAGTTCATCGCATAGATATTCGTAGTTTTCGCGGATGACAGCGCATACATTATCTAGCCACGCCTCCGCTTCTGGATGGGTATATGCCGCAGTGATGGCCGTTTCTGCGATAACATCGGCATCCGTGTGGTACACATGCGCTTTATAGGCGTTATATTGTGTGCGTAATGTCTCGTTGGGAATTATCACTTCCGCCTGATGTAAGCTGGCCATGTTGAACGATTTTGACACCGAGGATAGGGTAATCATGTGGTCTATATAGCTGCCGTTAGATACGGATAGTGCGGGCGTAAATGGTGTGGAACCGGTAATAAGGTCTTGATGGATTTCGTCGCTCATGATGAGTACATTGTGACGCTTACAGATACTAAATAATCGGTCCATTTCTTTTTCGGTCCATACGTGGCCCACGGGGTTATGCGGATTGCAGTGGATGAAAACCTTCACATCGTTTTGCCTAATGGCGGACTCGAATGCATCATAATCGACAGTATATTTATTGCTCAAAGTGCGATGTAGTGGCACTGCAACGATGCGCCTATTTGCATCATTGGCACGGGCATCGAAGGCACCGTACACGGGCGTAAGGACCGCAATGGCATCGTTTGCTTGGTGAAAGCCCCAATACACCACATGATACCGGTAATGACATTGGGGGCGCTAGTGGGCCAGTCTTGTTTAATAGTGCAGTTGTGACGGCGTTTGTGCCAATGTATGACAGCTTCTATATACTTCGGATTTGTCATGGTGTAGCCCAGAGGGTTGACCTTTACAGAGTTGGAAATCGCCTCTTGTATGCACGGTGGTGTCATAAAGTCCATATCTGCCACCCAGAGTGGTAGTAGGTCGGTGCGACTAAATTTTAAATATTCGCCGTCCCATTTGCGGGAATGAGAACCGCGGCGGTCTATATAGTATGTTTCAGTAAATTCTGTAGTGTTCATAGGAATACCTCATTTATGTTGCCTTATGTATGTATTATAGCAATAAATGTATATAAAATAAGCATATTGTAGCTCAGCTTCTTGACGGAGCTCGCTTTCACAATTTAAAATGTACTATAGAATAGTGTGTGTCTGACCAGTGACCACACGTCTATCGAATGGTTACAAAAGATAAATGTTAGCAGCATGTGGCGGCGTCCCTATGTGAGAGGGTTCATCGGATAGCTTAGGTGCATGCAACGCTGTATAAGTATAGTACTGGATCCTTGTTAGGAGGCATGTGCCATGAGTAACGAATTAAAACCACTACATTTTGATGCGGATTACACGATGGAGGAGGCGCTCGCTGAGGCGAAACGTTGTCTAAATTGTCCAAAACCTTTGTGCCGCATGGGCTGTCCGATTGAAAACGAAATTCCTCGTTTTATCCAAGCCATCGCGCACGGTAACTTTGGCTTAGCCAACGATATCTTGGCGGAACGTACAAATTTGCCAGCTATCTGTGGTCGCGTGTGCCCTCGCGAAAATCAATGCGAAGGCAACTGCATCATGAATAAGGCTAAGAAACCGCCTATCAACATCGGTAAATTGGAACGTTTTGCTGCCGATTTTGAAAGCATCAATGGATTGCGCAAACCTAAGAAAATTAAACAAGATCTCGGTAAAGTAGCTGTTGTTGGTTCTGGCCCTGCAGGTTTGTCCGTTGCAGGCGATGTAGCGAAACTCGGCTATGATGTCACTGTATTTGAAGGCCAATCTGAACCAGGTGGCGTACTCTTATTCGGTATCCCTGAGTTCCGCTTGTCTAAATCCGTTGTACGCCGTGAAATCGCTCGTCTTGAAGGCTTAGGCGTTAAATTCGTATGTAATACATTCATCGGTCAAGATAAATCCTTGGATGATTTATTTGCAGAAGGTTTTGATACCATCTTCATCGGTACAGGTACGCATATTCCTCAAGAAGTACGCATGGAAAACGACCAAATTACAGGCGTATTCCAAGCGATGTACCTATTAACAAATGTACAACTCGTAGAAAATGGTGAGCTTGAAGAAAAAGCGATTCCTGTGAAGAAAGGGGACCGCGTTGTTATCATTGGCGGTGGTAACGTAGCGATGGATGCGGCTCGTACATGCGTACGTCTAGGCTGTGAATCTGTAACCGTAGCATACCGTCGCAGCCAAGAACAAATGCCAGCTTTGCTATCCGAATACGAAGAAGCTCGTGCTGAAGGCGTTCAATTCCAATGGTTCGCATCTCCAGTTGGTGTAGAAGGTACAGACAAGGTAGAAGGTTTCAAATACGAAGTAATGGCCCTTAACGACGATGGTGCTGGCATCCACGGCACAGGTAAATACCAAGTGATGCCTGTCGATAAGATCATCATCGCTGCTGGTCATAAACCTAATGCACGTCTCGTTGGGGAAGGTAACAACCTTCGCGTAGACGAAAAAGGCTATATCATCACATCCGAAGAACCATACGGCATGACAAGCCGTGAAGGTGTATTCGCCGGTGGTGACGTAGTGCATAAACCAGCTACTGTAGTACTCGCGATGCGCGAAGCTAAAAAAGCCGTTGATGGCATGGTTAAATACATGGAAATCAAACGTGCTATGGCTACTGCAGAAGAGAATAAATAAGAGTTTTATGTACAAGAATATACATGTATGTGTGTACAAGTATAATTTTATAACATAATATGTATAAAAATCCCTTGCAATATGAATGTATCGCAGGGATTTTCTATTATATGTCATCACAATTCAAGTTGGTATGGCCCCTCATAGGTGGTTGCCGTATTGTGGAGGCAAAGAGTTGCTATTATGGATAGTAGAAAGTGAGGTTTCTATGACGTATGATATCGTATGCAGTGAAGCACAGTCAGAAAAGGCTATCCAGCACTTAGGCGTTCTCATTCTATTATGGCGCCGCCACTATCACATAACTCAACAAGAGTTATCTAAGCGGACGGGCTTGTTACAGTCCTATATTAGCGGACTGGAAAAGGGGAATATAGACCCTCGTATATCTACGCTGTGTAGGATAGTCAATGGCTTTGATAATATGCCTTTAGATACATTTTTTGGAGGTCCTGACTTAGGCTTTATCGACTTTCACGGCATAGAACATCGACATATAGAATTTCATTAAAATCCTAAATCCTCATTGATGATGATAATCTCCATGATTTGCATATTGCGCATTTTCTTATAGTAAATGGTTAAGGCATTGCAAATTCTATCAGGCGAACCGCAGTCGTAGCATTTTTCCTCGAATTTGGCACAAGGGTTGAGTGAACTTTTCTTATTTTTCTTACTGTTCAGAGGGGCCGCCACATTGCGCGCCCGGTAGATGGCTGAGGCCAAGTCCGGTGTAATTTTATTACGACCTAACACAAAGAATACCTCTTGTGATCCGAATAGAGAGGCCGCTACACGATTGCCCGTACCATCAATATTGACCATTTCACCTGTTTGGGCTAAGGCATTAACAGAGGTTAAAAATACATCGCGCCCCATGGTGCGTAGAGCCGTATCGCGGAAGCTTTCACCCGGAAGGGGACGCTGAATGTCTGTTATGTCAGCGTTGACTTCGGCTAAGCATCGTGAACCTTAAGCTCTAATAAGGTGCGTGAATCACCGATAGCCACTCGTTTATGTTGAATGCGAGACTGTAAATAGGCCACCGCATCAGCGCCTGTTTCAAAATAATGGACTACAAATTTATTGCGCTCTAAAGCTTTGATGGTTTTCTCTATATCGATGGGGGCATCGTTGATTTGAGGATTAATAACTGCGTTGATTGTCGTTTCTGTATTCGCCATGAGTCCTCCAATATTACATATAAACTAGTGAGGTAAACCGTATTTCCTAAGTTTAATATAAGGTAAAAATACTTCATAAGTAATATAAAGTATTTCTGTTACTAGTATTGTACTGTTTTATGGGGGCTTATTCAATAAAAAGGGGCGTTGTTTTAGGTAAAAAGAATTATAACGATAGTATAGATTTTTTTGATGTAAAAATATTGGAACAGAATCCATATTTGTATATTTGATGATATAAATTTGGAATGAAATCCAACTTTATGATAAAATTAATATAAAGTTGGAATGGAATCCAAATTTATTAGGCGGCTGATATGATATCTAATACTACTAATAAGTGGGTTCCATCTATGAAAAGATACATAGATGAGGAGGCCCTTATGAAATTAATTCAGCGCCAAGGATATTTAGATTTTTTACGACGTAATCGGAATCGGCCTATTGTTAAGGTTGTCTCTGGTATACGTCGTTGTGGGAAATCTACGTTATTTAGGCTTTTTAAAGATGAGCTGTTATCGGAAGGCGTTAAAACTGAACAGATAATATCTATTAATTTTGAAGAACTAGAATATGAGCATTTACGAGACTATCATGCGCTGTATCAATATATTTTAGAACGTATGCAGCCCAATGAAATAAACTATATTTTCCTTGATGAAATTCAACATGTAGATCAGTTTCATCGTGTCGTAGATAGCTTATTTGTAAAAGAGAATACAGATTTATATATTACAGGATCCAATGCATACTTTATGTCCTCCGATATCGCTACGCTACTAACTGGACGATATGTGGAAATTCAGATGTTACCACTATCCTTTAGTGAGTTCTACCATAGTAAATACGATGGTAATCAGTATTCTTTAATTCCTGCCTATGAGTCCTATCTTCGTGAAAGCTCATTCCCTTATACTCAACAATTGGGAGGCGAAGATTTTGATATACAGGAATACTTACGAGGTCTATACAATACCTTGTTATTACATGATGTAGTAGCTCGCTTAAAGATTAATGATGTTACCATCTTACAAGACATTGTACGATATATCATGTCAAATATAGGTAGCTTGCTTTCACCAAATAAAATTGCTAATTCTCTCGTTAGTGCCGGTAGAAAAATAGATAATAAAACGGTAGAACGATATTTACAAGGCTTGCAAGATAGCTTGTTGCTATATAAGGTAAATCGTTATGATGTGCGTGGCAAAGAATTATTGCGTATTAATGCAAAGTACTACAGTGTGGATGTAACATTACGTAATCTATTAGTTGGCAACGCGAGTCGTGACACAGGACATATTTTAGAGAATATCGTTTTTCTTGAACTTATTCGTCGTGGTTATACCGTATATGTAGGCCAATTAGCTAAGGGTGAAATTGACTTTGTTGCACAAAAAGCGGGTGTTACAGAATACTATCAGGTAAGCGAAACTGTGTTAGACCCTAATACGCTACATCGTGAACTCGCACCTTTTAAGGCTGTACAAGACCAATATCCAAAGTTTTTGCTCACATTGGATGAATTAAATAAAAATGCAAATTATGACGGAATTCAACAACGAAATGTTTTAGAATGGTTGTTAGAGAGCTCTTAACTTGCTATAATAATAGTATTGATATGGCATAAGCCAATGTTAAGGAGGCAAAAATCGTGGATTTAATTCAAAAATTAAAAGACCAAGTAAAACCATTAGGTAAAAAAATCGTGTTGCCAGAATACAAAGATGAACGCGTATTGAAAGCAACTGAAATCATTTTGAAAGAAGGTTTCGTAACACCTGTACTCGTTGGTAACCCAGCTGAAATCGCAGAAGCTGCTAAAGCTGTTGGCGTATCCGTAGAAGGTGCTGAAATCATCGATCCAGCTAACTATGATCGTTACCAAGAAATGGTTGATACATTCGTAGAATTGCGCGCTAAAAAAGGTATGACTCCTGAAAAAGCTGACGCAACTATGAAAGGTGACTGCTTATTCTTCGGCGCTATGCTTGTTCGTCTTGGCGCTGTAGATGGTATGGTTGCTGGTTCCGGTTGCCCAACTGCAAACGTATTGCGCGCTGCATTACAAGTTGTTGGTACAAAACCAGGCCTTAAAACTGTATCCTCTTCCATGTTCATGTTCACAAGTAAAAAAGAATATGGCGACGACGGTATGCTCGTATTCTCCGACTGCGGCGTATTGCCTAACCCAACTAGCGAACAATTGGCTGATATCGCAGAATCCACTGTAGAAAAAGCTCGCAAAGTTGTTGGCATGGCTGACCCTCGCGTATCCATGTTATCTTTCTCCACAAAAGGTTCCGCTTCCACTCCAGAAGTAGACAAAGTGGTTGAAGCTGTTAACATCTTGAAAGAACGCAACGTTGACTTCAAATTCGACGGCGAATTACAATTGGACGCTTCCATCGTTCCTTCCGTAGCAGAAAGAAAGCTCCTGGCTCTGAAGTAGCTGGTCACGCTAACATCTTGATCTTCCCTGATCTTCAAGCTGCTAACATTGGTTACAAATTGGTACAACGCTTCTCCGGCGCTGACGCTCTTGGCCCATTGATTCAAGGTTTGGCTAAACCAGTCCATGACCTTTCCCGTGGCTGCTCCGCTCAAGACGTTGTAGACGTTGCTGCTATCGCTGCTGTTGAAAGCATCTAATAGCTGCATAACTTCATATATATACATATGACGTATATGTTTTGATATGCTGAAAGCTGGCTCTATGAGCCAGCTTTTTTGTGTATTATATAGGTTTGTATATTCTTTAGCCAATGTAAAATTTCGTGGCTTTCATATTAGTTGATGTGTATTCTCAAATTTGTAGCCACTGCGACAGACAGGATTTACAATTACGCTTATAGTATAGATATAACATAAATGAATTGGAGTTACATCATTGGAGGTGTATCTTATGAGTGTAAATACTATCAATAAATCTATGACAGTCGCTGATGCGGTTAAGGTAAATCCAGAGCTAATGGATGTGTTAGCGAAGGATGGTATCGACTTTTGCTGTGGTGGGGGCCACCCCTTGTCAGAGGCTATCGAAGCTAAAGGCAAAAATGTTGATGAATACATCGCTATGTTGAATACAGTTCAGCACGCACAAAAGTCCTCTCGCGCAGAGGTGCTTAGCTATTCCAAGGAACAATTGATTGATTATATCATTCATAACTATCATCGAGAACAATTAGATATGATCGATGAAATTGATCAAGGTTTGGCAAAGCTACTCAATGTACACTATGACCATCATGGAGCAGAGTTGACAGAAATCTATCAAACCTTCCTTCAATTGAAATCAGCCCTCGTGCCTCATTTCCGTCATGAAGAACATGTAGACTTTCCAGAATTTATAGCGGGTAAACCTGTAGATTTGATGAACTCCGTGCTGAGCACGAAGCTGCAGGTGTGCTCTTAGAATCCTTAAGTGCATTAACTAATCATTACACTTCACCAGCAGATGGCTGTGCTACTTATGTGTATGTGTTTAAAACCATGAAAGCTTTAGAAGAAGGCCTTCACGAACATATCTTCTTAGAAAACTCTGTCTTGTTTGAGATGGCGTAAGTTGTAAATATGGTATTTGTATAAATAGATAGGAAAGGTGTATCATTACATTAAGAACATTTGATTGATTTGATTTAATCAATATATTAATTTACTTGTATAAGAGATCGTAAAAAGGAGAGAACCATGATTTCTGTATTCGATACACATCCTGTTACATTTGAGGGAAAAAAGCGCACCTTAACGATTAGCTATAATGGCGTGCTCTGTAAAGATGCAAATGGTACTGTTACGACTGACATTGATTTTGATGATGTAAATGAGCTTTTTCTTACAAGATATTTGAACTCAAACAGTAATTATACAATTACGTTTAGAGACCACAATTGGAAAAGCATTGAAGGTCAAGATTTAGATACGGACCGTACAGAATCTAATGCTGGTCATAATATTCGCGAAACAAAAGCGATTATTGCCGCTTTTGCTCGAAATAAATTGACAGCAGAATTCCCTGCGAATTTAGACACCCTTCAATTACCGTTGGATTACTTCTACATGGGTAAACGAGAAATTACCATTAAAAACGGTGTTATCTCGAATGGTAAGATAGATATTCCTATTAATGAAATTCGTCGCGTAATATGTGCCTCTAATGGTACGATTAGTAAACTATTAGTATATAAAGAAGAAAAGCCTAGTTCCTTCTTTAAAAAGATTTTCGACAAATGTGATATGAAAATCACGTTGAATGCGATTACATTACCATTATTAGAAGCCATCGTAACACGTAATACCGGACATGGCATCGACTTCTCCCGCGGTAATGGTTTTGATCAAAAGGATTCCAATTATATCATCATTCGCTACCTTGACTCTGGATTCTTCCTTGATAAGGATGGTACGGCACCTACAGAATGGCAAAAAACTGCTGCAGAAACAACGGCTAAATTTAATTACGATGTAAATCAACTCATTTAGGCATAAACTTAATATATAAACAAGAGCCTCTATGGATTCCTTACTAGAGAAGGAATCCATAGAGGCTCTTTTATAGCTTTAAATCTACTGTAGAGAAAGTTAAGTTAGTTTTGTACCGCTGTAAAGCGTTGACGACTAAACTTGTGGTTGTTGATTTCGTCTACATAGAGACTGCCTGCACCACCTATAGCGATGAGGCGTGTATTTGTGTTCTGCTGATGACCTCATTATATAGATATGCCATTATTTTGAATAGTAGAATTATTTAGGATAGGTACTATCAAAAATGATAGAATTATGATGTTTACTGATTAAAAAGATTTCAAAAAGTTTTGTACCCTAAAAAAAGATACTATAAAATGCTTGCCATACTATAAATATGTGATATGATTTGAATAACGTTATATACATAGAAAAGGAGAATAACAATGGCAGAGCAACTCGTAAATATTCATGATTTGGTGGGACGCTGCCCATTTGCAACGAGCCAAAAGTTATTAGCAGGCAAATGGTCTTTGTTGATCATGCACGAATTATCTGAAGGTCCTGTGCGATTCCGTGAGTTAGAGCGCCGATTGCATCCAATTACCCAAGCCACACTCACTAGAGCATTGCGCCAAATGGAAGATGATGGTTTAGTACATCGTGAAGTATACGGCACCATTCCTCCAAAGGTAGAATATAGCCTTACCGAAGTAGGTGCAGGCTTTAAAACCGTTTTAGCATCCCTCGAACAATGGGGTAACCAATATATCGACTACATGAAAGCCGCTGGCCGCATCTAAGAAATGCCAGCGGCATTTCTTGTTTTTCCCTTCAACCTCAATTCGTATTCTTTATTATACCCAAATTCGACTAGGGCTTTATGTAGACGAACCTGCTCCCTAAAAATCGACTTTGGCCCTGTCCCGTAGGGACAGACCCGGCCGGTGGAGGCTTTTTGGAAATAGGGCCTTCCTTTACACAAACGTATATAGAAAAATATGGTATAATAAAGAATACGAATGATATAAATTCTCAGTAATATAGAGGTATTGATAACGATGTTAGATGTAACATTTCTCGCACACAGTGGTTTCCTCGTAGATGATGGCAAGCGTTGCTATGTGTTTGATTATTATAAGGATCCAAACAATATTGTTTGGCAATTGGCAAAGCGTGGTCGTGAATTGTGGTTTTTTATAAGTCATAGTCATGCAGATCATTTTAATCCGTCTATTACGGAATTTGATGGTCCTCAAACGCGTTATATTTGCCATCAAGATGTACCCTTAGAGGGTAAGGTAAGAAAATGTATTACCATGCGACCTGGACAAGATGCCAATCTCGATGATGTAGGGATTCATATGTACGGTAGCACCGATGAAGGCGGTTCTTTCTATGTAAAAACGGATACTGCAAACATTGATTCTGATTCCATTTTCCATGCTGGTGACCTTAATTGGTGGCATTGGCTTGGTGATACGCCGGAGAATAATGCGGATGCAAAGCGCATGGCTTTGCGTGAATTTAAGGAACTAGAAGGTCTATCCGCAGATGTGGCGATGTTCCCTGTAGATAATCGCTTAGAAGATGCTATGGAATGGGGGGCTATTGAATTCTTACGCCGCGTACAGGTGAAAAAGGCGTTTATTCCTATGCATCTAAATGGCCCACTATGGACGCCATCCGTGTATTTTACAGCTCTCTTTGGCGATGTTCCTGTGTGGGAACCTCAAAAGGAAGGCGATGAATGCATATTTTAAGTGACCTACGCGGTCACTACGTTATATGGGGAGAGTCTATATACGTAATTGAGTAAGTTAGGATCAAGTGATGATGAAAACTAAACCAGTGGCAACCACACTGTTGATTGTCATGGCTATCATATTTTTAATTTCATACCCACATAGGCATGATGCACTTTGGGCGTTTATCATGCACGTTTCAGGAGCCGCTATGATTGGTGGTCTAGCGGATTGGTATGCAGTGACAGCGCTCTTTACAAAGCCATTAGGTATTCCTTTCAAAACGGCTATCTTGCCGCGCAGTAAAGAACGGTTAATACAGATTGGCCGGACCATGCTCAGCGAAGAATTGCTTCGGGTGCCACAAATGTATTATGCCATCAAACGGGAACGCGTTATGGTGCGTATTATCGAATATGGCATGAGTGACGTAGGGCAAAAACAGATACAAGAACTATTATATGGTGTTGGCAATCAGGTATTATCCCATATGGATATTGAGCCGATGCGTAAGGAGATTAATAAGGCTGTTTATAAAGGGGTATCCAATTGGAAGGCCACACCTCTCGTTATTCTATTTGGTCGTTGCATGTTGGAACGCCATACGGCTAGTGTGTTTTGGCTCTATTTTAATCGAACTTGTCAGCGTGTTATCGCGTCAAATCAGGTGTATCCATATTTGTATCGTGTCATGCTAGATATTATGAAAACCTATACTAAGGATTCATTTATGCGTGAACTAGCCATTGCCTTTGGTGGGGATGGGCTTTCACCTGAACGATTGGTTGATACGGTACAGAAAAAAGCAGTTCAGTTTTTAAAGGATAATGAAGATATTGACTCGCCATTGGGACGCTATATATGGGGGCAGGCCATTAAATTTTTCAATAATTTGGAAACTAATGAAGAATGGCAGGCTTTCATCGAAGAACATAAGGATCAATGGGTTAAAATGGTCCTTGAAGAATGGGAAGGCAAGCTCATCGATGGGGATACGCTCGATTGGGTACGCCTCATGGATATCGTGATGGAACGATTGAATATATTGGGTAGCGAAATTCTTCTCAATCCGGATAAGCAGGCGCCGTTTGAACGGTTCTTCTTGTTGCGCAGTATTCCGTGGTTACAAAAACTAAACCCTCTCATCGACCGTGTAGTGGGCGAAGAACTATCTCGCTACTCACCGGATGAGATAACCCAAATTGTACGGGGCAAAATGTATTATGATTTGCAAATGGTCCGTATCAATGGCTCCCTTGTGGGGGCTGTTCTCGGCGGTCTATTTTACGGCATAACCCTTATCATTAAGGGGGTGATTGGATGATTCGCTATTTCAAATCGCTTACCTTGCGTCAACGGGCCAATGGCATCCTGTGCTTGATGGCCGTGCTCTATTGCTTTGTTTTTGTAGGACAATTTTTCTATGATGGTGAAAGTTGGTATCAGCCGCTCTATTGGGCGGTACAATCGGCCCTTATCGGCAGCGTAGCGGACTGGTTTGCGGTGACCGCATTATTCCGCAAACCTTTAGGATTTCCCTATCATACGGCGTTGATTCCTCGCAATAAGGAACGCCTTATCAATGGTGTGATTAAGCTTGTAGAAACGAAGATGCTTACCCGTGATCGCTGTCAGGTGCTATTGGAAAAGGTACAATTCGTACCATTATTTGAAAAATTCTTACTATCACCTGAGGGGCAACGGGCTGCACGTCTCGTCATCCACCAAGGATTACATCTGTTGTGGAAATCTCAAACTACTGAAGAATGGTCACAATGGGGGGCTAAACGCATTCGTGCATTGTTAGAAAAACATTCCCTTGTACCGGTGTTAAAGCACGTATTACTAGATTTATGTGAACACAATCGCTATGAAGGCATGGTTGTACAGGTCTTGAATGTGATTCAAGAGCGTATCAATCACCCTGCCATGGTTACCTGGCTTACAGCCGTCGTTGCAGAGGAAGCGCATAAGAAAAAACGAAAGGGATTCCTTTCAGATTTCTTGATTTCCTTGTCCGAGGCCACCGATGTTGTCAATTATCGTGAAATGGCAGAAGCCATTGTAACAGAGGCGTATGCTATGTTGGAAAACTGGAAACGCCCTAATAGCCCAGAGCGAACCGCATGGCTCCGTCAGTGGGTAGATCCGATTCGTCACATAGAGGAAAATCATGTGGTCTGCGATGCTCTTGATGAGGCTTGGGAACGTTGGATACGAGAGCAAGATTGGGAATCTATCATTGAAAATCATTTATGCCCATACGTTGAGGAGTTACTCGTTGAAGGTGATGAAAATGGCGAAACACCAGCTCAAGTTCTTGTAAATATCGCCATTGAACTATGGAATGTATATGGTCAATCTGAAGACTTGCGTAATCGTATTGAAGATACCTTACATGATATCGCTCGATATGTATTGGAACAGGGCTATGACCTCATTGAAACCATTATACGCCAAGTGCTTGGAGGCCTAAGTACCGATAAATTTATCTACTTTATCGAGTCCAAGGTAGAGGATGACCTCAGCTGGATTCGTATCAATGGTGCCATTGTAGGCGCTGTAGCCGGTTTTGTAGCATGGCTATTCCTTGAATATGCTTATATGCCATTATGGGCGCTACTAAGTTAATATCTTCTAGGGATTATATTAGAATCATCTATACGTAAAATACCCTCCTACATGTGTTCTCACATCGAGAAACATCATGTAGGAGGGTGTTTTGTATATATGATTCAATTATTCTATCAATGTATCCGATAACGGCAATGTGATAGAAAAGGTGGTAAATACACCTAGTTGACTCTTAGCCGTGATGGTACCGTGATGCAAATGAACAACCTTATCTACAAAGTATAGGCCTAGGCCTATACCGTGATTAGATTTTTTATTACGAGATTGCTCCGTTTGATACATGCGATTGAAAATCTGTGAAAGATTATCTTGTTCGATGCCAATACCATTATCGGTAACCTCGATGATCAAGTATAAGTTATTGCGTTTAGCCGTAACATTAATCGTCGATTTTGTAAATTTAATGGCGTTATCGATAAGATTGGTCACAGTGCGACGCAAGGACACTTCGTGGCCCGTAATAACTAAATCATCATCGATATCCGCGTTGATGGTGATTTGCTTTTCTGCGCACAAGCGGGTGTAATCATGTACCATATTTATTAACATAGTACTTACATCCACAGGGGCTACGTTCATTTCGTAGTTATTTTCTAACCGTGCCACATCCAATAGTTGCGATACGAGAGAAGACATGAATTTGGCTTGTTCTAGAATATGTTTTAAGCCTTCTTGCATTTCCTCAGGCGTGCGCGCATATTTGATGGCGTATTCGCTTTCAGCTTGGATAACGGCAATAGGGGTACGCAATTCATGAGATACGTCAGAACTGAACTGCTTTTCCCGATTGGATGAATCTTCGAGACCGGATAACATACGGTTAAAGGTGGTCGTCAATTCATAAACCTCATCCTTTGCAATTTCTGGCAATTCAATACGGCGACTCAAGTCATTATTTACCGATAACCTTAGCTGTATGTGTCAGTTTGCGTAGTGGCTTCAATCCTTGTTTTATGAATAGATAACCGCCGATAGACGAAACGAGTAAGGCTACGATGGTAACAAGCAACAGTGCATAAATGGTATTGCTGTTTCTATCGGTAATCTTTTGACTTGTAATAGCCCGTAAGAATCCGCGGTAGTTAGGCGCGTTGATAGGTACATCGTAATAGTAGAATGTTGTACCATTGGCCTCTACCTCACCAATCTGGCCCAGTGATAGACTGGACTGATTTGGGAATCCATCTGGTAAATATCCTTTTGTGATGAGACCATCTTGTGTGTAGACTAAATAGAATGTGCCATCTTCATAAGGCTTAAACTTGCGAATATCCGTAGACATCATGAGCGTTTGTTGCTGCAATCGATCGCGAACCTCTGCGTTGTGAGCCGTTCCAATGTAGTTATAGTAGAAAATGGACATAGAAATCAGAAGGGTAGCCAAGAATAAGGTGTACCACAACATGATTTTAAAGGTCAGTGGAATGCGATTCCATAAGTGCTTGATAGCACCTGACATAGAATTAAGGTCGTGACCTTGTTCCTTAGTTTTCTGTTTTGAGGACATATCCTACTCCACGAACGGTTTGAATCAATTTCACATTTTCATCCGTGTCAATCTTTTTACGTAGATCTTTAATATATACATCAATTAGATTAGAGTAGCTTTCATAATCGTATTCCCAAACATGATCGAGAATTTGTTGACGAGATAATACGATGTTTTCATTACTTGCTAAATAATACAATAAATCAAATTCTTTAGCTGTCAACGTAATCGCTTCGCCATCGCGTTTTACCGTACGTTGAGGAACGTTGATTGTCAATGGGCCAACCTTGATATCGTTTTGTGCATGACGTGCATTACGGCGAGCTAACGCATAAATACGAGCCGTTAGTTCCTCTAAATCAAATGGTTTTACGAGATAATCGTCAGCGCCCGTGTTGAGACCTGTAACCTTATCTTGTAAGGAATCCTTCGCTGTTAATAATAAAACAGGTGTTGTATTACCTTCGTTACGCATTTGAGCCAATGCGCTAATGCCATCCAATACAGGCATCATGATATCCATAACGATAACATCATAGCTAGATGTGTTTACATAATCGATAGCTTGTTGACCGTTGAAACATGTATCGACAGTCATATTTTCAGCACGCAAATATTTGGCCGTAATACCATTCAGCATTTCTTCGTCTTCTACAAGTAAAATCTTCATATGTTTGTTCTCCTTATGTATGATTAAATTATATAACTCTCTCTTAATACAACTTAATTACTAATCAGATTCCATTTTGTGAAAGCTGCAACACATTAGTAATTAAATTAATATTAACATATTTAAGTTATATTATATAACTAATTTATCTATTATCATACCTTATACAAATGGAATGAGTAAAAAATGAATGTAATAAATGGTACAAGCCTATATATTCATATATATATACTATATAAATGCCACTATATAAGTTTTGTCTAGCATAATTAGATTTTGTAAAATGAAGTATATCGAAGATTGCCATTTACGCATAGATAAGGGGGATTTTACTGATTTTGAAAGATGTAAGGAAAATCACAATAAAAAAACTTATGATAATGATTATCAAAAAGTTAAAAAGTATACTAAAAATCGAGAGGTTTTAATATGTACGAGTTTATTAAATTCCGTGTAATTTTAGTAGGAATTTAAAAATTTTGATACCTACAGATGGGCTTTTTGGAGTGATACAACCGGTAAAACATAGTATTTATTGGACTCATCTAGTTAGCTGTATAGTAAAAAAATTCGGAACCGAACTGATATAAATGATATACAGAAAAAAATAAATAGAATTGCATTTGCACATAATCAGATTATTCAAGTTTTATCTGCTAAAAACTTGAATTGATATAGAGTATCAATTAGATTCATTGAAATTAATTATGCATAATAAGATTTAGACATACGGGGAAATGCTAACTATAATTATATGTAAAGCTATAAGAAATATCGCACAAGTGTGAGATTTTTCTTTAAGGAAAAATGATTAGGTTATCAAAAATTTTTATAAGGTTTTTGAATCTAGATAGTCTAAGAAATTTTCTTTTTATAGGTAGTTATGAGGAGGTCATTATGGAACAGTTTGATGTTCTAGTAGTAGGTAGCGGTGGCGCTGGTCAACGCGCGGCTCTTGAAGTTGGTCGTCGCAAAGGCTTAAAAGTAGCTCTTATTACTAAAATTTTCCCAACTCGCTCTGCAACAGCAATGGCGCAAGGCGGTGTAAATGCATGTTTGAATAACGTTGCAGCTGAAGATACAATCGAAACACATACTTTCGACACAGTAAAAGGTTCTGACTATCTTGGTGACCAAGATGCGATCGAATTCTTCTGCTCCCGTTGTCCAGAAGGCGTACTTGAAATGGACCACATGGGTGCTCCATTCTCTCGTACTCAAGAAAACAAAATTGCGCAACGTAACTTCGGTGGTCAATCCTATCCACGTACTTGCTACTCTGCGGATAAAACTGGTCACGTTATTTTGCACACAACTTACGAACAATGCTTGAAAGAAGGCGTACACTTCTTACAAGAATGGTACCTTTTAGATCTTGTTAAATCTGCAGATGGTCATGTTGGTGGCGCTGTAGTTTGGAACATGAAAGAAGGTCGCGTAGAACAAATTAAAGCGAAAGCTATTATCTTGTCCACTGGTGGTGCAGGTCGTATTTTCTGGACTCGTACTACAAACCCATTCCTTTCCACAGGCGATGGTATGGCAGCAGCTTTCCGCGCTGGTAACGGCTTGAAAGATATGGAAATGATTCAATTCCATCCAACTGGTCTTGGTCGTACTGGTATCTTGATGTCTGAAGCGGTTCGTGGTGAAGGTGGTTACCTTCTTAATTCTGAAGGCGAACGTTTCATGAAAAAATATGCGCCAAATAAAATGGAATTGGCATCCCGTGACGTTGTAGCGAAAGCAATCGAAGATGAAATCGCTGCAGGTCGTGGTTTTGGTTCTGGTCTTAACGCATACGTAGTAGCTGACCTTCGTCACTTAGGACCTGAAGTTATCATCGAAAAACTTCATGGTATCCGTGACTTGGCTATGTGCTTCGAACACTGCGATCCATTGACTCAACCAGTACCTATTCGTCCTACATGTCACTATACAATGGGCGGTATCGACGTAGTGGACTACAAAACTTGTGCATGTGAATTGCCTGGTTTGTTCGCTTCTGGCGAAGCTTCTTGTATCTCCATCCACGGTGCTAACCGCTTAGGTGGTAACTCCTTGGCTGACGGCGTAGTATTTGGTAAAGTATCTGGTGCTGGTGCAGCTGACTATGCTGAAACACATGAACAACCAAATGTAGATGCAGAATTAGCTGCAGCTGCTAAACGCTGGGAAGAAAAATTCACTGAAGTAACAACTCGTGAAGGTGGTCGCCCAGTTGTAGAAATCCGCGATGCATTGGCTGATGCAATGTGGAATAAAGTAGGTATCTTCCGTAATGAAGACGGTATTACTGAAGCATTAAAAAGAAATCGATCAATTGATCGAAGATTACAAAACTTGTTATGTAGGTGACCCTGAACGTACTTACAACATGGCATTCGTAAACTACTGTGAAATCGGTTCTATGTTAACAGTAGCAAAAGCTATTGCAATGGGCGCTTTACACCGTCGTGAATCCCGTGGCGCTCATATTCGTGAAGACTATCCAAAACGTAATGATGAAAGATACTTAAAACATTCTTTGATCAAATTAGGCGCAGACGGTCAATACGAATTAACAGAACGCGACGTAGTGTTCACTAAATACGAACCACAAGAAAGGAAGTACTAAGATGAGACAAATCACCTATCATATTCACCGTTACCAACAAGGTCGCGCGTTTGTACAAACTTTCAAATTCGATTACGAACCTGACCGTACAATTCTTTGGGGCCTTCAAAAAATTAAAGATACTCAAGATCCAACATTAACATTCTTGGCAGCTTGCCGTTCCGCAGTTTGTGGCGCTTGCTCCATTCGCGTAAATGGCGAAGCAATGCTTGGTTGTGAATCTAAAATTGACGAATTAACAGAACGTTACGGTACAGATGAATTAACAATTGCACCTATCGGTAACTTCCGCGTAATCCGTGACTTAGTTGTTGACTGGGAATCTAAAGTTGATCGTTTGAAAACAGTTGCTCCTTGGATTTTCCTTAAAGCAGAATTTAACGAAGGCGATAAAATCGTTCGTCAAACTCCTGCTGACTTTAAAAAATTCGTTGCTGGTACAGAATGTATCCTTTGTGGTTGCTGCGCATCCGAATGTAACAAATTGACTGCACGTCAAGATGATTTCTTAGAACCATATGTATTTACAAAAGCTAACCGTTTCGTATTGGATAGCCGTGATGATGCACCTATGGCTCACATTCAACCTGCTTATGACAATGGTCTTTGGAAATGCGTTCACTGCATGAATTGTATCTCTCGTTGTCCTAAACACTTAAAACCTGCTCAAGATATTTCCAACATGCGTAAAGAAGCTACAAAAGCTGGCCTTACAAACAACAAAGGCGTTCGCCATGCAGTTGCTTTCAAAGAAGACCTTTACAAAACTGGTCGCTTGAAAGAAGTTTCTATGAGCTTGAAATCTGACGGTGTTGTAGATTCCGCTAAACAAGCATTCTATGCATTACGTTTGTGGAAACACAGCAAAATTAATCCTTTCGAACTTGTAGTACCTCAAAAACCAGTTAATGGTATTGATGGTGTTCGCAGACTTATGAAAGCAGCTGAGGAGGTAAGCAAATAATGAAATACGCATTTTTTTCCCAGGTTGCGTTCTTGAAAGCGCTGCCAAAGAAGATTACATGGCAACTGTTGCAGTAGCTAAAAAACTCGGCATCGAACTAGAAGAACTTGACGGTTGGACTTGCTGCGGTGCGTCCCACGTTCAAGATATCGCTCCAGAAATTACATTAGCTACAAACGCACGTAACATTGCATTGGCAGAAGAAAAAGGTTTAAACCTTTTAACTGTATGTAACACTTGTACTTTGATGCTTCGTGAAGCTAAAAACGAATTAGACAATAACGAAAAAGAAAAAGAAGAAGTGAACAAAAAATTAGCTCAAATCGGTAAACAATACCGCGGTACAACTGATATCACTCATTTCTTATGGGTATTGATCCGCGATTACGGTTTGGACAAATTGAAAGAAAAAGTTGTTAAACCTTTAACAGGTTTACGTGTAGCTGAATACTATGGCTGCCATATTCTTCGCCCTCAAACTGAAATGGGCTTCGAAGACTATCAAATGCCTACATCCTTAGCAGATTTGATTTCTGCTATCGGTGCTACACCAATCGACTTCTCTTCGTAAACTTGATTGCTGCGGTTTCCATGCTGTATACCCTGCACATGATTCCGTAATGCAAATGACTGGCTCCATCAACAAAGATGCAGCTACAGAAGGCGCAGATTGCGTAGTAACTCCTTGCCCACTTTGCCAAATGCAACTTGATATGTTCCAAAAAGAAGCAAAAGAAGTTGTTGGCGGTGGCAAAGATATGCCAATCTTGCACATGTCTCAATTAGTGGGTCTTGCTCTTGGCATCACTCCTGAAGAAATGGGCATGCCTAAACGTCACTTAACTGATACTGCAGCAGTGACAAAATTTGTAGGTTAATTCGTTTTAATTTAGATTGCCTCAGTTGGCGTATAAAAACCTAAATTAAACCTATTATCATAATTACCGTAAAGACCCCCTGGCCTTGGCTAGGGGGTCTTTATTTGATACATATATGGTGTTTATTATATAATAAATAGGTAAACATTGATGACATTAGGAGGTCTCATGAACGAAGCCTTATTAGAATATATAGACCATAAATTGAATGACGAAGAATTGGGACGCGTATTCCAAGTTACCTTTCAAGGCAATGAGTATTTTGTAAACGCGCTGTAGGTAATAACCGGTCATCATGGATCAAACCATCCCCTCGTGCATCCTTTGACCATGAGTTTTATATGATGAACTTTATGCGCACTCAGCTACCATTGGCACCAGAAATCGTGGGATTCCGAGAAAACTATTTCGTGACGCCGAATTATGGCAAGAACTTGACCTACTATGGCCATTTACCACAGGAACATCCAGAGGATCAGTCCTTAGAAGATATGGCAATCCACATTTTTTATGCTTTTGGTAAAGCTCTCGGTACACTCCATGATTATGGCATCGCTCATGGTCGCCCCGCGTTGCGTGATATTGTATATGATCCAGACGCGGATAGTGTAATGCTCCTCGATTGGGAAAATGCACGTCGTTGGCCAGAATTCACGCCTGCTGGATGGGATTTACTTATCTTCATCCACAGCTTTATCCGTGAAGGTGATTTACCTAATACCTATCTATATGCGGCTATGAATGGCTATAGCTCTGCCCGCTGTGCACGAGAAACTGTTTTACATGTGAAAGCAGTTTTACAAAAGCGTGACTACCTATTTAAATTCTGTCGTTTATTGGAACCGTTCCACTTTGTAGATACAGAAGCAGCTGTAAAATCGTTTGATTTTATACAAGGACTAAAAACAGAATAACTGTGTATGACTAGTTGATTCTTACAAAAACAGAATACTAAGAATACCGCAAATGGCCCTCCCGTATGGTGAGGGTCATTTTATTATGGTAAAATAGATTGTATACAGGGTGAAACTTTCACCAAAGTTACATTAAAAAATCACAATCCTCTTGTAGGGGTGGATAAAGAGGTATAACAAGTGGAATATATTATTTCGTTCATGGAAACGTATGGCTATGCGGCTATGTTCATCACAATGGTATTGGAAAATGCGAATGTACCAATCCCTAGTGAAATTGTGCTTGGATTTGCAGGGTATTTGATTGCGCAAGGCATATTTGAACTCCATACCACTATGGTTGTGGGCACCTTGGCGGGTATCGTAGGGTCCATTTTATCTTACTGGATGGGTGAGCACGGTGGTCGTCCTTTATTATTGAAATATGGTAAATATATATTCTTTAATGAACATAAATTTGAGCTAGCTGAAAAGATGTTTAATAAATACGGCGGTGCTGCTGTATTCTTCGGTCGTCTTTTGCCTGGTGTTCGTACCTTTATTTCTTTCCCGGCTGGTATGGCACGCTATCCAATGTGGCACTTTATCATCTGGACAGCTCTTGGCACGATTCCATGGACGATTTTGCTCGTTTACTTAGGTAAGGTGCTTGGTGAAAACTGGAAGGATCTTATTCAGTATAATCATGAATTTTTGTTAGTCGTGATGGTCATCTTTGCTATTGTAGCTGTCGTGCTTGGATTTAAATTCTATAAGAATCGCCGTAAATCATAAGGAGATTACGATGAAATTGTCTCGTTTGACGCCTGTGTTGTTTGTTGTTTGGCTGGTATTCTTTATGGTGGCAAATAATATGCTGCCCGTAACGGATCCGGTAGAATCGAATTATGCGTTAACTGCCAAGGAAATGGTATTATCTGGCGATTGGTTATCGCCTCAGATTTATGGGACGTATTGGTATGATAAGCCTATTATGATTTACTGGCTTATTGCATTAGCCTTTAAAGTGTTTGGATTCGCCGACTGGGTGGTTCGATTGCTAGTGCTGTATTTGGCGCTTTGTCCGTGGCGGCGATGTTCCAAGCGTTACGGGCTTTTAGTAGACGTTGGCTTATCGGTCTTGTAGGTTCTTCTATTCTTGGTACATCACTCATGTTCTGGGCTGTTGCCCATGGCGTTATTACTGATATGGTATTGTTATTTACAACCTTGATGGTAATGATGTATGCGTACAAGGGATTGCAAGAAGATTCTAGCTCGGCTATGATTGTAGCTTATGCATTCTCCGGGTTTGGCGTTTTAACAAAAGGGCCTGTGGCGCTTGTTTTGCCGGGTCTAATTTTGCTCATCTATGTGGCGCTTTGCCGGTCTAAACGAATGCTGTTCCGTCTCTTTGACTGGAAGGGCATCATAGCATTTTTTGTCGTTGCCATGCCGTGGTACCTCTATATGTACAGTGCACATGGACAAGCTTTTGTGGATGGATTTTTAGGCCTTAATAATGTGACACGCGCTACACAGTCAGAGCATCCAGAGGACAATGTGTGGTGGTACTATATCGCTATTTTCCTTGGTGCATCGTTACCGTGGACTGGGGCCGTTATTTATGGCATTATAACAGGCTTTAAACAGCATCATAAGTGGTATATATATTCTCTATGCTGGGGCGTAGGTACCGTTCTGTTCTATTCCCTAATGGCCACAAATATCCGCTCTACACATTTATTAGTCTCATACCATTTAGCATTCTTGGCACATTGGGGGCTATGAAAGCTCTTCGACCAGGACGACCACGTTATGTGCCGTGGATTGTTGTGGGGCCGACCCTCTTACTGTGGATGGCGTTTGTAGTGGCCTCATTCTTCGCGCCTTGGGGCTATTATGGTTTGCTCTATGTATTTGCTGGAGTGTCCTTGTTGGGCTTATTCTGGTTCTGGTGGACTCGCCAACGCTATCGTATGTTGAGCACGATTGTAATTGGCACCATGCTTATCTCATCAATTGTTGTGCTTGAAGGCTTGGTTCCTCTCGTGAAACAACGTAGCTCCGTCAATCTTATACCTGTTGTAGAAGAATACAATGGTGATGTGTATTATTACAATGGATATAGCACATCTATCGTATACTATACAGGTCATGAGGTCATTCGTATCAACGGTGATAGCAGTCGTTGGGATGATAAGGATAAATTAAAACATCGTAGCGCTGAATGGGATAAGAAATATCTTATGAAACAGGTGACCGAGGACAAATTTATTAAGCGTTTGGCTGAAGGTAAACAGATTATGGTCATCGTTCCGAAGGGCGAAATTAGCCATTTTAAACAGTCTAGCATTGCTCCGTATGTTGGCGAATATAGCGAGGCTGGTAGCTCGGAAATCTATATTTTAAATAAACGACAAGCTTATATTGAAGAATAATATATTGTTATAGTATTTGTGAAAGTAGCATCAACCGCTCAATGCGGTTGATGCTTTTTAGCGTGTATATGATTGAGCAAATTATTGGAAATATGTATGCCTCTATTAAAGTACTTATTATTTCTAAAAATAAAACCTATTACATCTATATGTATTATTGACAGAATAAAAACATATTGATATAGTAGGTTATATAATTTTTTAGAACGAGGTGTTCTGAAGCCCTATTTCATCTAGGTTTTAGAAATGTGCGGAAATGGCATGCGTCAAAATCGCCCCTTGTTATGAGGTAGAAAGAGGGGAAGTTATGAAGAAAACTTGGTATCTAATCATCGGGGTGGTCCTCTTGGTTATTGGCGGTATAGCATATGGCTATCATGAACACCATAAACCAAAGACGACTCAAGAATTAAAGACTGTACGCGTAGCCTATTTACCAATTACGCATGCATTACCGGTATTTGCTACGAAAGAACTGGAAACGCCAGATGGTCCGGTTCATGTAGAGCTTGTTAAGTATGGATCATGGCCAGAGCTTATGGATGCATTGAATACAGGTAAGGTAGATGCAGCAGCCGTTCTCGTTGAGCTCGGTGTAAAGGCTCGTGAACAAGGTATTGATGTTCGTGCTGCTGCACTGGGCCATACAGAAGGTAATATTATCATCGTCAATAAGGATATTAACTCTGTCCGAGACTTAAAAGGTAAATCTTTTGCCATCCCTCATAAACAATCTACTCAAAAAATCCTCGTGGACCTTATGCTTGAACGGGCCGGTCTTAGTGAAAAAGATGTACAAGTCGTAGAAATGAGTCCTCCTGAAATGCCATCTGCTTTAGCGGTAGGCCAAATTACAGGCTATAGTGTGGCTGAACCATTTGGCTCTCTTGCATTGGAAATGGGGAAAGGCAAGATCTTTGAAGACCCTGATCACCTCTGGCACGATAATATTTGTTGTGCTCTCGTGTTTAATGGTCAATTCGTTGATGAACACCACGATTTAGCGAAAGCTTTCACAAAGTCCTATCTCGATGCCGGTAAATACCTAGATGAGCATCCAGAAGCACAAAAGGAGATTTCCTTAAAGTACATGAAGTTTAAGGATCCGGTTATTGAACGTTCCCTCAAGGTGATTGGGTTTGGAGATTTGGCCCTTACAGAGGACCGTTACAATGCGCTCGTGCATCACATGACACATATTGATTTAATCAAGAAGGTGCCGAGCTATTCAGAGTTTGTAGATCAATCATTGTTACCATAGGAGGGGACCATGAAGAAATATACATATGTGCCAGGGGCATTTATTGCAGCGTGGCTGATTTGGGAACTAATCGTTCGTCTAGGCGGCTTTAACGAGGCTCTATTACCAACACCATATAAAGTATTACTCGGCTTTGGAGAGCTTATTGGAGACGGTGTTCTTTTTAAAGATATTGCAGACAGTTTGGTGCGTTTCTTTATCGGCTATATCATTTCTATTGTAGCGGGCGTATTTCTAGGTCTTATCTTAGGCTGGTACAAGGGAATTTGGAACTACATCAACCCTATCGTTCAAGTCATTCGACCAATTTCTCCTGTGGCGTGGTTGCCATTTATCGTTCTATTCTTCGGTATTGGTCAAGCACCAGCCATCGTTATCATTTTTATTGCAGCGTTCTTCCCCGTACTATTATCCACAGTATCCGTTATCCAAAATATCGATCCTGTATACATTAAGGTAGCCCGTAACTTTGGTATTAAACAGCCAGAACTATTATTTAAAATCGTGTTGCCTGCTGTATTTCCTGGCATTGCGTCCGGTCTTCACATCGCTCTTGGTACGGCGTGGATCTTCCTTGTAACAGGTGAAATGGTAGGCTCGCAAACAGGTCTTGGCTTCCTCATCATCGATATGAGAAATAATTTGCGCAATGATCTCTTGATGGTAGCCATCTTGACCATTGGTTTCGTTGGGCTTTTACTCGATTGGGGCGTGTCCCTCATCGAAATGGATTTACAAACGTTGGGGTATTGAGAAATAGGAGGTGGCCTCATGGGTTACATTTCAGTGCGCAATGCACATAAGGAATTTATGAAAGATGGGGAACCACTCACCATCCTTGAAGATATTAATTTAGATATTGAAAAGGGCGAGTTTATTTGTCTCTTAGGCCCTTCTGGTTCTGGTAAAAGTACACTCTTAAATGCAATGGCGGGCTTTGAGCTTGTTACGTCCGGCTCTATTACGATTGACGGTGAAGAGGTGAAAGCCCCTCAACTTAGATATGTAACGGTATTTCAGAACTATGGCTTGTTGCCATGGCGTACGGTAGAAAGCAATATTGAACTAGGCCTTGAAAGTAAAAAGGTGCCTAAAGAAGAGCGACCTGCTATCATTGATAAATACGTTAAAATGGTAGGCCTAGACCATGCTCGTAATCGCTACCCTGCAGAACTATCTGGGGGTATGCAACAACGCGTATCCATCGCCCGTGCACTAGCTGTAGATCCGGATATTATCTTCATGGACGAACCGCTGGGCGCCCTCGATGCATTAACACGTATCAATTTACAAGACGAAATCTCTCGCATCTGCCGCGAAGAAGGCAAAACCGTTGTATTCGTTACTCACGATATTGAAGAAGCCGTAGTCTTAGCAGACCGCGTTGTTGTCCTAGCGGCTAACCCAGGACGTGTACAAACCATCATCCCTGTAAATATCATCGATAGAACCGACCGCACATCGGCATCCTTTGTTAATATTCGGAACCATATCTTTGAACAATTCCAATTGGCAAAAGAAGACAAAATCGAGTTCTATATTTAGTTGTATATGTTGCAAAAGAAGCACCCAAGAATTTCTATGCTTGGGTGTTTTATATTTCTTATGCAATTCGTGTAATTATCATGTATAGTAGATATATATTATTTATTACCTATAAAATTTAAATTGGAGGCTGTATGTCTTTGTTTGAACTAGATAAGAGCATGTCGTTTGATGAATACATAGCATCCTTTGATGCGGAGCATGTAGAGAAGGTGCGCAATTTTGTGGATTGGCTCGCCCAGTATTCTGGTGATCTTGTACATAATCCGTGGGGCGAGGTGAATCCGGATTTAGAGATTGTCGCAGACGGTTTTGATGCGGCTCGAGTGCGTCAAGATAATTTGGTAGCCTATTTGTTGCCACGTTTAGGTCGTGCTAAGGTATTTGTAGTGGCTGAGGCAGTAGGCTACCAAGGTGGGCGTTTCAGTGGTATTGCTATTACTTGTGAAAGAATGCTATTAGATAAGCACAAAACTATTCGTGCGAAGGATGTAACCCCTATTCGATTAGACCGTACTAGCTCACCGACGAGCACATTGTTAAAAGAAACGCAGAAAAGGGACGGTTTTAATGAACCTACTGATACGGTGGTATGGGGTGCTATCCTAGAAAAGGGCATCGATCCGTATGATACATTGTTGTGGAATATATTCCCTTTCCACCCTCGTAAGGATGGAAATCCATTGACGAACCGTACACCTACAGAGGCTGAGCAAGAGCAAGGATGGGAGTATACAAAACGGTTATTAGAATTACATCGTGAAATGGGGGGGGATGAACCTCTTATGCTAGCGGTAGGACAAAAGTCTGCAGATACGATGGGGAAATTTGGCCTACTTGCTATTGGTTTGCGCCATCCTGCAAACGGCGGAGCTAATCTATATCGGCAAGGGTTTGCTGAGGCTGTAGATACATACTTAAAATAATTTGAGTTGAGAGTTTTGGAGAGAAATTTATGAAACGTTATTGTGATGCTTGCCATCAATATTGTGATGAGGCAGCTATGTTTTGACAGTTATATTTCAAACAGGACCGTATTTAATCGGTTTAGGTGGGTTCTTGACGGCTATACTATGTTTAGTTTCCTTACTTCCGTTAGGGTCGTTGTGTGTGCGTCGGCTTCATGATACGGGGCGAGGTAGCATGAGCTTGTTACTATTCCTCATTCCATTTGTCGGACCATTGATTTTACTGTTGTTATTATGCCAAAAAGGTCAACAGCAGGATAATCAATATGGTAGTGCATTGAAGCATATCGTCATAGATGCAAGGCTAGCTTCTATTATGAAAGTATCCCCTACGAGTAGTTCGTTAACAACGAGAGTTTTAATTGTTGTTCTTGTAACTATATTATGCGTATTTGGATTTTCTTTACGAACTATGGGACCAGAAAATGAAGTATTTCCTTCAGGGTGGTTTACAAATGCCATTGTTGGCGAAGGCATGGTAGAGGCTAAACCGATGAAGCGATATATTTCTCTTATTGAAGAAAATGGTGCTTGGCATATTGAAGCCTTTTACAAACATTTGCCTGATGATGATAAATAAATATGATATATAAACACGGCTAGGTTCTGTATGATAATCAGATAAATCCGTACAAGTTTAATGAAATAGCGTTAACATAAGGGACCTCTTTTGTTAACGCTATTTTTATGTTACAATAATACTAACGTATGAAAGCGAGGCTTTCATCAGAACGATCGGATTATAATGAACATTAAACGGTAACGATGAGAACGTAACGTCGCGGCTGACGCGTTTAATGGTACACTATACTCATTTGCACGAGGCGAATGGACAAAAGGACTTGGACGGTAACAATTGAGTTGCGCTATTTTTGCGCCCATTTGAGAGACGCTGCTAGATAGCGCCTTTTTCGTTTGTCCGTTCCTCTGTAAAGATCAAATTTCAATGATAGGTGAAAATATATGTTAAACAAATTAATGAACAAAATTTTAGGAGGAACTGTGAACACAACAGATAATCAACATACTGCACAAGTGACTGCAGTAGAGACGGCGCCATCTGCTCAAGGTGAGCAAAAAAACAACTCGCCGTCGCACCAATACGCGTCGACCTGCGGGAGAACACCGCAATACAGAAGGTCATCGTAGTGGTGAACGCCGTCATACAGGCGAAGCTAATCAAAATGGCGAAGGTCGCCAACGACGTACGACACATACAAGAACGAATACACGTCGTCAACGTTCAACTGGCGAGCAAGGCGAACAACAAGGTGCAGAACGTAAAACGCGCCAAACTCGTCAAACTCGCACAACCCGTAGTGGGGATAATACACATCGTACCGAACGAAATGGCGAGAATACTCGTAATACAAGAAATACACGTAATACGCGTACACGCAATACAAACGATGCAAGTCGCAATGAAACTACCAATAACCGTCGCACGCGTACTAATAACCGTCCGATGGCACGTAATCACGACCGCAATCAAGAGGTGCAATCTGATTTAATCGGTCGTCAGCCAGCAGGATCCAACAAGGGGAAATTCCAAATTATCCCTCTTGGTGGCCTTGGTGAAATCGGTAAAAATATGACCATCTTCCAATACGAGGACGAAATCATTGTTCTTGATGCGGGTCTTGCGTTCCCTAGCGAAGATATGCTTGGTGTAGATATCGTTATTCCTGATATGAGCTATATTATCGAGAATAAGGATCGCGTGAAGGCAGTCGTTATTACTCATGGCCACGAAGACCATATTGGTTCCTTGGCGTACCTTATGAAGGAAATTAACTGTCCTGTGTATGCTACAAATCTAGTTTGTGGTTTAATTGAAGGTAAGTTCAAAGAACATAAGGTATCCCCAAATGCCTTCGTACCATTGCGGCCGGCGATGAAGTTCAAATCGGTCAAGTGAAGGTTGGCTTTATCCAAACTAATCACTCTATTCCTGACTCCGTTGCGGTGTACTTCGATACACCTATCGGTACTGTACTTCATACAGGGGACTTTAAAATCGACCAAACACCAGTTGATGGCAAATTGATGGATATTCATAAATTCGCAGAACTTGGTAATAAGGGCGTATTAGCCTTGATGTCTGACTCTACGAATGTTGAAAAACCTGGCTTTACTGGTTCTGAAAGCTCCGTTGGACCAGCTATTAAGCAAGCTGTAGGAGCTGCAAAAGGCCGTGTTGTATTGGCTACATTTGCATCTAACGTATCCCGTATTCAACAAGCTATCGATGCAGCTGTGATGTTCAAGCGTAAGGTCGTTGTTATGGGCCGCAGCATGGTGAATGTTACGGAAATCGCACAAGAACGCGGTTATTTAAATATTCCGCCAAACACGATTATCGACGTAGATGTTATGCACAACTACACAGATGACCAAATCATGATCTTAACAACTGGTTCCCAAGGTGAACCGATGGCGGGCTTGTCCCGTATGGCTACAAGCAATCACCGTACTGTAGAATTGGCACCAAATGATACGGTTATCATCTCTGCTACGCCAATTCCAGGCAATGAAGGTGCTGTTGGTAGAACCATCGATAACTTACTTCGTCTAGGCTGTCATGTAGTATATGGCAAAGATCGTGGTATACACGTATCTGGTCATGCGAGCCAAGAAGAGCTTAAAACAATGCTCAACCTTGTGCGTCCAGAATACTTTATCCCTGTTCATGGTGAGTATCGTATGTTGCGCCGCCATGGTGAACTTGGTGTAGCTATGGGCGTAGATCCTAAGAAGGTCCTTATCGGCGACAATGGTCAAATCTTTGAGTTCGATAAAAACGGTGGCCGTAAAGGTGGTCGGGTGCAAGCTGGCGCTATCTTTGTTGACGGCTTAGGCGTTGGCGATGTTGGTAATATCGTTATTCGCGATCGCCAACAATTGGCACAAGAAGGCATGGTTATCGTTGTTATGGCTATGGATACTGCTTCCGGTACAATCATTGCAGGTCCTGATCTCGTATCTCGTGGCTTCGTATACGTTCGCGATGCAGAAGAACTTATGCTAGAAGCAGAACGTCGTGTTCATCAAGTATTAGATGATTGCGAAGCACAACGTATCAAGGACTGGACTACAATTAAACAAAATGTTCGCGATGCATTGGGTAAATTCTTCTATGACAAAACACGTCGTAGACCTATGATTTTACCAATCATCCAGGACGTACACTAAATAACAATCCCTCTCAAGCATGGGTTTCATAATTATATGGTGCTCATGGCTTGAGGGGGATATCTTTATTCGTTTGGAACACTATAAATAGCGTAGTTACTGTTATTGTCTACTATATAGGGTATTTGAAGTTACTTCTTTAAACTGCTATAATTAAAAGATAACTGGTATCCTTTTAGTATTGGATGGAGTATTATGAAACAAACAAATACAAGAGCTATGGTGGAGACGGCATTTTTAGCAGCCATCGTAGTTGTATTAACTGTTATAGGTGCTAGCCTCCCCATCTTATCATTGCTAGCTACCATCGTCGCTCCTGCGGCGCTTGCTATTGTTGGTATTCGGTGGGGGATTCGATATAGTTGTTCGGCGGCTGTAGTGGCTTTTGTTATTGTTTCCATTTTGTTGGGACCCTTGACCGCTGTAGGAACTATCTTGATGTATGCAGTACCTAGTATTTTTGTTGGACTCGGTTTCCGTAACCGTTGGTCTCCTTTAAAATTAATTCTGGTACCTACATTGGCATTAGCGGTAACTACTATTATTACGCTCTTAGCATCGATGTCGGTGATGTCCGTTGATCTACAGACATCACTTCAAAGCATAGAAGAGGAAATACAGAATGCATTTATAGAGACCGTAAAGCAACAATCGTTGCCACCTGAACAGACAGAGCTGTATATACAGCAAATACAAGCGAGTCTGGTACAGATTAAACGGATGATTGTAACCTATGCGTTTTGTGCATTTGCTGTTACATCCTATATCTTGGCACGGTTTACTGCCTATATTGCAAACGCACCAATAACCCTGTACAACCATTACCAGCCATTTCATCCTGGCAAATACCTGTTTGGACTGCTGGTGTATTAGCGGTAGGGCTCATTATTATCTATGGTTCATCTTTTGTTGGTATCCATAATGAGCTGCTCACAACTGTTGGGATGAACATTGCTTTATTTGGTGCTTTTGCATGCGGTCTTAATGGAATCGCTAGCTTACTAGGTATCTTAGAAGGTTATGGTGTATCAAGGGTATTAAAAATTATTATTATAGCTTTTTTATATGTCATGATGCCTGTATCTCTTGTAACATTTGGTGTTATGGATATGTTTTTAGATTTACGATCTCGTTTTAATCAACGAGGTTATTAATAGAAAGGAGGTTGCTATGAAATCCTTTCAACGAAGATGGACGGTAATGGAATGGACCATTATTGGTGTTATCGTTCTATTAGTCTTAATCATCGCTTATTTAAATTGGTTATTAGCTATATTATCGGCTATCGTGGTAGTTGCTGTATACTTGATTAATTACAATACCATTCATAATCGGCGTCGCTTAGCACGCGAACAATTTGGTGCTATGATGAAAAATGTAACGCAAGCAGCTAATTTCGCGTTGCAAAATTTACCGACCGCTATTGTACTTGTCAATAAGCAAGGTACATTGGTGTGGAATAATAGCGTATTTGCCGATTGGGTTCCGGTGGACTGGAATAAATTACAAAAATGTCCGCTTTAATTCCTGGATTTAGAATTGATAAGATTTGGGGCAAATCGGGGTTCTTGAAGGAGCGCTATGGAGACCGATATTTCCAAGTGGTGTACAAGTTCATTGACCCACGCGATACGAGACCTGATGCGGATCCAAATGATGAATTGACGGAACATGCTGTGATGGCCTTGTATTTTAAGGACATTACAGATATTGAGCAGGACCGCATTAGAGCTCAGGAGGAACAACCTGTATGGGGCATGATTCAAATCGATAATATCGAAGAATTGACAAAGGGCCTCAGTGATAGAGAATATACGAATTTATGGGCCGAAATTAATAATATTGTAGTCGATGAAATCGATAAACACGAAGGCTTCATCCGAAATTTCCAAGATGATATGTATACCTTTGCCGTGTCGCGAGGCGCCTTGCAATCCATGGAACAAGATGGGTTTAAGGTTCTTGAACGGGTTCGTAAATTGCCTTCTCCACGCCAAGTGCCGGCTACGATTAGTATCGGTATTGGTGAAAATGCAGGAACAGTTAAGGACGTATCCGAACGGGCCCGCGCAGCTCTCGACATCGCCTTGGGTCGTGGTGGCGATCAGGTTTGTATTATGGATGGTGAAAGCACCCGCTTCTTCGGTGGTAACACGGCAGGCGTAGAAAAGAATACACGCGTTCGTGCGCGCGTAGTGAGTCAAGCCATTCATGAGCTCATGAATGACTCCGATAAAATTCTTGTTATGGGCCATCAACGCGAGGATTATGATGCTTTAGGTGGCGTTATCGGCGTAGTAGCGATTGCACGTGCTCTTGGTAAAGAGGTGCGTTTCGCGCTCTCAAAAGAATCCAGTGCTATTACTAAAATGGTGAATGTCCTTGATGAAGACGAATTTTGGTTATCCCATAAATTGACGGCTCCTGAAGCAAAGCTTTGGGTTGATGCGAATACACTTGTTATCGTATGTGATACACATAGACCTGAAATGGTAGCGGTACCAGAGGCTCTTGAAGCTTCTGAACGGCGTATTGTTATCGATCATCATCGCCGGGCAGCTGATTTTATTGAAAATCCATTGCTTACGTATTTAGAACCAGCTGCATCATCTACAAGTGAGCTTGTAACAGAACTTGTACAATATGCGGGCGTTCCTGTAAAACTTTCAAAAGCGGAAGCCACAGGTATTTATGCAGGTATAGTTCTAGATACGAAGAACTTTGTTCAACAAACTGGGGCGCGTACCTTTGAAGCAGCAGCATTCTTGCGCCGAGCGGGGGCGGATATTGAACGGGTTAAACAATTATTTATTGAAACCTTCGATTCTATCCAATTGCGTGCTAAAATGGTATTTGAAGCTAGTCGTACCGAAGGGATTGCTATCTCTGTAGCACCTGAAGGTTTAAAGGATATGATGGCATTGGCTGCACAGAGTGCGGACATGCTCATCAGTAATGAAGATATTGAAGCAGCCTTTGTACTTTACTCACTAAATGATGGTGGTATCGGCGTTAGTGCTCGGTCCAAGGGCAAGGTAAATGTACAGGTTGTAATGGAAGCCTTGGGAGGTGGCGGTCACAGAACTGTGGCTGGTGCTCAATTACAAGGTATGACGATAGAAGAAGCGAAGGCCGCTATTCTAGATAAAGCGCTAGAGGCTCTTCATTCTGCTGAAAAAGAGGAGGAAGAACAATGAAAGTAGTATTGTTAGAAGATGTAAAAAAGGTTGGCAAAAAAGGCGAAATCGTTGAAGTAAGCGACGCATATGGTCGTAATGTATTGATTAAAAAAGGTCTTGGCCTCGAAGGTACAGCTACAAATGTAAACAATGCGCGCCAAAAACAAGAATCCATTGCACATAACAAAGCCGTAGCAAATGATGAAGCTAAAATCTTAGCGGCTCAACTTACAAAGGTAGAAGTAACTGTTAAGGTTCGCATGGGCGAAGAAGGCCGTGTATTTGGTTCTGTTACTGCTAAGGACATTTCTGATGCAGCTAAAGCTCAATATAAGGTAGATATCGATAAAAAGAAAATCGAAATTAAAGAACCGTTGAAAACATTAGGTGTTCATGATGTAGTGGTTCGTGTACATCCAGAAATTACGAGCACTATCAAGGTTAACGTAGTCGCTGAATAATCTTCGAATCACCATGCTCACAGAGTGTGGTGATTCTTTTTGTGCATAGAACATGGCGAATTCTTTCACAGGGAACATTGTCATAATCGAGTTAAGGGGAGAAGAACATGGACGTACGCATACCACCGCATAATGAGGATGCGGAAAAGGCCGTATTAGGGGCATTGCTAACGGATGGCTCATCATCGGGCGAATCTGTTGACCTGGTGACTAGTATCGTAGAACGTGATGATTTTTATCGTGATACGCACCGTATCATTTATGATGCTATTTTGAGCCTCGTAAAAAGTAATAAAACAATCGATTTCATTACATTAAGTGAAGAGTTAGAACGGCGCAAAAAACTTGATACCGTAGGTGGCATTGCTTATATTACGTCCCTTGCAAACGAAGCAACGGGCTATAACATTGAAGAGCATGCGCGTATTATTGCAGAAAAAGCACAAATGCGCCGCCTCATTGATGCAGGTAATAAGATTGTAGGCATGACCTATGCTGGCGAGGATGAACCATCTGTTATCATGAACAAGGCGGAACAACTCGTTCTTGATGTGGGCGGTCAAACACAATCAGAGTCGACATTTTCTCCAATCAGGGATATCGTTCTTACGAATATTGATAGACTGAATAAACTGCAACAACATAAGGGCTCTATTACAGGTGTACCAACGGGATTTAGAGATTTAGATTTCAAGCTAAATGGCTTACAACGGTCGGACCTGATTCTCGTTGCGGCTCGTCCTGCTATGGGTAAGACGGCTTTCACCTTGAATATTGCTCAAATGTAGCGATGGGGATTAAGAAGACCGTAGCATTCTTCTCCCTAGAAATGTCTAAGGAACAGTTGGTAGGTCGTATTTTGTCCTCCGTGGCCGGTATTGAATCAGATAAGTTGCGCAAGGCTGACATGGACCCGAATGATTGGGGGAAGGTGATGGCTGCTGCAGATGAGATGAGCCAAGCTAACCTATTCATCGATGATACGCCAGGCCTTACTGTGCAGGATATGCGTGCTAAGTTGCGCCGCCTTAAGGTAGAACATGGCCTTGATCTTGTCATCGTCGATTATATTCAGCTTATGCAGGGCCGTAGCTCTGGTAAGGGCAGTGAGAACCGTCAACAAGAGGTATCTGAAATTTCCCGTAATCTAAAACTGATTGCCCGTGAATTTAATGTGCCTGTTATTGCCTTGTCTCAGTTGTCTCGTAGTGTTGAAAGCCGCCCAGATAAGCGTCCAGTATTATCTGACCTTCGTGAATCTGGTTCTCTTGAACAAGATGCGGACATCGTTATCTTTTTGTATCGCGATAAATATTACGATGAAAACTCTGAAATGGGGGATGAGGCAGAGGTTCTTATCCGAAAACATCGTAATGGCGCTGTGGGGAAGGTAAGGCTCTTATTTAAGGACGAATTAACACGATTCCTCGATACGGTAGATGATGACAAAGTTGGACCAGAACAATAAATGAATGATCTTGGTGTTATATTTACGTAACACCAAAGAATATAAAGGTATCTATTATTAGAAACTATCTCTAATAGTAGATACCTTTTTTATTTAAAATTATCTTCATAATAGCAAACATACGTTTGAAAATACTGTAAATTTTTGTTATACTAATGATAGAAATTACGGAGATAGTAATTTTTGTGAAAGTTAGTGAATTAGCGCTTTAAGGAGGTGTTCGTATGGGGTCAGCTGATACAAATCGGATGTATATGTGCATTGATTTAAAGAGCTTTTACGCATCTGTAGAATGTGCCGATTTGGGGGTAGATCCATTTACGACACCGTTAGTGGTGGCCGATAATTCTCGTGGCAAGGGTGCGATTACGTTAGCCATCTCTCCAGCACTTAAGAAACTAGGCGTTAAGAATCGGGCTCGGTTGTTTCAAATTCCTTCTCATATTGAATATATTACGGTAAAGCCACATATGAAGAGGTATATGGAGGCTTCGGCCCAGATTTATGGAACATTGCTAAACTATGTATCACCTGATGATATCCATGTCTATTCCATTGATGAATATTTTATCGATATTACGCCATACATGAAATTATATAAGAAAACGCCTCGTCAATTGGCACAGCTTTTGCTTGATGCGGTCCTCGATGCAACCCATATTTACGCCACTGTAGGCATTGGAACGAATCTATTCCTCGCAAAAATTGCCCTCGATATATTGGCGAAATATGCACCTGATTTTATAGGTTATCTAGATGAAAGCCTTTTTAAAGAACAAATTTGGCATCATCAGCCCATTACCGATATTTGGCAAATCGGCAGCGGTATCGCTAATCGCTTGCGTAAATTCGGGGCTTTTGATCTGCATGGCATCACCCAAGTTCCAGAACATAAATTATATAAGGAGTTTGGTGTGAATGCTGAGCTGTTAATCGATCATGCGTGGGGCCGTGAAACTTGTACTATTACTGACATTCATGCTTATAGGCCATCTAAGCACTCCCTTTCACAAAGTCAAATATTATTACGCAATTATACGGCTGATGAGGCGCGGTTGCCCATGCGTGAAATGGTGGAATCCTTAGTCCTTGAACTATTACAGATTAAGGCGGTCACAAAATGTATCCATGTTCGTATAGGGTATGCGGCGGAGGATTTACGGTCCACCGGTGGTTCTCGAACCTTGGCGCAATATACGGATTCATTTCAGGAGTTATGTCCTGCCGTATTAGCCTGTTTGATAAGTACAAACGGCCTGACGAACCTATACGGCGCATTGCCGTTGGATTTGAAGACCTTGTCAATAAGGCCGCTGTACCAACTGAAATGGACCTATTTAGTAATGCTTTGATTGAGGCCGCAGAGCAAGAGGAGCATATACAGAAAACCATGCTGAATATTAAGGGACGATTTGGCAAGAATGCCATCCTTCGAGCTTCTAGCTTGCAAGAGGAAGGAACTCTGCAGTTTAGAAATACATTGATAGGCGGTCACAACGGAGAGTAGGGTTTAAATATGAATAAGTTATCGTATAGGGAAGGTATACATTCATGAAACATCGCATGTCTCGTTTACAACGGGCCAAACAATTTATGCCCTTTGCGGCGCTAAAGGGATTTGAAACATTATTGGCAGCCGTCGCACGGCCTAAGGAGGCTCGTGTGGAACTGTCAGAGGATCAAATAGAAGAACTAAATAAGGCCTTACAGACTGTGCGTTGTGGGGATTGGGTACGAGTCATTTACTATGATAAGCACAAGTATACAGAACTTATAGGTCCGGTAGATGTGATTAATAAGCGCTTACAAATCTTAACTGTTCAAGGTGTGGAGATTTTCTTTAGAGATATTAAGGCCATTGATCTGTATGAGATATAAACTATTAATAGATGTAGTACATGCATTCTTAGTAGAACATAATTTAATATAATGTGAATAGATTTTATATTGACATTTATTCTCTATCACTATAAAATAAACATATGAATGAACGTTCATATGTTTATTTTTCTATTACTTATATGGATGAAAGCAACCTATGCTTTCAAATATAGATAAAGGAGATATCATGGAAGAAACATTACTTCTAAAGGATTTGAACTGTGCGAATTGCGCAGCAAAAATTGAAGATCGTATCCGAAAAATGGAAGTGGTAGAAACAGCCAACTTTACACTTGCTACCCATCAATTGAAATTGACTGGCTCTTGGGAGGACCGTGAAGCGCTTAAGCGCGATATCCAAGATATTTGTGATGCCATCGAAGAGGGCGTAACAGTAGCTGATTACGAACGTAAATCTAAAGCGGCTATAGATGATCATGGCCATGACCACGATCACGGCAGCGAGGCGGTGACAATTGCTGTTATCGTAGCAGGCTTGTTATTTATGATCTATGAAGCATTGACTTCTTTTGTTCCATCAATCGGATTGCCAGAATCTATTGAAACTCCGATTTATTACGTTGCTTATGTACTCCTTGCATTTCCTGTATTGCGTACAGCAGCGCGTAATATCTTAAAGGGTGAAGTATTTGATGAAAACTTCTTGATGTCTATTGCTACATTAGGTGCTATCGCTATCGATGCATTGCCTGAAGCGGTTGGTGTTATTTTATTCTACCGTATAGGTGAGTTCTTTGAACATAAAGCAACAGATCGTAGCCGTACAGAAATCATGAACGCTGTAGATATGCGTCCACAAGAGGTACGTGTTGTGGATACATGCTGCGGTGGTGAAATCGTAGTTATGGCTCCGGAAAAGGTTGAGGTAGGATGGACTATCGAAGTTCGCCCTGGCGATTTAATTCCTCTAGATGGTACAGTTCTTGAAGGTGAAACTCGCGTCAATACGGCTCCTGTAACAGGTGAACCAGTACCAGTTCGCGCAGAACCTGGTACACAACTTATGTCTGGTTGCATCAACGAATCTGGTCGCATTACAATGCGTGTCGATAAGATTCTTGAAGAATCTATGGTTACTAAAATCCTTGATGCTGTTGAAAATGCTGCATCTTCTAAACCTAAAATCGACCGTTTCATTACCCGTTTCGCTCGCGTGTACACACCAATCGTAGTGGCTCTTGCCCTTGCAGTTGCTATCATTCCATCCCTTATTACAGGCGAATGGCATAAATGGATTTACACAGCCTTAACATTCCTTGTTATCTCTTGTCCATGTGCATTGGTACTTAGCGTGCCACTTGCATTCTTCTCCGGTATTGGTAATGCATCTAAACACGGTATCTTGCTCAAAGGTGGTCGTGTTATCGAAGCATTGGCTAATGTGAAAGCAGTAGCTCTTGATAAAACCGGTACGATTACATCTGGTGAATTCAAGGTTCACAACGTAGAAACTGTAGGTTCTCATGTAAGCAATACACAATTGTTATCCATGGCAGCAGCTATCGAAGCGGTCTCTACACATCCAATTGCAACAAGCATCGTTGCTGAAGCAAAAGAACAAGACCTTACAGTAGAGCCTTCTGACTTCGTTCAAGAATTAGCTGGCGAAGGTATGGTAGGCATGGCTGATGGTCAACAAGTACTTGTTGGTAACCGTCGTTTGATGGAACGCTATGAAGTACAAGGCTATCCAGCAGAACCTGCTGAATATGGTACAGAAGTCCTTGTAGCAGAAGGTAATACATACCTTGGTCGTATTATCATCGCCGATGAAGCTCGTCCAGATTCTGCTGAAGCGATTGCTGATCTTAATCGTCAAGATATTAAAACTGTTATGCTTACGGGTGATGCGGAAGCAAGTGCTAATTACATCGCCAAAGAAACTGGCGTAAGTGCTGTACGTGCTCAACTATTGCCTCAAGATAAATTGTCCGTTGTACAAGATATTCGCTCTGAATATGGTCCTACTATGTTCGTAGGCGACGGTATCAACGATGCGCCAGTACTTGCTGGTGCTGACGTAGGTGGCGCTATGGGGAGCGGTGCTGATGCGGCTATCGAAGCGGCCGATGTCGTGTTCATGCGTCCATCCTTGACCGCTATTGCGCACATTCTTGACTTGTCCAAATCGACATTACGTGTAGCATGGCAAAACGTTGTATTCGCCATTGCCGTAAAGGTTCTTATTATGGTGCTTGGCCTTTTGGGCTATGCGTCCATGTGGTGGGCTGTATTTGGCGATACAGGCGTATCCATCCTTTGTATCTTAAACTCTGTTCGCATCTTGAGTAGAAAATAATACTGATAGATAATAAACTGCTTCTACATTGTATTAGGCAATGAGGAGCAGTTTTTCTATGTAAAACTTTCACAAGAGAATTGAATAGTACACCTAAATAGTATATAATTTTAAAGATGAGATACAGTATTTTCGCTCGGAAGGAGGGATAACATGATTACGGTGTACAAGCACATTGAAGAAGAATTAGTAGCCGATTACACGGTATCAGATGCCACAAAAGGTTCATGGGTAAATTTGGTGAACCCAGACCCCGATGAGTTATCCCTTATCAATATCCTGACGGAAATTCCTACAGACGTATTAAAGACCGCCCTCGATATGGAAGAACGTTCTCACGTGGAGTTAGAGGACAATTATATCTTTGTTGTTATCAACATTCCTGTTGTTCGCGGCAATGATATGTACGATACGGTGCCACTTGGTATCTTTTTGACGCCAGATTTCTTTATTACCATTTGTTTAGAAGAATCTGAAGTGTTATATCCGTTTATCTCCAATCAGATTTCTACGTTCTATACGTATAAAAAAACGCGTTTCTTGTTCCAAATTCTGTACCGCACAGCGACCATGTTCTTGCGTTACTTGCAACAAATCAACCGTCGTACCGACGATATCGAGGTTCAATTGCGTCATACCACAAAGAACAAGGACTTCTTCCAATTGTTGGAATTACAGAAATCCATGACATACTTACGTCCGCCTTGCGTACGAATGGTACCGTTATGGAACGTTTATTGCGCTTGCGTGGCCACAGTTCCTACAAACACCTTCTCAAGATGTATGAGGAAGATGAGGATCTATTAGAGGACGTTATCATCGAGAATAAACAGGCCATTGAAATGGTTGAAATGTATTCTAACATCTTGATGAACATGATGAACGCCTTTACATCCATCATTTCAAACAACCTTAACATGGTTATGAAAATGTTGGCTGCCTTGACGATTACCTTGGCCGTACCTACTATCATCTTTAGCTTGTGGGGGACCAACGTGCCGTTGCCATTCCAAAACGATGAAAATGGTTTCTTCGAGGTGGTAGGCATCTCCGTAGCCTGTTCTATCGTGGCCATCATTGGCATGTGGAAAAAAGATCTTTTCTAAGATACTAATTATACTAGATATACTGAAAGCTGGCTTTAGGCCAGCTTTTTTGTTTTTAGTATAAGTAGTTCTACGTAATATATATCTTATACTATCTCTATTCAATTGTTGCACACTTCAATATAAATCTGCTATAATATACCATTATGGAGAGGTGTCCGAGTGGTTTAAGGAGCTGGTCTTGAAAACCAGTGACTCCGCAAGGGGCCGTGGGTTCGAATCCCACCCTCTCCGCCATTCAATTTTATGAATTTCAATGACTATCAAAGAATATGAAAGAGTAAATAAAGCTAGATAATACCTGATTTATTGATACTCTTAGATATTCATGAGTAGTCTATAAATTAAATATAATTTGCCCCCTTTTTTGCCCCCTAAAATTTATGTGGTAGAATAGAGGGGGAAAGCAGTAAATATAATGTTTTCAAAATCATATAATCATCTCTAAAACCCTTTAGGTTACCGCCTAGAGGGTTTTATATATAGCTTTAATCTCGTACTTGTGCTATACTATTTGTATAATATAAATCTTTAGTACCTAGTTGGGCGATTTGTTGCCTGTTGCTGGTTTCTTTTGATTTATTAATATACTTGGTAAGGCAATTGGAGCCCGTTCCTTGTATATTACTATAGAGAACCCTTTATCAAATTGATAGAGGGTTCTTATTATATATTAGAGTATGTTAACTTATGTCAATATATGTTTAATAGCTTTGTCTGAAATTAGCTATAGGTTCTATTATTGACGATGTTTACCATGTCTTTTATACTTATAGTATCAAAAGCAGTATTACTGGTCATTTGACCGACCGCTTGGCTATTGCCACTCTGAGTCGGGCGACTAGTAGTACTGCTTTTTTGTACGCTTTATTAATAGATAACCTTAACTTTTGTTAATACCTTGATGCAGTATGTTTTGATGTAACAGTAATGTAACATTGATGTAACAGGTTTGTAACGCTATTACATTCTATTAATAGTAAACCTTAGTTTTCTTTAGCCTTTTTTAGGGTATTCGGTTTATTAGTTTTTAGGGTATCTGAAATGTTGGGTTTTATTGAAAGCATCTAATATATATAAAGCCCCCATTTTTTATAATGGGGGACTTATTTCTATGTTATACTATGAGTGTTACTTCCCTAGACTGGTAACAGAAAGGGGGTTAGGCGTTGCTAGAATTATTTCTTTCTTTAATGGTATCTATCATAGCAAGTGTAACTAGTCATTATGCTTGCAAGTGGCTAGATAGATACTTTAGCAAGTAACTAGCACATATAAAAAAGACGGTATTCGCAGTACCGTCTTTTTTCTTTTGCATTAAGCGATGCAAATTATTTCTTTCTTTAGTCATATATTATATTACAGCTTATCAATAGTTTTGTAAAGTGTTCGTTATTCATTCATTCTCATTGATAGTCTATACTTTTCAGTAATAGGAAAGTATTTACTTCCGATAATATATACTTAGTGGAAGTAAAAACGGAAGTTATTTTTTAGAAAAACCGCATAATTACTGGCTTTATAGATTATTACTGTAAGTCATGTATAATTGACCTTTAAAAAAAGTGCATATCTTGATTGTTTTATACGTTTTATTCTGTATGTTTAATCAAAAATAGATACGCTTATATAGTCATGGCTTATCTTTGTATTTCTCATTTAGATAATTATTTACTTGTTTGATTGTAGGAATTTCTATATCAAGACTAACAATCTTTTTAATTATCCGCCTAGATTTAGCATAACTGATTTTTTCTCTTTCGTCTACATAAGTATTTATCAAGTATAGAATATCTGAATAGGCTAGGGCGGTAGTTTTGAATAAGCAGTCTTTAATATGTAACCGCATCATAGTTGTATTGATGAGTTCAATAGCTATATTTTCACGCTTAACTATCTTATCTGATATATCGTGTTTCTTGTTGGTGCGTGATGCTATACCGCCATATTTAGCAATATTAGCAGTAGGGGTATCATGCTTAATCATTTCGTTCAGTTCAAGATACTTGTTATTAAGTCGCTTATAACTTAACAAAGTATCTTTTATGGCCTGCTCTTTGGTAGTTATTATAGTTTTAGATGATTGAGTGGCCGTGTATGAGTAGTTACTGGTATGGCTTGCTTTAGTGGTCTTAGGCTTATTCAATTCCTTTCGTATAACTTGCTCATCTCTGTATGCTCTATAATCGCTTGCGTTCATTCATTCCTACCTTGACCGATCGCTTGGCTATTGCCACTCTGAGTTGGGCGACTAGTAGTACTGCTTTTTTGTCCTATAACCCAAAATATTAGTGTATAAATAACTTAAGTAGGATTATTGCTGCTGCTGTACATAAAGGTACAGGTAGTCAGTCCAATAATCCTACTTATGATTTTAAGATAAGTTATATAAATTTATTTGTCAAGAAACGTAGCAAGAGGGGATTCTCCATGCTCTATCATGTATATTGCCTTGTAAGCGTGATAATAAATATATTGTGTTTGAAAAACTCTTTCTATTTATAGTATGATAGCTCTATATGTTATTTTTCTATAGAAAGGAGCTCGTATGAGTAGAATTGGTTTCTCACGAACTCAGATTTTAATTCTCGTCAGCGTTTGGCTAACGTTTTTGATTAGCTTTGTTATGCGCCTATCTTGGGCGTCATTGATGCCGATTGTCAATGAAGCATTGAATTTTACACCACAAATGGGGACGACCTATTTATCCGCCTTTTACATGGGCTATGCCATAATGGTATTGCCAGGTGGTATCTTAGCGGATCGAATTGGTTATCGTTATACTATATTGGTTAGCTTACTCGCTATGGCAGTCATCACCGCATTGATGAGCACCATTGATAATTATACCTACGGATGGGTATTGCGTTTCTTATTAGGTATCGTATCAGGCCCTGTGCAAGCTTCTTGTTTGAGTGCTATTGGGGATTACTTTGGTCCTAATCAACGTGGCGCAGCCGTTGGTATTTTCATGTCTTGTACATCGCTTGGGGTGGCGACTGTAAATTTATATGCCCCTTATGTAGCAACGAATTATGGTTGGCAAAATGCATTCCTCTTAACTGCTTTGTTGCCAGTTCTTATCTTTATACTTAGCTACTTTACAGTTCGTAAGCCAAGTGCTGAGATTCTAGCTCAACGTGAAGCGGAGGCTCATGTCGAAGCGGTTCCTGTAGGGGAAAAGCCATCCATAAAAGAAAACTTGCTTCACGTATTAAAAAATCGCAATATTCGTTGCCTTGCATTTGCCGGCTTCTTCGCTACCGGTGCTACATGGGCGGTGGCTCAATGGTCAAACTTGTACATGGTAAAACAACTAGGTGTTAATGCCATCTACGCAGGTCATGTTATGTCCGCTTTTGGCTTGGCTGCACTTATTGCAAAACCAACCATCGGTATTCTATCCGATATTTTGCCGATTAAGAAAAATCATTTAACAGCACTCGTTATGTTCTTGTTTGGTCCGGCCTTAATACTCTTTGCGAGCACCACAAACCCGGATATACTCTTTATTACAGGTCCAATTCTTGGTATTGGCGCATTCATGCACAGTGCGTTGACGAATGCTCTTGTTGTACAATCAGCAGAACCTCACTTACGCGGTACTACGGCAGGCTTTGTAAACTTATTCAATCAAATCGGCGTTATGTTAGCTCCTATGATTTTAGGTAGTATGCTAACTGCAACTGGTAGCTATAAATCTGCATTGATGACCCTTGCTATTGCACCAGTTATCGGTGCCATTGCCTTGTTCTTTGTAAGACTAAAAAAATAAATTTCGCTTGTGAAAGCCATAAAACAAACCCTCATCGATAACGATGAGGGTTTCGTGTTTCTAAATATTTTTGTAACTAATAATTAATGAGGACCTTGTCCACCACCATGACCGCCATTCCCGCGACCACCGCCATTACGACCGCCGTTGTCACGATTACCATCATTGCGATGATTATCGCGATTAGAACTATTAGGCGACATGTCAGCACGACCGAGTCCATGACCATTATTGTTAAGATTCCAGCCATCACGATTCTTGTTATCTCTAAAACCTTGAGGGCCAGGAGGTCCTTGTCGATCTGGAAGAGCAATATTTCGATTAGATGGTTGGAATTTACCCGGTTGCAGTGCATTTAAATTTGGTGAGAAACGCCCACGGTCACCTAAGCTATCTGGGTTAAGTCCGCCTACACGACCTGGTTGTAAGCTTGGTTGCATATTAGTCGGAGGTGCAGGAGGTGCTGGTATAACACGATCCATTGGCGTAGAAATAACAGCATCTGTAGGAGGCATGAGACCGAATAATACGGTCCTTGTTTGTTGATCAACTATAGGTGGGAATACTTGTGGTGGAATATATGGATTATCGTATGTATAGGTAATCTTTTCCATCTCTTTAGACGTATTATAGATAAATTCCCCAATGCGTTGTGATGGGCTATTTGGCGCCGCCACATGTTGACCGTAATCCTTTGCTAACCTTTGCTGCGGTAATGTATCGATGGGGTACCCATTTTCTGCATAAAATGTAGGCTTTGATATTTTCCATGCCGTCATCGTCACCGGTGCATTAGGCTGTTGACTGTAAAATGTAAAATTTGTATCATAGTCTGCAATTACATTATTTTTTGTGTACAAGCTCAACAGTCTAGCCTGTACCGTTTTATAATTAGCAGCAGTCTGTTTTGTATGAATCGAACTGAGGTCGATATACATACGCTCGGTATCGCTAGAGTAGGCTAGCTGATATTGAGTGGGCTTTTGCTCTATTTCATATTGTGATATGGCAAATCCCGATTGCGAGGTACACAATAGGGTTCCCACGAGAGCTAAAAAATATTTCATTATAATTCTCCTCTCCATGTGAAAAAAGTGTACCATGATGTACTTAAAAATACATGAAAATGAGTAACATATTGTACTTTATACATATATATTTTACAATGTAGATGAATTAATGTACAGGGAGGATTTCATGAAAATAATATGTTTTGGAGATAGCATAACCCGTGGATATGATGTGAGATCTGGTCTCGGTTGGGTTGAACTCTGTAGTGCCGCACTACCCGCATATCATATGGAAAATCACGGTATTGATGGATTATCAGTACAAGGTTTAATTAATTATTTAGAATCCTGGTGTATCGATAAATCCTATGAAGATGATCGTTATATATGCATCATGTGTGGCACAAATGATATTTTGCAAAACCGCGATAGCGATTATGTATATAATAAGCTCATTAAGGCTGTTACAATGGCTAGTGAAAGCGGGCATGTTATCATCGGGATTGAAACACAAATCGATAGTGAAATGGATGGCCTTAATCATGTGGTGGTGGATGTGAACCGTCGTTTACAAAACTATGCCAGAGAACATAATTTAAAAACAATTGATTTTTATACCGTTCTTCATGAAGCGGATCAAATCGGTCAAATCGTATTTGCCGGTGAGGTTCATCCTAACGAACGAGGTTATCGCTTGATGGCCTATAAGGCATTGGAAACATTTACACGATTATAGTAGAAAAGAGCACGTTCCCGTAGAATGTGCTCTTTTCATTATATGTAGTGATCGACATAAGTCGTACACTGGAGGTCTATTATTTGTTTGGCTGTTTTGTCAGCTGCAGCGTGTGCAGAAGTTGCGATAGCGTAAGCAGTGCCTTTCACAAGTTCATAAGTTTCACCACTATTGCCAGAAACAGTTACAGCTGCTACCGTATCATCAGTAATGGCGAACATAGCTGTTGCGTATGGATGTTGTGCACCATTTGGTACTGTTACGGCACCAGATTTTACAACGATGAAACGACCATTATTGTTATATACATCATAGTTAGCAGCTTGTTTTACGCCATCATAGCTTTCATTATAAGCAAATAATGTGGATACTTCACCTAATGTTACTTGGCCAGATTGTTGCATAGCGCGTAATTTAGATGCTGCTACGGATGTAGGTTGTGTCATGTTAACAGTAACACGAAAGGATGTGTTATTTACGATTGCTTCTGTAATTACATTTGTTGTAAATACATTGGCGATGCCATTACCGGCACGGTTGTATGTGCTAGCAGTTTTTACTTGGTAACCATTTGTATATGCTGGTAAATCGAATGTATAAGAACGACCGTTCAACAATACGTCAAATGCGTTCAATTGGTTATTTCTGTATGTGGATACATAACCGCTGCCACTTTTGCTGAAAGTAAGTGTAGCTGGTGCATCTACAGCTTGTTGTTGTGGTGCATTAGGGTTTGGAATTGGATCCATGATTTGCATGCCTACAGCTGTTGTTTGTGGAGCCACGAAGATAGGGTCGCCTAAATCTTTAGATACAGGCATTTGTTGGCTCATATCACTGCCGTATAAGGAACAGCTGGCAATGGGGAATAGTTAGGACGTGGAGGCGTTGCTACATAGCTCGCTTGTTGAACAGGTACACTGTTTGCAGGTGTATATTGATATTGAGCTTGTTCTGCTGCAGCGCGTTCATAAGCGCGTGCATTAGCGTCCATGGATGCGGCAAAAGCCGAGAAAGATACTGTTGTTGCTGCTAATACGGCGAAAACCGTTGCAATTCGTTTTTGTATTCATAATAAAGACTCCTAATCTCACATTTTTACAAATAACACTTCATCTAGATTTCATTATACACGATGAGTATCAATATGTAAATAAAATATAAACAAATTTAATTTTTTTAATTTTTGTAAACAGAATAATGTAAAAAAATGAGAATTTGTCAAATACAATTTTGATATTGCATGGTGTACAATAGTATATATATTTATATGTCATATAAGTTATCCATGCTATATATTTTGTCTCAGGGATGATGAAATATAAGCAGAATTACTAAATATAACATCGTTGTGGGAGGTAGTATGAGTATTACCATGTATTATGGTCGCGCTGGATCAGGAAAGACCCGTGCCGTATATGAACGCATTCGGCAGGTCATCACCGAGTGTCCTGGTGACCCTATTATTTTGCTTGTTCCAGAGCCAGCCACTTATCGCGTGGAACGGGAACTTGCGGAATTCATGCCTCAAGGCGGCTTTACGACGGTCCGCGTTGTTGGCTTTGGGCGGCTCGCCTATCAGGTGTATCAATCGATAGGCAATGTAAAGGCTCAGCAACAGAGTATATCTCAGTTGGGGAGAACCATGCTGCTCAGCCTTGTGATGAAACGAAAAGGGAATGAGTTAGGTCTATTGTCACAAGCTGCTAAACGGCCGGAGTTTTCATCGGTCTTGCAAGGTTTGTTTTCCGAGTTTCGCTCGTTTCGCATTGGACCTGATGAATTAGAATCTGGTGCGGACCGCGTATCAAATGGGGTGCTACAGAAAAAACTACGGGAATTGGCACTATGCATGTCGGCCTACGAAGAGGAATTGCAGCTTCATGGGCAAATTGATGGGGACCCTATTATGGACCTTGTTTATGCATTGCCACAGTCTCCATTGATGGAAAACTGCCACGTCTTTGTCGATGGATTCCACTGGTTTACACCGGTTCATTTTGAACTATTATATATGCTTTTTGACCTAGCTGTAGAATCGGTAATTACCGTTGATTTACCGGCTGATCCTAAACGTATATTGGCTAATAAGGGGCATCATGGCATCTTTAATCGTTCTGTTGAAATTTTAGAAAATCTTTATAAGGAATATGGAAAGAAATTGTCCTTTCAACACTTTACAGGGCATAGAGGGACACCCGTGTTGCAATCCTTGGAGGAAAACTTCTTTCATGGTAAACGCAATACCACTGATAAACATATACCGCTTGTAAGCGCCTATAATCGGGAACGCGAGGCGGATTGGGTGGCTCGTGATATCCTTTCCTATATTGAAAGCAGTCCTAATGCACGCTACCGCGATATATGTATTATGCTGCGTGAATCCGAAACCTATGGCGATACGTTGGAAAAGGTGTTTACCCGTTATGGTATACCTCACTTTGGAGACCGTCAACGGCCTATGAATAACCATCCACTTGGGGAATTGATGACGGATTTGCTCGGTATCGTTAAGCATAGCTATAGTCGTGACATCATGTTCCGTTTATTGAAAACGGATTTGACACCTCTTACTCGCGAGGCCGTAGATGAATTAGAAAACTATGTACTCGAATTCGGCATCGATCATCTACAGTGGGAACGAGATAACTGGTCCTATATGCGCCGCGTAGCGGGGCTTTCAGACGAGGAACAACCGGACGCACCGAGACATGAGCGCGTGAATGCATCGAGACAGGCCATCATGGATATTTTGATACCTTGGTTCGATTTCGCCGCGTCTAGCGACGCGCATACGGGAGCAGAATGGTGTAAACACATCTACACAGTTCTTGAAGCATTACAAGTGCCTCAACGACTCTATGAATGGTCACTAGAGGCGGAGCGAGATGGGAATTTAGAATCCAAGGCTAGTCACGAGCAAATGTACAATGCGGTTATCGGATTCCTCGATGAAATGATGGTTCTCACCGATACGGAAACATTGACGCTAGATGAAATGATAGCCCTCTTAGAAGAGGCCCTCGACAATGTCCATTATTCTATGATTCCGCCGTCCCTAGATCACGTAGCGATTACCACCATAGAACGGGCATACAGCCAATCGTGGCCTCGGGTCTATGTGATGGGCCTTAACCAAGGCGTATTCCCACAAAACATGGGCGATGAAGGTTTAATCAAGGATAGAGAACGGGAGGTATTGGCTGAAGCGGGTATCGTCCTTGCCGAAGGGGCCTTGCCAAAGGCGTTCAATGAAAACTTTCTTCTCTATCTAGCGATGACGCGGGCTGAAGAGCATTTGACCATATCCTATGCAAGCTCTAATGATGAAGGGGAAGGACTTGAAAGTTCCCTCGTTATTAAACGATTACAATCCCACGGTTTCTGTACGTCCCCTATAGAGGTTCCTTTTACCATTCAAGACGGCACAGAAGATGAATACTTATGGCGTCCATACCAAAGTCTATCCCTATTATCTGAACGTTGGGGCGCTTTGTTTAGTGGCGTACCTGTATCACCACTGTGGTGGGGTCTCTATAACTGGGCTCGCCATGATGCGGCCTACAGACCACGCTTAGAGGACGTGAGCCGTGGCATTCGCGATAATAATGATGTACCTGTTATTGCACCGGAGTTAGTCAATGGTCTATTCCTCAAACGTGGCTATATGTCTGGGTCGGTAACGCGCCTTGAAAAATATCGTCAATGTCCGTTTAAATTCTATGCTCAATATGGGTTAAAATTAGAGCCTCGCAAGGTTCGTTCCTTTGGGGCCCCTGAAATTGGTACCTTTTTACATGCCAATTTAGAGCGGTTGGGAACACAATTACTATCCGAGCATAAGCAATGGCGTGATTTAGACGAAACGGCACAGCAAGAATTATGTGCTCGCGTAGCAGCGGATATATTAGAAGAAAACCGTTATGATGAGGACGAGAAAACCGCCTATGATAAGGCCATTGAAGAACGCGTTGTGAGAACGTTACAGAAAACAGTATCGCGCCTTGTCGATTGGTCTAGCCGGTCCTCCTTCGACACGATGTATTTAGAACAGGATTTTGGACGTCCAAATGGATGGGATTCCATTAAGGTATCCCTTGGAGTTGCCCGCTATTTACGTTTAGTAGGACAAATTGACCGCATCGATGAATACAAGCGCGATGGCCATACGTACGGCATGGTTATCGACTATAAATCGGGTAGTACATCGGTCAATGCACAAGAAATCTATTACGGTTTGAAATTACAATTGATGACCTATCTGTTGGCATTAGAATCGGCTTATAAGAAACATCATGATCAACCGATGACACCGGCCGCTGTGGTGTATACGTATGTAAAAAATCCACGAACGCCAGCGGGTGAGCCTGTGTCCTATGAAGAGGCCAAAGCATTGGCGGATACAAATGGAGCCCTTAATAATAAAGGGTATTTTACAGATGATATCGACATGTTAGAAAAGATGGATGAAAAATTGCACACCTATAAGAGCAAAGGTCCTTATGTGCCCGTTCGTATTACCGGGAAGGGGACCATCCATTCTGGGGATATGAAAATTGTTAAATCCTCTGGTGATTTTGATATCATGTGCCGCTATACGGAATCGATTATGGCGGACACCGGGTCGGCCATCGGCAAGGGTGAATTCCCCATCGCTCCATATCAGTTGAACAAGGCCATTCCTTGTTCCTACTGCGATTACAAGACCGTGTGTCGCTTTGATAATGAGCGCAATCAATACAATTATTTGAGCGCCTTAAATGAGGCGAATGCCCTTGAAAAATGCGCGATGCCCTCAATGTTTCATCTGGACAGACAGAGGCTAACGCTAGTTTTGGTGAAAGTTCTAATACCGATAGTTCTATGACAGGAGGTGACGACAATGGGCGTTAAATGGACACCGGAGCAGGAATCTGCCATCATGTCCCCGAAGGACAGTAATTTAGGGGCTCAAACATTGCTCGTTGCCGCCGCTGCTGGTTCTGGTAAAACGGCAGTTCTTGTAGAGCGTATTATTACGCGTTTGAAAGATATGGAGAATCCTTTATCCGTACAAGAACTGATGGTCGTTACCTTTACGAAGGCCGCTGCCGCTGAAATGAGCGCTCGTATTGGCGTCGCCTTAGCTAAGGCCATGGAATCCACCGATGATAAAGCGTTACAAGCGCGCCTAGAACGACAACTTAATCTATTGCCATCGGCACATATTTCGACATTGCACTCCTTCTGTCAGTGGGTGATTCGCTCTTATTTTTATAAATTAGATATACCTCCAACGGCCCGCATCGGCAATGAAGCGGAAATGGCTCTTTTAAAACAAGAGGTATTAGAGAACCTCTTAAAAGAGGCTTATGAAACAATACGTATGGCATCTTCGATTTGTCCGACTTCTTTAGTGATGATAAATCTGACGCGGGATTGCAAGATAAGGTGCTCAGTCTCTATGAATTCGCCATGTCTCAATCGAATCCTGACGGGTGGATGCGCCGTGCCGTAGAACCATATAAGGCCGCTCAAGAGCAGGATTTACGGGATACCTTATGGGGCCGTGCTATGTGGGACGACCAACAGGCCGAAATCGATTGCATTGCAGACCGCATCGAACAGATGGAACCTTTACTTGAAAGCCCTGTAGGGCCTAAGAAATGGGACAAGGTGTACCAAGAGCAATTAGCCGCACTAGCCCAATTAAAAGGGGCACAGACCTGGTCCGATATGGTCGACGTATGCCGCAACTTAGATACCTTTACAAAAGCTAGTTTTACAAGCCTTGGCAAAGCCTTAGAAAAGGGCGAAGTCGATGGTGCGTTAGCAGACGAATTTAAATCGCTAGGAGCCCAAAACAAGGATAGCTTAAAAGGCATGAAAAATGGTCTATTCCATATTGATGAAGCCGTATTGCAACAGCAATTTAAAGACCAATATCCGCTCATTCATAATCTTGTAGAATTGACTATCGCCTTTCACAAAGCCTATGACGAGGCTAAAAAAGAGCAAGGCATCATGGACTTTAGCGATTTGGAACATCTCTGCTTGGCACTCCTTGTGGAACCGGGCACAGAAGATGATCCAAAACCATCCGAAGTGGCCCTTGAGTTACAGGATACGTTCAAGAAATCATGGTGGACGAATACCAAGATACGAATGGTGTACAAGAAACCATTATCAACCTCATTTCTCGCGTAGATAACCGTTTCTACGTAGGCGATGTGAAGCAGGCCATTTATAGTTTCCGCATGGCGGATAGTTCGCTATTTATGAATAAGTACAATACGTATGGGCTCATGAATGACGCCGTAGAGCGCCGCATCGACTTGGCGAAGAATTTCCGGTCTCACGAAAATATTTTGACTACTACGAATTTTATTTTCTACCAAATTATGACCCAAGAGGCAGCGGAGCTTGATTATGGCGAAAAAGAATCGCTTATACCGGGCCGTATTGTAGAAGATGCGCCATCCGATTGGGTGGGCGGCGCTGTAGAATTACATCTCTTGGATACGAGCGATACGAATCGTTCTGATGAAACCGATGGTGATTCCGAAACCGCCGGCGATGAACCGGAGAATAATGAACGGGAACTAGATTTTATCATCCAAAAAATCAAGGAATTGCACGCTTCGAAGAAACGGGTACAAAATGCGGATGGATCGTTCCGCCAAATTCAATGGCGCGACTTTGCCGTATTGCGCAGATCCCTTGCTGGTTGGGGTACGCGGGCCGTAGCAGCTATGCGCCAAGCCGGTATTCCAGCCGTTGTTAATGAACGAGATGGCTACTTTGAGGCACAAGAAATCCAATTGCTCTTGTCATTGTTACAAATTATCGATAATCCAGAGCAGGATTTGCCGATGGCCGCCGTATTGCATTCGGGGTTCGTAGGCCTTGATGCGAATGAACTAGGGGCGTTACGCCTTACCGGAGACGGTTCTCTATGGTCTGTTATGCCTCTCTACGCAGAACAGAATCAAGATGAACGATTGTTGCAATTCATTGCTCATATCGAGCGTTGGCGCACATTGTCTCGTCGTCATGGTGTAGCGGATCTGTTGTGGGATATTTACGAAACATTGGACTACGTGAACTACGTAGGCGCCATGCCGAATGGTCTCGTGCGCCGCGCCAATGTGATGGCCCTTTATGAACGGGCTAAGGGCTTTGAATCCTCTGGGTTCCGAGGTCTTTTTAGGTTCCTTCGCTTTGTTGAAAGCTTACGCGATAGCAATCAGGATATGGCCGTTGCCAATGTGGTTACCGAAGCGGATGACGTGGTGCGTCTCATGACCATCCACAAGAGTAAGGGCCTTGAATTCCCTGTTGTATTCCTATCTGGCGTACAAAAGAAATTTAATACCATGGACTTTAATTCACCATTGTTGGTCGATAAAAATGGCGGCATCGGATTAAAGGGCTATTACCCAGACATTCGCGTATCCTATCCATCTATGCCGTGGCTCTATTGTAAATCCATCAAATCGGATGCTATGAAAGCTGAAGAACAGCGTATCCTCTACGTTGCATTGACACGGGCACGGGATAAGCTATTCTTGACCGGATATATTAACAAGGAAATCAAAAAGGAAAAGGGCGTTGGTGCTCATATAAAACATGCGGCCTTGACGCAGACCCAAGCATTAGGTGCCGATCTAATCAAAGCTGGTGATTCCTATTTGCATTGGCTACTCATCGCCTTTGCTCGTCATCTAGATGGGGGTGCACCACTTCGCAATATCATTGAACTCGAAGGAGAAACAAACTTTGACTTGCTCGACCGTCAATGTCAGATAAAGGTAGAAATTCATGATGGTTCTCTTTATGGAGATTTGGATTACAAGGCTGATGTGGATGAAACGACCATTAATACGGTTCGCGCCTTAGGTAAGGTCAATGATGTAGAGTTGCCTGAGAAAATCGTACAGCGCTTTGCTTTCACCTATCCAAATCTCATAGCCGCCAAGACGACGGCTAAGATTTCGGTTAGTGAATTGAAACGGAGATTTGCTGAACGTGATACGGAGGCCGTATCGGCTACAGATGTATCGGTGTCACAGAAATCTGTTACATCTAGTAATGCCTCTGATGATGCTACTGATGAGGCTGCGATAGAAGATAGTAGCATTCCTGTTATTAGTGAAACAGAACTCGCCGATTCCGTATTTGGACGCAAGCCGATGGCCATTGCTGACGCTGAGGAAATTGTAACGGGGGCGCAATGGGGCACATTGATGCATGAAGCCATGCAATGGCTACCTGTTAAAAAGTATACACAACAATCTATGACAGATATGCTCAATTCATTGCAAGCAGAAGGTAAATTTAGCGATGAGGAACGGAGCCTGTTAAGCGATCGTAGCTTATATGGATTCTTTAATTCTGATTTGGGCCAGCGTCTCATTGCTTCAAAACGGGTAGAACGAGAATTGCCATTTAGCATGCTCTTTGACGGTAATCGGGTATATCCAGATGTAGAGAACGGGGAACGGTTATTCTTACAAGGTATCATCGATACGGCCTTTGTAGAAGATGATCAATGGGTCCTCGTGGACTATAAGACAGACCGCGTTAAGAGTGGAGACGAGCTCATTCGTCGCTATAAAATACAAATGGACCTCTACAAAGAGGCCCTAGAAACATTAACAGATATGTCTGTTAAAGCAAGTTATATTTATAGCTTCCGCTTGCATGAAGCGGTTCTGTTGTAAGCACATATCAGACAATCTATTTAGCATAATACGAACCCCCTTTACTGGTTTGCCAGCAAAGGGGGTTCATATTGCTTAGAGAAGCGGTTTTTTCTTTTGATGTTTTGTCGGTGCAAATACTTTGAGGACCCGTGGTAATACCTCAAGGTCTACAGGCATATAAGGACCTGCGTCACCATCCATGTTGGTTGGTAAATTATCTACATTGCTCAATAGTTCGATATGAGCTTTTTTGACCGTCAATGTTGTTGTATTGCTAGAGTTATAGATGGCACCGCTTAGGATAAGAGGGAGAACCTTAAAGATATCGAGGATAAAGTATTCCTTAAAGATAACGAGGCGCATATACCCATCATCTACAGAGGCTTCTGGCATAAAGCGTTCAAAACTAGAAACTACATTGGTAAGTAGAGCCAGTACAAGCGGCGATTTACAGATGAAATCATCATCTTCCGTTTGAATGCGGTATGTATAGTCTTTTGTAGTGAAGAGTGCTTGACCGGCGCGTAAGAAGTAGGCCAATGGACCTAAGATGCGTTTTTCCTTTGGTGTTACCTCTTCAATCACTTTTGGAATGACACCAGCTGCAATATTATTGCAGAAGTATTTATCGTTGCAGCGACCAATATCGATGGAGCGAACTTGGTTAATATCGAGGCGGCGAATTGCCTCTAGTGGTCGTTGTGGAATGCCGAGAGCACGAGACATATCGTTGACGGTTCCTACCGGAATAAAGCCAAAGGTTGCTTTAAAACCGCCTTGGGCGATACCATTTACCGTTTCATTAACGGTACCATCGCCACCCATACAGAAAACGGCATCGAACCATCCTCGCAAGCGGCCTTTGCAAAACGGGTTGCATCGTCGGCACCGGTGGTGAATTTAACTTCAATTGTGTCAAAAAGAGTGCTTAATTTCCACTGTAAATCAAGGGCGTATCGGCGTGCTGCACCGCCGCCAGATACAGGGTTAATGATAACCAAACAACGACTCATAGGGGTAACTTCCTCACTTTTTAACTGTGACTATCTTGAAATTGACAGTCATATGTACGGGACTTATAATTATAGAGTATACAATTATTATATATACATGTGTTCGTATATAAAAATGCTTACATTCTATTATACTCATTTTAGGCGTTCATTGAAAGTATGAAAGCGTGTAAACATTAGAGGGGACCTAAGGCTAGAAATATGACAAAAGACGTGAAGGGTACAAAAGAACCAAAAGATGTGTATCATTTTTCCGCTGTAGATTCAATTGAACGATTGCCTTTAAGTGAACAAGTTTATGTGACCTTGAAACAGGCTATTTTAACAGGGGAGCTATTACCGCAAGAAAAACTAAATGAAGTTAAGATCGCAGAACAGCTCAAAGTCAGTGCAACGCCAGTTCGCGAAGCTTTCAGAAAATTAGCAAAGATAATCTTGTTGTTATCGTGCCATGGAAGGGTGTTACTGTTAAGGCGGATACACCAGAAGAAATCGTGGCGCTATATCAATGCCGCGAGGTTATGGAAGGTTTGGGGGCGCGTTTGTGTGCTCGTCACGCTACGCCAGAACAAGTGGCAGAGCTTAAGGAATTATGCAAGGAAATGCATGCTATTGAGGACGCTACGGCACGCGTAGAGGTTAATAGCCGATTCCACAGCATGATTGCTCAATTCTCGGGCAATGATCGCGTTGTTGATTACTTAGCCGATTTCCGTGAACGCGTAAATCGCGATATGTATTTGAGTTCCTTCAATGCGGTGCGCACGCACGATTGTGACGATGAACATGATCACATCGTAGATGCCATTGAACGTCACGACGAAGTGGCCGCAGAAAATGCGATGCGCGAGCATATCAATAATGCGTTTATCTTTAAACGGGCTAATGCGGAATTACAAGACAAGAGCTTGAACGAAGTATAAAACTACATAGACATAGTAAAAAGGACCCTAGATAGGGTCCTTTGTTTTGCAAAGTCATATATAAGATATTGTAAGGGGTTTATCTTTTATATATGTTGTACGTGTTAAGTAGGAATTACTTTATCTTGTTAATCTAATTTTTGAAAGGTTATATAATGTTATTTTAATTAAATAGAAGAGAGTGTAATAAAGAATTAATTTTGTCTCTATTCATATGAGGTCTATTGATTAGAGACGTTTTTTTAGTTCCAAAAAGCGCTGGTGTGCTAGTCGGAAAAATTCGACTCTTTCATAATGTTTTGAAAGATGTCTATTACAGGATTTATAGTCTTGCGTACGAAGATGTAGCAATTGACTGGTAGAAACATTGAGGCAATAAGCAATTTTAAATACTACCTCGATGGATACGCCTGATATTCCGTATCCACATTCTAATTTACTCAAATAGCTGCGACTAATGCCCACGACATCGGCCAATTGTCGTTGTGAAATGCCCATCGACGTTCGCAGGGTAGAGATTTTATGACCCAAGCACATATACTGTTGCTGAAATTTTGGGTCCTGATAATGATTCCGTCGGTAGGCCGGCATTGTAAGTGTAGGATCCTTCATAAGACCTCCTTTCCGATCCCTACCTTGTGCTTTAGTATACTTAGCAAATACATTGTTGACTAATACGTAATATGTAATAATTATTATGTATATATGATAATTACACGAATCGTTAATTTTATGGAGATCTATTATGGAAAAATATATAGCTATCGCCTGCGGCGGTGCTCTTGGTGCATTAGCGCGAACAGTGGTAGGTGAATGGGTAATGGCGCGGCTAGGACCTTATCCTTTTGGTACCATTACGGTTAATTTAATCGGGTGTTTAATCATCGGTATCATCTTAGGTGCCTATCTCTGTAGACCCGACTGGCCTCAATGGGTTCGGTTCTTCTTGGTCGTTGGTGGCCTTGGTGCCTTTACGACCTTTTCTACATTTGCCTTTGAGCTCTTACAGCTCCTAATATCCGGTGATTTCACCGACGTTCTATTTTATGGGGCGGTGCAAATCCTCGGCGGTTTAGCCCTTTGTGCCATCGGTATGTGGATTGCTAAACTCGTATGTGCGTAAATGCATATTAGCAGCCATCGTTCATATGATATAGTAAATGTATTGCTATATATTACGTTTGATATACATGAAATAGAATATATATTGAAAGGTTAGATTATGAAAGAAATAAAGTACAAGATGCAGTTGGACATGCATTGGTACACGATATTGTACACATCGTCATCGGTGAAGTGAAAGATACACCCTTCCGCCGTGGTCATGTGATTACAGAAGCAGATGTGCCCAAATTACTCGATCTTGGTAAAGAACATATTTATGTAATGGAACCAGAAGATGAAGGGTTCCTCCATGAAGAAGATGTGGCCCGTGCCTTGTATGATATCGCAAAGGGGGACTACATGCATGATGGTCCTATGGCACAAGGTAAAATTGAGGCCATTACCGATGTGGATGGCTTACTCAAGGTCGATGTAGATAAACTATACGCTATCAATAGCATCGGCGAATTGACCATCGTTACGAAATTGAATAATACGCCTGTGAAAGCGGGCGATAAAATCGCTGGTATGCGTTGTATTCCTTTATTGCTAGAAGAACAACAAGTAACAGCAGCTCAAAAAATTGGTGGACCTATCTTAACTATTAAACCATTTGTGCGCAAAACAATGGGCATCGTTACAACTGGTTCTGAAGTATTTGAAGGACGCATTAAAGATGCTTTCACACCTATCATTGAAGAACGTTGTGCGCCATTTGGGGTGAAAAAAATCGCCCATGAAATCGTGACGGATAACACGGACGATATTGTGGCTGCTATCGACAAGGTAAAAGCGGCGGGCGCAGATATCATATTCTGTACCGGCGGCATGAGCGTAGATCCAGATGATTTAACACCAGGCGCCATTAAACGCTACGCTGAACGCGTTGTAACCTATGGTCTCCCTGTTTTGCCAGGCTCCATGGTGTGCATCGCATACTGTGCTGATGGCACACCAATTCTAGGCGTACCAGGCGGTGTTCTATTTAGCAAACCAACGGCCTTTGATGAAATCGTGCCACGCCTCATCGCAGACGATGAGATTACAAAAGAAGATTGTATTGCCCTAGGCCATGGAGGATTCTTGGGATAAGATAGATTTTATCTTTGTAATAGTAGTATTTGTACCTGAATAAAATAAAAAATATACCTAAAAAGGGACTGTAGCGAAATATGGTAAAACTGTATTTCGCTACAGTCCTTTTGTCTTATTATACAATTTCTTGATTTTATTATATATAGTGTTTCTGAGAATTATAAAACGTAGAAGATTTTTGCATGGTTAAGTTGTCTAAGATAGAGATAATATTAAAAAATGATAAATAAATTTAATATTCTGTTGCGAAAAAAGTTAAGATTAATATATAATTTACATATAGAAAGGAGAGGGATTTATGAGAGTTGTACGTATTGCGGCAAGCTGTATTGGCTTGCTGACCACATTTGGTACATTGCCTAGCATGGCAGCCGATGTATCTACCCCTTTTATACAACAAGAAGCGGCCCGAGCCGATGCTTCGTTGCGTCAACGCGCAGAAGCACCAATGACTGGGGCCGCTTCGTTGCGTTCAGAATCAGCGTATGTTGGTCTTAGTAGTGCTCCTATGAAGGCATTACCAAAGGAAGCGATTGCATTTCCTATAGACCATATTGTTATTACATCGTCAGAACCTGTATTTCGTAAATATAAGAACCGTTTAGAGGCGTATGAACATAATCGAATCGGGTCGGATGGGGTTACATTCCTTCAAAAGCAATTACAAGAACAATTATTAGCAGATGGATATGTAACAAGCCAAGTGGTTGTACCCAATCAAGATTTACATTCAGGGTCATTAACCTTTGAGATTTTACCAGGGTATGTTGAAGATATTGTTCTTACAAATCCAAATGCACGGACGAATTGGCGGAGTGCATTCCCTGTACGACCTGGCTATGTATTACGACGTCAAGCGTTAGAACAAGGAATTGATCAGATGCGTAGCGTACCTGGTCAAGATATAAAGATGACGATTGAACCAGGTACCAAGCCGTTACACTCTATTGTTAAGCTTACGGTAGAACAAAAAGGATTTGTGCATGGCTCATTTATCTTAGATAATTCAGGATATAAAGCAACAGGAGAGTATCAAGGCACTGTATTTTTGTCATTTAGTCAATTGCTGGGTCTTAATGACACGTTAACAGCTAATTTCACTAAAGATATAAGCCCTCATGATGATGGCCATGGGTCAAAGCAATATGCAGTTAATTATACGATTCCCGATGGTAATCGTACGTATAGACTATCTACGTATAAGTATAGCTATAATCAGTTGGTGTTTATGCCAAATGCATTTCGCTCGTCTGGTACCACACAAGGTACAGAGGTATCGGTAGAGCAGGTTCTAAATAGGACTAGTCGTTCGAAACATCAGTTATTGCTAAGGTTAATCATAAGTCTCGTCATAATTATCTGGATGATGTAGAAATCGGTGTTCAAGAACAACATACCACATCGGTAGAATTAGGGTTGTCTCATCGCCAATATAGAGGCAATACAGTGAGTGATACGTATGTATTTTATCGCCAAGGCATTAAGGGATTAGGTGCTAAGGTACGAAGTTGGGAAGGTTTGGCAGATAATCCAACAACACTATACAAAATGGCTGGGGTTGAAGGGCAGATTCAAACGGGAGTACGAATCGGTCATAAGCAAGGTATATTCTCGATGCGCTTTAGAAGTCAATTTACTAATCAGCGCTTATTTACTACGGATCAGTTTAGTATTGGTGGACGGTATTCGGTACGTGGATTTAGTGGTGAAGAAACACTACGAGGGGACTCTGGGTACTACGTACAAAGTGAATGGTCATTACCATTTAGAAAACAACAGATTACACCTTATATAGGAATAGATATTGGTCATGTATGGGGACCATCTACAGAAACTCAACTAGGTAATACATTGATTGGTGGTGTCGTTGGTGTACGAGGCACTGTTGGTGACGCTGTTAATTATGATGTATCACTAGGGACGCCAATTAAGAAACCAGAAGGCTTTAATACAGATACCCGTGTTTGGGCATTTAGAGGAAGTTATCAATTTTAAGTGTTGTACATAGAGAGTTATATAGATACATAATACATATTGTTTTATATACTTAGGAGAGATACATAATATGAATATTAGAAAACATACGACAATGGCCATCTTTACTGCGTTGCTTGCTACAAATTCAGCCCCATGGATTCCGATGGCGTTAGCCAATCCAGTGGTACCTGCTCAAGGTGCATTGGGGCCTAAACAGAAGAGGCGCGTAATGGTATGACTGTAGTCAATATCAATACGCCTAATGATAAAGGGCTATCCCATAACCAATATGATGCATTTAATGTAGATCATAAAGGGCTTATTTTAAATAATGCCAATCGTCCTGTGAATACGGAGCTGGCAGGTTACATTATGGGAAATCCGAATCTAGTCGGACCTACAGCGAATACAATTTTAAATGAAGTAACGGGTACGGGTGCAACATCTATGAATGGGGCTCTTGAAGTGGCCGGCAATAAGGCCCATGTTATCATTGCGAATCCGAATGGTATTTCTGTCAATAATGGCACCTTTATCAATGCTAACAGTGCTACATTAACAACGGGGAACCCAATTATCAATAACGGTAGTATTACAGGCTATCAAGTACAACAAGGTAGTATCACAGTAGGGGAAAAAGGCCTTAATGCATCGAAAACAGCACGCACAGATTTGTTAGCAGAGGCTGTTCAGCTGAATGGTAAAGTTTGGGCGAAAGATGCTCAAGTTGTGACGGGGAAGAATGCTGTTTCGGTAGATTCTTCTGGTAAAGTTACGAATGTTCACAAAACTGGTGAATCTAGTCAAGTTGGCCTTGATGTAGCTGCTATTGGTGGTATGTATGCCAATAGTATGTATTTAGTTGGCACCAATGATGGCTTTGGTGTGAATAATCAAGGTGTATTATCTGCACAAAATAAGTTAACCGTAGATAGTACTGGCAAATTGCAAAATACAGGTACTATCGCTGCTACAGATGCAGATGTTACTACAAAAAGTTTTGAGCAGATGAATCGTGGTAAATTGTATGTGGATACCGCTAAGATTACTACCGATTCTGTTATTCAAAAGGGTAATACAGAGACTAAAGATGCCCCTGTTATGATTGCCCAAAAAGATCTATCTATAGCGACCAATTCGATTGTCAATACTGATGGTAGTGTGATTAAAGCTGAGGGACAACTACAACTTGGCAAAACGATGGATTCTACAGGGATTGTGTCTGGTAAGATAGATAGTATTGTAAATACAGCGTCTACCATTGAATTTGGTCAAGGTGGTGCATTATATGCTAAATCTGTAGATAATAAAAATGGTGGGATTACCCTTAAACGTGTAGCGGTAGGTGAAAAAGAGCATGTTAAACGAAGTAGCACCATCCGGTAGCATTAAGCGATACCAATTATCTGAAGAACGAATCTATGGGCATGATGATGAAATTCCAAAAGATAAAGTAGTAGTACATTCTTCTGAAAATCTTCAACTTTCAGTGTATGGCGATCATAAAGATAGCTGGACTAAATATGAATATGATCGTACTCGTGAAAAAGATGTGGTAGATACATCTAACCCTGGGCGGATTATTTCCGGTGGCGATTTACATATGGATGTCGATCATATGACGAATGAAGCTAGCCAAATTAGTGCTGCCGGGGATATCACTGGTACAGTAGGACACTATGAGCAAAGTAACCCTAAAGGTAATGAATATATTACTGAAGATGGTACAGCTACAAGTTATAGTCGTCATCATAAAAAAGGGTGGGATACTACCAATATTCGAGAAGCAAAATATAAGAATACGATAGTCAATCCTACAGATGTTCCTGTTGCCGTATATGGTGGTCATGTAGAAAATAGTACAAGTGATGCTGCAGTAGATACATCTCTATTACATAGCATGAGCCAATTATCGACGAATCCTAATACGACATATGTGATTGAAACGGACCCCAATTTTACAAATCGTCGCAACTTCTTATCTTCTGATTACGTATTATCTCGACTTAAATTAGACCCTATGAATGTACAAAAACGATTGGGTGATGGCTATTATGAGCAACAGCTCGTTATGCAAGAGATTATGCGTCAAACTGGAAAAAGTAGACTGCAATCTGGTCTTTCCGCAGAAGAACAATATCGCCAATTGATGGATGCAGGAATTAGTGTAACAAAATCTCAATCTATTGCATTAGGTAGAGGCTTAACAGAGGCTGAGCAAAAGAATCTTAAAGAGGATGTAGTGCTCTTAGTTAGCAAGGCTGTTGTATTGCCAAATGGTAAAACAGAAACTGTACTAGTACCGACTCTATATTTAGCCCCAAATACAAACGAGTAGAAGGTGCAGCTAATTTGCAGGCTCAATCCATTAATCTTTCTGTTGATACTATGCATAATAGCGGTAGTATTGTGGCGGATAAAGATGTGACTCTTACTGGTAATACTATTCACAATGACAATGGCCTTATTAAAGGGAACACAGCTACGGTTATAGCAAATGACGAAGTTCGTAATACACAAGGCACTATTATGGGCAACGATACAGTCTCTGTGTATGCTAAGAAAGACGTCATTAATGAAGGCGGTACCATTACACAAACTAATGCGGCTGGTTCTACAAAGGTTACTGCTGGTCGTGATGTAATTAATACAGGCGTACAGTATGAGGCAGCTAATAGCAAAGTTGAGTGGAATAGTCGAAATAATCGACGTGAAACGATAACCGGTGTAGATCAAGGTCGTATTGGTGGTGCTGGTGAAACAACAGTAGTCGCAGGCCGAGATGTATCTATGGCGGCAGGTGTTATTACCTCTGATGTGAACACTCAAGTGACGGCCGGCCATAATGTAACGATGAAAGCCATGAATGCTACACATGAACTGGAAGAACATCGTTTTGATAAGGGTAAATCTGGTGGTGGACACTCTCAAACGACGGAGTCTCATGATCTTGTTAACGCACAATCATCGGTTGGTAGTAGCATTGAAGGTAAGAATGTTTCTGTTGTAGCCTCTGATGCTGTACAACTGGAAGGTAGTCAACTATTAGCGGCAGATACTGTTCAAGTATCTGGTAATACGGTTGAACTAAATACAGCGAAGGCAAATAGTATAGTTAATCATGTGTATGTAGATAAAAAGAAAAGCTTGGTTAAACGTGAAAGTACCAATGCGGTGGATGATGCAACTACTACAGTTGTAACAGGCTCTACTGTAAGTGGTAAAGATATACAGATTACAAGTGCTCAAGATGTAACAGGTCAATCTGCTCAAATTATAGGCGAACATACAGTAGATGTTACAGCTGGTGGAAGGTAGAACTTGGTGCAGATAAAGCCATTACAGATGGTATTAGTGTATATCGTCATAAGAAATCTGGTTTGCTTGGTAGTACAGGAATAGGCTTTACTATAGGTAAAGAGAAACACAATATAGATGAAGCTAACCATGAAGAATCTACTGTACGAAATACAATTGCCAGCACGAAAGGTACTGTTACTGTCAAAGCGAATGATACCGTTCATCTTACAAGCGCAGATATTGTTGCAAAAGATGGTGCTGTGATAGAAGGTTCTGCCGTTACATTAGATGGAAATATAGATCACAACCATATGTCTCATGATGAACGCTATAAGAAGACGGGGCTTACCGTATCATTAGGTGGTGCAGTGGTTGATACGCTTACTAATGCAACACGTACTATAAAACAAGCGGGTGGACGAGACGATAAACGGTTAGCCGCACTTGAACTCAATGAAGCACGTCAACAATTGCAAGATGGATATGCGGCGGTAGATAAAGCGGTTAAGGGCGTCAAACTTCGTGATGCTGATGGTAAAGTATTAAAAGACACAAAAAATCATTCCCGACGTGGTCAAAAAAATATTGATGATGCTGTAAATCTCTCTGTAAGTATTGGTAGCACTTCTAGAAAACAAGGACAAGTAGTAGATACAAACACATATCACGGTGGTACTCTTATTAGCGATAGTGAAGTACAAATCAAGGCTCGTGATGCTCAGCAAAGTGGTATTGGTTTAACTGGTGAAACGGTACAAGCTAAAAACCTAGTATTAGATAGTGCTAGTGATATCAACCTTGCAGCCGGTAAACACTGTAGATGTTAAGAATACTTATAAAAGCAATGGATGGAGTGTCGGTGCTGGTATTAGCTTGACTGGTGGCGGACTTCTCGATATTAATGCGAGTGGCAATATGGCTCGTCAAAATGGCGATACCCATCAAGAACGCTATGTACCAACGACAATTAAAGCCGCACAATTAGCACAACTTAAAGCAAAGCAAGATACTACTATTATTGGTTCTACTGTATCTGGTAAGAAAGTTGAAGTTAATACAGGTCGAGATTTACATATTCAAAGCTTACAAGATGTAGATAACTTTAAAGAACACAGTAAGTCTGCTGGTTTCTCTGTTTCCTCTAAACCTAATTTCAAGGATCCAACTGGTAGTATAAGTGCAAGTGTAGGACGCATTGATAGTAAATGGAAAAGCGTGACTCATCAAGCCGGTATTTTTGCTGGTGAAGATGGCTATGATATTCATGTAGGGAATGGTACTACATTAGAAGGTGCTGTCATTAAAAGTGACGCTCCAAAAGCTAAGAATACATTGACTACTAAATCTCTTGAGATGAAAGATATTCAAAACGAAGCCGAGTATACCTATAGCAACAACGGGATTGGCTATAACTACTATGGTAGTAAAAAGAAACTCGAAGAGATGAAGACCAATGATAAAAAAGGCTATGATAAGATTTATAATAATATCGGCTTAGTTCCAAATTTAGGTGTAGGATCTAAAGGAAAAGCAAACTCGACTACTCAATCTGCTATTTCTGATGGTATACTAACTGTAGATGGTAAAGAAATTGATACTAAGACGATTAATACAAATACTGAAAATACCTTACACCAATTAGATAAGATTTTCGACAAAAAGAAAATTGAAGAACGTCAAGAGTTAGCTCGTCTATTCTCTAAAAATGCATTTGAACAACTACATAACTGGCAACCAACAACTAAGGAGGGTAAAGTTGCTAAGTCCATTGCTCATGGTGTAATAGGTGAGTTGGCAGCTCGTATGGCTGGTAATGCACCTGGTAGTGCTTTTAAAGCTACTATGACAAATGAACTGTTAATTGGTGAAATTAAGAAAGTGGCTAAACATGATCCAGCATTAGCACAATGGTTGAGTGCTACTGTAGGTGGTGTGGTTAATAAAGTAAGTGGTGAATCTAGCAATAGTGGTGCTGCTACTGCATCTTATGCTACAAAGTGGAATGATGAAGGTTTATTTCATGTTGATAGAGTTGATCTTGATGGGATTTCAGAAGAGAATAAAGACCTAGCTTTAGCTCATATGGATTATCTTTTAGCTAACAATAATCGGTCAGATGCCAATAAAGTAAAAATAAAGAAAAAGTACGTACGTGATGGTCACTTGTACTCTGAAGCTAAGGGTATATCAGCAAGCATCCCCGAAGTAGGAGGATTTGGTTTTTCAAGAGGGTATGGTGTAGATTCTGAAGGGGACACATATTTGACCGATTCATTTTCTATGGGACCTGGAGTTGCTCCTGTTCAAAATACAATAAGTGATACTAAGGTATTATGGGGAAGTAAAGATTTTACTGGACCTAGTTTAAGTATAAATCTTAATACATTTGGAGGGAAACTTATAGTATTAGCCCAAGTAATATAACTGAGAGTAAAACTTTGAATGTATCTCCAGAGGCTACTATATCGGCCTCTTATACAGAGAAGTTGGAAAGTGAAGTTCCATCAGAATATGTGGTGAATGATACTTCTGTAGATTTATCAACTTATACACCAGATCAACCTGATGGTGTATATTCACCTCCTCCAACAGAACCTGAAGCTGAAATAAGAGCAACTAATCAAGAGGAAAGTACAGAGAATTACTTAAGAATGCTAATGGATCAATTTGAGTTTTCTGCGTAATTATAAACTTTTACTTTTTAGAATGTTGTTTACTTTTATGAGCTGATTATAATAAAGTATTAAGTAGAGTTGTAATTTTGGGTTTAATTACTTGTTGAATAATAATTGAAATTAGGATTACTTGGTTGAATATGAATAGAAGTTGTTTTAAAATGAGTAGATTACCAGTTGTTGTTAAAATTTATGTTGGTTTTGTCTTATTTGTATCCATACTAATGGGACTTATTTATTTTCATGCGTATATTAATAGGCCGGAGCAGATGCAAAGTCTTCAATTATATGAACAAAAGTTAGAAACTATATCCTCAAAAATAAATGAGAAGTATTATGCATCTGGTAGAGCATCTCAAAAATAATAATCTTGAAATTACATATGACTCTGTTACAATTGACGATGTTAAAGAGATACTTTCAAAACAAAAATATAGGTTGGAACGAGATAAGCAAAAAAATCGTATAGTTGGACACGATTATGATGTTAATGTTTATATCGAACTATTTAAAGAACGAGGTTCTAATAAAGTGATTTTAATATTACAAAAAAAGAAACTAGAATTTTCTTACGATAACAAATGATTTGTATTACTTATTGATATTTATACTAGTCATATATGTTTAGTATAGGGAGATTTTTATATTAGATATAATTTCCGTGTATGCTAAGAAAATATCGTTAATGAAAAGGGCACCAATTCAATTATTGGTGTCCTTTCGAGTTATTCATTATAATTTTGTTTCCATAGCATTAGAAGATATTCTTTAGGCTGTAGTTAATTACGATGAGTGAAACCAGGGTGGTACTCTTGTTAGCGATAGTACTGTACATATTACAGCTCATGATGCCAAGGACAGTGGTATTCATGTAACTGGTGAAACAGTACAAGCAAAAAAACTAGTATTAGATAGTGCTAGTGATATCAACCTTGTAGCGGGCAAAAATACTGTCGATGTTAACAATACCTATAAAAGTTCTGGTTGGAGTGTCGGTGCTGGGATTAGTTTGACTGGTGGCGGCCTTCTCGATATTAATGCGAGTGGTCATATGGCTCGTCAAAATGGAGATACGCACCAAGAAAGCTATGTGCCAACGACGATTAAAGCAGCACAATTAGCACAACTTAAGCAAAGCGAGATACTACTATTATTGGCTCTACTGTATCTGGTAAGAAAGTTGAAGTTGATACAGGTCGTGATTTACATATGCAAAGTTTACAAGATGTAGATAACTTTAAAGAACACAGTAAGTCTGCTGGCTTCTCCGTATCCTCTAAACCTAATTTCAAGGATCCAACTGGTAGTATCAATGCTAGTGTAGGACGAATTGATAGTAAATGGAAAAGCGTGACTCACCAGGCTGGTATTTATGCTGAAGAAGATGGCTATGATATTCATGTAGGGAATGGTACTAGATTAGAAGGTGCTGTCATTAACAGTGCTGCTCCAAAAGCTAAGAATACATTGACTACCAAATCTCTCGAGATGAAAGATATCCCAAATGAAGCCGAGTATACCTATAGCAACAACGGGATTGGCTATAACTATTATGGTAGTAAAAAGAAACTCGAAGAGATGAAGACCAATGATAAAAAAGGATATGATAAGATTTATAACAGTATTGGTCTAGTTCCAAACTTAGGCGTAGGATCAAAAGGCAAAGCAAACTCAACTACTCAATCTGCAATTTCAGATGGTATACTAACAGTAGATGGTAAAGAAATTGATACTAAGATCATTAATACAAATACCGAGAATACATTACATCAATTAGATAAGATTTTTGATAAAAAGAAAATTGAAGAACGTCAGGAGCTAGCACGTTTATTTGCTAAGAATGCTTATGAGCAATTACATAATTGGCAACCTACCACAAAAGAAGGCAAGATTGCCAAAGCTTTTGCTCATGGTGTGATTGGTGAGTGGGATGCACGTATGGCGGGTAATGCACCTGGTAGTGGCTTTAAAGCTACAATGACCAATGAATTGCTCATAGAAAAGATTAAGCAAATTGCAGATAATGATCCGGCATTAGCACAATGGTTGAGTGCTACGGTAGGTGGTGTAGTTAATAAGGTGAGCGGGGACCCTGTAAATACTGGTGCTGCAGTAGCATCTTATGCAACAAAGTGGAATGAAGGCGCATATAATGTTAATAGAGTTGATCTTGATGGTATTTCAGAAGAGAATAAAGACCTAGCTTTAGCTCATATGGATTATCTTTTAGCTAACAATAATCGGTCAGATGCCAATAAAGTAAAAATAAAGAAAAAGTACGTACGTGATGGTCACTTGTACTCTGAAGCTAAGGGTATATCAGCAAGCATCCCCGAAGTAGGAGGATTTGGTTTTTCAAGAGGGTATGGTGTAGATTCTGAAGGGCACACATATTTGACCGATTCATTTTTATGGGACCTGGAGTTGCTCCTGTTCAAAATACAATAAGTGATACTAAGGTATTATGGGGAAGTAAAGATTTTACTGGACCTAGTTTAAGTATAAATCTTAATACATTTGGAGGGAAAACTTATAGTATTAGCCCAAGTAATATAACTGAGAGTAAAACTTTGAATGTATCTCCAGAGGCTACTATATCGGCCTCTTATACTGTAAAACTAGAGGATTCTCCAGTTAGAGTAGTTGAAGTTGAAGGTACTAATATAGATTTGAAAACTTATACACCAGTTCAAACTACTGGTATATATTCACCACCACCAAAAGAGTATCCAGCTGAAATAAGAGCAACTAATCAAGAGGAAAGTACAGAGAATCGTATTCGAGCTATTAGAACTCAATTTGAAATAGAGGATTAATTATGAAAAAAATAATGTCTTATTTTAATTTATTGCCTTTATCGTTTAAGCTTATTTTGGGTTTTACTGTTATATGTGTGATTATCATTTTTTTTATGACAGTAGCTGCTTTTTTTAATAGACCTAACCAAATTCAAAAGCTTGAATCATATGAGCAAAAGCTTGTAAGTATATCTTCTTATAAGGTAAATGAAGATCATTATGCTACAGGTAGGAATAGTCAGGTTTATAATTTTAAAAATTATATATGAGCATATTGAATTTGAAAAAAATTAAAAGCTTTACTTTCGAATGACAGAATTAAGTGGCGTGAATATAAAAAAATAGACATATAATAGGCTATGATTTAAATTATGATGTTACTATTAAAAATTGAGGGACATTCTTCTGATAATAGGGTAATAGTAGTTTTGAGTACTGAAAAGTAGTTAGTAAATAAGAATAGGTTGTTAAACTTTAGCATATCTCATTATTGTGTTGAACTATTATAAAAATAGGTTAATAGGTATAGTGGATTAATGCTTACTATTTTGCTTAAATAATATTTATATTCTTGTTTAATATGAAGGTTGTATATTTAGATAGAAGATAGTTGATTAGTGGTTCTATAATAAATGTTGGGGTGACACTACTACAGTGTCACTTCCAACATTATTTTATATTGTACGCCGAATAGGCATGACTAACCCCCCAGTTAAACCGGGGGTCGGTAAAAAATTCTTAGAGAAAAGGAAAGAACCTCCTAGTGATAAAATGAAGTTGGTCTGGCAACCACAACATTTCAACATAGGAGGTTCAATGTCAATGAATGACGTAAAAAGCTTATCACATAGTAAATGGAGATGTAAATATCATATTGTTTTTGTACCAAAGTATAGAATACAAATAATTTATGGTCGGATAAAAAGCTGATATAGGTAAAAATTTTAAAGAGATTTATGTAATAGAAAAAATGTAGAGATTATAGAGGCAGAATGCTGTCCGGATCATATTCATATGCTAGTAACTATTCCACCACATTTAAGTGTATCAAGTTTTATGGGATATTTAAAAAGTAAAAGTAGCCTCATGATATTCGATAAATACGCGAATTTAAAATATAAGTATGGAAATAGACATTTCTGGTGTAGAGGATATTATGTGGATACAGTGGGAAGATACGAAGGAGCGATAAAAGAGTATATTCGCAATCAACTACAAGTAGATATAGCACAAGATACATTAAACTTTAAAGAATATACTGACTCGTTTACGGGTGAGCCGGTAAAATAGGCAAAATAAAAGCCCCCGAGTAGGGGTCAGCCAGTGGTAATAGAGTGATTGTCAGATCATTCAAAGCCCTCTTTAGAGGGCTACCACTAGAGAAAGACCATTATAAGGTCAGAGCAAGCCACTCGTTCTACGGGTGGTTATGATTTAAAATGATTTTTTACCCAATGTAGGGTGGCTACAACGTTTTAATGTTAGCGTATCAATCATATGAACCGCTTCATCCAATGTGAGGTCCTCTCGTTTTGTAGGCGTTTCGAGGACCGCCAATGGATGGTCTGTGCCTACCTCGCCGGATGGCAAATAGATATATTCTTGATTGATTGTATCGCCGAAGATATAGCCTGCTTGTAAATGCTCTTTATGAATGCGACTCATAATGCTCCTTTATAAATGTATGATGCACATTTGAATAGTATGTCAGTTATGCGCTCATAGGGATTCAATTATAATATTTTTTGTATTTTAAATTCTGCATAGTCTGCAGAAACGAGTTCTAATTTAGTATTTCCATATGTAGATGGAATTCGTTTGAATGAATTCTGGTCATGTAAATGGCCGAATATGCATATATCGACTTGGTAGCGCTCCATGAGGTTTGTAAAGCCTGATGGGGCATTATTTTCGTTAAATGGTGGATAATGCAATAATAGAATTCGCGTTACAGGTAGTGGATTACCTGTATTCTCTGTTTTGGCATGTTCCTTTTGTAATGCTTGGATTGATTGTTCCATTTCTTGCAATGCCGCTTCGGTACGCAAGATTTCTCTATCATAGATAGACTGATCGGTATCTGGTTCAAAGCTAGCATCATCAGGACAGATGTAGCCACGGGTGCCACCAAAGGCTAAGATGCATTGATGTTCGGTGGGCTGGCTTTCACTAGTTAAGGCATTAACCTGAGTTGTGAGGTTGATAATGCGAGCCGTACCGTGACCTTGCAAAAAGGTTATAGCGTCGCCCATGGCATTTTTCATCTTGTTAGCAGAGGACCACCAGTAATCGTGGTTGCCGCGAATCATAAATTTTTGGCCCGGAAGACTAGCGATTTCTTTGAGGTCGTAGAGTGCTTCATCGAGGCGCAAGGCCCAGCTCATGTCGCCTACGAGAAAGATAATGTCCTCATCGGTGACGGTGGACAGCCAATGTTCTTTTATACGTTGCCAATGATTGTCCCAGTGGGGACCGAATATGTTCATCGGCTTCGTAGGTGGATTGCCCGATAGATGAAGGTCTCCAATGGCGTAAATGTTCATATATATCCTTACTAGAGTCCTCTAACCTACAGAACTCGTAGCAGAGAACTCTTATTTTAATTCAAAATAGGGTGTAATATTGTGTAAAATCTTCGCAGCTCGTTGGTCATTGCACGTTTGTGGAATTTTATAGCCCACGTAGAGCGGCGTTGTAATATAGCGAGGAATCACCTTGATATATTCGTAACCATCTTCTAGTTGATAGAAGAAATAGTTATAGGATTGGGAAAATTTTGCCAAGCTATCTAGTACATAGCGTATGGTCTGTTGTAAGCGCATGGCGATGGAACGGACCGGTGCATCAGGTTTATACCGCAAATTGTATTCAAAGAATCCAATGATAGGGTGTTTGGATAAGGTAATGCGGATATCCTGATCTTCGTGTAACAGCCAGCCATTCATGTTCTTGACCGTAATATCCTCGTGATAATCATAGTTGCGTAGGCCTATAATTTGGCTGTGCGGATGGCGTATGGAACCGCCCGACATGGGACCGTGGTTTTTAAAGAATAGAACGGATTTATATTCCTTTGTGGCTATCGTTTCATGCCATTTATCTAGACCGAATTGAATGATCCGTGTTGCATCATCAACGGAAAGGGTGGATAGTTCGCCTTGGTCACCTTCTGTTTCAACGATGACCGTAGGCCACGTGTCCTGCAAAACAGGATACTTATTCATGAGCCATATGATGTGACCATCTTGTGCCAGAATATCTGTTAAATTTGAACGGTCGCAGAATGGACAGCGCACGCTTGCGTTACGCATATTTACAGGCTTTGTACGCCCTAGTGCAATGTCAAATATAAGTGGTTCGTTCATGGTGCGCCTCCTTTCATCTCATACCTTTAATCATACCATAAATGACAGTATTACACATGAAATAATGGTATAATATAATAATAATCTTTACCAAATTATAGGAGGCCTTATGAAACCGACAACCTTGGTATTTCCTATAGATGAAAAAAATAGAATTTTGCTAGGCCGCAAAAAACGCGGTTTTGGCGCTGATAAATATAATGGATTTGGCGGTAAAATCAATGCTGGTGAAAGCTTTCGCCAATGTGCCGTGCGCGAACTGTATGAGGAATCGGGCATACGCGTTGATGCGTCTGATCTAGAATGCGTAGCTCTTTTTGACTTTCAGTTTCCCTATGATGAAAGTCTAACCCATGTGGGCTATGTATATTTTGTGCGTGTTACCGATGTACAGCCCATTGAATCAGACGAGATGGAACCGCATTGGTTTACATTCGCCGATGTGCCCTATGAGCATATGTGGGAAGGGGACCGTACATGGTTTCCCATGCTATTAGAGGGAAAGTTGCTAAAGGGACCTATCCGATTTGGCCCAGATAACAGTCATGTTGAGAACATGCGTTTAACAGAGGTCGACACAGTCATGGAAAGTGAATTGTTGGCTCGTATCGATATATATATTAATGAGTAGCGTATAGTGAAAGTATAGGGTGTGCTTTCATAAATACCTATATTGAGGAACTATGAAAGAGATAAATAACCCCAAGTGGGTGCCACAGTTGTTGGCGTGGTATGATGTAAATAAACGAGATTTGCCGTGGCGTGACTGCGGTGACCCCTATAAGGTGTGGGTGTCCGAGGTGATGAGCCAGCAGACCCGCATTGAGGCGATGAAGCCCTATTATGATAATTGGATGCGTTTGTTTCCTACTTTAGAAGATTTGGCAAAGGCCACAGAAGATGAAGTGGTCCATGCTTGGCAAGGCCTTGGCTATTATAGCCGGGCTCGTAATTTACGCCTTGGCGTGCAAGATGTGGTGAATAATTACGGCGGTGTGGTGCCTCACAATCGCAAAGATATGGAATCTTTGAAAGGCGTTGGTTCCTATACGGCTGGCGCTGTACTATCCATGGCCTATGGCGAGCCAGAGGTGGCCGTCGATGGCAATGTACTGCGGATTTATGCTCGTTTGTACGGTATATTTGATGATATTTGAGTACAAAGGGCAAGAAAACGATTACTGCTATTGTAGAGGACACATTGCCTCACGATAGACCGGGCGATTTTAACCAAGCCTTGATGGACTTTGGTTCAGCCGTATGTATCCCTAAGACGCCACGCTGCGGAGAGTGTCCCATCGTCAATATGTGTCATGCGTACCAACATAATGTAACAGATCAATTGCCTGTGCGCATCAAGAAACTAAGGTCGTTGATGTGCCTGTATTTGTAGGTGTTCTCAGCTATGGGGACTATTATTTACTACATAAACGCCCTAATCGAGGCCTCTTGCGTTCCATGTGGGAATTTCCATCTGTAGAAAATACGGATTCCTATGATGCGGTAGAATCTGGTTTAACTGAGCTCGTAGGGGCATTGGGCTTTGGTCTATCTTTGCAACCGGTTATTGTGAAAGAATTAACGCATGTATTTTCTCATCGCAAATGGTTTATGAAGGCCTTTCGAGGCGATTTGCAGTATACTGGAGACCATCCATCAATCGAAGCAATACAAAAGCAATTACCTAAGGAGTGGATGCTCATCAAACGGGATGAATTCGCCGATTATGCTTGGGCAGGACCTCATGGTAAATTGACAGAATTATGTCCTATTGTAGAATAGATTTATGAGACGAACACTGATTTTGTCTCAATGTATTAGCAATTACTTGGTATACAGTTAGGAGCGTATATGCAATTAATTATAAATATTGTGTTTCTTGTGGTGCTAGCCATAGCCTTTTTAGGCTTTTGGGGCTTGTACCTGTATTTATGGAAACCGAAAAACTATGGCCTGCGTGGCTAGCCTATATTTTGGTGGTCGCTGGTTGGTTCTGTGCGGTGCGGTATTATTTCCTATACCAAGTTGACCTATACGGCACACCGTGGTACGAATGGCTTAACTTGTTTAGAACGGAAAGCTATGGCGTAGTATTTGCCATATTCTTGTGTATACCAGTTTTCATCATATTAGCTTTGATCTATGCACTGGTAAACCGCATCTCCCATAAGGTTCCCGTAGAAGAACGAACTGGGCGCCGTGCTTTCTTTAGAACAGTAGGCACCCTTGCACCTTTGGCTGCTATGGGTGGTGCTGGCTATGCTGCCTATGAAGGACAACGAGAAATCGTTGTGACCCATGAAAGCTTTGGTTATACTAATCTACCGCCAGGGCTTGCGGATTACAAGATTGTACAACTCAGCGATATCCATATTGGGCCAAGCATCGACCTAGATGACTTTGACGAAATCTTGCGATTAGCACTACTAGAACACCCAAACCGCGTTGTCATCACCGGTGACCTTATCGACAAGATACAATGGCTACCTGAAGTCTGTGATCGCTTAAAGGTATTTGCAAAACAAATTCCAGATGGCGTAGACTATATCCTTGGCAATCATGAATTTCATCACGATGTAAATAAAATCGTTGATGATATTAAAACAAAAACGCCATTAAACGTATTGATTAATGACAACATTCAAATCATGGGTGGTAAACAACCGGTCTATATAGCTGGCGTATCCTATGATAATGAACGGCGCAAAGAAAACCGTGAAGCTATGATTGATAAGGCATTGTCCGGTATCCCTAATAATGCCTTTGTTATTCTGTTGGCCCACCATCCAGAATTCTTTGATGAAGCCATTGAACGCAATGTACCATTAACACTATCTGGCCATACCCATGGTGGACAAATCATCCTCTTTGGCATGCCTTGGGTACCGATTGGTACACCTTATGTAAAAGGTCGCTATACAGAGAAATAGCGTATGCTACGTCAATAACGGATCTGGACACTGGTTCCCTATTCGGATTAACTGTCCGAGAGAAATAACGGTTATTACATTCTTTGATGGAGTGGCTTAGATAATGACTTTGCCATATTAATAGATATAAATTTAAGCAATATTAAATGATTAAAGTTCATAATATAAACGAGGTATCGTACTTGGCATACGATACCTCGTTTTATTATATGAAGTTATATAAGAGTTGTGATATATTAGAAATGAACTTTTAATAATGTTGAGTGCAGAAGCGAGTGTGTTAACAGATGATTCCGTTGTCTATTTATAAAAATTGGGGTTCCTGTAGGTTTATTTGTTTATTATATATTTAGGTTGTTCAGAATTTATATTTTTAAAAAAAGTAATATGGAGTTGAAATTCCTCACTCTATATACTCTTTTTTTAGGCTTAGGGAGTCCGACAAGTCTTTTTCTCATAGTGCAAACATTTTTTATTCCTGATTTAGTTGATTACCTTAGTTTACTCTATGTAAATATAGGTATTTTTATTTATTGTTGAAATTATTTCAACATTCAAACTTAAATCCTCAAAAGGCTATTCTAATGCAAAGGTTTTTCGGTATTATTTGTACTTTATGATGGCTATATTATTATGGATGATATTTAATTAAAACGCTACCACGTAGTCGCTATTATGAATGGGCTAGAAAAAACAGATGTATGTAGTTCTTTTTGTTTTTGCTTACATAATGTCTGCTCTAATTTTTGTTGAAAGTTAATAATCTAATATAGAATTTATCGTATGTAATCAGAGTGTATTTTTTTAATTTAATAATAGAGGTTACAAGCTAGTGAAAAAAATATAAATAAATTAACCTATTGCTCTTATGATGGATTTATGGAAATGGATAATCTACGTAATAACTATGATTCTGTTTTTAGAGCTTGATTGTAAAGATATAACAACAGAAGATAAGTTCTGGTTTTATTTCGGATTATATTTTAACTTTCCTACACGGGTTGATAATTGGGCTGCTTTTTCCATTGGATGAGAGATTTAGCGTTTTGGGATAGAAATAAATCTATTCTGATAATCTTTAAAAATGTTGATGAGTTATTTTGTAGAAATCTAACATTACAATCCTTAGCTATGTCAGTCTTTTGGGAAGAAGTATTACCATATTGGGAGAATGAAGTGATAAAAGTAACGAGTGGATCGATGCAGCCACGTCAATTTGATGTATATTGCGTCATGAGTCAATATGATGATTTTTAGTGCTTTTGCTTGATATAGTATTTTTATAGGTTTTAATTTACGCAAAAGCAGTGGCTTGATAGGATAGTAGATTTATTAAATCATTGGAATTTAGATGAAGATTAAAAAAAGTATGAGACAGTTTTTAGTTGATGAATTCAGTAAGTTTAAGATTGAAGTAGTAGAGTTAATTCAATATGTAAGTAAATTTAAAAACACTTACGATGAATGTACAAACTTATCTTTCAATAAATGTTTTAGTTTTATTGGGGATAGAAGCGAATATTTTTTTATGTTTTTCTATTCCTTTTGATAAAAACATATAATCAAGAATACTACAATATCTTATTTTATGTAGGGCATACGCTGTATATTTTGTTTGTCTGTATTACAAATTATATGCGCTTGAATTATTATAAAAAAGGATTCTCTTAATTGGATTAATGTCTTTATAATGATTTCTTTAGTAATGGTTTTTATTTTTTTGGTAAAAAGTATTACTATTTCTAGTTCTAATTTTAGGTTTAGCAGCACTACTGATTATATATTGGGGAATAAAGTGCTGTGGAGTGTAGATACCCCTGAGCTGTTCTTTCCTTTTTTGTTCGGGACTCTTCTACTTTTTACATTTGGAATTGACAAATTATGGTCTAACCATAATGTTATTGAAACTAATGGGATTATTTTTGATAATAAAGTTATTGATGTGTGGTGGGGCAATAGAACTGATTTAACCGATGGGCAAATCAAGACTTTAAAGCTGCATTACAGTAGTCAAGAGAAATACCCTTTTTGGGCTGATATTTATAAAAGTATTTTAATAGATAGCCTATGGTTTTATGGGCGTAGTACTGTTCGTCAGTGGCATATGTTTAATGTGTTCTTAGCTTTTATTATGTATAACCTTGTTGTAACTTATACGATTGAGCCATCCATTTTAAGATATGCTTTATACATTTATCTCACATATACTGTATTTACTATGATATGTAGACGCTTGATAGATAGCAATAGCAGTATTTTCTGGCTTTTATGTTTGTTTGTGCCTTTAGTTAATATATACGTACTATACTTGTTATATAATAAAAACTTCGGCAGTATATGATCAGGAAAGTAACTCAATTTTTTTATTATCCTTTATAACTAAAAAAAGTGGGGCCATGATAGAGTCTGATAAACTTATATTTATCTACAGCCCTTTTCACGTTAATTAAGCAAATGGTTTGAA